>Ga0209909_100032_pt1 | contig 374221 bp, 376 predicted proteins | sample FECB22metaG_FD_188302 | JGI IMG/M metagenome (GOLD analysis project Ga0209909, IMG submission 188302) | Cyanobacterial communities from the Joint Genome Institute, California, USA - FECB-22 (SPAdes) (version 3) | ecosystem: Environmental > Aquatic > Thermal springs > Hot (42-90C) > Microbial...
GCTGCGTCAGGCTTTCGCCCATTGCGCAAGATTCCCCACTGCTGCCTCCCGTAGGAGTTTGGGCCGTGTCTCAGTCCCAATGTGGCTGGTCATCCTCTCAGACCAGCTACTGATCGTCGCCTTGGTGGTCCATTACACCACCAACTAGCTAATCAGACGCGGGCCGCTCTAAAGGCGATAAATCTTTCCCCCGAAGGGCACATTCGGTATTAGACCCAGTTTCCCGGGCTTATTCCGAACCTAAAGGCACGTTCCCACGTGTTACTCACCCGTCCGCCACTAACTCCGAAGAGTCCGTTCGACTTGCATGTGTTAGGCCTGCCGCCAGCGTTCGCTCTGAGCCAGGATCAAACTCTCAGGTTGAGTTGACTTATCTGACCTAAGCACCGATCCGAGGACCGGTTGGCATTAGTTCTACGTATTCTTGACGAGAACCACTTCGCTCATCCCGAAGGACGAACGACATGGTATCTTCAAAAAAGACCGCAAATGTCAGTATCGTCGTAATGACCGAAGTCATTCGCTAGGATACCGCCGCCTGCGTTTCTCTTTCCAAATCAACGATTTCAAAGACCCGAACCGGAAGTTTCCGGCCCCACTGTTTTGCGCCGGTGGTCGGCGGAGGCGGCGATGTAGTCGCCTCGGTCTTCCGTGTCAAGCGACCTTTCGAAGAAAGATCAGCGTCTCGACGGCCCCGCCCTGGGGCGAGAGAGGCGGCTGTTTAGCGCCTCCATTTTCCGCGTCAAGTGGTTCTTTTTGAAGAAGAACCTCTCTGTTCGGCACCACCCCGAGGGGTGGCGGAGGCGGCTCTCTAAGGAAGGCCGTTCTCCGTGTCAACCGGGCTTTTCAGCCTTTCTGCGATCCCGAAAACCGAGGCTTTCGCAGGCCGCAAAAAACCGTCGGAAGCGCCAGAGGCTTGCCTCCAAGGTCATTTCGACGATTCGATTGGAGCGCGGAAACTATATGGAACCTTCCGAAGAAGCAAGGCGTTTTTTCCACCCTTCTTCCGCGACGCCGGGAGAACTCTCGATCTCCGCGGCCCCGTCGGCCGGCCCGTTTCCGAGCGAGGCGGCTCTATACGGAGGCGGGTTTTCGTCCGCAAGCGGCTTTTTCAGGGCAGACCCGTCTTTCGACAGATCGGGAGTCGGCGAGCGCCGCTCCCCTGCCCGCTCAGCCCGCCGCTATATAGCTTCTGAGACTGTCGGCTTCCTGGCGCGCCTCAGCGATCTGGCATTTGACGACGTCGCCGATCGAGATGACCCCGGCCAGGCGCTGGTCGTGCAGCACAGGCAGGTGCCGGATCCGACGGTCGGTCATCCGCTCCATCAGAATCGCCACCGTCTCGGCCGGCTGGGCGAAGACCACCTCGCGCGTCATATAGTGGGACACCGCCGTATCCAGCGCCTTGGGCCCGTCCTGGGCCACGGCCCGGACCACGTCCCGCTCGGAGAAGACGCCGACGACGCGATCCGCATCACAGACCATAAGGGCGCCGACCCGTTTGGTCGCCAGTTCCTGGCAGGCCTGCTTCAGGGTGATGTCGGGGGCGATGGCATAGACGGCGTCGCCCTTGCCCTTGAGGATTTCGGCAACCAGCATCGGGGGCTCCTTCGCGTTCCTCGCGCGACTGTTCCCCGGCCGATCGGCCGTTCGAAGCCGCGTCAGGGGCGAGGATCGCCCATGTCGACCGGCGAATCAAACGGTTCCGGCGGTCGGCCGAACAGCCGGGCCAGCGGATCGATGGCCAGAATGCCGAACAGGAAGCCGAAGGCGTGGGCCTCCCAGGCGATTCGGGCACCCTCCGCACCCGGAGCGAATCCGATCAGGCCGATCACGGCATTGACGGCCATCCAGGCGATCGAGGCCGTCACCACCGGGCGCGCGGTCAGCGGCAGCACCCTGCCCTGGCCGCCCAGCAGCCGGGTCGCGGCGCCGATCAGGCCGAACACGCCGCCGGATGCGCCGACGAGCGGATCGGTGCTCTCCAGGTGCAGCAGGCCATAGCCGAGCGCACCGAAAACGCCGGAGCCTATATAGAGTGTCAGAAAGGCCCCGACGCCGGCCGGTCCGCGCAACAATCGGGCGACCGGGGCGCCGAAGGTCAGGGCACCGACCGCATTCATGATCGCGTGGGGCCAGCTGCCGTGCAGCAGCATGGACGAGACCAAGCCACCCGACCGGCCTGCGCCGAGGTCCGCAGGCACGAAGGCGAGCGATATCCACTGCGTATGTGACCCGGATTGAAACAGATACAGCGCCGGCATCGACAGCGCGACCAGCAACGCCAAAAGCGGGACATTGAAGATCGGCTCGTTCCGGGGCGGGTCGAATCGGCCGTCTGAGGGGTCCATTTCCCTTAAATGGTGAAAGATTCCCGTGATCTCAAGCCGATCTTAATCCCGCGCCTCCAGGGTGGCACGTCCGTTGCAGTCGACCCGGTCAACGGGCTCGTCCCAGGGAGTATGCCGATGAACCGGTTCAAGACGATCACGATCGGACTGGCCAGCGCCACCGCCGCCGTCCTGGCCGCCGGTGCGGTCCAGGCTCAGTCCTATGGATCCGGCTCGGCGGCCCAGTATCAGTCGGGATACGGCAACGCCCGCTATTCGACGGCGCGGCCGGCGACCGGCTCGACGCGGGACGCCAACGGCAACCGGCTGATCGTGGACGGCATCATCCAAAGCGGCGCCTCATCCTATTCCAGCCAGTCCGGCGGGGTGGCCTCGGCCTATTCCGGCGTCGGCGGGGCCGGCGGTAACGGCACGGCCATCGGCGGGTCGACCGCCATCGGCAACAATCTGAACGTCGTGGTCCAGGGCAACCGGAACACCGTCATCGTCAACTCCAACCAGACCAACACCGGCAACATCACGGCCGGCACCAATGTGAACGGGCCCCCGAGGAACTGATGACCGAACGTACCCTCATGCGCCGTCTGCGCCCCGCCCTGGCCGTGGCCGCCGTCTCGGCCCTGGTCGCCGGCTGCACCTCGACCGTGGCCGGGCCTTCGGGCAACTATGCCCGCACGATCGGCAATGCGCCGGTGACGGCCAATCCGACGCCCTATACGCCGGCGCTGTATTGCCTGGCCGACTATGCCCGGAAGTATGACTTGCCCTCGCCGCGGATCGCGGTGGGCCGGATCAGCGACTATACCGGGACGGTCTCGGCCGACGGCGGTCGCCAGATCACCGGCGGCGCCTCGCTGATGGCCAACTCGGCCCTGGCCAAGGCCGGGGTGCGGATCGTGGAGCGGTTCGACACCTCGATCTCCGAACTGGAGCTGCGCTATGCCAACAACAAGCTGATCTCCGACGAGGAAAGCGGAGAAAGCGCCAACTATCGCCGCATCCTGGCGGGCCAGGTGCCCGGCTCGGACTTCTACATCGTCGGCGGCATCACCGAGGTGAACTACAATATCCGCTCGGGCGGGTTCGACATCGCCGGCGGCGAGGTCGAGGACAACGGCGGATCGGGCATCATCTCGGGCCGGACCTTCGTGATGAACATCGCGCTCGACCTGCGCATGGTCCAGACGACCACGCTGGAGGTCGTCGATGTCGTCTCCTACCAGAAGCAGATCATTGGCCGCGAAGTCTCCGCCGGCGTGTTCGACTTCCTGAACGGCAATGTCTTCGACATCTCGGCCGGCACCGGCGGCATGGAGCCGACCCAACTGGCGGTCCGGGCCCTGATCGAACGCGCGACCATCGAGATGATGGCCAATCTGTACGGCGCGCCCGGTCCCGAGGTCTGCCTCGGTGCCCACAACGACCCGCTCGGCCCCGTCGGACCGACCGGTGGCTATTACCCCGCATATGACAACCTGGATCAGAACAATGGTCAGACCCGCGCAGACCCGAATCGCTGGCACGCTGGCCGCGACGGCGCTGTTCGCGCTAGCCGCTACTGAGGCGGCGGCCCAGGACGGATCGATCGTCCTGAACGAACAGCTCCAGCTCGGCGACGTCATCTCGGGCGTGGTCCTGAACGTCGAGAACGTCCAGGAGCAGGTCACCGTGACCAACAGCGCCGTGGGCAACAGCTTGTCCGGCTCGGTCGAGAACGAGTCCGTCACGATCCGCTCGACCCAGTCGATGCAGGGCGACGCCATCGCCGACACGACCCTGAATCTGGGCGGCGACACCCAGGGCGTGGTCCATGCCGTGACCCAGGCCGGTGGCAACTACGTCGCCGCCGCGGCCTATGGCGGCAATGTCGATTCCGACATCGTCCAGACCGTCGGGGATGGAGAGATCGTCGCCTATGCCCGCGTGCCCGGCGGCGAGGCCCGCCTGCTGTCGGGTGGCCAGGTCTCGACCAGCGCCATCGCCAATGCCACGGCGCTGGGCGGCACCGGGTCCAGCGTGACGGGGTCGGTCGATCAGGCGTCGTCCGCCTCGGTGCGGTCGGGCGTGCTGTCGCAGGCCCGCTATGTGCCCGGCAGCGCCGTGTTCAACGCCAATGCGGCCGCCAACCACATTTCGGTCAACAGCCAGCTGGCCTCCAACCAGGTCCTGGCCCTGCGCCAGCGCAGCACCGGCGACATCGTCGAGGCCGACGCCTCGGCCAATGCCGCCAACGCCCACGACATGACGGCCGCGGCCAGCGCCGCCGGCAACCAGATCGTCTCGGCCAACCAGGGTGGTTCGGTCGTGATCGGCACCGATCAGGAGAACGAGGCGGACATCCGCTCCGGCGCGATCAACACCGCCTTCGACTTCGGCGCGGCCTATGCCTCGGCCGACGCGGCGGGCAACCAGGTCCAGGTCGGCAATGACGACATCTATCTGGAGATCGACAACAGCCAGCTGAACTCCGGCGGCGTCGATGCCGAGGCCAGCTTCAGTGGCGGCAACGGCTATGACGCCTATGTCGGGGCCAACGCCGTCGGCAACAGCGTCACCGGCTTCGTCTGCGGCGACTGCGGCGGCCAGATCGTGGCCACCAACAATCAGGTCAACACCGGCAACATCTCCGCCACCGCCACCACGACCTTCAGCGGCTCGGGCCGTTCGGCCATCGTGGGTGCCAACGCCATCGGCAACAGCGCGACTTTCCATACGTCGCGGCCCGGCGGTCACTGACCCGCATTACCGATCGGTAACTTGAGCCCGGCTGGGCGCACCTTAAGGACGTAGGTGCGTTCCTCGTCGCGCTTGAGTTCGAGGCACGCTCCAGGTTTTCGGGGCGCGACGGCCGCCATTGGGGGCAGGCCCGGTCGCCCGATCGGAGTCACCGACGATGCGTTCCTTCCGCCGTATCCTTCTGGTCGCCACCTCGGGCCTGGCGGTCCTCGCCGGGGCCGGCCTGCCCGCCGTCGCCCTGGCCCAGGCTCCCGCCGCCGCCGCTTCGGTCGCCGGCCAGCCGTCCGACCCCTGGGCCCAGGACACCAGCGACGTCCCGGCCGATGCCGCCGTCCGCTTCGGCACCCTGCCCAACGGCATGCGCTATGCGCTGATGGCCAATGACACGCCGCCCAGCCAGGCGTCGATGTATCTGAATTTCAACGTCGGCTCCCTGTCCGAGACCGACGCCCAGCAAGGCCTGGCCCACTTCCTGGAGCATATGGCCTTCAACGGCTCGACCAACATTCCGGAGGGCGAGATGACCCGCCGGCTGGAGCGGCTGGGCATGTCGTTCGGCGGCGACACCAACGCCTTCACCAGCTTCGACCAGACCGCCTATACGCTGAACCTGCCCAACACGACCGACGAGGTGGTCGACACCAGCCTGTTCGTGCTGCGCGAAACCGCCGGCGAACTGTCGTTCAACGCCGATGCCGTGGATCGCGAGCGCGGCGTCATCGTTGGCGAGGAGCGCACCCGCGACACGCCGGGCCTGCGGGCGCTCAAGGCGCGGTTCGCCTTCCTGGCCCCCGAGCAGCGGCTGGCCAGCCGGTTCCCGATCGGCGACCTGGACATCATCCGCAACGCCCCGCGCGACGAGTTCGTCGACTTCTACCGGAAATACTACCGCCCCGAGCGCACGACCCTCATCGCGGTGGGCGACTTCGACGTCGACAGCCTGGAGGGCAAGGTTCGCGAGGTGTTCGGCGACTGGACCAATGCCGAGGCGGACGGCCCGGACCCTGACCTCGGTGCCATCCAGCCCCGCGAGGCCGAGACCGAAATCTTCATGGAACCCGGCACCCAGTCGTCGATCGTGCTCAACTGGACCCGGGCCTATGAAGACGCGCCGGATACCGTCGCCGAGCGCCGCGAGTCCCTGATTCGCGGCCTGGGCATGGCCGTGCTGAACCGCCGCTTCAGCGAGATCGCCCGGGCCGAGAACCCGCCGATCCTGAGCGCCGGGGCTGGGTATCAGGAGCTGTATGAGACGCTGGAAGGCGCCACGCTGAGCGTCACCCATGCGCCCGGCCAGTGGCAGCGTGCGCTCGAGACGGCGGAGCAGGAACAGCGCCGTCTGGTCGAACACGGCGTGACCCAGGGCGAATTGGACCGCGAGATCACCCAGTTTCGCACGGCCCTGGAGGCCGCCGTCGCCTCGGCGGCGACGCGCCAGACCCCGGCCCTGGCCGGCGCCCTGCTGAATGCCGCGAACGGCAATACGGTGTTTTCGACGCCCCAGACCAGCCTCGACATCTTCAATCAGACGGTCGAGGGCCTGACCGCCGATACGGTCAATGCGGCGGTGCGCGAGGCCTTCACCGGCTATGGCCCGCTGGCCTTCGTCACCACGCCCGTCGCGATCGAGGGCGGCGAGCCGGTCATCACCGCCGCGCTTGAGGCTTCCAGCCTGGTGCCGGTGACGGCCCCGGTCGCCCGCGCCGCTCTGGAATGGCCCTATGCCGATTTCGGCACCCCGGCCGAACCGTCCGAGCGCACCGAGGTCGCCGATCTGGGCACCACCTTGGTCACCTTCGCCAATGGCGTCCGGCTGACGGTCAAGCCGACCGACTTCACGGATGAGCAAATCCTGGTCAGCGTCCGGGTCGGCAACGGCCTGCTGGACCTGCCCAAGGACGGCTCGGTGCCGACCTTCGCCGCCGGCGGCGCGATGACCGAGGGCGGTGTCGGTCGCCTGACACGTTCCGAACTGGAACAGATCACGGCCGCCAATGTCGTGGGTGCCACCTTCGGCGTGGCAGGCGATACCTACAGCTTCGGCGGGACCACCCGCCCTCAGGACCTGGACCTGCAGCTGCAGTTGCTGGCCGCCTATTTCACCGATGCAGCCTGGCGACCCGAGCCGTTCGCGCGGATCAAGGCCTCGACCGTGCCTCAGCTGGATCAGATCCGGGCCATCCCCGGCGGGGCCTTCTTCCTGGCCAGCGAACAGCTGCTGTCCAGCGGCGACCGCCGCTTCGGCTTTCCGTCGAACGAGGAGATCGCCGCGTCCGAGCTGTCGACGCTCCAGACCGCGATCACCCAGGGGATGGCCGATGGCCCGATCGAGATCGTGATGGTCGGCGACGTGACCGTGGATGACGCCGTGGCCGCCGTCGGCAAGACCTTCGGGGCCCTGCCCAGCCGGTCCGCCGCGGTGGCCCCGACCGCCGACGCCCTGGTCCGCCGCTTCCCCGCGCCGACGCCCGAGCCCGTCGCCATCAGCCACACCGGCGCGCCGAACCAGGCCCTGGCCTATGTCGCCTGGCCGACCACCGACTCGGTCGAGGACCGGACCGAGGGCCGCAAGATCAGCCTGCTGGCGGACGTGATCCAGCTTCGGGTCACCGACAAGATCCGCGAGGAGCTGGGCATCGCCTATTCGCCGGGGGCTAGTTCGACCTCTTCGACCGTCTTCCCGGACTATGGCTATGCCTTCGTCCAGGCCGAGGTGCCGCCGGAGAACCTGGCCCAGCTGTTCCAGACCGTGGATGAGGTCGCGGCCGCCCTTCGCGACACGCCGATCGAGGCGGACGAACTGAACCGCGCCCGCCTGCCCCGCATCGAGGCCCTGCGCCGCAGCCAGAACCAGAACGGCTATTGGCTCGGCAACCTGGCCGATGTGCATGACAAGCCGCAGTATCTGGACGAAATCCGTACGGCCATCAGCGATCTGGAAGCCGTCACCCCGGCGCATCTCCAGGCCGCCGCCCAGGCCTATCTGAAGCCCGACACCGCCTGGCGGGCCCAAGTGACCTCGTCGAACACGGCCGCGGCCCCGGCACCGGTCGCCGCAGCGGCTGAGTAGGATGAAAAAAGGCCCCGGGGCTCTCGCTCCGGGGCCAGTCATCAGGATCGCCGGCGATGAACCGACATCTGCAATGTTGCAGTTCGCACCTGAAGCGGCGCTGAACGCGGTGTTTAGAAGACGCGACCGCCGACGCCGCCGTCCAGGACGATCGATCCCCCGACCACCGAGGCGCCGGCCACCTCGACCACTTCCTCGCGGTAGGATTCGAACAGTTCCTCGCGAACGATGGTCAGCACCTTGATGCCGGCGCCGTAGCGGCGCAGCAGCGAGCGTTCGTGGCAATCGCGCTCGCGCTTCTGGGGTTTGCATTCGATCATGCCGCCGCGGCCGTGCCACAGGGCCTCGCCCTTGCGGCAGGCCAGGGTCTCGCCGCCGTCGAAGCTGATCTCGTTCAGATAGTCGGCGATGGTGACCTGAAGCCGCGAGCCGGCGATGCAGCGATACAGTTCGCCGTCATAGTCGCCGTACACGTCGCGGTCCGGGCGGACCTGGCTGGCCGGGTGCGGGATGTTTCGGTCGTCGATGCAGACGGCCTGGATGACCACGCGCTTCTCGAAGCGGCGCATCTCCGAATAGGGCACGCGGATGACCTGAGCCATGGCCGCGCCCTCGACGTTCAGGCCGCTGATGGCCGTCGGATAGGGCTGTTCCACCGAGACATAGGCCGAGCCGCCTGCGCCGGAACCGGCGTTGCTGAAGCTGCTGGAGCGGGCGTTCAGGAAGCTGCGGGCCCCGGCGTTCGCATTGGCGTTGGCGTTGGCGCTGGCCCCGGCGTTGACGTTCACATTGACGTTCACATTGGTGTTGCCCGGATAGGTGGGCGGCCCCGGCGGGCGGCAGCACGGCGACGGCGGCGGCGGCGGCGGAGGGGGCGGAGGCGGCGGCTCGCAGCACGGCGGCGGCGGGGGCTCGCAGCGCGGGCCGCACTGGGCGGAGGCCGTGTCCGCGATGGCCGTGAGGGCCGTGGCGCCGAGGGCGGCCAACAGCCAGGTCTTGATCCGCACCCGCATGGGCTGGCTCCTGAAAAACATGTCTGGGCCTCGCAATGCAATCCGCGTGCCGGTCCAGATCGGGATAAGCGCAGGAAAGCCTTGCGTTTCCGTTGCCGCAGCGGCGCGCCCCTTGCGTCGCGGGGGTTCGAAGGCGACCCCGATGTACCACTCTGGCACACAGACCCTGATCGAGACGTGGCGCGCCCTGCCCGGGGTGCGCCGCGTGCCCGCGCGGGCGGCCTTTCGGCCGGAGACCTTGGGAGGCCTTTTGCCGCGGGCGTTCCTGCTGGAGCGGGGGGCGGGACCGGCCCGGTTCCGCGTCGTCGGCGGCTGGATCGAGGGGGCGGTCGGGCGGCGGCTGGCCGGCGAACCGTTCGCGGTCTTGTGGGGCGACGAAAGCCAGGCCGTGGTCGAGGCCAGCCTGGCCCAGACGGTTCATGAGGCCCGCCCCGTTGTCATCGCCGCGACGGCAACCGGGCTGTTGGGTCCGCTGGAGATCACAGTGACGCCGTTGCGCGGACCGGGGGATGCGTTCGACCGCATCCTGGGAGTGGTCCAGTGGACCGCTCCCGCCGACAAGGCCGTGCGAGAGCTGGCTCCGCTGCGGGTCACCGTCGCGGTCGGTGTGGGTCAGGCAGCCCGGCCCCGGCTGGTTCTGGCCACGGAATGTGGGCGGCGGATCGCTTAGAGATCGGCGTTTTCAACTCGCCCCTTTTCCTTTCGTCATTCCGGCCGGAGGCGCGTAGCGCCGCAGACCCGGAACCCAGCGGCGCGCGAGAGCGCCAACCTTTCGCGGACACCGGCCTCGGAAATCGTGCGTGAACAGATCGCCTAGCGGCGCCGCTGGGTTCCGGGTCTCCGCTGCGCTGCGCCCGGAATGACGAAGGAAGACGGGCAAAGCACTCCCTGAACGGGACCCCGTTACAGGCCCTCGACCGCCTTCAAATCCCGCGCATACCTCTTCCAGTTCTGCACATAATGCTGGGCCGAGGCCTCCAGCGCGGCGGTCTGGCCGGCCTCCAGCATGCGGATCACCTTGCCGGGCTGGCCCATGACGAGCGACCCGTCGGGGATGACCTTGCCCTCGGTGATCAGGGCGCCGGCGCCGATCAGGCAGTTCCGGCCGATCCGGGCCCGGCCCAGGATCACCGCCCCGATGCCGATCAGGCTGTTGTCGCCGATGTCGCAGCCGTGGAGCATGGCCAGGTGGCCGACGGTGACGCCGCGGCCGACGATCAGGGGCTCGCCGGGGTCGGTGTGCAGGACGCTGCCGTCCTGGATGTTGGAGTCCTCGCCGATCACGATCGGTTCGTTGTCGCCGCGCAGCACTGCGGCCCACCAGATACTGGCGCCGGTCCTCAGCGTCACGTCGCCGATCACCCGGGCATCCGGCGCGATCCAGTATTCGTCTGGCCCCGGAAGGTTCGGAGACTTGTCGCCCAATGTATAGATAGCCATCACATCACCGTCATGTCTTTAAATTTAGGGGCTTTAAGCCTTTGGAAACCACGATAGCATGATCCTGTTGATGCGATTCGAGACCCACATCGGGCCTCGGATCGGAAGCCGGATCAAGCCCGGTCCGGCCAGGCCCAAGGGGACGTGCGTGGTGCGTTCGGTTCGGCGGCGGGTTCGCCCGCTGGAAGACGGTCCTTCTCCCGACCCCGGATGCGGCGCCTTCGGCCCTGTCCTCCCCTCCCCCGACGTTCGAGGCGATGCTGTTCCGGCATCGCCTTTTTTCATGCCCTGGAGACAAGCATGACCAAGCGTGCAGCCCTCAAGCGCCAGTCCCGCGAAGGCGGGGCCTTCGACGGACCCGACTATGGCTCCGATGCCAAGGTCCGGCGGTTGCCGACGCCCCAGAACCGGGGCGGATGGTCGCCCCATCCGTCCAATGACGACCGGGAACAGGGCTATCTGAAGACGCTGAAACCCAAGTCGGAGGGCCAGGCGGCGCTGCTGAACGCGATCGATACGTCCAACCTGACCGTGGCGCTCGGGCCCGCAGGGACCGGCAAGACCTATCTGGCCGTGGCCAAGGCGGTCGAGGCGCTGGAGGCCGGCAAGGTCGGGCGGATCGTGCTGTCGCGGCCCGCGGTCGAGGCGGGGGAATCGATCGGCTTCCTGCCCGGGGCCATGGAGGACAAGCTGGCGCCGTATCTGAGGCCGCTGTACGACGCCCTTTCGGACCGGCTGTCGATGAAGCGGGTCGGCGCGCTGATGGCCGAGGGGCTTATCGAGATCGCGCCGGTGGGCTACATGCGCGGGCGCACCCTGAACAACGCCTTCATCGTCATCGACGAGGCCCAGAACTGTACCTACGTCCAGCTCAAGATGCTGCTGACCCGCCTGGGCTGGCACTCGACCATGGTGGTGACCGGCGACCCCGGCCAGACCGACCTCTTGCCCTCGCTGTCGGGGTTGGCGGATATCGCCGCCCGTCTGGAGGCCGTGCCCGAAATCTCGGTCGTGCGGCTGGCCGAGCAGGACATCGTGCGTCACCCGCTGGTCGCCTCGATGATCGGGGTGCTCTGACCGACCCGTCGGCATCGGGGTGGGTCCGGTGACCCGGATCTTCGTCGATGCCGACGCCTGTCCGGTCAAGGACGAGGTCTATCGCGTCGCGGAACGCTGTGGGTTGAAGGTGTTCGTGGTGTCGAACGCCTGGATCAACACGCGGCGCGCGGCCTGGATCGAACAGGTGGTGGTCGAGGCCGGCCCCGACGTGGCCGACGACTGGATCGCCGAGCGGGCCGGGCCCGGGGATATCGTGATCACCTCGGACATTCCACTGGCCGACCGATGCCTGAAGGCCGGGGCCCAAGCGTTGAAGGTTAATGGCCAGGCGTTCACGCCCGATTCGATCGGCTCGGCCCTGGCTGGGCGGATGGTGGGCGAGCATCTGCGGTCGATGGGGGTGGCGACGTCGGGGCCGCCGCCGTTCGGGCCCAAGGATCGGTCGGCGTTTCTCCAGGCCCTGGATCGGGCCGTGGTCGTGGCCCGGCGGGCCGCGCCGTGACCGTCATTCCCGAGCACGAGCTGGAGTTCCGGTTCTTTCGCTCCGGCGGGCCGGGGGGGCAGAACGTCAACAAGGTCTCGACCGCCGTGCAGATGCGGTTCGACGCGCGGAATTCGCCGTCGTTGACCGAGGCGGTACGGGCGCGGTTGCTGAAGCTGGCGGGCAGCCGGGCCACACTGGACGGGGTGATCCTGATCTCCGCCGTGCGCTTCCGGACGCAGGAGCGGAACCGGGCCGATGCGATCGGACGGTTGCAGGCGCTGGTGGACCAGGCGTCGGTGGCGCCGGTCTATCGCGTGCCGACGCGGCCGACCAAGGCGTCCAAGGAGCGGCGGCTGGTGGCCAAGACCCACCGCGGCGGGATCAAGAGCGGGCGGGGCAAGCCGAGCCTGGATTGACTGGCGCAAGGTTCATCACAGCGAATACAACGAAAGCCACAGCGAACACGACGAAGATTTCGTTGTGCCCGTCGTGTCTCGTTGTGTTCGCTGTGATGAACCTCTGACTCTCCCAGACAGGATGTCAGCCTGCGGCGCTAAGCGAGGCCCGTCTTCACGGTATAGGCAGCCTCGGTCTTGGCCGCGACCTCGTCCAGGGTCACGCCGTCGGCCAGTTCGATCAGTTCCAAGCCCGCCCCGTCCGGCTTGACGTCGAACACGGCCAGGTCGGTGATGATGCGGCTGACCACGCCGGTGCCGGTCAGCGGCAAGGTGCAGGCTTTCAGCACCTTGGATTGCCCGTGCTTGTTGGCGTGGTCCATGACCACGACCACGCGCTTGACGCCGGCGACGAGGTCCATGGCCCCGCCCATGCCCTTGACCAGCTTTCCGGGGATCATCCAGTTGGCGATGTCGCCGTTCTCGGCCACCTCCATGGCACCCAGGATCGACAGGTTGATGTGGCCGCCGCGGATCATGGCGAAACTGTCGGCCGAGCTGAAATAGGCGCTCTCGGGGATTTCGGTGATGGTCTGTTTGCCGGCGTTGATCAGGTCGGCATCGACGTCCTCGTCGAACGGGAACGGGCCCATGCCCAGCATGCCGTTCTCGGACTGAAGGGTCACCTCCATGCCGGCCGGGATGTAGTTGGCCACCAGGGTCGGGATGCCGATGCCCAGGTTCACATAGAAACCGTCCTGAAGCTCTTGCGCGGCGCGTTCGGCCAGTTGTTCGCGGGTCCGGGGCATGCAGGGCTCCTCAGTCGATGTTCAGGGCGGCGCGACGCTCATCGCGGGCGGCGATCAGAAGGGTGCGAACGACGGGACGATCGACGTCCGCAGGCGTCCTGAGCTTGAGATGGCGCAGCACCTTGCCGGTGCCTTCCAGCACATGATCGGGATCGGGCAGGTGAGCGCCCTGGAAGAAGCCCAGGTTCACATGGGCCGCGTGCGGCATGACATAGGCATAGCTGCTCTTCATCCGCCCCTCGCCATAGCCCCAGGAGATGCTGCGTTCCTTGACGGCGGCAGCCTCGGTGGCGTCGGGGTGAACATGCCCGATCAGGGCGCGGACCGCCGACAGGGTCTCGCGGTGTTGCGGCGCGAGCGCGACCACGTCCTCGAACCGCCCCAGCCGGTCTTCGATGCGCATCAGGCCGCTTTGGTCCGTTGGCGGATGGTCCGCTGTTCGATGCGCTTCTCGAACGTGCCCTTTATGATCCGGTCGACATAGATGCCCGGGGTGTGGATCGCGTCGGCGTCCAGCGAACCGGTCGGGACGATCTCCTCGACCTCGACCACGCAGACCTTGCCGGCGGTTGCCATCATCGGGTTGAAATTGCGGGCGGTCTTGCGGAAGATCAGGTTGCCGCGCTCGTCGGCCTTCCAGGCCTTGACGATCGACAGGTCGGCGACCAGCCCGGTCTCCATCACATAGTCGCGGCCGTCGAAGTCGCGGACCTCCTTGCCGTCGGCGACCAGGGTGCCGACGCCGGTGGCGGTGAAGAAGGCCGGGATGCCCGCCCCGCCCGCGCGGATGCGTTCGGCCAGGGTGCCTTGGGGGTTGAACTCCAGCTGGAGTTCTCCGGCGAGGTATTGGCGCTCGAACTCCTTGTTCTCCCCGACGTAGGACGAGATCATTTTGGCGATCTGCCGCGTTTCCAGCAGCTGGCCCAGGCCGAAACCGTCCACCCCCGCGTTGTTGGAGATCACCGTCAGGCCCTTGACGCCCGACGCCTTAAGCCCGGCGATCAGGTTCTCGGGGATGCCGCACAGGCCGAATCCGCCCGACATGACGGTCATGCCGTCGAACGTCAGGCCCTCCAGCGCCGCCGTGGCGTCAGCGTAGATCTTGCGCATCCTGTCCCTTTTTCACCGTCTGATGAATAACGCGGCGTCTCTTGGTGCATAGGACGGGCGGGGGAGCCGGGCAAGCTCTGGACGGTGGAACAGCCGAGGCTGGTGTCCTTCGTCACCCTTGGGTCGTTGGACACCGCCGCAATGGAGTCCTTCGTGTCGAATTAATGGACCCTCCGACCCGGCCTTCAGCGCGCCGCGCCCCGGGTCACCGGATGGGCCGGGGGGGCGTCCCGCTCGCGGTATCGGGCGCCCTTGAACATTCCGCGCACGGCCTCCCAATGGATGCCCCACATCACCTTCCAGGTCAGCAGCGGATGGGTGATCCAGGCCTTGAGCAGGGCCCCGTCGGTCAGGGGTTGGCGGCGGCCTGCGAAGCTGGCGGTCAGGATAGGCGTGTCGGCCCGGCGCACGGCCACCACGACCGACACCGCCTCGCCCGGCGGGCGGACCGTAAAGTCGTAGGTCAGGTCCATGTCCATGAAGGGCGAGACGAAGAACGCCTTCTCTGCTGTCTGCCGAACCATTTTTGGGTCGGCGTCTCGGGGCTGAGCGACCAGATAGGAGTGCCGTTCCCCGAACGTATTGCTTACCTCATAGAGCAGCGCCGCCAGGCTGCCATCCGGGCGGTGACAGAAGTAGACGCTCAGCGGATTGAAGCCGTAGCCCAGGATGCGGGGCATGCAGAGCAGGCGGATGGAGCCGTCGCCGATCTCGATGCCGGCGTTGGAGAGGTGTTCGGTGACCTGCTGGCGCAAGGGGCGGCCGGAGCGGTCGCCGTGGTCGGCGGCGCGCCAGCTGAGCAGGCCGAAGCGGCCGGCGGACAGCCATTTCAGGCGGGAGACTTGGGCCTCGGCGGCGTCGAGGTCGAGGAGAAGCATGAAGACGCGGTACGACAGGGCGTGGTCGAAGCCGTGGGTGCGGCGGTGGGCGACCTCGCCGACATAGAGGGCGGAAAGGGTTTCCTTCCCCCCATGCGGGGGTGGAGGACGATCGCATCGCGATCGGACGACGTGGCTCGCGGAGCGAGACGGATGGGGGGCGAGCGGCCGTGCGTCCGGTGGCCCCTGTTCCATCGACCCGGTCTGTATACCCGTAGCCCCCATCCGTCGTGCTCCGCACGCCACCTTCCCCCGCGAGGGGGGAAGGAGCGTCAAGCGACCTTTCTCTCGACCGAGGCCATCACGTGAATCCGGCCGCTCTCGTTAACCACCGACCACGGCCGGCGCACCCCGCCGAGTTGTTCGGCCACTGCCAGTCCGGCCTGGAGGCCGTCCTCGTGGAAGCCGGAGCCGAACCAGGCCCCGGCGAACCATGTGTGTCGAGCGCCTTGCAGCGACCACAGCTCGGCCTGGGCGCGGACGGCGGCGGTGTCGAACACCGGGTGTTCGTAGTCCCATTCGCCCAGGACCAGGGACGGGTCGGGCTCGCGGACCGGGTTCAGGCTGACGAACAGGGGCGGGCCCGGCAGGGACTGGAGTTCGTTCATCCAGTAGGTGACGCCGCCCTCGCCCGCGCGGTCGGACAGGCCCTGGTGGGTCCAGGCGGCCCAGGCTTTCCGGCGGCGCGGCATCAGGGCGGTGTCGCGGTGCAGGACGGCCCGGTTCGGGCGATAGGCGATGGCCGACAGGAGGCGGCGCTCGTCGGCCGAGGGGGCTTCCAGCAGGCCCAGGGCCTGGTCGGAATGGGTGGTGAGGACGACGGCGTCATAGCCCTCGACCCGGCCGTCGAGGAAGCGCAGGGCCGCGCCGTCCTGGCCGCGCACGACGCCGGTGATGCGGGCACCGGTGACGACGGTGCCGGCGAAGTCGGCGGCCAGGCGGGAAACGTATTCGCGGCTGCCGCCCTTCACCGTCCGCCAGGTCGGTTTCAGGTCGTAGGCCAGCAGATTGTGGTTCATGTAGAACCGGACCAGCGAGGCGGCCGGATAGTTCGACATCTGGTCCAGGGTCGAGGACCAGATGGCCGCCGCCTGGGGCAGCAGATAGGCGTCGCGGAACAGGGTGCCGTAGCCGCCGCGCGCCAGATAGGCGCTGAGAGTCTCGCCGGTGCGGTCCAGGTCGGGGAGGTCTTTGGGAGCCTGTTTCTGAAAGCGGAGGATGTCGCCGATCATGCGCCAGAATCTGGGGCTGGCGGTGTTGCGCTTCTGGGCGAACAGGGCGCCGAGGCCGTGGCTGGAATATTCCAGCGCGCCGTCGTCCAGCGATACGGCGAAGGACATGTGGGCGGGCTGGGTCGGGACGTTCAGGTGGTCGAACAGGGCGACCAGGTTGGGGTAGTTGGGCGCATTGTAGACGATGAAGCCGGTATCCACGGCGACGGGGGCGGACGGGGACGGGGCGTCCACCGTGTTGGAATGGCCACCGAGCCGGTCGTCGGCCTCGTACAGGGTCACGTCATGGGCCTTGGACAGCAGCCAGGCGCAGGACAGGCCCGCGATGCCCGAGCCGACCACGGCGATGCGGCGACCGCGCGCGGCGTCCGGCGTGTCCAGGGCGACGAGAGGGGGGCTCATGGAGTCTCCGACAGCAATCCAGGCCTCAGTTACGCGGGCGCGCGGGCCTCGGATGATCGTCATCCGGGCGCGACGCGACATCGTAGCTGTTTCCAACGCCAAGCGCAGCGGTTAGGCCGTAAGTCGCGGCATTGTCAGGACGTCACGATGAACCTCGCCACCGAAGCCATCCGCCGGCTGCAGGACGCGCCGTTTCCCGATGCGGTGACGCGGCCGGCGATCCAGGCCCTGGTGACCGAGGCGCGCAAGCGGCTGGACCGGGAGGGGCCGCATGATGTGGCCGGCTTCGCGCGGGCTATGGCTGACCGGCCGATCGCGGAGCACACGGATGCGGCCAATGACCAGCATTATGAGCTGCCGCCGGAGTTCTTCAAGATCTGCCTGGGGGCGCGGCTGAAATACTCATGCTGCCTGTATGGCAACGGGGCCGAGACACTGGACCAGGCCGAGGAGAAGGCTCTGGCTGAAAGTTGCGTCCGTGCCGATCTGGTCGACGGGCAGTCGGTGCTGGAACTGGGCTGTGGCTGGGGGTCGCTGTCGCTGTGGATGGCCGAACACTATCCGAACAGCCGGATCACGGCGGTGTCGAACAGCCATGGCCAGCGCGGGCATATCGAGGCCCAGGCCAAGGCGCGGGGCCTGACCAACCTGACCGTCATCACCTGCGACATGAACGATTTCGAGGCGCCGGCCCCCGGCACCTATGACCGCATCGTCTCGGTCGAGATGTTTGAGCATATGGCCAACTGGCGGGGGCTGCTGACGCGGGCTAGGGGCTGGCTGAAGCCGGACGGGCGGATGTTCATCCACATCTTCACCCATCGCGATGCGCCGTACCGGTTCGATCACACCGACAGCGGCGACTTCATCGCCCAGCATTTCTTCACCGGCGGGGTGATGCCCAGCCACGGCCTGATCCGCGAGTTCGGCGATTTGTTCAGCGTCGAACAGGAATGGGTCTGGAACGGCGTCAACTATGCCCGCACGGCCGAGGACTGGCTGGCCAACATGGACCGCAACGAAGCGCGCGTGTTCGAGTTGATGCAGGCGACCTATGGCGATCAGGCCCGGCTGTGGGTGCGGCGCTGGCGGCGGTTCTATCTGGCCACCGCCGGGCTGTTCGGCAACGACGCGGGCCGGACCTGGGCGGTCAGCCACTATCGCCTGAAACCCGCCTGACGGAGACGCGCCGGTGATCAAATATGTGTTCGCCTATCTGGGTGCCGGGCTGACGTTCGCGGTGATCGATGCGGCCTGGCTGACGACCATGGTCAACCGGCTGTACCGGCCGGTCATCGGACCGATCATGGCGGACAAGCCGGACATGACGGCGGCGGTGATCTTCTATCTGATCTCGATCGCGGGGACGGTGTTCCTGGCCATCGATCCGGCGCTGCGCGAAGGGTCGTGGACGCGGGCGCTGCTGAACGGTGCCGTGCTGGGCTTTATCGCCTATGCGACCTATGACCTGACCAACCAGGCCACGCTGAACGTCTGGTCGTGGAAGCTGACCATCACTGACATCCTCTGGGGCACGACCCTGACCAGCCTGTCGGCGACCGGCGGCTATTTCGCCGCGCGCTGGGCCGAGGGGCGGTGGGGGTGAGAATTCGATAACGCGATCGGTGCGCCCAGGCGAAGAATGGGGATAGTTCGGCGACTAACCTTACCGATGGTTCAGGTTGCCGGATCACGCGACGGTGCTAGCGTCGCGTCCTGACATTCCAAGGGGGCGATCATGACGTTGCGGGCGATGCTTCTGGCCGGTGTGGCCGGTCTGGTTCTGGCGGGCGGGGCCCTGCCCGTGGCGGCGAACGACGGCGCGCCCGAGGCCGCCCAGCTGCCGGCGGGGTCGCAGCTGATCCCGGCCCAGACGTTCGAACTGGACAACGGCCTGCGGGTCATCATGCATATCGACCGGTCCGATCCGGTGGTGGCGGTGGTGCTGGCCGCGCGGGTCGGGTCGGCGCGCGAGACCCCGGGACGGACCGGGTTCGCGCATCTGTTCGAGCATCTGTTCTTCCTGAACTCCGAGAACCTGGGGCCGGGTGGGCTGGACGCGATGAGCGCGCGGATCGGCGGGTCGGGGGCCAATGGATCGACCAGTTTCGACCTGACCGACTATCTGCAGACAGTGCCCAACGACGCGCTGGAGAAGATGATCTGGGCCGAGGCGGACAAGCTCGGATATTTCATCAACACCGTGACCGACCCGGTGCTGGCCAAGGAGAAACAGGTCGTCAAGAACGAGAAGCGTCAGGGGGTCGACAACCAGCCCTATGGCCACACCAACACCGTGATCCTGGACGCCCTGTATCCCGAGGGTCACCCTTATAGCTGGCCCGTCATCGGGTCGCTCGCTGACCTGGACGCCGCGACGCTGGACGATGTGCGGGACTTCTATCGCCGCTGGTACACGCCAAACAATTCGACGCTGGTGCTGGCGGGCGACTTCGATACCGACCAGGCCCGGGCCTGGGTCCAGAAGTATTTCGGCGAGATCCCGCGTGGCGAGGACGCCCCCCGCGCAGAACCCAGGCCCGCCGGCCTGACCGAGACGCGGCGGTTGATGCATGAGGATAATTTCGCCCGGCTGCCCAGACTCACCATGGCCTTCCCGACGGTCGAGCGGGGCCATCCCGACGAGGCGGCGCTGGACGTTCTGGGGGCCCTGCTGACCGACGGACGCGACACGCCCCTGACCGCCCTGCTGGTCGAGGAGGCCAAGGTCACGGATTCGGTCGCCGCCTTCACCGGGGCCGACCAGATCGCCGGCGGCATGACGATCCAGGTCACCGCCTTCGACGGCACCGATCTGGACGCGGTGGCCGGACATCTGAACGACGGCCTGGCGCGGTTCGAGCGGGATGGGGTCAACCCGGCCGCCCTGGAACGGGTCAAGACCCAGGCCGAGGCGGGCTTCTACAGCTCGCTGGGCAGTGTGCTGGGCAAGGGCGCGGCGTTGGCTCGCTATGACCTGTACGGCACCACGCCCGACGCCGACCTGGCCGCGATTCGGGCGGTGACGGCTGAGGACGTGATGCGGGTCTATGCGACCTATCTGAAGGACAAGCCGTTCGTCGCGACCAGCTTCGTGCCCCAGGGGCAGGCCGCGCTGGCGCTGGAGGGGTCGGAGGTCGCCCAGGTCGTGATCGAGCCTATCGTCCAGGGGGCCGAGCCCGCCGTCGATCCGAACGCGGCCCAGGCGGTGGTCGAACGCACGGCCTCGTCCTTCGACCGGACGGTCGAGCCGGTGGCGGGTCCGGCACCGGTGGTGACCCCGCCGACGATTTGGAACGCGGCCCTGCCCAATGGGGTCGAGGTCTCGGGTATCGAGAACGACGAGGTGCCGCTGGTGACGTTCCAGTTGTCGGTCGATGGGGGCCAGTTGTTCGACGATCCGGCCAAGCCGGGCGCGGCGGCGATGCTGACCGCCCTGATGAACCGGGGCACACAGACCAAGACGCCGGCCGAGCTGGAGAATGCGCTGAAGTCGCTGGGGGCGTCGGTCAATGTGTCGTCTTCGGAGGAGCGGTTCCTGATCACCGGCCAGACCCTGTCGCGAAATTTCGCCGCGACCCTGGATCTGGTCGAGGAGATGCTGTTCCAGCCGCGCTGGGATGCGACCGAGCTGGAACTGCTGAAGGCGTCGGTGACGGCCCAACTGGCCGGGCAGAAGTCCCAGCCGACGCAGTTGGCCGAGCGGGTCTATGACGTGGTGGCCTACGGCGACGACCACATCCTGTCGCGCAACCGGCTGGGCACGACGATCTCGGTCCAGGCCCTGACCATGGACGACCTGAGGGCCATGCTCGACCTGTGGTCGCCGTCCAACACCCGGGTCCGGGTGGTCGGCGACGTGGACCAGGCGACGGCGACGACGGCCCTGGCCGATCTCGGCGCTCGCTGGACCGCTCGCGATGTCGAGGTGCCGGCCTATGCCGCGCCCCAGCCGCCGGAGCGGTCGCAGGTGTTCTTCTATGACGTGCCGGGGGCGGCCCAGTCGGTGGTCGTGTTCGGGACGCCGTCCCTGACGCGGGCGGACGCGGCCTATTACCCCGGGGTGGTGATGAACTATCGGCTGGGGGGCGGCGGGTTCGCCTCGCGCCTGACGCAGCAGCTGCGCGAGGGGGCGGGCTACACCTATGGCATCGGCTCCGGCTTCCAGGCGCGCGAGACGATCGGCGACTATGCGCTGCGCAGTTCGTTGCGGTCGAACGTGACGCTGGAGGGAGCGACCCTGGCCCGCGACATCGTGCGGGACTATGGCACGACCTTCACCGCCGAGGATCTGGAGGTGACCAAGAGCGCCCTATCGCGCAGCCGGGCCCGGGCGTTCGAGACGGCCGGGGCCAAGCTGGGGGTGCTGGAGGCGATCGGGGATTATGACCTGCCGGTCGATTACCTGAGCCGCGAGGCCGCGGTGATCGACGCCATGACCGTGGAGCAGGTCCAGGCGCTGGCGGACCAGCTGATCGACACCGACCGGATGATCTATGTCGTGGTTGGCGATGCGGCGACGCAGGCGGCACGGCTGGAGGCGCTGGGGTATGGGGCTCCGGTGATGGTGAAGGACCGGATCGAGGCGGCGGACCAGTAGGGCGGTCGATCCGCTTGAGCGGAGAGTTCCTTCTCCCCTCGGGGGAGAAGGTGGCTCGCGACGCGAGACGGATGAGGGGGCTGCCAGACCCGGAACGGATCGTCGGACAGCCGGTCTGATGGCACAGCCCCCTCATCCGAGCCCTTCGGGCCCACCTTCTCCCCCGAGGGGAGAAGGATCGGGTTTACGGCCCCGGCGGCGGGGCGGGGGTCACGGTGGCGTCGGCCCAGGCGACGATCTGACTGTTGACGTCGGCGGTGGCGGCTTCGAAGGCCTGGACGATGGTCGAGACGCGGTTCTCGTTGGCCGGGCGGCTGGAGGTGAAGACCTGTTCGGAGACCAGGTCGCGGTCCTGGAGCAGGCGGGCGCGGACGGTGACGACCACGGTCGGGATGGTCTCGGGCGCGTCGTAGCGGGCCTCGAAGGCGCGGACGTCGATGTCCAGGGTCTGGTCGCCGCGCAGGGCTTCGCGGCGGCCGATCAGGCGCACGCGGCGCGCCTGGCCGGCGAAGGCGGATTCCAGGCTGTTGGTGTAGAGGTCTTGCGCGGGCGTGACCCAGCGGGCCGCGCCGATATAGGCCGCCTCGGCCCCGCCGGTGATCGACAGGATGCGGTCGGTCTCGGCGGCGTCCACCATTTCCACCCGGCGCAGGTTCAGGGACGGGGCATCGACCGGCAGGGGCTGGGCCGCCGCCGTGTCCATGCCGAAGCGATACAACTGGGCTTCGGGCGGGCTGCTGAGCAGGGCGCAACCGGACAGGGCGACGGCCACGGCGGTCAGGGGGATCAGTCTGCGGATCACGGTTGCACCTCGATTTCCTTGGCGGCGCCACGGCCGATGAAGTCGCGCGGGCTGGAGCGGACCTCGTCCACCAAACCTTCCAGCGACCGGGTCGCCTCTTCCAGGCCGGCGATGGATTCCTCCAGCTGGGGCAGGCCGTTGGTGGCGAAGTCATTCAACGGAGCCTCCAGGCCGGTCGCGGTCCGGTTGATCGAGCTGATCGCGGTGCGGGCCTCGGCGGCGGCGGCGTTGATGTTGGCTACCGCTTCCTTGCCGTCGCCCTCGACCAGCTGACGGGCCGAAACGCCCAGCGCCTCATATTCGCCGATGGCGGAGTTGGCCTTGGCCAGGGCCTGTTCCAGTTCGCCGAACATGCCCTTGCGCGCTTCCAGCTCACTGGACAGGGCCTCGACATTGCGCACGCTGGTCGAGAAGGAGCGGATGTTCTCGTCCGACAGGATGCGGTTGACGCGGTTCAGGGCGTCGACCGTCTGGGCCAGCACCGTGCCCGAACCGCTGAGCAGTTCGGCGATCGGCGAGGGCTGGCTCTGGATCACCGGCACGACATTGGCCGGGTACTGGCTTTTCAGGATCGCGCTTTCGGGATTGCCGGCCGTGATCTGGATATAGTTCAGGCCGGTGATGCCCTGGGGCTCCAGCTGGGCGCGGCTGGTCACGCGGACCGGGGTCGTACCGTTCAGCCGGACGCGGGCGATGACCTGGTCGCCTTGCTGCGGGTCCAGGTTCAGGTCGGTGACCTCGCCGACGCGGATGCCGTTGAAATGCACCTCGCCGCCCTCCGACAGGCCGCGCACGGGGCCGTAGAAGACGATGTCATAGATGTCGTAGTCCTCGGCGAAGGACAGGCGGGCCAGCCAGATCGAGAACACCGCCAGGGCCGCCAGAAGGGCGACGGTGGCGATGCCGACGGCGGCGTAGTGGGCGTCTCGTTCCATAACTCCGCTCTCCTCAGGCGGCGGTCTTGGTGGCGGCGCGTCCGCGCGGCCCCAGGAAATATTCCTTGATCCACGGATGGTCCGAGCGTTCCAGCTCGGCCACCGGGGCCTTTTCGACCACATGCTTGTCGGCCAGCACCGCGACCTTGTCGCAGATGGCATACAGGCTATCCAGGTCGTGGGTGATCATGAAGACGGTCAGGCCCAGATCGTCCGACAGGTTGCGGATCAGATCGTCGAAGGCGGCGGCGCCGATCGGGTCCAGCCCCGCCGTGGGTTCGTCCAGGAACAGCAGTTCGGGGTCCAGCGACAGGGCGCGGGCCAGGCCGACGCGCTTCCTCATGCCGCCGGAGAGTTCGGCGGGCTTCTGGTAATGCACTTCGGGTTTCAGGCCGACCATGGCGATCTTCATCTCGGCCAGTTCGCGGATCGTGTCCTTGGGCAGTCTGGTGTGCTCGACCAGGGGCGAGGCGACGTTGTCCAGCACGCTCAACGACGAGAACAGCGCCCCCTGCTGGAACAGGGTGCCGGTGCGGCGCTCGATGTCGGCGGCCTGGTCCTTGGTCATGTCGGCGATGTCGTGGCCGAAGATCCTGATCGTGCCGCCCTCGGGCTGTTTCAGGCCGATGATGGTGTTGAGCAGCACGGTCTTGCCGGTGCCGGAGCCGCCGACCACGCCGAGGACCTCGCCGCGCACGACGTCCAGGTCCAGATCCTGATGGATCACGTTCTCGCCGAACTGGCTCAACAGACCGCGCACCTCGATCAGGTTTTCGCCTTCCGTTCGGACCGGATCGTTGGCCGGGGCGTCGGTCACAGGTTCAGTTCCATGAAGATCATCGCGAACACCGCATCCAGGAAGATGATGGCGAAAATCGCCTGGACCACCGCCGAGGTGACCCGGCGACCCAGGCTCTCCACGTCCCCGGCGACGGCCATGCCCTGGCGACAGCCGATGGCCGCCACGACGATGGCGAAGACCGGCGCCTTGATCATGCCCACCAGCAGGTGATTGCCCATCAGGGGATCGTTGCTCATCTGCTGGATAAAGAAGGTCGGGCCGTAGCCCAGCACCCCCCAGGTCACCAGCATGCCGCCGAACAGGCCGGTGACGATGCCCACGAAGGTCAGGATCGGCAGCATCAGGACCATGGCGGCCAGGCGCGGGATCACCAGGGCCTGAAACGGATTGACGCCCATGACCTGCATGGCGTCGACCTCCTGGGTCATCTTCATCGAGCCGATCTCGGCCGCGAAGGACGAGGCCGAGCGGCCGGCCAAAAGGATGGCGGTGATCAGCACGGCCAGTTCGCGCAGCACCGCGACCGCGACCAGCTGGACGGTGAACACGCCCGCGCCGAGCTGCGACAGCAGGTTTGCACCCAGCAGGGCGATGACCGCGCCGATGAAGAAATTCGTCACCGCGATGATCGGCATGGCGTCCAGCCCGGCGCGCTCGCCCTGGCTGAACCAGGCGGCCCATCGGATGCGGCCGGGATGGCGGAAGGCGGCGCCGACCGCGACGATCAACCGGCCCAGGAAGGCCATTGAGGCGACGAACTCGGCCCCGACGTCATAGACGCCGCTGCCGATGCGGCTGAACACGCGCATCATCGCATTGGCGCGGCGGGGCGGGGCCGCGCTCTCGCGTTCCAGCTTCTCGACCATGGCATAGATGCGGCCGGCCTCGGGGCGGGCCGAGAAGGTGTCTTGGGGCAGCGGCTTGTCGGACGCCTGGACCAGGGCCAGGGCGCCGGCGGTGTCGAACCGGCCCAGGTCACTGAGATCGACCGCGTCGATCGCGCGGCCGTCCAGCTCACGCTGGAGCTCGCGGGGCTTGCGGCCCAGGTCGGTGGTGGTCCAGTCGCCGACCAGACGCAGGGTCGAGCCCCGCTCGCCGTCCTCGATACTATAGTCGGCAGTCGTCATTCTCGACCCTTTAGCCCAGCCAGGACGCCGCGCCCATGGCCAAGCTGACCGGGATTTCGTGAACGCCATGAACGGGCTGAGGTTTCGTTACCCCGGCGATACGGACGCCAGGGTGAGGCGGACGCGCCGCAGATCCTCGACGAACCGGCCCCGCTCCGCCGCCTTGGTCGCCGCATCGGGCAGGCGCAGCAGATAGGACGGGTGGACCGTGACCATCGCCTGGCCTCCGCCGGGCAGGGCCAGCGTCTGACCGCGCTCCCGGGTCACCGCGACCTTGCGGTTCAGCACGGCCGTCGATGCGGTCGCGCCCAGCGCCAGCACCAGCCTGGGCCGGATCAGCGCCCGCTCATGGTCCAGCCACCAGCGACAGGCCTGGACCTCGCCGGCGTTGGGCGTCTTGTGCAGGCGGCGCTTGCCGGTCGGTTCGTGTTTGAAATGTTTGACGGCGTTGGTGACATAGACGTCGGACCGATCGATGCCGGCCTCCTCCAGCGCCTGGTCCAGCACCTGGCCCGCCGGGCCGACGAACGGACGCCCGGCCAGATCCTCCTGGTCGCCGGGCTGTTCGCCGACGATCATCAGGGACGCCGTCCTGGGCCCCTCGCCGCACACGCCCTGGGTCGCGTCGCGCCACAGCGGACAGCGGCGGCAGCCCTGCACACCGACCGCGATCTCGGCCAGGGAGGTCGGGGCGTGGTCGACGTCCAGCGACGGGCGGTCGAACTGGACGACGGTCTTGTCCAGGCGGGGGTTGGGTTCGGAGGCGGGGGTGGCGATCATGTCATGGGCCCGAACCTGCGCGCCCGCGATCAGTTCCGGGATCAGCGCCGCCTCGGGCAGGTTCTCCCAGTAGCGTTTGGGCATCTCGCCCTGCATGGTCCGGGTCTTCAGCCGGGCCGGGTTGAAGGTCGAGGCGTAGTAGGTCTTCCAGAATTCCTCGATCTCGTCCTCGGCGGGGGCCATGTCGCGGGTCGCGGGCGGTCCGAAACTCAGCGTCTCTCCGTCCCAGAAGCAGGAGCCGTCCGGCGTCAGGATCGACCAGCGCATGGTCGTGAAGCGGCGCATGAAGAAGGGTGCGGTCCTTTCCAGCACGCGGTGGGCCGGTTCGAACCAGGCGACCCAGGCCTCGCCGATGTCGTCCTGGATTTGGCGGAAGCGGACGAAGGCCTTCATCTTGTGGCTGGCGCGACTGACGTTCTTGGCGCGTTCGAAGGCGTCGGCGACGTCGGGGTCGGAGACGACCTTGATCAGATCGGGCTCGTCGCGCAGCCGCCACAGCAGGCGGTAGAGCAGGTCGAACCGACCGGCAGAGCGGTGCAGGATGACGTCCTGGGCCAGGTCGATGAAAGCCTTCGGGACAGAGAACACCTCACTCCGCTCATCCCCGCGAAAGCGGGGACCCAGTTCTTTGGGCGTTTCGCTATCGCGCGGCACGGTCGGGGCGTTGATCCCAACCCCTGTCCCACAGGAAAGCGCTGGGTCCCCGCTTTCGCGGGGATGAGCGGAAGGGGGGTGGTCAAACAATCCCCCCTGCCCAGCACCCACCACCGCGAACCGCGCATGGGCGGGTTCCACCCCCTCCGACCGGAACACCCGCGCCGCCACCCGCCAGCCGTCGAAATCCGTTTCGTGCGCCAGTTCCGCGACGCGCATCAGAACAGGCCCAGCTGGACTGGCCTGGGCTCCGGCGCGATCCGGGCGCGCAGGTCCGCCGCGTCGGTCAGGCCACCGGGCGTCCAGTCCAGGGTGGCGATGAACGGCCGGACCTTGTCGATGCCTCGGCACAGCCGAGCCACGTCCTGGAGCCGCAGGGTGCGATAGCGGCGGACCGAGATCATCCGGTTGACCGACTTCACCCCGAGGCCGGGCACGCGCAAAAGCGTCTCACGCGGGGCGGTATTCACATCGACCGGAAATTGTTCGCGGCGGTTCAGGGCCCAGGCCAATTTGGGATCGATGGCCAAGTCCAGCATGCCGCCGACTGTCGCCTCGCCGATCTCGGGCGGGGAGAAGCCGTAGAACCGCATCAGCCAGTCGGCCTGATACAGCCGGTGCTCACGCATCAGGGGCGGCTTCTGAAGCGGCAGGGTGCTGGACGAATCCGGGATCGGGCTGAAGGCCGAATAATAGACGCGGCGCAGGCCGTAGCCGCCGTACAGGGAGGCGGAGCGGTCGATGATCTCGGTATCCGGCGTGCCGTCGGCACCGACGATCAGCTGGGTCGATTGGCCGGCGGGGGCGAATTTCGGGGGGCGGGCCCTGTCGCGCTTCTGGGGGCGGGCGGCTTCGATCTTGAGGCGGACGTCGGCCATGGCCTTCTTGATGACGCCGACGTCCTTCTGGGGGGCCAGCCGGTGCAGGGCCTCGTCGCGAGGCAGTTCGATGTTGGCCGAGAGGCGGTCGGCATAGAGACCCGCTTCCTCGACCAATCTCGGATCGGCCTCGGGGATCAGCTTCAGATGAATATAGCCGCGGAAGTCGTGTTCGGTTCGCAGTTTCTTGGCGACCAGGACCAGCTGTTCCATCGTGTAGTCGCCCGACCGGATAACGCCGGACGACAGGAACAGGCCTTCGATATAGTTGCGCTTGTAGAAGTTCAGCGTCAGTTCGACGACCTCGTCGACATTGAACCGCGCGCGCTGGACGTTCGAACTCGCCCGGTTGATGCAGTAGGCGCAGTCGTAGATGCAGAAATTGGTCAGCAGGATCTTCAGCAAACTGACGCATCGCCCGTCCGGAGTGTAGGCGTGACAGATGCCCATGCCCTCGGTCGAGCCGATGCCCTTGCCGCCGACCGAGGTGCGCTTGCCGGTCCCGGACGAGGCGCAGGAGGCGTCGTACTTGGCGGCGTCGGCCAGGACCGCCAGTTTTCGTCGTAGGTCGAGCTGCGCCATGTTCGCTTTATGTTCCGATCCGGACGGAACGTAAAGCGTTGCCTTTCAAGGCATTGTGTCGCGGCTATCGCAGGAAGTTCAGCAGCGAGGTTTCGCGCAGCTGGCTGATCACCTGGGCCGAGGCCTGGAGCGCGATGGTCGAGAGCTGGATGTCGGTCGCGGCCTGAGCCAGGTCGGCGTCGGTGCGTTTGCCGACCAGGGTCTTGAGCGACAGGGCCTGGGCGTCGTTGCTTTCGTTGAGCCGTTCGACCTGCTGATACAGGGCGCCGTTGCGGGCGACATCCTCGACCAAGGTGGAACTCGCGGTGCCGAGCCGGTCCAGCTGGGTCGAGAGGAAGGCTTTCTGGGCCGCGTCGATCTTGCCGTTCACGGGGACCGGGTTGGCGTCGAAATAGACTTTCAGATCACGCAGGATGTCGAGCGTCTCGGTGCCGAGTTCGTTGGCCAGGAAACCGGTCCTGAGCGTGGTCGTCTCGGCGACGCGGGCGCTTTGGCGCAGGTCGCCGTTGGTGAAGACCGACGCGGCGTCCGGGGCCGCGGCCAATTCGGTCAGGGAGGTGGCGCTGACCGGCGGAATGTCGCTGTTGCCGCCGGCGAAGACGTGGACGCCCTGATGCTGGGCGTTCAGGCCGCCGCGGATGGACTGGAAGGCGTTTTCCAGTTCCAGCATCAGGGTGCCCGCCGATTCCGCCGCGATGGCCTCGCCGATCGCCGAGCGGGCGGTGCCGATGGCGTCGTTGGCGCGGACCATGGCCAGGTCCTGGGCGTCAAGGCGGGCCAGGGTTGCCTCGCCGACATCCAGGAAGCCCTTGACCCGGTTCTCGGCACCTTTCAGCGCGGTGATGGTTTCGGAGCCGCGCCCGAAGCCGACCAGATCGGTGGCGATCTTTTCGGTCGACAGGCGTTTGGTGGCGTCCTGCTGACGCTGCTGGGCGGCGAACAGGTCCAAGAGGGCCGACTGATAGTTCCCAAGGGTCGAGACGCGGTTCATCACACCATCCCCAGAAGCGTGTCGTACATTTCCCTCGCCGACTGGATCAGTCGCGCCGAGGCGTTGAAGGCTTGCTGATAGGTGGTCATCAGCACCAATTCCTCATCCAGATTGACGCCCTCGAAGGCGGTCTGGCGGCCCACCGCCTCGCTCTGGATGGCGGCGGCGCTTTCGGCTCGGGTCTTGGCGGCCGAGGCCCGGCCGCCGATGTCGCCGGACAGTTCGGAGGCGTAGCGGGAGACGGTTTGCAGGGCGGCCGCGGCCCCGCCCGCGCCCTGGAAGGCGGTCGGGCGGTTGCCGGCGTTGGCCAGGCCCGCGACGCCGCGATTGTCGCCGGTCAGCAGGGCCGGCGACCCGGCGGCGGCCCCGGTCTGGAGCTGGGCCAGGGCCAGGCGGGACGGGTCCAGGTCGATGTCCTGACGGATCGAGAAACTGTCGGCGCGCGAGGCACGGGCGCCGCTGCCGAAGCCGAACAGTTCGCTCATCGACACGCCGGAGGCCACCTGGGTCGTGGTGTCCTGGAAGGCCTCCAGACGGGCCACGGGGTTGCCGGAGCCGGTGAAGGTCAGGGCCCCCTGTCCGTCCAGGGCGAAGCTGCCGAACCGCCCGATCCCTGTCGACGGGTCGTTCAGAGCGTCACGCAACTGGCCGACCGTGGTGACGCCGGCGGGCAGGGTGAAGGTCACGTCGCGCAGGCGCTTGCCGTCCGATGTGGACAGGCGGAACTTGACCGTCTCCCCGGCGGTGAAGCCGTGCGGATCGCCCGCCGCCAGGCCGGTCTCGAACAGGGCCGGGCGGTCGGCCACGACCAGGTCGTTCAGGCCGAAGAAATGCGAGAACCCGCGCCCGGTTTTCTGGCTGGGGGCCGAGGCATCGTCGCCGATGGCCACGCCATTGCCGGTGGTCGCGGTCAGGCTGAGCCGGCCGTCGGTGAAGCTGGCCGTTGCCTGGGGACCGATAGCGGCGTTCAGGCCGGTCAGGAAGGTCGCCGGGGTGAAGGCGGCGCCGTTGATGGTCATGGCGGTGAAGTCGATGTCGGCGCGGCTCTGAATCACGCCCGAGGCATTGGTCACCGCCACCGTGGTGCGGCCGCTGAAGCCGGCGATGGCGGTCGGCAGGTCCTGGCCGATGTTGCGGCCGGTCAGGGTCTGCGGCGGGGGGACGGCGCTGTTGGCGTTGTGGGCGCGGTTCAGCTCGTCGATCATGCGGGTCGTCAGTTCGGCCAGACGTTCGGCGGTCTCAGGCGCCTCGACGTCGCGCAGTTCGATCAGGCCCTTCATCTCGCCGGTCGACAGCAGGTCGGTCAGCGACCGCTTCTGGCCCGCCGGTTCGGTGATCCAGACGTCGTTGAAGGTCGTCTCCGGCCCGACGGTGCCCGCGCGCTGATACTCCAGCGTGGCCGCGCCCGGCCCGACCAGGAGCGCCCCGGCCCCGGCGCGGATCGAGACCCCGCCGGACGACAGGGGCGTGACGCGGACGTCCAGCAGACCGCCCAGTTCGGCGATCAGTTGCTGCTGGGCACCCTGCGCCCCGGTGGCGTCGGTGCCGACGGCGGTGGAGCGGGCGATCTCGGTGTTCAGCCGGTCGATCTGGGTCAACAGATCGTTGGTCCGGGCCACGGCGGTCTGGAGCCGCGCATCGGCGTCCGAACGGGTGGCCTGGATCTGGCCCGAGATGCGGGCGGCCTCGTCCAGCACGGACTGGGCCTGGAAGATCGCCTCCTGGCGGCGCGGCCCGGAGGTCGGGTCGTCGGCCGTTGCGGCGAAGGCGTTGAAGATGTCGTCGATGCGGGTGAAGAAGCCGCTGTCGCCGCCGGGGTCGCCGAACAGCGACTGGATGCGGTCGTACAGTTCATAGCGCACGCCCTGCCGCCCGGCCTCGGCCCCGGCATTCAGGCTGGCGGCCTGCAGGAAGCGGTCGGTGGCCAGCCGGACCCGGGCCACATCGACCCCGGCGCCGATCCCCTGGTTGGAGACCGATACCTGATCGGCGATCTTGCGGATGTAGCCGGGCGTGTTGACGTTGGCGACATTGTCCGAGACCACGCGCAGCTGCTGCTGGGCCGCGGCCAGGCCGGTGTTGGCGTTGTTAAAGATCGCATTCAGCGACACGTCACGGCCTCCTGCCAACGATTAACCCTGCACCCGGCAAGCCCTGCCCGCCGGTGCGCGAATTCTGCCCGGTCACGCGGACGAGCCGGTTCGGCAAGTCCCTGTCGGACAACGAATTTTCATGACGCGCTCGGTTCATGGCCAGGTGGGTGCGCAAGACGCGCGCCACTCGCGTCCGGCACGGAACCGACCGGGCAAAAAGCGGTCTGCACACGGCAAGTTTGGCCGTTGACGGTCTGGGGCGACACAAAGCACCCCAACATCGAGCGCCCTATTTTCAATGGGTTAGATCGGCTGATCGACTTGGCCCGGCCCTTGCGACGGACCCCGCCGAACCCTTGGGCGCAGCAGGCGCCACCCGCTTGATCCGAGCCGCCTGCCGTATGTCCCTGTCCGCCGCCCTGTCGATCTTCGCCTCCCAGTCCGGCCTCGCGCCGAACGCGGGGGAAGGCGTGTCCGGCGACGAAGGCGTGTTCGCGGGCCTGATCGAGGCCGGAGCCGGCGAAACGCCCGTCAGCCCTGCCGCCAAGGCGACGAGAACCGCTCGCGTCTCCGCGGACTCCGACATCGCCGCCCCGTCGGCCGATCCGGTCGATACCGCCGCCCCGACCACCGACGGATCGCTCGCGCCGCAGCCAGTGCCGGTGGCGCCCCTGGTCGCCTTCGCCGCCCATCCCGTCGAGGCCGAAGCGACCTTGTCGCAGCCGGCCGGCGCGCCAGAAGCCGACGTCACGCCGGTCGCCGCCCCCGCACCGTCGCCGGAGCCGGCCCCGGAAATGGCCGGTCGCGTCTTCCAGACCGATCGATCAATGGCGGGCACACCTTCCCAGCCCGCGGTGGGTGGAGCGTCGTCGGCCATTCCCGCGGCGGAGCCCGTCGTGGTCCAATCCTCTGGAACGCCTGGGACACCGGTGACCGCGATCGGCGCGACGCCCACGACCGCCGCTGCGCTGGAAACCGCCGAGACGATCGCCGCCCTGCCCTTGCAGGCCGATCCTCAGGTGCCGGCACCTCTGGCCGCCCCTGAACCTTCGAAGCCGGGGACGGGCCGACCGGCCGGGCGTGCGGCTACCGTCATCGAACCCTCCGTCCGCGCGTCTGCGAAGCCGGGCGAACGTATCGACCTGGCGATCCAGGCTGAGGCCGAGCCGACGGTGAAGGTCGACCCGACCCGTTCTGACGCCGAGCGGAACCCGGCGATCGTCCCTGGTCCTGCGGCCGATCTCGTGAGCCAGATCACCGGCCGCGCGCCTTCGCGGCGTTCCTCGTCGCAGGCGCAGGCTGTCGAGACCGTCCAGACCCTGGCCGCCGAAAAGGGCGCCCCGGCGACGCTGTCCGACGCGGCCGCAGCGCCCGGCGTGGACCCCGCCATCGTCAAGGCCGTCCGAGGGGTCGTCTCGCCCCCGACCACCGCGCCCCCGCCGATCGCCCCGGCGCTCGCCGCGGTGTTGCAGGGCGGTGGCAATGCCCTGGTGGTCTCCGCCGAGACGGCCGCGCCGGACGCGGTCATCGCTCCCGGATCGGACCGCGGTGCCGGACTTGTGAAAACCGCATCCGATGCGGCGGTCGTGGTCGCCGCCGCGCCGGTGGTGACGCGCCCACAGGTGGAGACCGTACCGACGGTCCCGACGGAACCCTTCGCCCCCGATACTGTCATCCCGGAAGGCCGGGTCGAGCCGGCCCCCGAAAGCCCGCCCCTCACCCCGACGACGGTCAGCGCCTCCAGCCTGTCGCGCGCCTCCATCGAGACCACGGCCTTGCTGGCCGCCCAGATCGCGCGGCGGCTTGAGGGACGATCGACCCGGTTCGACATGGCCCTGACGCCTGAGGGCCTGGGCCGGGTCGATGTGCGGGTCGAGATCGACGCCGACGGCCAGCTGGCCGCGCGGCTGGCGTTCGACAATCCGGCGGCGGCGACCGAACTGCGCGGCCGGGCCGACGAGCTGCGGCGTCAGCTGGAGGACGCGGGATTCACCCTGTCGCGCGACGCGCTCGACTTCTCGGAGCGCGACTCCTCGTCCGGCGGCCAGGGCGCGTTCGAGCGGCAACAGCGCCGCGCCGCCTATGCCCACCGTCTGTCTTCCGAACCCGACCTGTCCGCCGTTCCGGCGGCCTGGTCGCCCCATCCCGGCACGCCTCGCGGCGTCGATGTGAAGGTCTGAGCCCATGGTCGATGGCGTTTCCTCCACTAATGAAGCGACCGGGCGCACCAACGCCGGACGCACCGGGCTGGTCTCCAATTTCGAGACCTTCCTGACCCTGCTCACCACCCAGCTGAAGAACCAGGATCCCCTGTCGCCGATGGAGTCGACCGAGTTCACGGCTCAGCTGACCCAGATGTCGGGGGTCGAGCAGCAGCTGCTGACCAACGACCTGCTGACCAGCCTCTTGGCCGCACAGCAGGCCGGCGGCCTGGGCACCGCGTCCAACTATCTAGGCAAGACCGCCACCGCCGCCTGGTCGGCGACCGAACTGACCGACGGCCAGGCCACCTGGAGCTATGAGTTGGCCACAAACGCCGCCACCGCGACGCTGCAGGTCGTCGACGGCACCGGCAAGGTGGTCTGGACCGGCGACGCGCCGGACAAGACGACCGGCGTCCACGACTTCACCTGGGACGGCAAGTCCACCGCCGGCGGCCAGCTGCCAGACGGCGGCGTCTATACGCTGAAGGTCGTGGCCAAGACCGCCGGCGACCAGACCGTCGACAGCCAGGTCCTGACCCGCGGCCGGGTGACCGGCGTGGAGATGTTCAACGGCCAGCCCTTCCTGACCATCGGCAATGCGATCGTGCCCGTCTCGACCCTGATCGCGCTGGACGAAGCCGGCGCCGCCACCCCCACGCCGGACACGAACGACGACGGCAATGCCGTCTCGGCCCTGCTGTCCAATCTCAATCCCATGAAACTGTTTTCCTAAGGAGCCAAGACCATGAGCATCAACAGCGCCCTGCTGGCCGGCGTCTCCGGCCTGACCGCCAACTCCGCCGCCCTGGCCGCGATCTCGCAGAACATCGCGAACGTGAACACCATCGGCTACAAGCGCACGGCCAGCGAGTTCTCAACCGTGGTCAACAGCCAGTCCCAAGGCTCCGGCTATTCGGCCGGCGGCGTCCAGGCCCAGGCCCGGCATTACGTCAGCCAGAGCGGACAGCTGCAGCGCACCTCGTCCTCCACCGACCTGGGCATCTCGGGCCAGGGCTTCTTCGTGGTGACCGACAAGTCGGAAAACCTGCAGCCGACTGACACCCGCCTGTTCACACGCGCCGGCGCCTTCACCGTCGACAAGCTGGGCTATCTGCAGAACACGGCCGGTCTTTACCTGCAGGGCTGGCCGATCGATTCCAACGGCAACATCAACACCGATCCGTCCGACCTGAACCGCCTGCGCTCGATCAACATCGGCTCGGTCGGCGGCACGGCCGAGCCGACCACCCGCGCCCAGCTGAACGCCAACCTGAACGACGCCCAGCCGATCTCGGCCGCGGCGGCGGACGCGGCGGCCACGCCGCCCGGGCCCAACGCCTATGATCCGGCGACCAACAACATGGCCAGCCATGTCGTCACCGACGAAAACCCGGTCGGCGTTCGGCCGGACTTCCAGATCACCGTGCCGATCTCGGACTCCAAGGGCGGGCAACGCAGCATCGCCATCTCCTTCCTGAAGACCAACACGGCGAACGAATGGTACGCCGAGGTCCATGCCGTTCCGGCCGACTCGGTCGAGACCGGGGCGGGCCTCGTCGATGGCCAGCTGAAGACCGGGCTGGTCCGGTTCACCCAGGACGGACGACTGGACATCGCCTTCATGGCCACGGCCAATGCCGCCAACGGGGCCGCGCCGGGGCCCTATCTGTTCGACGACTTCAACGCCGCCGCCCTGACCCTGGGCGGATCGGAGCCGGGCGCACCCCTGGGTCCCGACGAGGCCAAATGGGCCGAGGATTTCGGCATCGAGGGCCAGACCATCACCTTCGAACTGAACACCTCGGCCGGCGGGCTGAGTCAGCTGAACACCGAATCGACCACGCTTTCGACGGTCACCAACGGCACGGCGTTCGGCAATCTGAGCTCGATCGACATCGACGAGGAGGGTTTCGTCACCGCCAGCTTCGACAACGGCGTGATCCGCCAGATCGCTCAGGTCGCGATCGGCACCTTCACAAGTCCCGACAATCTGCTGGAGGTCAGCGGCAACGCCTACAAGGTGAGCCAGGGCTCCGGCACCTATAACCTGAAAACCCCAGGCAACGGCGGCGCGGGCCTGATCGCCTCGTCCCAGCTGGAGTCTTCGACCGTCGATCTGTCGGCCGAGTTCACTGGCCTGATCACCACACAGCGGGCCTATTCCGCCTCATCCAAGATCATCACCACGGCGGACGAAATGCTCGCCGAGCTGATCAGCATCAAACGCTGATCGGCCGGTGGGGACGACTTCTAAGTGACTGACCATTACTCAAATATCGGGAATCGGCCGCGGGGGCGTGCCATGGACATTAGGACTCTCTTCACCACGACGCTTAAACGGCCCTTAGTCCGCACCCGGTACGGTCAAGGCTCGATTGGTGGTGGTGAATGAGGCAAGAGCCCATGTTGCAAGAGCGTCGTCTGAACAACCGCGGCGAGCAGTATGTGGTGGGCCCCACGGGCACGCCCCTGACCCTGCGCGACCTGCCGCCGGCCAATACGGACCGCTGGGTGATCCGCCGCAAGGCCGAGGTCGTGGCCGCCGTTCGCGGTGGCCTGATCAGCCTGGAGGACGCCCTGGAGCGCTACCGCCTGACCGCCGAGGAATTTGTCGCCTGGCAGAAGGCGATCGACAAATGGGGCATGCAAGGCCTGCGCACGACGCGCATCCAGACCTACCGGTCCTGATCTTGAAGCCTGATTTCAAGGGCCGCTTCTAGCGATGGAGGCGGCCCTTTTCGTTGGAACGTGTTTGGTCAGTTCGGGCGGATGACCTGCTCGGAGAACCGGGCCATCTCCTCCTCCTGAGGCGACATCTGCAGCAGAACGAGGTCGAGCCCCGCCGCTTCGAACGCCTCGATCCGTTCGCGCACCGTCTCGGGCGTGCCGACGAAGCCGGGGCGCAGGCCGCGGTTGGAGACGCTGTATTCCCGAATCTTCAGCTCCCGCTCCAGCTCCGTACCGGAAAGCCATTGGTCGAAATTGGCGAACCCTGCCGGCGGTGTGCCCTCGGCCAGGCCGGGGATTGTGGTGATCCGGTCCAGTTCGCGGTCGGCCTCGGCCTGGCTGTCGCGTACGATGGCATAGCCGGCCATGCCGAACGACATCGGCGGCAGGCCGAATGCCTCCCGCCGGGCCTTCATGTCGGCGACCTTGGCCGCGATATGCTCGGGTTCGTCGCCGTGCATGACATAGGCGTCGCAGTGGCGGGCGATCAGGGTCTTGGCCGCCTCGCTTTCGCCGCCGGCATAGATGACCGGGCGAGGTCGGTCCGCCGTCGAGGTCGGCTTGGGCTGAACGATCGCGTCCTTCAGGGTGTAGTAGCGGCCGTCGAAATCGACCCGGTCCTGGGTCCACAGCCGGTCCAGCACCTGCAGCCACTCCGTTGTCCGGGCATAGCGGTCGTCGTGCTGGTCGAACTGCAGGCCATAGCTCTCGGCCTCCTTGGCCCACCAGGACGAGACCACATTCAAGGCCAGGCGACCCTTCGAGATGCGGTCGATATTGGCGGCCTTTTTCGCGAACAGCGCCGGCTGGTGGAAGTTTGGCCGCACCGCCACCATCAGTTCGATCGTCTGGGTCACAGCCGCCAGGGCCGCCGCCGAGGACCAGGCGTCCAGCGCCGGGGTCTCGATCCCCTTGATGTCGTTCAGGTTCAGCTCGGCGATCAGGGTCAGATCGTATCCCTGCGCCTCCGACGCCCTGACCAATCGCGAGAGGTTCTCCCAGGAGGCCTCGCGCTCGTCGGGCACATTCCTCAGCCAGCCGCCGAAGACCGGGGCCCAGTATCCGTATCTCATGCCGCCTGTTCTCCGCCGTGCTTGCTCTTCTCTTGCGTGATGATGCCTTTCAGCCAGTCCACCAGATCGTCGTGTGGGTCGAAGCCCAGCACCTGGACGGGATTGGCCACGAAGTTGGACAGGCCGTTGATGTCGTGGAACAGGACCGAACCGTCGCGGTCGTCGATCAGATACTCGACCCCGCCGATCTCGAGCCCGCCCTCGACCGCGATGCGCTCGACCGCCGCGATGATCTCCGGCGGCGGTTCGGCCCGGGTCATGGTCAGGGTCGGCGCGCCCGGCCTGACCAGACAGGCGTCGGCCGGGCACAGGTCGAAGGCATCGCCGGGGCTCTCGATGTCGATGGCGTACAGATACCGGCCGCCCAGGGTTTCCACGCGGGTGATCCTGCCGCCCCGGCGCGGCGCATATTCCTGGATCAGGGAGATGCCGTTCACCCCCACCGGGCACCATTTTTCACCGGCGGCCTCGGCGAGCGCTTCCGGCGTTTCGTATCGGGTGATCCCGGCCCCCGCGCCCCCGATGTCGGCCTTGACCAGGACCGCGAAGCGCAAGCCCTCGGCCGCCGCCGGGATGTCCGCTTGGCGATGCGCCACCCGCGTCGCTGGGCCCTTCAGCCCCAGGCGCGCGATCAGGCTCAGTTGCCGGGCCTTGGAGGTGTCGATGTCGAGGGCCGAGGCATTGACCACCCGCGTCCCCTGGCCCTGCCAGTGCTCGAACAGGCTCTGGGCATAGAAGATCGGGTGCTCCGGCTCGCGCAAAAAGGACGACATCGCGACCCGACTGAACACCACCCGCGCCGGGGCCGGCGATCCGGCGGGGTCGAAGACGTGGCCGGCCAGCGGCACCTTCACAAAGGAAACGCCCGCCCGGTCGAGCGCCGCGAACAGCGGTTCGAACCATTCGGGGTGTTCATAGACGACGGCGAGGTCGGGCAGGGTCGCTTTGGGCATCAAGGCCATGTGCGTTACACCATGGTGAAACGCAAGGGGTCGCGGGCGGATTGACCCCGACGCGCGCGCTACGCTACTGAGCGCCGCTGCCGTCAAGACGCTTCATGCCTGTGCGGGTGTGGTGGAATTGGTAGACGCGCTGGACTCAAAATCCAGTTCCGAAAGGAGTGCCGGTTCGACCCCGGCCACCCGCACCAACGTATTGCGCCGCAACACTAAGTGACGCAGCCATGGTTGCGGCCGTCACCGACGATAGGCATCTGGCCCGGATGACGACGGCGCAGACCTTTCCCCGATCCGGCCCCGGTTTTCCCGAGTTCGTCTGTCTGATCGCGGCGATGATGGCGCTGAACGCCCTGGCCATCGACGCCATGCTGCCGGCCCTGCCCGCCATCGGCGCGGCCCTGGGCGTGGTCGAGGACAACAGCCGTCAGTGGGTCATCACCGCCTATCTGCTCGGCTTCGGCGGCGCACAGTTGCTGTATGGCCCGCTGGCCGACCGCTATGGGCGAAAGCCGGTGCTGATGTTCGGCTTGGCCGTCTATGTGGTGTTCAGCGCGGCGGCGGCCTTCGCCCCGACGTTCGACCTGTTGATCGCCGCACGGGTAGCGACCGGGATCGGTGCGGCCTCGATGCGGGTGCTGGCCGTCTCGATCGTGCGCGACCGCTACAGTGGACGGCAGATGGCGCGGGTCATGTCGCTGAGTTTCCTGGTCTTCCTGGGCGTGCCGATCATCGCCCCGACCCTGGGTCAGCTGATCCTGACGGTCGCACCCTGGCCGTGGATTTTCGGCGTGCTGGCCTTGGCGGGCTCGGCCTATCTGGTCTGGGCCCTGATCCGCATGCCCGAGACCCTGGCGCCCGAGAACCGGCGCGACATCCAGGCCGGGCGCATCGCCGACGGATATCGCCAGGCGATCACCAATCGCCAGTCGATCGGCTACACCCTGGCCATGACGGCGATCACCGGGGCGCTGTTCGCCTTCATCAATTCGTCCCAGCAGATATTCTTCGATGTGTTCGAGGCTCCGCAACTGTTCGCCGGCACCTTCGCGGCGATCGCCAGCGGGATCGCGGTGGCCTCTCTGTTGAATGCGCGGCTGGTCGAGCGGCTGGGCTCGCGGCTCCTGTCGCATGTCGCCCTGCTGGGCTTCATCGGCTTCGGCGCGATCCATGCGGCGGTCACGGTCACCGGCCACGAGACGCTGATCACATTCGCGATCCTGCAAGGCCTGACCATGTTCTGCTTCGGCTTCGTGGCGGGCAATTTCGGATCGATGGCCATGGAGCCGATGGGCCATATCGCGGGGACGGCCTCCTCGGCCCAGGGATTCATCCAGACGGTCTTGGGCTCCCTGGTCGGCTTCTGGATCGGGCAGCGGTTCGACGGCACCGTCGTGCCCATGACCGTCGGCATCACGGCCTGCGGCCTGATCGCCCTGGGATTCGTGCTGCTGGCCGAGAAGGGCCGGCTGTTCGTCGGTCGCAACCCCGTGCCGGTCGCCGCGCGGGCTTGATCTTTCGCTTCGATACGGGCGTTCTCCGTTCCGACTGATCTGTTCGGAGCGTTCGATGACCCGCATGACCCTGGCCGCCGTCTCGGCCCTCGCCCTGATGGCCGCCCTGGGAGGCTGCTCCACAATGCCCGCGTCCGGCACCGACACGCCCGCCCTGCCCTCGTCGGCCACCGCCCCCCTCGAATACGTCCGCGACGTCCATTCCCATGCCCGGCCGGAGATCGCTCGCGTCCACCACCTCGACCTGGACCTGATCGCCGATTTCGACAGCCGCACGCTTCAGGGCGAGGCCAGTCTGGACATCACCGCCGAGCCGGGCGCGACCGAGATCGTGCTGGACGTCCGCGACCTGGAAATCCGCGACATCCGCGACGAGCAGGGCATGCCGCTGCAATACACCGTGGGCGACGAGACCGAGTTCCTCGGCCGCCCGCTGACGGTCCGCTTTCCGGCCTTCGCGCCGGGAGAGCGCCGCCGCATCACCATCGGCTATTCGACCCGGCCGGAGGCCGCGGCCCTGCAATGGTTGACCCCGGAACAGACCGCGGGTGGCCAGCTGCCCTATCTGTTCAGCCAGGGCCAGGCGATCCTGACCCGCACCTGGATCCCGACCCAGGATAGCCCCGGCATCCGCCAGACCTATTCCGCCCGCATCACCGCGCCCGAGGCCGTCAAGGCGGTGATGAGCGCCGAGATGCTGACCCCCGAGGGCGAAGCGGCCGGTCCGGGCATGAAGGCCTGGCGGTTCCGCCTGACCAACCCCGTGCCGCCCTATCTGATCGCGCTCGGCGTCGGCGACGTGGCCTTCGCGCCGCTGGGCCGCCGCACCGGCGTCTATACCGAGCCCAGCCGCCTCCAGGCCGCCGCCGCCGAGTTCACCGAGGTCGAGGCCATGGTCGAACAGGCCGAGGCGCTCTACGGCCCCTACCTCTGGGGCCGGTATGACCTGCTGGTCTTGCCGCCGTCCTTCCCGTTCGGCGGGATGGAGAACCCGCGCCTGACCTTCGCCACCCCGACCATCATCGCCGGGGACCGCAGCCTGGTCGCCCTGGTCGCCCATGAGCTGGCCCACAGCTGGTCGGGCAATCTGGTGACCAACGCCACCTGGGCCGATTTCTGGCTCAACGAGGGTTTCACCGTCTATTTCGAGAACCGGATCATGGAGGCCGTCTATGGCCCCGACCGCGCCCTGCAGGAACAGGTGCTGGGCTGGCAGAGCCTGCAGGACACCCTGGCCGCCCTTCCCGCCGCCGACACCCGGCTGAAGCTGGACCTGGACGGGCGCGACCCCGACGAGGGCCTGACCGACGTGGCCTATGAGAAGGGCGCCTTCTTCCTGCGCACCATCGAGCGCGAGGTCGGACGCGAGGCGTTCGATGCCTGGCTGCGCGGCTATTTCGAGCGCAACGCCTTCCGGCCCATGACCACCGAACTGTTCCTGGCCGACATCCGCCAGCACCTGATCGGCGACGACGCGGCGCTGGAAGCCGAGCTGATGATGGACGCCTGGATCTATCAGCCCGGTCTGCCGTCCAACGCCCGGGCCCCGGTCTCGACCGCCTTCGCGCCCGTCGACGACGCCGCCGCCGCCTTCTATGTCGACAAGGGCCCGGCCTCGGCCATCCCCTGGACTGGCTGGAACACCCAGCAGCGCCAGCGCTTCCTGACCTGGCGACCCGAGGGCCGCGAAGGCGCCGACTGGCTGACGACGGTGCAACTGGCCGATCTGGAACGCACCTTGGGCCTGGCCGACGAGGGCAACAGCGAACTGACCTTCGCCTGGCTGGAGGTCGCCGTCGCGCACCGGTACCAACCCGCCGTGCCGACCCTGGAACGGTTCCTGATGACCCAGGGCCGGCGCAAATTCGTCTTGCCCCTGTTCACCGCCCTGTGGGGCGAGGGATCGTGGGGCCGCCCCATCGCGACCCGCCTCTACGCCGAGGCCCGGCCGGGCTATCATCCGATCACCAGCGGCAGCGTGGATGCCATCGTCGGGGTGCCGCGCGGCTGACGCCTCGAAATCGCGCGCGTTCCGGCCTATATGGCCCCGCATGACGCTCGCCGAGGACATCTGCCCGGTTCCGACCATCGCCCGCCCCGACATGGATGCGGCGATCGAACAGGCACGCCGGGCCGTCGGCCTGCCGGTCGGGTCGCGCGTGGTCGCGGCCATGTCGGGTGGGGTGGACTCCACCGTGGTCGCCGCCCTGCTGCACAAGGCGGGATACGATGTCGTCGGGGTGACGCTGCAGCTCTATGATCACGGCGCGGCGCTGAAGAAGAAGGGCGCCTGTTGCGCGGGCCAGGACATCCACGACGCCCGTCTGGCCGCCGAGATGCTGGGCATCCCCCACTATGTGCTGGACTACGAAAGCCGGTTCCGCGACGCGGTGATCGACCAGTTCGCCGACTCCTATCTGCGCGGCCAGACCCCGGTCCCCTGCATCCGCTGCAACCAGACGGTCAAGTTCCGCGACCTGCTGGACGTCGCCCGCGACCTGGGGGCCGAGGCCATGGCGACCGGCCACTATGTCCGCCGCGCCGTCGGCGCGGACGGTCGGGCCCAGATGCGCAAGGCCATCGACCACTCGCGCGACCAGTCCTATTTCCTGTTCGCCACGACGCGCGACCAGCTCGACTATCTGCGCTTCCCGCTGGCCGACCTGGAAAAGCCCCAGGTGCGCGGCGTCGCCGCCGAACTGGGCCTGAGGATCGCGGCCAAGCCGGATAGCCAGGACATTTGTTTCGTGCCCTCGGGTGATTATCGCACCCTGATCGACCGGCTGCGTCCGCAAGGACGCGAGGCGGGCGAGATCGTGCACATGGACGGCCGGGTGCTGGGCAGCCATTTGGGCATCACCGACTACACGATCGGCCAGCGCCGGGGCCTGAACGTCGCGGTGGGCGAACCACTGTTCGTGACCAAACTCGATCCCGACCAACGCCGCGTCATTGTCGGCCCGCGCGAGGCGCTCCTGACCGCATCCTTGACGCTGGACGAGACCAACTGGCTGGGCGACGCGCCGTCCATCGCGGTGGCCGCCGTCGCCGATACGCCGGTTCTGGCCCGGGTGCGCTCGACCCGGCCTCCCTCGCCCGCTCGGCTGACCTTGCAAGACGGCGCGATCTCGGTTGTTTTCGAGGTCGGAGAGGAAGGCGTCGCCCCCGGCCAGGCCTGCGCGCTTTACGACCCCGGCGACCCCGATCGCCTGCTGGGCGGCGGCTTCATCGCCGGTACGAAAGCGGTCGTCTAGACGGCGCCGGCCGGCCGTCCTGACCTCAGTCCCGAGGGATGATCCGCGTCGCCCGGTCCGTTCCCACTTCGTCGGCGACCCGAAAGACGGCGCGGAAATTGAACCGGGAAGGCGGGATCGGCGAGTCCGGGTTCAGCAGATTGGTCATCCGGGCGGTGCGCGTCGCGCGCAGCGTGGCGTCGCCGAAGCCCGCATCTCGCGGATGCTCGGTCTCCACGACGCAATCCTGCGGACGCCCCTGCGGATCGGAAACGCAGCTGACCACAGCGAACCCCCGCTCATAGCGGGGGATACCGGGATATTGGACCCGCGGCGGCTGGGCCCAGGCGAGATTGCTGGGCAACCCGTTCTGGCCCACATCCTTCCATGCTGCGTCACGGGGATCGACCAGGGGCCGATCGCAGGCCGTCAGCGTCTCGTCGATGGCGGCGCTGGAGGCCGGCAGGTCCAGGACATATCGCAGATTCCGACCGCCCTCCCCGCCGCCGGGCACACGCAGCTGGAAGGCGCCCCCTTTCCGCAGGTTTCGGGCGAAGGGCGCCGGCAGGCTGCTGATGGCCACCGTCTTGTCGACCGCCACATCCCACTGTTGCGGATAAAGCGACTCGTCCTCCGGGAAAGCCACTTCCAGGGTCCGCGTTTCCGCTTCGGTCGCCGGCAGCCCCGAGATCAGCGCCTCATAGCCACCGTCCATGCAACGCACAGCGATGCTGATCCCGGTGTCGAAACTGGTGTAGGCGAGAATCAGCTCTTTCGACGGATCTCTTTGGACGTCCCAGTCCTCCTCCTGAGCGGAGGCCGACCCGACGGCGGCGACGGACACCGCAACCACCAGTCCACGCAACAAACTCGACACTAATCCCTCCCGCCACGGACGCCACGCGCGACCCGAATGCGGATGCCGGCGTCATCACCTTGCAGGCGATCCGGCATCACGAGAAGGTTGTAACACCGAAGAAACCAAACGTCAGCCCGTCTCAACAACCTGCTCGATGGCGCCGAAGATGGAATGGTGCTTGTCGTCCAGCATCTCGATCCGAACCGTGTTCCCGGGTTTGAGGAACGGGGTCGTCGGCTTGCCGTCGCGGATGGTTTCGACGGTGCGGATTTCGGCGATGCAGCTGTAGCCGACCCCGCCGTCGGAGACCGGCTTGCCGGGGCCGCCGTCCTCGTCCTGGTTGGACACGGTGCCCGAGCCGATGATCGAGCCGGCGACCAGGGACCGGGTCTTGGCCAGGTGGGCGATCAGGGTGCCGAAGTCGAAGGTCATGTCGGTGCCGGCGTCGGCCTTGCCGAACTCGCCGCCGTTGAGGTGGACCAGCAGTTCGCCGTGCAGCTTGCCGCCGGTCCAGTGCTCGCCCAGTTCGTCGGGCGTCACGAGCACCGGCGACAGGGCCGAGGCGGGCTTGGACTGGACGAAGCCGAAGCCCTTGGCCAGTTCGGCCGGGATCAGGTTGCGCAGGGACACGTCATTGACCAGGCCGATCAGGCGGATGTGGTCGAGCGCGTCGGTGGCAGAGACGCCCTGGGGCACGTCGCCGGTGACAACCACGATCTCGGCCTCCAGGTCGCAGCCCCAAGCCTCGTCGGCCAGGGGAATCGCATCGCGCGCGCCCATGAACCGGTCGGAGCCGCCCTGATACATCAGGGGGTCGGTCCAGAAGCTTTCGGGCATTTCGGCCCCTCGCGCCTGACGCACCAGGGCGACATGGTTCACATAGGCCGAGCCGTCGGCCCATTGATAGGCGCGCGGCAGGGGGGCGGCGGCGTCGCGTTCGTGGAAGCGGCCACGCGGCACCGCCTCATGCTCCAGGCTCTCGGCCAGGGCGCGCAGCTGCGGCTCGCAGCGGTCCCAGTCGTCGAGCGCGGCCTGCAGCGTCGGGGCGATCAGGAAGGCGTCGGTGAACCAGTGCAGGTCCCGCGAGACGACCACGAGGCGACCGTCACGGCCATGCTTGAGCGATGCGAGTTTCATGGGCTCAGGGTTAGACGGGTGAGGTTGCATTGGGAAGCAAGTTCGTCGGCTGGGAGCCGACGATACCCTCTCCCGGCGGGAGAGGGCTTGAGCCTCCAAGAGCGAAGCGATTGGCAAGGCGAAAGGGTGAGGGGCTAACGTTTAGAGCAAGGCCCGATCATCGCTCACCTCAAGCGATAACCCCTCACCCCTTCGCGCAAGGACGACGGCTGCGCCGCCGTGCGCTCAAGCCCTCTCCCGCCGGGAGAGGGAATCAGGCCGGTGGGGCCAGAAGCGCGTGGGCCTCGACCCCGGTGCGGTTCGACCGGTCCCTCACCTCGACCTCGACCAGGACGGCGCCTTCCGGATCGTGGGCCCAGAGGTAGCGGCGCTCGACCTCGACCGTGCGTCCCGACGGCGCGAAGCCCTCGAAGGTGTCGCCCCAGGGGGTGATGCGGGTGATCTCGGGCCAGGTCATGGCGATGGCCGAGGCCAGTTCCTCCTCGGCCATGACCCGCAATTCGTCGTCGGTCACAGCCATCGGCGCACGGTTCCTCGATAGGCGCGGTAGGCGGAACCGAAGCGGGTCTCCAGATAGGCCTCCTCGCGCATGATCACGAACCGCTCCATGACGATCAGACACGGCAGGACGAAGGCGAGCGCCATGGGGCTGTCGAGACCCACGCCGAGGCCGACATAGGTGATCGTGTAGCCCAGGTAGATCGGGTTGCGGGTGAGACGATAGGGGCCGGTGGTGACGAGCGCGGTGGACGGCTTCCATGGCAGGACGTCGGTGCGGGCCCGCTTGAACAGACCCGCCGCCCAGCCTTCGAGCACCAGACCCAGAACCAGCAGGCCCAGGGCGATCGATCGGCGCATCAGATCGGTCAGGCCCAGCGAGGGCTCGCCGACCCAGACGCCGACGCCCCAGCCCGCGAACAGGAAGCCGAGATAGATCAGCGGCGGCGGGACGACGATACCGGCGTGGTCGCGGGGCGTGGTCATTCCTCGTCGGCGTAGATGGCGACGCGGGCGGGCTGAGCCGAGGAGACCGAGCCGCGATACATGCCGGAGGTCGTGATGGCGAAGGCCGGCGTTCCGGCCCGGTCCATGACGATCACGCCGCCGGATCCACCCAGCGCCAGGGCGTCATCGACCTCGGCCTGACCGGCGACCTGACCGGAGGCCCCGTCCGCGATGCGGGCGCAGATGTCGCGCGCCACGCTGGCGCGGATATAGTATTCGCCGTCGCCGGTCGCCGAGACGGCGCAGCCCTCCTCGTTCGAGGCATAGGTGCCCGCCCCAATCACCGGCACGTCGCCGACCCGGCCCCATTGCTTGGCCGTCATGCCGCCGGTCGAGGTGCCGGCCACCAGATTCCCGGCCTGATCCAGCGCGACCGCGCCGACGGTGCCGAACTTCTTCTCGTTCAGCGGCGGGGCGATCATGGCCGATGTGTCGGACCCGGCGGCGGGCGCGCCCTCGGGGCGGGCGGGGACGGGCAGGCTCTGGCGGCGCAGGGCGCTCTCCAGCCCCTGCCAGCGGCGCTCGGTGAAGAAGAAGGCGGGCGGCACCTGTTCCAGCTCGACCGAGGCGGCGAACCGATCGGCCGCCTCGCCGATCAGCATGACGTGGGGCGAGCGTTCCATCACCGCCCGCGCCGCCGCGATCGGATGCCGGGTGGTGGTCAGTCCGGCGACGGCACCGGCGGTGCGGTCCGCACCGTTCATGACAGCGGCGTCCAGTTCGTTGCGGCCCGCGGCGGTGAAGACCGCGCCGCGCCCGGCGTTGAACAGGGGATCGTCCTCCATCAGTTCGATCGCCGCCTGGACGGCGTCGAGGCCGGAGCCGCCCGCCGCGAGGATGACCGAGCCAGCCTCCAGCGCCCGGGTCAGGGAGGCGCGGTAGGCGGCGTCCTGTTCGGGGCTCAGGCTGTCGCGCTCGATCACGCCCGCGCCGCCGTGGATGGCGAAGGACCAGCGGGGTGGCTCCTGCGCCAGGGCGGGCGTGGCGAGGGAAACAAGCGCGGCTACAGCGACAGAAACGACGGTCTTCATTGGCGATTACCCATTTTGCTCGTATATCGGGTCCATGTCCGAAGTGACCGACATCGTCGTGCCGATGCTGCGCCGGATCCAGGAGGATTTGTCGAGCGTGAAGGAGGACATGCATCTGATCAAGGTGCGGATGATCGGACTCGAAGAGAACATGGCCGGCTTGAACCGGCGCATGGACAAGCTCGAACATCGGGTGGACCGTATCGAACGGCGACTGGACCTGGTCGAGGCTTGAGCGGCGTCACTGACCCTGCCTCCCTCGCGGGGACGGGTCAGCGCCTCCCGAACCGCCGCCACGCCTCGCGCGCCACCAGCGGCAGGAACCCGCCCACCAGGGCCGCGATCAGCACCGTCCAGAACCCGCCGTTCAGGCCGTAGCGCCCCACCCCCGCCCCGACCCCGGCCGCGATCAGCGGGCCGAGCCAGGGCAGGTGGTGGACCATGCGGTCAAGCATCGACCTTGATGACCCCGCGCCGGATCTGGTCCAGTTCGATGGAATCGAACAGGGCCTGGAAATTGCCTTCGCCGAACGCCTGGTTACCCTTGCGCTGGATGATCTCGAAGAAGATTGGGCCGAAGGTGTCCTGGGTGAAGATCTGCAGCAGCAGGCCGTCCTCGTCCGAACCGTCGATCAGGATGCGGTTCAGGCGCATCCGGGCCACGTCCTCGCCGTGGTTCGGCAGGCGTTTGTCGATCAGGTCGAAATAGGTCTCGATCGTGTCCTGGAAGGGGATGCCGCGACGCTTCATCTCCTCGACGGTCTCGAAGATGTTGTCGGTGGCCAGGGCGATATGCTGGATGCCCTCGCCATTGTAACGGCGCAGGAATTCCTCGATCTGGGAGTTCTCGTCCTGGCTCTCGTTCAGGGGGATGCGGATGGCGCGGTCGGGCGCGATCATGGCCTGGGACAAGAGGCCGGTCGCCTTGCCCTTGATGTTGAAATATTTCTGCTCCTCGAAGGCGAACACGTCGCCATAGAAGCCCGACCAGGTGCGCATCTGGCCGCGCCGGACGTTGTGGGTCAGGTGGTCCAGGGTGTGCAGGCCGACGCTGTTCTCGGCCTCCCTGGCCTGCCAGCCCGGCACCTCGTCCCAGCCGGAATAGAGCGAACCCTTCGAGCCGTAGTTGTCGACCAGATACAGCAGGCTGCCGCCGATGCCCTTCAGCGTATAGGCGCCCTCGCCCAGCGCCCCGCCCTGGGCACCCTCGGCCGCATGGGCGCCGCGCGACACCGCGCCCTCGAAGGCGGCCTTGGCATCCGAGACGCGGAAGGCCATGCCGTTGGCCGATGGGCCGTGGTCGGTAGCGAACTCCTGGGCCTGGCCGGTCGGGGTCAGGTGCAGCAGGAAGCTGATGTCGCCCTGTTTCAGCCGGATCACGCCGCCGTCGGGGCGCGTGTGGGTGTGGGTGAAGCCCATCAGCTCCAGCCGGTCCTTCATCGATTGCGGATCGGGACCGGTGAATTCCACGAATTCGAAGCCATCGACGCCGAGCGGGTTTTCGCGGTCGAGGGCGGCGGCGGGGGTCTGGACGTCGGTCATGGGGCGTCTCCTGATCGGTTCGGGGGACGCATCGGGGCGTCCCGTTTGGCCGGGAACCTAGTCACCGGGGCCGGTGAAGCCAAGGCTCGGACGGTCAACTCCCCGGCAACAGCCGCATCGCCCAGTCCGCGCCGATCAGCAAACCGACCCCGACCGCGGTCAGCAGACCGACCCAGGCCGTCGTCACCGCCGCGCCCGCCAGCACGAACAGGCCGTCACGCTGGATCAGGCCGACGGCCAGCAGCGACAGGGCGACCGACGGAATGGTGTTGGTCATCGGCAGGACGATGGTCAGGGTGGCCAGGATCATGAAGACGGCGGCGAACCGCTCGCCCGGCCCGACGGAGAATACGGTCAGGCGGGGACGAGACAGGCGCTCCAGCCAGCCCAGGCGTTTCTCGGTGAACTCGGCCATGCCTTCCAGCCACGACGCCTTGGCGCGCAGCTTGAGGAACCAGCGCGGAAGCCACGGCTCCTCGCGGCCGCAGAACAGCTGGAAGGCCAGGATGATGACTGCGACGCCGACGACCTGGGGCACACCGTACAGGCCCGGCACCAGACAGGGGATGGCCAGGATCAGGACCAGCAGGCCATAGGCCCGCTCGTCGAGCCGGTCGCGTATCTCGGCCACGGTCAGGCCGTCGCCGGCGCCGTCCATCGCCAGGCGACGCAGCAGCTGCGCCAGATGCTGGCGGTCATCGTCCCTGTGCAGGTCGGGGTGGGCGTCGGTCATGGGCGGGTCATAGACGATGGGGCAATGCGCTCAAGCAGTCCCATGACGATAGCGCCGCCGAGCTCCGCAATCGACGTGGCGTCACGGCACCGCTATGACACGGTCATGAACGCCCTTTTCGGCCTGCTGACCCGGTGGTGGACCGCCTTTGCCCTGGCCGTGTCGCTGGGCTTTCTCGGCTTCGTGCATCTGTCGGAAGAGGTGTGGGGGCTGGAACCCTGCTACCTGTGCCTGAAGCAGCGCGAGGTCTATTGGGCCGCCGTCGCCGTGGCCGGGACCGCGACGGTCTGGGCCGTGGTCAGCCGCGCCAGCCGGGGCACGCCGCGGATTGCGTCCTTCCTGCTGTTCGCCGTCTTCGCGACCGGGGCGATCACCGCCGGCTATCACGCGGGCGGCGAGATGAAGCTTTGGCAGCTCAGCTGCATGGTCGGGGGCGAGGCGGCGAGCCTGGACAGCCTGACGGCCCTGGCCCTGGGCACCGCGCCGGTCGAGCGGGTCGTGCCCTGCGACGCGGTGACGTGGCGCTTCGCGGGCCTGTCGATGGCAGGATGGAACACGCTGGTCTCGGCCGCATTGGCCGGGTTCAGTCTTTCCGCCGCCAAACGCCCCAAGGATGCCCGTGCCCCCCGCAGCTGACCCCGCCCCGACATCGCGTGACGTGCCCCTGGCCCGGCCGGGACGCGGGGCCTCGCGTCGGCGGTTGGGCGAGATCCTGCGCGTCGATCACGCCGGGGAATATGGCGCGGTCCAGATCTACAAGGCCCAGCGGGCGGTGTTCGAGGGTCGGCGCGGACGCGAGGCGATCAGCGCCGATCTGACCGAGATGCAGGGCCATGAACAGGTTCACAAGGACCGGTTCGACGCCTTGCTGAACCAGCATGGGGTGCGGCCCACGGCCCTGTTGCCGGTCTGGCATATGGCGGCGGTCGGTCTCGGCGTCGGGACGGCCCTGATGGGCGAAAAGGCCGCCCACGCCTGTACCGAGGCGGTCGAGAGCGTGATCGAGCAGCACTATGCTCACCAGATCGCCGAGCTGAAGGACCGCGATCCGGCCCTGGCGGCCGAACTGACGAAATTCCGCGATGAGGAACTGGCCCACCACGACCACGCCATCGACCACGGCAGCCGCGAGGCCCCGGCTTATCGCCTGTTGAGCGCGGTGATCAAGGCCGGGTGCAAGGCGGCGATCAAGGTGTCGGAGCGCCTCTGAGCCGGGACTTGCGCGCTTGGGTTCGCACGACCTAGGATGTGTCTTTCCAGTCAAGGAGCGCACCATGTTGGTCGCCACGGCTCTCGCCATCGCCCTGATGTCCGGCCAGGAGCCGACCGTGATCGGCAACGCGGCGGGCAATCGCCCCCGGACCGCCGAGCGATCCGGCGGGACGAACGGGGCGGACAAGTCCGCCGGCGCGACGGAGGAGATCTGCCGCGACGTGCCCGTCACCGGATCCCGCTTTCCCCGTCGGGTCTGCGAGACCCGCGAACAGGCCGCCCAGGAGCGCGAGGAGGGCCGGTCGATGCTGCGCCGGATGCAGGGGTCACGGACGCCCGACGGACGATAGTCCAGGATTTGCGGCTGTGACGATCAGGCGTTAATGTGCCGCCGTTCGCTGGAAGATCGCCATGCTCGCCACCGCCGCCTTCGCCCTGGCTCTAATGTCCGGTCAGGAACCCGTCGTCATCGGCAATGCCAACCGACGCCCACCGGCTCGCATCCGGGCGGTCGCCGACGGCGTACACCAACCCGGACCGGGCACCGACCAGACGCGCGGCGAACAGATCTGCCGGGACGAGCCCGTGACCGGGTCGCGCTTTCCCAAACGGGTCTGCCACACCCGCTTCGAGGCGGACGGCGAGCGCCAGGAAGGCCGTTCGGTGCTCCGTCGAATGCAAGGGTCACGGACGCCCGATATCCTCGGCTGAGCCTTCGCGAATGTGGAAGGCCAGCAGCAGTGTTCTCTGCAACGGATTGGCGTTGTCGTCGCTGAGCAGATAGAGGCGCGTGCCCGTCGCGGTCGCCACCGCCGCGAGACCCTCCATATTGTCGACCGACGCGGGTGGGCGCAGCTCGATGAGCGGCGGACCCAGCCGGCCACGCGCGTCCATCCGCCGGACCCGGGCCCGCATGTCCAGCGGCGGCTGGAAGTAGCGTTCGACGATGAACCAGCCGTCGGCGCGCGGATCACGGTCCGCGCCGGTCAGGCGGAAGCCGTCGGCCCCCAGGGTCGGATAGCCGTCTAGGACGTCACAGCCTTCGGCGCGGCAGATCCAGGCTCCGCCCGCTTCGCCCAACACCAGCCAACCGTCGCGGCCGGCCGGTGCCAGGCCCTCCATCCCGGCGTTGTCGGCAAAGGCGGCGTGGGGATGCGGATGCGGTCTCGGCCGGCCGTCGGGCCAATAGGCCCAGATGCGGTGGTCGCGTTCGAAACTGACCAGGATCGATCCGTCCGGGCGGATCACCAGACCCTCGGCGTCGGCACGGGTCTTGGGTGACAGGGGCGCCCCGTCCGGCCCGGCCAGGGCTGTTACGCCCCCCTGATCGACCGAAATCAGACGGTGCTCCTCGTCCAGGCGCAGCCGGAACCGGACCAGGGTGCCGAAATCGCTGACGGCCCAGGCCTGGTCGCCGACCACCTTCAGGTCCGACAGCCCGTGCATGGCCGGACCGCGCAGGACCAGGCCTCCGGCATGGGCGACGCCCGGTGCCAGGGTCGCGCCGACGGGGCCGAGCGGGGTGCGCAGCGCCTCGATCCGAGTGCCGGTCTCGACGATGGAAATCGCCTCAGGACGGCTGGTTGCCAGCCCCGCACAGGCCGAGACCGCGGTCAGGCCCAGCGCCAGTCCCAGCCGCCGCCATCCCCGCATCAGGCGGCCTTGCGCAGCCGACGCTGTGTGCGCGGGGCCGCGTCCTCGCTGTCGAACAGCTCGGCCAGTTTCTCGATCATCACGCCGCCCAGTTGTTCCACATCGGCGATGGTGACGGCGCGGCGGTACCAGCGGGTCACGTCGTGGCCTATGCCGATGGCGATCAGCTCGACTGGCGACTGGGTCTCGATCCGCTCGATGACCTGGCGCAGGTGTTTGTCGAGATAGAGGGCGGCATTGGCCGACTGCGTCGAATCGTCGACGGGGCTGCCGTCCGAAATGACCATCAAGATCTGCCGCGCCTCGGGCCGGGCCAGCAGTCGGTCGTGGGCCCAGGTCAGGGCTTCGCCGTCGATGTTTTCCTTCAGCAGGCCCTCGCGCATCATCAGGCCCAGGTTCTTCTTGGCCCGGCGCCACGGAGCGTCGGCAGCCTTATAGACGATGTGGCGCAGGTCGTTCAGGCGCCCGGGCATGTTGGGCTTGCCCGCCGTGATCCAGGCCTCGCGCGACTGGCCGCCCTTCCAGGCCCGGGTGGTGAAGCCCAGGATCTCGACCTTGACGCCGCACCGCTCCAGCGTCCGCGCCAGGATGTCGGCGCAGACCGCCGCGACCATGATCGGCCGCCCGCGCATCGAGCCGGAATTGTCGAGCAACAGGGTCACGACCGTGTCGCGGAACGGGCTCTCGCTCTCGGCCTTGAAGGTCAGGGGGCTGGTTGGGTCGGTGATGATCCGGGTCAGGCGGGCGGTGTCCAGCACCCCCTCCTCCAGGTCGAAGGTCCAGCTGCGGTTCTGCTGCGCCATCAGCCGGCGCTGCAGCTTGTTGGCCAGCCGCGCCACGATCGAGGACAGGGCCGTCAGCTGCTGGTCCAGCAGCGACCGCAGCCGCTCCAGCTCCATCGGATCGCACAGATCGGCCGCGTCGATGGTTTCGTCATGGGCGGTGGTGAAGACGCGATAGCCCTCGGACGCCCGGCCGTCGTCCATCGCGTCCTTGCGGTTGGGCATGGAGCCCTCCGGCATCTCCTCGCCGTCGTCGGAGGCGTCGCCGTCCATCTCGGTGGGGATGCCGTCGGGACGGCGGTCGCGGTCCTGGTCCGAGTCGGGGTCTTCGGATGATCCGTCCATCGACTGGCCGCCCTCGCCGCCGCCGTCGTCGTCCTCGTCCTGATCGTCGGAGGTTTCGGGTTCCTGGGGCGGGGGCTCGTCCTCGCCCTTGTCGTCGGAGCGGTCGTCGCCGCGCCCATCACCGGGATCCAAGTCCAGCGCGGCCAGCACGTCCTTGAGCGCGCGGCCGAAGGCGGCCTGGTCGCCCGCCAGGCCGGCCAATACATCCAGTTGCGGCCCCGCCTTGCCCTCCAGCCCGGCGCGGACCTGGTCCAGCATGGCGCGCGCGCCGTCCGGCACCGGCTCGCCCGTGACCCGTTCACGCAGCATCAGGGCCACCGCCTCGGCCACCGGCACCCGCTCGGCCTCGGCCCGGAGCGCGCCCATCCTCTCCAGTCGATGGACCAGGGCCGCGTTCATGTTCGCGCGCACCCCGGCCAGGGCGTGGGCGCCGTGGGCTTCGACCCGGGCCTGTTCCACGACGTCGAACACCTCGGCGGCGCGGCTGTCGGCGGGACGGGCGGCGGCATGCAGGCGGTCGTCGTGATTGGCCAGCTTCAGAGCCAGCCGGTCCGCCTGACCGCGGAGGGTCACGCTCTCCGGCCCGCCGGGGTCGCGCGGCGGGTGCGGCAGGGTCAGCAGCTTGTCGGTCAACCGCGGGCCGTCGGAGGCGAAGGCCACCTCCAGGTCCGGCTGCTCCGCCAGGGCCCGCGCGGCATGGGCGAGCGCGCGCTTGAAGATTTCGGCGGGAGTTTCGGCGGCGGACATCCGGCTAAACTAAGCCCTCACCCGCAGGGGGAGAAGGACTCTCTTTACGCCAGCGCCTTCAGCTGATCGACCAGATCGGTCTTTTCCCAGCTGAAGCCGCCGTCGGCCTCCGGCGCACGGCCGAAATGGCCATAGGCGGCCGAGCGGGCATAGATCGGCTTGTTCAGCCCCAGATGCTCGCGGATCGCGCGCGGCGTCGCCCCGCCGATCAAGCCCAGGATCTTGTCCTCAAGCACCGATTCCGCGATCCGCCCCGTGCCGTGCAGATCGACGTGGATCGACTGGGGCTTGGCCACGCCGATGGCATAGCTGATCTGGATGGTGCAGCGATCGGCCAGCCCGGCCGCCACCACGTTCTTGGCCAGATATCGGCAGGCATAGGCCGCCGACCGGTCCACCTTGGTCGGATCCTTGCCGCTGAATGCGCCGCCGCCGTGCGGGGCCGCCCCGCCATAGGTATCGACGATGATCTTTCGCCCGGTCAGGCCGGCGTCCCCGTCGGGGCCACCAATCTCGAAGATGCCGGTCGGATTGATGTGCCAGACCGTCTCGTTGGTGATGAATTCCTTCGGCAGCACGCCCTCGACCACCGGCTTGACCACGGCGGCGACATCGGCTTGGGTCTTGCCCTTGGCATGCTGGGTCGAGACCACGATCGAGGTGGCCGCCACCGGCTTGCCATCCTCATAGCGCAGGGTGACTTGGCTCTTGGCGTCCGGTTCCAGGATCGAGCCACCCGCATGGCGCAGCTCAGCCAGCTTCCTCAGGATGTTATGGCTGTACTGCAAGGTCGCCGGCATCAGCTCCGGCGTCTCGTTCGAGGCATAGCCGAACATGATGCCCTGATCGCCCGCGCCCTCGTCCTTGTCGCCGGCCGCGTCGACGCCGACGGCGATATCGACGGACTGGCCGTGCAGATGGTTCGAGAACTCGAAGGTCTGCCAGTGAAAGCCGTCCTGCTCATAGCCGATGTCGCGCACGGCGGCGCGGACCGCGTCCTCGATCTCCTGCTCCACGCCCGGCTCCCAGGCGTCCCTGTCCGGGTCCCACACGCCCTTGACCCGGATCTCCCCGGCCAGCACCACGCGGTTGGTGGTGGTCAGGGTCTCGCACGCCACCCGCGCCTCGGGATCGCGGGCCAGGAACAGGTCCACGACCGTGTCCGAAATCCGGTCCGCGACCTTGTCGGGATGGCCCTCGGACACGCTTTCGGAGGTGAAGTAGAACGAGTTACGGGACAAGGCTTGGGCTCCTGCGCGACGGCGGCGGGGTCGGGTGGCGCGCAGACATATAAAGATATGCTTATATGTTCAAGCGGCGGCGTGTGATCGTGATCGCAGCCATGCGCCGAACACCGCCGGCTCTCCGGCCCAGCGCCGCTCCAGCGCGCCCATCGCCAAGGCGATCATCATGGTGAAACCGAAGGCCCATCGGGTCGCGATATTGACACGAAGGGTGATGTCCGGGTCCAGGAACATGGTGACATGGGCCATCATGTTCAGCACCGCGGCGGCGGTGGCGACCAGCAGCCACCACCGGTCATGGACCAGGGCCTGGTGAACCATGAAGACGAGCAGGGCCAGATCGACCAGCATCACCGCCCAGCGCAGGCGCTCGGTGCCAATCTCCTGCACCAGGACGCTAGCCACGAAGGCCATCATGATGGCGACCACGCTGCGCCGTTCCGGGTGGCTCCCGGCCAGCCAGGCCAGGGCGAAGGTGGCCAGCGATACGAAGAAATACAGGGCCTGGAACGGCGTCATGCGAGCCGGATCAAGGTCTCAACGGTGGCATCGCGCCGATCTTGCTGACCGGGCTGACGGCCTTGTCGATCTGGTCCACCTGGCCGTGAACCTCGAAGATGACCGTGGTCGTGGCCTGCACCGCCAGCACCAGCAGCACGGCCATGATGCCGATGATCGCCGCGCGGGGCAGCAGGCCCTTCGGCGGCGTGCGATAGATCGACAGCGGCCGTATCCCCGCGGACGGAGCGACGGAAGACGCTCCAGCGACATCGGACACGGGGTCCGAGGCGTCGTCCGTCTGCTCCAGCAGGGCCAGGGCGGCCTTGCGGCGATTGACGCCGAGCCGCTGACAGGCTTCCGCCACATGCTTCTTGACGGTCGCCTCGGCCAGGCCGAGCTCGGCTGCGATCTCCTTGTCGGTCTTGAACCGCGTCAGGCGAAGGCATTCTTCCTGTCTGGCGGTGAGCGGTGAAGGCATGGCGGAGTCCGGTTACCCAATCGCCCCATGGCGTAACGGCTCGCCTCCCTCGCGTCCAGCGCCCGCCCGACCTCTCGGCGATGTGTCCGTGAAAATGGTGCCGCTTAGGTGACTCGAACACCTGACCCCCGCATTACGAATGCGATGCTCTACCAGCTGAGCTAAAGCGGCCTCGGGTGCGGGATCGGGCCCGCGCGAGAGAGCGGCTGTTTATACGCGACCGATCGCCTTGCCAAGCGCCACCATCATCGCGTTCTCGTCGGGCCGATCCGCGACCAACAGGCCGCTGAAGCCGAGGCGCTCGAGGGGCAACGCGGTCGCGCGGGAGATGGCCACGGCGAACTGGGCCGTCAGGTCGCGACCCGCCAGGCAGTCGGCCAGCCGCGCCGCCGCACGCGGCGAGTGCACCAGGGCGATGTCGAACTCCAGCGGCGAGACGTCGGTCGTGGGCTCGGTCGCATAGACCACGACGGATCGGACGGCGATGTCGGGCCCGACCTGGGCGGCCAGGTCGCCCGCGGGCCGGCTGGGCCCAGGGATCAGGACCACGCCGCCGCGAGGGACGCCTGTTCGGCGGATCAGGGCGGCCAGGGCATCGAGATCCCCATCCGCCGACCGAACCTGGCCGAACCCGGCCGTCCGGGCGGCTGCGGCGGTCGCGTCCCCGACGGCATGGACCGGAAGATCGCGCGCCGGATGGAGCCGGGCGAACCCCTCGACGCCGTTGCGGCTGGTGAAGGCCAGGGCCGCGACGCCGGTCAGGTCCAGCGCCGCATCGAGGAACCGCACGGCCAGCAGGGGCCGGACGACCGGAGAAAGGCCGAGCGCGCGCACCCGTTCCGCCGTCCGCGTCGCGCCCGGTTCGGCGCGCGTCACCCAGACGCGGCGCGGGGCGATCATGGCTCAGGCGTCGATGCGCTGGTCGCCGGCCTCGGCATGGACCTCGGCGCCGATCCGTGCGCCGAGCTGATGCGCCGCGGCCTCGGCGGCGGGCCCGTGGGTCTCGACCAGTTTGCCCGACCGCCGCCACCGCGCCGAGCCGTCGGGGGCCAGCATTTCGGTGGTCAGGATCATGCGGTGGTCCCTGAGGGTCGCATGGGCTCCGACGGCCGTGTGGCATGACCCCTCCAGCGCCACCATCGCCCCCCGCTCGGCCGCCACGGCGACGCCGGTCAGGGGATGGTGCAGGGCGCGGGTCCAGTCGGCGTGGACATCGCCCTCGCGGGTCTGGATGGCCAGGGCGCCCTGCCCCGGCGCGGGCAGGAAGTCGTCCAATGACAGCCGCTCGCGGATCACCTGCGACAGGCCCAGCCGGTTCAGGCCCGACGTGGCCAGCAGGATGGCCTCGAACTCCCCGTCGGCCAGCCGCTTCAGCCGCGTATCCACATTACCGCGCAGCATCTCGATCTTCAGATCCGGCCTGAGCGCCAGCGCCTGGGCCTGTCGCCGCAGGGACGCCGTCCCCAGCCGGGCGCCCATCGGCAGTTCGGCAAAACGGGCGAAATCGGCGCTGACGAAAGCATCGCGCGCGTCCTCCCGCTCGGGAATGGCGGCGATGGCCAGGCCCGGCGGCTGGATTGCCGGCACGTCCTTCATCGAATGGATCGCCACATCGACGCGCCCGTCCAGCAACGCCTCCTCGATCTCTTTGGTGAACATCGCCTTGCCGCCGATTTCCAGCAGGCGGCGGTCCTGCACCCGGTCCCCGGTCGTCACGATATGCACCAGCGGGACCAGCGTCTCGACATCGCCGGGCGCGACCCCCAGCGCCGCGCCGATCGCCCGCTGCATCATGCCCGACTGGGTCAGGGCCAGTTTGGAGCGACGCGTACCGATCTTCAGTATGGGGGTCATTCGGGGTCCGGCGTTTGCCTCTGGGGGTCCGGGTCGCTACCTCGGCCCCGATGGATCAGTTTCCCGACCATAGCAGCGAACCCCGGCCCGTCGGCAAGACCCTGACCGTCCTCGGTTTCGAGACCAGCTGCGACGAGACCGCCGCCGCCGTCGTCCGCCTGACACCCGACGGCGATGCCACCGTCCTGTCCTCCATCGTCCACAGCCAGATCGACGACCACGCAGCCTTCGGCGGCGTCGTTCCCGAAATCGCCGCCCGCAGCCACGTCGAGATGATCGCCGGCGTCGCCCGCTGCGCCATGGCCGACGCCGACCTGACCTACGACGCCCTGGACGGCGTCGCCGCCACCGCCGGTCCCGGCCTGGTCGGCGGCGTCATGGTCGGCCTGGGCTTCGGCAAGGCGGTCGCCCTGGCCCGCGACCTGCCCCTGATCGCGGTCAACCATCTGGAGGGCCACGCCGTCTCCGCCCGGCTGGGGGCCCGCGTCGCCTATCCCTTCCTGCTGCTGCTGGTCTCGGGTGGCCACTGCCAGCTCTTGGAGGTGCGCGGCATCGGCGACATGAGCCGGCTCGGCACCACCATCGACGACGCCGCCGGCGAGGCCTTCGACAAGATCGCCAAGGCCATGGGCCTGGGCTACCCCGGCGGCCCCGCCCTGGAACGCGTCGCCGAGACCGGCGACGGCAGCCGCTTCGACCTGCCCCGCGCGCTCCTGGGTCGCAAGGACTGCGACTTCTCCTTCTCGGGCCTGAAGACCGCCGCCTCCCGCCTGGCCCAGACCTGCCGGACCGATCAGGACCGCGCCGACCTCGCCGCCGCCGTCCAGACCGCCATCGCGCGCCAGTTGTCCGAACGCTCCGAACGCGCCATGACCGCCTATGCGGAGCGGCACGACGCCCTGACCTTCGTGGTGGCCGGAGGCGTGGCGGCCAACCGCACCGTCCGAGCGACTCTGGAGGCCACCGCCGCCAAACACGGCTTCGCCTTCCTGGCCCCGCCGATGGCCTATTGCACCGACAACGCCGCCATGATCGCCCTGGCCGGTGCCGAACGCCTGTCCCTCGGCCTGACCTCCGGCCTCGACACCCCTGCCCGCCCCCGCTGGCCCCTGGATGAAGCCCGGGCCCTGGCCGATCCGATCCATCCGACGGGGCGCAAGGGGGCCAAGGCTTGAGGCGACCGGGGTGAGGTGAGCAGGTTCGTCACAAGGAGCACCAAGGGAGCACGGAGAGCACGAAGAGACCTAAGCAAGGGTGCGGGCCGAGCTTGACTTTCGACATCGTCGACGGATCGACGCCAAGGCGCCGCTCGGACGAAAGCGGCGAAGCCGCAATCAAATCTTGGCGGCTTGTTCGCACTGTCGACACGGCCCCGCTCCCTTCGTGGTCTCCGTGCCCCCTTGGTTGCTCTTTGTGACGAACCCGACGTCAAACCCACCGGAAATCCATCCAGGTTTGGCAAATCCTCCCGCATCTCCTCTAGGATGCCGCCGAACCACACCAAGAGGCGTTATGGAATTCAGAACCGCAGGGGTGATCGGCGCCGGCGCCTGGGGCACGGCTCTGGCCCAGGTGACCGGCTGGGCGGGCCTCGACACCCTGCTCCATGCACGCGAGCCCGAGGTCGTCGACAGCATCCGCGCCCGCCGGATCAACGAGGCCTTCCTGCCCGGCGTGACGCTGGACGACCATGTCGCCGTCACCGACGACTTCGCCGACCTGGCCGACCGCGACGTGATCCTGGCCGTGCCCCCGGCCCAGTTCATGCGCGCGACCCTGACCGCCTTCGCCCCCCACTGGCGCCCCGGCGTGCCGATCGTGCTGTGCGCCAAGGGCGTCGAGCGCGGCTGCCTCAAACTGATGACCGAAGTGCTGGCCGAGGTTCTGCCAGACGCCCCCGCCGCCGTCCTGTCGGGGCCCAGTTTCGCCGGCGAAGTCGCGCGCGGCCTGCCCACGGCCGTCACCCTGGCCTGTGCCGACGCCGAACTGGGCGAGGCCCTGATGCGGGCCCTGTCGGCCCCGGGGTTCCGGCCCTATCTGGCGACCGACCTGATCGGGGCCGAGGCGGGCGGGGCGCTCAAGAACGTGCTGGCCATCGCCTGTGGCATCGTCGAGGGCCGGGGCCTGGGCCGCAGCGCCCACGCTGCCCTGATCACCCGGGGCTTCGCCGAAATGACCCGCTACGCCGTAGCCTTGGGCGCCGAGCCCGAGACCGTCGCCGGCCTCTGCGGCCTGGGCGATCTGGTCCTGACCTGCTCCAGCCCGCAGTCGCGAAACATGAGCCTGGGCCTGGCCCTGGGCCAGGGCCAGACGGTCGAACAGGCCCTGGCCGGCAAACGTTCGGTCGCCGAAGGCTACGAAAGCGCCCCCGCCGTCCGCGAACTGGCCCGCCGCCTCGGCGTCGAGACCCCGATCTGCGAGGCCGTCGCCGCCGTCCTGGCCGGCGAGACCACCGTCGACGCCGTCATCGGGGGCCTCCTATCCCGCCCCCTGAAGGCCGAGCGGGAATGACCGACCCGGCCCCGGCCGAGCGCAAACGTGTCTGGACCACGCCGCCGAACGTCCCGCTTTGCGCCGAGGCCGACATCGCCGACCCCGGTTCGCGCGGCTTCGTGTTGCAGATCGGCGAGGCCTTCTTCCACGGCTTCGTGGTACGCAAGGCCGGCCAGGTTGCGGGCTGGATCGACCGCTGCCCCCACGCCGGCTTCCCGCTCGCCATCGAGCTCGACCGCTACCTGACCCCCGACGGCTCGCGCATCCTGTGCGGCTGGCACGGCGCGATCTTCGAGCCCCTGACCGGCCTGTGTACCGGCGGCCCCTGCGCGGGCGGCAAGCTGACACCCTGGCCGGTCACCGTGGCGAACGGCATCGTGCGAACCGCGTGATACGCGAAACGCCGGACGGTCGCCCGCCCGACGTTACCGACGACGCATTCGATCGCGATCAGGCCGGAGCCAGGTCCTCGGCCAGGATGGCCATCTCGAACATGAAGCTGCCGTCCTCGTCCTCGTCGTCGAAGACCACGCCGATGAACTCGTCGCCGACATAGACCTCGGCGGAATCGGTGACCTTGGGCCGGGGCTTCACCTGGATGCCGCCGGTGTTGAAGGTGCGCTTCAGATGCGTCTCGATGCGCTTCATGTCGGTGTCGTTCATCGGAGCCTCGAAGTCAGGACGGGAAGGCCCGGACCCTAGGGGACCGGCCCGACAATGTGAACCCTACGTCTAGACATCGAGCATGACGCTGAGGACTACTCAGCCGCATTACAGGTCACCACGACGCCAACAATCTGAGCCTGGCTAACCACGACCACAGCGACTTCAGAGGTGACAGAACTCCTGATAAGTCGAAACGAACTGACGTACGCGACATGATCGGTATCCACATCGACGCCGAAAGTGATGCCCGCCTGAGGATGCAGCGATGCGGCCTCACCGACGATTCCTGCTTTCACCAGATAGTGGTAGGGGCCGTTTGCGAGGTCGTCTGCGACAAGCGATCGAGCCGTTTGGCGATCAATCGCCAGATAGGCAGATGAAGCGAGATCATCGAGCGCCTCCTGTTGCATCTCCCGCAGCACTGGCTCGGCTTCGGCGGTGCCACCAATCCATTGCGTCGTGGATGCCAGCACCGGATTCTCGCACGTTGAAGCGAGCGTGACGGCAAGTCCGATCGTCAGTCCAATGGCCATACCGTCCCCGCCTCAGACCTAGATCACGAAGTCGTACACCACATCGGCCAGCGTATGGTCCATGGTCCGCGCCGGCTCGGCCTCGGTCGGGCAGTTGACCAACCGCGCCGGCACCCCCGCCACGGTACAGCCCGCCGGCACGGGCTTCAGCACCACCGATCCCGAAGCCACTTTGGCATAGTCGCCGATCACGATATTGCCCAGAACCTTGGCCCCGGCCCCCAGCAGCACCCCGCGCCCGATCTTGGGATGCCGGTCGCCGCGCTCGGCCCCGGTGCCGCCCAGGGTCACGCCGTGCAGCATCGACACCGCATCGCCGACCACCGCCGTCTCGCCGATCACGATGCCGGTGCCGTGGTCCAGGAACAGGCCCGATCCCATCCGCGCCGCCGGATGGATATCGACCTGGAACAGCTCGGAAATCCGGCTCTGGAAATGGAACGCCAGGGTCTCGCGCCCCTGCCCCCACAGCCAGTGCGCCACGCGCCAGGCCTGCAACGCCTGGAAGCCCTTGAAATAGAGGAACGGCTGCAACAGCGTCTTGATCGCCGGATCGCGCTCGGCCACGGCCTGAAGATCCGCCTCGGCGGCCGCCACCATCTCGGGATCGGCGGCGAAGGCCGACTGGCAGACCTCGCGCACGCTCATGCTCGCCAGTTCGGCGTCGCCCAGCTTGCGTGCGATCTGGAAGCTCAGGGCCCCGGCCAGATCGCCGTGCGACAGCACCACCGCATTCAGCAGCGACCCCAGATGCGCCTCCGCCCGCGCGGCCTCCTCGGCCGAGGCGCGCAGCTGGGACCAGATTTCCGACTGGCCGACGATGACGTCGAGCTTGGGCATGGGCCCTCCTTTGGGTCGATCCATCATACCCGCGTCAGCATGGCATGCGCCAGCCAGCCCGGCAGCCGATGCTGAACGGCCAGCTGATAGGCCTTGAGCACCGTCGCGATGGTAAAGGCGTCGCGGATCGATCCGCGATCGATCTCGGCCATCACGGACAAGAACGGCACACGCACGACCGCGATCACCTCGGTCGAATCTGGTGCGACCGGCACCGGCGAGAGGCACCAGGCCAGCCAGGCGACCGCCCGCTCGTCGGTGATCGAGTTCGACAGCTCCATCCGCAGCACCTCGGTCCAGTATCGCGCCTTCAGCCCCGCCTCCTCGGCCAGCTCGCGTTGCACGCCCGCCAGCGGGTCTTCGTCGAACGGTGCCCCGCCCTCCGGCATCTCCCAGCCGTAATTCATCAGGGCGAACCGCGCCTGGCCGACCAGGGTCACCGTCCCGTCGTCGTGCAGGGGCAACACCCCGACCGCCAGATTCCTCGGCCGCACCACCACATAGTCCGCCGCCGCCCCGGTCGGGGCCGTCGCCGCATGGCGCGTGACGCTCAGCCACGGATTGTCGACCAGGGTCTCGCCACCGGGGTCGATCCAGCGCGGCCGCGACCCGGCTTCCGTGTCCCAGACGGGCACTGGCCGGTCGTCGTCGAACCTGTCGTGCGAAGAAGCCATCCCCGCCATATGGCGCTCCCCGCCCGCCGCGCCTAGCTAGGATGGATGACCACGACCGACCTGGGCACCGCCCTGCCCCTGCCTGCCCTCTCGTCCGAATGGCTCGACCGGCTGGCCACCCGCCGCTCCGCCCCGGCCCAGGCCCTGACCGACCCGGGTCCGACGCTCGACCAGATCGAGACGATCCTGACCCTGGGCGCCCGCAGCCCCGACCACGGTAAACTGTCCCCCTGGCGCTTCGTCGTCCTGGGCCGCCCGACCCGCCTCGCCCTGGCCCAGGCGCTGTACCCCCTTGCCGCCCGCCAACCCGACCCGACCAAGGCCGCCAAGGTTCTGGCCAAGCTGACCGCTGCTCCGACGACGATCCTCGTCATCTCGGCCCCTGTCTCCGGCCACAAGGTGCCGGTCTGGGAACAGGAACTGTCCGCCGGAGCCGTCTGCATGAACCTGGAACACGCCGCCTCGGCCCTGGGTTTCGGGGCCAGCTGGATCACCGACTGGTACGCCTACGATCCCGCCGCCGCCGCCCTGTTCGACATCGCCCCCGGCGAACGCATCGCCGGCTTCATCCACCTCGGCACCCTGGCCGAGCCTCCGCTCGAGCGCGTCCGCCCGGACCTCGCCGCGATCACCCGACACCGCCCTTGAACCGTGCTAGACTGCGGCATCCCGCCCCAGGAGCGCCCGTCATGGCCCTGCCCGCATCCGCCACGGCGGTCGCCTTCGTCCTGACCCGCGACCGGGCGGTGTCCGAGGCCTTCTATCGCGACACCCTGGGCCTGACCTTCAAGGCCGACGACGGGTTCGCCGGCGTGTTCGACCTGAACGGCTCAGAGTTGCGCATCACCCACATCCCCGACCACACCGCCGCCCCCCATCCAGTGCTGGGGTGGAACGTCCCCGACATCGCCGCGACCGTCGCCGACCTAACGGCGAAGAAGGTCGACATGATCATCTACGCCGGCATGGGCCAGGACGAGACCGGCGTCTGGACCTCCCCCGACGGCAAGGCTCGCGTCGCCTTCTTCGCCGACCCCGACGGCAATGTCCTCAGCCTGACACAGGGTTGACGCGCGGCTCCTCCTCCGGCCGGTGCACCAGCGACACCAGCACCACCGAGATGATCATCAGCAGGAACCAGCTCCCCAGCTTGGCCAGCGACACCATCTCCCACCCCGCCTCCTGCCCCGGATAGACCCAGGCCCGGCCCAGCGTGCCCAGGTTCTCCGCGAACCAGATGAACAGGGCCACCAGGCCGAACCCCAGCAGCAACGGCATCGACCGCCGCTTCCGGTCCGCCGTGAAATAGAACCACCCCCGCCCGAACAGCAGCGCCGTCGCCACGAACAGCGCGATCCGTACATCGGGCAGCCAGTGGTGCGCGAAGAAATTCACATAGATGGCACCAGCCAGCAGCCACGTCGTCCACAGCGGCGGATATCCCCGCACCTTGATGTGAAAGATGCGCTGCACCCGCGCGATATAGCTCCCTACCGCCGCATACATGAACCCCGAGAACAGCGGCACCGCCCCGATCCGGAGCACCGAATCCTCGGGGTAGATCCACGACCCGTGCGCCGTCTTGAACAGTTCCATGATCGTCCCCGCGACATGGAAAAGGAAGATGACCTTCGCCTCCTCCCAACTCTCCAGCCGGGACGCCAGCATGCCCGCCTGAATCACCAGCGCCCCGATCACCAGGAAATCATACCGGCTGACCGGAGCCTGATCTGGCCACCACAGGAACGTCCCCAGGATCAGGGCCAGCATCAGCCCCCCGAACAGGCAGGCCCACCCCTGTTTCAGCCCGAACCACAGGAATTCGAACGCCCAGCCCCGCAGGCGCGACCGGTCGGCCCAGGCCTGGGCGCGGCTCAGAAGATGGCGACCCCAGGTTTCGAGGGGCAGGCGAGGACTGTCGATCACCTCGCAAGTCTAGCGCCGGAATTCGCCGAGGCCACCTCGGCCGGCGCCGTCCAGCCCGGCAATCACCCTCCGGCCGCCGCCACCACCGCCCCCGGCGTCAGGGCCAGGCTGATCAGGATCAGGCCCAGCGCCGGATAGGCGGCCGGACCGAAGCTGGTCCACAGCCGCACCAGCCCATGGCGAGGCCGGGTCTCGTCCTGAGCGCGGGACATGCGCAGGCTGTAGATCATCACCCCGGTCACCGACAGCCCGGTCATCAGAATCCCGAACACGAACCAGACCAGCTTGGTCACGATCCCGCCGAAGGTGCCGAAATGCAGCGGGTCGGCGGCCTCGGAGATGCGTTGGTGCAGGTTCAGATCCTCGCCGCGCGCCGCCAGCATGACCGTCCCGTCACGCGGATCGATCCAGACGGCATTGGTCCGTTCGCGCACCAGTATGGCCTCGGCCTGGCCGGCGATGACGACGCCGCGCCCCTCGTCGCCGGGGAAGTTGACGTTGTCGATGCGCAGTTGCGGATCGGCGGTCTGGGCGCGGGCGATCAGCAGATCGAGCGCCGGGCCGATCGGCTGGGCGGCTCCGGTCACGACCTCGGGTCGCGGACCCGGCGGGGCCTGACCGCCGAACACCTCGACCACGTACCAGAGACTGGTGACGATGATCAGCACCAGGAACCAGATCGACCACAGGCCCGCGAACCGGTGCAGATCGCCGGTGTAACGCCGCCCCTCGCCTGTTCGGCCCGCGCGCCATTGCGGCACGCGGGTGAAGCCGCGCCAGAATTTCTTGTAGGTGACCAGGCCCGTGATCATGGAAATCAGCAGCACCAGGGCCATCGAACAGACGATCGGCACCCCGACGTCGATCGGCATCATCAGGTGGCGATGGGTGTTGCGCAGGAAGCGGTGGACGTTGAACCAGCCGTGCACGCCCTGGACCTCGGCGGTCCAGGGATGGACATAGACGATCCGCAGGCCGCCGTCGGGGCGTTCGATCACGGCGCGCGCGGCGAACCACGGATCGATCGGCGCGCTCATGAACTGGATGGTCGCGTCCGGTTCGGCCGCCTTGACGGCCGCGGCCCACTCGCCCCAGGACGCGGTCGGACCGTCCCGCGGCATCACCCGCTGGGCCGGATCGACCAGCCAGTCGATCTCGTTGGCCAGGGTCGCCAGTGTCCCCGTGGCCACGACGAAGGTCATGAAGATGGCCAGCTTCAGCCCCAGCCAATGGTGCATCCACCACCAGACCGAACGCCGCCCCTTCTGGCCGGGCGGCTTGCGGACGGTGTCGCCTTGGCGCGCCATCGGGCGGCTCAGAAGTCCCGGCTGACTTCGACGAACACCGTGCGCGGCTCGCCGGGGAACGAACCCTGCAGCCCGAAGCCGGAGGCGGCATAGGTCTTGTCGAACAGATTGTCGACGCGCAGGCGCACCTTGGCGACGTCAAGCTCGGTGGTGATCGAGGCGTCGAACACCGTATAGGGCTTGACCCGTTCGCGGTCGAAGCCGACGCGCTCGGCGACATATTCCGCGCCGAAGGCGAAGGCGGTGCGCAGCGACGGAACCTGATACCGGGTCCACAGACCGGCCTGGTGCTGGGGCGCATTGACGAACCGCTCGCCCACCGCATTGCCGATCGACTGATCGTCCGCCGTGCCGGTGATGCGGGTGTCGTTATAGCCATAGTTGGCGGTCAGCACCCAGTCGGGCGTCAGGTCCACAGACACATCGACCTCGAACCCCTCCGACGTCACCTCGCCGATCGGGCGCAGCTGATCCTGATCGTTGACCGGCGGCAGGCTGAGATCGACCTGGAGGATGTTCTCGCGCACGATCTGGTAGACGGCGGCGTTGGCCTGGACCCGGCCGCCCATGAGCGCCGTCTTGACCCCCGCCTCGACCTGGGCCCCGGTGACGGGCGCGAACGGCCCGCCGACATCGGGGCTCTGGCTGCCGGCACCTTGCGGCTCGAAGGTGTCGGACCAGCTGAGATAGGTCGATACGTCCTGGCGAGGCTTGAAGATCAGGCCCAGCCGATAGGTGACCTCGGAGTCCTCGAAATCGACGTCGCTCAGGCGGTCGTCGTCCTCGAACCGGTCCCAGCGCACCCCGGCCAGGGCGATCCAGCGGTCGCCGAGCCGGACCTGATCCTGCAGATAGACGCCGCCCCGGATCGACCGATCATCAAAGGTCGAAAGCAGTTGGGCGTCCAGATTGTAGTCCTCGGCCCCGGTCAGCCCATAGACCGGATCGAACAGCGACAGGTTCGGCACTGGCCCTTCCCGATCGGCCTGGGCGGCGGTGCGGCTGGTGAAGAAAAAGTCCTCCTGGGCCCAGTCGCCGCCGACCAGGATGCGGTGGTCCAGGCCCAGTGCTTGCACGTCGGCGACCAGATTGGCGGCCAGGGACAGGCTTTCGGCGTCGCGAGCTTGGTCCCGGAACTGACGGCGCATGCTGTCCAGGCGCCCGTCGCCATTGGTATCGATAGCGCCGCGCGGCTCGTGATAGTTCTGCCTCTCCGACGACTCGGAATACCGCGCCGTGGCGTCGAACCGCACATTGTCGGCCAGCTGCGACACCAGCCGCGTCTGATAGACCTGGGCCTCCAGCGTGGCGAAATCGGTCGGCTCGTTGTGGTTCCAGGTGATGTCGGTCAGGAAATTGCCGTTCAGATCGACCGGCACGCCGCGCAGCCGGTTGGCCGGCAGTGTCTGGTCATAGACGCTGGCCTGCAGCGTCAGATCGGTCCGGTCGTTCAAGGCGACGCCCAGCCCCAGGTCGCCGATCAGGTTCTCGGCCCCCGCATTGACCCGGAAACTGTCGCGCTCCTCATAAAAGCCGCCCGCGCGGACGGTGAACCGCCCCGCCGCATCGATCGGCCCGGTGACCTCGCCCGACACACCGATCCGGTCATAGTTGCCGACCACCCCGGTCACCTCGCCCACGAACACATCGTCCGGCGTCTTGGTCACATAGTTGATGGTGCCGCCGGGCGAGCCGGGGCCGTACAGCATCCCGGCCGGGCCTTTCAGCACCTCGACCCGCTCGATGTTGAAGAGCTGGGGCACGGCGAAGCCGATGAAGGGGTTGCCCCGCACGCCGTCGAAATAGGCCTGTTCCTGACGAAACCCCCGGAACGTCACCCCGGCATAGGAGAAGAAGGTCACGCCCGAGATGTTGCGGTACAGGTCGGTGGCGTCGCGCGCACCCTGGTCCTCGATCAGCTGGCGGTTCAGGATCTGCAGCGCCTGGGGGACGTCGAGCGGGTTCTCGGCGGTCTTGCCGATGGTGGTCTGGTCGGTGCGGTACAGGCGCTGGGCCCGGCCGGTCACGACCACCTCGTCGACGATGGCCTCCTCGCCCACGGGGTCGGCGACGGGCCCAGCCTGCGCCGAGGCCGTCGCGGGCAACAGCAGCGCACACACCGCCGCTCCGCAGAGCGCACCGGCAACCTTGAACGAAAAAGCGTGACGCATCGAAGACCTTGGCCGGTGGCGCTGAGAATGCGTCGCACCTACCCTTACCGCCGCGCTATTGCAAGGCAGTTGCAGCGCCCGCGTCGATGGGTTCGCGGGCGTGATCAGATGGACCCGCCGAACCGGTCCGAAGTCAGCCCTTGATCATCCCCTGCCGCGATAGCTCGGCACGCCCTGGTCGGGCAGCCACAGCCCGTGCGGGACCGCCCCGGTCTGCCAGAACACGTCGATGGGAATCCCCCCCCGGGGATACCAGTACCCGCCGATCCTCAGCCAGGCCGGTGCCAGCCGCTCGACCAACCGCTTGCCGATCGCCACCGTGCAATCCTCGTGAAAGGCGCCGTGGTTGCGGAACGCCGTGAGATACAGCTTCAGACTCTTGCTCTCGACCAGCCATTCCCCCGGCGCATAGTCGATGACGATATGGGCGAAGTCCGGCTGGCCGGTGACCGGACACAGGCTGGTGAACTCCGGCACCGTGAACCGGGCCAGATACAGCGTATCCGGATGCGGGTTCGGCACTCGCTCCAGTACGGCGGTGTCGGGGTGGGTCGGGGCGGTGGTCTGGGCGCCGAGCTGGCTGAGGCCGGAGATGTCGGTGGTCAATTGCCAGGTTCCGTCAGGGTTGGTATCAAGTCTGCAACGCGCGCGGCTTGAGAGGCGTCAAGCGATGCTCTCCTCTATCGGCCTTGGACTGCTCTCGCTAGCTGTCGCGGCGCCGCTCGGCCTTGGATTCCAGGATCGACCCGCCCCGCACGGGCAACAAGCCGAAATCACCCACGCGTCCGTGACCCTCAGCTGCGAGATCGGTCGATCCGGTCGGTCGGAGAAGTGCCGGGTCGTCGCGGAATCGCATCCCGGGCAAGGCTTCGCGGAGGCCGCCTTAGCGACCGTAGGCGACGCCATCTTCTCGCCGGAGGGCGATCGCCCAACGTCCGGCGACCGCGCGCGCTTCACGATCAGGTTCGCTATGGAAGACGCCCAACCCGTAGCCCCGGACGAGCCCGTTTCGATATTCGACCTGCTGTAGGTCTGTTGACGCATTTCCCTCGCCCCAACCCCTTTGCGCGCAAGGGATTGTGTCGCCCGATGCGCAATCGGCGCACCCCCTCGCCCAGCGGTGACATACTGCCCGAACCCGGTGCGAGAAGGAGGCCGCCGACAGACCGACTTGCACTCTTGCACTGTTGCACTGTTTTTTTGCGGCGTGCAGTGCAACCCCCCGCACCGGCGAACTCCCATTTGCCTTCCCCCGCGACAGCCCGCTAACCGTAGCCAAACGAAACCCTCGAAGGACCGAAACCCGTGGCCATTCCCGCCTCTCTCCAGAAGGGCCTGGCCCTGCCGGTCATCGCCGCCCCGATGTTCCTGGTCTCGGGGCCCGACCTGGTCGTGGAAGCCTGCAAAGCCGGCGTCATCGGCACCTTCCCGTCGCTGAACCAGCGTACCACCGAGGGCTATCGCGACTGGATCCACGACATCAAGGCTCGCCTGACCCCCGACGCCGCCGCCTTCGGCGTCAACCACATCGTCCACCCGACCAACCCCCGGCTGATGGCCGACATGATGGTCTCGGTCGAGGAACAGGTGCCGCTGATCATTACCTCGCTCGGCGCCGTGCGCGACGTCGTCGATGCCGTCCATGGCTATGGCGGCGTGGTCTTCCACGACATCGCCAATGTCCGCCACGCCCGCAAGGCCGCCGAGGCCGGCGTCGACGGCCTGATCCTGGTCGCCAACGGGGCCGGCGGCCACGCCGGCGTCGTCAACCCCTTCGCCCTGGTCAATGAGGTCCGCAGCTTCTTCGAGGGCACCATCATCCTGTCCGGCTGTCTGTCAACCGGGGGCGACGTGGCCGGGGCGCTGATGCTGGGGGCCGACTTCGCCTATATGGGCACCCGGTTCATCAACACGTCCGAAGCCATGGCCCAGCCGGCCTACAAACAGATGATCGTCGAGAGCGGGGCGACCGACATCACCTACACCCCCGCCGTCTCGGGCATCCCGGCCAATTTCATGACCCGGTCCCTGCTGGACAACGGCATCGACCCCAAGACCCTGCCCGAACACAAGCTGGACATGGGCGAGGAAGCCCGCGCCTGGAAGACCGTCTGGTCCGCCGGCCAGGGCGCGGGCTCAGTCCGGGACGTGCCGCCCACCGCCGACCTCGTCGCCCGCCTGCGCTCCGAATACCGTCAGGCGACGGAACAATTCGCCAAAAAGATCGGCGGCGCCTAAGGAACCGCCGCGCCTCCCGCGCGTCTGGAGCCCCATGTCGAAGATCGCCCTCCTGGCCTTGGCCGCCACCGCCCTCGCCTCGCCCGCCGTGGCCCAGTCGCTGTCGGTCCCCGGCAGCTGGTCGTTCGCCGCGGGTGCCGCCACCGACAACCGCTCCAAGAACGCCTCCAAGACCCAGGGCGACCCCTTCGTCTATGGCCTGGCGGAATGGGAGAGCGCGGACGGCTATTTCTACGGCGGCACGGGTGCCGAGACGATCGATTCCAACGGCTCCAGCGTCGAGCACGACCTGAACGCCGGCATCCGTCCGACCCTCTTCGGCTTCGACGTCGACCTGAACGTCGCCCACAAGTGGCAGATCGACGCCGATCCCGACACGGACGACGACGCCTTCGAGTTCACCGCCGACGTGACCCGTTCGATCGGCCCGGCCGAGGCCCGCCTCCAGCTCCAGCATTCCCCCAACGGCACCGGCTCCACCGAGGCCTGGACCTGGGTCGAGGTCCAGGCCGGCTGGGACTTCACCGACAAGCTGAGCGCCACCGCCGCCGTCGGCCGCCGCGAGCAGGACAACAACATCGACTACACCGGCTGGAACGCGGGCATGACCTATGCCGTCACCGACAGCGTCGACCTCGACCTGCGCTGGTTCGATACCGATGCCGACGAGCCCGGGCCTCAATACGAGGGGGCTCTCGTGGCCGGGGTCAACGTCTACTTCTAGGCCCGGACCAAAGGGCGACCAGATGCCACGGTGGCCGGATTCGAGCATCCATGAACGCTGTTGTCTCGTTCCTGGTACCAGGCCGCATCAGGTGGCCGCGAATCAGGAAACGCCCCGATGACTCTCCAAATCACACGCTACACCGCCATGGCGACGATGATGTCCGCCGCGCTGCTCGCCTCGGGCTGTATGTCCATGGATGACGGCATGTCCGACGACGGCATGGCCATGGGTGCCGACGCCAATGCCGAAGCCACCGTCATGGTCGGCGGAGCGGCCATGTACCCCAGCCGCAACATCGTCGAGAACGCCGCAAACTCGGCCGATCACACCACATTGGTGGCCGCCGTGACCGCCGCGGGCTTGGCCGACACGCTGTCCGGCACCGGCCCGTTCACCGTCTTCGCCCCCACCAATGCCGCCTTCGCGAAACTGCCGGCGGGCACGGTCGAGACCCTGGTCATGCCTGCCAACCGGGCCACCCTGACCAAGATCCTGACCTATCACGTCGTACCGGGCCGGGTGGCCGCCGCCGACCTGATGGGCCAGATCCAGGCGGGCGGAGGTCGCGCGACCCTGACCACGGTCGAAGGCAGCCCGCTGACGGCCTCGATGCGCGGCAGTGCCGTGATCCTGACCGACGAAAAGGGCGGCGTCGCCACGGTCACCCAGGCCGACGTCTTTCAGTCCAATGGCGTGATCCACGTCACCGACACCGTCTCGATGCCCAACTAAGCCTGTCGGCGCAGAGGCCATCCATGGTCGATCGGACCCTGCCCGCCGCCCAGACCGGGCGCGCGCCGGATGGCCTCTGCGACATAGGCCCACGCCTCGGCCACCGCCTGTTCCAGCGGCAGGCCCTTGGCGATCCCTGCGGCACACCCGCTGGCCAGGGTGCAGCCGGTGCCGTGGGTGTGGCGTGTCTCGATGCGCGGCCCCTCCAGCAGGGTCTCGCCGGTCGGGGTCAGCAAGAGGTCGATCACCGTCCCGCCCGCGATGTGCCCCCCCTTCATCAAGACCGCGCCCGCGCCCAGCCTCAACAGCGCCTGGCCCGCCCGACGCTGGCCGTCCAGGTCGTGGACGGCGATGCCGGTCAGAGCCTCGGCCTCCGGCGCATTAGGGGTCAGCAGGGCCGCGCGGGGGATCATCAGGGTCCGCACCGCCTGGATGGCGTCGTCGGCCAGCAGCGGCGCGCCGCCCTTGGCCACCATGACCGGATCGACCACGACGGGGGCTGGGCTGGTGTCCAGGATGGCTGCGACCCGTTCCACCACCGCGGTCGAGCCCAGCATACCGGCCTTGATCGCGTCCGTGCCGATGTCGTCCAGCACAGCCCGCGCCTGGGCCTCGATCAGGTCGAGCGGCACGGGATGGACGCCATGGACGCCCAGGGTGTTCTGAACCGTGATGGCCGTCACCGCCGTCGCGGCATGGCCTCCCAGCATCGTCACCGCCTTGATGTCGGCCTGTAGGCCCGCCCCGCCGCCGGAGTCGGATCCGGCAATGATCAGGACACGACCCGGCACCTAATGCGCGCCCGAGAACAGTTTCAGACCCACGATCCCGGCCACGATCAGCACGATGCAGACGATGCGCAGCGCCGTCGCCGGCTCGCCATACAACAGGATGCCGACGGTGGCCGCCCCCACTGCCCCGATGCCGGTCCAGATCGCATAGGCCGTGCCGATCGGCAGCTTCTGCGTCGCCAGCCACAGGAAGAAGAAGCTGGCGATCATCGTCACCACCACACCCAGCGACGCCAGCGGCCGCTGCAGGCTGATGAATTTGAAACTGGAGGCCCAGACGATCTCCAGCACCCCGGCGATCACCAGGGCCAGCCACGGATTGAGGGAGGACAGGGTCATCCGCCCCACATGGGACAAGCCGCCCCCCGGGGCAAGCACAGCGCAGCCATCATCCGTGATGAGGCGGGGCCCCACCCGTCTGCTAAACAAGCCGCACGTCAGGAGGTCCATGTGAGCCGCAAACGTATCGTCGTCGTGGGCGCCGGCTTCGGCGGCCTGGCCGCCGTCAAGGCGCTGAAGGGCGCGGACGCCGACGTCATCCTGATCGACCGCACCAACCACCACCTGTTCCAGCCGCTGCTGTACCAGGTCGCCACCGCCGCCCTGTCCCCCGCCGACATCGCCACCGCCAGCCGCACCCTGCTGCGGAACCAGCGCAACGCCAGCCTGCTGATGGCCGAGGTCGTCGGCGTCGATACCGACCACCGCCACGTCCAGCTCGCCGACGGACCGGACCAGCCCTACGACACCTTGATCCTGGCCACAGGCGCGGCCTACAGCTTCTTCGGCCACCCGGAATGGGCAGAGCACGCCGCGGTGTTGAAATCCCTCGACGACGCCTTGTCGATCCGCGCCCGCCTGCTGGCCGCCTTCGAGCGCGCCGAACGCAGCGACGACCCCGCCGAGATCGCCCGCCTGACCACCTTCGTCGTCGTCGGCGCCGGCCCGACCGGGGTCGAGACCGCCGGCACCGTCGCCGAAATGACCCGCACCACCCTGGCCCGCGACTTCCGCCGCGTCGATCCGACCCAGGCCCGCGTGATCCTGTTCGAGGCCGGCCCTCGCGTCCTCGGCGCCTTCCCGGAACACCTGTCCGACTATGCCGCCCGCGCCCTGGCCGAACTGGGCGTCGAGGTCCGCACCAACACCGGCGTCGACCACATCGACGCGACCGGCCTGATCGCCGGCGGCGAGCGGATCGAAACGACTTCGATCCTGTGGAGCGCCGGCGTCCACGCCCGCCCCGCCGCGACCTGGCTGAACGCCTCCGCCGCCCGCAACGGCGCGGTCGTCGTCGACCCCGACTGCTCCGTCCCGGGCCATCCAGATGTCTTCGTCATCGGCGACGGCGCATCCTATCGGCAGGACGGCCAGCCCCTCCCCGGCCTGGCCCCCGTCGCCAAACAGCAGGGCACCTGGGTCGCCCGGCTGATCCGCGCCCGGCTGGAGGGCCGCCCCGTCCCCGGCCCCTTCCGCTACAAGGACTGGGGCACGATGGCCGTCATCGGCCGCTCGCGCGCCGTCGCCGTCTTGGGCAAGGTCGAACTGAAGGGCTTTCTCGCCTGGCTGGCTTGGTCCCTGGTCCACCTGATGCTGCTGGTTGATTTCCGCAGCCGCCTCACCGTCTACGTCAACTGGACCTGGGCCTGGTTCACCTATGGCCGGGGCGCCCGGCTCCTCACCCGGCTGCCCTGACCGCAGCCTGAACCTTCAGCGCCTGCACCGTCTCGCGCACGTCATGCACCCGCACCACGGCCACGCCCCGCCGCGTGCCCTCCAGCGCGAAGGCGATCGAGCCGCCCAGCCGGTCGGTGGCCTCGACGGCCGACGGGTCGATGTTGCGGATGGTCCGCTTGCGGCTGGCTCCCAGCAGGACAGGGAAACCCAAGCCGCACAGCCGCTCCAGGCCCGCGATCAGGATCAGATTGTGCTCGGACGTCTTGCCGAAGCCGATGCCGGGATCGATCGTGATCAGGTCCTGCGCCACCCCCGCCGCCATGGCCGCCTCGGCCCGCGTGACCAGATAGCCGGCGACCTCGGCCAGCACGTCGTCATAGCGCGGCTCGACCTGCATGGTCCGGGGTTCGCCCAGCATGTGCATCAGCACCACTTCGCACCCCAGTTCCGCGGCCACGGCCAGGCTGTCGGGCGACCAGGTCAGCGCGGTCACGTCATTCCAGATCGAGGCTCCCGCCGCGACGGCGGCCCGCGCGACCTCAGGCTTCATGGTGTCGATGCTGATCGGGCCGTGCCAGCGGGCGTGGACGGCGGCGATCACCGGGACGACGCGGGCGATCTCGTCCTCGGCCGAGACCGGCTCGGCCCCGGGCCGGGTCGATTCCCCGCCGATGTCGAGAATCTCGGCCCCGTCCCCGATCAACCGGATGGCCTCGTCCACCGCCCCATCGACCGAGACCAGCCGTCCGCCGTCCGAAAAACTGTCCGGCGTGACGTTGAGGATGGCCATGACGCGGGGGCGCCTCATGTCCCGCCGCCGATCAGACTGCCGATCGCCTCCAGATAGGCGGCGAAGGCCCGGCGGCCGTCGGCCGTCAGGGTCACGCGGGTCAGGGGCTTGTTGTCCTTGAAGCTCTTGTCGATGGCGACATAGCCGGCCTCCTCCAGTTTCTTCAGGTGGACCGACAGATTGCCCTGGGTCGCCTCCAGCACGGTCTTCAGCTCGGTGAAATCGGCCGTCTCGGCGTCGGCCAGATAGACCATGATCCCCAGCCGCATGCGGCCGTGGATGACCTCGTCGATCCGTCCCAGATCGGCCAGACCCATGGGTCAGGCCACCTTCGCACCGGCGCGGGCGTCGCGGAACAGGATCCACCCGGGAAGGGCGAACAGCGCGAACAGGGCCACGGTACAGACCCCCAGATACCAGATCGGTTCGCGCACCAGCAGGCCCAGCGCCACCGCCGCGACCCATCCGCCCAGGGCCGTGGCCAGCATCCAGCCCTTGCGTCGGATGGTCCAGGCGACATACCAGGCCGCTGCCTGGAGGGCGAAGACGATCGCCGCGTAATAGAGCCAGACCGCGAAATCCTGGTCCCGCACGGCGCCGACGCCGAAGACGATGATGACCGCAGTATTGGCCATGCCGGTCGCGCTGAACACCGCATTGAGCGCGCGCGCCCCGGTCGTGCCGCGATGGGCCGGCCCGGTCCTTCGGTCCTTCAGGATGGCCCAGGTCAGCACCGACAGGAAGGCCACGCTGATCCCCACGACGAAGGCCAGATTGGCCGGATCGGGCCAGCGGATCAGCCCCGTCGCCTGGCCGACATGGAACAGGCATTGCGCGCCATACAGCAGCCCCCCGGCCAGATAGCAGACGGCCAGGGTCATCGGCGTGCGGCCGCTGCCCTCGACGATCGAGCGCATGAAGGCGAGGTCGTCCTCGGGCGAATGCAGGCGGGACTTGGCGGGCATGGCTGATTCCTGTGCGGCCGGCGCGTCCAAGGGGGTGAACGAGCCGGCCGGGGTTGGCAAGCTATTCGGCGGGCACGGGGGAGGCGGCGGGTACCGGCTTGCGCCACGGCACGCGGCGTCCGTTCAGCCAGCCGCCCACGAAGGTGTGCCGGACCCCCAGTTCATAGGTCACCAGGCTGATCGCCATCACGCCCGCGACCACCGCCGCCAGCTTGACGAACCAGGGCCAGGGCTGGGCTAACAACAGCACCTGACCGGCCATGACCAGCGGCAGGTGCACGATATAGACCCAGTAGGAGGCGTCGGCGAGGTAGCGCCGGATCGCGCTGCGGACTGATAGGAAGCGCAGCGCCAGCCCGGTCACGGCGAAGGTCGAGGACCACAGGGCGAGGGCATAGGTCCAGGCGGCGGTCATCTTCATGGCCGGATCGGTCAGGGGCTCCAGGCGCAGGTCGAGACCGCCGGCCAGGTACAGGGCCGCGGTGCCGGTCCCCAGCGCGACCAGCGTGGACAACGGCCACCAAGCGGCGATGCGGTCCAGCAGGTCCCTGCGCCGATCCAGCAGGATTCCGGTCCCGAAGGCCAGGCCGAACGCCGTCAGGGCCACGGCATTGGGCACCAGGCCCGTGTCCGGCGTCGGGACGCCGAAGAAGGCGACCCAGTCGGGGTGGAGCCAGAACGCCAGGCCGAGCGGCGCGGCCAGGACGGCCGGGGTCCAGGGACCGACCAGGGCGTCGGTCAGTCGGTCGGCGACCCGGCCCACGACGCCCGACCGGTCCAGCGACAGCACGGCCTTGAGCGCCAGCATGACGGCATACAAGATCAGCAGCACCCACAGGAACCACAGATGGGTCAGGGGGAAGGTCTTCAGCGTGAGCGGCGGCGGTGGCGGGGCGTCGGTCGGCAGGGTGCCGCCGTTGTCGATCGCCGCCTTCCAGATCAGCACGGCTACGATGGCCGGGAACACCACCCACCACATCCCGAACAGCCCGCCGCCGATCCGGTTGAGCCGGTCCTTGGCGAACCGGAGCCAGCCCTTCCGCACCAGCATCATATGGGCGAACAGGCCCGCGATCAGGAAGAAGGTCGTCATCCGGAACAGATGGATGACGAAGAAGATCAGGTTCGCGCCCGGCGAAGCGTCCGCGTCCATCGCGATCCAGATCGGCGCGGGCATATAGGTCATCGCCGCATGCAGCACGATGCCGAGCAACAATGCCCCGCCCCTCAGCGCATCCAGGCCGTGCAGTCTTTCGATCGGTTCAGAATGGTAAGTCATGGCTGTCACCCTCCGTTCGCTGATAGGATATCACAGACATGTTTGTGTTGCAAACTGGTTCATCAAAGGAACGCCCGCGCGGCGGACCGGGCGGGCGTTTCCGGCGATAGCAGGAAGGCGTCAGTCCACGGTTCTGGCCGCCACCGTCACCCCGTCCGACACCGGCGTCACCGGCACCGAGACCGACGGGCCCGCGTTGGGGAAGTTGTTCTCGTCGCGGTTCGGGGCGACGCCCTTCTCCAGCAGGTCCTTGATCTCCTGGCCGGACAGGGTCTCGAACTCCAGCAGGGCCTGGGCCAGTTTCTCCAGGTCGCCGGCCTTGTCGGTCAGGATCTGGCGCGCCTCGTCCCAGCCGGCCGTGACCAGGCGCTTGACCTCATTGTCGATGATCCGGGCGGTCTCTTCCGAGACGTTCTGGCTGCGCGCGACCGAATGGCCCAGGAACACCTCCTGCTCGTTCTCGCCGTAGGCCACGGTGCCCAGCACGTCCGAGAAGCCCCACTGCGTCACCATCCGCCGCGCCAGTTTCGACGCCTGCTGGATGTCCGACGAGGCGCCCGAGGTGATGTTCTCCTTGCCGAAGATCAGCTCCTCGGCCACCCGGCCGCCGGCCATGATGGCGATGCGGTCGATCATCTGCTGGTATTTCATCGAATAGCGATCGCCTTCCGGCAACTGCATGACCATGCCCAGGGCCTGGCCGCGCGGCACGATGGTCGCCTTGTGGACCGGATCGGCCATCTTGACGTTCATGGCGACGATGGCGTGGCCGCCTTCGTGATAGGCGGTCAGGCGCTTCTCTTCCTCGTTCATGGCCATGGATTTGCGCTCGGCGCCCATCATGACCTTGTCCTTGGCGTCCTCGAAATCGCGGTGGGTGACCATGCGCCGGTCCTTGCGCGCCGCCATCAGAGCCGCCTCATTGACCAGATTGGCCAGGTCGGCACCGGAGAATCCGGGCGTCCCCCGCGCGATGGTCTTGACGTTGACGTCCGAGGCCAGGGGCACGTCCTTCATGTGCACCCGGATGATCTTCTCGCGGCCGGTGACGTCGGGATTGGGCACCACAACCTGGCGGTCGAAACGACCGGGCCGCAGCAGAGCCGGGTCCAGGACGTCGGGGCGGTTGGTGGCGGCGACCAGGATGATGTTCTCCGAAGCCTCGAACCCGTCCATCTCGACCAGAAGTTGGTTCAGCGTCTGTTCGCGCTCGTCATTGCCACCGCCGAGACCGGCCCCGCGATGGCGACCGACCGCGTCGATCTCGTCGATGAAGATGATGCACGGGGCGTTCTTTTTGCCCTGTTCGAACATGTCGCGGACCCGGCTCGCACCGACGCCTACGAACATCTCCACGAAGTCAGAGCCGGAGATGGAGAAGAAGGGCACGCCCGCCTCCCCCGCCACGGCGCGGGCCAGCAGCGTCTTGCCGGTACCGGGAGGGCCGACCAGCAGCGCGCCCTTGGGAATCTTGCCGCCCAGACGCTGGAACTTGCCGGGATCCTTGAGGAAATCGACGACCTCCTGAAGCTCCTCCTTGGCCTCGTCAACACCGGCGACGTCCTCGAACGTCTTGCGCCCCTTGTGCTCGGTCAGCAGCTTGGCCTTGGACTTGCCGAAGCCCATGGCCCCACGCGCGCCGCCCTGCATCTGGCGCATGAAGAAGATCCAGACCGCGACGAGGAGCATGATCGGCAGCAGGCCGATGAGCAGGCCCTGCCACCAGGCCTGGCGCATCGACCTGACTTCGACTTGCGCGCCGGAGGCGTTGATGGCGGTGACGATATCTTCGTTCGGATAGCTTGTCGTCGTCGTGAACTGTCGACCGTTGCGATAGGTGCCTGTGACGGACTCGCCCTTGATCGTCACCGCCTGAATCTGACGCCCCTCCACGGCGTTCAAGAGCTGCGTGAAGTTGATCTCTTCAGGGCGGTTGGCCGCCGCCTTGCCGGTCGCGCCGGGCATGCCGCCGCCGTTCTGGCTGATCACGGCATAGACCGCCACCAGCCCCAGAAGGATCATCGCCCAGATGGCCGTGTTGCGAAGATTCATCGTCTCATTCGTTCCTGTGGCCGCTCACCCGGCCGTCGTAAAGCCTGTCGCTTCGGAAAATAGGTCAGTCGGCGGCGTTTCGCCATGGACGGGTCGCTCCAGATCACGTTCGTGCGTCGTTTCGCCCAAGGTCAAGGACAATCGACGCGGCCCCAGCGCCCGGACGGTCGCCTCCCGCCATGCCAGTCGCGCGCCAGACCCGTCGTCCCGGATCAGGACGGGCAGGGTCGGCCGGGCGAAGGGGGCGACGGTGGAGAGGATGCGGCGGTCCTCGGCGGAAAGGCGTGATCGTAGGCCGGCGGCGACCGTGACGGTCCAGCCAGGCGCCCGGGCGGTGATCTCATAGCGCCCGTCCCAGACGGCGGGCGTGTCGGCTTCCAGCGGAAGCTGAGGTAGTGTCCCCCGTCCCGGTTCGCGACAGATCACGACGCGGTCGGCGCCGGCGGTGACCCGGGCCCCGCAAAGGGTCGCGGTGAAAATCTCGCCGGACCGCAGCTGGTCGGCCAGCCGCGCGAGCCGCTTTCCACGCGGCGGGGTCGTGGCTCCCGACGCACACAACAGGGTCGCGGCGACCGTTCCTTTGGGAAGGCATCGCATGATCTCGAATCCCTCTCCCAGAAAGAGAGGGCTTGAGCGCACGGTGCCCGAAGGGCGTCGTCCTGGCGCGAAAGGGTGAGGGGTTTGGCCCTCAACGGTCAGACCCGTCGTCGGGACGCGCTGCGTCCCTTCTCCACCCCTCACCCTTTCGCCTTGCCAATCGCTGCGCTCTTGGAGGCTCAATCCCTCTCCCGCCGGGAGAGGGTTCAGTGCTGCACGCGCAAGGCTTCGGTTGAAGCTCGCATCTTCATTCGCCGGATCCTCGATCCAGGTCTCGCCAAGCCCCGCCAGATACTTCCTCAAAGCTGCCCGCCGCGCTTCCAGCAGCGGTCGATACACCGCCATGCCCCGCCCGTCCGGCCACGCCGGTGACGGCCCCCACTCCCGCACGTCCCCGAGCGTGGCGCCCCTCGCCCGCATCCAGTCCGCCTCGGCCCGGTCGTCGGCGGTATGGGCCAGCAGGATCACTTTCGCCCCGACCGACCGCGCCGCGTCGGCCAGCAGCGCATGCCGCGCCTGACGAGCCGCGGCCGGCAACCCGGTACTCGGCCTGTCGCCGTCCCAGCGGCGTTCGATCCAGTCCGCCTCGTGCCGCTCGGCCGCCGATCGGCAGAAGCCGCTCCACGCCCGGCTGTCGGGGTTCAACCCATGATCGACGGTCACGGCGACGACCCGTCGCCTCGCTTTCCGGGCCCAGTCACAGGTCAGGATCAGCAGGGCCAGCGAGTCCCCCCCGCCGGACAGCCCGATCACCACCGGACGTTCGACGCCCCGCTCCAGCCGCGCGTCCAGCCGCGCGGCGACGGCCTCGATCAGGCTTCGCACTCCGCTTCGCCCTGCACCCGCGCCGCGACGGCCCGCAGATCGGCGGACGCGGCGGTCGCATAGCGGCGATCGAACTCACCCAGCGCCGCACAGGCCTGGGGCCGGCGGTCGGTCGCGGCCAGACCCCGCGCCAGCTTCAGCGTCACTTCGCCCGCCCAGGCGTCGCGCGGCCAGCCGCTCAGCGCCGTGGCATAGGCCTGGACCGCGCCGGTCATGTCGCCGCCCGACCGCCGCAGGTCGCCCAGCCGCCAGGACGCCTCGCGCGCCTGGGGCGTGTCGGGCCAGTTGGCGACGACGGCGTTCAGGGCCTCCGCCCCCCGTGCCGGATCGGCGGCCAGGGCCCGGGCGGCGGCCAGGTCCGCGGCGGCACTGCCGGTCGGGGATCGGGTCTGTTCGGCTTGGGCCTCGGCCTGGGCGGCGGCCTCGGCCTGTTGCCGGGCGGCGGTCTCGAAGCCGGTCAGCCGCTCCTCCAGCCCCTCAAGCCGGTCCCGCAGGGCCTCGTTCTCACTGTTGGCCTCGTCGAGGGCGAAGGTCAGGCGCTCGTTGTCGGCGTTCATGCGCTGGAAGGTCTGTTCGATGTCGCGCAGCCGCCGATCCATCTGTCCGACGCGCCCCGTCAGGCTGACGACCTCGGGATCAGGTTCGACCAGCACCGGCTGGCCCTGGGCGTTGCGCTGGGTCAGGGCACGTTCCAGCCGGCGGACGTTTCGGTCCAGTTGGTCCAGCCGGCGATTGTCCCACTGGATAGGCTGCATCGGCTGGACTTGGGACACGGCGATGGTGCCGGTCAGGGTGAGGGCCGCGCTCACGAGCAGGATCAGTCGGGTGTTCGTCTTCATGCCGTGTTCGTCCCACCGATTTGGGGCCGCCGCAAGGCTGGCGCGTCAGACGCCCAGGCCCAGATAGATCACCGCCGCCACGAACAGTCCGATCACGACGTTGCAGAAGAACAGAAGCGCGACCGTCCGCCAAAGGGCCGAAAAGACCCGCAAGCTGTAAGCCCCCTTCAGCTGGAAGAACATATGGACCGGTATCCAGAAGGTCAGGCCCGTCATCGTCAGCCCTCCCAGCGTGACGTTCACGGCAAACAGCCCCGCCACCACCATGCCGGCGATGCAGATGAAGGTGAGCGAATACAGGACGAAGACCCCGCGGTCGTACAGGGTGAACCCCCTCTTCCACAGGAACAGCAGGGCCATGAACGGGATCGAGAACGGCACCAGCAGGAAGGCGAATTTATAGACCGTCTGCTGCAGCTTGTAGACGGCAAGGTCGGGGTTCTGGAGCTTCTTGGCGAACTTTTTGGCCGTGGGATCCGACACGTCGTTCGCAGCGATCTGATCGACCAGGTTGGCCTGCCAGCTGTCCGAGCCCAGACCGTCGGGACGCCCGCCGCCGCTTTGCTCGGCCTGCAGCGCGGTCAGCCGAGTCTGCAGCGCGACCACGGTCGCGGTCGCCCCGGTGATCATGCCGTCGATGCCGGGCACGTCTGCATCGGTCGCCTTCTGGGCCTGCAGTTCAGCCAGGGCCGCACGCGCATTGGTCAGCGAGATTTCGGTCGCCTGGATGCGTTGGGCCACCGGCGGCGGGGCGCTCTCGCCGCCGCCGCCGGTGAAGCTCAGGATGAAGAAGGTCAGGAAGACCGTGAACAGGAACAGCGCCAGCGGCGACACATAGCGGGTGCGCCGGCCTTGAACCCATTCCCGCGTCAGCCGGCCGGGATTGAAGGCCAGCAGCGGCAGGGTGCGCCAGATGCGGGCGTCGAAATGCATGACGCCGTGCAGGATTTCCTCGCCGAGATGCAGCAGGCTGCGGTGCACATGGGTCGGCTGCCCGCATTCGGCGCAGAATTTACCGTCGACCGCCGCACCGCAATCCGAGCAGCGCCCATCATGGGCACGGCCGGCGTGGCCCGTCGGCTTTTCGACGGCGCCGGCGATGACGCCCCCCGTCACAACCCCGCCCGCCGCGTCCACGTCCATGCCTGTCCCCCGATCAGCCTGGGCCCTTAATGCCCCGGGGTGGGGTCGCCATTCAAGCCGGCGATGCGCCGTCAGACTGCGCATCGCAAACAGGCGAAAACAGGCAGGATGTCCGCGATCGGCCGGCGCGGCCGCCTCCGATGTCAGAGGTCCTCGTCGAACTTGCGGTCGACCAAATCGGACAAGGCCTCGATGGCCTCGGCGGCGTCGCTGCCTTCGGCGCGGATGTGGACGTCGCAGCCGTTGCCGGCACCCAGCATCAGCAGGCCCATGATCGAGCGGGCGTTGACCGTCTGGCCGTCGCGGGTGACGTGGATCTCGCAGTCGAAGCTGGAGGCCAGCTTGACGAATTTGGCCGAGGCACGGGCGTGCAGGCCGCGGGTGTTGCAGATGCCGACGGTGGCCTCGGCGACATCGGTCAGGGTCGTGTCGCTCATTTCTCGCCCGCCAGCACCCAAGAGGCGACCGAGATGTATTTGCGCCCGGCGTCCTGGGCGTGGGCGACGCAGGTTTCCAGGCTTTCGCGGCCGCGCACGCTGGCCAGTTTGATCAGCATGGGCAGGTTCAGCCCGGCGATGACCTCGCCATGGGTCTGTTCCATCACCGAGATGGCCAGGTTGGACGGGGTGCCGCCGAACATGTCGGTCAATAGGATTACGCCCGCGCCGTCGTCCACGGCGGCGGCGGCGTCGACGATGTCGCGCCGGCGGCGCTCCATGTCGTCGTCCGGCCCAATGCAGATGGCCGCGACCCCGCGCTGGGGGCCGACCACATGCTCCATGGCGGACAGGAATTCGGAGGCCAGGCCACCGTGGGTGACGATCACCAGGCCGATCATTGACGCTTCACCAATGCGACTCCGCCGCCCCTGGATCGTTAAAGCGGGTCTAGATAGGCCAATCCGTCGAGGGTTGAAAGCCGGATCGCTCGGGAGGGGTGTGGTTGGTGCCGAGTTGATCGTCCCTCTCCCAGCGGGAGAGGGCTTGAGGCTCGCAGAGCGCAGCGATGCGCTTAGCCGAAAGGGTGAGGGGTCACGGTCTGAACGGTGAGAGCACAACCCCTCACCCTTTCGCGCAAGGACGACGGCTGCGCCGCCGTGCGCTCAAGCCCTCTCCCTCTGGGAGAGGGACCCTGTGGTAAGGGCCAGAGCGATGAGGGTGGTCGCGGAGGCCGGTCGCGGGTCGAGCTTCAGTGCCGGTATGGACACGCCCCTCAGCGTCTCGGATCGCGGTTCCGGCAGACGCTCAATCACCTCTTGCGTCAGATCGGTGATCAGGCCGACCGGCGCGATCCATCGCGTCGGCTGCGACACGATGCCCAGTGTGCGCGCCTCGATCCGACCCGCGATGGTTTCCGGCGCGGTGGCGTAGAGGCGTCCGCCAGAGGCCCACAACACCGCATAGTCATCGGCCACCAGCCGTCCGCCCTCGGCGATCAGCCGCAGAGCCAGGTCGCTCTTGCCGCTGCCGGACGAGCCGCGCAGCATCACCCCGGCCCAGCCGCCGATCCGGGGCAAGGCCACGACCGTGGCGTGGACGGCGGGGCCGTTCATCCGCCGCGCCGGCCGGTCGCGGGCAGATCGACCTCGAAGCGCGCGCCGCGCACGCGACCATCCGTCGTGCGGTTCATGGCCCGCACCGTGCCGTCATGCGATTCCACGATCTGGCGCACGATCGACAGGCCCAGGCCCGAGTTGCCGCCGAAGGCCGTGCCCTTGGGCCGGGAGGTGCAGAACCGCTCGAACACTGTCTCCAGATTGTCGGGCGGGATGCCGGGGCCGTCGTCCTCTACCCGAACGCGGATGCGGCCGTCCTCGCGGCCCACCGAGACGCGCACCTCGCCGCCATCCGGGCTGAACGAACGGGCGTTGTCGATCAGGTTGCGGAACACCTGGCCCAGCGGGCCTTCCTGGCCGGTGACGGTCAGGGCGCCGTCGCCGCGCGTCAGGAAGACGTGGGCCTCGCCGAGCTTGCCGGTGGTGTCATAGACTTGGACGATGTCGCTCAGCAGCGCGCCCAGATCGACCGGGCGGGGGCGGTCGCGGGACAGTTCCGCGTCCAGCCGCGAGGCGTTGGAGATGTCGGTGATCAGACGGTCCAGGCGTTTGACGTCCGCCTGGAGCACGGCGGTCAGTTTCTCGCGCTGGGCCGGTTCCTTGACCAGCTCTAGGGTCTCGAGCGCCGAGCGGATCGAGGTCAGGGGGTTCTTGATCTCGTGGCTGACGTCGGCGGCGAAGCGTTCGATGGCGTCCATCCGGTCCGACAGGGTCTCGGTCATGGATTCCAGCGACCGGGCCAGGTCGCCGATCTCGTCCTTGCGGTCTTCCAGGTCGGGCAGGGAGATGGCCCGCGCGCGTTGCAGCTTGACCTGATCCGCCGCCGCCGACAGCCGCATCACCGGCCGCGCCACGAACAGATGCAGCATTAGGGAGGCCAGAAGATTGACCGCCAGGGCCACTAAGGCGAATGGGACCAAGGCCGCCCGCTGGGCATCCAAGATTTCATCGACGTCAGCGGCCTCGAGGACCAGTACGCCGAGGACCTGCTGGACATGGCGGATTGGAAAGGACACCGAGACGACCCGTTCGCCGGACTCCGACACTCTCACTCCGGCCTGTGGCATGCCGCCCAAGGCGCGCTCGATCTCTTCGCCCAAGGCTCGTCGTGCTCGCTCGACCTGAGCCAGATCGTCCGCCGTCAGACCTTCCGACGGGACTGGCGTTCCAGCGGCTCGGGCCGGTGGCAGTGAGCCACCCGTAATGACCTCCGATACATTGTAGCTGTCGGCGACGATCAAGCCATCGACGTCGTAGACGCGCGCCCGCTGACCCGCTGGCACAAATCTGTCCAGCAACCAGTCATCGACAATGAACTCGTCCAGCGCCGGATAGGGTTCCCCCCTCGTGCCCCCCACATCCTCGTCGCCCAAGATGTTTGAGAGCAGGTCGGCTTGCGCCAGCAGGGACTGCTGCCGCGCTTCGACAAGACCCGTCCGCCACTCGTTCAGCAGCAATGCGCCGCCAAACAGGATCAGCAGGCTGATCAGATTGAGGGCGAGGATGAACCCGCCCAGCCGCGACCCGCCGAAGCGCAGGCGCCTGTAGCGCTCCGGTCCGGGGTGGGGTTCAGCTCTCGCGGTAGCGGTATCCGACGCCATAAAGGGTCTCGATGGCGTCGAACTCGGGGTCGACCACCCGGAACTTCTTTCGCATCCGTTTGACGTGGCTGTCGATGGTGCGGTCGTCGACATAGACCTGATCGTCGTAGGCGGCGTCCATCAGGTTGTCGCGGCTCTTCACGAAACCGGGGCGCTGGGCCAGGGCCTGGAGCAGCAGGAACTCGGTCACGGTCAGTTTCACCGCCTTGCCGTTCCAGGTGGATTCATGGCGCGCCGGGTCCATGACCAGCTGGCCGCGCTTGATCGCCTTGCCGCTGATCTCGGCCGAAGGCTCGGGCTCGGCACCGTCCGCGCCTGTACGCCGCAGCAAGGCCTTGACCCGCTCGATCAGCAGCCGCTGGCTGAACGGTTTGTGGATATAGTCGTCGGCCCCCAGGTTGAAGCCCAGGATCTCGTCGATTTCCTCGTCCTTGGAGGTCAGCATGATGACGGGGATCTGGCTCGTCTGGCGCAGGCGGCGCAGCACCTCCATGCCGTCCATGCGGGGCATCTTGACGTCCAGGATGACCAGGTCGGGCGGGCTCGCCTCCAGCGCCTCCAGGCCCGCGGCCCCGTCGTGATAGGCCGTGATCTTGTGGCCGTGGCTCTCGAGCGCGAGGGACACGGAGGCGACGATGTTCTCGTCGTCGTCCACCAGGGTGATGTTGGCCAAGGCTGAAGCCTCCTTCGCGAAAATTTCGGGACGCGCCGTCGATGAACGGTCCTAACGCATCACAAGCGTAACCGTTCGACGCGATCGCGGCGACATTGCAGCGGTGAGGGCGGAATGTGGGGCCTGGGGGCGCAAAAGCCAAGCCTGACGCCGTTTCCGCCTTGGGAAACCTCGCCTTAAGTCCTGGATCGTTAGGGTGAATGCGATGGCCGGACCGACCCACTACGAACTGTATGTGCGCAAGACGCCGCCGGCGCCATGGAGCCTGCTGCTGGCCACCGAGGACCGCAAGACGGCGATCGAACAGGCCGAGGAACAGCTGAAGGAAAAACTGGCCGTCGCCGTCCGCGTCACCAAGGAGACGATGGACCCCGACACAATGGAGTTCGCCAGCGTCACGGTGCTGACGCGCGGCGCGCCGGAACAGTCGCGCAAGCGGCCCCAGACGGTCGAGGACGCGGGGCCCCGGTGTTCGGCCCCGAACGATCTCTATGCGCCCCTGGCCCGGGAACTGTTGGGGCGGTCGCTGGAAGACTGGCTCAAGCGCCAGGGAATCACGCCCTATGAACTGCTGCATCGCCCCGACATGGTCGAGCGGCTGGAGGCATCGGGGATCGAACTGCAGCACGCGATCCAGAAGGTCGCCGTGCCCGAGAGCCACGCCACCGGACAGCCCGCGCACGAACTGATCCGCCACTATCAGAAGCTGGCCGAGCGCGCGTCGGAGCGGGTCATCAAGGCCGGACGCGGGGGACTGTTCGCCGATCTGGAGCACCGGCGGCTGGACGAGGTGGCGCGCAAGATCGCCGGCTCGCCGGACCGCGCCTTCGTCATGGGGGGCACGCTGTGCGGGGCGATCCAGGACGTTCGCGGCGGTCGCGCCCGTCTTGACCGGCTGATGGACCTGGCCGATCAGGCGCCGCTGGACGGACCGCCGCGCGCGCTGGTCATGGTCTCGCTCGAACAGCTGCTGATCGAGATTTTCGCCACGCGGACCAGCCTGGCCGAAATCCTGGGACCGGCCCTGGATCAGGGGGCCAGCCTGGCCGCCGTGGTCCGGATGGTCGCGCCCAATGAGATCGAGGCCCTGATCGAGCATGATCCCCGCATGGCATTGCTGATGCCGGCGGTGGACGGGCCCGTGCTGCGGCTGGCCCGGCGGCTGGCCCAGGGGGAGTATCCGCTGCTGGCCGCGTCCCTGGCGCGGATGGTGCTGCGCGAGCTGATGAGCCCGCGCCGCCTGCGGCCCAGCGATCCGACCGGAGAGATCGACATCCTGCGCGTGCTGGCCATGGCGCTGACGGCGACCACAGGGCGGTTGCTGACCCATGACGAGGTGCAGTCGGCCTTCACCGAGCGGTCGCGCAGCCTGGTCACGGCCGACTTCGTGGCGATGTACGTCAAGGACTGCGAGACGGTGGTGTGCGAGGCCGAACAGCTGACCCGGCTGTGCGAGAATGTCACCGGGTCGGCCAACAAGCGGTCGGCCGCGCGCTGGCTGGTGGCCTGTATCTCGTCCTTGCGCTTCGAGACGGAACTGCGGGCGTCGAACCGGCCACCGCTGGAGAAGATGGGGTTGCTGGCCACGCTGCAACGCTCGGTGCGCGCAGCGGCGCTCAGCGAAAACGACGAACAGACCATCTGCCAGGCCATCGGCGCCGTCGGCGGCGTGATCGAGGCCGAGGCCAGGATCGTGAGCCAGATCATCAAGGCCGCCGTGCCGGTGCCCCGCAAGCTGGCCATGCTGCTGCGTCTGGCGGCCGGCGAGACGGGCCCGCTGGGCGCACCCGCCGACCGGGCCCGGACGGAGGCGGTCAGGCTCTTCCGCGATCCGGCCGCGCGCGCGGCGATCCATGCCGCGCCGGAGACGGCGGTGGCGTTGAAGGGTCTGATGCAGGCGGCGGGGCTGGCGGCCTAGAGTCGCGGCCGGGCCTTCAGCTCGTCGCGGATTTCGGTCAGCAGGACCTCGCTCGCGGTCGGCGCGCTCGGCTGTTCCGGCTTGGCTTCCTCGGCGCGCTTCATCCGGTTGATCGCCTTGACCACCAGGAAGATCACGAAGGCCACGATCAGGAACTGAATCAGGGTGTTGATGAAGGCACCGTACTGGATGGCGACTTCCTCGACGGCCTCGGTGGCCGGATCCTCGGGCGACAGGACCCATTTCAGTTCGCTGAAATCCACGCGGCCCAGGATCAGGCCGATCGGCGGCATGACCACCTGATCGACCAGGCTGGTGACGATCTTGCCGAAGGCCGCGCCGATGATGACCCCGACCGCCAGGTCGATGACGTTGCCCTTGGCCGCGAACTCCTTGAACTCGGTCAGCAGGCCCATGGTCATGTCCTTTGCCTATGGTCGGCTCGCGGAGCCTCCCGACTTGAGGTCAGGCGTCGCCCGAGGCGTTCAGCCGCTCGCGCAGCTCCTTGCCGCTCTTGAAGAAGGGCACCGACTTGGCCGGCACATCGACGGTCTCGCCGGTGCGGGGATTGCGCCCGGCGCGCGCCGGGCGCGATCGCACCGAGAAGGCCCCGAAGCCGCGCAGTTCGACGCGGCCACCGTCGGCCATGGCCTCGGTCATCCGGCCCAGCACGATATTGACTAGCCGCTCGACCTCGGCATGGGTCAGGTGGGTGTTTTCGGCAGCTAGCTTCTCGATCAACTCAGACTTGATCATCGTAAGCCCCATATGGTCCCACCGGCCCGGTGAACGCGTACGGCACGCGCCTGGGACCCGAAAGATGAATGAGCCTAACTCCCCACACCCATTGAAGAAAGCCCTGCTGTGTCCGAAAACATGCCTAATTGTCGGAAACCGTACGTTTTGGGCCCTGGCGAGGCGCTCGGCCTCACGCCTTATGAATGACCAACAGCATCGATGTGGAGATAAACCCGTCCAGCATCAGCTTGATGTGCGGAGACGTGCCTTGAAAATAGGGCGGCACATCAAAGTCTAGATCGTCAAAATGGGTACCGCAGTCCCAATCCATCGCCGCAAGCCCACAGCGGAGCGGTCGCAGCATGCGATCGAGGTCCTCGACATCACGTTTGCGGTAGAGGCAGTCCTGCTCCGACACCGTCTCGTCGTTCGAACTCAGATTGTATTCAGTGGTATGCACGGCCACGCCACCTGGCTTGACAAGCCGCATCGCTTCCAGGACGAATTTCCAACCGTCTTCTAGCGTGCCGACATGTTCCAGCGCGCACGAGCTCCAGACGAAATCGAACGTCTCGCTGGGAAAGGCTGACAGGTCGCGCATGTCGGCCGGCTGGAAACGCACGCGGTCGCGAAACCCTTGTTCGTCCACCAGACCCGCGTGCCACAGCGCTTCCAAAGATCCCGCGTTCTGGCCCGAACCCAGCCATCGGCCGGACTCGTCGGCCTTCAGGTCGGTAGCCAGAACATCGACGCCCCTGGCGGCCAGGGCCGAGGGCAAGGGTTCCGATCCCACTGCGAAACCCAGGCCGCGCCGACCCAAGCGCAACATGTCTCGGCTGTGCAGGGCTTCCAGGATCGCACACCACTCCCAGAGCTTGCGATAACTGGGTGGATTGAGCTCGCGCCGAACCCCGGGCTGTATCCCGATCAAGGCCGCCGATCGTGCATACCATTCGCTGTCGAAATGCTCTCGGCGGCAGATGGCGGATCGCAACATGGCAAGCTCCAGAAGAACAGGTAGGCAGACGGCTACTGCCGCCGATATCGCACATTCTCGCGTTTAGCGACGATGTCCGCTACCGGTTGGCGTGCAACCGGGCCAAAGAAAAAGGCGGCCGGATCGCTCCGGCCGCCTCGTTCGTCTCAAGGGATCGGAGACTATTCCTTGGTGCTGGCCTTCTCGCGCAGGGCGGCACCCAGGATGTCGCCCAGCGACGCGCCCGAATCGGACGAGCCGAACTGTTCGATGGCTTCCTTCTCGTCGGCCATTTCCAGCGCCTTGATCGAGACCGAGACGCGGCGCGTGGCCTTGTCGATGGCGGTGATCTGGGCGTCGACGCGGTCACCCACGGCGAAACGCTCGGGGCGCTGTTCGTTGCGGTCGCGGCTCAGGTCCGACTTGCGCACGAAGCTGGAGACCGGGGCGTCATCCTCGCCGAACTTGACCTCGATGCCACCGGTTTCGATGGAGGTGACGGTCACGGTGACGGTCTGGCCCTTCTTGTAGGTGTCGCCCTCGCCGACCGGATCGCCGCCGAGCTGTTTGATGCCCAGCGAGACGCGTTCCTTTTCAACGTCGACGTCCAGCACCTTGGCCTTGACCATCTCGCCCTTGCGATAGCGCTGGATGGCCTCCTCACCCGACACAGACCAGTCCAGGTCGGACAGGTGCACCATGCCGTCGATGTCGTTGTCCAGGCCGATGAACAGGCCGAATTCGGTGGCGTTCTTGACCTCGCCCTCGACAGTCGAGCCAATCGGATGGGCGGCGACGAAGGCGTCCCACGGATTGTCCTGGGCCTGTTTCAGGCCCAGCGAGATGCGGCGCTTGGACGAATCGACGTCCAGCACGACCACGTCCACTTCCTGCGAGGTGGAGACGATCTTGCCCGGATGGACGTTCTTCTTGGTCCAGGACATTTCCGAGACGTGGACCAGGCCCTCGACCCCGGCTTCCAGCTCCACGAAGGCGCCGTAGTCGGTGATGTTGGTGATGCGGCCGGTGTATTTGGCGCCGACCGGATATTTGGCTTCCACGCCGTCCCAGGGGTCCGACTGCAACTGCTTCATGCCCAGGCTGATGCGCTGGGTGTCCGGGTTGATCTTGACCACCTGGACCTTGACGGTGTCGCCCACGGCCAGGACCTGGCTGGGGTGCGAGACGCGCTTCCAGCTCATGTCGGTGACGTGCAGCAGGCCGTCGATGCCGCCCAGGTCCACGAAAGCGCCGTAGTCGGTGATGTTCTTGACCACGCCGTCGCGGACTTCGCCTTCCTGCAGCTGGCCGACCAGTTCGGTGCGCTGTTCGGCGCGGGCCTCTTCCAGGATGGCGCGACGCGAGACGACGATATTGCCGCGCGGACGGTCCATCTTCAGGATCTGGAACGGCTGTTCCTTGCCCATCAGCGGGCCGACGTCGCGCACAGGGCGGATATCGACCTGCGAGCCCGGCAGGAAAGCCGACGCACCGCCCAGGTCGACGGTGAAGCCGCCCTTGACGCGGCCGACGATGGCGCCGTTGACCGGCACGCCCTCGGCGAAGACGACTTCCAGACGGGTCCAGGCTTCCTCGCGGCGGGCCTTATCGCGGCTGATGACGGCCTCGCCCAAGGCGTTCTCGACGCGCTCGAGGTAGACTTCGACGTCATCGCCGACCTTGGGGACGACCGAGCCGTCGCCCTGGCCGAACTCGCGGGCGGGGATGCGGCCTTCGGTCTTCAGACCGACGTCGATGATGATGATGTCTTTTTCGATGCCGACGACGCGGCCGTGAACGACCTGGCCTTCGCCGAGATCGCGGCCTTGCAGCTGCTCGTCGAGCAGGGCCGAGAAATCGTCGCGGGTGGGGTTGAGGGTGTCAGTCATGAAGCTCTGGTGTTTCTCGATAAGGGCTATGGCGCGTGACCGGACGGCCCCGCGCGAGGTGAAGGTGAAGATGGAAATCAGGTCGTCGGGATGCGAGGCGTATGACGCCATGAAGCCCGCGGAAGCCGAGGATGGATGCGTTGGATTTGTCCAGACCCCTAGAGGGTGTGCCGGGCACGCGCCGCCTCGACGATACGGCGGGCCGCATCGAAGGCGGTCTCTATATCCATATCGGTCGTGTCCAGCAAGACCGCGTCCTCGGCCTGGCGCATGGGGGCCGAGCCGCGGCCGGCGTCGCGCTCGTCGCGGCGCAGGATGTCGGCGAGCATGGCCTCAAAGGTGATATCGTCGCCGGCGGCCCGGAGTTGGAGCCAGCGGCGGCGGGCGCGGGTCTCGGGCGTGGCGGTGACGAACAGCTTGGCCAGGGCCCGGGGCGCGATGACCGTGCCGATGTCGCGGCCGTCCAGCACCGCGCCCTGGGGCTGGGCCGCGAAGGCCTGCTGCAGGTCCAGCAGCGCCGCCCGCACGCCGGGATAGCCGGCGACGCGACTGGCGGCCTCGCCCGCCTCGCCGGTGGTCAGGCGAGGGTCGGTGGACAGGTCGCCCGGTGCCAGATCGCGCGACACCCGCTCGGCGGCCCGTTCGTCGGCCAGGTCTGCGCCGTCGGCGAGGACGCCGAAACCGACGGCGCGGTACAGCAGGCCGGTGTCCAGGAACGGCAGCCCGTAGTGCGCAGCCAGGCGCGAGGCGATGGTGCCCTTGCCTGATGCGGCCGGGCCGTCGACGGCGATGACGAAGGGCATCAGGCGGCGGGCTTCATGCGGACCGGGGCCAGACGCAGGCCCAGCGCCTGCATGACCTTGAAGATGGTGGCCAGTTCGGGCCGGCCCTCGGCGCTGAGCGCGCGGTAGAGGGCTGTGCGGGAGAGTTCGGCGTCTTCGGCCATGCGGGTCATGCCCTTGGCACGGGCGACGACGCCCAGGGCGTTGGTGATGTATCCTGGGTCGTCGAGCTCGAAGGCGGATTCAAAGGAGGCGATCAAGTACTCTTCGACCGCTTCGGGCGTATCGATATAGCGAGCCGGATCATAGGGAATTGTCTTAAGCGGCATCGTGGTATTCCTTGGCCAAGGCCTGGGCGGTAGCGATATCCCGACGCTGGCTGGACTTGTCGCCGCCTGCGAGCATCAGCACGACGCGCCGACCCATCCGCGTGGCGTAGAGGCGGTAGCCGGGACCATAATCGATCCTCAGTTCAGTGACCCCCGCACCGACCGACTTTGCGTCGCCCCAGTGTCCTTTCGACAGTCGATCCAATCGCGCTGAAATACGCGAAAACGCCCTGCGATCCTTCATATGGAACAGCCATGCGTCGAAGGACGGCGTGAACTCCAGTTCCAGATTGTCGCCTATGGGCGACATCTCGTCAACCTCAACCGCCCCGCATCGCCGATACCGTCCGGTTGGGCGCGATGTCCTCGGCCGAAGTGATCAGGTGGACGATGGCGGGGCGGCCGGCGGTGCGGGCGGCGTCGAGGGCGGCGGGGAAGTCGGCGGTGGTCTCGCAGCGGATGCCGAAGGCGCCGAAGGCTTCGGCGTATTTGACGAAGTCAGGATTCCTGAGGTCGGTGGCGATGGTGCGCGCGGCGCCAGGATAGTGCATTTCCTGGTGCATGCGGATGGTGCCGTACGTGCCGTTGTCGACGACGATGGTGACGACGTCGATGCCGTGCTGGACGGCGGTGGCCAGTTCCTGGCTGGTCATCATGAAGTCCCCGTCGCCGGCGACGCAGATCACCTCGCGGTCGGGATGGACCGATTTGGCGGCGATGGCCGCGGGGAAGCCATAGCCCATGGCGCCGGACGTCGGGGCCAGCTGGGTGCGGCAGGCGCGGTGGCGATAGAAGCGGTGCAGCCAGGCGGCGAAATTGCCCGCGCCGTTGGTGACGATGGCGGTCGGCGGCAGGGCCTGGCCGAGGTGGGCCATGCATTCGCTCATATTGATCGCGCCGGTGACGGGCACGGGGGTGGAGAAGGCCTGGTAGTGGTCGTGGGCGGCCTTGGCTTCGTCGTGCCAGGTGCGGCCGGGATCGATGGTGGCCAGAGCGTGGGCGGCGAGCGCGTTATCGGCGGTGGCGCTCATCAGGGGCGTCCAGACGCGGCCCAGTTCCTCGGCCCCGGGGTGGATGTGAACCAGCGTCCCAGCGGTGTAATCGCGAGTGAACAGCGTGTAGCCCTGTGTCGGGTTCTCGCCCAGCCGCGCGCCCACGGCGATCAGCAGGTCGGTGTCCTTTGCCCGTTGCATCAGGGCAGGGTTGCAGCCCAGGCCCAGGTCGCCGGCGTAGTTGGTGCGGGCATTGGACAGGATGTCCTTGCGGCGGAACGACAGGCTGACGGGCAGGCCCAGTTTTTCGGACCAGTCACCGATCGCCTCGGCGGCCTCTTCGGTCCAGCCGGAGCCGCCCAGGACCAGCAGGGGGCGTTCGGCCCTGGACAGGCGCTCGGTCAGGGCGGCGACGAAGGCGGGGTCCAGGGCGGACTTGGCCGGGGTGACGGCGCGGATCGGCGCGGGGCCGCCGTCGTGGTGCAGGATGTCTTCAGGCAGGGCGACGACGACCGGGCCCATCCGGCCCTGGAGGGCGGTGGCGAAGGCGCGTTCGACGATCTCGACCGTGCGGTCCGCCTGTTCCAGCTCGGTGGCCCATTTGGCCAGGCCGCCGAAGACCTCGCGGTAATCGACCTCCTGGAAGGCCCCGCGGCCGCGATCCGAACTGGCGATCTGGCCGACGAACAGGATCATCGGGGTGGAGTCCTGATGCGCCGTATGCACACCGATCGAGGCGTGGGCCGCGCCGGGGCCGCGGGTGACCATGCAGACGCCGGGCTTGCCGGTCAGCTTGCCATAGGCCTCGGCCATGTTGGCGGCGCCGGCCTCGTGGCGGCAGGTGATGACCTGGATGCGGTCGCGCACGTCGGCCAGGGCGTCGAGGACCGCCAGATAGCTCTCGCCGGGCACGCAGAAGACGCGGTCGATGCCGTTGACGACCAGGGTTTCGACGAGGCGGCGGGCGGCGGTGTGTGGCGGCTGGGTCATAGCTCGCCGACTAGCAGATCGGCCGCGGGTCTGGCCATGGAACCCACGGTCACGCTTGTCGTTTCGCCAGCTTCACCATTGGAGATATCGCCATGCGCAAGTTCATCGCCCTGTCCATCGTCGCCGCCGCCCTGGCGGTTTCGGCCTGCAACACCGTCGAAGGCGTCGGCCAGGACGTCCAGGCCGCCGGCTCTGCCGTCGCCACGGGCGCGCGCGAAGCGGGTAACTGACTGAACTTTCCGCTCATTCCCGCGAAAGCGGGGACCCAGTGCTTTGGGCGCTCAAACGCAAAGGATGTGCGCTGACCGTGGTCCCAGGTATCTCGCCTCACGAAAGAACTGGGGCCCCGCTTTTGCGGGGATGAGCGGAAAACTAATGATCTCAGCCCGCGAAACACCAGGCCAGGACGGCCTTCTGGGCGTGGATGCGGTTCTCGGCCTCGTCCCAGACGACCGAGCGGGGGCCGTCGATGACGGCGTCGGTGACCTCCTCGCCGCGGTGGGCGGGCAGGCAGTGCAGGAAGATGGCGCCGGGGTTGGCCGCGTCCATCAGGGCGTCGTCGACACCGTAAGCTTCGAACGCGGCGAGACGGTCCTCGTAATCGGCGTCGCCCATCGAGACCCAGGTATCCGTGACCACGGCGTCGGCGCCGGCGACGGCTTCCTCCGGGTCGCTGGTCAGGGTGACGTGGTCGCCGCCCTTGGCCAGGTCCATCAGATCGGGGTGGTATTCGGCGGGGCAGGCGACGTTGAAGCGGAAGCCGAACCTGGGCGCCGCATGCATGAAGCTGTGGCAGACGTTGTTGCCGTCCCCGACCCAGGCGATCGTCTTGCCGGCGATCGGGCCGCGATGTTCCTCGATGGTCATCAGGTCGGCCAGGATCTGGCACGGGTGGCTGCGTTCGGTCAGGCCGTTGATGACGGGGACGGTCGAGACGCGGGCGAAGCGTTCGACGTCCTCGTGGCGGTTGGCGCGGATCATCACGGCGTCGACCATGCGGGACAGGACGCGGGCGGTGTCCTCGACCGGTTCGCCGCGGCCCAGCTGCATGTCGCCGGCGTTGGCGATGATGGCCTGGCCGCCCAGCTGGCGGATGGCGGCATCGAAGCTGAAGCGGGTGCGGGTGGAGTTCTTCTCGAAGATCATGGCCAGGACGCGGTCGCGGGCCGGGGCGTCGGCGTCGGGACGGCCGAGGGGCCAGCCGCCGCGGGCGGCCTTGCGGGCATGGGCGTCGTCCAGGATGGCGCGGAGGTCGGAGGCCTCAAGCCGGTGGATGTCGAGGAAATGTCTGACCATGAACGCCGCCCTCTCCCTCCCCTTCAGGGGAGGGGGGTCCCGCAGGGACCGGGTGGGGGCGGCCCAAGCGAAACGGGTGAATAGCGGGGCCCTTCCCACCCGGTCGGCGCTGGCGCGCCGACCGCCCTCCCCTGAAGGGGAGGGAGATTTCCTTACTACGCAGCCATCTTGCCGCGCGCGGCTTCGCAGGTGCGTTCCAGTTTTTCAACGGCCTCGCGGGCCTCCTCGAGCGTGAGATTCAGCGGCGGAAGCAGGCGCACGCAGTTGTCGCCGCCGCCGGCGATCAGCAGGTGCTGGCCGTCGCGGGCCCAGGCCATGAATTCGCGGTTGTTGGGTTTGAGTTTCAGGCCGGTCAGCAGCCCCTTGCCGCGCACATCCTCGACCACGTCGGGGAAGCGTTCCTTCAGGCCGTGCAACTGCTGTTTCAGATAGCCGGCGATGTCGTTGACGTGGGCCAGGGTCTCGGGCTTGGAGATTTCGGTGAAGGCGGCCAGGCCGACCGCCATGGCCAGGGGATTGCCGCCGAACGTCGAGCCGTGCGACCCGACCGTCATGCCCTTGGCCGCCTCGGTGGTGGCCAGGCATGCCCCGATCGGGAAACCGCCGCCGAGCGCCTTGGCCACGGCCATGATGTCGGGGGCCATGCCGGCCCATTCGTGGGCCCACAGCTTGCCGGTGCGGCCCATGCCGCACTGGACTTCGTCGAAGATGATCAGGACGCCGTGTTGGTCGCACAGCTCGCGCAGGCCACGCAGGCACTGTTCCGGCATCGGGCGGCATCCGCCCTCGCCCTGGACCGGTTCGACGATGATGGCGGCGGTGGTGGGGTTGGCGATGGCGGCCTTGATGGCGTCGTGGTCGCCCCATTTCAGCTGGTGGAACCCCTGCATCTTCGGCCCGAAGCCCTCGGTGTAGCTGGGGTTGGCGGCAGCGTTGACCGCGCCGTAGGTGCGGCCGTGGAACGAACCGTCGAAGCCGTAGATGTCGATCCGCTCGGGCGCGCCGTTGACGTAGTGGTATTTGCGGGCGGTCTTCAGCGCGCATTCCACCGCCTCGGTCCCCGAGTTGGTGAAGAAGACCACGTCGGCGAAGGACTTCTCGCACAGGGCGTCGGCCAGGGCTTCCTGGCCGGGAATCTTGAAGATGTTGGACACGTGCCAGAGCTTTTCGGCCTGGTCGCGGACGGCCTGGACCAGGATCGGATGGGCGTGGCCCAGGGCGTTGGTCGATATGCCCTGGACGCAGTCCAGATACTCGGTGCCATCCCTGGCGAACAGACGGGCACCCTGACCGCGCTCGACCTCGAGCGGCGCGCGGTTATAGACGCCCATCAGGTGTTCGCTGGACATGCGGCCTCCAAAAGCGAGACGGCCCCGAGCGGGATACGCCGGGACCGCTGGTGTCAGGGTTCGCGTCCTTGTCGGACCAGGGGGTGTGATAGTCAACACACAGGCCGTCGCGAACGGGCTCCGCGTCCCCAAAGTCGCCCCATTCAAGGCCAAGCTGGCCTTTGCCGACGGCTCTCGCGATAAGGGGCCGATCGCGATCCGAACCGCCTGGAGCCAACACATGCGTCTGAAAACCTTGCTGACCTCGGTGGTGGCCCTGGCGGCCGTGACCAGCCTGTCGCAGGCCCAGACCCCCCAGACGCCGCCTCAGCAGCAGGGGCCGATCGAGGTCGAGATCGACCAGGGCGTGATCCGCCCCTTCCAGATCGCCGTCGCCCCGTTCAGCGGCCAGAACGGCGGCCCGATGACCGAGGTGATCAACATGGACCTGCGCCGCTCCGGCTACTTCGAGCCGATGAATCCGGGGTCTTTCCTGGAGAGCAACCTCAGCCTGGCCAATGCGCCGAACTTCGACCAGTGGACCCGGATCGGGGCGCAGGCGGTGCTGTACGGCTCGATCACGCCGCGCGCCGACGGGCGCAGCGATTTCGGCTTCCGGCTTTACGACCCCTACCGCCAGTGCCAGCTGGTCAGCTATAATTTCACCGCCACCGCCGAGCAATGGCGCCGGATCGGGCACAAGATCGCCGATGTGGTCTATGAGCGGATGACCGGCCAGAGCGGCTTCTTCGACAGCCGCATCGTCTATGTGGCCGAGAGCGGGACCGAACTGGACCGCCGCACCCAGCTGGCCATCGTCGATCAGGATGGGGCCAATCCAAGCTATCTGACAGGCGACGACGAGATCATCCTGACCCCGCGCTTTTCATCCAAACCGGACGAGATCGTCTATATGGCGCTGGGCGAGGATTACAGCCGAATCTATCTGTACAACCTGTCGACCGGTCGGCGTGAAAGCCTGGGCGAGTTCGACGGCCAGGCCCTGGCCCCGCGCTATGCGCCGGACGGGACCAAGGTGGCCTTTTCGATCATCCGGGGCGGCAATACCGACGTCTATGTGATGGACCTGCGGACCCGGCAGCTGAGCCGACTGACCAGCGATCCGGGCATCGACACCTCGGCCTCGTTCAGCCCGGACGGGTCGCGCATCGTGTTCAACTCGGACCGGTCAGGCACGCCGCGCCTGTATGTGATGAACGCCGACGGATCCGGCCAGCGGCCGATCAGCCGGGGCGGCGGTAGCTATACGGCGCCGTCGTGGAGCCCGCGCGGCGACCTGATCGCCTTTACCAAATCCGGTGGCGGGCGGTTCTCGATCGGGGTGATGAACGCCGACGGCTCGGGCGAGCGCCAGCTGTCGTCCAGCTATTTCGAGGAAGGCCCGTCCTGGGCCCCGAACGGGCGATACCTGATGTTCGCGCGCCAGGCGCGGGGCGGTAACACCACCCTGTGGATGGTCGATCTGTCGGGACGGGTGATCGCCCAGTCGGGCTATCAGGGGCGGGGATTGGATCCGGCCTGGTCGCCGCTGCTGGACGACGGCCCGGCCAACCTCGGCATCGGTCAGGGCCCGGACAGCTGTCCGGCCTGATGACCGTTTCGTCACTGTGCCCGCTTGATTTCATCCCGTAACATCGCTCTCGAAGACCGAATCAGGAGACCCCGACCATGACCGCCCGTTCCCGCCTCGTGACCCTGACCGCCGTGGGCCTGGTCATCGTCTCCATGGCCGCCTGCACCCGTCGCCCGGTTCAGCCGGCGGTGCCGGACACCGGCCCGGTCGCCGGTGGCAACCCGGCCTATCCGACGGCCCCGACCGGCCCGGTCGGCGGCGGTCCGGCCGGCGCGGCCCTGCCCGGCAGCGAACAGGATTTCGTCGTCAATGTCGGCGACCGGGTCTATTTCGACCTCGACAGCTACAATGTGAACGTCGAGGCTTATCCGCGCCTCGACGCCCAGGCCGCCTGGCTGCAGCGCTATCCGCAAGTGACCGTGCGGATCGAGGGCAATGCCGACGAACGCGGCACCCGCGAATACAATCTGGCCCTGGCCGCGCGCCGGGCCGAGTCGATCCGCAACTATCTGATCGATCGGGGCGTCCCGGCGGGGCGGATCGACACCATCAGCTTCGGCAAGGAACGGCCGATCGCCTCTGGCTCGACCGAGGACAGCTGGGCCCGCAACCGCAACGGCCGCACCGCCGTGGTGACCGGCGCGCAGTAGCCGCCACGCGGGCGTCTTCTCGCGAAAGGGCGTCCGTGCGCGGACGCCCTTTTTCGTTCAGCGACCTGCGGCCCGGCAGCGCGGTTGCCAGCGTGGCAGGGCCCTGTTATTGCGAATGCATCGCAAGAATAGTCGCGCATCCGAGGAGCCCCCGCCCGTGACCCGTTCCGTCCTGACCGCCACCATCCTCGCCGCCGTGCTCGGCCTCGCCGCCTGCGGCCAAGGCGAACCGACCACCGAAACCGCAGCGAGCGAGGGCGGGGAGGTCAACCTCTACACCGCGCGTCACTACGACAGCGACCTGATGCTGTACGAGAATTTCACCGAACAGACCGGCATCCGCATCAACCGCATCGAGGGCAATGCCGACCAGCTCGTCGCCCGCATGCAGGCCGAGGGCGACTCCAGCCCCGCCGACGTCTTCGTCACCGCCGACGCGGGCGCCCTGTGGCGGGTCCAGAATGCCGGCCTGCTGCAGCCGACCAATTCCGAGACCCTGAACGCCGCCATCCCCGTCAACCTGCGCGACCCGGAGGGCCGCTGGTTCGGCTTCAGCCGCCGCGCCCGCGTCGTGGCCTATGACCCGGCCCGCGTTCAGCCTTCCGACATCGACACCTATGAGGACATCGCCGCGCCTCGCTTCCGGGGCCAGCTGTGCGTCCGCTCGGCCGACAGCGTGTACAACCTGTCCCTGGTCGGCGCCCTGATCGAGGCCTGGAGCCCCGAACGCGCCCAGCAATGGGTCGAGGGCGTCGTCGCCAACATGGCCCGCCCGCCCGAAGGCGGCGACCGCGACCAGATCCGCGCCGTGGCGGCCGGCGTCTGCCAGATCGCCCTGACCAACAGCTACTATTTCATCCGCCTCGCCTCCGGCGACGACCAGGCCGACCGCGAGATCGCCGGCCGCCTACGCCTCGGCTTCCCGTCGCTGGATGGGCAAGGGGCGCATGTGAACATCTCGGGCGGCGGCGTCGCCGCCAACGCGCCCAACCGCGAGAACGCCGTCCGCCTGCTGGAATACCTCGCCTCGCCGGAAGCCCAGGCCCTGGTCAGCCAGCACAACAACGAATACCCCGCCAGCCCGACCGTCCCGGCCCCGGCCCCGGTCGACGCCTACACCGACTTCCAGGCCCACCCGATGCCTGTCTCCGCCTACGGCCCGCGCCAGGCCGAGGCCCTGGCCATGATGAGCGCGGCGGGCTGGCGATAGGGGTTCAGAGGCGCCAGACATTCGGGTACGGAACGAAGGCGAGGCGAAAGCCGTCACCCCTGGTCTTTCCGTGCCCCCTCTTCCTTCCGTCATCCTCCGACGAGCCCCGCGAAAGCGGGAGGAGACCGGGGGACCCAGCGGCGCGCGAGAGCGCGACCCTGTCGCGGACTTAGACGGCAAGTCGCGTGACTGAACAGATCGCCTCCGGCGCCTCCCCTGGTCCGAGCTTCGCTCGGCCAGAGGATGACGAAGGGTCCCCGGGTTCCGCGCTGCGCGCGGCCCCGAGGATGACGAAAGGAAGGGTGCGCCCACCCTCGCCCCTGCACGTCCTCGCCCTGCTCGCGGCGGCCGTCGCGCTCCTCCCCCTGCTCGGCGTCATCGCCGCCGCCCTCGGCCCCACCGACGCCCGCTTCGCCCCCAGCGACCTGATTCGCTACGCCCTGACCTCCGCCGCCCTGCTGGCCCTCGTCCTCCCCGCCGTCGCCATCCTCGGCACCACCGCCGCCTGGCTCACGGCCCTGTACCGCTTCCCCGGGCGCGGCGTCTTCGTCTGGGCCCTGGCCCTGCCGCTGGCCCTCCCTGCCTTTGCCCTGGCCTACGGTTACGCCGACCTGCTGGACGTCGGCGGTCCGTTCCGAGGCTGGCTTCGCGACAGCGGCCTCGTCTGGAGCGGCTCGGTCCGCACCCTCTGGGGCGCGGCCGCCGTCCTGTCCCTCGCCTTCTATCCGTACGTCTATCTGACTGTGCGAGCCGCCCTCGCCTCGCCAGCCGGCCGCACGATTGAGGCCGCCCGCCTGCTCGGTGCCTCGCCCGTCCGCGTCGCGACTGGCGTCATCCTGCCGCTGCTAAGGCCCGCCATCGCCGCCGGCGCGGCGCTCGCCGCCATGGAGACCCTGGCCGACTACGGCGCGGTCCAGTTCATGGGCGTCCAGACCCTGACCACCGGCGTCGTCCGCGCCTGGTTCGTGCTCGGCTCGGTCGAGACCGCCGCCCGCCTGGCCCTGCCGCTCCTTGCCCTCGCCGCCGTCCTCCTCTGGATCGAGCGCCAGGGCCGCGTCGGCCGCTACGCCGAGAGCGCCCGCGCCCAGGGCCGCCCCGTCACCCCCGTTACCCTGAAGGGTCTGCCCGCCGCCCTCGCCACCGGCTTCTGCGCCACCCTCGTCATCCTCGGCCTGATCCTGCCCTTGGCCTGGCTGGTCTGGGCGGCGATCGACATCCCGCCCGAGACCGGCCGCCTGTTCCGCGCCGCCCTCAATACCGCCGGCATCGGCCTGGCCGGCGCCGTCGCGACCCTGATCCTGGCCATGGCGGTGGCCCTGGGCGCGGCCCGCATCCCGATCACCGCCCGCCTGGCCAGCCTCGGCTACGCCACCCCCGGCGCGGTCATGGCCATCGGCCTCTTGGTCCCCGCCTCCATCGTCTGGACCGGCCTGGCGGGCTCCACCGTCGCCGGTCTCGGCCTGCTGGTCTTCGCCTATGCCGCCCGCCTGATGGCCGCCGCGCTCGAACCGCTCGACGCCGGCCTCCAGCGCGTCACCCCCACCATGCTCCAGGCCGCCCGCGCCCTCGGCCAGGGCGAGCTCGGCACCGCCGCCCGCGTCCAGATCCCGATGATCGCGGGCACCACCCTGACGGCGGCCTTGATCGTTTTCGTCGATATCCTCAAGGAGCTCCCGGCGACCCTGATCCTCAGGCCGTTCAATTTCGATACATTGGCGGTGATGGCCGACAACTATGCGCGCGACGAACGGTTGGGTAACGCGGGCTGGCCGGTGCTGGCCATCGTGGCCCTGACCCTGCCCGCGACCTGGTGGCTGACCGCCCGCGTGAGCCGTGCCCGTGGCTGAGCCCAAGATCGTCCTCGACGGCGTCGGTCGCCGTTTCGGCGCACGCGAGGCCGTATCCGGCGTCACTCTGTCGCTCGCCCCCGGCCGCATCCTTGGCCTGCTCGGCCCGTCCGGCAGCGGCAAGAGCACCCTGCTCCGCCTGATCGCGGGGCTGGAACCGCTCGACACCGGCAGCATCACGATCGCCGGCCAGATCGTCGCCGGCCCCGACCGTGCCGTCCCGCCCGACCGCCGTGGCGTCGGCATGGTGTTCCAGGACTTCGCCCTGTTCCCCCATCTGACGGTGCTCCAGAACGTCGCCTTCGGCATCAAGGGCCCTGCCCCCCACCGCCGCGCCGTCGCGCTGAAGTGGCTGGACCGCGTCCGCATGGCCGATTTCGCCAGCGCCCACCCCCACACCCTGTCCGGCGGCGAACAACAGCGCGTCGCCCTGGCTCGAGCCCTAGCCCCCGCCCCCCGCCTGGTCCTGTTCGACGAGCCTTTCTCCAGCCTGGACGCCCACCTGCGCCAGTCGGTCCGCGACGACCTCGCCGCCATCCTGCGCGAGGCCGGTACCACCGCCGTCATCGTCACCCACGACGCCCACGAGGCCATGAGCCTGGTCGACGACCTGGCCATCCTGGAGGCCGGCCGCCTGATCCAGTCAGGAACGCCCCGCGACGTCTACGACTATCCCGCCACCGCCGGTGCCGCCCGCCTGCTGGGCCCGATCAATCTGTGGCACGGTTGTGCCACGGGAGGACGGGTCGACACCCCTTTTGGTCTCGCGCCCACCGACCAACCCGATGGAGCCGTCGTGCTGGCGCTACGCCCCGAGCGCCTTCACCTGAGCGCATCGGGTCGCCTGTCGGGGCGGGTTCGGGAGAGTGCTTTTAACGGGGATCGCTGGCTCACACGTGTGGAGACCGCACTCGGCCCCATGTCACTGTTGACGCCACACCCTGCCGAGGGCCGGGTGCAACTCGACGCGAAAACCACTGACATCAGGGTGCTTCCATCCTGACCAGAAGATAGCCGCTCAGGTCTCGAGCACCTTGCGTAGAGACGCCTCGATCTGTCCGCCGCTCCAGGCCTCGCCGTGTTCCGCCTTCGCTTGACCGCTCAGAGCGGCCAACGCAGGACGTTCGGCGACACGATGGACCAACCCAGCCGTCATGGGGGCCTCCTGCTCGAGCAGGGTTTTCAATGCGGGAAACCGATCCGCGACGGTCGTCCACAGCGTTGACGAAACCACGTCCGCCAGTCCCGCATCATCGCCCCCTAGCAGAAAACCAGAATCGCGCGTCAGGCCGTGGCGACGTCCGGTCTCTTCCCAGAACGACATCCATTTTCGCAGGCGCGGCTCGAATGCGCACCAGCGCGCTGCGGTCCACATCTGACGCCCACCGTCCAGGGTCAGTTCGTCGATCACATCGTTGGCGTCATTGATGACTTTCATGGTCAGGGCCCGCGCGCCGGGCGCGACGGGCATCAGGGTTAGGGTTTCGCCGAGATACAAGATGATCGCCGGCATTTGAGCGATGGCGACGTCTGTCTGGTGATCGACCAGCACGGGTGGCCCCATGAAGGGCACGGGCATGGACTTGACCGGCCCGTCCATCAGGCGCGCGATCGCGTCGTCACCGGCCTCGGTCCAGCCCTGGCCCGCGAATGCCAGCGTCGCCCTGACGAACTGCCCCCGAAAGGGCACGGACCAATAGTAAAGTGTGTATCGGGCCATGGCGCGACAACGCCTCGAACGCCCATCCCGTTCAGAAGAAAGGGCGAGCCCGTCGCCGGACCCGCCCTCCATCAGTTCAGCGTGCGCGCGGGCTTGCTTAGAAGTCCATGTCGCCCATGCCGCCCATGCCGCCGCCCGGCATGCCGCCAGCGCCGCCGGCCGCGGCCTTCTTCGGCGCGTCGGCCACCGCGGCCTCCGTCGTGATCAGGATGCCGGCCACCGACGCGGCATCCTGCAGCGCCGTCCGCACCACCTTGGCCGGGTCGATCACGCCCATGGCGACCAGGTCGCCGTACTCTTCGGTCTGGGCGTTGAAGCCGAACGACTTGTCGGCGTTCTCCAGCACCTTGCCGACCACGATCGAGCCTTCGACCCCGGCGTTTTCCGAGATCTGACGGATCGGGGCCTGGATGGCGCGGCGGATGATGGCGATGCCGGCGGTCTGGTCGGCATTGTCGCCGGTCAGGCCGTCCAGCGCCTTGGTCGCCTTCAGAAGCGCGATGCCGCCGCCCGGGACGATGCCTTCTTCGACCGCTGCACGCGTGGCATTCAGGGCGTCGTCGACGCGGTCCTTCTTCTCCTTGACCTCGACCTCGGTCGAGCCGCCGACGCGGATAACCGCGACACCGCCGGCCAGCTTGGCCAGGCGTTCCTGCAGCTTCTCCTTGTCATAGTCCGAGGTGGTGTCCTCGATCTGGCGCTTGATCTGGGCGATGCGGGCCTCGATCGTCTCCTTCTCGCCGACGCCGTCCACGATGGTGGTGTCGTCCTTGGTGATGGTGACCTTCTTGGCCTTGCCCAGCATGTCGAGCGTGACGTTCTCCAGCTTGATGCCCAGATCCTCGCTGATCACCTGGCCGCCGGTCAGGACGGCGATGTCCTCCAGCATGGCCTTCCGGCGATCGCCGAAGCCCGGCGCCTTGACCGCCGCGACCCGCAGGCCGCCGCGCAGCTTGTTCACGACGAGCGTGGCCAGGGCCTCGCCCTCGATGTCCTCGGCGATGATCACCAGCGGACGGCCCGACTGGACCACCGCTTCCAGGATCGGCAGCATGGCCTGCAGCGACGACAGCTTCTTCTCGTGAAGCATGATCAGGGGCTCTTCGAGCTGGGCCTCCATCTTGTCGGCATTGGTGATGAAATAGGGCGACAGGTAGCCGCGGTCGAACTGCATGCCCTCGACGACGTCCAGTTCGGTCTCGGCGGTCTTGGCTTCCTCGACGGTGATGACGCCTTCGTTGCCGACCTTTTCCATGGCCTTGGCGATCATCTCGCCGACTTCCACGTCGCCGTTGGCCGAGATGGTGCCGACCTGGGCGATCTCGGAGTTGGCGCTGACCTTCTTGGACGAGGCCTTGATGTCCTCGATGACGGCGTGGACGGCCTTGTCGATGCCGCGCTTCAGATCCATCGGGTTCATGCCGGCGGCGACCGACTTCAGGCCCTCCTGCACGATCGACTGGGCCAGGACGGTGGCGGTGGTGGTGCCGTCGCCGGCCTTGTCATTGGTCTTGGAGGCGACCTCGCGGATCATCTGGGCGCCCATGTTCTCGAAGGCGTCTTCCAGCTCGATCTCTTTGGCGACGGTGACGCCGTCCTTGGTCGAGCGCGGGGCGCCGAAGGACTTCTGGATCACGACGTTGCGGCCCTTGGGGCCCAGGGTCACCTTGACCGCATTAGCCAGGACGTTGACGCCGCGCAGCATCTTCTCGCGCGCGTCGGTGGAGAATTGGACTTGTTTGGCAGCCATCAGGCAGCTCCTAAATCAGAATGTCGGGAAAAGAAGGTCGATGTCGCGGGTGCTTACAGCACGCCCAGGACGTCGGATTCCTTCATGATGATCAGGTCTTCGCCTTCCAGCTTGACCTCGGTGCCCGACCATTTGCCGAACAGGATGCGGTCGCCGGCCTTCAGTTCCAGGGCGTTGACGGTGCCGCGCTCGTCACGGACGCCGGGTCCGACGGCGACGACTTCGCCTTCCTGGGGCTTTTCCTTGGCGGTGTCGGGGATGATGATCCCGCCCTTGGTCTTGGATTCTTCTTCCACGCGCTTGACCAGCACGCGGTCGCCGAGAGGACGAAACGCCATCTGTGTGTTCTCCAGTTTGGACTTCAAAAGTTTCCTCGCAGCCCTCGCGACCGACGTTTTGGCAGCCGGGCCTGTCGAGTGCTAACGCGCGCTGCAAGTAGGTGGGGTAGGGATCAGCGTCAAGCGCGGCCCATGCATTGTCACGAATGAATCACGCGCGCCTGATCCGGCTCGCGCCGCTCTCTCCCCTGCCCTATCGTGACGGCATGACGACGCCCGAGCCCCGACTGACCTCCCTGGCCCACGGCGGGGGTTGTGGCTGCAAACTGTCGCCGGCGGTGCTGCGCGACATCCTGACGGCCATGCCCCAGGCGGCGGCGTTCGCCAACCTGATGGTCGGAACTGAGACCAGCGACGACGCGGCCGTCTGGCGGTTGAACGACACCCAGGCGCTGGTGGCGACGACGGACTTCTTCATGCCGGTGGTCGATGACCCGTTCGACTTCGGCCGGATCGCGGCGACCAACGCCCTGTCCGACGTCTATGCCATGGGCGGGCACCCTATCTTCGCCCTGGCCCTCGTCGGCATGCCGGTCGGCCAGCTTTCGACCGAGACCATCGGACAAATCCTCGCGGGCGGAACCTCCGTCTGCGCGGCGGCGGGTATCCCGGTCGCGGGCGGCCATTCGATCGACAGCGTCGAGCCGATCTATGGACTGGTGGCGCTGGGGCTGGTCCATCCTGACCGCGTCCTGACCAATCGCGGAGCGCAGGCCGGAGACGTCCTGATCCTGACCAAGGGGCTCGGTGTCGGCGTGTTCAGCGCTGCGCTGAAGCAGGAGCGGCTCGACGATAGCGGCTATGCCGCCATGATCGCCTCGACCACCCAGCTGAACGTCATCGGTGCGGACCTGGTCGAGATCGACGGTGTCCATGCCGCGACAGACGTGACCGGATTCGGCCTGCTGGGGCATGCCCTGGAGATGGCCCGCGGCTCGGACCTCGCGATCGAGATCGAGGCGGATGCCGTGCCGCTGCTGGACGGCGTCGAGGCCCTGGCCCGCGACGGCATCCGTACCGGGGCCTCCGGCCGCAACTGGGACAGCTATGGCGAGGCCGTGACCCCGCCGGACGATCTGGAGTCCTGGCGTAAGGATCTGCTCACCGACCCCCAGACCTCGGGCGGCCTGCTGATCGCCGTCGCCCCCGATCAGGCGGCGCGCGTTCTGGCGCTGGCCCATGGGGCGGGGTTCGACCGGGCGGCGGTGGTCGGCCGGGTCGCCCCTGGCAGCGGCGTGCGCGTCCTTGGCTGAGCCCGCATGATCCGGCGCACCACCGACCTGTCGCCCGCCGCCCGCGCCGGCTTCGACGCCATCATCGACGTGCGCAGCCCCGCCGAGTTCGCGCTGGACCACATCCCCGGCGCGATCAACCTGCCGGTCCTGGACGACGCCCAGCGGGCCGAGGTCGGCACCGAATATGTCCAGGGCTCCAAATTCCTCGCCCGCCGCGCCGGTGCGGCCATGGTCGCCCGAAACATCGCCGCCCATCTGCAAGACGCACTCAAGGATCGGGACGGGTCGTTCCGACCGCTGGTCCACTGCTGGCGCGGTGGCCAGCGGTCCGGGGCCATGGCCACGGTGATGGATCAGGTCGGCTGGACCGTCACAGTTCTGGACGGCGGCTACCAGACCTGGCGGCGGGCCGTGGTCGCCCGGCTGTACGACCAGCCGTGGAGCGGTCGGATCGTCCTGATCGACGGCGGTACGGGCACGGGCAAGACCGAGGTTCTGAACCGGCTGGCCACGCGCGGCGTCCAGACCGTCGATCTGGAGGGCCTGGCCCGGCATCGCGGCTCCCTGTTCGGGGCGTTGCCGGGCGGCCAGCCGGCCCAGAAACTATTCGAGAGCCGACTGTTCGCGGCCCTGGACGCTCTCGACCCAACCCGCCCGCTGGTGCTGGAGGCCGAGAGCAGCAAGGTGGGTGCCCGCACGATCCCGCCCGCCCTGTGGGCCGCCATGACCGCCGCGCCGCGCATCGCCATCACCGCGCCCGTCCCCGCTCGCGCCCGCCATATCGTCGCCGCCTATGGTCGGATCGCCGCCGATCCCGCCGCCCTGGATACCGCCCTGACCCGCCTTCCGCGCCACCACGCCAAGGCGACGGTCACTCGCTGGCGCGAGATGGCGGCGGCGGGAGAGATCGAGGGTTTGGCTGCCGAACTGATCGTGGATCACTACGACCCGGCCTATCGGCGGGCGGGTGAGGAGCCGGGTCTCGGCACGGTGAGCCTGACCGACCTTTCCGAAACCGAGTTGGATCGCGCCGCCGACGCCGTTGCGGCCGCGGTGTCGAACCTCTGAGAGCCGCAAAACCTATACCCTCTCCCAGCGGAAGAGGGGCGTCATTTCATCTGTTCGCCCCCGACTTCCCCCGCTAGCGTCGCCGCATGACATCCAAATCCCGCACCGCCGCCGTCATGTCGTCCCTGTCGCTGAGGGTGCTGGTCGCCCTGATCGCCGGTCTGGCCGCCGGCGCGGCGGCCCAGGCCTACGGCATCCCCGGCGGCACGGCGACCGTCGCCGCCATCGACGCCCTGGGCCAGCTGTGGCTCAACGCTCTGCGCATGACGATCATTCCACTGGTGTTCGCCCTCTTGGTCACCGGCATCGCCTCGATCGCCGACGCGACCTCGACCGGCCGGCTGGCGGTCAAGTCCCTGATCGTTTTCGCGGTCCTGCTGGTCTGCGCCACCGCCTATAGTTTCGCCGCCTCCATGGGCCTGCACGCCATCTGGCCGATCAACATCTCCGAGGCCCAGACTCTGCTGGCCGGCGTCTCCCGCGATCAGGCCGCCGCGGTCGCCGAGGGTGCCAAATCCGGCGGCTTCGGGGCCTTCGTGGCGGGCCTGGCCCCCTCCAACCCGATCCGGGCGGCGGCGGACGACGCCATCCTGGCCATCGTGGTGTTCGCCATCGCCTTCGGGTTCGCCACCACCCGCCTGCCGGGCCGTCTGCGCCAGCCCGTCGCCGTCTTCTTCGAGGCCGTCGCCCAGGCCATGATCGTGATCGTGCAATGGGTGCTGTGGGCCGCGCCGGTCGGGGTGTTCGCCCTGGCGCTGGGGGTGGGGCTCAGGGCCGGGCTCGGGGCGGCGGGCGTGCTGGCCCACTATATCGCCATCGTCTGCCTCGCCATCATCGGCCTGATCCTGATCCTCTATGCGGTCGCGACGGTGTGGGGCCGGATCGGCCTGGGCCGGTTCGCGCGTGGCATCGCCCCGGCCCAGATCGTGGCCTTCTCGACCCAGTCGTCCCTGGCCAGCCTGCCGATCATGGTAGAGCGCGCGGTCGGCCGCCTCGGCGTCTCGGCCGCGACGGCGGGGCTGGTGCTGCCGCTGGCGGTGGCGGTGTTCCGCATCACCTCGCCCGTCGCCAATCTGGCCGTCGTCATCTATTGCGCCCATCTGTTTGGGGTCGAGATCAGCCTGCCGGTCATGGTCGCGGGCGGCCTGACCGCCATGGCCATCAGCGTCGGCACCGTCGGCCTGCCGGGCCAGATCAGCTTCTTCGCCAGCGTCGCCCCGATCGCCCTGGCCATGGGCGTGCCGCTGGAACTTCTGCCCCTGCTGCTGGCGGTTGAGGTCATCCCCGACATCTTCCGCACCGTCGGCAACGTCACCGCCGACCTGGCCGCCGCCCGGATCGTCGAGGGGCGCGATGCGACGGCGGACCCGGAGGCGGCGGCGGGGATTTAGCGCGCCTTTCCGCCCCACCGGGAGGTCGTCAATCCTCGACGTGGCGTGGGCAGACCGGCAGGCTGTCGTCCGACGGTTGCAGGCTGCCGATCACGACCTGGAGCACGGGTTCGGGCCAGCGCTCAAAATTCGCCATGCCGGAGGGGACGCTGCACACGGACGTCTCGGTGGGACCACGTGCCTGCCCGCCGACGTAACGCACGACGAGCCCCGTGTATTTCAACCCCTGACCCTGGGAATTCTCGACCTTGAGCAAGGAGCCGACGTCCTGTCGGGCCTGCAAGCCGAACCGGACGGTTCCGGGGGGCGCTCGGTTCAGGCGCTCGCTCGACCCGTCCTCCGGCGGAAGGACGTCGCGGACATCGATTCGATCGACCTCGACCAGATCATAGGTTCCGTCTGGGTTCCGGCGCAGGGTGGCTCGCTCGCCGATAGCCACATTCAGGGTTCCCTGCACATAGCCGGACCGATGCCCCGGAATCTGCTGTGGCGTCGCGGGATGCGGCACCGGTGGGTCTTGGACCGCGAACCCAGCCATCAAGGCGATCAAAAGCATCACAGGCTCCGATTGTTCACGGCGTCAGCGGAAGCGTCGGATGGCGGCATCGATCCGTCGATCACCGTCCGTCACGTCCGAAATCGAACCCGGCACCGTGCTGGCAAGATGCTGGCAGCGCCGTTTCAGGCGCGGATACATCTGTCGCAGATGACGACGAGCCTCCTGCGGCGTCACACCCGAGGCATCCATCACCACGCCGACTTCGGCGCGCTCCAAATCGCGCCCACGGTCATAGGCAGCAGTCCTTTGCGCCGATGTCCAACCCGCCTCTGTCGATCGCCGCTCGAAATCGTCGGCCAGACGCCGTCCGCCAGCGATATCGGTGGCGTAATAGGGTTCACAGAGCGCGAAAAGCGTGGAGTAACGCCCGAGCCTTTCACCCTCGGCTGGCAAATCCCCCATCTGTGCCTGTTGAAGCGACACCACTGCAAGAACCAGAGCGATCATCTCACCACCCTCAGTCGTCTCTCAGACCAGGTCAAGGTCGCAAGAATGCGGGGCGTCGAAGGCCCGTTCACAAACACGACATCCGACTTCATCCGTACCCCTGCACCGGCCGGACCTCCAGGTCGTCGGATTGCAGGACCCCGATCGCCTGGGCCGCCGCCACCGCCCCGGCCGTCGTCGTGTAATAGGGGATCTTCATCATCAGGGCCGTGCGGCGCAGACTGAACGAGTCCTGCAGCGACTGTTTGCCCTCGGTGGTGTTGAAGACCAGCTGGACCTCGCCGTTCTTCATCGCGTCCACGATATTGGGGCGGCCCTCCAGCACCTTCTTTACATGGCCGACCGGCAGACCCTGCTGGACCAGCCAGGCGTGGGTGCCGCCCGTGGCGATGACCTCGAACCCCTGTTTCAGAAGGATCGTAACCGCCTCGACGATGAACGGCTTGTCGTCGTCCTTGACCGACACGAAGGCACAGCCCGACGTGGGCAGGGTGGTGCCGCCGCCGATCTGGGACTTGGCGAAGGCGCGGGCGAAGGCGGGGGCCATGTCGGCCTCGCCCGGACGTTTGAAGTCCAGCCCCATGACCTCGCCGGTCGAGCGCATTTCGGGCCCCAGGATGGTGTCCACCCCGGCGAACCGGGCGAAGGGGAAGACCGCCTCCTTGACCGCGATATGGTCATACGGCTTGTCCGCCAGGCCGAACGATTTCAGCGGCACCCCGGCCATGACTTTTGCGGCGATGGCGGCGACCGGCCGGCCGATGGTCTTGGCCACGAAGGGGGCGGTACGGCTGGCGCGCGGATTGACCTCCAGCACGAAGATGCGCGGTGCGTCGGAATGCGGTTCCTCGATCGCGAACTGCACGTTCATCAGGCCGCGCACCTTCAGCGCCCGCGCCATGGCCTCGGTCTGGCGCTTCAGCTCGGCGACGGTCTCGGCCGACAGGGAGTGCGGCGGCATGGAACAGGCGCTGTCGCCCGAATGCACCCCGGCCTCCTCGATATGTTCCAGCACGCCCGCCACGAACACCGTCTCGTCGTCGCACAGGGCGTCGACGTCCACCTCGGTGGCGCGGTTTAGATAATGGTCGATCAGGACCGGATCGTCGCCGGACACCCGCATCGCCTCGCCGACATAGCGGTCCAGTTGTTCGCGATCGTGGACGATCATCATGCCGCGCCCGCCCAGCACATAGGAGGGACGCAGCACGACCGGATAGCCGACGCGGTCGGCCTCGTCGGCGGCTTCCTGCGCGGATCGCGCCAGGCCATTGGGCGGCTGCATCAGGCCGATGTGGTTCAGCATGACCTGGAACCGCTCGCGGTCCTCGGCCAGGTCGATGGAATCCAGCGATGTGCCCAGGATCGGCACGCCGTCCTCATCCAAGGCATGGGCCAGCTTCAGCGGCGTCTGTCCCCCGAATTGCACGACGCAGCCGATCAGGTCACCCTTCGACCGCTCGACCTCGATCAGTTCCAGCACGTCCTCGGCCGTCAGCGGCTCGAAATACAGCCGGTCGGAGGTATCGTAGTCGGTCGAGACAGTCTCGGGGTTGCAGTTGACCATGATCGACTCTACGCCGATGTCAGCGAAGGCAAAGGCCGCGTGGCAGCAGCAGTAATCGAACTCGATCCCCTGCCCGATCCGGTTGGGCCCGCCGCCGAGGATGATCGCCTTCTTCCGGTCGGTCGGCTCGGATTCGCAGACCGGAACCTGGCCCAGGGCGCCGGTCTCATAGGTCGAATACATATAGGCGGTGGCCGAGGCGAACTCGGCGGCGCAGGTGTCGATCCGCTTGAACACCGGGCGGACGTCCAGGGAGCGACGCGCGGTGCGGACGGCCGTTTCCGTAGTGCCGGTGAGGTAAGCGAGGCGGGCGTCGGAAAACCCCTTGGACTTGAGGCGGCGGAACTCTCTCGCTTCCTCTTCCCGCTCATCCCGGCGAATGCCGGGATCCAGATCACGGATGCCGTCCTGACCAGCTTGCTTCTGATCTGGGCCCCGGCATTCGCCGGGGTGAGCGGAGGATGAGACACCGGGCAATCCCTTGACCCGCACATGGCCCTCTTCGCGCACGATGTCGGCGATCTGGCTCAGGAACCACGGCTCGTAGGCACAGGCCGCATTGACCTCCTCGACCGACAGCCCGTGACGGAAGGCCTGGGCGATCACCCGGATGCGGTCCGGTGTGGGGATCCCCAGCGCCCGCACCACGGCGGCGCGGGCCCCGGCCTCGTCCTCGACATCGGTGGTGCCTTCGATCTCGATCTCGTCGAAGCCGGACAGGCCGGTCTCAAGCCCGCGCAGGGCCTTCTGCATCGATTCCTGGAAGGTCCGGCCGATGGCCATGACCTCCCCGACCGACTTCATCGAGGTGGACAGCGTCGCCTCGGCGCCGGGGTATTTCTCGAAGGCGAAGCGCGGAATCTTGGTCACGACATAGTCGATCGACGGCTCAAACGAGGCCGGGGTGACCTGGGTGATGTCGTTGGTCAGCTCGTCCAGCGTATAGCCGACCGCCAGCCGCGCCGCGACCTTGGCGATGGGGAAGCCCGTGGCCTTGGACGCCAGGGCGCTTGACCTGGACACGCGAGGATTCATCTCGATCACCACCATCCGGCCGTCGGCGGGATTGATCGCCCACTGCACGTTCGACCCGCCGGTCTCGACGCCGATCTCGCGCAGGACGTTGATTGAGCCCGTCCGCATCCGCTGATATTCTTTGTCGGTCAGCGTCAGGGCGGGGGCGACGGTGATGCTGTCGCCCGTATGGACCCCCATTGGATCGACGTTCTCGATTGAGCAGATGATGATGCAGTTGTCCGCCGTGTCGCGGACCACCTCCATCTCGTACTCCTTCCAGCCCAGCACCGATTCCTCGATCAGCACCTCGGTCGTCGGCGACAGGTCCAGCCCGCGCAGGACGATCTCCTCGAACTCCTCGCGGTTAAAGGCGATGCCGCCGCCGGTCCCGGCCAGGGTGAACGACGGCCGGATGATCGCCGGCAGGCCGACGAACTCCAGCCCCTCCAGCGCCTCCTCCATCGAATGGGCCGCCTTGGAGCGCGGGCTCTCCAGGCCCAACTTGTCCATGGCGTCGCGGAATTTCTGCCGGTCTTCTGCCTTGTCGATCACCTCGGCCCGCGCCCCGATCATCTCGACGCCGTACCTGGCCAGCGCCCCCGACGCATCCAGCGCCAGCGCCGTGTTCAGTGCCGTCTGCCCGCCCATGGTCGGCAGCAGGGCGTCGGGGCGTTCCTTCTCGATGATCTTCTCGACCATCTCCGGCGTGATCGGCTCGATATAGGTCGCGTCGGCCAGCCCCGGATCGGTCATGATCGTCGCCGGGTTGGAGTTGACCAGGATGACCCGATACCCCTCGGCCTTCAGCGCCTTGCAGGCCTGTACGCCGGAATAGTCGAACTCGCAGGCCTGGCCGATGACGATCGGCCCGGCGCCGATGATCAGGATCGACTGGATGTCCGTGCGTTTGGGCATCTCAGCCTCCTTCAGTGGGTCACGACCGCGCACTCCCAGCCGTCATAGTTCAGCTGGAAGGCCGCGGCCCAGGATTGCATCATGGCCGAAACGGGCGCGAACGACGCCTCATCGACCGGGATCGTGGTTTCGAGCACGGTCATGTCGTCCTGACCGCGTGTGACGAAGCCGGCCCGCCGGGCGACCTCGTTCAGGTCGTCGTGATCGCCGTCGCCATGGAAGTAGAACAACGTATGCCTCGGCGTGACGCCAGAATCGCCCTGGGCCGCGAGGGCGGCGCGCACGGCGGCATCCTTGTCGTCCTGGTCGTCCAAAGGCCTGTCTCTCGCGCACGAACGACCGGCGCAGCGGGCGCGCTGCGGCCGGGTCCGTTCGGGTTGTCGGTCAAGCGGTCGGTCTAGAGAACCGTCCGACAAACTGCAAACGGATAGATGGGGCGAGTTCCGGCGCTCCGGCCACCAAGCGTGGCAACGGATGTGTCGTCAATGTGAGACGAAGGACACGACTTTAAGAAAATGCGCCCCATTTTGGCTTCATTTGCCTCGAAGGTGGCGGCTCCGAGACGATTTGGCGACGGTTTGGTTTCCTAACGCCTGTAACCCGCCGAATGGATCGATCAGATAACACCAGTCACGTATCATTGATACTCAACGGAAACAGTATGATTACCAGGAAGCAATCCCTTCTCACCACGACCCTTCTGGGCGGTGCTGTCCTTTTCGCCTCGGCGAGCGGTGCGATGGCTCAGGACGCCGTCACGCCGGTGCCGCAGGACGAAGCCGTCGTCGACGAGATCGTGGTGACGGGGTCGCGCATCCCCCGCCCCAATCTGGAACAACCGACCCCGGTCTCGACCGTCTCGACGGAGTCGATCGCCACCGCCGGCACCCAGGACCTCGGCGCGATCCTGGCCGAGCTGCCGTCGCTCAGCGCCAATGCGACGGTCCGCGGCAATTCCGACAGCTTCGGCGACTCCGGCGGCCTGAACTTCCCGGACCTGCGCTCGCTCGGCGCGGCGCGAACCCTGACCCTGGTCGACGGCAAGCGTCACGTCGGCGGTGACGCCGGCAATGCCGCGGTCGATCTGAACGCTATCCCGGCCGGTCTGGTCGACCGTGTCGAGGTGATCACCGGCGGCGCCTCGGCCATCTACGGCTCCGATGCCGTCTCGGGCGTGGTCAACATCATCCTGAAGGACGACTTCGAAGGGGCCGAATTCTCGGCCCAGGGCAGCATCGCCGAAGACGGCATCGGCGGCACCTATTCGGCCAATGCGGTCGTCGGCCGCAACTTCATGAACGATCGCCTGAACGTCACGGGCACGCTGTTCTATGATCATTCGGACCAGGTCATCGCCAGCGAGGTCGACGCCCTGCGCGACTATGGCACGATCCTGAACCCCGCCGACACCGGCCCCGACGACGGCATCCCCGACCGCTTCCTGGTGCCCTTTGTGCTGACCGACTATCTCGATGAGAACGGCGTCATCATCGACAACAACAGCTTCGACATCATCACGGCCATAGGCAACGACGGGCGTCCGGTGCCCCAGCGCCCGCGCAACGGCACCAACAGCTTTGCCTTCGGTCAGCTGTTCGATTGCGACACCTGTGCCTCGCTGGACGACTATGTCTATCTGCAGCCCGAGACCGACCGCTACGGTACCAATGTCCGTCTGCGTTACGACCTGACCAACGACATCTCGGCCTATGTCGACGCCAAATATGTGCGTTCCGAGATCCTGGACGCGGTGCAGCCGTCCTTCTCCTTCGGCGAGTATTTCATCGAGCCGGACAACGCCTTCCTGACGCCGGAACTGCAGGGCGTGATCGCCGGCCGCGACATCACCTTCGGCCGCTTCAACGCCGACATCGGCCCGCGCATCAACGACATCACGCGTGAGACCTATCGCGCCGTCGCCGGCGTGCGCGGCGTGACGACGACCGGCTTCGCCGACTTCGACTGGGACCTGTCCTACAACTACGGCGAGACCCAGAACGAGTTCGTCAGCCGCGGCGGCATCCTGCCCGGCAATTACGAAGCCGCCATCGACTCCGTGCGCGCGCCGGACGGCTCGATCCAATGCCGGATCAACGTGCCGTCCGCCCAGCCGGTCGACTATCAACCGCCGGCCAATGTCACGGACCCCGCCTGTGTCCCCTACAACCCGTTCATCCGCCAGAACACCGACGCCGCCATCGACTATGTGTCCTATGAGGCGACCCGCAACCACACCATCACCCAGGAAGTGGTCTCGGGCATCGTCAGCTTCGACACGGCGAAATTCTTCAACCTTCAGGGCGGCCCGATCGGCCTGGCCGGCGGGTTCGAGTATCGTGAGGAGACCAGCGAGAACATCAATGACCCGCTGGTGAAGTCGGGCGTCACCGAAAACGCGCCCCAGCCGGACGCCTTCGGCGGCTTCGAGGTGACCGAGGGCTTCGTGGAGTTCAACGCCCCGATCCTGGCCGACCTGCCGTGGGCCTATCGCTTCTCGATCGACGGTGCCTATCGCTATGCCGACTATTCGACGGTCGGCGCGGCCGAGGCGTGGAAGGTCGGCGGCATCTATGCGCCGATCCGCGACATCTCGTTCCGCGGCACCTATTCGAAGGCGGTCCGCGCTCCGAACATCACCGAGGCCTTCCTGCCGGCCACGGCGGGCTTCTTCTCGGTGACCGACCCCTGCGACGCCGACAACGTCCAGGCCGATCCCGATCGTGCCGCCAACTGTGCGGCGGACGGCGTGCCGGCGGGCTTCCAGTCCAACACCAACGTCTCGATCGAAGGCGAGTCGAGCGGCAACCCGGATCTCAACGCCGAGGAAGCGACCAGCTTCACCTATGGCGTGGTGCTCCAGCCGCGCTTCATCCCCGGCTTCACCTTCACGGCCGACTACTATGATATCGAGATCGACGACGCGATCGCCCTGATCGCGGGCCAGGACATCATCGACAACTGCTATGACGCCTCCGGCGGCCTGGACGAGAATTTCTGCTCCCTGTTCACGCGCGGGGCGGACGGCAACATCGATTTCGTCAACACCACCTTCGTCAACGCCGCGTCGCTCAACACCAAGGGCTGGGATTTCGAGGCCACCTATTCCGCCAACCTGGACGACTGGGCGGCCTCCAACCCGACCATGTTCGGCGGGCTGCGGGGTCGGCTGACCGCCAGCCTGACGGCCAACTATCTCGACGAGCTGAACTTCTTCGCCTTCGCCGACCGTCCCGACGAGATCGACGTCGAGAAGGGCGAGGTCGGCGATCCGGAATGGTCCTACAAGTCGCGCTTGACCTGGGACGACGGCACCTGGGCCGTCACCTGGGAAAGCCGGTTCGAGGACCGGGTCGCCCGCTTCGACGTGACCCCGCAGGAAGGTATCAACCCGCCGGAGTCGATCTCGCCGAACTATGTCGAGGCCAAATTCTACAACGACTTCATCGTGCGCTATCGCATGGATGAGCGGTTCGGCCTGTCGAACGCCGAACTGTTCGCCGGCGTCAACAACGCCTTCGACGTCGAGATGCCCTATGGCCTGACCGGCAACGGGACGGCATCGACCTATGACCTGTACGGTCGCCAGTTCTTCGGCGGCGTGCGCGTCCGGTTCTGATCCGGCCGATCGGATCCAAGACAGGGGGCGGGCATCAAGGTGCCCGCCCCCTTTTTCGCGCCCGGCCTCAGGCCGCCACTCGCGTCGCGACCCATTCCGGCAACCGGGCGATCGTCTCCAGCGCGCCGTAGCGGGCGTGGTTCTGGGGCGCGTCGGCCAGTTCGTGGGCCCAGGTGACAACGTAGGGGATGTGGACCGCGAACGCCCCGGCCTCGAGCGCGGGCAGGACGTCGGACTTCATTGAATTGCCGGCCATGACCGCCTCGTCCGGCCCCGTACCGTGGCGGGTGAAGACGCGGTCGTAGGTGCCGCGGTTCTTCTCGGACACGATCTCGACGGCGGCGAACAGTTCGCCCAGGCCCGAAGCGGCCAGTTTGCGCTCCTGATCCAGCAGGTCGCCCTTGGTGACCAGGACCAGGCGATAGCGTTCGGCGAGGGCGGCCAGGGCCTCGTCGACGCCGGGCAGGGTCTCGACCGGATGGGCGATCATCTCGCGGCCGGCGGCCAGGATTTCGCGGACGATGTGGCTCGGGGCCTCGCCGTCGCAGAGTTCCATGGCGGTCTCCAGCATCGACAGGGTGAACCCCTTGATGCCGTAGCCGTAGAGACGGAGGTTGCGGCGCTCGACCTCGGCCAGGCGGGCCTGGGTGGTCGGCTCGTCGGCGTGGTCGCGGACCAGGTCCAGGAACCGGGCCTGGGTCAGGCGGAAGATGGTCTCGTTGTGCCAGAGGGTGTCGTCGGCATCGAGACCGACGGTGGTGATGGGCATGAGGCTAGCCTGGGCTGACGGGTTGCGCGGGCCGGTCTGGCCCGGCCCGACACCGATCGCAAGCCTCAGTCGGCCAGGGCGGTCTTCAGGAACGCGACCACGCGGGGCCAAGCCTCGGCGCGGGCGGCGGTCAGGCCCTCGGGCGTGCCGCCGAGGAAGCCGAACATGGCCTGCATCTGGGGCGTGACGGCGGGGATCGGGGGGCCGAAGACGGCGTGGCCGGCACCGTCATAGACCAGGCTCTCGACCGGATGGGCGAAGGCGTTGGCGGTCAGGCGGACCTGGATGCGGGCGGCCATGTCGGCCGCGGGCCACAGGCCGTCGTCGCTGGCCGAGACCAGCAGGATCGGGCCGGCGATCCGCTCGACCGGGATCTCGGTCTCGGGCGCGGCCTTAGCCAGGCTGTCGGCGTACAGCTGATAGATGCCGCGGAAGCCGTTGCTCATGTCGTAGGGGACGTAGGGGACCGGCTCGCCCGCCGAGGTCCAGGAGGCACCGGTGGGGCCGCCGGTCTGGTCGATGCCCTGCCAGACGACGCTGGAGGGTGTGCCCACGGCCACGGCCCGGATGCGGTCGTCGCGACTGGCGGTCAGCAGGGCCAGCTCGGCGCCTTTGGAGACGCCCACGACGGCGATGGGCTCGGCGCCATCGGGGCGAGCCTGGAGCCATGCGAGGCCGCCAGCGACCGGTTCGATCGGGATCAGGTCCAGCTTGGCCGGCAGGCCCGGCTCTCCGAAATAGGCGACGGCCAGGGCGTCCAGGCCCTCGGCGGCAAGGCGGCGGGCAATGCCGCGCGAGCCGCCTAGGCCACCCTCGGACCCGCCCAGGACCAGGACGGCGCCTCGCGACGCCGTCGCCGGGTCGGCAGCGTAGTATTCGGCGACGAGGCCGTCCTCGCGGATCACGGTGGCGGGGGGGCGTCGGGGCCGGGGCGGTCGCCGGGCGCGGCGGAGTTTGGGCCTGGGCCACGGCGGGGGCGACGGCCAGGGTCACGATCAGGGCGACGACGGTGGCGTGAAGACGGGACATGGCGGGGCTCCAATTCGAGACCATACTTTGTGATAACAAGGACTCTGCGCGTCAATCGCTTCTTGCTGACGGGACACGGGGAACGGCCTCGGTTCCCTGCAGAAAAAACGGTGCAACAGTGCAACCAGGCGTCAAATCATTGTCTTTACATGACTTTTACAACAACGGAGTGCAATCCCATTATACACCCCCTGTATAACGAGGCGCCGTGTCGCGCTTGCGCCTCGTGCGCCACCTGCCATCGTCCGCGCTCAATGGCGATGGCGGAGGCGGGATGACGGACGCGGCGGCGGTAGTGATCGGAGCATCGGGCGGGATCGGCGCGGCCGTAGCGGATCGGCTGGAGGCGGACGGGCGGTTCTCGGCCGTGCGTCGGCTGTCACGGTCGGGGACGGGGTTCGATCTGGAGGACGAAGCCTCGATCGCCGCGGCGGCGGCGCGGGTGGCCGAGGGGCCCCCTCCCCGGTTGATCTTTGTCGCGACAGGGGTGCTGCATCTCGGTCAGGAACCGGAACGGTCGTATCGGGCGATGACGGCCGAACATCTGATGCGGGACTATCGGATCAACACGGTCGGGCCGGCGCTGGTGGCCAAGCATTTCGTGCCGCTGTTGCCGCGCGACCGGCGGGCGGTGTTCGCGGCGCTGTCGGCGCGGGTGGGGTCGATCGGGGACAATCGGCTGGGCGGGTGGCACAGCTATCGGGCGTCCAAGGCGGCGCTGAACATGATCCTGAAAAACCTGGCGATCGAACTGGGGCGGACACACCCGCAAGGCCTGGTGGCGGGGCTGCACCCCGGCACGGTGGATACGGCGCTGAGCACGCCGTTCCAGAAGGGGGTGCGGGAGCTGTTCACCCCGGTCCGCTCGGCGGCGGCGATGCTGGCGGTGCTGGACGGGCTGACGCCGGCAGACAGCGGCGGGGTGTTCGCCTGGGACGGGGCGCGGGTGCCGGACTAGGTCTTAACCGTCTTCGTCAGCGATCTGTTGGGGGTCCAGGCGCAATTCTTTCCGATTGGCGGGGGCCATGGAAAGGCGATCCGCGTGGCGAACGTGCCGACGACCACAGGGACCGGACCGGGTCGACGCGACCCGTTCGCGGGCGCTGCCGTGCCCGATCGCGGCCCCTATGCGCCGCTGGAGGCCCACGCCAGTTTCGGCCTGGTCACCCGGTCGGGGCGCGAGATGCTGGTGCGGCTGGCGGCCCAGCCGGTGTTCGATGTCCAGCGACGGGTGATCGTCGGCCACCGCATCCGGCGCGAGGTGCGCCATGTCGGCGACCGTTCGGCCTTCAGCATGCTGGGCCGGCGCGCGCTGGAGGGGGCGGACCTGAAGCGGATCGACGTGGAGGCCCTGCGCCACAGCCTGCCGCTGCTGCGGCCCGACCGGGATCAGGTCGGGATGGCGCCGGTGTTCTGGCGCACCGTGTCTTCGGCGGCCGGGCGGCTGGCCCTGGCCCTGCCGGAGGACACCGGGAACCGGCTGGTGCTGGAGGTGATCGGCGGGCTGGAGACGCAGCGGCCCGAGGGCCTGGCCGAGATGCTGGAAGCCTTCGCCGAGGCGCGGCGCACCGTCTTCCTGCATGCCGCCCCGGACGTGGACATGGTGCGCAGACTGGGGAGGGTGTCGCCCGACGGCCTGACCCTGGACCTGGCCGGCGTCGATCACACAGGCGCGCGCGGCTGCGAGCGGGCGCGGCGGCTGATCGGTGTGGCGCGCGAGGCGGCGCCGAAGGTGATGCTGCTGACCCTGCGCCCCGACCTGGGCGAGGCGGCCCGGGCGGCGGGCGCGACCCATGCGGTGTTCGGGGCGATGCGGGAGGTGGTGGTGTGAGGGCGAAGTTGGCCTCTCAGGCGTTGAACGCGACGCCTTCATCGGGCCCGAACTGCATCGGGTGAAGCCGGTCCATTTCCTTGTCGAAGCGGGCCCACAACACCGCGCCTTCCTCGCCCAGCAACCCCGCGTCGCGCTCGAAGCGGTTTTCCTCATGCACAGCGTCGAGGGGATCGCGCCAAATGAAGCTCGTCGCCTCTTCCAGTCTGGCGAGCGTCGCCTCAAGACGCTCTCGGATCATCGCCCGACGTTCATCCGACAGTCGATTGCGTTCGTCCTCTTCTTCGGCGAACAAGGAGGCTTGACCACGACTCATGATCGCAGCCTAGGCTTTCGTCCGAGGGCCGACAACGGGTCTGGCCTGAAGGGTGGGGGATAAGTGACCAGCAGCTGGCGAAGGGATCGGTTGCCGGAGATCGTCCGGGCGATGGCCTCGCGCCCGAGACACGAGGCCTTGCGCGGCTTGATCACCGAACTGCTGCGCGAAGGCTTCGGCGCGGCGTTCATCGAGCTGGAGCACGAACGCTATCTGATCGACAACAGCGGGCGGGTCGATGTGGCATGGGGTGCCACCGTGATCGAGCTGAAGAGCGACCTGCGCCGCGAAGAGCGCGACGTCATCGCCCGCATGCCCCACTATCTGGCCGACGCGAGCCCCCGCAGCGCGCCCGGTCGTACCACGGTCGGTCTGGCCACCGATGGCGCGACGCTGCTCGCCTACAGCCTGGACGACGGCACGCTCGAACAGATCGGCCGCTACGACATCCAGGTCGAACACCCCGAACGGCTGCTGAGCTGGCTGGAGCCGCTGCTGTCGCCGGAGCCCGAGGTGATGCCGACACCGATCGCGGTCGCCTTCACCTTCGGCCGATACAGCCTCGCCTTCGGCCGGGCGCGCGCGGAGCTCCGGCGGCTGTGGTCCGAGGTCGGCGACCATCCCGAAGCGCGGTTGAAACGCGACCTGTGGGAAGGCTTGCTGCGCCAGGTCTATGGCGACGACGTCGGCAGCGACGCGCTGTTCCTCCAGCACACCTATCTGACCATCCTGGTCAAGTCGATCGCGGCGCGCGTGCTCGACCTGGCCGTCGATGATCCGGCGCAGCTACTGTCGGGCGCGCTGCTGGCGAACGAAGGCATCGTCGGGGCCGTGGAGGCCGATTTCTTCGACTGGCCGCTGCTGGCCGGAGGCGGCGATGACCTGGTGCGTTCCCTTGCCGCGGAGACGGTGCGTTTTCGACTGCGCGACGTCGAGGTCGATGTGCTCAAGAGCCTGTACGAGAGCCTGATCGATCCCGACGAACGACACGATCTGGGCGAATACTACACCCCCGATTGGCTGGCGGCGCGGGTCGTCGCGGCCGCGATCCCACGTCCGCTGGAGCAGCGGGTGCTCGATCCGTCCTGCGGCTCGGGTACCTTTCTGTTCCATGCGCTGCGTCGCCTCATTCAGGCCGGTCGGGATGCGAGACGACCACCGGCCGAGATCGTCGCCGCCTGCGCGGATCGGGTGTTTGGGATCGACGTGCACCCCGTCGCGGTGGCGCTGGCGCGCGTCACCTGGCTGCTGGCGCTGGGCGATCTGGTGCGTGATCGCCCTCCGATGCTGAGCGTGCCCGTCTTCATGGGCGATTCCATGCAATGGAGCCTGCGCCCGCTCGGCGCTTCGGCCGAAGTGCTGGTCGATGTCCCGCCCAACGATCCGCCGCTGCGTATTCCGGCCGGTCTGGCCAGCGACCTCAGCCTGTTCGAGCGCGCGCTCGACGAACTCAACCGAGGGCTCGACACCCTCGCCGAGCCGGAGGCGGTGAGAGACGCCATCGCCCGCGCCGGGGCCGACGCCGAGGACGCGGCCATGCTGGGTCGAACCTTCGCGCAGCTGAAACAGCTCTTTCTCGACGGCCGCAATCACATCTGGACGTTCATCCTGCGCAACCTGCTGCGCCCGGTGTGGCTGTCGCACCCCGATCACCGGGCCGATGTGCTGATCGGCAATCCGCCCTGGATCGTCTATCGCCACCTGAGCGCGGACATGAAGGAGCGGCTGCGCGACGCGCTGCAAAGCTACGGTCTGTGGGTCGGCGGCAGCCTGGCCACGCATCAGGACATGTTCGCCCTGTTCTGGGCGCGCGGGGCGGAACGCTATCTGAGGGACGGCGGCACCCTGGCGCTGGTCCTGCCCTATGCCGCGCTGAACGCGCCCGCGTTCGCCGGGCTGCGGGACGGGGACATGCGGCATGTGCGGGTCGCGGTCACGGGGGGCTGGGGGCTGGAGCGGGTCTGGCCGATCTTCGGGGCGCAGTCCGGCAGCAGCACCACCAGCACCTGCGTGCTGTTCGGCCAGCGCGACCGCGCCGGGCCGCCACCGACGGAGATCGATCGCTGGGTCGGCGTGCTGCCCCGACGCGACGCCAGCGAGGCCGAGGCGACAGAGGCGCTGGAGCCTGTCCGCGCCGCCTGGCCGAGGCCCCGGACACTGATCGCCGCCTCGCCTTATCGCAGGCGTTTCCGGCAGGGGGCGAGCCTCAGCCCGCGTAGGTTCTTTCTGGTTGAATATATCACCTCGGGTCGCCTTCAGAGCCGCCGCGAGGCGCCGCGCGTCAGGGGACGGGCGGGTAACCTCGACAAGCGCCCATGGACGAGCGTGGAGCCTCCCGAAGGGCCGGTCGAACGCGCATTCGTGCGCCGGATCGCGCTGGGCGAGTCCATTGCGCCATATCGAATCCTCGATCTGATGACCGGCGTGATCCCCATGGAAGATGGCGCGATCCTTACGGCGGCGAGCGCGGACGGACGCGGACATCGCGGACTTGCAGCATGGTTGCGCGACGCCGAGGCGAAGTGGAACGAACACAGTAATCAAGGGGCAAACGGTGGACCGCGAGTGACGCTCGGGCAATCTGTGAACCACATTCAAAAACTAACGGCGCAGTCAGCGAGATCGCCGGTCCGTGTTCTTTACAGCAAGGCTGGAACCCGGCTGAGTGCATGCTGGATTGAAGACGAAGCTGTTTTTGTTGACACCTCGGCGTATTGGGCGGCGGTGAATTCGCTTGAGGAAGCCTGCTATGTGTGTGCGGTAGTCAATGCGGAAAACGTGTTGAACCGCGTGAAAGAGCTCCAACCCATCGGCCAGCGCGATCCGCGTCACTTCGACAATCTGGTCTGGACGCTGCCGATTCCCGAGTTCGACGCGACCGAAGCGCTCCATTCGGATATCGCGGCGGCGGCGCTCCATGCCGCCCAGGTCGCCGCAGCGGTCCCCCTGCCCGACGACGCGCATTTCACCACCAAGCGACGGCTGATCCGGCACGCCCTGGAGGAGGACGGGATCGCGCAAACGATCGAAAGGTTGGTCGACGCCCTGCTTCCTCTCTAACGCTCCCGACCGGACCGCCATGACCCAGACCGACACCCTCCCCACCCCCGCCCGCAAGATCGGCTGGGGCATCGCGGCCCTGGTCGTGGCGGGCAATATGATCGGGTCGGGGGTGTATCTGGCGCCGGTGGCCTTGGCCTCGACGGGGTCGTCCAGCCTGATCGGATGGGCGATCTGTGGGGCCGGGGCGATGATCCTGGCGGCGGTGTTCGCCGGGCTGGGACGGGTTCAGCCGGACGCGGACGGGCTGTCGGACTTCACGCGGCGGGGGCTGGGGCGGTTCGTGGGGTATCAGACGGCCATCGCCTATTGGGGGGTGTGCCTGACCGGCAATATCGCCGTGGCCATCGCGGGGACGGGGTATCTGGCCTTCTTCTTTCCAGTGCTGGCCCAGCCCGGGCCCGCGGCGGTCAGCAATCTGGTGCTGATCGGGATCACCACCACGGCCTATGCGACGGGGGCCAGGGTGGCGGCGCGGCTGGGGGCCGTGACGCTGGCGATCGGGTTGATGCCGCTGGTGCTGGCCATCGTCGCGGGGGCTGTGGCGTTCGACGGGGCGACGTTCGCGGCGTCGTGGAACCCGTCGGGGGAGCCGTTGGTCGCCGTCATTCCGGCGTCGCTGGTGGTGATCTTCTGGTCGTTCCTGGGGCTGGAGAGCGCGGCGGTGCTGTCGAAACTGGTGCGGGATCCGGCGCGGGACGTGGGGCGGGCCTCGGTGGCGGGGTGGGCTTGGCGCTGGCGGTGTATGTAGCGGCGTCGGCGGCGGTGTTCGGGGTCATTCCGGCGGGGGAGCTGGCGGCTTCGACCAGCCCGTTCGCCGACCTGGCGGCGCGGGTGTTCGGGGCGTCGGTGGCCGGGCTGGTCGCGGCCTGTGCGGTGATCAAGGCGCTGGGCACCATCGCCGGCTGGACCATCCTGGGCGGAGAGACGGCGCGGTCGGCGGGCGAGGCGGGGTATCTGCCGCGGGTGTTCGGCCAAGCCAGCCGGCCGGGGCATCTGCCGCTGTCGAACCCGCTGATCAACGGGGGGATCATGGCGGTGCTGGCGGTGGCGACGGCCCAGCCGACGCTGGCGCAGCAGTTCGGCCTGCTGATCGGGGCGTGCACGGTGCTGACCATCTGTCTGTATGCGCTGTGTTGCGTGTCGCTGTGGCGGTTCGCGGCGAGCCCGGGGTGGCGGGTGCTGGCGGGGGTGGGGCTGGTGTTCGCGGTCGGGGCGGTAGTGGCGGCGGTGCCGGGGAATGTGGTGCCGGCCGTGGTGCTGTTCTGTGTGGCGTCGGTGGGGTGGATTTGGGTGCGCAAGACCTCGCGCGGTCGCGTTGACCCGGTCGGCACCACGCTTTAGCAACGCCGCCGTTTGCCCGCCGGGATTCGGTGGTATGGAGCGGCCCATGACCCAGAAATCGTTTCCGGCCCTTCTTCCCGGCTGCACCGGCGTGCTGGCGCTGGCCGACGGCACGATCCTGCAAGGCATTGGCGTGGGGGCGACCGGGTCGGCGGTGGGCGAGGTGGTCTTCAACACCGCCATGACCGGCTATCAGGAGATCCTGACCGACCCGTCCTACATGAGCCAGATCCTGGCCTTCACCTTTCCGCACGTCGGCAATACCGGCACCAATGCCGACGACATCGAACAGATGGGTGGCGGGTCGGATACCTCGGCGCGGGGGGCGGTGTTCCGCGACCTGCCGACCGATCCGGCCAACTGGCGGTCCGACAGCGATCTCGACGGCTGGATGAAGCGGCGGGGCGTGGTCGGGTTGTCGGGCGTCGATACCCGCGCCCTGACCCAGCTGATCCGTGACAAGGGTGCGCCGCATGCGGTGATCGCCCACGATCCCGAGGGCCGGTTCGACCTGGAGGCGCTGGTCGCCCAGGCCAAGGGCTGGACCGGGCTGGTCGGGCTGGACCTGGCCAAGGCGGCATCGACGCTCCAGACGTTCGAATGGGACCAAGGGCTGTGGGACTGGCCCGAGGGCCATCCGCGCGTCGATGCCGCCGACAAGTCGGTGGTGGTCGTGGACTATGGGGTCAAACGCAACATCCTGAGGGCCCTGGCCTCGACCGGGTGCCGGATCACCGTGGTGCCGGCGACGACCAGCGCCGAGGACATCCTGGCGCGAAACCCGGACGGGGTCGTGCTGTCGAACGGGCCGGGCGATCCGGCGGCGACGGGCGAATACGCTGTCCCCGAAATCCGCAAGCTGGTCGACAGCGGCAAGCCAGTGTTCGGCATCTGTCTGGGGCATCAGATGCTGGCGCTGGCGCTGGGCGCCAAGACCGTCAAGATGGACCAAGGCCACCACGGGGCCAACCATCCGGTCAAGGACCTGACCACCGGCAAGGTCGAGATCGTGTCGATGAACCACGGCTTCACCGTCGATCGCGACAGCCTGCCGGACGCGGTGATGGAGACGCATGTGTCGCTGTTCGACGGCACCAACTGCGGCATCGCCCTGAAGGACCGCCCGGTGTTCAGCGTGCAGCATCACCCGGAGGCGTCTCCGGGCCCGACCGACAGCCTGTATCTGTTCGACCGGTTCGCGGCGTCGATGACGCGGTGAGGGTGTCACGTCGACGCTTGCCGAGGCATTGATTTGGTTCAAGGCGCTTGAGACTCCGCGAAAACGGAGTCTCATTGTCTCATCTGGAAGCCGGGGCGGATCGCGGGTCATGCAGGCGATCCTGCCCGCCCGCTGCGTCAGGATCGGTCGCGGGCGTGGTCAGGGCAGCGGGGCGAAGCTCTTATCTTCCCGAAGCGCGCACGCCTTTCTGACCGCCACCGGCGCGGCGTGGAGCCAGTAGTCGGCGTCCTCGGCCCGGTTGGAGCGGCGGCGTTCGAGGCCGCGCAGGCGCCTCAGAGCGGCGTTCTCGAGCAGGCGGGCATGGAGGGCACGGGGCGTCAGGTCGAGGATGGCGGGGGAACCAGGGACGGCGACGGCGTCGGGGCCAGTGGGTTCCACCGCCGGTCGGGCGATGGCGATGAACATGCGTTTCTCTTTTTTGGGGGGTGAACCCGGCGCTTCTGCACTTGACGGTCGTGGCGTTAACAACAGCGGTTGTGGATAGTTCCGGTATGCGACAAAAATATGCTACGAATCAGGACGTTGTCGCCGCCTTCCCGCCCATATGGTTAAGGATGAGTTAAAGCCGTTCGGCGATCCGCGCCTTTCGGCGCGTTTCGGCCCGGTCCTTGCGCCGTTTCGCGCGAAAAGGGGCCTGGCCATGGTCTGGACGGCGATTTCGACCCGGAATGAGACACCGCCGATCGCGCGCGGGGGGTGGCTGGACGCGCTGCGGTTCATCGTGGCGTCGCTGATCATCCTGCATCATTTCCAGGCGGCGGGGCCGGTGCCCCTGGCCGAGGCGCTGCATCCGGTGTTCGAGCGGGGCGGGTTCCTGCTGACCAATTTCTTCCTGATCGACAGCGGCTATGTGCTGATGCGGGTCTATGGGTCGGCGGTCGGGTCGGGGCGGATGACGGGGACGGACTTCTTTCTGAAGCGGTTCCTGCGGGTGGTGCCGGCGCATCTGATGATGATCGCGGTGCTGGTCGTCCTGGTGGTGGTCGGTGGCCTGGCCGGATTCGCGCCGCGCAATCCGGAATGGTTCGCCTGGGACCAGTTGCCGGCGCAGGCCCTGCTGGTCCAGGGGTTCGGCGTCTATGGCGGCCTGGGCTGGAACGCCCCGACCTGGTCGGTGTCCGCCCTGATCGGCTGCTATGTCTGTTTCCCGTTCATCCTGCGGCTGCTGCGGGGGCTCGGGCCGTGGACGGCGCTGATCGGGATGGCGGGGCTGTACCTGCTGGCCAATGAGCTGACCTGGGCCCTGCTGGGCTATCCGGTCTATCAGATGCCGATGATGTACGGCTTCGCGCGGGGCCTGCCGCTGTTCGTGCTGGGCATGGGGCTGGCGGTGTTCAACGAGAAGCTGTGGGTCGCACCGAAGCTGGCCGGGTGGATCGGCGTCTCGGCCGCCGTGGCGCTGGCGGGGGTTCAGTGGTTCGACAAGCACGCGCTGGTGTCGCTGGTGCTGATCTCGACGATCATCCTGGCGGCGGGGGCCGTTCCGGTGACGCGACCGTCCAGGCTGATCGAGAAGGCGGCGGTGGTGTCCTTCGCCATGTTTATTTCGAACGAGGTGGTCCGGATCGCCTGGTTCGGGGCGGCCAATGTCGCCATCGCGCGGTTGGGCCTGTCCGAGTCGGTGCAGTGGGCGATCTGGGGGGCGGGGGTGCTGGCGGCCTTCGTCTTCGCCTGGGTGTTCCACATCCTGGTCGATGCGCCGGTCCAGAACCGGATCAAGGCCTGGCTGAAGCGCCGCTCGGGTCGCCGTGCGGCCGGGGTCGGGCCGGTGGTGTCGATCGAGGGCTAGGGCTCGGGCTCATAGCACCGAAACGACCTATCTTCCGCTCATCCCGGCGAAAGCCGGGACCCAGATCAGAGACCGGGTCGGCCGGATCAGACGGCCGAACGGCTGCTCTCTTCAGGGTGTTTTGCATCTGGGCCCCGGCATTCGCCGGGGTGAGCGGAGATTGGGAATGGGGCTCAGTACGCGCTGTTCAGGTGCAGGATGTTGCCGTCCGGGTCCTTGAACCAGGCCATGCGGAAGTCGTCCATGCGGTGGATTCCGTCCGCGAAGGTCGCGTCGTCCATCGGATAGTGTTCGAAGGCCACGCCCTTGGCGGTCAGGTCGGCGACGATGGATTCGATGTCGTCGCCGACGGCCCAGACCACAGCATTGGCCTGGTTCGTGCCGGCGAAGTCGGACGGATAGACGACCAGGTCGGTCGCGCCGGTCTTGAACACCAGCGGGCCATTCTCGTCATCCTCGGTCAGGTCCAGACCCAGGGTGTCGCGGTAGAAGGCGCGGGCGCGGGGGACGTCGGAAACGGCGACGATGGCAGAGGACGACTTGGTTCTGAGCATGGGGTTTCTCCTGTGCGAACAGAGAAACCGGGAACGGCCGCGAAGGTTCGATCACCGCGCCGATCAGATCGGCATGCGCATGATTTCCTGATAGGCGCTGATCACCTGATCCCGCACGGCGATGACGGTTTCCAGCGAGGCTTCTGCGCTGGACACGGCGGTGACCACGTCGATCAGCGAGCCCTGACCCTGAACGCTGGTCATCATCTGGGTCTCGGCCGAGCGGGTCTGCTGGACCGTGTCGGTCATCACGTTCTGGAGCAGTTCGCCGAAGCCGGGCTGGGCGACGGGCGCGGAGGCGCCGGTCGACATGCCGCCGCCCTGGATCGCCGCATAGGCCTTGGCCGCCATCATGGGGTTCATGGATCAGGCCCTATCGCTTGATGATGTCGAGGGTGCGGGTCTCCATCGACCGCGCCGTCTCGATGACGTTGAGGTTGGCCTCGTAGGCGCGCTGCGCCTCACGCATGTCCATGGCCTCGATCAGGGTATCGACGTTGGGGCGGCGCACATAGCCGTCGCCGTCGGCCGCCGGATGGGACGGATCGTAGTCGGTGCGGAAGTCGCGTTGATCCGCCCGGACCTCGGCCAGGGCGACGCCGGTGACGCCGTCGATCTCGCGGGCCTGGAACACCGGGACCTGGCGGCGATAGGGCTGGCCGCCGGCGGTCAGGGCGGTGGATTCGGCGTTGGCGATGTTCTCGGCGATGATCCGCATGCGCGACTGCTGCGCCTTCAGGGCGCTGGCGGCGACGGCCATGGCGTCGTTGCGGGGCGGGATGGACTGGGGCATCGGTTATCCTTGCGCCGGGCGTTTGGCGGCCATGCGGATCAGGGTCATCGACTTCTGATACAGGCCTATGGCGGCGTCATAGGCCATGCGGCTCTCGGCCATCTTCAGCATCTGTTCCTCGACCACGACGGAATTGCCGTCCAGCGTCGTTTCGGAATCGGGCGACTTGTCCGAGGTGAAGCGGGCGACCGGAGCGCCGTTCGGGCCGCCGATGGGCATATGGCCGGCGCGGGTCTGGGCCATGCGCAGACCCCCGCCCTCGGCCATCGCCCTGGCGAAATCGGTCGGGGCCTTGAGGTCGCGGGCGACGTATCCGGGCGTGTCGGAGTTGGCGACGTTCTGGGCGACCACGCGCTGGCGCTCGTCCAGCCAGGTGAGGCGACCCTTGATCTGGTTCAGCAGCGGCAGGTCGGCGACGCCCATCGGTCGTCCTTTGCGTGAGTCGATGGGCAGAAACTGCCGCCTGCATGGTTAATACGGGGTTATCTCAACGGCTCATTAACCACGATCGGAAAGACTCAGGGCCTAGGGGGCTGCGGCTGTTTCGCGAGCCCGGCTGGGTCGCCCGCATGGATTTCCTCGATTTCGCCCGCGCCATCTTCGGCCTGGCCTTAGTGCTGGGGCTGATCGGCCTGGCCGCCTGGGCCTCGCGCCGATATGCGCCGCAGCTGATGGCGCGGCTGAACGCCGAGCGAGGCGAGCGGCGGATGCAGGTGGTGGAGACGCTGGTTCTGGATCCGGCGCGAAGGCTGGTGCTGGTCAGGGTCGATGCCGAGGAACGGCTGATCCTGCTGGGCGAAGGCAAGGAACTGATCGAGCCGCGTGGGGTGGCAAAGTGAACGCCCTCTCCCGGCGGGAGAGGGAGACCGCGCACGGCGGCGCAGCCATCGTCCTGATGCGGTCGGGTGAGGGGTTGGGCCCTCAACGATCGGACACCGTGACCCCTCACCCTTTCGCGCAAGACCGATCGCTGCGCTCTCGGGCGCTCAAGCCCTCTCCCGCTGGGAGAGGGATGCTGGGTTGGCCCCCGAAATCCGTACTCAAGCGCGCCTTCCTGCTTTCCCTGCTGGCCACCCTCGTCTGCTGGGCCTGGCCGCTGGCCGCCTTCGCTCAGGACGCCGCCGAAGCGGCCCAGTCCGGGGCGGCGATCAACGTCGACCTCGGCACCGGTGCCGGCCTGACCGAGCGGGTCGTGCAGCTGGTCGGCCTCATGACCGTCCTCAGCCTGGCCCCGTCGATCGTCATCATGACCACCAGCTTCGTGCGGATCATCGTCGTCCTGTCCCTGCTCCGCACCGCCCTGGGCATGCAGCAGTCGCCGCCGAACGCCGTCCTGGTGTCCCTGGCCCTGTTCCTGAGCGCCATCGTCATGGCCCCGACGTGGCAGGACGCCTATGATTCGGGCATCCGTCCGCTGATGGATCAGCAGATGGAACTGCCTCAGGCGTTCGATCTGGCGTCGGAACCTGTGAAGACTTTCATGCTCGGTCAGGTGGACCAGAGCGACCTGGCCCTGTTCACCCGGCTGAGCCAGATCGAGGCCCCCGAAACCGCCGCCGAACTGCCCCTGCGCGTCGTCGTCCCGGCCTTCATGATCAGTGAACTGAAGACCGCCTTCGAAATCGGATTTCTCCTTTTTGTTCCGTTTCTTGTGATCGATCTGGTGGTCGCCTCGGTGCTCATGTCCATGGGTATGATGATGCTGCCGCCGGTGGTGGTTTCGCTGCCGTTCAAACTGATCTTCTTCGTGCTGGTGGACGGCTGGAGACTGGTCGCCGGGAGCCTGGTCGAGAGCTTCCAGAGGGCTTCCGGAACGGGCTAGAACCCCACCCTGTGGGCGCTTCCGCGCCGATCCGACTTGCCAAGTCGCGTGAAAAGCGTGTTGATCCATCGTCCTCGCCCGGAATCGCGGGCGAACCCATCTGGAAACGACCATGACCACTCAAGCAGAACTGATTGCCGCCGTCGCCAAGGACACCGGTGTTTCGCAGGCCGACGCCGGCAAGGTGCTGACCTCGATCGTCGAGAACATCCACAAGTCCCTGAAGTCGGGCGGCGACGTGCGCATCTCGAACCTGGGCGTCTTCGACACCGCCGACCGCGCCGCCCGCGAAGGCCGCAACCCGGCCACCGGCGCCACGATCAAGATCGCCGCCTCCAAGGCCGTGCGCTTCCGCGTCTCCAAGCCGCTGAAGGACGCCGTCAACGGCTAGGCCTCAATCCGCTCACCCCGGCGAATGCCGGGGCCCAGATCAGGGAGCGGATCGGCTGGATCAGACGGCCGGTCCGCTGCTCTCTTCAGGGTGTATTCCATCTGGGTCTCGGCATTCGCCGGGATGAGCGGAGATTAAGCAGGGGCGGGTGATTGCGTGTTTGCGGCGCGGTCCCCGCCCGTCTTCTCTCGAAGCTGGGCCTTCATCGCCGTGACCCATCCGGCGAAGGTGTCGGCCCCCGCGGTCAGGCCGGCGAAATCGCCCGCCGCCGCCGAACTCTCCATCCCGTCCAGACCGTCCAGGGCGATCCGCATCGCCGCCGGCGACCGCGCCTTGTCCACGAACGGCTGATAGGCCCGCGACAGGCGCGTCACCGCAGCCGCGTTCTGGGCCAGCGAATAGCCGACACCGGCACGGACGACCCGGCTCTCTTCGTCGGCGGTCAGGGGGCGGGTCGTGTCGGTGTGGCGATCGCCGAGCCGGGCTTCATAAAGCGCCGCAGCGTCCGACCATTTCTGCTGTTTCCAATAGACGTCGGCGCGGACGTCGCGGGCGGCCGGGCTCTGGTCCGTATCCAGCACCTCCAGCGCATGATCGAGACGGCCCAGTTCCATCAGGGCGCGGGCCTCTAGCGCGCGGCGCTCGGCGTTGAGCGGCTTCGGCAACAGCGTCGTGCGCGAGGACCAGAGGGCCTGAAGCGCCGGTTCCGGCTGGCGGTCCATCAGATAGACGGTAGCCAGGTCGGTCGCGACCTGGGCCTTGGCGACGCCTTCGAGGCGGTTGTCGACCTGGTGTTTCAGCAGTTCCGCGGCCTGGTCCAGCAGATCGACATCGACCAGGCGGCGGGCCAGTCGGCGCACCATCTCGTCGCCGTCGGCCCCGACCGGGGTCAGTTCGCGGAAATCGTAGAACAGGCCCAGCGCCTGAATCGGCTGCATCCCGTCCGCCGCCCCATCCAGGAACAGGGCCTTGAAGGCGTTGGTCAGTTCGGCCTGCAGCTCGGCGCCGCCCGGCATGGTCGCCATGCGCTGGCCGGCCCCACGCAGGGCGTCCAGCGCCTCGCGATAGCGACCCTGGCTGAGATACAGTTCGCCGAGCGCCCGGATGACCGACAGCTCGGTCGCATCGCCGCGCCAGCGCCATTTCAGGCCCTCCAGTTCGGCGGCGGCGGCGTCCGGCTTGAGCCTCCCCTTGGCCAGTTCGAGTTTGACCACGCCCAGCTTGGCCGGGGTGGCGATGCCGTCCAGAGGGGCGCGGGCCACGGCCTTGTAGACCGCCAGAGCCCGGTCTCCCTGCCCTTCCAGCTCGAACAGCCGGGCCTGGATCAGGCGGGCGGTCAGCTGGTCCTCGGCGGGGGCCTCCTGGGCGAAGGCATAGTCCAGCAGGGCGCGGGCGCCGGGCAAGTCCTGGGTCTCCAGTGCGGCCAGGGCGTGGGCTGCGGCGAACCGGGCGCGCCAGCGCGAGGGGAATTGTTCGATCACCGAGGCGCTGGCGGCAAAGGCCTGTCGCGCCTCGGCCCATTCGCCGCGCTGGACGGCCAGATAACCCTGCCAGGCACGGACCGACGGATCGCCGACCAGGGTGCCGGCCGAGAAATCGGTCGCGGCTTCCTCGAAGCGGCCGATCGAGACCCGGGCCACGCCGCGCAGCCCGCGCACCTCGGGCTCGCCCGACAGACCGGGGTTGGCGACCAGCAGGGCGTTCAGGACGCCGATGGCTTCGTAGCCGAGAGCCGATCCGACCAGGAACCGGGCCAGGGCCATCCGGGCCTCGATCGGGGCGCGGGGGTCGTCGGTGGCGGCGATGCTTTCCTGGACGGCGGCATCCTGCAGCTCGCGGTGCCGGGCCATGAAGTCGCCGTGGCCAGTGTCAGCCCAACTGTCCAGAATCATCGCCGGATTGCGGGCCTTGGTCGGCGCGCCCTGCCCGCCTTGGGCGGCCTGTAGCGCTGCGGACGGCGGGGACAGGACAAGACCGCCGGGTCGGCTGAGGGTCACCAGGTCGCCGTCGGCGACGACGCTCAGATCGTCGGTCGGGGTCTCGACGGCCAGACCGTGGGCGGTCGGGATCAGGGATGCGTCCACGGTGCGTCGCGTTGTGCCGAGCCCCTTGCCGGGGGCCAGGGCCGTGACCGCCGCGAACCGGTCGCCCGACATCGGGTCGGTCAGCCAGACGGCCTTGGTCGCCCCGGCCATCCGGGCCACCAGCGCCGGCTGGCCGGTGTCGTCGCGGGTCAGTTCGATGCCCCCGGCCGCGCCGGCAGGCCCGCCCAGAGCCACGCTCCAGCCGGTCCCTTCGGGCTGTGCCGACAGGGCCATGCCGGTCGGGGCCGACAGACGCACCACCGTATAGTCCGGGCCCGCCGCCCAGCGTGCATCCCCCGTCGCGCCCAGGTCGCGCGCCTGGCCCATGTCCAGCCTGACCGCCGCATCGAACACGATCCAGACCGCCGGGCCGCGCCGGAACACGGCGGCGGCGACGGGAGCCGGAAACTGGAAATGCAGCTGGGTGCGGCCGCCCTCGATCTCGGCCACAACGGGCACGACGGCGTCGGCGGGCAGGGCCGCGCGGGCGGGTGCCTCGACCGCGCCGACCGGATAGAGGTTGAGCCACACCGCCCCGTCGGCGGTGCCCGATCGGGCCTCCGCCCCCTCGGCCAGGGTGATGACCATCTCGGTGGCCCCGCGCGCGGCCCGGGTCTCGACACTCTCGACGCCCGGCGGCGGATCGACCCTCAGGCGCGAGACGTCGGGGGCAGCCGTGGTGCCGATACGGACCACGACGGTTCGGCCGTCGCGGCTGACCCGCGCCCGGCTGCCAACCACGCCGGCGAACTCGACCCGGGTGAAGCCGTCATTGGCCCCGATGCGGATCGCGACGGGCTCCAGCGCCGCCGACGCGGCCTCCTGGGCGATGGCAACGGCCAGTTCCGGCAGGGGCGCGAGCGCGAACGTCCCCGCGGCGCCCAGCGCCACGGTGGTCCTCGCCCATCGGGATCGGTGCGAAACGCCGGCCATAGGCGCGCATCCTGGCCGCAGGGGCCTTTCGTCGCGGTTAATGAGGGGTGACCAATCGGCGTTTGACCAGGCGGCGTGTGCATGGAATCGTTTCGGCGTTCCAGAGGGCTCCCATGCTGATCCTGTAGTCCCTGCTCGCCCTGTCGCAGGCGGTCGTCCCCGCGCCCGATCGCCTGTACGGGCAATGGAGCGTCGATCTCAGTGCCGAGCCGGGCCAGGTCTATGTCCAGCCCATGACCCTGGACCTGAGGCCGGATGGGACCGTCTCCGGCTCCTTCTACCAGAGCGAAATCCAGGCCGGGCGCTGGAAGGCCCAGAATGGCCGGCTGTGCGTCAGCTTCCGCACCACCGACGGCGCGGGCCCCTATCACACCTCCGCCTGCCTGGCCGGGGAGCGCGTCGAGGGCCAGACCTGGGCCGAGCATCGGGGCTTCGTCTTCGTCTGGAACGCGACACGCGCTTGATCGGGCGCCCGGTCGAGCCGACATGGGGGCATGACCGATCCCGATCAGACCGTGCCAGACTATCCCATGCTCAACTCGCTCTCGACGGGCCTACGCTGTCTTTGTCCGCGCTGCGGCGAGGGGCCGCTGCTCAAGGGCTATCTGACCATCCGCGACGCCTGCCCGGCCTGCGGACTGGACTATGGCTTCGCCGATCCGGCGGACGGTCCAGCCTTCTTCGCCATGTCGGCGGTGGGGCTGGTCGGGATGATGGCCTTCATGGCGTTCGAGTTCACCGTCCATCCGCCGGTGTGGGTGCATTTCCTGGTCACCTTCCCCCTGCTCGCCGTCATGTGCATGGGCGTGCTGCGGCCGTTCAAGGGCTGGCTGGTCGCCGAACAGTATGTCCATAAGGCCGCCCCGCCCGAGTGGGAAAGCATCGGCAAGCACGGGCCGCGCTAGAGCTCCAGCAGATCGATCCAGCGCCACTGGCCTGTGCCCAGCACCAACCGCTCGGCCCCCGGCGCGTCCGATAGAGTCAGCAGAACCAGTCCCCTGACACGCTCCTCCTTGCAGGCGCGCGGGGCGAAGGCGACCTCCACGGCGATGGCCTGGCGCACGCCGGCCAGGCCCTTGCCCTCCTGGCCGGGGCTCTGTTTCCAGTCGCCGTCCCACAGCAGGATCGCGCCGCCGGAGGTGCTGGAGATCGACCGCGCCTGGCGGATGGCCACGGCGATGTCGCCGTCCTCGCGGATCGCCTGCTGGAGCCGGGCGGCCATGTCGCACGACCCGCCCCCGCCCTCGTCGCCCGCGCCGACGCCGGTGCCGCTGCCCGAGCCCCCGCCGGTGCCGACCCGGCGCGCGCCGGCCAGGCCCGCGTCGCCGACCAGGGCCAGCCGGACCGGCGCGGGGGCGCTGACGGCCGGCACCGGCTCGGCGGCCACGACGGGGCGAGGCCGACGGGCGACTGGGCGGGCGGGCACCGGTTCGGGCTCCGGGGTCTGGGCCACCTCGGGCGTTTCGGCGGGCGGCGCGGGAGCCTCGACCTCGGCCGGGGACGCGCCCTCGGCGGGGGCCGGGACCGGCGCGGGCGGGCGAGGCGGATCGATCAGATCGACCACGATCGGCATCGGCGGCAAATTTTCTTCGGGCACGGACGGTGCGATGTCCGCGCGAACCATCATCAGGGCACCCAGGACGTGCGCCGTCACGCTGATGCCCAGGACGGTCGCGCGCGTCGATCGCCACCAGGGCATCCGCTGGCGTCGCTCCTTCGAAGAATATCCGTTCCGCATCAAATCTCTGGCCGTACAGACCCCGAGCGGGCCCAGACAGACTCACCACGCACCCTTGGCGGAAAGGGGGCGAACGCCGCTTTGCCGGGTCCGCGCCCGCTCCGCGCGAACCGACCTGAACGATCCGTCATGCTTATGGCCAAGCTGACCGATTCCCGCCTCAAACCCGTCATCACGAGGCCGTGAGGGCGGGAGCACTTCCCGTCCGCGCGGCATTCTTCCGGCGTGGCGCCCCGGTCATGAGGAGACTCGTCTTGAACAGATCGACCATCAGAACGGCCGTCGTCGGTGCCGTCCTCGTCGCGGGCCTGACGGCCAGCGGCTGCGCCAGCCACCGTTTCGTCCGTGACAACATCGCAGTCGTCGACGACCGCGTGACCCAAACCGACGCCCGCGTCGCCCAGGTCGAAGGCACCGCCGGAGAGGCCCTGAACCGCGCCAACGCCGCCCACGTCCTGGCCGAGGGCAAGTTCCTGTATGAAGTGGTCCTGTCGGACGACTCCATGAAGTTCCCGACCGACGCCGCGGCCCTGTCGCCGGAAGCGGAACAGCGCCTGGCCGAACTGGCCCAGCGCCTGCGCCAGGAGAACCGCAACGTCTATCTGGAAATCCAGGGCCACACGGATTCGACGGGCGAACCCGAGTATAACCAGCAACTAGGCGAACAGCGCGCCGAGGCCGTGCGCCGCAGCCTGAGCCGCCAGGGCGTCGCCCTGAACCGGATGTCGACCATCTCCTACGGTGCCGAGAACCCGGTCCAGCCCAACGACACCCCCGAAGGCCGCGCCCAGAACCGCCGCGTCGCCATCGTGGTCCTGGCCTGATCGACCGAGGCGGCGTTCGCGTGACGCCGCCTCGATCCCGCTGCCCGGTGGCGGAGACCGAACCGGGGCGATAGTGTTTTCTGAAAGCATGAGGACACGCGCATGATCGAGATGATGATCAACGCCCGCCGCAAGGATTTGGGCGGGTTCGAGGTCGGGCGTATCCTGCCCTTCGCGCGGCGGCGGATGGTCGGGCCCTTCATCTTCCTGGACCAGATGGGACCGGCCGAGTTCGCGCCGGGGGCCGAGGCGATCAACGTGCGCCCGCATCCGCACATCGGCCTGTCGACCCTGACCTATCTGTTCGAGGGCGAGATCCTGCACCGCGACAACACCGGCGCGACCCAGGCCATCCGCCCCGGCGAGGTCAACTGGATGACCGCCGGCCGTGGCATCGTCCATTCCGAACGCACCGATCCCTTGAAACAGGCGACCGGCGGGCCGATGCACGGCATGCAGGCCTGGATCGCCCTGCCCGACCATCTGGAGGACACCGACCCCGGCTTCATCCACTACGGCGAGACCGACCTGCCGGCCTATGACCACGGCGGCCTGTTCGCGCGACTGGTGGCCGGCGAGGCCTATGGCGCGTCCGCCTCGGTCAAGGGCGAGTCGCCGCTGTTCTATGTGCATTGGGAGCTGCGGCCGGGGGTGCGGACCGCCCCGCCGCCGGGTCGGGGGCCGGGCGGCTATTCGGAGCGCGCCTTGTTCGTGGCCAAGGGCTCGATCGAGGTCGGTGACCACATCGTCCACGCCGGCCAGATGGCCGTGCTGGAGCCCCACGCCGAGCCGACGGTCAAGGCCCTGACCCAGGCCACGGTCATGGTACTGGGCGGAGAGCCGGTCGGTGAGCGGCTGATCTGGTGGAATTTCGTGGCCTCCAGCCAGGCCCGGATCGACGCCGCCAAGGCCGACTGGAAGGCCGGGCGCATGACCCTGCCGACCGAGGACGATCTGGAGTTCATCCCCCTGCCGGACGAGCCGTCGATCAATGCGACCACGACCGGCCCGGTGGAACCCAAGCCGACCGATCCCGTCTAGACCGCCAGCGGCGGGGTCTGCTGGTGCTGGACGACGCGCCATTCCTCATGCCCGAGGCGACGATAGGTCGAGGTGCACCAGGCCACATAGGGCGCGGCGTCGGGCTTGCTGGCCTCGGCCTTGTAGGCGACGACGATCAGACCTTCCTCGGGACGCGCGATGGAGGTCTCGCTGAGTGCCACTTCCGTCCATCGCGGGGTTGCGCTAACCGCCGCGATGGCGGCCTCGCCGTCGAAGACATAAGGATGGGCCGGCAGGACCATGCGGCAGTCGTCATCGATGGATTGGCGATAGTGGTCGGCGTCGCCGGTCCAAAGGCTCTCCTCGAACGCCCAGACGCGTGAATCTTCCATGTCGGTCTCCTGTCGGTGTCAGACAGGGCAATCGACATCCCACCGGCTTGTTCCAAGTTGATCGCCCGGTGCGACCTTACAGCCCGGAGAGGAAGTCGAGGATCGCGCGGGTCACCCCCTCGGGCCGTTCCTGCTGAATCCAGTGACCGGCTCCCGGCACCACGACCTGGCCGCGCAGATCGGTCAGCCAGTCCTTCAGCCCTGCCTCGTGCTGCCCGGCATAGTGGCGCACCGGGTCGCGGTCGCCGACCATGAAGAAGCTCGGCACGGTGATGCGCCGATCCTGGACGAAGGCCGTCAGGGACCAGTTCAGGTCCAGGCAGCGATACCAGTCCAGCGGGCCCCGGAACCCGCCCGCCTCAAATGCCGAGACATATTCGGCGAAATGCTCCGGGCTCATCCACGGCGGCAGGGTCGCATCGTCGGGCACCTCGGAGATGAAGGTCTGGCCAGGCGCGATGAAACCGGTCGACTGCCGCTCGGTCGGGGTGGCACCGTCATAGGCATAGAAGCCCTTGCGCAGGGCGGTCGAGACGTCGGCCTCGAACGCCAGGTGCGCGTCGTCGGCCTGGAACTGGCTCATATAGAGCTCGCCCTTGCCCAGGCGTTTGGAGATCGCCGCCATGGCCGGTGTCGGCGGGCCCTTGGGCCGGCGCGGCTGGAACGGCACCGACAGGCCGAACACGGCCCTGAACAGATCGCGCCGCAACAGGGCGCAATGCCAGGCGACGGGTGCGCCCCAGTCGTGGCCGACGACGACGCATTCGGTCTCGCCCAGCGCCCGGACCAGATCGACCATGTCGCCGACCAGATGCAGGATCGAATGGGCGTCGCGCACCTGCGGCTTGTCGGTGCCGCCATAGCCGCGCATGTCGGGGGCCACGGCGCGGTATCCGGCCTCGGCCAGGGCGGCGACCTGGGCCCGCCAGCTGATGCCCAGTTCCGGAAAGCCGTGGATCAGCAGGACCAGCGGGCCGGTGCCGGCCTCCAGCACCTGCTGGGTCAGGCCGTCGGTCTGGATCAGGCGGGTCTGGGTCATGACGCACCGTCCCGGCGCGCGCCTCTGGCGTCAAGCGCGGGCGTGTTCCATGTGTGGTCGATGAAACTGTTCACCATCGGATACGAGGGCGAGCCCCAGGCCGCCGTGATCGAGCGACTGAAGGCGGCCGGGGTGCGGGTGTTGATCGATGTACGGGCGGTCGCGGCGTCTCGGCGGGCGGGGTTCTCCAAGACGGTGCTGGGAGCGAGCCTGAACGAGGCCGGTATCGACTATCTGCATCTGCGCGCCCTGGGCACGCCCAAGGCCGGGCGCGACGCGGCGCGCAGGGGCCGGATCGACGAGATGCGGGCGATCTTCGACGGGCACATGCAGGAGCCGGCCTCGGAGGCCGCGTTCCAGTCGCTGAAGGCCCTGGCGGCGGAGAAGCCGGTCGCCCTGTTGTGCTTCGAGGCCGACCACGCGGGCTGTCACCGGGCGGTGCTGGCGGAACGGCTGGCGAAGGAGGACGGGTTCGAGGTGATCAACTTGTAGCCCTCTCCCATAGGGAGAGGGATGGGCTTAGGCCGCCGCCTTCTGGCCGGCGAACTTGCCGTAGAAGGTCTCGCCGTTCGCCGCCATGTCGCGCAGCAACTGCGGCGGAGTGAAGCGGGGGCCGTACTTGGCGGCATACACATCAGCCTTGGCCACGAATTCCTTCAGCCCGGTCTGGTCGATCATCGTGATCGGGCCGCCGGTCCAGGGGGCGAAGCCCCAGGCCAGGATGGCGCCGACATCGGCCTCGCGCGGGTCGTCGATGACGCCCTCTTCCCAGCAGCGGGCGACCTCGACCGCCTGGCGGTACAGCAGGCGCTGCTTCTGGTCGGCGACCAGCTCGGGGGTCGAGTCGTTGACCGTGACCGGGGCCAGCTCCGACAGGCCCTTCCACAGGGTCTTGGGCTTGATGTCGTAGTCGTAGAAGCCCTTGCCGTTCTTGCGGCCGTAACGGCCCAGGTCCTCGACCATCTTGCGGACGATCTCGGCCCCCTCGATGGGGACGTACTTGTCGCCGAGGTCCTCGGCGGTCTGTTTGGCGATCTTGACAGATAGGTCCAGCGCCACGTCGTCGTGCATCTCCAGCGGGCCGCGGGGCATCCCGGTGGCGCGGCCGATGTTGTCGATCAGGGCGGGGGCGTAACCCTCCTCGAGCATAGCCAGGCCCTCGGCCACATAGGTGCCGAAACAGCGCGAGGTGTAGAAGCCGCGGCCGTCGTTGACGACGATCGGAGTCTTCTTGATCTTCATGACGTAGTCCAGCGACTTGGCGATCGCCGCCTCGCCGGTCTGTTCGCCGAGGATGATCTCGACCAGCATCATCTTGTCGACGGGCGAGAAGAAGTGGATGCCGATGAAATCCTCGGGCCGCACGCTGGCCTGGGCCAGGCCGGTGATCGGCAGGGTCGAGGTGTTCGATCCGAAAACGGCACCGGGGGCGAGCTGGGCCTCGGCGCGTTTCGTCACGTCGGCCTTGATCTCGCGGTTCTCGAACACCGCCTCGATGACCAGGTCCGAACCCTGGATCAGATCGTAGTCGGTCGTCGCCGTGACCGAGCCCAGCAGGGCGTCATATTTCGCCTGGTCGATCTGGCCGCGCGACAGGCGCTTCTTCAGCAGTTCCTCGACATGAGCCTTGCCCTTGTCGGCGCTTTCCTGGTCGCGGTCGATCAGGATGGTTTCGATCCCGGCCAGGGCCTGCACATAGGCGATGCCCGCGCCCATCATCCCGGCCCCGATGACGGTGACCTTCTTCGGATCGGACTTGGGCACGCCGGCGGGGCGGACGGCGCCCTTGTCCAGCTCCTGTTTCGACAGGAACAGGCTGCGGATCATGCCCTGGGCCTGGGGGGTCATCAGGGTCTTGATGAAATAGCGGGTCTCGATCCGCAGGGCCGCGTCCATCGGCACCTGGACGCCCTCATAGACGGCCTTCATCAGATTGGTCGCGGCCGGGTAGTTGCCGTAGGTCTGCTTGCGGATCATCGCATTGCCGACCAGGAAATTCTGGATGCCGGCCGGGTGATAGGGGCCGCCACCGGGCAGCTTGAAGGACTTGTCGTCCCACGGCTGGACGGCCTTGCCGCCGTTTTTGATCCAGGCCTTGGCCGCCTCGACCTCGGTGCCCGCGGGCACGACCTCATGGACGAAGCCGGCGCCCTTGGCGTCGTTGGGGCGGAAGGACTTGCCCTCGGTCATGGCCATCATCGCGGCCTGGACGCCGATCAGGCGGGTCAGGCGCTGGGTGCCGCCGCCGCCGGGGAACAGGCCGACCTTGATCTCGGGCAGGCCCAGTTGAATTTTCGGGTTGTCGCCGACCACGCGGTAATGACAGGCCAGGGTCAGCTCCAATCCGCCGCCGAGCGCCAGGCCGTTGATCGCGGCCGCCACCGGCTTGCCGCAGGTCTCGAGCGCGCGCAGCGCCCCGTTCAGCCGCCAGCCCGCGTCGAACGCGGCCTGCAGATCGCCGCCGCCCGCCAGCATGCCGCCGGCCATGTCGCCCAGGTCCGCCCCGGCGCAGAAGCCGGACGGTTTGCCGCTGGTCAGGACCGCGCCCTTGATGGCGTCGTCGGTCTTCACCCGCTCGACCCATTCGGGGATTTCCTTCATCACGCCCGAGGTCAGGGTGTTCATCGACCGTCCGGGGACGTCGAAGGTGATCAGGGCGATGCCGTCGGCGTCGACGTCGATCTTGAAGTTTTCCATCGGCCTGGGGCCCTTCTTCTAGTGTCGGCTTTGGCCGACGGATGATGGTTCGTCACGAAGATCACGAAGGAGGCACGAAGGACACCAAGGGAGCTGAGCGCCGCAGGCAATTTTCCTCCCGGTTTGAAGGAAAGGCGCTGCGCGCGGCTATGGAGCACCGGCCCCTTCGTGTCCTTCGTGCCTCCTTGGTGTCCTTCGTGATGAACCTTTCGAAGCTCAAACCCGCTCGATGACGGTGGCCGTTCCCATGCCGCCGCCGATGCACAGGGTGATCAGGGCGGTTTCCTTGTTGGACCGCTCCAGTTCGTCCAGCACCACGCCGGTGATCATGGCCCCGGTGGCGCCCAGCGGGTGGCCCATGGCGATGGCGCCGCCGCAGACGTTGATCTGGTCATGCGGGATGTCGAGCGCCTGCATGAAGCGCAGGACCACGGCGGCGAAGGCCTCGTTCAGTTCCCACAGGTCGATGTCGGACTTAGCCATGCCGAGGCGGCCGAGCACCTTGTTGGCCACGAACTCGGGGCCGGTCAGCATGATCGACGGCTCCGACCCGATCGAGGCAGCCCCGCGGATGCGGGCGCGGGGTTTCAGGCCCAGCGCCTTGCCGGCCTCCAGCGAGCCGATCAGCACGCCCGCCGATCCGTCGACGATGCCCGAGCTGTTGCCCGGGGTGTGGACGTGGTTGACGCGCTCGACCTCGGGATAGCGCTGGCTGATCACGGCGTCGAAGGCCATGTCGCCCATCATCTGGAACGACGGGTTCAGGGCACCCAGCGTCTGCATGTCCGTGTTCGGACGGATGGTCTCGTCGCGGTCCAGGATAGTCAGGCCGAGCTGATCGCGGACCGGCACGACCGAGCCCTTGAACCGACCCTCGGCCCAGCTGCGTGCCGAGCGCTTATGGCTCTCGACCGAATAGGCGTCGACGTCGTCGCGGCTGAACCCCCATTTGGAGGCGATCATGTCGGCCGACACGCCCTGGGGCACGAAATAGGTCTTGAAGGCGCTCTCAGGATCGACCGGCCAGGCCCCGCCGTCGCTGCCCATCGGCACGCGGCTCATGGCCTCGACGCCGCCGCCGACGGCGAAGTCGGCCTCGCCGGACTTCACCTTGGCCGCCGCCATGTTCACCGCTTCCAGACCCGAGGCGCAGAAGCGGTTGATCTGGACCCCCGCCGTGGCCTGGGACCAGCCGGCGTTGAGTACGGCGGTGCGGGCGATGTCGGCACCCTGCTCGCCCACGGGGGAGACGCAGCCCAGGATGACGTCGTCGACCTTGGACGTGTCCAGGTCGTTGCGGTCACGCAGCGCCTCCAGCACCTGGGAAGCCAGGCCGAGCGCCGTGATCTCGTGCAGGCTCCCGTCCTTCTTGCCCTTGCCGCGCGGGGTGCGGACGGCGTCGTAGATATAGGCGTCGGCCATGAGGGTCGGTCTCCGTTTTTGCTGGCCCTATCGCTCGCCCGATGGGCTCGCTGCTTGAGGGCGGCAGGACGTTCGAGGCGTGAGCGCCAGAAACCCTACGTTTACGTCAACGTCAAGTAATTTGGTGGTGAGTGACCGATTCCCTCTCCCGGCGGGAGAGGGCTTGAGGCTCGCAGAGCGTAGCGATGCGCTAAGCCGAAAGGGTGAGGGGTCACGGTGTCACCGGTAAGAGCACAACCCCTCACCCTTTCGCGCAAGACCGATCGGCCTGACGGCCTCTCGGGCGCTCAAGCCCTCTCCCTCTGGGAGAGGGAGCGGATCACTGCGCCAGCATGCCGCCGTCGATCTTGAACTCCGAGCCCGTCACGAACTTGCTCTCGTCCGACGCCAGATACAGCACGCAATAGGCCACATCGTCCGGCTCCCCGATCCGCTTCATCGGGATGCCGCGCGCCAGCTTCTGGTGCGCGGTCGCCTCATCCCCCCCGGCCATGGCGATGAACGGATCCAGGATCGGGGTCTTGATGAAGACCGGATGCACCGAGTTGCAGCGCACGTTCCACTCCATCTTGGCGGCCTCAAGGGCGATGGTCTTGGTGTACATCCACACCGCCGCCTTGGTCGCGTTATAGGCCCCCATGCCGGGCGCGGCCGCCAGTCCCGCCACCGACGAGATGTTCACGATCGACGCCGGAGCCGAGGCGCGCAGATGCGGCATCGCGTGCTTGCAGCCCAGCATGATGCTCTCGATGTTGATCGCCTGGACCTTGCGCCAGTTCTCGATCGTGTCGGTCTCGACGAATTTCAGCTCGCCGCCGATGCCGGCGTTGTTCACCAGGATCGACAGCCCGCCCATGTCGGTCACGGCGGCCGCGATGACGTATTTCCAGGCGTCCTCGTCGGCCACGTCATGGGCATAGGCGAAGGCCGCGCCCGGCACCTCGGCATTGATCGCCTCGGCCAACGCCTGGACACCCGTCAGGTCCAGGTCGGTCAGGGCGACTTTCGCCCCCTCGCGGGCCAGCATCCAGCCCATCGCCTGGCCCAGGCCGCCCGCCGCGCCGGTGATCAGAGCCGTCTTGCCCGCAACCCGACCGCTCATGCCGCGTCCCCGGCCGTCTCGTCGATGAACCGGGCCAGTTTCACGTCCAGCGCCGTCACCCCACCCGCGTCATGGGTGGTCAGCAGCACCTGGACCCGATTGTAGACATTGGACCATTCGGGATGGTGGTCCATCTTGTCCGCCATCAGGGCCACCCGGGTCATGAAGCCGAAGGCCGCGTTGAAATCCTTGAACTTCAGACTCCGTTCGATGGCCGGTCGGTCGCCGTCGTGGGCGCGCCAGCCGGGCAGGTCGGCCAGAACCGCCGCGACGTCGAGGGGGGAATGTGTCATGGTTCGTCCCTGTCTGTTTGGACCCGCGTAGCCTCTGTCCGACACGGCCACAAGACGGCCCTGTCGCCGGGAACGTATGGCCACGCTTGGTCGTTAGGGATGCTTGTTCGTCATGAGGGAGGTCGGCATGGATAATCTCTGGATCGGGTCTCTGTCGGCGACCGACCGCAGACGGATCGAGCCGCACCTGCATGAAAAGGCCTTTGAGCGCGGCCAGATCGTGTTCGACGCGGGCGAGGAGGTGGACGAGGTCTGGTTCCCGCTGCGCGGCGTGATCTCGCTGATGACGATGCTGCCGGAAGACCGGATGGTCGAGACGGGGGCGGTCGGGCGCGAGGGCATCGTCGGCGTGACCTGTGGCCCGCTGAACGCGCGCGCGGCCAGCCGGGCCGTGTCCCAGATCGGGGGCATGGCCGCCTGCTGCCCCGCGGACATCTTCGCCGACGCCCTGGACAGGAGCGAGCCGATGCGGATGGCGCTGGCCAAATTCACCGAGAGCCTGTTCGCCCAGGTGCAACAGACCGCCGCCTGCAATGCCCAGCACCGGCTGGACGAGCGTCTGGCGCGCTGGCTGCTGGCCATCCACGACCGGGCCGAGGGCGACCGTTTCGACCTGACCCAGACCGACATCGCCGAGATGCTGGGCGTACGCCGCGCCACCGTCAGCGAGGTCGGGGGCGAGCTGGAGGACAAGCGGCTGATCACCCGCGGTCGCGGCTGGGTCGAGGTGCTGGACCGCAAGGCGCTGGAGGCCCATGCCTGCGGTTGCTACGGGGCGATGCGCAAGGTGATGAAGGATCTGGACGTGCCGATCCCCCATGCGATCAAGGCCCCGGCCAAGGCGGCGTAATCCTTCTCCCTCCCCTTCATGGGGAGGGACGGCGGAGCGCAGCGTAGCCAGGGTGGGGTGGTTCGAACGACCCCACCCGGATCGCTGCGCGATCGTCCCTCCCCATGAAGGGGAGGGAGAAGCGACGTTACAGCCCGGTGACGCGGGCGTCGGGCTTCGCTACACCGCCTTCATGACCGACCCCAGCCAGCGCCCGCATTCGTCCGGCGACACCTCCTCGTTCGGCTTTCGCGACGTGGACGCCCGGGACAAGGTGCGGATGGTGCGCGGCGTGTTCGACAGCGTGGCGTCGAACTACGACCTGATGAACGACCTGATGAGCGCGGGCGTGCATCGGCTGTGGAAGGACGCGGCGGCGGCGAAACTGAACCCCCGGCCCGGCGAGACAATCCTGGACGTGGCGGGCGGCACCGGCGACATGGCCCGGCGCTATTCCCGGCTGGCGCGGCGGGCCCAGGAACGGCGCGGCGGGCCGGACGCCTCGGTCATCGTGCTGGACTACAATGCCGAGATGATCCTGGCCGGCGTCGATAAGGGTGGCGAGCCGGAGATGGTCTGGACAGTCGGGGACGCGATGAGCCTGCCGGTGCCGGACGCCTCGGTGGACGCCTATTCGATCAGTTTCGGCATCCGCAACGTGGCCGATATCGCCGTGGCGTTGACAGAGGCGCGGCGGGTGGTGAAGCCGGGTGGGCGGTTCCTGTGCCTGGAGTTCTCGCGCCCCACGACCGGGCCGGTGCGCGCGGCCTATGACGCCTGGTCGTTCAACGCCATCCCGGCTATCGGCCAGTGGGTCGCCAGGGACCGCGACAGCTATCAGTATCTGGTCGAGAGCATCCGGCGCTTCCCGGACCAGTCGGCGTTCAAGCGGATGATCGAGGACGCCGGATTCTCGAACGTGAGCGTGACCAATTTCTCGGGCGGCGTGGCGGCCATGCATCACGGGTGGGCGATCTGACCGTCCGGGCCGACTATCGAACGGCACCGGCCGCCCCGCCGACCCTGCCGGTACGCGATCCGGTGGGGTCGATCTGGCGGCTGATCGGCTGGATGTGGGTGCTGGCGCGGCACGACGCCCTGATCCCGCGTGAGGTCACGCCGCTGCTGCCCGGCTGGACCCGACCGTTCGTCTGGCTGATCCACCTCGGCGCGGGCCGCGAGGGCCGCGAGGGCCGCCCCGGCCAGCGTCTCGGCAAGGCGTTCGAACACCTCGGCCCCGTCGCCATCAAGCTGGGCCAGGTCATGGCCACCCGGGCCGACATCTTCGGCATCGAATTCGCCCGCGACCTGGGGCGGCTGAAGGACGCCCTGCCGCCCTTCCCCACCGACAAGGCCAAGCGCGAGATCGCCCGGTCGATCGGTCGGTCCGCCGACGACCTGTTCATCGAGTTCGGCGAGCCGATCGGGGCGGCCTCCCTGGCCCAGGCCCATCCCGCGCGCCTGGCCGACGGGCGCAAGGTGGCCGTCAAGGTGCTCCGTCCCGGCGTCGAGCGGCGCGTCGCGCGCGGCCTGGACGCCATGCGGCTGGGCGCGCGGATGGTGCACCGGCTGGTGCCGCCCGCCCGCCGTCTGGAACCGCGCGCCTTCGTCGAGACCGTCGCCCGCTCCATGCTGATCGAGCTCGACATGCGGCTGGAGGCGGCGGCGGCCTCGGAACTGAAGGAGATCATGGCCAAGTCGGGCCACATGTCCGCCCCGGCGGTGATCTGGGACGGGGTCGGCAAGCGGGTGCTGACGCTGGAATGGGCGACGGGCATCGCCATGACCGACCCGGCCGCCGCCGAACAGCCGGGCCTGGACAAGAACGCCCTGGCCGACAACGTCGTGCGGGCCTTTCTGATCCAGGCGCTGAACCACGGCGCCTTTCATGCCGACCTGCACGAGGGCAATCTGTTCGCCAGCGCCCCCGCCGAGGTCATGGCGGTCGATTTCGGCATCATCGGGCGGCTGGGGCCGGGCGAGCGGCGCTATCTGGCCGAAATCCTGTGGGGTTTTCTGAACCGCGACTATGCCCGCATCGCCGAGGTGCATTTCGAGGCGGGATATGTCCCGCCCAAACATTCGGTCGAGGCCTTCGCCCAGGCCCTGCGCGCCGTCGGCGAGCCGGTGGTGGGCAAACAGGCGTCGCAGGTCTCGATGGGCCGTCTGCTGGGCCAGCTGTTCGAGATCACCGCCCTGTTCGACATGCACCTGCGCCCCGAGCTGATCCTGCTGCAAAAGACCATGGTCTCGGTCGAGGGCGTGGCCCGCCGCCTGAACCCCGACCACGACCTGTGGGCCGCCGCCCGGCCGGTGGTCGAGGCCTGGATCCTGCGCGAACTGGGCCCCCGGGCCAAGGTCCGCGACGGGCTGAACGACATCCTGGCCAGCGCCCGGGCCATCTCGCGGCTGGTGCAGGATCCACCCCCGGCCCAGACCGTCGTCATTGAGCGGACCCACACGCCGCGCTGGCTGGCCGCCTGTGTGATCGTGGCCACGGGGGCTTCGGTCGTCGCCCTCGTTCTGTCGCTTTGGCCGATCATCACGGGCTGAAGACGATCGCGTCGCCCGGAGACCGCCCATGAAGACCGCCCTGATCGCCGCCCTGGCCCTGACCATGCCCGGCCTCGCCCTGGCCCAGGCCGCCCCGCAGACGCGCCCGGCGCCGACCGGCTCCGGCATCGCCGCCGGCACCCTGCCCAACACCATGGACGGCCCCGCCGCCGCGCAGGCCACACGACCGGCCGCGCGCCCCGCCGCGGCGCGCGCTCCAGCTCAGGACACGGCCGAACCGGCCCAGGCTTCCACGCCCGAACAGATCGCCGCCGCCGAGGCTGCGCTCAAGGCCACCATCGCCGCCGCCCAGTCCGGCACGATGAACTATGACGACATGACCGACAGCCTGGCCGAACAGGTCCGGGCCCAGGAGGCGACGGTCACCCCGATCCTGCAGGGCTTCGGCGCGCTTCAGGACGTCGAGCATCGCGGTCAGGAGAACGGCGCGGAACTGTTCCTGGTCACCTTCGCCGAAGAGGTGACCCAGTGGATCGTCGGCCTGGACCCCGAGGGCCAGATCGCCATCCTTCTGTTCCGCCCGGCCCCGCCCCTCGACAGCGCGGAATAGTCCCGCCGTCAGCGGAAGCCGGCGTCGCGCGCCTTGGACTCGTCGGCGGCCGACACGGTTTCGCCCGCGATCAGCGCATCCACGGCCGCGAGAACGGGCGTGGGCAACTCCGACCCGGCCGTTCGCAACTCACCGCCGGCCGTTTCGGCAGGGGCCAGGGCCTGAACCGTCCAGCCATCATCGTCGCGGCAGGCCAGTCCGCCCATGGCGGCCTGGCCGTCGTTGAAGGTGCGGCACCAGCGCCCGTCGGTCGCCTCGAACGTCAGGCCGACGGCGCGACCGGCGGCATCCGGCCCGTCGCCGGCCAGGCGGCGATCCAGCACCTGGACCAGCCCCGCGCTGGCGATCCGGCCGTCGGCGTCCACCAGGCCCGCCGACCGATCCCCCGTCATCGGCCCGATCAGAACGCCCGCCACGAAACCCGCCACCGCCAATCCCGCGCCGAGCCCGACCGCCGGGGGCGTCAGCCAGGCGCGCCAGTCCAAGCCCCGCGTGGCTTTCGCCGCCCCTGCCCCCGCGATCAGCCGGGTCAGGTCCGCGTCGCGCGGGTCGACGGTCGCTGGAAAGGCCGCGCGCGAGGCCGCATCCGCGCGGCGCAGCCCCTGCAGCCGCGCCGCCACCGCCGCATCCTCGGTCGCGGCCGCATCCACGGCCTTGGCCGTCTCGGCGTCCAGTTCGCCGTCGAGGCCGCGCATCAGGGTCTCGTCGTCGAACCGGCTCATGCCGTCACCCCTTTCGCGTTCAGCGTCTCGACCAGGCTCTGCCGCCCGCGCACCAGCCGGCTGGTCAGGGTGCCGACCGGCACGTCCAGCACCCCCGCCGCCTCGGCATAGGACAGCCCGTCAACCAGCACGAGCGCCACCGCCAGCCGCTGATCCTCCGGCAGGGCATGGATAGCCTCGCGCGCGGCCAAGGCGTCCAGCCTCAGGGCCTCGTCGGCCTGCGCCGGATCGGCGACGCGCGGCGTGGTCTCGTCCGCCGGGGCCACGACGGCGTTCCAGCGACCCTTGGACCGCGTCTGGTCGATGAAGATGCGCTTCATGATGGTGAAGCTCCAACTGTCCAGCCGCGTCCCGGGCTGCCATGACCGACGACGGCTGAGCGCCCGTTCGACCGTCTCCTGCACCAGGTCCTGGGCATCGGCGTCCGAGCGCACCAGCACACGCGCGAAACGGCGCAATCGCGGCAGCAGCGCCACCAGTTCGCTCTGAAACTCATCCAAGACGCATTCCCGATCATGTGGGATGAAACGACCGGCCCGGGGCGTTTCATCCCTGACGGCGGAGTTTTTGTGGGCGATGACGAAGAGCAGGACAAGCATCGGACGGTGGATGGCGGTTGCGATGGCCGTGACCCTGCTGCCGGCCGCGGCCTCGGCCCAGGTGCTGCCGGGCGGCCTGCCGCGCCTGCCGGGGGGCGGATTGCTGGACCGCCCGCTCGATCGGCTGACCGATCGCGTCCAGACGCTGGGCGACACGGTGCTGCAGGCGCCGTCGCGGCTACGCGGGCTGATCCGAGGCTCGGACGGCGCGCTGGAGGCCGATCCGTTCGGCTGGCCGGTGGTGACGGGCGAGATCGTGGCCGTCGGCCTGTCGGACACGGCGCGGGCCGAGGCCCAGCGGCTGGGATACGGCCTGATCCGAGAGGAGGTGCTGGCGGAACTCGACCTGACCGTGCTGGTCCTGTCCCCGCCGCGCGGCCAGCGGCTGGCGCGGGCCGTCGAGCGTCTGGCCGCGCTCGATCCCCAGGCCGAGATCGACTTCAACCATGTGCACACGCCCGCCGGCAACCTCCCCGTGAGCGAGGCGGCCCCGGCGGTTCCGGCGATACAGGCGACCTCCGCGCCGCGTCTCGGCCTGATCGACACCGGGGTGGCGGCCCATCCGGCGCTCGCCGGTGGCCGTATCGTCCAGCAGGGCTTCTCCGGGACCGTGCGTCCGGCCGCCCACGGGACCGCGGTCGCATCGCTGATGGTCGGTCGTGCTGGGGCCTTTTCCGGCGCCGCCCCCGGCATGGGGCTGCGGGTGGCCGACGTCTATGGCGGACGGCCGGCGGGCGGGTCGTCCACGGCGCTGGCCCGCGCTCTGGCCTGGATGGCGGGTCAAGGCGTCGAGGTGGTCAATGTCAGCCTGGTCGGGCCCCGCAATCCCGTGGTCGCTCGTGCCGTCGGCCAGGCCCAGGCGCGGGGCGTGACCGTGGTCGCCGCCGTCGGCAACGACGGTCCGGCCGCCCCGCCGCTGTATCCCGCTGCCTATGAGGGTGTCATCGGCGTGGCCGCGGTCAACGGGCGTCGACGCCCCCTGCCCGAGACCGGGCGCGGGCCCCAGGTCGATTTCGCCGCACCGGGCGCGGACATGGCGGCGGCGGGCGTCGGCGGCGGCTATGTCTCGGTGCGCGGCTCGTCCTTCGCCGCGCCGCTGGTGGCCGGGCTGATCGCGCGTCACGGCCAGGCCGGGCTGGCGCGACAGGCACAGGATAGCGGCGGTCAGGGACGCGACGACGTCTATGGCCACGGTCTGGTCGGGACGGACCTGGCCGTCGCGCCGCGGACGGTCGGCGCACGCGGTGTTCTCAGGCGCTGATTTTTTTCCACGGCGCGGGATGAATCGCCGATGCCCCGTCGTTGGCTCCTGCGAGGGCGGGCATCGCCCCGCCACGCACAAGGAGACAAGATCATGCGCAAGACCCTTCTGGCTATGACCGCCGCCACCTTCACCCTGGCCCTGGCCGGAGCCGCGAATGCCCAGGTTCTGGGCGGCGGGGGTGGCCTGACCGGCGGCCTCGGCGGTTCGCTGGGCGGCAGCGTCGGCGGCCTCGGCGGCAGCCTGGGCGGTTCGGCCAACGGCTCTGGCAGCCTGACCGGTTCGATCGACCGCCTGGGCGTCCGCGATCGCGTCAATGAGACCACCGCCCGCACCGAGCGCCTGCGTGAACGGGCCGAGCGCCGCGCCGCGGCCGCGCGTGCCCGGGGCGAAGCCACCGCCGAAGGGGCCGTGGACCGCACCCGCGCAACCGCCGATTCCGTTCGAGGGTCGGCCCAGGGCCAGGCCGATGGCTCCGGCAGTCTGACAGGCGGTCTGGACCCGAACGGCCTGATCGGCTCGGTCGCCGGCTCCGGCGGCGCCTCGGGCTCGGCCTCCGAAGGCGATGTGTCCGGTTCCGCCGACGGCGCGGCCTCGGGCCAGGCCACGGGCCAGGGTCGTCGCGGGCGTCTGGACGCCGCCGGCGACGGCGCCGCCTCCGGCTCGGCCTCGGCCGACCGGAACGGGGCCTCGGTCGGCCTGGGCCTGAACGCCTCCGGCTCGGCCGCCGCGCGCCGCGAACGCCGCCCCGGCCCTTCCCCCCAGGACTAACGACGCCTTCCCGGTCCTGAAGGGGACAGCCCCGTCGGTGGAAGCATCGGCGGGGCTTCTTTCGCCCGGCACCGGCGGGAGCGGTCCGGCGCGAACGGCGTTGTGGCCGGGTGGGCGAATACGCCCGGTCGTTCTCAGGAGAGCCCAACATGGTCGCACGTCCCACCTGGCAGGGCCACCTGAAGCTGTCGCTCGTGACCTGTCCGGTCGCCCTCTACACCGCCACGACCAGCACCAACGACGTGCGCTTCCACCTGATCAATCCCGAGACCAACAACCGCATCCGCATGGTCCCGACCGACCCGGACACCGGGCCCGTCGAGCGGTCCGACCTGGTCAAGGGCTATGAGGTGTCCAAGGACGAATACGTCCTGTTCGAGGACGCCGACTTCGACCAGGTCCGGCTGGAAAGCACCAAGACCATTTCGATCGACAAATTCGTCGACGAGAAGGACATCGACCGGCTGTTCTGGGACACCCCCCACTATGTCGTGCCCGAGAAGGGCGCCGGCGTGGAGGCCTTCGCCGTCATCCGCGACGCCATGAAGAAACAGGGCAAGGTGGCGCTGGGGTGTCTGGTCCTGCGCGGCAAGGAGCGCCAGCTGGCGCTGGAGGTGCGTGACAAGGGTCTGGTCGCCTACACCTTGCGGGCCCATGACGAGGTGCGCGACGCCGGCGACTATTTCGACGACATCCCGGCGGTCAGGGCCGACAAGGACATGGTCGAGATCGCCGCCCGCATCATCGCCCAGAAGGACGCCGACTTCGACCCCGCCGACTTCAAGGACCGCTACGACGAGGCCCTGCGCGAGCTGATCAAAGCCAAGACCAAGGGCGGCAAGGGCCTGGTCGCCGCGCCGGAGCCGGAGGACACCAATGTCATCGACCTGATGGCGGCGTTGAAGAAAAGTTTGCAGGGGTCGGCATCGGGCAAGACCGCGACCAAGAAGGCACCGGCGCGTAAGCCTGCGGCGAGAAAGAAGACAGCGGCCTGACCTTCCCCCCCTGCGGGAGAAGGATCAGACATCCATCTTCTTGAGCGCCGGTTTCAGGCTCGTCTCCGACTCGCGGAAATCCTTCCACGGGTCCGGCTTCTTCAGCAGCGCCGGATAGGTCCACAGATTGCACGCCGCCGGTTCCAGCCCCGCCTTCACCTGGCCCCAGGACAGCGGGAACGCGATCCCCGCCCCCGGCCGCGCGCGCGGTGACCAGGGCGCGACCGCCGTCGCCATCCGCCCGTTCCTCAGATAGTCGATGAAGATCTTCCCGCCCCGCGCCTTCTTGGCCAGGGTGGTGGTGAACCGGTCGGGCGCATCGACACGGATCGCCTCGGCGACCGCCTTGGCGAAGGCCTTGTTCTGGTTCCAGGTCACGCGGCTGCGCGCATCGGTCTTGATCGGCACCACGACGTGCAGGCCCTTGCCGCCGGTGGTCTTGACGAAGGGCGGCAGGCCCAGGGTTTCCAGCCTGGCCTTCACCACCTTGGCCGCCGCGATCACATCGGCGAAGTCCAGACCCGCGTCGGGATCGAGATCGAAGGTGATCTGGTCCGGCATCTCGGGCTCGCCGGGCTTGCAGCCCCACGGATGCAGTTCCAGGCCCCCCGATTGGCCGATCGCCACCAGCCCGCCGACATCGACGGCGGCGACATAGGGCGTACGGGCCTTGACGTCGATCAGCTTCAGCCGCGGGTTCGACCCCGCCATGGCGTGGCGCTGGAAAAAGGTCTCGCCCGTAATGCCGTCCGGGGCCCGGATGATCGAGGTCGGGCGGTCGCCGACATGAGGCAGGATGCGCTCCGCCGCCGCCTCGTAATAGCGGGCCAGATCGGCCTTGGTGATCGCCGGATGGCCGCCGCGCGCCGGCCACAGTATCTTGTCCGGGCTGGAGATGGTCACCCCGGCGACCACGACCTTGCTCTTGCCGCCGGCCACGGGGACCGGTTTGACGGTGGTGGCGGCCTTGCCGGCTTCCGTCGGTGCCTGGGGCGGTTCGGTCACCTCGACGGCGGGCTTGTCCTCGCGCAGCTCCTTGAACGCCGCCTGACGCAACGAGCCACTCGCGGTATAGCCGCCGTGCTCGACCTCGGCCACGAGCACCGGCTTCAGCCAGTGAACGTCCCGGCCGCCCTTCGGCGCGCCCGCGCCGGTGAAGGGGCTCTTGTCCGCCGCCGCCGCCTTCAAGGCGGGCACCAAGGTCTTGGTCACCGCCGCGCCATAGCCGGTGCCCACCCGGCCCAGGTATCGCAGCCCGCCCTTGTCCCGCACGCCGACCAGCAGCGACCGGAACCGCGTCCCTCCTTCCGACGACCAGCCGCCGATCACCACCTCGTCGCGCCCCCGGCATTTGGACTTGACCCAGGTCCACGACCGCCCGGCATGATAGGGCGCGTCCAGCTTCTTGGAGATGACCCCTTCCAGGTCCATCCGGCAGGCGCTGTCCAGCACCGCCTGACCGGTCGAGCCGAAATGCTCCACGTAGCGCAGCCGTTTGGCCCGCCCCTTGGCCACCCGGTCGATCCAGGCCTGCAGCCGCGCCTTGCGATGCGACAGCGGCAGTTTGCGCAGGTCCTCGCCGCCCTCGAACAGCATATCGAAGGCGAAATAAATCAGCCCGCCCGTCTCGCCGTCCGAGATCGCCGCCTGCAGCGTCGAGAAGTCCGGCATGTGGTCGCCGTCCAGCGCGCACAGCTCGCCATCGACCACCGCATCCGGCCAGCCCGCCGCATCGGCGGCCAGTTCGGGAAACCGGTCGGTCCAGTCCAGCCCGTTGCGTGTCCGCAGGGTCGCCCGGCCTCCGCCCACGGCGACCTGGATGCGATAGCCGTCGAACTTGATCTCATGCACCCAGCCCTGGCCGCCGGGCGGGTGATCGACGACTTTGCACATCTGGATCGGCAGGAAGGCATGGGGCTGGGTCGCCGCCGAGACCTTGGCCTTGCTCGCGACGGGTTTTGCGGGCCCCTTGCGGCCGGTCGGCTTGGATGAAGTCCACTGCTTCTTGCCGTTTGCGATCTCGGCCAATGACCGGCCCGTCGTCACCGAGACGTCGATCTCGGCCAGGGCGTCGCCCTCGCCCGGCACGGCGTGGTCGTCCTTCTCCTTGATCAGCAGCCAGTTGTTCCGCTTGGACGGCTTGCCGCGGTCCGACTTCAGCCGCACCAGCGCCCAGCCGCCCTTCAGCCGCTCGCCGTCCAGGCACATCTTGACCGAGCCCCTGGCGAAATCGGCCTCCAGCGTCTCGGGATGCTGCGGCGTCCACGACCCCGTGTCCCACAGCTGCACCGTGCCCGCGCCATAGTTGCCGCCCGGGATCGTGCCCTCGAACGCCCCATAGTCCATCGGATGGTCCTCGACCTCGACCGCCAGCCGCTTGACGGCCGGATCGCGCGACGGGGCCTTGGTGACGGCCCAGGACTTCAACACCCCGTCATGCTCGATGCGGAAGTCGTAATGCAGCCGCGTCGCCGCATGCCGCTGGATCAGATAGCGCAGCGGCTCGGCCGCCTTGCGCGCACCCTTGCGGCCCTTGGGTTCCGGCGTGGCCTCGAACCGTCGCTTGGCCTGATAGGTCTTCAGCTCCCCACGCATCCGATCTGAACCACCGAAACGGCCGTCGGTTGCCGAAGCGCAGGTTCAGGCCCTCGGCCAACCCCCCGCCCGGCTGAGCGCGCTGGGGGCCGGTCGCCCGATCCGGTCGCCGATCCAGCGGGCGGTCGAAATCAGCATGTCGAGATTGTAGCCGGTCTCGATGCCCGCCTTCTCCAGCATGTAGACCAGGTCCTCGGTCGCAAGATTGCCGGTGGCCCCCGGCGCGAACGGACAGCCGCCGATGCCGCCGACCGAGGCGTCGAGCACACTCACCCCCGCCTCAATCCCGGCGAAGGCATTGGCCAGGCCGGTATTGCGCGTATCGTGGAAATGCAGGCGCAGGGTCGCGTCCGGGGCGGCCTTCCTCGCCGCCTCGACCTTGGTCCGCACGCTCCACGGATCGCCGACCCCGATCGTGTCGGCCAGCGCGATCTCGGCGACGCCCAGGGCCGCGATCCGCCCGACCAGGTCCGCGACCTGATCCACCCCGACCTCGCCGTCGAACGGGCAGCCCCAGACGCAGGAGATCGTCACCGACAGACCGGGGGCCGCGTCACCGGGCTCGGCATTGTGCCGCCGGGCCACGATCTCCTCCAGCATCGCTCGCTGGCCCGCCCGATCCAGCCCCTGGTTCTTCAGCCCGAACCCGTCGGTGGCGGCGACCGAGACGTTGACCTCGTCCACCGCCGTGGCGATCGCCCGGTCGTAGCCCCGCGCGTTCAGCACCAGGCCGATCCGGCTGCGGCCCTGCTCGCGCGGCAGGGCGGCCATGACCTCCTCGGCCCCGGCCATCTGCGGCACATATTTCGGATGGACGAAGCTGACCGCCTCGATCCGCCGCGCGCCCGCGGCTTCCAGCCGCCGCGTGAATTCCGCGCGCACGGCCGGCTCCAGCACCGCCGCCTCGTTCTGCAGCCCGTCGCGCGGCCCGACCTCGACGATGTCGATGAGCCGGCTCATTCGGCCGGCCCCGCGCCTTCGGGCGCATAGACGGTCAGGCTGACGTCGTCGCCGCTGGAGTAGTTGTGCCCGTTCACCGTGCCGACCGCCCGCCCCACGACACCGAACGGGGCCAGGGCCTGGCGGAAGCGGTCGTCGTCTCCCGCCTCGACGATGGCCGGACGGCCTTGCGCCAGCGCCCGGGCCGCGCCCGCCGCATCGGTCAGTTCCGTATCGCGCCCGGTGAGGAACACGAAGCTGGGCTCGTGGAAGGTGGTGATGGCCACCGGCCCCGGCACCCGGCCCTGACGCGGATGCAGCCCGGCCCGCTCCAGCGTCTTCTCCAGCTGCGGCGCGACCGACAGGGGCCGCAGCTGCCGCAATGTCCCGGCCAAGGCCGCATGGGCCACGATGCCGAAGGCCAGCGAAAGGATCACCGCCGACACGGCGGCCCGGTTGATCAGCAGGAACGCCCCACCGGCCGCCGCCATGAAGGCGAAGACGATGGTGATGGTGGCCCAGGTCTGGGCCGTCGACCGCCCGAACTCGGTCAACCCATAGACCACGATCACGCACAGCAGCCCGCCCGCCAACAGGGCCAGCCCCGCCCCGACCCGGCGCGAAATCGTCCCGATCGGCTGGGTCAGGGCCGCCGCCGCCAGCAGGGCCAGGGCCCCGAAGGTCGGCAGGGTGTAATGCGCCAGCTTGGTGGGCGTCAGTTCGAACACCAGCCAGGCCGGGATCAGCCAGCACACCAGGAACCGGATCGCCGGCTCGGCCCGCCGGTGCCACCCCGCCGAGATCGCGGCCGGCAGCATCAGGGTCATCGGAAACAGCAGCAGCGGTGACAGCAGCAGGAAGTACCCCGGCGGCGCGCCGTGGCTCTCGTGCCCACCCTGCAGCTTGGGCGCCAGATCGCCGAAGATCGCCTCGCGCCAGAACCCGCCATCCGAGACGATGGTAATGGCGATGGCCCACGGCCCCACGATCAGCGCCACCAGCGGCAGACCCCAGCCCCAGCCCAGCCGCCGCATCCACTTCACGTCTCGGTCCCAGGCCGACAGGCTCAACATCGTCAGGGCCACCACCATCGGCCCGATCGGCCCCTTAATCAGGATCGACAGCCCCAGCCCGCCCCAGAACATCAGCTTGTGCGGGCGCGGCGCCCGCTCCCCCGCCCGCGTCGCCATATACATCCGCGCCAGCGCCGCCATCGACAGGGTCACCGCCCCGCACAGCATGGCGTCCGTCTTGGCGATCCCGGCCTCGGACGACAAGAGGAAGGTCGCCCCCAGCATGGCCCCGGCCAGGAACCCCGCCCTCTGTCCGAACAGCGCCGCCCCGGCCCAGGCCAACGCCCAGGCCGCCAGCATCGCCCCGAACAGCGATGGCAACCGATAGGGCGCGATATCCCGCGCCTCGACGCTGGAGGTCGCGGCGACGGCCAGCGCCTGCATCCAGTAAATCCCGACCGGCTTTTTCCAGCGCGGCTCATCCTGGAACCGGATATCGACGAAATCCCCCGATTCCAGCATTTGCGACGTGGCCTGGGCATAGCGGCTCTCGTCGCGGTCCAGCGGCGGCAGCAGCAGCAGGCTGGGCAAGCCGGCGATCATCGCGATCAGCGCCGCCAGGACGGGCCCGCGCCAGCCGGCGATGTATCGATCCAGATCGGGGCGCATCATCGGCCCTGCTTACCATGGCCGCGCGGCCCGCCAATAGCGCACCGCTTCGCGCTCGGCTAAGCAGCCACAATGGACTCACCGACGCCTGACATCTCCGTGGTCGTGCCCGTGCATGACGAGGCCGGCAACGCCGCCAACCTGGCCCGCGAGATCGCCGGCGCTTTCGCCGGCCGGTCGTTCGAGATGATCTTCATCGACGACGCCTCACGCGATGGAACCCTGGCCGAGTTGAAGGCCTCCCAGGCCGACCTGCCGACCCTCCGCGTCCTCAGCCACGGCACCAACGCGGGCCAGAGCCGGGCCGTCCGAACCGGCGTCCTGGCCGCGCGCGGGGGCATCGTCGTGACCCTGGACGGTGACGGCCAGAACCCGCCGATCGACGCGCCACGCCTGGTCGACGCCCTGATCGCGGCCCCGGCAGACGTGGCGCTGGTCGGCGGCGTCCGCGCCCGCCGTCAGGATTCCGAGGCCAAGCGCCAGGCCTCGGTCTGGGCCAACCGCATCCGCCGCAAACTGCTGGGCGACGACGCCGACGACACCGGCTGCGGCCTGAAAGCCTTCCGCCGCGACCTGTTCCTGCGCCTCCCCTACTTCGACCACATCCACCGCTATCTGCCGGCGCTGATGATCCGCGAGGGCTATCGCAACCTCTATCTCGACGTCGGCCACCGCCACCGCGAGGTCGGCCGCTCGAAATACACCAACTGGGGCCGGCTGGTCGCGTCTCTGACCGACCTGCTGGGCGTGATGTGGCTCAAGACACGCTCGCGCCGGCCCGGCTCAGTATTTGAGCACCAGAGTTAGCCCTCGCTCATTTTTACCTTTGGTTAATCCCGCTTTCTCTCCCGCACACCTCGTCGACTTATGGGCGAGTGCGTGCTAACCTTTTGACGGAGATTGTCTTTGTAGGGATGAACGATGAAGCGACTGACTTACGTTGCGGCATGCCTTTACGCGCTGATGCTTGCGGGCCCCACCTCAGCCCAAAGTCCTGATTCTTATCAAATAAAGACCGAAATTCGGACGGATGGCCAATTGATTGGCTCGCCGACCATCCGCGTTAGAAGCGGCCAACACGCGACTGTCGGATCACAAGGTGCTGACGGCTATACTTTCACCGCAGGAGCTCAGCCGGTTCCGAACGCACCAGACGAACAAGCTATCGTGGTGGCCGAGTTGTCGCTTAACGCGACGCCTGATGCGGAACCTCAGAAAATGAACATGGTCGTCCGACTGGACGAGCCAGCCATGCTGGAGTTCCGATTGCCTTCTGGCACAATCACCGTAGCAATGACGGTAGCCAGATAAGTACGCACTTGGCATGTTTGGGAGAACGCATCTCCCAAACATGTCGGAGTCGCTCTGAACATCAACAGCTGATGGTGCCAGACACGCAGTTGAGATCAACGCCTGGCCCTGAGCATGTGACACACCCTACGGGCCTGCCGCTGCAGTAACCACAGGTGGTTTGTGGACGCTGCTCGGTGTCTTCAAGGGGTGTAGAGCTTTGCACATTGCCCTGTGCCGTCCCGTCAGAATCATATCGAGAAGTCACGAGGAAATCCTCCCCCGAACCAACACGAACGACCTCCGTAGTCATGGTTCTGCCTTCACCAACAATCACAGTATTTGTTGAAACTAACGTGTACCCATCTTTTTTATTTTTATGAGTGACATAACTTCCATCTCTTTGTCTATATACTGATTATTTGTTTTCATACTGATGATTTGTTTTCCACCAGCTTTCTGCCTGATTTTTAACTTGTCACTACGCGACCCGTTCCTGAGCACGCAATCACGTTTGCGCTATTTTGACGTGTAAGCGCTATTCAGCATTGAAGGCTTCGGGCTTACGGTCGTCCCTCGCCTCACGCCACGAAGCGCGATATCACAGGCCCATGACGGCGGCGTGGGGCGCGCCGAAGGGCTTTACGACCATGCTGATCGCCATTCCCCTGCTGATCCTGCCGGTGGTGATCTACAATATCGTCATCCTGTTCGCGGGCCAAGACGCGGGCGGCATGGTGGTGGTCAGCGACGTCCTGGCCGATCCGCTGTTCGCCGTCGGCATGGCGTCCGGCGCGCGCTGGAGCGTCACGGTCGGCGATCTGATCCTGTTGCTGTCGCTGGCGATGCTGTTCGTCGAACTGCTCAAATCGACCACCAGCCAGAAGGCCGCGATCATCAATCATGCCCTGTCGATGATCCTGTTCGTGGTCTGCCTGGTGGAGTTCCTGCTGCTGCCGGGCTTCGCCACCTCGATCTTCTTCCTGATCATGGTCATGGTGCTGCTGGACGTGCTGGCCGGCTTCATCGTCACCATCATCGCCGCCCGCAAGGACTTCGAGTTCGGCCGGAACTGAGACCGGACGTCACGCCTCGGGAACAGCGGCTGGCCTGGCCGGTTCATCGTCGGTCACCGAGGTATTCGCCATGCAATCCAGCGAACTGATCCCCAGCCTGGCGCTGTTCACCCTGATCGGCGTCGCTCTGATCGCGGTCGTCGGCTATGTCCTGTTCAAGCGCAAACGCGCCAACCGGCATCCGATGGACAAGTCCCCCGACGAAACGATCGCAACCGTGCGGGTCGATCCGGACGCGCCTCTGGCCCCTCCGGTCGGCAGTTCCCGCCAGCAGGAACGCGATCGCGACCCCGGCATCTAGAGCAGGGCCGCGAACAGCACCGCCGTCACCCCGACGTCGAACAGCCGCGCGAGGATCGGAAGAATCTGGGACATGGCGCGCGCTCCATGACAGGCCCCGATGCCCGTCGTCGCGCCCGCCGCTGCAATTGCGGTGCCAGATTAGATGTCGGTCTTCTTGGTCACGCCCGTGGGCGGTCGCCGGTCCCGGTCGCCGGAATACTCCGCCCCCAGATAGGTCGTGCGCGCCGCGTCCAGCACCGGCGGGCCGCCGCGCAGGCCGCGCTTCTGTCCCGACTGGCCGATCAGCTGGGCAGCGAACGCCGGGTCGGGGCCGCGCGGCGCGGCAGGGGCTGCCGGGCCGGGCTCGGGCTCCTGCTCGGCCCGCTCGACCACCGCCACGGTCTTTTCCGGCGGTGTGAAGGGCTCGGCCTTGGGCGTGCGGCGCTCGGGCCCGCGCCGCACGACAGCCCGGCGGTCGCCCGGGCGGATCGGCTGGATGGGGCGGATCTCGTCGGTCACTTGGGGTCGCGCGGCGTGGCCAGGCGGTCGATCTGGGCCCGCATCTCGTCCATCTGGCGTCGCATTTCCTCCAGCGGATCGTTGGCCGGGGTCGGGTCGGCCGGGCGCGGCGCCTCGGTCGGGGGCTGGGCATAGGCGAAGGGCGGGAACATCTTCATGGCGTTCTGGAACATGGCCATGTTCTGGCGCGCCGCCTCCTCCATCAGGGTCGCGCCCGGCGCGGCGCCGAAGGCCTTGGTCATCTGGCTGCGGAACTGTTCCTGCTGGCGCGAGAAATTCTCCAGCGACATCTCCAGATAGCTGGGCAGCACCGACTGCATATGGCCGCCATAGAAGCCGATCAGCTGACGCAGGAACTGCACCGGCAGCAGGGCCTCGCCCCGGCTTTCCTCGTCGAAGATGATCTGGGTCAGGATCTGACGGGTCAGATCCTCGTTGGTCTTGGCGTCATAGACGACGAAATCGGCGCCCTCGCGGACCATCTTGGACAGGTCGTCCAGCGTCACATAGGCGGAGGTCGCGGTGTTATAGAGCCGGCGGTTGGCGTATTTCTTGATGACGATGGCCTCGCCCTGTCGCCCCTTGCCGTTTTCGGTCCTGGTATCGGTCACGCCCGTGCTCGCGTTTGTTGCAACCGCGTGACTATCGTCCGGCAGGGCGCGCGACGCCAGCCCCAATCCCGGATCAGCCGAACACCCGGATCAGCCCCGCCGGTGCCAGCACCACGCCCACGAGCACCGCCACCCAATGCGTGCCGGCCCCTGCGACCACGAAACCGTGCCAGATCGCCCGCCGGAACTTCACCCGGGGGCTGATGAAGACGAATACCCCGGCCGTATAAATCACCCCACCCGCGACCAGCAGGCCCAGGGCGATCGGATGCACCGTCTCGATCATCGGCTTCAGCGCCACCATCGCCAGCCAGCCGAACCCGGCATAGACCGCACTCCAGATGCCGTCCGACAGGCGCGGCGCGACCAGCTTGGCCGCCACGCCGGCGAAGGCGATCATCCAGATCACCAGGGTGAAGCCGATGGCCCAGGCGCCCTCGAACCGCTGGGTCGTGAAGGGCGTGTAGCTGCCCGCGATCATCAGAAAGATCGCCGCTTCGTCCAGCCGCCGCAGCACCGGCCGCGCCGCGCACGGCCTAGCCAGGTTGTAGAGCGTGGAGGCCGCCAGCATGGCCACCAGACAGATCGCGTAGACCGCCGTCGCCACGCCTGCGCTGATCCCGCTGTTGAGGACCGCCAGCACCGCCAGCACGACCCCGCCGACCCCCGCCAGACCCAGCCCCACCGCATGGACCCACAGGTCGGCCAATCGCTCGGCGCGCGTCTGATAGTGCTCGATCATGTCGAGGGCGTCGGGCACGCAGACCCGGTTCAGAACGTCTTTCAGGCGCATCCACATGGCTCCTTGAAAGCCCGGACCCCGTCGTTCGTTCCTGGCAGAATGCCGGTCGGACATGACCGGAGACTGAATCCCCACCGCGCTGCAGCGAAATCCTGTGCGGCGCGACAACAAAGTCACATCCCGACGGCCGCGACGAACTGGCTTCAGACACGATCGTGTCTGAACCGATTTCGCTGCTTGCCCCCGCTTGGGCCCGTCGCGCGTTCACGTTAAGGAAGCCCACCAACCTCCCCGGAGCCCTCGCCAATGACCGACGTCGTCATCGTGTCCGCCGCCCGCACCCCCGTCGGTTCGTTCCTGGGGCGCCTGTCGTCCCTGCCCGCATCGAAGCTGGGCGAGATCGCGATCAAGGGCGCGCTGGCCCAGGCCGGCGTCGATGCGGCGGACGTGGACGAGGTCATCCTGGGCCACGTCCTCCAGGCCGCGACAGGCCAGGGCCCGGCGCGCCAGGCCGCCATGGGCGCCGGCATCCCCCAGGAGGCCCCCGCCTGGAGCCTGAACCAGATCTGCGGCTCGGGCCTGCGCGCCGTGGCGCTGGGTTACCAACAGATCGCCATGGGTGACGCCAAAGTGGTCGTCGCCGGCGGCCAGGAGAGCATGAGCCAGGCCCCCCATGCCGCCCAGATGCGCACCGGCACCAAGATGGGCGACATCAGCTACACCGACACCATGATCAAGGACGGCCTGTGGGACGCCTTCAACGGCTATCACATGGGCAACACCGCCGAGAACATCGCCGAACAGAACCAGATCACCCGCCAGGCCCAGGACCAGTTCGCCGTCACCAGCCAGAACCGCGCCGAGGCGGCCCAGAAGGCCGGCCGCTTCGACGCCGAGATCGTCCCGGTCACCATCCCCGGCAAGAAGGGCGACACCGTCGTCGACAAGGACGAGTTCATCCGCCACGGCGCGACGATCGAGGCCATGGAGAAGCTGCGCCCCGCCTTTTCAAAGGACGGCACCGTCACCGCCGCCAACGCCTCGGGCCTGAACGACGGCGCCGCGGCCCTGGTGCTGATGAGCGCGGACGAGGCAAAGTCGCGCGGCCTCGCCCCCCTGGCCCGCATCGTCTCCTGGGCCTCGACCGGCGTCGATCCGTCCATCATGGGCACCGGCCCGATCACTGCGTCGAGGAAGGCGCTGGACAAGGCCGGCTGGACCGTCGCCGACCTGGACCTGGTCGAATCCAACGAGGCCTTCGCGGCCCAGGCCCTGTGCGTCGTCGGCGAACTGGGCCTGGACACCGACAAGGTCAACGTCAACGGCGGCGCCATCGCCATCGGTCACCCGATCGGCGCGTCCGGCGCCCGCATCCTGACCACATTGCTGCACGAGATGAAGCGCCGTGACGCCAGGAAAGGCCTGGCCACCCTGTGCATCGGCGGCGGCATGGGCGTCGCCCTGTGCGTGGCCCGCGACTGAGCCCGATCAGGTCCGGCGGCCGAACGGCCTCGACGGCGCGATGCCCCGGTCATAGGCCGGATTGACCCAGGTCTGTTGCGGCGTCTCGACCACCCGCTGGATCGGCTGTGTCTGAGCCGGCTCCGGCCCGAAGTCGAAGATCGGCTTGTAGTCGTCCCCGCCGCTCCGCTCGCGCTTGGCCTCTTCGACCAGTTCGTCCAGCCTGTCGTCGCTGAAAAGCGACTTTGACCCCACCGGCTGATAGTTCCCGAAGCCCGAACCGTCGCGCGGATCGGGGCCGAAGCGGTTCTCGCCGTCCGTCCCCGGCAACAGGGTCATGATGAACAGCACGAAGGTGCTGATCATGCCGATCAGCCCGAATATGCCCGCTCCGCCGATGGCCGCCAGGAACGCCGGCACCGCCTGTTCCGCATCGACGTTGGCGGCGGCGGCCTGAACCACAGACGCCAGCGCGCCCATGATCATGATCGCGGCCAGCCATGTCGGCGACATCAGCGCCACCACCCACCAGCCGGACTTGTCGATGTCGTGGATGCGCCGCGTCAGCACCGCATAGTTGGGAATGATGAAGGCCACCGTGATCACGCCGCTCACCGCGAACAGCCCCAGCGCCCCGGTCTGGCCCGCCGTGTCTTCGCCCGCCATCGCTCCGGCCAGCCCGATGAGCAGACCCTGCAACAGCGCCTGGAACAGGGTGAAGCCGAAATATTCACCGCGTCTCGCCCGGCCCTTGAAGTCGGCGTATCGGATCAGGGGTCGCAGGACCAGCATCGGCGCGCTCGCGGCGTTCGGATAACGCTGGAATGGTGCGTCACAGGCCTGAACACGTCACTAACGGTCGTGGTTAATCAAGGGTGACCGCCGCGCCGTTGGGGCCTCGTTAACCCACCCCCGTCATCCTGCCCAAAGCAAGTTCCGGGCCACGGCCCGAGCAGGGGGTTCAGCGCGTGATCGGTCAGAGGCTGGAGGTCAGACAGGGCCAGGGGCTGGTGATCACGCCCCAGCTCCAGCAGGCGATCAAGCTGCTGCAACTGTCCAACCAGGAACTGGACGAATACGTCGAGGCCGAACTGGAAAAGAACCCGCTGCTGCAACGCGACGACAGCGACGGCCCCGCCGAACAGCGCGGCGAGGACCCAGGCCCGACGACCGCATCTACCGACACCACGGAACTCAGCTTCGCCGACACCGACACCGCCAGTCGCAACGACACCGTCGATGCCGCCTCCGACGATGTCTATGGCGACGCCACCCCCGGCGAGCGCACCGTCGACCGCCTCGGCGACACCGACCAACAGGGGCTCAGTGACTGGTCCGGCACCGGCAAGGGCGGCAGCTTCAACGACGGCGACGACACCGAACGCCCGGACCGCCACGAGCTGACCCTGTGGGAACACCTCCAGGCCCAGGCCTCCTCCACCGGCCTGTCCCCCACCGACCACGCCATCGCCCTGTCGCTGATCGACGGGGTCGACGAGGGCGGCTATCTGCGCGGCGAACTGGCCGAGATCGCCGACCGGCTGGGCTGTGGCCTGGACCGCGTCGAGGCGGTCCTGGCCGTCTGCCACGGCTTCGAGCCGACCGGCGTGATGGCCCGCTCGGTCCCCGAATGCCTGAAGCTGCAACTGATCGAGCGCAACCGGTTCGACCCGGCCATGGCCTGTCTGCTGGACAACCTTGACCTGCTCGCCCGCCGCGACCTGACCGCCCTGCGCCAGAAATGCGGTGTCGACGCCGAGGACATCGCCGAGATGGTCGCCGAGCTGAAGGCCCTGACGCCCCGCCCCGGCGCGGGCTTCGGCGGCGAGCCGGCCCAGACCGTGATCCCCGACGTCCATGTCCGCCCCGACCCCGCGGGCGGCTGGAAGGTGGAGCTGAACACCGACACCCTGCCGCGCCTGCTGGTCGATAAACGCTATCACGCCGTGGTCGGGGCCAAGGCCCGCGGCGAGACCGAAAAGGCTTTCGTCGCCGACTGCGCGGCCCAGGCCAATTGGCTGGTAAAGTCGCTGGACCAGCGGGCCAAGACAATCCTCAAGGTCGGCTCCGAGATCGTGCGCCAGCAGGACGCCTTCCTGGCCTTCGGCGTGGAGTTCCTGCGCCCGCTGAACCTGAAGACCGTGGCCGAGGCCATCGGCATGCATGAATCCACCGTCAGCCGCGTGACCTCGAACAAATACGTCTCGACCCCCAGGGGCGTGTTCGAGCTGAAATTCTTCTTCACCGCCGCGATCAATGCGACGGGCGACGGCGCGGCCCACTCGGCCGAGGCCGTCCGTCACCGCATCAAGGTCATGATCGATGGCGAAGGCCGCGACGGCGACGTCCTCTCGGACGACCGCATCGTCGATATCCTGAAGGAAGCCGGCATCGACATCGCGAGACGCACCGTCGCCAAATACCGCGAAGCCCTCCGCATCCCGTCGTCCGTCGAACGCCGCCGGATGCTCAAGACCGCCTGACTTCCCTTCTCCCCTCGGGGGAGAAGGTGGGCGGCGGAGCCGCTCGGATGAGGGGGCTGTGTCATCAGAACGCCTGCCCGACGATCTGTCCCGCGTCTGGCAGCCCCCTCATCCGTCTCGCTACGCGAGCCACCTTCTCCCCCGAGGGGAGAAGGGAAACACGAGACACCCTCGCCTTAAGACCAACCCTCCGCATCCGCACTAAATAAACAAAACGGTGATCCGCATTGACACCAACCGTTTCGAGTCGCGTTCTATCCCCATGCAAGTCCAAGTCAGCGGCAAGCACGTGGATGTCGGCGAAGCGTTAGGCTCGCGCATCTCCCATGAACTCCAAGACGGGATCGGAAAATACTTCGAACGCGGCGCCCAGGACGCCGAGGTCGTGGTGTCCAAGGACGGTCACGGTTTCAAGGTGGACTGTTGGGTCCGCCTCGCGTCGGGCCAGTCCATCGTCACCACCGGCATCGGCGGCGACGCCCACGGCGCCTTTTCCGACTCGCTCGAAAAGCTGGAAAAGCGCGTCCGCCGCTACAAGCGCCGGCTCAAGGACCACCATCTCGGGCCCAAACGCCTGTCGCCCGAAAAGACCGAGAACGCGGCCCGCAACGTCGCCCGCTCGATCGTGCTGCGCAATCCCGACGAGGTGGATGACGACACCTTCGGCGACACCGGCCAGGACGGCCCGCCCCCCGTCGGCATGGTCATCGCCGAGACCGAGGCGGAACTGCGCGAACTGACCGTCGGCCGCGCGGTGCTGGAGCTCGACATGACCGGCTATCCGGTCGTGGTGTTCAGGAACGCGGCCCACGGCGGGCTGTCGGTGGTCTATCGCCGGCCCGACGGCAACGTCGGCTGGATCGACCCCGAACGGACGGTGCGCAAACCCAACGGGTCACCGAACGGTCACGGTTAAGAGATTTCCCTTTGTCCGACGCAGGGTCTAAGGCCCCTGCGCCGGCCCTCGGCGCGTATCGCGAGTCGCACGATCATGGATATCAGCACCTTGCTGGGCCCCGACGCCATCGTCCTCAGGGCCGGGGCGTCGTCCAAGCGCCAGGCCCTGCATGTCGCCGCCGACACCGCCGCGCGTACCCTGAACCTGCCCGCCGACCGACTGATGGACGCCCTGCTGGAACGCGAGACCCTGGGCTCGACCGGCCTGGGCGCGGGCGTCGCCGTGCCCCACGCTCGCATCGCCGGCCTGACCCAAGTCCGCGCCGTCCTCGTCCGCCTCGACACCCCGGTCGCCTATGAGGCGCTCGACGACCGCCCCGTGGACCTCCTCCTCGCCCTGTTCGCCCCACCCAGCGCCGGCGCCGAACACCTGCGCGCCCTGGCCGCGGTGTCGCGGGCGCTGCGGTCGCCGCACCTGCGCGAACAGCTAAGGCAAGCCCGGACCGTGGATGCGGTTACGGCGCTGTTCGTGGACCGGGATCAGACGGTGACGGCGGCGTAAGTTGCGCTGATCTCACTTGCTACACACCCAAACTTAAGGGTGTAAAGTCAACGAGTGGTCATGGCCCCTTGCAGAGCGACAATGGTGGCGATCGCTGCTGTGTGCACCCTCACGACAGCCTGTGATGACAGCCCCAAACCCGACATGGCACTAGCGCGAGAGGATTCGCGCTGGGTCGCTTGATGCCTGTGTGCGCACGGCTCCTTGGCTTGAATGGCATTTCCGGCGCGTCGTTGTTGCCCAGGACGTCGCCATTGTTGCAGGCACACCCAATCTGATCGGCGTAACGCCCGGGGAAGCCGTTTAACGTCCGTGAGAATAGGCGAAGGCGAAACGCAAGTCGAACTCTCGCTCGATCAGTGGACTGAAACCGGTTCCAGTTCATGCGCGACGGCGGCCGCGAAGGCCGTCTCGCGATCCACCATGACGGCCAGCCGCTCGCCATCCGCCCCATGCACCGCGTACAGGGTCTGGTCGGGATCGATGTCCAGGCCGCGCGCCTCGGCCACGGGCGTGTCGGCCAGGACGTCGGCGGCGCTGATCTCGCGCACATAGACGAGGTCCGGCGCGCCCAGTCCGGCGAAATCTTCCGTGGTCATGATCGTCAAAGCCATCGACCGTGCCTCCTACGCACGTCATGAACGCCCCAACCCCGCTCGGGTTCGGCGTCAGGGTACAGACCTAATGTCGCAATGCGGCGATACAAGGTTCCGCCGCCTGTGGATGACAGAGTGTCGCTGGGGACCGATCAGGCCAGCCATACCATCCGGCGCGTCCGGACCGCCGCGCCCCGCGCCCGGCTGAACCCCTCGCGCACCTCGCCGGTATAGAGGAACCCCGCCTTCTCCAGCACCCGGCCCGACGCCGGATTGTCGCTGAAATGGCCGGCCACCAGCGCCCGCCGCCGCCACCGCCGCGACGCCCAGACCATCGCCCCCTCCAGCGCCTCGGTCGCCAGACCCCGGCCCCAGAAGTCGCGCCCGATCCAGTAGCCCGCCTCCGGTGCCGGATCGGCGTCCTGGAACAGACCCAAGACCCCGATCACCCCGTGATCCTCGTGCTCGATGACGAAGGTCGCCGCCTTGCTCGGGTTCTGACCCGCGACGGCGACGACGAATTCTTCCGCGTCGCCGGTCCCGAACGGATGCGGCATGCGCAGCGTCATCCGCGCCACGTCCGGATCGTTGGCCAGGGCGGCGATGCGGGGGCAGTCCTGCATCCCGGGCGCGCGCAGCAACAGACGCCGCGTCTCGACGACGGGAGAGGTTTCGATCACGCACATGGGCCACGCCCCCTGTTTCGCGTCCGCCTCCTTGAATCAGGGCCCGGGCGGACTTCGAGACGGGGAAACGCGAACGGGGAGCCTGGTGATCCAGACTCCCCGTGGAATATTTCCCTGGTCCGGATCGGCTGCTTGAACGAGCAGGCCGATCCTTCAGGAGCGACTTACTCGGCGGCTGCGGCCACAGCCTGGTCGTTGGCCGGCATGATCGACACGTAACAGCGGCCCTGAGCCTTCTTGGTGAATTTCACCGCGCCCTCGACCAGGGCGAACAGGGTGTGGTCACGGCCCAGGCCGACATTGTCGCCCGGATGGAAGGTGGTGCCGCGCTGGCGCACCAGGATGTTGCCGGCCAGCACGCGCTCGCCGCCATATTTCTTCACGCCGAGGCGTTTGGACTCGGAGTCGCGACCGTTGCGCGACGAACCACCGGATTTCTTGTGAGCCATGATCCGCTCCTCTTTCCTTGAGGCCCCGCCCGACCGAGCGGTCCGGGGCGCCTCGTCATCCTACAGTCGCGCCACGAAGCGCGGGTTAAAATCTCAGCCTTCGTCGCCGTCGGCGGCGGGCTTGGCCTTGGGCGCGGCCTTCTTGGCCGGAGCCTTTTCGGTCTTGGCTTCAGCCTTCGGTGCGGCCTTCTTGACAGCGGGCTTGTCGGCCTCGCCCTTGGGCGCGGCCTTCTTGGCGGCGGGCTTGTCGGCGACCTCGGTCTCGACCGGGGCGGCCGGCGCCGTGGCCTTGCGGGCCGGCTTGGCCTCAATCTCTTCGACGCGCGGGGCCAGGCCGCGGGCGCGGGCGTTGATCTCGGCCTTGGTCAGCATCGAGCCTTCGCCGTCCCATTTGGCCTTCTCGCCGGCACCGTCGATGCCGGTGATGCGCAGGACCGATTCCATCTGGCGATGGCCGTTGGTGCGGCGATAGCCCTGGCGGCGGGTCTTCTTGAAGATCTTGATCTTCTCGCCCTTGCGGGTCTCGATCAGGGTCGCCGCGACGGCCGCGCCCTTGATCAGCGGCGCGCCCAGGGTCACGCCCTTGTCGCCGCCCAGCATCAGGACGTCGCCGAACGACACGTCCGACCCCGCATCCCCGTCGAGTTTCTCGACCACGATGACGTCGCCCGGTTGAACCCGGTACTGTTTGCCGCCGGTTTGGATCACCGCGTACATGTTGAGCCTCAGCGTAAACGCAAAAAAGAATGGCCCGCCGGGTGACCCCGCGGGCGAAGAGCGGCGACATAGACGGAGGGGTGGGTCGGAGTCAACGGGAAAGGCGGTTCCACAGCCCTCACTTTCGTCATTCCGGGCGCAGCGCAGCGGAGACCCGGAACCCAGCGGCGCCGATAGGCGACCTGTTCACGCAGGATGTCAAAAGCCGGGGTCCTCGACAGGTTCGCGCTCACGCGCGCCGCTGGGTTCCGGGTCTTCGGCGCAAGCGCGCCTACGCCCGGAATGACGAAAGGAGGGAGCATGGAGCTGGGGGTAGCCCTACCGCGCCCCCTCGTGCAAACAGCGCCCGAGACCCACCGACGGACCCTTCGCCCATGACCGACGTCGCCGACCGCCGCCTCCAGGCCGCGCGCCGCATCACCGCCCATGTCGCCGACCACCTGCGCGCCGACCTCAGCCTGCGTCTGTGGAACGGCGAAGTCCTCCCCCTCGGCCCGAACGCCCGCGACGACATCCAGATCGTCATCGCCCGCCCCAGCGCCGTTCGCCGCCTGATCCTCAAGCCCGGCCTGATGACCCTGTTCGAACAGTTCGCCTCCGGCGACCTGCGCATCGAGGGTGGCAGCCCGCTGGAGGCCGCCGACCGCTGGGACCACGGCCGCGCCGTCCACCTGGCCCGCAACCTGGACAAGATGCTGGTCGCCCGCGAGGCTGTCCCCTTCCTGATGGGCGGCAAGGACGACGACGCGACGCAACTGCCCGCCTGGGACGCCACAGGCGACGACGGGGTCGGCCACGACAAGGCCCGCCGCCGCGACCAGGACTTCATCCAGTTCCACTACGACGTCGGCAACGACTTCTACGGCCTCTTCCTGGATCCGCGCATGGTCTATTCCAGCGCCTATTTCACCCGCCCCGACGCCACCCTGGAGGAGGCCCAGGCCGAAAAACTGGACCGCATCTGCAGGAAGCTGCGTCTCCAGCCGGGCCAGCGCATGCTGGATGTCGGCTGCGGCTGGGGCGGCCTGGCCTGCTGGGCGGCCCAGAACTACGGAGTCCACGTCCACGGCGTGACCCTGTCCCAGGCCCAGTTGGACCATGCCCGCAACCGCGTCCGCCTGCTGAATCTCCAGGATCAGGTCACCCTGGAACTGAAGGACTACCGCGAGGTCGACGCCCCCGGCGCCTATGACGCCATCGCCCAGGTCGAGATGTTCGAACACGCCGGCTTCGCCAACCACGACCGCCACTTCAACCAGATGCACCGCCTGCTCAAACCCGGCGGCCTGTATTTCCACCAGGCCTCGGTCCGCCGCGGCGGCAAGGGCGCCATCCGCCCCACCCCCACCACCAAGGTCATCACCCGCTTCATCTTCCCCGGCGGGGAACTGGACACCATCGGCATGACCGTCACCAACCTGGGCCGCCTCGGCTTCGAGACCCTGGACGTGGAGGACATGCGCGAGCATTTCGAACTGACCCTGCGCGAATGGACCGCCCGCCTCTATGCCAACCGCGACACCGCCTACGACATGGTCGGAGAAGCGAGGACGCGGCTGTGGCTGATCTATTTCGCCCTGTTCGCCAAGGCCTTCGAGCGCGGCTCGGTCCTGGTCTACCAGACCGTCGCCCAACGCCGCCGCCCCGGCCCGTCCGGCCTGCCCCTGGACCGCAAGTCGATATACGGCTGAGACGCGGTCGCCTCCTCGCCATTCGGCCCATGACCAACGACGCCGTCATCGCCACCCTGCGCGCCAACGAGGCGGCGCTTGCCGGAAATCCTCGCTGCGGCTCATGCCGCGCTTGCCTCGTGGTCCAGCGCGGCGGTGCCTAGCTTCAATCCTCGTCCATCTTCAGCGCGGCGATGAAGGCTTCCTGCGGGATCTCGACCTTGCCGAACTGGCGCATCCGCTTCTTGCCGGCCTTCTGCTTTTCCAAGAGCTTCTTCTTGCGGGTCGCGTCGCCGCCGTAGCATTTCGACGTGACGTCCTTGCGCAGCGCCCGCACCGTCTCGCGGGCGATGATCTTGCCGCCGATGGCCGCCTGGATCGGGATGACGAACATATGGGGCGGGATCAGTTCCTTCATCTTCTCGACCATGCCCCGGCCGCGCGTCTCGGCCCGGGCGCGGTGGACCAGCATGCTTAGGGCGTCGACCGCCTCGGCATTGACCAGGATCGACATCTTGACCAGATCGCCGACCTTGTAGTCGGTCAGCTCGTAGTCGAAGCTGGCATAGCCCTTAGAGATCGATTTCAGCCGGTCGTAGAAGTCGAACACCACCTCGTTCAGCGGCAGCTCATAGACCACCAGCGCCCGGCTGCCGACGTAGGACAGTTCGATCTGGCTGCCGCGCCGGTCCTGGCACAGCTTGATGACACCGCCCAGATATTCGTCGGGCGTCAGGATGGTGGCCTTGATCCACGGCTCGCTGATGGTCTCGATCTGCATCACGTCGGGCAGGTCGGCCGGATTGTGCAGGTCGATCTCGGCCCCGTCGCGCTTCTGGATCTTGTAGACCACCGAGGGGGCCGTCGCGATCAGGTCGAGGTTGAACTCGCGGCTCAGCCGCTCCTGGATGATCTCCAGATGCAGCAGGCCCAGGAAGCCGCAGCGGAAGCCGAAGCCCAGGGCGGCGCTGGATTCCATCTCATAGGTGAAGGAGGCGTCGTTCAGGCGCAGCTTGCCGATGGCGGCGCGCAGGTCCTCGAAATCGGCGGCATCGACCGGGAACAGGCCGCAGAACACCACCGACTGGACCTCCTTGAAGCCTTTCAGCGGCTCGGCGGTGGGGCGTTTTTCCTCGGTGATCGTGTCGCCGACGGCGGCGTTGGCGACCTCCTTGATCTGGGCGGTGATGAAGCCGACCTCGCCGGGGCCCAATTGGTCCACCGGGGTGTTCTTGGGCAGGAAGACGCCGACCCGGTCGACGAGATGGGTCGAGCCGGCCTGCATCATCTTGACCCGCTGCCCGGCCTTCAGCACCCCGTCGAACACCCGCACCAGCAGCACCACGCCCAGGTACGGATCGTACCAGGCGTCGACCAGCATGGCCTTCAGCGGCGCGTCGGGATCGCCCTTGGGCGCCGGCAGGCGCGTGACGATGGCTTCCAGCACATCCTCGATGCCGATGCCGGACTTGGCGCTGCACAGCACCGCGTCGGACGCATCCAGCCCGATCACGTCCTCGATCTGGGCCCGGACCCGATCCGGCTCAGCCGCCGGCAGGTCGATCTTGTTCAGGACCGGTACGATCTCGTGGTTGTTGTCGATTGCCTGATAGACGTTGGCCAGCGTCTGGGCCTCAACCCCCTGCGACGCATCGACCACCAGCAGGCTGCCTTCGCACGCCGCCAGCGACCGGCTCACCTCATAGGCGAAGTCGACATGCCCCGGCGTGTCCATTAGGTTCAGCACATACTCCAGCCCGTCCTGGGCCTTGTAATGCAGCCGTACCGTCTGGGCTTTGATGGTAATCCCCCGCTCCTTCTCGATCTCCATATTATCAAGCACTTGCGCCGACATTTCGCGCGCCGTCAGCCCGCCGGTGACCTGGATCAGCCGGTCGGACAGGGTCGATTTGCCGTGGTCGATATGGGCGACCACGGAGAAGTTGCGGATACGGTCGATGGGGGGTGTCGTCATTGTGCGGCGCGGTTAGCACGACCACCCCGGTTCGCCCAAGCGGCACGACGCCCGCCGCCTTTCCGGCCCACGGATTACTTCGGCGTAAGGGAGCGCCTCAGGGTTTGAGGTTGCGCGCCCAAACCGCTATTCAACGGCTGATGACATGCGGGGTGCCGTACCCCGAAGACCGGCCGCGGGCTCCCCATACCCGCCGCCCCAGGGGACCTGTCGTGCAGTCAATCCAGACCATTCGCGCCCTCGGCCTCGCCGTCGTCTCCAGCCTGATGCTGGCCGCCTGTGGTGGAGGCGAGGCCCAGGAGAAGGAAGGCCCCGCGCCGTCCAGCCAGACCGTGACCGTGGCCACCGCCGCCCGCACCGACCTGCCGCGCGTGATCTCGGCCTCCGGCAGCGTCTCGGCCTGGGAGGAGGTGCCCGTCGGCGCCGAAACCGGCGGCCTGGTCGCCACCTCGGTCCTCGTCGATGAAGGCTCCTATGTCCGCCAGGGCCAGCCCCTGGTCCAGCTCAATACCGCCCTCCTGAGCGCCCAGGTGCGCCAGCAACAGGCCGCCCTCCAGACGGCCCAGGCCAATGCCGCGCGCGACGACGCCGCCCTGGCCCGCTCGCAGGAGCTCAAGGAACGCGGCTTCCTCAGCCAGGCCTCGCTGGACACCGCCATGGCCAACCAGCGCAGCTCCCAGGCCGGGGTCGCCCAGGCCCGCGCCACCCTGTCCTCCTCCCAGACCCAGCTCAGCCAAGCCACCATCCGCGCGCCGGTCTCCGGCCTGATCATCAGCCGCAGCGTGACGCGCGGCCAGATCGTCGCCGCCGGCACCGAACTGTTCCGCATGGTCCGCGACGGCCGGCTGGAGCTGGACGCCCAGGTGCCCGAGACCGACCTGCCCCTCCTCCGTTCGGGCATGACCGCCGACATCACCTCGGACCAGGCCGGCGGCACCACCGGCACCGTCCGCATCGTGACGCCCGAGGTAAACCCCGAAACCCGCCTCGGCGTCGCGCGAATATCCCTGTCGTCCGGCAACGGCCTGCGCCCCGGCATGTTCGCCCGCGCCACCATCGACGCCGGCACCCAGCCGGGCGTCACCGTACCCACCGCCTCGGTCCTGTACCGCGAGAACCGGGCCGGCGTGTTCGTGGTCGGCCCCCAGAGCACCGTCACCTTCGTCCCGGTCGAGGTCGTCGGCCGCGACGACCAGCGCACCTCGATCGGCAATGTCCAGCCCGGCGCCCGCGTCGTGGTCGAGGGCGCCGGCTTCCTGAACGAAGGCGACCGCGTCACTGTCCAGGCCGCCGCCGCAGCCCCGGCCCGACCCGCCGCCGCCCCGACGACCGCCCCGGCCCGGAAGTGACGCCATGAACAACATCTCGTCCTGGGCGATCAAGAATCCCATCCCGATCATCCTGCTGTTCGTCCTGCTGACGCTCGGCGGCTTTGTCGGCTTCTCGGGCATGCGGATCAACAACAACCCCGACATCGCCTTTCCCCTGGTCTCCATCACCGCCGCCCGCCCCGGCGCGGCCCCGGCCGAGATGGAGACCCAGGTCACCCGCCTGATCGAGGACTCCCTCGCGGGCCAGTCCGGCGTGCGCCAGATCAGCTCCCAGATCCTGGACGGCGTCTCCATCACCACGGTCCAGTTCGAGCTGGAAACCGACGTCGAGCGCGCCACCAACGACACCCGCAACGCCGTCAGCCAGCTGCGCGCCGACCTGCCCCAGGACATGCAGGAACCGACCGTCGCCCGGATCGACATCACCGGCGACGCCCTGATCACCTATGTGGTCCGCTCCGGCTCGATGACGCCGGAACAGATCAGCTGGTTCATCGACAACACCGCCGCGCGCGAACTGCTGGCCATCCCCGGCGTGGGCGAGGTCAACCGCTCCGGCGGCGTGGACCGCGAAATCCGCGTCGAGCTCGATCCCGACCGGATGAACGCCTATGGCGTCACCGCCGCCCAGGTCAGCCAGGCCCTGACCGCCGTGAACAACAACCTGCCCGGTGGCCGCGTCACCGTCGGCGGCTCAGAACGCGCCATCCGCACCCTCGGCCAGGCCGGCTCGGTCGAGGCCCTGGGCGCCACCCTGATCCCCCTGTCGGCCGGCCGCACCATTCGCCTGGACGACGTCGGCACCGTCAAAGACAGCTGGACCGAGCCGCGCCGCCTGGCCCGTTTCAACGGCCAGGAGGCCGTGACCTTCAGCTTCCTGCGCTCGCGCGAGGCGTCGGAGGTCCAGGTCGCCGAACGGGTCCGCGAACGCGTCGCCGAGCTGGACGAGGCCAACCCCCAGCTGGAGATCGAACAGGTCACCGCCAGCGTCGAATATATCGAAGAGAGCTACCTCGCCTCGCTGGAGGCTCTGGGCCTCGGCGCCCTGCTGGCCGTCGTCGTCGTCTTCATCTTCCTGAGGGACTGGCGCGCGACCCTGATCGCGGCCACGGCCATGCCGTTGTCGCTGATCCCGACCTTCATGATTCTGGAACCGCTGAACCAGTCGCTGAACGTGGTCACGCTTCTGGCCCTGTCCCTAACCATCGGCATCCTGGTCGACGACGCCATCGTGGAGATCGAGAACATCGTCCGCCACATGCGCGACGGCAAATCCCCCTACGACGCCTCGATGGAGGCCGCCGACGAGATCGGCCTGGCTGTCGTCGCCACCACCGCCACCATCATCGCCGTGTTCGCGCCGGTCGGCTTCATGCCCGGCATCATCGGCCAGTTCTTCAAGGCCTTCGCCCTGGCGGCCTGCGTGTCCGTCGCCTTCTCCCTGGTCGTGGCGCGAACCCTGACGCCCCTGATGGCGGCCTACCTCCTGCGCCACACCAAGCACGAGGACCGCGATCCGCCCTGGATGGGGCCTTATCTGAAGATGCTGCGCTGGTGTCTGGGCAATCGCTGGAAGGTGTTCGGCCTCGGCATCGGCCTGTTCCTGTTCTCCGGCTTCATCGCCACCCGCGTCCCGTTCGAATTCCAGCCCTCCGGCGACCAGTCCCGCGCCGCCTTCTCGGTCGAGACCCCGCCCGGATCGACGCTGCGCGAGACCGACGCCGTCGTCCAGCGCCTGACCCGCGACCTGCAGGCCCGGCCCGAGGTGGTCTCGGTCTATGCCGCCGTCGGCGGCCAGGACGTCAACCAGGCCAACCTCTATGCCGACATGGTCCCCAAGAGCGACCGCGACCTGAGCCAGCAGGCCTTCGCCCGCGAGATGGTCGATGGCTGGAAGGACATCCCCGGCGCCCGCATCGGGGCCGGCATCGTCATCGCCGGCGGCGGACCCAGCGACGGCACCACCTATACCTTCGCCCTGCTCGGCGACGACCCGGCCACGCTCCAGGCCGCCTCGCGGGCCGTCGAGAACGACATGCGCTCGATCCCCGGCCTGGCCAATGTGATCAACACCGCCTCGATCGCCCGGCCCGAGATCGTCGTCACCCCCCGCCCGGACGAAGCCGCGCTGCTGGGCGTCTCGGCCCAGGCGATCAGCCAGGCGGTCCGCGTCGCCACCCTGGGCGACGTCGACCAGGCCCTGGCCAAATACAATCTCGGCGACCGCCAGATCCCGATCCGCATCCTGCTCAATCCCGAGGCCCGCGAGGACCTCGCCGTCATCGAGAACCTGCGCGTCCCGACCTCGGACGGCACCCCCGTCCCGCTCAGCGCCGTGGCCGACGTCAGCTTCGGCTCGGGCCCGTCCCAGGTGTTGCGCCAAGACCGCTCGCGCATCGCCTCGATCACGGCCGAGCTGAACGGCATCCGCTCGGGCGAGGCTTCCGCCGCCGTCATGCAGCTGGAGTCGGTCCAGAACCTGCCCGAAGGCGTGCGCCAGGTCGCGGCCGGCGACGAGGAGTTCATCCAGGAGATGATCTCCGGCTTCACCATCGCCTTCATTACCGGCATCCTTCTGATGTACGCCGTGCTGGTCCTGCTGTTCAAAAGCTTCGCCTATCCGATCACCATCATGGCCGCCCTGCCGCTCGCCATCGGTGGCGCCTTCTTCGCCCTGCTGCTGATGAGCTCCAGCTTCTCGATCTCGTCCCTGATCGGCGTGCTGATGCTGATGGGGATCGCGGCCAAGAACTCCATCCTGCTGGTCGACTATGTCATCATCGCCGAGAAGGAGGGCATGCCCCGCTACGAGGCCATCCTCGACGCCGCCCACAAGCGCGCCCGGCCCATCCTGATGACCACCTTCGCCATGGGGGCCGGCATGCTGCCGGTCGCCGCCGGCTGGGGTGCCGACGTCGAGTTCCGCCAGCCGATGGCCATTGCGGTGGTCGGCGGGCTGATCTCGTCCACCTTCCTGTCGCTGCTCTACATCCCGGCCATCTTCACCATCGTCGACGACATCGCCGGCTGGGCCCGCCGCCGCTCGGACAAGCTGTTCGCCGGCCAGCGCCTGGGCCCGCATGACCCGGCCCCGGGCCACGAGCCCCGCCCGGTCCCGGCGGAGTAGGGTTCTCCCGCGTCTTCCTCTTTCGTGATTCCGGGTGCCGCGCAGCGGAGACCCGGAATGACGAAAGAATGGATGGCACGCGCTGCCGCAAGTCGTCGACGCTCATCACATCCAAAGAAAGACCGGCCGGGGATCGCTCCCCGGCCGGTTTCTTCGTTTCGACGCCCCCCGTCGATCAGTATTTGAAGCGCAGCGTCGCCCCATAGGTGCGCGGCTGGCCCAGGAAGGCATCATAGGTCTGGGTGTCCAGCGCCGGGTTGTAGAAGGTGCCGTTCGGCTGCTGCGTGCGCTGGAAGGCGGTGCCCTGCAGCGGCGCATTGTAGGCGACCTGGATGTATTCCTCGTCGGTCAGGTTCTGGGCCCACACGTCCAGGGTCCAGCGCTCGTCTTCCGAGCCGAACGAGATCCGCCCGTTCAGCAGCGTCAGATCGTCCTGCACCTTGGCCGGAAGGGCGTCGGAGCCGGTGTTGTATTCAGTGGTGAATTTGGCGGCCAGCGAGAAGCCGGCGCGCAGCCCGTTGCCGATCGCCCGGTCGAAATTGACCCCGCCCGTCGCCGACCATTCCGGCGCGAAAGACGGCGGCGACCCCGGCAGCAGCGACAGCTGCGGGAAATTGCCGGTGTTCGTCAGGTCGGCGGCGGTGAAGGCCCCGAACTCGGCGTCCGTATAGGTCAGGCCGGCCGACAGGCTGAGGCCCTCGATCGGGGTGAACCACAGGAAGTCGGCGTCCACGCCGCGCGTCGTCAGTTCGGGGATCGATTCGACCACGAAGGCCGTGCCGAGGAACGTGTTGAGCTGGAAATCCTCGAACGTCTGGTCGAAATAGGTCGCGTTCAGCAGCACCGTCCGGTCCAGCAGCGTGGCCTTGAAGCCCAGCTCATAACTGTCGACGGTCTCCGACGGGAACAGCAGCGAGGCGTTCGGCGTGATGCCGTTCTGCACCCGATCCAGGTTGTAGCCGAACGACTTGTAGCCGCGCGCGAACGAGGCATAGGTCAACAGCCAGTCGGTCGGGCGATACGCCGCCTTGATGGTGCCGGACAGTTCGCTGTCGTTGAATTCTTCCTGGATCCCACGGCGATTGTAGGCGGCGTTGGCCCAGGGCAGGCAGATGTTGGCCAGGAAGATCGGCGCATTGGCGCCCAGCACTCCTCCGATCGCCGCGGCATTGCCCAGCGCCGCGTTGCAGGTCGTGCCATTGCCGTTCTGGTTGGTTTGCAGGGCGTCCAGCGTCTTGTTGTCATAGGTGTAGCGCAGGCCCAGCGTCAGATCGAACTGGTCGGTCACCCGCCAGGTGTTGTTGGTGAACAGGGCGACCGATTCCGAACCCTGGTTGTATTTGTCCTCGACGCCCTGGCCGACGATGAAGCCGGGGCCGGTCGCCTGGAAGGTCGGGACGGTGACCAGCGCACCGCCCGGTCCGAACGGCCCGCGCCCGGTGCCGCCGGTCTGCAGACAGGCCCCGAACGACTGGGCCGTCTGGCCTGGACGGGTGAAGCAGCCGATGATCCCGGGGCTGACCGGAATGCTGGGGTTGGCGGCGTTGATGTTCGCCGACAGCAGGAACGACAGGAACGGCGTATAGTCGGCCCCGAAATAATAGCTGTCGGTGCGGGCGATATCCTCCTTGGTGGCGAAGAATCCGACCAGCCAGTCGAACCGGTCGGTCGTACCGGCCAGCCGCACTTCCTGGGTCAGGTTCTCGACATTGAAGCCAAAATCGCCGTCCTCGACCCGATACAGCAGGTCGGCCCCGGTGAAGTCGAGGTCCTGACCGTTGGAGGTCGACCATCCGCGCCACGAGGTCACGGTCGTGAGGGTCGATCCACCGAACCAGTCAAGGTCGATATTGGCTTCGGCCGACAGCCCCTTGTCCTCGACTTCCTGGTCGGTGGAACGGTTGGCATAGGCCGTGCGCGAGAAAGGCAGGGTGCCGAACCCGGGTGCGGGCGGACGTTGGCCGGTGCCGTTCGACAGAGCGTCGATGAACGGAAAGGTCGGCCCCGTGCGGATCTGCGTACCGACACAGCAATACTCGTCGCGCTTGCTGTAGTCCGCGATCAGTCGGATCGACGCCGTGTCGCTGGGCAGGACCAGCAGCTGGCCGCGAACCGTGTAGAAGTCCTGGTTCTGGTCATCGACTTCCTCGCGCGGGCCGTCGCCGGTGTCGATATCGTTGAAGCCGTCGCGCTTGCGATGGGCCGCATACAGACGCATGGCGACCGTGTCGCTGAGGGGGCCAGTGACCGAACCCGAAATGCCATAGGCGTTGAAATTGCCGACGTTGAACTCGGCGGAGCGTTCCGGCGTGAACGATGGCGCCTCGGTGATGATGTTGATCACGCCGGCCGAGGTGTTCTTGCCGAACAGGGTGCCCTGCGGTCCCTTCAGGACCTCGATCCGCTGCAGCTCGCCCAGGTCGCCGAAACCGACGCCGTTGCGCGAGCGATAGACGCCGTCGATCACCACCCCGACCGAGCTCTCCAGGCCGGGGTTGTCGCCGACCGTGCCGACGCCGCGGATGCGGGCGGTGGTCGAGGCCTCGTTGGTGGTCGAGGTGACGGTCAGGCCCGGCGTCAGGATGGTCAGATCCTTGATGTCGCGCACGCCGGCGTCTTCCAGCACTTCCTGCGACAGCGAGGTGACCACGATCGGCACGTCCTGAAGGCTTTGTTCGCGCTTCTGGGCGGTGACGATGATGTCATCGACGCGGCTGATCTGTTCCTCTTCGTCCTGGATCACCGGATCCTGGGCCTGGGCCACGCCGGCGAAACCGAACACGACGCCGCCGACGACGGCGAAGGACGCGCTGCTGCGGAGAAATTGGTTGAAACGCATGGATGGCTCCCGGCTCTGTTGGCCCGACCGATTTGACGGTCGTGGCGCTTCCTGATCCCTGACCCGCGCCTTCTTGTGAGACGACGGACTCCTGAAGCTCTGGCGTAATCCAAGCCGGGTACAGCGACAAGCAGTCGCGGCGGTTCTCGCCACCTTTGCGCCCCGCCATTGCTGGCGGTGTGACGCAAAAGCGACAAAAATCATTTACCTTGCGTCAATATTCGCGGTCGGCACGTCAGTATCCACCGATCGGACCGCTGACTCCGCGCGCCGATTCGATGCGGCGATCCCCAGCACCAAGGCGGCCGCGATACCCGACAGCAGCGACCCCCCGATCACCCCCAGCTTGACCTCGACCTGCTGGGGCGAATCCACCGCGCCGGGAAAGGCCAGCACGCCGATGAACAGGCTCATGGTGAACCCCACCCCGCACAACAGGCTGATGCCATAGACCTGTAGCCAACTCGCCCGCGACGGCCGCTTGCCGATCTTCAGCGCCGTCGCCAGCCAGACCGCCCCCATCACCCCCGCCTGCTTGCCCAAGAACAGCCCCAGGGCGACGGCCAGCACCAGCGGCGCGGTGGCCTGGGCGATCGACAGACCGGCGAACGACACCCCGGCCTTGGCGAAGGCGAACAGCGGCATGATCAGATAGGCGTTCCACGGATGCAGGTCGTGCATGGCCGACTTCAGCGGGCTGCGCCGCATCTCGGGCCGGGGGTTGACCGGCACGATCATGGCGAAGGCGACCGCCGTCAGCGAGGTGCTGATCCCCGCCAGCACCGTCAGATACCAGACCGCGGCGAACCCCAGCACCCAGAAGGGCGCCGACACCCGCCGTCGCCCGACCACGGCCCCGGCGGTGAGAAGGGCCAGCACGCCCATCAGCGGAATCCACTGGACGCCCGAACTGAACAGCACGGCGATCAGGGCGATGGCCCCCAGGTCGTCGACGATGGCCAGAGTCAATAGGAACACCCGCAAGGACGATGGCAACCCCCTGCCGACCAGGGCGAACACCGCCAGGGCGAAGGCGATGTCGGTTGCCAGCGGGATCGGCCATCCGCCCAGCGGCGCCCCGACGGTCTGGACCAGGATCAGATAGACCAGGGCCGGCCCGACCATGCCGCCGAGCGCCGCCAGAACCGGCGTCGCCAGCCGTTTGGGGTCGCTCAGCTCGCCCTTCAGGATCTCGTATTTGATCTCCAGTCCGACGATCAGGAAGAACAGGGCCATCAGCCCTTCCTTGATCCAGTCGCTGATGGTCATCTCCAGCACGAGCGGCCCGACCTGCAGCGTGTGATAGCTCTTCAGCCAGCCGAAATAGGCCCCGCCCAGCGCCGAATTGGCCACCACCAACGCCGCCATCGCCGCCAGCCCCAGCACCATGCCCGACGCCGCCTCGGTGCGCAGGAAGTCGAGGGTCAGTTTACGCGCCACGGCGGCCTCCGGTCAGAAAGGTCTGTTGTCCCGTGACGCCCGGTTATCGACGGACATCGGACCGGATTCATCCGCGACGAATACGGATGCCGGCCCGGCTCGAACCGCGAGGGCGAGCCTGATCTCTAAGCCATGGCATAAGGAAACCGTAAGGCCGGTTCAACCGAAACCGGGAATATCAGCGCGCGATCGCGGCGTCCGGCTTGACGATCAGCAGCCCGACCAGCCCCACCCCGGTCGCGACCATCACGCCGATCAGCGCCGGATTGACCGTACCCTGCGGCTCCAGCTGCTGGGCCAGGGCCACGGTGAACACTCCCAGCGCATAGCCGTGCCCGACCAGCAAGCCGCGCCAGGCCCAGCCGCGCGCCGGGATCAGCGCCGACCCGACCAGCACGGCCCCGATCATCAGGTCGGCGACGAAGAACTCGGCCACGGCGATCAGACCCAGCAGGACCATGGCCGCCGTCCCGGCCCCGATCGCCGCCCCCAGGATACGCAGAAACAGGAACACGCCCGACACCTCCCTGACCGGTTCGCCTTGCGGCGTTGCGCGCGACCGCGCATCTGCACCCCATGCCGATCGACGCCGCCTACCGCCCCGACCCGCGCTTTTCCCTTCTAGGCGGCGAGTATGGCGACCCGGTGAAGCCGGCCGACTTCCCCCAGACGGTCCTGCGCCACCGCCACGACCGTGCCGCCGCGACCGTCGGCCTGGCCTCTCTGACCGACGCCGAATGGATCGCCCATTTCGCCCGGTTCGAGCCCCTGCCCGGCCAACCCGGCCCGATCGCCATGCGCTATCACGGCCACCAGTTCCGCCAGTACAACCCCGACCTCGGCGACGGCCGAGGCTTCCTGGCCGCCCAGCTGCGCGATGACCAGGACCGTTTGCTGGACCTCGGCACCAAGGGCTCGGGCCAGACGCCCTGGTCCCGCATGGGCGACGGCCGACTGACGCTTAAGGGCGGCGTCCGCGAGGTCCTGGCCGCCGCCATGTTGGAGGCGCAGGGCGTCCCCACCAGCCGCGCCTTCAGCCTGATCGAGACCGGCGAGGCCCTGGAGCGCGGCGACGAACCGAGCCCGACCCGCTCGGCCGTCCTGGCCCGCCTCCAGCACAGCCACGTCCGTTTCGGCACCTTCCAGCGCGCCGCCTTCTTCGAACGCACCGACCAGATCGAGACCCTGACCGAACACGTCCGGTCCCTTTACCACCCGACGGTCGCGCCCGGCGACGGCCCCGCCCTGCTGGCCGCCATCGTGGACGCCTCGGCCCGCCTGACCGCCCGCTGGATCGCCGCCGGCTTCGTCCACGGCGTGCTCAACACCGACAATCTCAACGTCACCGGCGAGAGCTTCGACTACGGCCCCTGGCGGTTCCTGCCGCATTACGAGCCCGGCTTCACCGCCGCCTATTTCGACCAGTTCGGCCTCTATGCCTTCGCCCGTCAGCCCGAAGCCGTGTTCTGGAACCTGACCCAGCTGGCCGGCTGCCTGAAGCTGGTCGCCGACGCCGACCCCCTGACCCAGGCCCTGAACGCCTTCGGCCCCGCCTATATTCGCGAACTCCGCACCGCCTTCCTGAACCGCCTCGGCGTGCGCAGCCTGGGCGAGGCCGCCGACCAGCGCCTGCTCGACACCACCCTGGCCCTGCTGCGCGAAGGGGGCGAGGCCCTGCGCTGGGAGCCCCTGTTCCACGACTGGTTCGCCGGCTTCCCGTCCTCGGCCCGCGCCCTGTCCGGCCCCCGCGCCGGCATGTACCAAGGCGAAACTTTCGACGCCTTCCGCTTCGCCCTGTTCGAGCACGAACCCGACCGCCCCGAGCGGCTCGAACACGCCACCCTTGCCGCACCCGAGCCGGAGGAGATGCTGATTGATGAGATCGAGATCCTCTGGTCCGCCATCGACACCGCCGACGACTGGTCCCCGTTCCACGCCAAGCTGGAGCGGCTGGAGGCGACGCGACGGGCCCGAGCCTGAAACCTTACGAAGGTTTCATCTCGAAAAACGATAATCTTCTTTATTGATAGTCGATGTGGTCATATCGACTATCGACATGCCCTGTGATGCGGTGGCGAGGGGGACTACGATGAAACTAGTCGGTCGGCGTTCCGTGGCCAGCGTGTTCCGCTGGATACTCGGGTTCGTGAACGTGTTCGTGATGCTGGGCGCGATCGCCACGGGTCTGTTGCTGCTGAGCTCCTTCGTGGTGCCGGACTTCGCAGCGGGCTTCATGGCGGGGATCAGGGACTACGACGGTCCCAGCCGCGCCTTGGCCCTGAACGAACGGCTGACCTATCTGAGCGCCTTGCTGGCGACGATCAGCACTTGGTGGGTGATCAACCGCATCCGGCGCATCTTCCTGACCGTGAATCAGGGCGACGCCTTCGAACCGACCAACGTCGGCCGACTGCAAACGATCGGCCTGGGCTTGATCGGCGTACAGTTGGCCGGCGCCCTGCTGGTCATGAACGTCCCCGATGGACTGGGCCTGGAGCGGAACTACACCGTGGACCTCGGTGCCTGGCTCGGCATCCTGATCGTCTTCATGCTGGCCGAGGTGTTCCGCCAGGGCGCCACCATGCGCGACGACCAGCAGCTGACGGTCTGAGGAGGATCCGCCCCATGGCCATCGTCGTGCAACTGGACCGGCTGCTGCTAGAGCGCCGCATGTCCCTGACCGAACTCAGCGACCGGGTCGGCGTCACCCTCGCCAACCTGTCGATCCTCAAGACCGGCAAGGCCCGGGCCGTGCGTTTCTCGACGCTGGACGCCCTGTGCCGGGAACTGGACTGTCAGCCCGGGGAACTCCTGGTTCAGGTACCGGGCCCGCAGGGATCGGACCCCGAAACGATCGACTAGTGGGCCTCGACCAGCCCGGTCTGACCACGACACCCCCGCTTCGCCACATTACGCATTTGTATGCATACGGCCACGCTCGCGCCGCGTAGCTGAGGCATTCGGAGCCTCGCGAAAGACGAAGTCATCAGCTGATGTCATCATTTGATGTCCACGGCTGATGACATCGGAAAAAACCTGTGCCATACCCTTGCAGGCGAGACGGGTCCAACCGATATCGCGACTGTTGCAGTTCAGCGTACGCCTTCTCCCCGACACCCTCCCCATCCGAGCCCTCCCATGGCCACGACCTTCCCCATGACCGCCCGCGCCCGCCAGGCCCGCGACTTCGCCAATCTGACGCTCTGGACCTTCCAGGGCTGGCTGGCGATGTTCTTTGTCGCCGCCGGCTATGCCAAGCTGACCGAGCCGATGACCAACCTCGTCACCCTGATGGTCTGGCCCCAATTCGTCGGCGAGAACCTGGTGCGAGGCATCGGCATCGTCGAACTGGTGCTGGCCGTCGGCGTGCTGGTTCCGCTGTTGTCCTGGAAGGTCGGCCGCTGGCCCCTGCTGATCGCCACCGTCGGCCTGATCGCGCTTCAGACGGTGATGCTGGGCGTCCATGCCACCAATCTGCACATCGGCCTGTCGATCGTGAACCTGCTGCTGCTGGCCATCACGATCCCGGTCTTCCTGGGTCGCCGCGCGCCCCGCTGACGCCCGAGGACCGGCACCGGTTCGAGCAGAACTTCACCCGCTCCCAGTCCCGCGCCCACTTCGCCCGCCAGACGAACGGCCGCCCGCACGCCGCGCAGACCTTGCTCGGCAGATCGGCCTTGGCCGGAGCGGTGCCCTTGTTGACGTGTTTGCGGGCCATTTCTCCTCCCCGTTGCGAAGCAATGGGGAGGTGGCGCGGCGCTGACAAGCGCCGTGACGGAGGGGGCGAGACGATCTCAACGATGAGCCCCACACCTCTCCTCCCCGTTCGCGTCGCGAATGGGGAGGTGGCGCGTTGCCGCTCGGCGCCGTGACGGAGGGGGCGACACCGGCCCAGCAGATCAACCCCCTCACCCCAACCACCGCCTCGCCCCCTCCGTCTCGTCGGCTGATCGCCGCCGAGCCACCTCCCCATGCGCGACGCGCATGGGGAGGAAAAGCTTCCCTTTACGTGCGCGTCAAGTTATGACGGCGACATGGCCACCGCCGACGACCATCGCACCTATTCGATCCGCCAGCTGTGCCGCGAGTTCGGGGCGACGGCCAGAGCCCTGCGCTTCTATGAGGACAAGGGACTTCTGACCCCCGCCCGCAAGGGCCAGACGCGGGTCTATCACGCCCGCGACCGGGCCCGGCTGAAACTGATCCTGCGCGGCCGCCGCATCGGGTTCAGCCTTCAGGAGATCCAGGACATGCTGGATCTCTACGACCACGACGACCACAACACCCATCAGATGGCCGTGGCCCTGCGCCGTCACCGCGCCCAGATCGAGGCCCTGAAGCAGCAGCGCCAGGACCTGGACGATGCCATCGAAACCGCCGAGGAAGCCTGCCGGGTCATGGAGACCAAGCTGGGCGAATACCGGCCGGACCTGCTGCCCGGGGCCGAGGAATATGCGGTGCTGCTGAAATCGCGCCTCAATCCCGACGCCTCCAACGACATCTCCCGTCATCCCTTCAAGCTGAGAGCCTGATCCATGGCCTATAAGGCGCCCGTCCGCGACCTGACCTTCGTGCTGAACGACGTGCTGGAGATCGACCGCTATTCGAACCAGCCCGGCTTTGAGGACGTGTCGTCCGACATCGTCGCCCAGATCCTGGAGGAAGGTGCCAAATTCGCCGAACAGGTCATCGCCCCGATCAACAAGACCGGCGACACCGAAGGCTGCAAATGGGTCGACGGCGTCGTCACCGGCCCCACAGGCTGGAAGGAAGCCTACCAACAGATGGTCGCCGCCGGCTGGCCCGCCCTGTCAGCCCTGCCCGAGCACGGCGGCCAGGGCATGCCCTCGGTCGTGGCCATGGCGTTCGGCCAGTTCACCGCCGCCGCCTCGCCGGCATTCTCCATGTATCCCGGCCTGACGGCGGGGGCCTATTGGGGCCTGAACGCCAACGGCTCGGAAGAACTGAAGGCGCGCTACCTGCCCAAGATGGCCACCGGCGAATGGGGCGGCACCATGAACCTGACCGAGCCCCAGTGCGGCACGGACCTCGGTCTGATCCGCACCAAGGCGGTGCCCAACGGCGACGGCTCCTACGCCATCACCGGCCAGAAGATCTGGATCAGCTCGGGCGAGCACGACTTCACCGACAACATCATCCACCTGGTCCTGGCCCGCATCGAGGGCGCCCCCGAAGGCATCAAGGGCATCAGCCTGTTCGTCGTGCCCAAGGTGTTCGTCAATGACGACGGCAGCCTGGGCGAACGCAACGCCGGCGTCGGCTGCGCCGGCCTGGAGCACAAGATGGGCATCCACGGCAACGCCACCTGCGTCATGGCCTATGAGGACGCCAAGGGCTGGCTGGTCGGCACCGAGAACAAGGGCATGGCCGCCATGTTCGTGATGATGAATGAGGCGCGGCTCGGCACCGGCCTGCAGGGTCTGGCCATCGGCACCGCCGCCTATCAGGCCGCCGTCGAGTTCGCCCACGACCGGCTCCAGGGCCGTTCGCTGACGGGGCCAAAGAACCCGTCGGGCCCGGCCGACTCGATCATGGTCCACCCCGACGTGCGGCGGATGCTTTTGGAAGCCAAGGCCTTCGTCGAAGGCGGCCAGGCCTTCACCCTCTGGACCGCCCTTCAGGCCGACCTGCAGCACTCCAGCGACGAGGCCACGGCGCAAAAGGCCAAGGACTATATGGGCCTGATCACCCCCGTGCTGAAAGCCTATCTGACCGACAAGGGCTTCCACGTCGCCAGCCTGGCCATGCAGGTCCACGGCGGCAGCGGCTATACCGAGCATTTCCCGGCCAGCCAGTACCTGCGCGATGCCCGGATCACCATGATCTATGAGGGGGCCAACGGCATCCAGGCGCTGGACCTGGTGGGTCGGAAACTCCCCGCCAACGGCGGCCGCGCCATCATGAGCTGGTTCGCCGACATCGACGCCTTCGTTTCCGAGAACGGCGCGGACGGTCCGATCAAGCCGTTCGTCGACGGCCTGGCCGACGCCAAGAAGAAGCTGCAGGACGGCACCATGTGGCTGATGCAGAACGGCATGCAGAACCCCGACAACGCCGGGGCCGCCTCCACCGACTACCTGCACATCTTCGGCCTGACGGCGCTGGCCTATATGTGGGCCCAGATGGCCAAGGCGGCGCAAGCGAAGATCGACGCCGGCGACACCGACCCCTTCTATGCCAACAAGCTGATGACCGGCCGCTATTTCGTCGAACGCATCCTGCCGGACACCGGGGCGCACCTGGCCAAGCTGAAGACCGGCGCGGAAGTCCTGATGGCCATGCCGGCGGAGGCGTTTTAATCTTCCCTCTCCCAGCGGGAGAGGGCTTGAGCCTCCGAGAGCGCAGCGATCGGCAAGGCGAAAGGGTGAGGGGTGGAGAAGGGACACAGCGCGTCCCGACGACGGGTCTGAACGGTGAGGGCACAACCCCTCACCCTTTCGCGCAGGAACGACGGCGAAGACGCCGCCGTGCGCTCAAGCCCTCTCCCGCTGGGAGAGGGTATCGAAATGCGGAATTATCATGCTGAACGTCCTCAACGTCCCCGACCCCGACTTCATGCTGGACGAGGAGATCACCCTCTTTTCCGACAGCGTCGGCAAATGGATCGACGACCACGCGCCGCCCGAGGCCGTCCAGTCCTGGATCGCCAACTCCTCCGTCCCCGGCGACCTCTGGACCCAGGCGGGCGAGGCGGGCCTGCTGGGCCTGTCCATGCCCGAGGAAGACGGCGGCATGGGCGGAGACTATCGCCACGAGGTCGTCTTGATGCGCCAGCTCGGCTGGAAGGGCGCGGACCATTTCGGCATTTCGCTGCACAACGCCATCGTCGCCCCCTACATCTGGCACTACGGCACCGCCGAACAGAAGGCGCGCTGGTTGCCGAAGCTGGCCTCGGGAGAGCTGGTCGGGGCCATCGCCATGACCGAGCCCGGCGCGGGCTCGGACCTGCAAGGCGTCAAGACCACCGCCATCGCATCCGGCAACGGCTATGTCGTCAACGGCTCCAAGACCTTCATCACCAACGGCCAGCTGGCCAATTTCGTCATCGTCGTCGCCAAGACCGACCCCACCGCCGGGGCCAAGGGCACCTCCCTGATCGTCGTCGAAACCGACGGCGCGGATGGGTTCGAACGCGGCCGCAACCTCCACAAGATCGGCATGGAGGGCAACGACACCTCCGAACTGTTCTTCAACGACGTGCATGTCCCCGCCGACAACATCATCGGCGGCACCGAGGGCCAGGGCTTCATCCAGCTGATGCAGCAACTGCCCCAGGAGCGCCTGAACATCGCCGTCCAGGGCGTCGCCGCCGCCGAACGCGGCCTGTCCGAGACCCTGGCCTACGTCAAACAAAGAAAGGCCTTTGGCAAAACCGTCCTCGATTTCCAGAACACCCAGTTCAAACTGGCCGAGGTCAAGACCAAGCTGACCGTCGCCAAGGTCTTCGTCGACCATTGCATCGGCCTGCACCTGAAAGGGCAGCTGGACGCCGTCACAGCCTCCATGGCCAAATACTGGGTCACCGACATCCAGGGCGAGGTGCTGGACGAGATGCTCCAGCTGCACGGCGGCTATGGCTACATGAACGAATACCCGATCGCCCAGCTGTACAAGGACGCCCGCGTCCAGCGCATCTACGGCGGCACCAACGAGATCATGAAGGTGCTGATCGCACGCAGCCTTTAAGGCCTCAGGCGCTTGTCATCCCGGGCGTAGCGAAGCGAAGACCCGGGACGCGACCGTATCAACAATCGTCAGGCCCGGTCGGCTGCGCCGAACCGGGCCTAATCCGGCCCCGACCTCAGCTCGCCATACAGATCGGCCCATCGTGGATTGTTCTCCTCGACCAGGGCGAATTTCCATTCTCGCCGCCATCGCTTGATCCGCTTTTCGCGAAGGATCGCCTGATCGACGTATTGGTGGGTCTCATACCAGACCAGCCGATCGATCCCGCGCTCTACCGTATAGCCCGGGATCAGCCCCTGTTTGTGCTCGCTGATCCGCCGAACGAGGTCGTTGGTCACACCGACGTACAGCCACCCACACGGCCCGCTGGCGAGCAGATAGACATAAAAGGTTCTGGACATGCCCGTCTCCCGGCTCAACCCTTACGGGTTGTCCGGGAGGCGTCAAGCGTTGGGCACACCGTCCCGGGTCTACGCTTCGCTTCGCCCGGGATGACAAGGGCAAACGACAGGCTATGAGGTTGAGCATGATCCGTCTCCACGTCACCGCCGACCTGTCCACCGGTGCCGCCGTCGCCCCGACGCTGGACCAGTCCCGCTATCTGACCCAGGTCATGCGGATGAAGGCGGGCGACGCGCTGCTGGTGTTCAACGGCCGGCACGGCGAATGGCGCTGCACGATCGCCGAAATGCTCAAGAAGGGCGTCGTCTTGCGCGCCGAGGAACAGGTTCGCGACCAGGTCACCCCACCCGACGTCGAACTTCTGATCGCCGTCATCAAGAAATCCGCCATCGAGTTCGCCGTCGAGAAAGTCACCGAACTCGGCGTCGCCCGCATTCGTCCTATCCTGACCGCCCGCACCCAGACCCAGCATCTGCGCCTGGACCGGCTCGACGCCATCGCCGTGGAGAGCGCCGAACAGACCGGCCGGACGGACGTGCCCCGCGTCGAGGACCCGGCCCGGCTCGACACCCTGCTGGACGAATGGGATCCTACGCGCCGCCTGATGTTCTGCGACGAGACCGGGGGAGAGCCGGCGTTGCGGGCCCTCGCGCGGTTCTCTCCCTCCCCTTCAGGGGAGGGAGAGTCCTCACCCTGGGCCATCCTGATCGGCCCCGAGGGCGGCTTCTCGCCAGAGGAACGCGACCGCCTGCGCGCCCTGCCTTTCGCCGTCCCCGTGTCTCTCGGCCCCCGCGTCCTGCGCGCCGACACCGCCGCGACGACCGCCCTGACCCTGTGGCAGGCCGCGCTCGGCGACTGGCCGCGCTGATCCCCTTGATGCGGCTGCCGTTCCCGCCCATCTAGCCGCGACAGGGCCTCGGCCCGCAGGGGCACCCTCCATGGCCGACGCGCCGCTCACCCGGGACGATCTGATCAGCGTCATGGCCGAGGGCTCAAAGCCCCGCGACCAGTGGCGCATCGGGGCCGAACATGAAAAATTCGGTTTCGACCGCACCACCCTGCGTCGCCCCGCCTATGATGGACCGTCGGGCATCCACGCCATGCTGGACGGCCTGACCCGGTTCGGCTGGTCGCCCGTGTACGAGGCCGACCACGTCATCGCCCTGGAACGCACCACGCCCGAGGGCCTGACCTCGTCCATCAGCCTGGAGCCCGGCGGCCAGTTCGAACTCAGCGGCGCCCCGCTTAAGGACGTCCACGAAATCTGCGACGAGACCGGCCGTCACCTGATGGAGGTCAAACAGGTCGCCGACCAGCTGAACCTCGGCTTCCTCGGCGTCGGTTTCGACCCGATGTGGACCCGGGACGACGTCCCCCTCATGCCCAAGGGCCGCTACGGGATCATGCGGTCGTACATGCCCAGGAAGGGCAATCTGGGCCTCGACATGATGCTGCGCACCTGCACCATCCAGTCAAACCTGGATTTCGAGAGCGAGGCCGACATGGTGGCCAAGTTCCGCCTGTCCCTGGCGCTTCAACCCGTCGCCACCGCCCTGTTCGCCAACTCGCCCTTCACCGAGGGTCGTCCCAACGGCTTTTTGACCGCCCGCGCCAACGTCTGGACCGACACCGACCCGGATCGAACCGGCATGCTGGACTTCGTCTTCGCCGACGGCTTCGGCTTCGAGGCCTATGTCGACTACGCCCTGGACGTGCCGATGTATTTCGCCAAGCGCGGCGACACCTATATCGACCTGTCCGGCCAGTCGTTCCGCGCCTTCCTGACCGACGGCCTGGACGCCCTGCCCGGCGACCGCGCCGCCCTGAAGGACTGGAAGGACCACCTGACCACCCTGTTCCCCGAGGTCCGGCTCAAATCCTATCTCGAGATGCGCGGCGCCGACGGCGGCCCCTGGAGCCGGATCTGCGCCCTCCAGGCCTTCTGGGTCGGCCTGTTGTACGACGCGCCCTCGCAAGCCGCCGCCTGGGACCTGGTCAAACACTGGGACATCGCCGACCACGAACGCCTGCGCCGCGACGTCACCCGCCAGGGCCTGAAGGCCGAGGTCGCCGGCCGCATCGTGCGCGACCTGGCCGTCGATCTGGTCGAGATCGCCCGCCACGGCCTCAAGAACCGCGCCCGCTTCAGCGGCGGCATGGTCGACGAGCGCGGCTATCTGTCGGAACTGGAAGACATCGCCGACAGCGGCGTGACCCCGGCGGAACGGCTGCTGGACCTGTATTACGGCGACTGGCAGGGCGACGTGACCCGCCTCTATCGCGACTTCGCCTATTAGGAGGGAGACATGACCTACCCCATCCACATCGGCATCGGCGGCTGGACCTACGAGCCGTGGCGCGGCGTCTTCTATCCGTCCGACCTGACCCAGAAGCGCGAGCTGGAATACGCCAGCCGCGCCCTGACCTCGATCGAGATCAACGGCACCTACTATTCCACCTTCAAGCCCGACAGCTGGATGAAATGGCGCGACGAGACGCCGGACGGCTTCGTCTTCGCGGTCAAGGCCAGCCGCTATTGCACCAACCGCAAGGTGCTGTCGGACGGCAAGGAGAGTTTCGATCGTTTCCTGGATCAGGGCCTGACGGCGCTCGGCGACAAACTGGGCCCCATCAACTGGCAATTCATGGCCACCAAGAAGTTCGACCCGGAGGATTTCGAAGGCTTCCTCAAGCTGTTGCCGAGGGAGAAGGACGGCCTGCCCTTGCGGCACGCCCTGGAGGTCCGCAACCCCAGCTTCGACACCCAGCAGTTCTACGATCTGGCGGCCAGATACGGCGTCGCCATCGTCCATGCCGTCGACGACGAGGCCCCGGAATGGCCCCGCATCGACCAGCCGACCGCCGGCTTCACCTACGCGCGCCTGATGTCCAGCCGCCAGGACGAACCGACCGGCATGACCGCGACCGAACTGGACGCCGTCGCCGACCAGACCCGCGCCTGGGCCCGACGCGGCGAGGTTTTTGCCTATTTCATCGCCGGGGCCAAGGTCCGCAATCCGGCCGCCGCCCAGGCCCTGATCAAGCGGCTGGGCTGAACCGCTGAACCGCATCCGCCCTTGAGGTGGACCCCCTGACCGGGCACGGTCCGCCCGATGACCACCACCTCGCCCTTCCCGCCCACCGCCCCATCGCCTCGGCAGGTGGCCTCGGGCCTCTATTTGGTCGCCACCCCGATCGGAAACCTGCGCGACATGACCCTCCGCGCACTCGACGTCCTGGCCGCCGCCGACCTGGTCCTGGCCGAGGACACCCGCGTCACCGCCAAGCTCCTGGCCGTCTACGGTTTGAAGGCCAGGCTGGAACGCTGCGACGACCACGCCTCGGACCGCGCCGCCCAGACCGCGATCGAGCGCCTGCGCGAGGGTCAGGTGGTGGCCGTGGTCTCGGACGCCGGCACCCCGATGGTGTCCGACCCCGGCTATGTCGTGGCCCGCGCCGTGATCGCCGAGGGCCTGCCGGTCCACCCCATCCCCGGCCCGTCCAGTCTGCTGGCGGCCCTGACGGTGGCGGGGCTCCCCGCCGACCGCGTTCTGTTCGCCGGTTTCCTTCCGCCAAAATCCGCCGCCCGCAGGACGATGCTGGAAGACTTGAAAGCCGCCCGGCAGACCCTGGTGTTCTTCGAGAGCGGCCCGCGCCTGCGGGCCTCTCTGACCGACATGGCCCAGGTTCTAGGCCCCCGCCCCGCCGCCGTGACCCGCGAACTGACCAAACTCTATGAGGAATGCGTCCGCGGCCCTCTGCCCGATCTGGCCGCCGACCCCCGACTGGACGCCCCCAAGGGCGAGATCGTCGTCGTCATCGCCCCCGGCGAGGCCGAGGTCGCCAGCGCCGCCGATGCCGACGCCGCCCTCACCGAGGCCATGGCCCGCCTGCCCCCCGGCGAGGCCGCGTCGGAGGTCTCCCAAGCCCTCGACCTGCCGCGCAAGGCTCTCTACCGCCGCGCCCTGGAACTCCAGGGCCGGGGATGAAGCCCCCTCGGCTGCGTCCCGCACCGCCCGCCCTGCGCCCCAAACGCGCGTGGCGACAGGCCCTCGGCCTGCGGTCGCAACGCGAGGGCCACGGCGCGGAATGGCTCGCCGCCCTGTTCCTGATGATGCGCGGCTATCAGATCCTCGGCTTCCGCCTGGCCGGCCGTGGTGGCGAGATCGACATCCTGGCCCGGCGCGGCCAGATCCTCGCCGTGGTCGAGGTCAAACGCCGCCCTACCCTCGACCAGGCCCTGTCCGCCGTCACCCCGGATCAGTACGACCGCCTGTTGTCCGCGGGCCGAAAACTGTTGCACGGACGACCCAGCTTGGCCGGGCATCACCTGCGGATCGACGTGGTGGCGCTGGCCCCCGGCCGGTTTCCGCGTCATCTTCGTGGTCTGGAGCGAAACCGGTTCGGAAGCGACCGCTTCTGACCGCGACCTTCGGCAGTATCTGAATCGCTTGGGGGCGATTGTCCGTGACCCGTGACGAGGCGGAAACCATCCTGACCGAGGCCGGCCTGGCCGAGGACGACGGCTTTCCGCTGCTCGAGGCCGCCATCGCCTGCGCCATCCACGACTATCCCCTGCGCGATCCCGAGCCCGCCCGTCTGATGGCCCGGCGCGCCGGCGAACGCCTGGCCGAACGCATCCCCGGCGAGAGCGCCGACGACGCCCTGGCCGAGACCCTGGCCATCGACTTCCGCCTGACCGGCGACCTGCTGAGCTATGACGACCCCGCCAACACCGACCTGATCGCCGTGGCCGAGCGGCGACGCGGAGTCTCCGCCGCCCTGACCGTCTTCTATCTCGACGCCGCCCGCCGCGCCGGCTTGGACGCGAGCGGCGTGGACTTCCCCAACCATTTCCTGCTGCGCGTCGAAACCGAGGTCGGCCCGGTCGCCATCGACCCGTTCAGCGAGGGCCGCGTCGTCCTGCCCTCCGAACTGACCCGCCGGGCCCTGCGCGCCGGCCTGACGCCGCATGTCGCCGACCGGCTCGACATCCTGATGGCTCCGGTCAGCGACCGCCACGCCCTGATCCGCCTCCAGAACGTCCTGTTCAGCCGCGCCATCAAGGCCGAGGATTTCCAGGCTGCCGAACGCTCCGCCCTGCGCCGCGCCCTGCTCGACCCCCAGGACCACCGCCCCTGGCTGGACGTCGCCGCCGCCCGCGAGAAACAGGGCGCCCTGAACGGCGCGATGGAGGCCTTATACCGCGCCCGCGTCGTCAGCGGCCAGGACGAGACCGTGCATACGGGGGCGGTGGAACGGCTGAGGATGCAGCTGAATTAGGTTTCAGGTTCCAGGGTCTAGGTTCTAGGAAAGGCACGTCCGTGCGCGCTCAGGCGGCTCCTCCCTAGAACCTAGAACCTGAAACCTAGAACCTTCATGCTCAAAGTCGCCATCCAGATGGATCCGATCGAGGCCGTCACCGTCGCCTCCGACACCACCTTCTTGCTCGCGCTTGAGGCCCAGTCCCGCGGCCACCCCCTCTGGGTCTACGACTTCCGCACCCTGGCCCTCGAGGACGGCACCCTCACCTGCCGCACCCGCCCCGTCACCCTGACCCCCGTCCAGGGCCAGCACGTCACCTTCGGTGAAGAAACCCGCCTGGACCTAGGCCGCGACGTCGACGTCATCCTGATGCGCCAGGATCCGCCCTTCGACATGGCCTATGTCACCGCCACCTATCTGCTGGAGACGGTCCACCCCCGCACCCTGGTCGTCAACGACCCCGCCGAGGTCCGCTCCGCCCCCGAAAAACTGTACGCCACCCGTTTCGAGGGCGTCCAACCCCCGACCCTGATCAGCTCGGACCCCGTCGCCTTGACAGATTTCCACCGCCGCCACGGCGACGTGGTGCTGAAACCCCTGCACGGCGCCGCCGGCTCCGGCGTCGTCCGCCTGAAGGCCGACGACCCGAACCTGGAGGCCCTGATCGAGATTCACGCCACCGGCTCGCGCGACCCCCTGGTGATCCAGAAATTCATCCCCGCCGTCTCGGCCGGCGACAAACGCATCATCCTGATCGACGGCGAGCCGGTCGGCGCCATCAACCGCGTCCCGCCCAAGGACCAGGTCCGCTCCAACCTGCGCGTCGGCGGCACCGCCGCCCCGGTCGAGCTGACCGACCGCGACCGCGAGATCTGCGCCCTGATCGGCCCCGAGCTGAAACGCCGGGGCCTGCTGTTCGTCGGCATCGACGTGATCGGCGACTATCTGACCGAGATCAACGTCACCTCCCCCACCGGCGCGGTTCAGCTCAAGGATTTCACCGGCATCGACGCCGCCGCCATCCTGTGGGACGTGATCGAGGCCAAAAGGGTCCCGAACGCCTGACCCACTGTCCTTTCTTCCTTGCGGAGGAAAAAGTCCGATGACGTCCAAAGGCTGCTGAACTTGAATCGATCGCCGTCATCCTCGGGCTTGACCCGAGGGTCGGACGTTGACCGGTCTGGAAGAGAAAGAGTCGCACGGACGGCGGTGTGCCTGCTCCTTCGCAAAAACAGACGATGGTTGGGGTCAGGGGTTGATCGGTCGGGCCGGTGTCGCCCCCTCCGTCACGGCGCTATCGCGCCGCGCCACCTGCTCATTCGCGATGCGAACGGGGAAGAGATCTCAAATCCGCTTCAGCCGTTTCGCGTGGCCACCGATGATGTTCAGGGCAACTGCCTCGGGTAGCAGCTTCGGGATCGCCGCCAGCAGCCGGTTTCGCCACCCCGGCACCACCCTGGCCCGGTTGGCCGCGACACCGTCATAGCCCGCCCGCGCCACCGCCTCTGCGGTCATCCACATCCAGTCCGGATAGGCGTTGGACACCTGTTCGCGGCTGCCGTTGACGTCATGGAATTCGGTCAGGGTGTAGCCGGGGCACAGGGCCGTGACGTGAACGCCCGTCCCGCGCAGTTCCAGATGCAGGCCCTGGGACGCCTTGATCAGGAAGCTCTTGATCGGCCCGTACAGGGTGTCGCCGCCGGTCGCGGGCATCAGTCCGGCCAGGGAGGCGACGTTGATCACCCGCCCGAACCCGCGCTCGACCATGCCGGGCAGCAGCAGGCGGCTCAGTTCGACCGGAGCGGTCAGCATGACGCGGATCATGGCCGCGTGCTGCTCCGGCTCGGTAGCCAGAAAACCGGTGGTGCGCGAGAAGCCCGCGTTGTTGACCAGTCCGTCCACGGCCAGGCCCCGCGCGGCCATGGCCTCGACCAGGCGGCGCGGCGCATCCGGCTGGGCCAGGTCGGCGGTCAGGACGCTGACCCCCGAGCCGTGCGCGGCCTCGATCTCGACGGCCAAGGCCTGAAGCGGGGCCTCGCGGCGCGCGGTCAGGATCAGATCCCAGCCCGCCTCGGCATAGACCCGCGCGATGGCCGCACCGATCCCCGCCGAGGCTCCGGTGATCAGGATCGTGCGCCGCACCCCCCGATGCGCCGGTCAGGCGGCGACGGCGGCGGCGCGCTCGATCACGGCCGAACAGCTGGCATGCGGTTTCAGCCCCGCCAGAGATGCCGGGTCTTCGGCCAGCAGGTCGGCGATGGTGATCTTGGACAGGGCGGCACAGGCGGCCGCATCGGCGGCGGTCAGGGCCTTGGCCACCTGGCGCGGGATATGCTGGCCCACGGGGCAGCCGCGCGCGCCCGCGGGCGGCGATCCCAGGTGCGCGCACCCGTTCACGGCCGCCAGCACCAGGTCCAGGCTGATCGCCTCGGGCCGGTCCAGCAGCCAGGCCCCGCCCGCCGCGCCGGGCCGGGTCGCGATCAGTCCGGCCTTGGCCAGAAGCGCCGTGACCCGGCGGATCACCACCGGGTTGGTCGGCACCGACGAGGCCAGCACCGCGCTGGGCACGGCATGGGCGGCCGCATAGGCTCCCTTGTGGGCCAGATAGGCCAGGGCATGGGCGGCGACGGGAAAGCGTTGGCTGTCTGACATGGGTCCGGGTTCCGGCGCTCAAACTAAGCATTGGGCTTCGAATTCACAAATAGGCCATCCAACCTGAACGAAGCCTGTGCGACGGAATCGGGTGTGCGCGATTGAACCGGGCGCGGAATGCGCCTATGGCCACGCCGCTTTGGTGGGCCCCTCGCTTTTTCGGCGGCCCGGAGGATCTGCATGGCAGGGGACACCCCCCAGGACGACGGAGCTCCGCCCGCCCCGTCCGGCACGCCCGTCGAACCGGCCCATCCGCACCCGTCGGCGACGACGGACGGCGGCCATTCCAAGGCCGGCAAACGCGCCCTGATCATCGGCGCGATCGGCGTCGTGTTCGGCGACATCGGCACCAGCCCCTTCTACGCCATGCGTGAGGCCCTGGCCCACAGCCGCTCGGGCGGCCAGGCCGAGCTGGCGGTGTTGGGCGTGGTCTCGCTGGTGTTCTGGGCCCTGATCCTGGTCGTGACGCTGAAATACGTCGTCTTCCTGATGCGGGCGGACAACAAGGGCGAGGGCGGCACCCTGGCCCTGATGGCCCTGGCCCAGCGCGCCGTCGGCCGACGCAGCGGCCTGATCTTCATCCTGGGGGTCTGTGGCGCGGCGCTGTTCTATGGCGACGGGATCATCACCCCGGCGGTGTCGGTGCTGGGCGCGATCGAGGGGCTGAAGGACGCGCCAGGTCTGGGCGGTCGGGTGGACGGTTTCGTCCTGCCGATCGCGGCGGGCATCCTGATCGGCCTGTTCATGATCCAGTCGCGCGGCACCGCCAGCGTGGCCAAATGGTTCGGGCCGCTGACCACCGTCTGGTTCCTGGTCCTGGGGGGGTTGGGCCTGTACCACATCTTCGACGACGTCTCGATCCTGCGGGCCCTGTCGCCGCACTACGGCGTCGTCTTCCTGATCGACAACGGCTTCCTCGGCTTCGTCATCCTGGGCAGCGTCTTCCTGGCCGTGACCGGGGCAGAGGCCCTGTACGCCGACATGGGCCATTTCGGAAAGTCGCCGATCCGGCTGGGCTGGCTGTGGTTCGTGCTGCCGTGCCTGACGCTGAACTATCTGGGCCAGGGCGGGCTGGTGCTGTCGGACCGCGCGGCGGCGGCCAATCCGTTCTGGATGATGGTGCCCGAGATCGCCTATTGGCCGGTCTTCGTCATCGCCACCATCGCCGCCGTCATCGCCTCCCAGGCCGTGATCACCGGGGCCTTTTCGGTGACGCAACAGGCGGTGCAACTGGGCCTGCTGCCGCGCATCGATATCAAGAACACGTCCGAGAGCCAGGCCGGCCAGATCTTCGTGCCGTCGGTCAATATGATGCTGATGGTCGGCGTCCTGGTGCTGCTGGCCATGTTCCAGACCTCATCGAACCTGGCCGCGGCCTATGGCATCGCGGTCACCGGCTCGATGTTCGTCGACAGCCTGCTGGCCTGGTTCGTGGTTCGCAAGCTGTGGAAATGGTCGCTGCCGCTCTCGGCGGTGGTCATCGCGCCGTTCCTGGCGCTGGACCTGGTGTTCCTGACGTCGAACCTGCTGAAGATCCCGCAGGGGGCCTGGTTCCCGCTGGTGCTGGGCGCGGGTCTGCTGGTCATCATGTGGACCTGGGTGCGCGGCTCGCAGATCCTGACCGCCAAGGCCAAGAAGGACAGTCTGCCGCTCAGCGACCTGATCGAGATGCTGAGGGCCCGCCCGCCGCACCGCGCGCCGGGCACGGCCATCTTCCTGACCTCTGACCCCGAGGTCGCCCCGGTCGCCCTGATGCACAATCTCAAGCACAACAAGGTGCTGCACGAGAAGAATATCATCCTGACGGTGCGCACCGCCGACCGTCCGCGCGTCGGCGACGCCGAACGGATCGCCATCGCCCCGATCAGCGAGGACTTCAAGAAGATCACCGTGACCTACGGCTTCATGGAAACCCCGGTCATCCCGCGCGCCCTCAGCCTGTGCCGCAAACAGGGGGTCAAGTTCGACATCATGTCGACCAGCTTCTTCCTGGGCCGCCGATCGGTGGTGCCCTCGTCCCAGCACGGCATGCCGCTGTGGCAGGACAAGCTGTACATCTTCCTGATGCGCAACGCGGCCAATCCGACCGACTTCTTCCACATCCCGCCCGGACGGGTCGTCGAACTCGGCACCCAGGTGTCGGTTTGAGCCGGGACGCCCCGGCGGGCAAAAATTCGAGCGCGCGCGGTCGCCGCATGGCCGACAAGGCGCGCGGCCCCCGCCGCGAACCGAAACCGGTCGAACAGCGCGAACCCGACGCCGGCGCCGATATCGGCGTCGAGGCCCGCGTCGCGGCCGGCGTCCTGCTGAACGCCGCCCTGACCCGCCGCGGCGGCATGGACGAGGCCCTCGGCCTGTCCGAGCTGAAAGCCCTGCCCCCCGCCGACCGCGCCTTTGCCCGCGCCGTGGCCATGGCCGCCCTGCGCCGCCTGGGCGAGATCGACCAGATCCTGGACCGCAGGCTCAAGAAATCCCCGCCCGAGGCCGTGCGCACCCTGCTGCGCATCTCCCTGGCCCAGACCCTGGTCCTCGACACCCCCGCCTTCGCCGCCGTCTCGACGGCGGTCAAACAGGCCGAACGCGACGCCAAGACTCGCCCCTACAAGGCCCTGGTCAACGCCGTCCTGCGCGGCATCGAGCGCGAGGGCCCCGGCCCGACCACCGCCGTCTCCAACCTGCCCGACTGGCTCTCCGCCCGTTGGCGTCAGGCCCACGGCGAGGCCGCCCTGAACGCCATCGCCCTGGCCGCCCGCGACGAGCCCCCCACCGACCTGTCCCTGAAACCCGGCACCGACGCCGCCGCCATCACCGAGGCCCTGGACGGCACCGTCCTGCCCGGCGGCACGCTCCGCACCGGCCGTCGCGGCGACCTGTCAGGCTGGCCCGGCTATGACGACGGATCGTGGTGGGTCCAGGACGCCGCCGCCGCCGTCCCCGTCCGCCTGCTGGCCCCACAGGCCGGCGAAACCGCGCTGGACCTCTGCGCCGCCCCCGGCGGCAAGACCATGCAGATCGCCGCCTCCGGTGCTACGACTGTCGCCCTGGACCGCTCCGACGCCCGCTTGAACCGCCTGCGCCAGAACCTGACCCGCACCGGCCTGGACGCCGAGGTCATCGCCATCCCGGCCGAGGATTGGACTGACCCCCGCACCTTCGACGCCGCCCTGCTGGACGCCCCCTGCACCGCCACCGGCACCCTGCGCCGCAACCCCGAGGCCCTGCGCGCCACCAAGCCCGCCGACGTCGCCAAACTGGCCGACGTCCAGCACCGCCTGCTCGACGTCGCCGCGGCCCGGGTCAGGCCCGGCGGTCGCCTGGTCTATTGCACCTGTTCGCTGGAGCGCGAGGAGGGCGAGACCCAGATCATCGCCTTTCTGCGCCGCAACCCCGACTTCCGCACCGCCCCCGCCGACCCCGCCGCCGTGGGCGCGCCGACCGAGGCCCTGACCCCCGAAGGCTGGCTGCGCATCCTGCCGTCGATGTGGGCCGAGCGGGGCGGCCTGGACGGCTTCTTCGTCGCCCGGCTGGATCGCGTCGGTTAATCGATCGTCGGCACCGCCGCTTCCCCCATCACGAAACGCGTCCGTGGCGCGTGCAACCCTGACCGACCATCAGCCGCCACAAATGCCCAAAGATGGCGAAGGCCAACGACAGCATGATCGCGAACATCACCCAGGTCAGGATCACCGACAGGGTCGTGCCCGTCCCGATCAGGTCGCGCGATCGCTCGTCGATGGCCCGAAGCTGATCGAAGTCCAGCCGCCCCCAGCCGCCCGCGATCCGCACCGACCCTCCGTCCTCGACCAGGGTGAACCAGTGGCCGGCATGAAACACCGTCCAGACGATGGCCAGACCCACCGCCGCCGCCACCGCCTGCAGCGCCGCGATGGCCCGCACCCACTGCGGCCGCATCAGCCGCAGGATCTCGATCCACAGCTGCCCCACGGCCAGCAGCAGTATGGGCAGGAAGTTGGCGTCCCAGATCGGCGCGGGAACCAGCCGCCCGCCCTCGCCCGAGATGATCATGGCGTCGATGCCGGGCAGCGACCAAACCCCGCCCCACCAGGCGATGAACACCCCGATGGCCACGATGCCGAAAATCGCCTCGCCCGCCGGCCAGCGCCCCGTGCGCTCGGACGGCATCCAGTGGGTCCGGGCCGGCGGCGCCTTCTCGCCCGCCATGGCCTCGCGCCAGGCGTCCGGATCGGACAGTTTCAGCACCGGCAGATCCTTGACCCGCCAGTCGGTCATGAACTCGGGCCGCCAGCCGTTCCGCTCGATCAGATAGGCCACGACCGTCGCCGCCCCGACCCAGAATAGCCCCACCTCGATCAGGTCGCCGAAGACCTGGCCCAAGGCCTGGGCGAACCCGTTCGGCGCGGTGAACAGCCGGATCACCAGCAGCAGCACATGCACCGCCACCAGCACCATCAGCCCCGCCTTGACCGCGAACAGCCACCACGGAAACAGCTCCGGTCCGACCAGATGCTGCGGCCCCTTGCCGTAGCGCGCCGCGACCACCAGCGGATGGCCCATCTCGCGCAGAATCGCCTCGCGCTCGTCGTCGGTCAGGGGGCGGCTGAGCGCCTCCTCCCGCTCCTCGAACCGGTTCAGCAGGGTGTCGCGCAGTTCGGCGATGATGTCCTCGCGCTGGTGCTTGTCCAGCTGCGCGGCGACCGCGCTCAGATAGTGTTCCAGAAGGTCCATGACCCGCTCCCCCATGATCAGAGAATCTTGTCCAACGAGGCATTGATGCCCCGCCATTCCTCGGCCAGCGCCGTCAGCATCTCGGTGCCCATCGGCGACAGGCGATAGAAGCGCTTCTTCCGCTTCTCCTCCTCGCGCCATTCGCTGGTCAGCAGGCCCTGGCTCTCTAGCCGGCGCAGCAGCGGATAGAGGGTGCTCTCCTCCATATCGATCCCGTCCCCGGCCAGGGCCGTGCGCAGCGTATAGCCGTACCGCTCCTCCCTCAGCCGGGCGAGCACGGCCAGCACCAGCGACCCACGCCGCAGCTCCAGCCGCATCGATTCAAACAGGTCCGCATCGACCGTCATGACTCACCCTGCCTGTCACATAGTGTGTGCCACATAGTGTATGTGACATACTGTATGACCGTGTCAAGTCACCACCTCGGCCTCGGCCCCTTCCCCTCATCGCCGGGTCCGCTAAACCTTCCCATTCACGGGGGATTTCCATGACCGCCAGCCGCCTGCTCGTCGCCGCCTGCGCGACCCTGTTCCTCGCCGGTCCCGCCGTGTCCCAGGACGCCCTGATTCCCGGCGCGACCTATGACCCCGCCGTCCCGTCCGTCGCCTCTGTGCTGGGCTACGACAGCGGCGACCGCATCACCGCCCCGGACGACGTCCGCCGCTATTTCGAGGCCCTGCGCGCCGCCGCCCCCGACCGGATGGCGATCGGCGACTACGGCACCAGCCACCAGGGCCGGCCCCTGTGGTGGGCGGCGATCGGCACCCCCGCCAACATCGCCCGCCTCGACGCCATCAAGGCCAATGCGCGCGCCCTGGCCGACCCCCGCTTCACCAGCCCCGCCCAGGCCCAAGCCCTCATCGCCGACCAGCCGGTCATCGTCTGGCTGGCCTATTCCGTCCACGGAAACGAGATCAGCCCCGCCGACGCCGCCATGGCCACGGCGCGTCACCTGCTGGCCTCGTCCGACCCGGCGGTCCAGACCTGGCTGGCCAATACCGTCGTCGTCCTGGTCCCGACCCAGAATCCCGACGGCCGCGCCCGCTTCCTGACCACCTTCGCGGACGGCGCCGGGCCGGTCCCCAACGGCGACGCCCTGTCGGCCGAGCGCGACGAGCCGTGGCCGTCGGGCCGCTACAACGCCGCCCTGTTCGACCTGAACCGCGACTGGTTCATCCAGACCCAGCCGGAAACGAAAGGCCACAGCGCCCTGATCCGCGACTGGAGGCCCCAGGTTCTGGTGGACGCCCATGAGATGGGCACCGACTCCACCTTCTTCTTCCCGCCCGAGGCCCAGCCGCTGAACCCCTGGCTGACCGACGCGACCCTGGCCAGCCGCGAGCGGATCGGCATCAACACCGCCCGCCGCTTCGACCAAATCGGCGAACCCTATTTCAACCGCCAGGTCTATGACGCCTTCTACCCCGGCTATGGCGACGGCTGGCCCGCCTATCTGGGCGCCGTCTCCATGACCTATGAACAGGGCTCGGCGCGCGGCCTGGTCGCGCGCCGTTCGTCCGGCGAAATCCTCACCTATCCCGAGACCGTCCGGAACCATCTTGTCGCCAGCCTCTCCACCATCGAGGCCGCCTCCAATGAGCGCGAACGCCTGCTGACCGAATTCCACGCCTTCCACCGAGACGGCGTCTCCGGACGCGGCGCCTGGATACTCATCCCCCGCACGACCGACCCGTCCGCCACCGACAACCTAGCCGGCCTGCTGATCGACCAGGGCCTCGAGGTCGGCCGCGCCGAAGCTGAATTCTCCGCCTGCGGACGATCCCACCCCGCCGGTAGCTACATCATCCCCCTAAACCAGCCCCAGCGCCGCATGGCCGAGGTGCTGCTGTCGCGCGACGTCGCCGTCCCCGCCGCCTTCCTGGCCGAGCAGGAGGCCCGCCGCGCGCGCGGGCTGCCCGACGAAATCTATGACGTCACCGCCTGGTCGCTGCCGCTGATGTTCGATGTCCCCGCGACCCGCTGCGACCGCGCCCCGACCGTCGCCACCACCGCCATCGGCCCGGACCGCGTCGTTCCCCGCGCCGTCATCAATCCCGACGCGGCCTGGGGCTTCCTCGTCCCCCCCGGCCTCGCCGCGTCCAAGCTCAAAGCCGCCGCCCTGTCCGCCGGTCTGCGCCCCCGCGTGATGGACAAGCCCTTCGTCCACGACGGCCGAGACTGGCCCGCCGGCACCCTGGTGTTCAGCCGCGCCGAACACACGGCCCACGACCTGCCCGCCCTGCTGAACGGCTGGGCCCGCGACCACGGCGCGCCGGTCACCGGCATCGACGCCAGCTACACCTCCAGCGGCCCCAGCTTCGGCTCGGCCGACGCCGCCGTGCTGCGCGCCCCGCGCATCGCCCTGGCCTGGGACGACCCGACCGACCCCTCGGCCGCCGGCGCGACCCGCCACGTTATCGAGCGCGAGTTCGCCTATCCGGTCACCGCCATCCGCGTCGGAACCCTGTCGGGGGCCCAGTTGGATCGCTATCAGGTCCTGGTCATCCCCGACGGCGGCGACTACGCGGAACGCCTCGGCGAGGGCGGCGTCACCAACCTGAAGACCTGGGTCGAACGCGGCGGCACATTGGTGACCCTGGGCCGCGCCACCCGCCTGGTCACCGGCGAGGACTCCGGCTTCCTGAAATCCACCCGCCAGGATCTTCCCGGCCCGGACGAAGACGCCACGGTCGACCCCCGCATCGGCACCGAGCCCGAATACCGCCGCATCGTCGGCGAGAGCGAACGCACCCCCGACAGCGTCGCCGGCATCCTGGCCCGCGCCGACGTAGAGCCCGACCACTGGCTGACCGCCGGCCTGAACCCCAGCCTGGTCTTCCCGGTCCGGGGCTCGGACATCTACACTCCGCTGAGGATCGGCGAGGGCCTGAACCTGGCCCGCTTCGCCTCGCCCGACACCGTCCTGGCGTCGGGCCAGCTGTGGGACCAGAACCGAACCCTGCTGGCCTACAAGCCCGCCGTGATGATCCAGGCCTTCGGCCGCGGCCAGGTCATCGCCTTCACCCAGGACATCACCACCCGCGCCTATCTGGACGGCCTGAAGCCCCTCCTCGCCAACGCCCTGTTCAACGCCCCGGCCCATGCGGAGCCGAACTGGACGGAGTGATGGGACCGGGAACCGACCGCCTTCACCCCGGTTGGTCATGCAACGCCGATCGCTAGGAGGCCCGGATGACCCCCCGTCTGCTCATCATCGCAGCGCTCGCAAGCGGTCTGGCCCTGTCCGCATGCGGCGGCACCGACGACGAGGCGGCGCCCGAAACCGCCGCGACCGCCCCGGACGATCAGGCCGGCCCGGCCATGGCTCCGGAACCCAGCGTCGGCGCACCCCCGCCTGAAGGCGGCGGCGTACCCGGTGCGGCCGAAGGCAACCCGGCCGCCGCTCCCGCGGTCTCAACGCCGCCTGGCTCCGAGGCCGAGCGCGATCAAACGCCCGAATAGGCGGGTCCTACAGGCCGAGCGCGGTCTTGATCTCCCGCCAGTCGACGATCTTGTAGTTCTGCTGGCCGGGGCTGGGCGCGTCATCGTGATCGTGGAAGGCCAGGACCCCCTCGGGGAAGGGCCCGATGGGCCCTGCAAAGGCGTCCAGGCCGTCGGTGTGGGTCACCGCGTCGATGCCGTTGCCGTCCACGATCGTGAACCGGCCCAGATAGACATCATCGTCGCCCGCGATCCGATAGACCGGATAGGTGCTGTCGCCCTGGCTGGACACGATCAGATATTCCACCCCGCCGTCCCGCATGATGGTCACACCCTCGACGTCGTCCTTGATGCGGTTCAGGTCCACGCGCGCGATCTCGGTCGCCTGGGGCGATGCGGCCGGGTCGAAGTCGTAGCGCCAGACCCCGACGTCCTCCTCCCCGACATACAGGGTGTCGGCCGCGTCATTGACGACACAGCCTTCCAGTTGGCTGCCCAGCGTCAGCACGCGAGGCTCGCCGACCACCGGGCCGTCCGGGCCGGCGGCCACGGTCATCTGATGCACTGTCCCGGCTTTGGTCGTCACGACCAGGAAGAAGGTCTCCCCCCGCCGCCCGACGCAGAATCCATAGGGTTCATACGGCGTGGCGATGAAGCCGTAGTCGCTGGTGGTCAGGGTCGCCGGGTCGAACAGATAGAGATTCACGCCATTGCCGCCCGGCCGGTCGTTGGACGCGGCCACCAGGGTCCGGGTGCCGCCGGCGACCGGAAAGCCGTTCCTCAGATCGACGTTGTTGACCGGCCCCGACGGCAGGAACTGACGCACGCCGCCGTCCATGTCGTACACATACAGGCCGTCGGACTTGTCGGTGCCGAACATCACGGCGCGCGCCGGATTGGACGGGTCGGCCCACAGGGCGGGATCGTCGGCATCGACCTCCGGGTCGGTGGTGACCAGGGTCTCGACGGCGGCCAGCACTGGCCGCGCCGGGTCGCCGATCGCCAGCACGCCCTGCGGCCCTTCGTTCTCAATGGTCGCGCAGGCGGAGAGCGCCAGGGCGATCAGCCCTGATGCGACGGTGGCGGCGGTGGTTCTGGACATGGCGTGACCCCCTGTTGCGCGATGTTCGGCCCGCCAGATCACGAGACCATCGCACGGTCAAGGTGCCCGACACCGCCGGCACCGGGGCGATTGTCGACCCTTAATCATGGTTCGGACGAAAGGTCTCGCAACCGTCTTTGAACCGGCAATCTCCCGTCTTGAAATCGTCTCGGACGCGTAACGGCCAAGGTTTAGTCGCCGGTTGGGAGTGGACGCCGCGGGGGTCGTCCGGCCACCGGGATTTTCCTGACATGACGAAGACGGCGCTTCTCATCGGGGCCGCTCTGCTGCCCCTGGCCATGGCCGACGCGGCGTTCGCCCAAAGCGTGCCGTCGCCTCAGCCGGAGACCGCGGTGGAGGACGTGATCGTCACCGGCCTCCCGGTCTTCCGCAACCGCACCGAGGACACGGTCCCGACCCTGTCCTATGACCTGGAATATTTCCAGCGCTTCGAGCCCCTGACGGTCGGCGACGCCCTGAAGCGGGTGCCCAGTGTGACCTTCCTGTCGGACGTGCTGGAATCGGACGGCGTGCGCCTGCGCGGCCTGGACTCCGGCTATACCCAGATCCTGATCAACGGCGAACAGGTGCCGGGCGCCGGCGTCGATCGCTCGTTCTTCGTCGACCGCATACCCGCCGAACTGATCGAGCGGATCGAGGTGGTGCGGTCGTCCTCGGCCAATCGGTCGGGCGATGCGGTGGCCGGGGCGATCAACATCGTGCTGCGAGACGCCTATACGCTGGACGGCGGCTATGTGCGGGCCGGGACGATCCGCTTCGACGACGGCGAGTTCCGCTATACCGGCGGGGCGGTCTATGGCGGCCAGGTCGGGCCCGGCCGGCTGCTGCTGGGGGCCAATGTCCAGGACCGCTACAATCCCAAGCTCAAGTTCAGCCAGCGGTTCGACGAGCCCGGCGGCGAGCTGGACAATGTCGAGGTCCAGACCGACACCCGCGACGGCACCGACTATTCGTTCAACGCCGCCTATGAGGTGGACCTGGCCGGCGGCGAGCTGGAGCTGAGCGGCCTATTCGTCCGGACCGACCGCACCGAGACCGAGAAGTCGATCGAATACGCCGAGGGCGACATCTCGAACGACGCGCTGCAGACCATCAACAACAACGTCGTCGACATCACCACCGACAACTATGCGGTCGGGGCGCGTTATCAGGTGCCGATGGCGGGCGGCGAGACCACCTTCCGCATCGGCTATGCGGGGATCACCGACGAGCAGTTCGAGTTCGAGAACGAGACGGTCTATGACGATGACGATCTGCCGTTCCCCGACGACGACGTCTTCGAAAGCACCCTGATCGACCTCGACATCGAGGACACGGAATTCTCGGGCCGGGTTGCGCACGAGCGGCCGCTGGGCTCGGCCATGCTGGAGTTCGGCGTCGACTATCGCGACAAGACCCGTGACACCGCCGTGCTGGAAGCCGAAACCGAGGTCGAGATCGACGACGCCCCGGCCCCGCGCCCCGCCATTCCCGGCCCCTACGGCGACTTCGAGCCGGGACCGGGCGGGCTCAACACCATCGAGGAACGCCGGGTCGATCCCTATGTCATGCTGTCCGGCGAGCGCGGCCAGGTGAAATGGGAGGCCGGTCTGCGCTATGAGACCACCGATCTGACGGTGATCGACGAGACCGCCGACGTCCGCGAAAGCGAGAACGATTACGGCCTCCTGCTGCCGTCCGCCTCGGTGCGGATCAGCCTGTCGGACCGCGACCGTCTGACCCTGTCGGCGGCGCGGACCGTGCGGCGTCCGAATTTCGACCTGCTGTCCCCGGCCGTATTCGAGGAAGAGCGGGGCGACAACGATTTCCGCGGCAATCCCGGGCTGGAGCCGGAAACCGCCTGGGGCGTGGACGTCGGCTTCGAGCGCCGTCTGGGCCAGCGCGGCGTGGTCGGGATCAATGCCTTCTATCGCGACGTGACGGACCTGATCGAGGACGTCGGCCTGGCCGAGGAAGGCAGCGGCGGCCCCGGCACGATCGTGGAATCGGTCGACAACGTCGGCGACGGCGAGGTCTATGGCATCGAGTTCGACCTCTCGACGCCCCTGGACTTCGTGGGCCTGGAGAGCACCGGCGTCTTCCTCAATTATTCCTGGCTGGATTCGAAGGTCGAGGACTTTTTGGGCGAGCGCCGCTTCAACAATCAGTCGGACTATGTCGTCAGCGCCGGCTTTACCCACGACATCCCGACCTGGAACGCGGCATTCGGCGCGACCTATCGCAAACAGGGCGAGGCCTTCAGCCGCGTCTTCGCCGAGGAGGTCACCACCTCATACGGCGAGGATCTGGAAGCCTTTATCGAAAAGCGCATCGGCAAGAACGTCGTGGTGCGCCTGACGGGGTCCAACCTGCTGAACGCGACCAAGGACGAGGTCTTCGACAAGTTCGACGACCTGGAGGATCAGATCGACCGCGATTATGACGAGTTCGAAATCGAGTCGGAGAACGCCCAGGGGCCCGTCTATCAGCTGGTGGTGCGGGTCGCGTTCTGAGGCACGGGACGGTCCGAGGATCGCAAGCCCCCCTCGGACCACCTTGGCCACGGGCGGCTCAGCGACAGAAGGCCTGACCCGGTTCCAGGTGCAGATGGTCCTGATGGGCCGCGTCATAATCAGGGCTCAGGGCCGTCCCGAACACGCGGCAGCCGTCGTCCCGGATGCGGCGCAGGAAGGCGGCCTCCGGCCCCGTGCCGTACCAGTCCGCCGCCACGGTGATCCGCCGCCCGTCCCTCAACCGCACGCCGGCGAAGTCGATCGCCGCCGCCCGCGAATGGGCACTGGGCCGCGCCCCCGGCCGGCTTGAGACCGAGCGACAGGCATAGGTGCCGAAATGGTCGATCTGCACCACCTCCGAGCCCAGCAGTTCTCGCGCCGCCGGCTCGACCGACTGCCGCCGCCACACGCTCAGGGCCAGCGCCGTCTCGCAGGTCATGGTCGGGGCCTCGGGTGCCAGCCGCGCCACCGTGCCCCGATCCACCGTCAACTGCCCCGCCGCCGTGAGCCCGCAGGTCTCGCTGTTGACCCGATCGGGCACCGCCACGAAGCTGACCCGCGCCGCCTCCAGCGTCGCCACACAGGCCTGAAGCGACCCCGCCGCCCGCGCCACCCGTGTCCGTGTCCCGCCCTCGACCGCCGTGTCGATCAGCCCGAAATCCGCCCCCGCCGTCGGCGCCGCCGAGCGGGACACGCCAGGCACGGCCGGCCGGTTGGCCACCCCCGCCGGCCCGTCGGGCAACAACCGCCCGCACCCCGCCAGGGCCAGCACGCCGACCCCGACGACCATCACACGCTTCACGGACCCGACCATGCCCGGACCCTAGCGGGATTCGCCCCTCACTCCGCCAGCCAGAACAGGTCTTCCACCGTCGTCCCCAGCGCCCGCGCCAGCGACAGCGCCAGGGTCGTTGACGGCACGAACACCCCGTTCTCCACCGTGTTCACCGTCTTGCGCGACACCCCGGCCAGGGCCGCCAGCTCGACCTGGGTCAGACCCGCCACCGTGCGGACTTCCTTCAGCCGCGAGGCCAGCCGGGGGTCACCCATGGTCGTCGCCGCGTTCCGCCGCTCGTTCCAACAGGGCGAACCGCCCCGCCGCGGCAAGCGCGCCCGCCCACAGGGCGAGCGGCATCAGGGTGATCGCGACCTCCGGCCGCCACAACCCGACACCATACAGACCCGTCGCGCAGACCAGCATGACGTGGAACCCGAAGGCCATCGCCCGCCGCCGTGCCACCCGGGTTTGTTCGTCATCGACATGCCGCCTCAGCCGAGGCGTGATCCCGCCTTCCCTGCCGGTCAGGATCAGGACCGACAGCGCCGGCCCGACGAGCACCGTCACAGCCATCATCCAGTCCGACGCATCACCCCGCCCGGACGCCAGATCATGGGCCTTGCCCATCGCCATCGGCATCAGTCCGCCCATGGGGATGAACACGAACAGCATGGCGTGGCGACGCCCGCGCTGGACCCCCTCGCCATAGTCGGTCTCCTTGGCCAGCCGCAGCGACACCTCGTCCGGCTGGGTCCGCTCGAAATGGATCAGCCCCCAGATCAGCAGGATGATCCCCGCGATCAGCCCCACCACCACTGCGGACCGAGCCGCGCCCTCGACGGCGTCCATAGACAGGGCGGCGATCGCCGCCAGCGCCCCGCTGAAGCCGAGGGTCAGCGGCGCGACACTCAACAGGCGACTGCGCTGCCGGTCATGCTCGCCCCGCAGCCGCGCGAGATAGTCGGTGTCGGGGTCCGGCCTCTGGCTGGGCTCAGTCATCGGCGGCATCGCCCTGACGGTCCAGCCAGGCGAAACGCAGCCCTGCGACCGCCCCACTGCCGATCAGCACCACGGGAAGGCCCAGCAGCGCCCACTCCGGCCGCCACAGACCGGCCAGATACAGCCCGCTGACCCCCGCCATCAACACCACGAACCCCACCGTCATGGCCCGTCCGCGCCACTCCCGCGTCAGTTCGTCCTCCAGCCATTTGCGCTCCCGGCGCGACCCTCCGTCCCAGCCCATGACGATCGCCGGCACCGCCCATGCCAGCAGCGGCACCAGCGCCGCGAACATCCAATCGCCCCGATCGCCCTGCCCATCCAGGATGCGGATCAGGGACGACATAGCGACCGTCAGCATCCCCACCATGGCGAACGGCAGGGCCATCAGCTGCCGGGCCCGGAAGCCCTGCGCCCGGTCCCGCTGCGTCAGCCGCGCATTCAGCGCCTCCCGCTCCGCCCGCCGTCGCCAACAGGCCAGCGCCGTCACGGCACCCAGACCGGCCAGCCCAAAGGCCACCACGAGCAGCCGGTCCTCCTGCCCCGCCAGGGGCGGCCAGCGGTCGGCCGCCGCCAGGATAAAGCCAGCCGCCGCCATGCCCAGCGCCATCATGACCATGGCCGCGACCTCCAGCCGCCGCCGCAGCCGTTCCCGCCGCATCAAGGCCCGATCCCCATCCATTTTTCGCGTCCTCAAATCATGTCACCTACAGGTGACATATCACCTATGGGTTACACGCGAGTCAAGAGCTCTGTTGGATCTCAGATCAGCAGCGCCCCTCGTGCCGCAGCAGCCAGGTCTTGCGCTCCAGTCCGCCGCCGAAACCCACCATCGCCCCATCGGCCCCGACCACGCGATGGCACGGCAGCACCAGCGGCAACGGATTGCGGTTCAGCGCCACCCCCACCGCCTGGGCCGCGCCCGGTTCGCCCGCCCGCGCCGCTATCTCGCCATAGCTCATGGTCCGGCCCGCGGCCGTATCCGCCAGCGCCCGCCAAACCCGGGCCTGAAACCCTTCCCCCGCCGCCGCGCTGTCGAGGGACCACGGGATGCGCCCCAAGGCCCCCAAGTCTCCGGCGAAGTAGGCGACGACCTCGCTCGCGATCGCGGCCGGCGCCTCACCTTCCACGAACACTGCATCCGGATACTCCCGCCGCGGGGCCCGCATCAGGGCGTCGGCCCGTTCATCGGCGAACGAGACGCCGCGCAGCCGCCCGTCCCCATCGGTCGCCAGCGCCAGCGGCCCGATCGGACTGTCCAGCCGGGCCAGGCTCAGGGACGGGGCCGTCGGGGTGCTCATCGCGGCGGCATCATCGCGTTCAACTCGCCCCAGCCCAGCGCCCCCTCCAGCATCGGCCCGGACCGCCCGTCCGCCAGAAAGCCTCGCGTCAGCGCCGCCACCCGCCCCAGCGCCGCCCCGACGATCCCCGATCCGGCGCTGAGCCGCCGCACGCCCAACGCCTTCAGCTCCGCCGCATCCGGCAGGCCCGCAAAGGCCAGCAGATTGATCGGCAGGGCCGTCGCCGCCGCCAACGCCGCGATGTCGTCCGCCTGCGTCAGCCCCGGCACGAAGAACCCGTCCGCCCCCGCGTCCGCATAGACCGCCGCCCGTCGCACCGCCTCCACCAATGGCGCGTCCGGGGCCAGTCCCCTCAGCCACACGTCGCAGCGCGCATTGACGAACAGCCGGTCGCCGACCGCCGACCTGATCGCGGCGATCTTGGCCGCCAGGGCCTCGGCCGACCCGCCGCCGTCCTCGATATTGATCCCCTGCCCCCCCGCCGCGACCAGCCGCCCCGCCAGGGCCGCGACCTCGCCGGGATCGTCGGCATACCCGCCCTCCATATCGATCGACACCGGCAAGCCCTGCGCCCCGCGCACCACGTCCGCCGCCGCCTGCACCACCCGCTCGACCGGCAGCGCATCCCCGTCCGGCCAGCCCAGCGCCCAGGCCACCCCCGCGCTGGTCGTCGCCACCGCCGCCGCCCCCATCGCCTTCATCAAGGCCGCCGATCCCCCGTCCCAGGCATTGGGCAGGATCAACAGGCCGTCGCGGTGCAGGGCGTGAAAGGCGGTGCTCATGCCGGGTGTCCTCTTCACCCCAATCTAGACACGGCCCGCCGCCTCCGCTCGCGGTTTGCGGACATCGACAGCCCGTCCTGCTGCCACCGTGCTGTCAGCATCCTTGCGCCGCGCCCGCGCGTTCACTGGCATCCCCCGCCCGCTGCTCCTAGATTGCGTTCATGAACCGTTCCAGCTCGCCCAAGGGGTCGGCCCCGCGCACGACCAAGCCGGTCCATGTCCCCAAGGGCGTGTCCGAGGCCCCCGCCGCCTTCCTGCGCGACGGGGCAGTGCCCCTGCCGGCGACCGCAAATCCCTTGGCCCGGATGCCGATGTTCGCCCCGGTCACCGGCCCGCGCCTGACGCCGGAGGAGGCGCCCGGCAAGCCCGCCGACTGGACCCCGCACCGCCCCGACCGCCCGGACGGTCGCAAGCACATCCCGTTCCGGCTCCAGACCGCCTACACCCCCGCCGGCGACCAGCCCGCCGCCATCGCCGAACTGGTCGAACAGGCCAGGCAGGGCGAGCGCGATCAGGTCCTGCTGGGCGTCACCGGCTCGGGCAAGACCTTCACCATGGCCAAGGTCATCGAACAGACCCAGCGCCCCGCCCTGATCCTGGCCCCCAACAAAACACTTGCGGCGCAGCTCTATTCAGAGTTTAAATCATTCTTTCCAGATAATTCTGTTGAATACTTTGTAAGTTACTACGATTACTACCAACCTGAAGCATATGTACCAAGAACGGACACTTATATTGAAAAGGATTCAAGTATAAACGAACAGATCGACCGTATGCGCCACTCGGCGACGCGGGCGATCCTGGAGCGGGACGACGTCATCGTGGTGGCCTCCGTCAGCTGCATCTACGGCATCGGCTCGGTCGAGACCTATACGGCGATGACCTTCACCCTGAAGGTCGGCGACACCCTCGACGAGGCCAAGCTGCGCGCCGACCTGATCGCGCTGCAGTACAAGAGAAACGACGCCGCCTTCGAGCGCGGCATGTTCAGGAAGCGCGGCGACACCCTGGAGGTCTTCCCGGTCCACATGGAGGACCGCGCCTGGCGCGTCAGCCTGTTCGGCGACGAGGTGGAATCGATCCAGGAGTTCGACCCCCTGACCGGCAGGAAGACCGCCGATCTGGAGGAGATCGCCGTCTATGCCGCCAGCCACTATGTCACCCCGCGCCCGTCGCTGAACCAAGCCATGACCGGCATCAAGGCCGAGCTGAAGGAGACGCTCGACTGGATGGTCGAGAACGGCAAGCTGCTCGAGGCCCAGCGTTTGGAACAGCGCGTCCGCTTCGACCTGGAGATGATGGAGGCCACCGGCTCCTGCGCCGGCATCGAGAACTATTCCCGCTGGCTGACCGGCCGCAGCCCCGGCGAGCCGCCGCCGACCTTCTTCGAATACATTCCTGACAACGCCCTGCTGTTCGTGGACGAGAGCCACGTCACCGTCGGCCAGATCAGCGCCATGTACCGCGGCGACTACCGCCGCAAATCGACCCTGGCGGAATACGGTTTCCGCCTGCCCAGCTGTATCGACAACCGCCCGCTCAAATTCGACGAATGGGAGGCCATGCGCCCCCAGACCCTGTTCGTCACCGCCACCCCCGGCCCGTGGGAGATGGCCCAGACCGGCGGCGTCTTCACCGAACAGGTCATCCGCCCCACCGGCCTGATCGACCCCCCGGTCGAGATCCGGCCGGTCAGCGGCGCCACCCGCAACCAGGTCGATGACGTCATCGACGAGGTAAAGAACGTGGCGAGGGCGGGCTACCGCAGCCTGGTCACCGTCCTGACCAAGAAGATGGCCGAGGACCTGACCGAATACATGCACGAACAGGGGGTGCGCGTCCGCTACATGCACTCCGACGTCGACACGCTGGAGCGGATCGAGATCCTGCGCGACCTGCGCATGGGCACGTTCGACGTGCTGATCGGCATCAACCTGCTACGCGAGGGGCTGGACATCCCCGAATGCGGCCTGGTCGCCATCCTGGACGCGGACAAGGAGGGCTTTCTGCGCTCGGAGACCAGCCTGATCCAGACCATCGGCCGCGCGGCCCGCAACGTCGACGGCCGGGTCATCCTGTACGCCGACCGCGTCACCGGCTCGATGGAGCGCGCCATCGCCGAGACCGACCGCCGCCGCGAGAAGCAACAGGCCTATAACGCCGCCCACGGCATCACGCCCGAGAGCGTCAAGCGCGACATCAAGGAAATCCTCGCCAGCCCCTATGAGAGCCGCGAGATGGACCGACTGACCCGTCCGGGCGTGGCGGAGGAGAGCAAACCCTTCGTCGGCACCAATTTCCAGGCCGCGCTCAAGGACCTGGAAGGCCGCATGCGCGACGCCGCCGCCAATCTGGAGTTCGAGGAGGCGGCGCGGCTGAGGGACGAGATCAAGCGCATGAAACTGCTCGACCTGGAGTTCGCCAACGACGCCATGACCCCGGCGGGCCAGGCGGTCGATACGGAAGCGCCGAAGCGGGACCGGGCGGCGGCGAGGGCGGCGTCGGCGGAGGCGTTCCGGAAGGGGCGGTTGTAATCTCCTCCCCGTCGCGAAGCGATGGGGAGGTGGCGCGGCGCGCCTTCGCGCCGTGACGGAGGGGTTCTGACCGCCTCCGGGCCGTGTTACGATCCCCCATGGCCGAGATGAAAGTCACCTTACCGGAGCCGCTGGACCGTTTCGTCCAGGATCAGGTCGCGTCTGGCACCTATGCCGACGCCGAGGACGTCATTCGGGCTAGCTTGCGTCGCTTCAAGACCCAGTCCGAAGCCGAAGCCGACCGCCGCCGTCGCTTCTTCGAGGCGGTCCAGATCGGTCTGGATGAAGCCGAGCGCGGCGAGGTGATCACGGTCAACGACGTGCGGTCCTTTCTCGACGAGATCGACGCCGAGATCGAAGCGGAACTCGCCGACCGCGCCGCGTGAGGCGCATCGACTTCACAGTTCGGTCTCGTGCTGATCTGAAGGCGACCTTGCGCCATAGCCGGGAGACCTTCGGACCGGTCGTCCACAGACGCTACAGCCTGCTGATCGATCAGGCCCTCGCGGACATCCTGGACGATCCCGAGAGGCCCGGCGTCAGGACCGCCGTTGACGGCCTGTTCCTGTATCACATTCGATCCAGTGCCGGTCGGACGCCACGCGGAGAGCGCATCATTCGACCGCGACACATCGTCGTCTTCCGACTCGATTCTGAAAGCCTGCTCATCGTCAGGATTCTGGACGACCGAATGGACATCACGACACACCTTCGATGAGGCCACCCACTGCATCACGCCTCCGACCGCTGGTCAGGCCCCTCGCCCGGGTTGATCTCCTCCAGGCGGGGGAGGAGGTGGACGCCGATCAATCTCGTCTTGAATCTCCGCCATAAGGCTTTCGAGGAACGCCACCACGCCTGCAGACAATAAGGATTGGTCAGGAACGTCGCTCAAGCGATACAGCCGGCCATCAAGTACCGAGAGGACGGCAAAATCTCGGGGTTGGCCAGCGGCAGTGCCATACTGGTCTGGGAAAAGTGAAAGAGCAGCGTAAATCATCCGGGCGTCGAGCAGGGGCTTTTGCGTCTTCCAAATATGAACGGCAGTCGGGACGCCGCCGAGCTCAATGCCGAAATCCGGGGTGAAGCTGACTTTGAAGACGCTGTTCGGGCTTTCCCAGGTGCGAGGCTCGAACGCCATGAGGCGCCCCGGGGTTTGTTCGCGCCAGCCTTCAAGGAACTGGAGTGCATCGCGTGCCGCACGACCTTCAGCAGCGTTGCCGTAACTCTCGGTTTCAGCGAGGAGGTCTGCCAAAGGCTCGCCGCCGCTGAGATAGCGATGAGCAAGAAGCCGAAACTGGCGATGGAAGTCGTACCCTCTCCCCACGCTTGGCAACAGACGTTTCCGCATCTCCGTCCGCTGCGGACGGACCGGCAACGACAACATCTTCAAGAACGCGGAAAACCCAAACGTTGTCACGGCTCTGCTCCGATTCTTAATCTCAGGTTAAAGCGATTCTCTCGCAACGCGAGTCTGTGTCATATAAGCGAAAGCTGCACCCGGCCTTGCGCCTAAGCCATTGTTGTGGATCCCTGAATCTACAAAAATGGAGCCCGCCACCATGCCGACCTTCACCATCCTTTCCCGTGTTGATGCCTATGTCGATTACACCTGCGAGGTCGAAGCCGACAACGCAGAGGAGGCAGTCGATCTGGTCTATATGGGCGACATCAAGGTCCATTGGAAAAACCAGGGCGTGACGGAGTTCGACGCCGTCCGCATGTCCGCCATCGACGAGGACTGGAACGACATCGACGGCTATACGCGCGGTAAGGGCTGACTAACCCGTCGTCGCCATGCTGGCCGCATGGCCGAGAACAATCACAGCTGGAGCCCGCTCGGCTTCGCCGAAGAACAGGCCGTCTTCAAGGGGCCGACCCAGAACGTCCGCGCGCTGAGCGAGGGCTGGGTCGCGGCGCACATGTTCTGTCCGGCCTGCGGCGCGGAGCGGTTGCGGGCCTTGCCGAACAACGCGCCGGTGGGGGATTTCGTCTGCGACGCCTGCGCCGAGGAGTTCGAGCTCAAGGCCAAGAAGGGCGCGCTGGGGCCGTCAATCCCGGACGGCGCCTATGGCGCGATGACTTCACGGCTGGCGGCGCGGAACAATCCCAGCCTGTTCGCCATGAGCTATGACCGGGATCGCGTTGGCGTCACCGACCTGATCGTCGTCCCCCGGCATTTCTTCACCCAGGACATCATCCAGGCCCGCAAGCCGCTGTCGCCCACCGCGCGGCGCGCCGGCTGGCAGGGGTGCAACATCCTGGTCGGCCAGGTGCCGCTGTCGGGCCGCATCCCCCTGATCGCGCGCGGCGCCCATGTGCCCAAGGGCGAGGTGCTGGACCGCTGGCGCTCCACCCTGTTCCTGAAGGACGCCAGCCTGACCGCGCGCGGCTGGCTGCTGGCCGTGATGACGGCGGTGGAGGCGGTGGGGAAGGCCGAGTTCGACCTCGACGACGTCTATGCCCATGAGGCAGCGCTGTCGGCCCTCTATCCGGGCAACAGCAACGTCCGCCCCAAGATCAGGCAACAGCTTCAGGTGCTTCGGGATCGCGGCTGGCTGGAATTCACCGCGCGGCGCGGGACGTATCGGCGGACGTGATCCTTCTCCCCCTGCGGGAGAAGGTGGCAGCCGAAGGCTGACGGATGAGGGGTCACACGGTCGGCGAAAGGTGGGGTCGAACAGCAGACGGACAGGCCGGTGGCCCCCCCATCCGACCCGCTGCGCGGGCCACCTTCTCCCGCAACGGGAGAAGGGAGCGTGCGACCGATTCTGACGCATCGGCGGCCTATGGTCGGGTCATGAGCCAGGGCATTCATCGCAAAATCCGGCCGGACTCGGTTTGGGCCGAGGTGCGCAAGGCGTGGGAGGGCGGGGAGACAGCGCGGTCGGTAGCCAAACGCTATGACGTAGGCGTGCATGCCCTGTGGAAGCGGCGCGAGGCCGAGGCCTGGAAGCGGCCCGACCCCAGGCTGGGGCCCGTCGAGCCGGCCGAGGGCTGGGACGCGATGGCCGAGCGCCGGATGGCCGAGTTCGAGGCGAAGCTGGGCGAGGTGCGCGAGCTGGCGGTGGTGCTGTGGCGGGCGATGGAGGGGGAGCGGGGGCTGGAGATGGAGGCCTGGCACATGGGGTTCGTCCTGCATCAGCGGGCCGAGCGGCTGGGGCCCCAGGCGGCGGCCGAGGACCGGGACCGCTATCGGGACGAGGAATGGGCCTTTGGCGTGTGGGACGCCGAAGGTCGGCTGTATCCGCTGTCGGAGATCGACTGGGTGATGGTGCGCCAGTTCCGCGACGACTGGCGCCGCTGGGCCGGACTGCCGCCCGGGGCGGCGGAGGATCGGCCGTGAGACGGACTGTCGCCAAGCCGGCACCCAGCGGCTAAGTCTGCGCCTCCCGCCCTGGAGGTCCGATGCCCCTGATCCTGACCGAAGAACAGACGATGCTGAAGGCGGCCGCCGAGGGCTTCCTGGCCGACCGGGCGCCGGTGGCGCATCTGCGCGACCTGCGGGACCGGCGCGATCCCGACGGCCTGTCGCGCGACCTGTGGCGCGGGTTCGGCGAGATGGGGCTGGCCGGGGTTCTGGTGGCCGAGGATCACGGCGGGTCGGGTCTGGGGGCGGTCGAGGCGGGCGTGGTGGCCGAGGCCCTGGGGCGGACGCTGACGCCGTCGCCGTTTCTGGGCACCGGCGTGCTGGCGGCGCGGGTGCTGGGCGCGGCGGGGTCGGGGGCGCAGAAGGCGGCGTGGCTGGGGCGGATCGCGGCGGGCGAGGCGATCCTGACCCTGGCGGTCGACGAGGGGGCCAAGCACGCGCCCGCCAAGATGACGACGCGGGCCGAGCGATCGGGCAACGGCTTCTTGCTCAACGGGGCCAAGGGGTTCGTGCTGGACGGCCATGTCGCCGACGCCCTGATCGTGGCGGCGCGGACCGAGGACGGGATCGGGCTGTTCCTGATCGATCCGGCGACGCCCGGGGTGGCGATCGAGCGGACGGTCATGGTCGATGCGCACAATGCGGCGCGGGTGACGCTGAGCGACGTGGCGGTCGATGCCGATGCGGCGATCGGGGCGGTGGACGGCGGCGGGCCGGTGCTGGAGGCGGCGCTGGACCTGGGCCGGGCGTGCGGGGCGGCGTCCCTGGTCGGGGCGGGGGATCAGGCGTTTCAGATCACCTTGGACTACCTGCGGACGCGCAAGCAGTTCGGCAAGGAGATCGGGTCGTTCCAGGCGCTGCAGCACCGGGCGGCGCATCTGTTCACCGAGATCGAACTGGCGCGGGCGGCGGTGCTGGCCGCGCTGCAGGGGCTCGACGCGGGGCGCGACGATGCGCCGGTGCTGGTCGCCGTGGCCAAGGCCAAGGCCGGGCGCGTCGCCGAACTGGCGGTCCAGGAGGGGGTGCAGATGCACGGCGGGGTCGGGATGACCGACGAATACGACATCGGCCTGTTCATGAAGCGGGTGCGGGTGCTGAACGAATGGCTGGGCGACGCCGGTTTCCACGCCGAGACGGTGGCGCGAGCGCGGGGCTTCTGATGCTGCGGTGCGGCATTCGTTTTCGGAACCGCCGTGATCTTGTGGCGTTGTTCGGCAGACCCATCTAATCAACCGTCAAGCTTGTGACCGGAGAGACATCATGGCCACCACCAAGGCTCGCGAAGACGTCAAGAACGACCTGAAGACGCTCAAGGAAGACCTGAAGGTCGCCGCCAGCGAGGAATCCGCGCGCCTGAAGGAAAAGGCCGCCGAGGCCGAGGCCACCGTGCGCGCCCGCACCGAGGAACTGCGCGAGAAGGCCCGCGGCTATTACGACCAGGCCCGCACGCGCGGCCAGGAATACTACGGCGACGCCCAGGAGCGGTGGGACGAGGCCCAACGCTATGTGACCGAACGGGTGCAGGAGCGGCCGGTGCAGTCGACGGCGATCGCGCTCGGCGTCGGGGTGGTGCTGGGCCTGCTGCTCGCCGGCCGTCGCCGCTGATGGTCGGCAGGGGGCTGATCAATAGACTGGTCGCGAGCTTCGCCGCCGCGGCCAGCGCTTTCGTCGCCGTCGTCGCCTTCGGGGCGACGGTGTTCTACGCCTTGATGCTCGTGGTGCCTGCGCTGGCGGCGTCTGCGATCACCTTCGCCCTGTTCGCCGCGGCCGCCTTCGTGATCGTCATGGTCTATCTCAAGAAGGCCGACGGCGACCACGACGAGGAAGAGGACGATCACGAACCGGAGGGCCTGGGCGGCCGCGCGTATGCGTTGTTCCGCTCCCGGCCCGTGCTGGGCACGGTCGCGGCCCTGGCCGGCGGCTGGATCTTCCTGAGAAACCCGGCCTTGGCCACGATGGTGGCCGCCGCCTTCACCGAAAGGGCCCGCCCACGCTACCGCCGCTGATCCAGCGCACACCCTTTCGAACGCCGCGACAGGCCCCTGTCGCGGCGTTCGTCGTTTCAGCCGACCATCGACTTCTCGCGCTCGCCCGCCTCCTGCGGATCGGGCGCGGTCTCGGCGTGCCGCGTGTCCTGACGGCGGGGCAGGCGCCAGACCTCGCCCGTCTCGAACCGCTCGCCGGTCCATTCCATGGCGGTGACGACGATCTCCGTCGCGCTCCAGCAGACGTCGTTGAAGCCGGGCCTGGCACCGCGCTCGCGCATCGACAGCGTTCCGCATCCGACGGCATAGGAATGCCGGTCCGACAGGTCGATGGCCAGGGCGAACGGGACATGGACATGGCCGGTCATGATCAGATCGACCCCGGCCTCGGCGAAGATCTTGGCCGCCTCGTCGCCGCGCTTGACGTCGCCGGTCATGGGCGTGCCGATCATCTCGATCAGGGGGTGGTGACAGGCCAGGATGCGCAGCGCCCCGATCGGGGCCTTGCGCAAGGCCTCGGCGGCGCGGCGGGTCTGATCCAGGTCGATGACCCCCTTGGACCAGTTGGGCCGGGCCTGCCAGCCACGGGCCGTGGTCACGCCGCGCACCATGACGCTGTCCCCGACATACTGGCCGTCATGGGCGGGATAGCCGGTCGCCGTCTCGAACGCCCGCCACGGATAGAACAGCCGCGCCGTCACGTCCCAATAGGGCACGTCGTGATTGCCCACGATGACGAAGCGCGGCTCGGGCATGGCGCGGATCCATCGGCCGGCCGCGGCGAACTCGTCCGGCAGGCCCTGCTGGGTCACGTCGCCGGTGATCAGGACCAGGTCGTTGGGCGTGGCGTGGGCGTAGTCGATCGCCGCCTCGCAGGCCCGGGGATGTTCGACACCGAAATGGACGTCGGAGAACTGCAGCAGCCGTCCCGACAGCATCAGACGCTGTCCTCGGCCGGCGGGGGTCGGGGGGCGAGGGCGCGGAAGGCGCGGGGGACGAAGGTGATCGTCGTTTCGTGCGGCAGCAGGGTGGGTTCGCCGTCGATCACGGCCGGGATCTTGGACCGGCCCCAGGCCTCGATTTTGCGCGCGGGCTTGGTGGTGACGGATTCGTCCTGGCGCCAGTCGCTGAACAGGGCCGTGGCGGCCAGGCGGAAGGCCTGGCCGGTGTCGGTCGGGTCCATGGCGGCCGCTTCCAGTCCCACGGGCTCATCCATCGCGGCCGAGATCATAGGACTGATCAGGACCAGGGCCTCGGTCTTGCGCCGGGCCGATCCGTCCAGCGAATACCGCAATCGCCCGGAAAAGGCGCGGCGCAGGGCGCGGCGACCGTATTGCCAGGCCTTCTTGATCTTTCCGGTCCGCATCGCCTCGCGGGCCGGCGCCCAGAGGGCGGGCGAGCCCAGGATGGCGGCGCAGAAGAAGGCCTGGCCCTGGACCGTTCCGCCGGCGACCGGCAGCACCTCGCCCTCCTGCAGCGCCTTGGCCAGGGCCAGCTTCCAATCGGCCGTGCCGTACAGGGCCTTGGGCAGCATGTTCATCGTTCCGCCCGGCAGGGGCGCAACCAGCGGCCCTTTAGGTCCGGCGCGCGAGGCGACCGTTCCGGCTGTGCCGTCGCCGGCCAGCACGAAGATCACGTCGAGGTCGCCGGCGAAGGCCTCGTCCACCTGGGCGTCGAACGACCCACCTTCCAGCGACACAACCTTGGCCTCGAGATCGTAATCGGACAGCAGGGTTTCCAACTCGGCGATCGCCTTGGGGCCGACCGAGCCCGACAGCGGATTGACCAGCACCGAAATCCGCCGGATCGCCACGTGGGGCGTCAGGGTCGGCGGCGGGGTGGGGTTGGCATCGCCTGCGGGCGTGTCCGACAGGATGGACGTCAGATTGTCGATCATCCGGCCCGAACGCGCCGTGGGGCGGGGTGTTCCGCCTGGCTTCGCAGCGCATACGAAAACGGGGCCGGCGCTTTCCCACCGGCCCCGCGTCACTCGAACAGTCCGTGAAGGACTATTCGGCGGCCTTCAGTTGGCCGGCCGATTCCTTGCCCGTGCGACGGTCCTTCTCGACCTCGTACGAGACGGTCTGGCCTTCGTTCAGGGTGTTGAAGTCCGAAGCTTCAACGGCCGAGACGTGAACGAACACGTCCTTGCCGCCGTTCGAGGGCTCGATGAAGCCGTAGCCCTTGGTGGAGTTGTACCATTTGACAGTGCCGGTAGCCATTTTCAGGACCTCCGCTTAGCAATTCACCCGCGACAACAGCGTCTGGGGTGGGTCGGTTCTGAATGGGATCGGCCTGGACTCGGTGCGTGCGCAGAGAGAGGGGCGTTACGCAGAGAGATCGACGAGCCGCCTTATGCGCCCGAACCGGCGCGGAAACAAGGCAATCGATGCCATTGCGGATTTAGGAGGCCGCGGCGGCCCGCTCGGTCGCGTCGTCTTCGACCGTTTCGGCCTCGGCTTCTCCCTCAGGCGGGGCGACGTAATGTTCCGTACACAGTTTGCGCAGGGCCGAGGTGATCGAGCCGCCGTACAGCCGGTCCTGGACCCGTTCATGGCCCTCGGCCTGGAGCCTGGACTTGATGTCGCCGACGGTGCGGCAGGTGCCGCTCTCGGCCAGTTGATAGGCACGCTCGATGGTCGTTGGGCGGAAAGTCATGACCCTACATAGGCATGGCGGGCGCGGTTTGCCACCGTGACGGTTACTCCACCCCGGCCAGGAACTCGAAGATGGCCGAGCGGGCCTCGGGTTCGTCCAGCATCGGCGCGTGGCCGACACCGCGCACCTCAGCATAGCGCATCTCAGGCGCGGCCTTGCGCATGCGGGCCGCGATGTCGGGACCGAGCAGGTCGGAGGTCTCGCCGCGGATCAGCAGCGTCGGGCGCTTGCGGGCCAGGCGGCGGAACATCGGCCACAGATTGGGTACCAGCGCCTTGGCCCCCGCCGCGCGGATCGGCACGGCGATGTCGGGGTCGTAGTCGAGAGCGATGCTGCCGTCGGCGTCCTCTCGGAAGACGCGCCGCGCGAAGGCGTCCCAGTCGGCGTCGGCGTAGTGGGGAAAGGCGATGGCGTTGATGCGCCGGGCATAGGCGGCGGCGTCGGCCCAGGAGCCGATCTCGACCGGCTGGCCGGAGTAGGCGGCGATGCGGGCCAGGCCTTCGGGCGACACGGCGGGGCCGATGTCGTTCAGGATGGCGGCGGCGACGGCCTTTGGTCGCTGGGCTGCCAGGGTCATGGTGATCAGCCCGCCCATGGACGTACCCAGAAAGACGGCGCGGGCGATGCCGATCTGGTCCAGCAGGCCCTGCACGTCCTTGCCATAGGTCTCGGGCAGATAGGTCATCGGATCGGGCGCGCGGTCCGACCGGCCGCGGCCGCGCACGTCGATGGACAGGACACGGCGGCCGCTCTGGGCGATCAGGGGAGCGATGATCTCGAAATCGGCGCTGTTGCGGGTCAGGCCGTGGATGGCGATGACCGGCAGGCGCGCGGTGCCGTCGGCCGGCGCGTGGTCGCGCGCGAACAGGGTCAGGCCATCGGCGCTGGTCCAGCGCCGTTCCGCGAAACCGGTCATCGGGTCGTCTCCTCTTGGAAGACGGGTCTTAATTCATCGCGTGGAGAAATGCGATGCGATCAGGGGACGGACGAAGACGTTCAGATCACCACCTGTGAACAGATGGCCGGGGATGCCGGCGCGCCTCGCGGCCTCGATGTCGCTGTCGCGGTCACCGATCAGGAAAGACCGGCCCATGTCGATCGACAGGTCGCGCGCGGCGCTCAGGATCATGCCGGGATTGGGCTTGCGGTCGGGGTGGTCGGGGTGGCGGAAGCGGGCGTCGGTGGCGTCGGCATGGAAGGGACAGGCATAGGCCGCGTCGATCCGGCCCCCGTCCTCGGCCAACCGGTCGGACAGGGCCGCGTTGAAGGCGTGCATCGTCTCCAGATCGAACAGGCCGCGCGCCACGCCGGACTGATTGGTGACGATGACGACCAGGGCCCCGGCGGCGGTGATGGCGGCGGTGGCCTCGGCCGCGCCGGGGATCAGGACCAGGTGTTCGGGGCGGTGCGGATAGCCCGAATCCTGGATCAGCACGCCGTCGCGATCCAGGAAGACGGCAGGTTTCGACGTCTCGGCCATGCGCCGGGCTTAAGGCGCATTGTTGCATGCGGCAATGCGAAGTGACCCCCGCCGGTTTGCCGGGACGGGGTCGCCTTTGTTACAGCGCCCATCCGTCGTAGCCTGCCGCGCTCCGTCCGCGCTCGTGCCGAGAGGTCTCCTCCCCATGTCCATGCCCTTCATCGACCTTCAGGCCCAGCGCCTGCGTCTGGCCGGCAAGATCGAGGCCGCCGTCATGGCCGCCGTCGAGGGCGGGGCCTATGTGATGGGGCCGCAGGTGCGGGAGTTCGAGGGGGTGCTGGCCGAGTTCGGTCGGGCGAAACACGCCTTGGGCTGTGCCAATGGGACCGAGGCGCTGGTCCTGCCGCTGATGGCCTGGGGCCTGCGGTCCGGCGACGCGGTGTTCGTGCCCAGCTTCACCTTCTGCGCCACCGCCGAGGTCGTGCCCTGGCTGGGCGCGACGCCGGTCTTCATCGACATCGACCCGCGCACCTACAACATGGACGCCGCCCATCTGGAGGCCGCGATCGAGGCCACGATCGCCGAGGGCAAGCTCAAGCCCCGGGTCGTGATCGCGGTGGACCTGTTCGGCCAACCCGCCGACTATCCGGCCATCAAGGCGGTCTGCGACAAGCACGGGCTGAAGCTGATCGCGGATTCGGCCCAGGGATTCGGCTGCACGATCGACGGCGCCCATCCGCTGAAATGGGCCGATGTGACCACGACGAGCTTCTTTCCGGCCAAGCCGCTGGGTTGCTATGGCGACGGCGGGGCGGTGCTGACCAACGACGACGACCTGGCCCAAGAAATCGACTCCTATCGCGTCCACGGCAAGGCGGTGGCCAAGGATCTGGTGGGCCGGACCTTCGAGCACGACACCAAATATCTGAACATGCGGGTCGGGATGAACTCGCGCCTCGATACGGTGCAGGCGGCGGTGCTGATCGAGAAGCTGAAGGTGTTCGGCCAGGAGATCGAATGGCGGACCCGGATCGCGGCCAAATACAACGAGATGCTGACCCCGCACGTCGCGGCGGTGCCGTTCGTGCCCGAGGGCAACGTCTCCAACTGGGCGCAGTATACGATCGAGCATCCCGACCGTGACGGCCTGGCAGCCCATCTGAAGGAACAGGGCGTGCCGTCGGCGGTCTATTATCCGATCCCCTGCCACCTGCAGCCGGCCTATGAGCGGCATCCGCGCGGGGCTGGGGGCCTGCCGGTGACCGAGGCCAAGAAGGACGTGGTGATCAGCCTGCCCATGCATTCCGACCTGGACGAGGCGACCCAGGACCGGATCGTCGCCGCCGTCGCATCGTTCAAGGGCTGACCCCGATGATCCAGCATATCCAACCGCTCAAGGTCGGCGTGGCCGGCGTCGGCGTCATGGGCCGCAACCATGCACGGGTGCTCAGCGACATCCGCGACTACGACCTGACCCACATCTTCGACATGGACGCGGTGACGGCCGAGGGCGTGGCCGAGGTCTATGGTGCCACCGCCGTCACGACGGCCCAGGCCTTCGTCGATGCCGGACTGGACGCCGCCGTCGTCTCGACCCCCAACCGGACCCATGCCGATCTGGGCGTCGCCTTGCTGGAAAAGGGCGTCCACGTTCTGGTCGAGAAGCCGATCGCCGCGAGCGTCGCCGACGCCCGCCGTATGATCGACGCGGCCAAGGCCAACGACCGCGTCCTGATGGTCGGCCAGGTCGAGCGGTTCAACCCCGCCGTCGACGCGGTCAAGCGCGCCATCGCCGACGAACAGGTCATCTCGATCCAGGTCACCCGCGTCGGCCCCTTCCCGCCGCGCATGGGCGAGGTCGGGGTGGTGATCGACTTGGCCGTCCACGACATCGACATCATCCGCCATCTGACCGGGGCCGAGGTCGCCGAGGTCCAGCCGCAACTGGCCCGCACCCGCGCCGAGCGCGAGGACACGGCCTTGCTGCAATTCCGCATGGACAACGGCGTGATCGCCCACATCACGACCAACTGGGTCACGCCCTACAAGGTGCGCACGTTGCAGGTCGCCACGCGCGGCAAGTTCGTCGTCGCCGACCTTATCACCCGCCAGGTCACCGAATATTTCGGCCAGCAGCCGGACGGCAGCTATCAGACCCGCGCGGTCAACAGCTGGCCCAACGAGCCGCTGAAGAAGGAGCTGGAAGCCTTCGCCCACGCCATCCGCACCGGCGAACCGCCCGCGGTCACGGGCGAGGACGGACTGCGCAATCTGGAAGTCGCGCTGAGGTGCCTGGGGCAGGGGTGACGGTCAGGCCAGGGCACTGACGATATCCGTCTGGGCGAAGTCGTCGCCGATGAACAGCAGCGGACAGCCGTACATCTCCGCCAAGGCATAGGAAAAGCTGTCGCCAAAGTTCGGACACGCCGTGTGCCGCCCCTTTCCCCAGCGACGGTGGACATCCGCCGCCAGTCGGGCGAACTCCGGCGTCACGTCGATGATTTCGATGTCCAGGTCCTGAAGCATGATGTCGAGGCCGAGGGAGGCCCCTCTCTTGCCGGAGACGATCAGGCTCTCTGTGACGGTCGCGGCTGATATGACCAATCGATCGGCCGCCTTCAGAACGGCCTGACAGAGGGGACCCTCGCGTTCTTCGAACAGAATGGCCATCAGGGCCGAGCTATCGACCGCGATCATGCAGGCAGACCATCCTCGTCATAAAGAAAGTCCTGACTTCGGGCCGCGCAGGGTCCGTCGATGATCGCTCCTCGGACCGCGGCCTTTGCCCTTTCGATCACCTCACCCCGTTGCTCGGGCGTCAACCGGGGCGTCTGGGTCGGCGTGATGCGGGCAACGTCCTTGCCGTTTCGCGTCAGGATGATGGATTCGCCAGCCTCGGCCCGTCGGACCAGCGCGGTGAGCTGCGCCTTGGCGTCGGATACAGCGATGTGGGTCATGGCGCACGCCTTCCTGTCCACGCCAAATAATAGTCCGCCGGTTGGACCAATTCAAGTCGGGGCCCTTAGCTGAACTCCGCCTCCAGGTCCGCCAGCCGTGCCGCCTGGTCCTCGGCGATCAGGGCGTTCAGCATGGGGTCCAGGTCGCCCTCCAGGGTCTGGGGCAGGCTGTGCAGAGTCAGGTTGATGCGGTGGTCGGTGACCCGGCCCTGGGGGAAGTTGTAGGTGCGGATGCGTTCGGAGCGGTCGCCGGAGCCGACCTGGCTCTTGCGCGCATCGGAGCGGGCGTTGTCCTTGGCCTGACGCTGCTGGTCGTAAAGGCGGACGCGCAGGTTCTTCATCGCCTTGTCGCGGTTGACGTGCTGGGACTTCTCCGACGACGTCACCACGATGCCGGTCGGCAGGTGGGTGATGCGGACGGCGGAATCGGTCTTGTTGACGTGCTGGCCGCCCGAGCCGGACGCCCGATAGGTGTCGATGCGGATGTCCTTGTCCAGAATCTCGATCTCGACGTCCTCGACCTCGGGCAGGACGGCGACGGTGGCGGCCGAGGTGTGGATGCGGCCGCCGGCCTCGGTGGTCGGGACGCGCTGGACGCGGTGGACGCCGCTCTCGAACTTCAGCCGACCGAAGACGCCGTCGCCGGTGATGGTGGCGATGATCTCCTTGTAGCCGCCGGCGTCGCCCTCGGTCGCCGAGTCCAGCTCGACGCGCCAGCCGACGCTGGAGGCGTAGCGCGAGTACATGCGGAACAGGTCGCCGGCGAACAGGGCCGCCTCGTCGCCGCCGGTGCCGGCGCGCACCTCCAGCACCGCCGAGGCGTTCTCGTCGGCGTCGCGCGGGGCCAGCAGCAGGGCGACCTCGCGTTCGGTGTCGGGCAGCCGGTCCTTCAGCGCCTGAAGTTCCTCGGCCGCCATCTCGGCCATCTCGGGATCGGCCGCCATGGCCTCCAGATCGGCCATCTCTGCGCGGGCGCGGGCCAGGGCCATCACCGCGTCGGCGACCGGCTTGATCTCGGCGTGCTCCTTGGACAGGCGCACGATCTCCTGGCCGTCGGTGGCCGCGCCCATCCGCGCCTCCACCTGATGGAAGCGGTCGAGCACCTGATCGAGCCGGGCCTGGGGCAGTCGCAAGGGGACGGATATCCTGAAATCGCGGGGCCGGACGCTTAGCGCGCGTCAGCCGGTGTGTCGATGCAGACAGACGAAAGGCCGGGGCGTCGCCACCCCGGCCTTCCTGTCGTTCGGGACGGCGCGGCCTACCAGAGGCGGACGCGGTCCTCCGGGGCGACATAGTAGGCTTGGCCCGGCTGGACGTCGAAGGCCTCGTACCAGGCGTCGATGTTGCGCACCGGGCCGATGACGCGGAACTCTCCGGGACTGTGCGGCCCATTGGTGACCTGCTGGCGCAGGGCCTCCTCGCGGTATTTGTTCTGCCAGACCTGGGCCCAGCCATAGAACACCCGTTGGTCGCCGGTGGTGCCGTCCAGTTCCGGCGACGGCTGGCCGTTCAGCGAGGCGCGATAGCCCTCCAGCCCCAGGGTCACACCGGCCAGGTCGCCGATGTTCTCGCCACGGCTCAGGCCCGGGCGGATCGGATAGCCCGGCAGCGGCTCATAGCTGGCGAACTGGGCGTCCATGATGTCGGTGGCGGCGGTGAATTTGGCCGCGTCTTCGGCGGTCCACCAGTCGCGCAGCACGCCGTCGCCGTCGGACTTGCGCCCCTGGTCGTCGAAGCCGTGGCCGATCTCGTGGCCGATGACCCCGCCGATGGCACCATAGTTGACCGCCGGATCGGCGTCGGGATCGAAGAACGGCGGCTGCAGGATCGCCGCCGGGAACACGATCTCGTTGAGGCTGGAGTTGTAATAGGCGTTCACCGTCTGGGGCGTCATGCCCCATTCGGTCCGGTCGACCGGCCCGTTCATCCGGCCCAAGTCATAGGCCCACTGGAATTCGGACGACCGCTCGGCATTGCCGAACAGGTCGTCGGCGCGGATTTCCAGATCCGAATAGTCGCGCCATTCGTCGGGATAGCCGATCTTGACGGCGAATTTCTGCAGCTTGTCCTGGGCCTGGGCCTTGGTCGCCTCGCCCATCCACGGCAGTTGATCGATCCGGGCGCGTAGGGCCACGCGCAGGTTGGCGACCAGTTCCTCCATCTTGGCCTTGGATTCGGCCGGGAAATATTCGGCGACATACTGACGGCCCAAGGCCTCGCCCAGCATCCCCTCGGCGAAGGAGATCGCCCGCTTGTCGCGCGACCGCTGCTCGGGCTGGCCCTGCAGGTCGCGCTGGCGGAAGCCCCATTGCGCGTCGGCGAACCGCTTGGACAGGCGCGAGGCCGAACGGTCCGTGGTGTGGAAGGCCTGCCAGGCCTGCAGCGTCTCGACCGGCGTCTCGGCGAAGATGGCGGTCATCAGCGGCAGGGCCGAATCCTGGCGGATCACGACCCGCTCGATGTCCTGAAGGCCCGAGGCCGCGAAATAGCCGTTCCAGTCGAAGCCCGGCGCGGCCTGCGCCAAGCTGGCGGGGGTGAATTCGTTATAGGTCTCGTCGCGATTGCGGCTGCGCTCCGGCGTCCAGTGGGCCTCGGCGATGCGGGTCTCGAAAGCCATGACGGCGTCGGCCGAGGCGGCCGGCTCGGCCCAGTCGGCCAAGGTCAGCATCTGCTCCAGATAGGCGCGGTACAGCGTCCGCTGCCGCTCGAACCGCGCGTCCAGATAGTAGTCGCGGTTGGGCAGGCCCAGGCCCGACTGGCTGACATAGCTGACATAGCGGGTCGGGGCCTTCTGGTCGGCGCTGATGCCGGTGCCGAACAGCGAGCCGGTGGTCCGGTCCTGACGGCCCATATAGGCGGCCAGCTTCGCATGGGTGTCCAGCGCCCGGATGTCGGCCAGATACGGGTCGATCGGGGCACGGTCGAGCTGCTCGACCCGCGCCTCGTCGACATAGGAGCGATAGGCGTCGGCGATCTTCTGGTCGTCCGATCCGGGCGTCAGGTCGGTGCGCGCCGCCAGGGCGTCGATCATGACTTTCAGCCGGTTGTCCGACAGCTCGCGCAGCACGTCGAACGAGCCATAACGGGTCCGGTCCGACGGGATCTGCAGCCGGTCCTGGGCCAGGCCGTTGGCATGGCGGAAGAAATTGTCGCCCGGCGCGACCGAGGTGTCGCGGCTGGCCATGTCGAAGCCCCAGGTGCCGTATTTGGGAGCGACGATGCCTTGGTATCCGGTCACGGTCCCGGCCGGCTGGGCCGGTTCCTGGAACAGTTCGAACATCGTGCAGGCCTCGTCGAGGCAGGCGTGGTCGTGGTCCTGGGCCAGGGCGGCGGCGGGCAGGAGAAGGGCGCCGACGGCGGCCCCGATAAGCAACGTCTTCATGGAATTTCCTCGCGTTTGTCGGGCGAAATGTCGGCTCTGCGTGCGGTCGGGGCGGACCCTAGCCCCCGAACGCCCGACGTGACCTTAAAAATAGTTCATCAAAGGGGCCACGCCGATCACACCGCCTCACGTTCATGAGATACGACGGCATACGGAGGACAGATGGCGGCACCCCACGGCGGCGGAGAATTCAAGGACCTGGTCGTCTTCCTGGCGGCGGCGGGCGTCGTCGTGCCGTTGTTCAGCCGACTGAAGATCAGCCCGGTGCTGGGTTTTTTGGCCGCAGGCGTCCTTCTGGGCCCCGACGGCCTGGCCCGGCTGGCGGGTGACGCGCCGTGGCTGTCGTGGTTGACCATCGACGACCCGACCCAGATCGCCCAGCTGTCGGAACTGGGCGTCGCCTTCCTGCTGTTCACCATCGGGCTGGAACTGTCCTGGGAACGGCTGAAGTCGATGCGCAGGCTGATCTTCGGCCTGGGCATGCTCCAGATCGCGGTCTGTACCGTGGTGCTGGCGGGTGGCTTCATGTTGATGGGCCAGTCGCTGGTCGGGGCGGCGGTGCTGGGCATGGGCCTGGCCCTGTCATCGACGGCGGTGGTCATGCCGGTCATGGCCGAGCGCGGGCGGCTGCGCGGCGTGGTCGGCCGCTCGACCTTCGCCATCCTGCTGGCCCAGGATCTGGCCGTCGCCCCGATCCTGATCACGGTGACCGTCCTGGCCACGATCGCCCAGACCGGCGGCGACCTGGACCCCGCCGCCCTGCGCACCGCTCTGCTGACCCTGGCCCCCGCCGCGATCGGCCTGGCCTTGCTGGTGATCCTGGGGCGGGTCGTGCTGCGCCCCATGTTCCGCTCGGTCGCCAAAAGCCGGGGCAAGGGCGGCGACGGCAGCCAGGAACTGTTTCTGGCCCTGTGTCTGCTGGTCGTGATCGGCTCGGGCGTCGCGGCCCAGGCGGCGGGCCTGTCGATGAGCCTGGGCGCCCTGATCGCCGGCATCCTGATCGCCGAGACAGAGTATCGCCGCGAGGTCGAGATCAACATCGAGCCGTTCAAGGGCCTGTTGCTGGGGGTGTTCTTCGTGGGCGTCGGCATCGGCCTGGACCTGGACGCGGTCGCCGCCGATCCGGCGGGCGTGTTCGGCCTGGCGTTCGCGATCACCGCGATCAAGGTGGGGATCATCTTCGGCCTGGCCCGGCTGTGGGGGCTCAGCGCCCGCACGGCGATCGAGACCGCCCTGGTGCTTGGCCCGGCGGGCGAGTTCGCCTTCGTGGTGCTGGGCGCGGGTCTGGTCGAGGGCATCGCCGACCCCGCCTTCACCCAGGCCATCATCATCTCGGCCACCATCAGCATGTTCATGGTCCCCCTGATGGCCATGCTGGGCCAGAGGATCGCGCGTCCGGCGACCCCGACCGCCAATGCGCCGCCGCCGCTGCCGGAGGCACCGCTGGGCGAGGTGGCCGAGGGCGTCGTGCTGATCGTCGGCTTCGGCCGGGTGGGCCGGCTGGTCGGCGAGATGCTGACCGAGCACGACCAGAAATTCGTCGCCCTGGACACCGATACCGCCACCGTGGCCTTGGCCCGCAAGGAGGGCGTCGATATCTACTACGGCGACGCCGGCCGGGCCGAGATGCTGAAACGCTGCGGCATCGCCACGGCCCGGGCCCTGGTCGTGACCATGGACGCGCCCGGCAAGGTCGATGAGGTCGTGTTGGCGGCACGGGCCCTGCGCGAGGACATGACCCTGATCGCCCGCGCCCGTGACGATCGTCATGCGGCGCGGCTCTATGCGCTGGGCGTCACCGACGCCGTGCCCGAGACGACCGAGGCCAGCCTGCAGCTGGCCGAGAACACCCTGGTCGATCTGGGCGTGCCGATGGGTCTGGTCCTGGTCTCGATCCACGAGCGGCGCGACCGCTTCCGGGCCGTCTTCGCCGCCGCCGCCCCCGAGACCCGCCGCCAGCGCCCGAACCGGGCCCTGCGGTCCGCGGCCCCGACGCCGGCTCGCGATTAGGCCATTCGTCGGCCGAGCTGAAACAGCACAAGAACGTGGATGGAAGGGTTCATCACAGCGAGCACGACGGGTTCTGAGAGAATGCTTGAGCCGGGCTTTGTGACGACAAGCCCAGAAGCATGCGGCCTGCTGGCGAGCCTCAGATGGAGACAAGGCGGCGAAGCCGCGATTTCATAAGCGTCTAGCGTCCGTCCTGAACACAACCTCGTTTCCGTTGTGGCCGCTGTGACCTTCGCTGTGTTCGCTGTGATGAACCCGGCGCTCCCGACGGGCGCGGATAACGAGCCAACTCAGGTGCCGTTTCCTCTAGCGCTGGCTCAGGATGTTGACGTTCAGCACCCGGATCACGGCCCGTCATCACGCAGTCGATTGACCATATCCAGCGTGACCGTCGCCCCCGAGCGGCTCGGCAACAGCCGAATACCGTTGCGATGGTGAGGGATTTCGACGGAGGCTTCCAACGCCTGTCACGCGAGGTCGGACAGCACCCTGCCGATGCTGACCTTTTGCTGATCAGCGCGTGCCTTGACCGCTTCCAGCACGTCGTTGTCGATGAACAGGGTGGTCCTCATGTCATCAACATGCGGCATCACGCATCAACGTCACCGGCTCGCGGATGCTCGGCGAACTGGCCGCCCTTGCGGTAGCGCCAGAGGTAGGACGGCGCGATCGCCTCCAGACCGGTCGGCTCGATGCCGAGCGCCGACAGCCCCTCCGCGCCCGGAGCCACGACGTTGTCCGTCTCCAGCATGATGACCTGGTCCTGGGTCAGGACCGGGGCGATGCCGAGGTTGGCGGTGATCTCGGCGGCCGAACCCATGATCTTCGCGATCGGGAAGGGCAGGGGCGCCAGCAGGCGGTCGCGGCCGGTCTCGCGCAGGATGTAGGACAGGATGTCCTTGAACGACCAGACGGCGGGGCCGCCGAGCTCGAACGTCCGGCCCTCGACGTCCACGCGCGAGGCGGCGCGGGCGATGGCCTCGGCGACGTCGCCGACGTGGACCGGCTGGAATTTCGTCCGCCCGCCGCCGATCAGCGGCAGGGCCGGGGCCATGGTCGCGATGGAAGCGAACCGGTTCAGGAAGGCGTCGCCCGCCCCGAACACGATCGACGGGCGCAGCACAACGGCATCGGGCTTGATCTCGCGGATCACGGTCTCGGCCCGGCCCTTGGACCAGCCGTATTTGCCGCGGCTGTTCTCGTCGGCACCGATGGCCGAGACCTGCACCAGCCGATCGACCGATTGCATCACGCAGGCCTCAGCGATGATCCGGCCCGCTTCGACATGCATCTTGTCGAAGGTGCGTGATGGCGTCTCGTACAGGATGCCGACCAGATTGACCGCGGCTGTGGCCCCCTTCAGCGCGGCGGAAACCTCCGACACCGAGGTCACGTCGCAGCGCACAGGCTGGATCTGGCCGACCCCGCCCAGCATGCGCAGATCATAGGCGTCGTTCGGCTTGCGTACCGCCACCCGCACCCGCCAGCCGTCGCGCGCCAGGGCCCGCACCGCCTGGGTTCCGACGAAGCCGGAGCCGCCGAACACGGTGACCAGACGGTCGCCGACCTGTGCCATGAAACCTCTCCGAAATCGTCCGGGTGGGGGATAGACGAAGCCGCCCCCAGCCGCAACGCGGCCCATGGTCCGGGCCCATGAAACTACCTGTTGACCCGTCTCGTACGGTTCTTTAAGGGTCCGCGCCTTCCCGATCGAACGCCCGAAACGGCGCCAGGTCAGGGCCCAGATGGCGGAATTGGTAGACGCGCTGGCTTCAGGTGCCAGTGGCTTAACGGCCGTGGAGGTTCGAGTCCTCTTCTGGGCACCATCTTTCGGAAAGGCGCCGTGTCCTAGCGATACGGCGCCTTTCGTCTATGTTGGCCTCATGAGAACGACCGCATGACCGTTTATCTGCACGAAGGCGACCTGCCCGACGGCCTGAGTTTCGGGTCTTCCGTGGCGGTGGATTCCGAGACCCTGGGCCTGCGCTTCCGCCGCGATCCGTTGTGCGTGGTCCAGCTGTCGGCCGGCGACGGCGACGCCCATGTCGTGCGGCTGAACCGTCCGACCTATGATTGTCCGAACCTGAAGGCCCTGATGGCCGACCCGGACGTGCTGAAGATCTTCCATTTCGGCCGGTTCGACATCGCCATGATCCAGCTGCACCTCGGCATCGAGACCGGCCCGGTCTATTGCACCAAGATCGCGTCCAAGCTGGCCCGCACCTACACCGACCGCCACGGGCTGAAGGACGTGGCCCGCGAGATGGCCGGCGTCGACATGTCCAAGGCCCAGCAGTCGTCCGACTGGGGCGCGGCCGAACTGACCCAGGCCCAGCTGGACTATGCCGCGTCCGACGTGCTGCACCTGCACGCCATCCGCGCCCGCCTCGACCTGATGCTGGAACGCGAGGGCCGCACCGCCCTGGCCCAGGCCTGTTTCGACTTCCTGCCGATCCGCGCCCGCCTCGACCTCGAGGGTTGGGAAGACATCGACATCTTCGCGCACAGCTGATGACCGAGCTCGACGCCCGTGAAGCCCGGAAGCGCGAGGACGAGGCCCGGTTGGCCACGGCCGCCGCCGCCTGGCGCAAACGGTCGCGGCGGGTCAGGCTGTACCGGCGGGTGCTGCCGATCCTGATCCTGGTGTTGGCCGGCGGGGCCCTGACCTGGACCGTGTTCCGCACCGTCATGTCCGGCGTCGAGCGCAAGGCCAGCCAGAGCGAAAAGGTGGCCCTGGAGGCCCCCATGTTCCGCGGCCAGGACGCCGAGGGCCGCACCTTCCTGATCGGGGCCCAGGGCGCGGTGCGCGATCCGGCGACGGGCAATTTTCGGCTCAACGGCCCGGCACTGAGGTTGAACCTCGGCGGCACCAAGGTCACCGAACTGACCGCCGACGCCGGCGTCTGGCAGGTCAATGACGAGCGGGTCGTCATCGGGCCAAATGTGAAGATATCGGACGGCGGATCAGGCTGGACCCTGGTGACGCCGGAGGCGGTGGTCGATACCGAAACCGGGATCGTGACCGGCGACAAGGGCATCCAGGGCTCGGGTCCCCTTGGCAGTATCTCGGCCTCGTCCTATGCCATATATGAACAGGGCGAACGGGTGACGTTCAGCGGCTCTGGCGAAAACAAGATTCGCGGGGTGATCAACTCCGCCTCCTCCGGTAACTGACCATGTCGACCAAGACAGCCCTCGCGATCCTGGCCCTGGCCTCGGCCCTGACCCTGACGCCGACCCTGGGCGCGACCCAGAGCGCGGGCAATGCGCCGGTCGCCTTCAGCGCCGACGACGGCGAGGCGACCGCAACAGGTGTCGCCCTGAGAGGTCGGGCCGAAATCGTTCAGGGTGATAACCGTTTGCGGGCAGACGCGATCGAACTCACGCGAATCAACGGCGAGGTCACTCGGGCCACGGCTTCGGGGAACGTCTATTTCGTGACACCAGATCAGAACGCTCGCGGAGATCAGGCCGTCTTCAATGTCGCCAGCGAAGAGGTGGTGGTGACCGGCGACGTGATCCTGACCCAGGGCCGCAACGTCCTGACGGGCAACCGGGTCGTCTACAACACCCGCACCCAGGACGCGCGCATCTCGGGCGGAGCCGGCGGCCGCATCCAGGGCGTCTTCTATCCCGAAGGAAGCGGGAACTGAGGCCTCGGGCCCGGTTCGGCTGACCCTGTGGCGCGCAAGGAACTCTCCGCCCTCAATCTGAACGACGCGCCGGCCGAAGAGACCGCGCCCGAGGCCGTGCCCGAGTTGGAAAAGGGCCTGCGGGTGCGCAACATCGCTCGTTCGTTCGGGGCGCGGCAGGTGGTGCGCGACGTGTCCCTGACGGTCCAGCGCGGCGAGGTCACGGGCCTGCTGGGCCCCAACGGCGCGGGCAAGACGACCTGTTTCTACATGATCACCGGCCTGATCCCGGCGGATTCGGGCTCGATCTGGCTGGACGGCGAGGAGATCACGGCCCAGCCGATGTACCAGCGCGCCCGTATGGGCCTGGGCTATCTGGCCCAGGAGGCATCGATCTTTCGCGGCATGACGGTCGAGCAGAACGTCCGCGCCGTCGTCGAACTGCGCGAAAAGGGCGAGACCGCCATCGCCGCCGAGACCACCCGCCTTGTGGAAGAGTTGCACATCGGCCACCTGCGACAGGCGCCGGCGCAAGGGTTGTCGGGCGGGGAACGCCGCCGCGTCGAGATCGCTCGCGCCCTGGCCGGTCGGCCGTCCTTCATGCTGCTGGACGAGCCGTTCGCCGGCATCGACCCCCTGGCCATCGCCGACATCCGCCAGGTCATCCGCTATCTGGCCGGCGAGGGCATCGGCGTGCTGATCACCGACCATAATGTGCGCGAGACGCTCGACATCATCGACCGCGCCTCGATCCTGACCGGCGGCGAGGTGCTGTTCGAAGGCACCGCCGACGAAGTGATCAGCGACCCCGAGGTGCGGCGGGTGTATCTGGGCGATCTTTACGGGTGAAGAGAGGGCTTTGGGCTGAGGGCTTAGGGAAAGTGGAGGGTCAGGCGCAGCTTTCCGTCAGGTCTGGCGCGATAGTTCCGGACATCCTAACTCCGCGCGGTCGCGCCCTCCGACTTCCTAAGCCCTAAGCCCTCCTCACCAAGCCCTCTGGACCCTGCCATGCCCGCACCCATCCCGGCCGAATGGTCGCCGCATCGCGCGATGTGGGTCGGCTGGCCCAGCCATGCCGAGCTGTGGGATGACAATCTCGAACCCGCCCAGGCCGAGGTCGAGGCCCTGGTGCGCGCCCTGGCCGGCCCCGGTCGGGAACGGGTCAAGCTGCTGGTCGGCCATCCCGACGCCCTGGCCGACGCCCGCGCCCGGTTCGACGGCACAGCCGAAGTCGAGGTGACCGACGGCCGCTTCGGCGACATCTGGCTGAGGGACACCGGGCCGATCTTCGGCGTGGGCTCGGCGCGAGCGGCGGCCTTCCGCTTCAACGGCTGGGGCGGCAAGTACGAGCTGGAGCACGACGATACCGTCGCGACCCAGATCGGCGCGGCCTCGAACACCCCGCTGGACCGCCACGATCTCGTCCTGGAGGGCGGAGCCCTGGACCATGACGGGGCGGGCACCATTCTGACCACCCGCCAGTGCCTGCTGAACCCCAACCGCAACCCCGACGGAACCGAGGCCAAGGCCGAGGCGGCGCTGGCCGCGGCGCTCGGGGCCCGCAAGCTGCTGTGGCTGGGCGACGGCCTGCTCAACGACCACACCGACGGCCATGTCGATAACCTGGCCCGCTTTGTTGCGCCGGGCGTCGTGGCCTGTCCGGTCGCCTGGGGGCCGAACGATCCCAACGCCGACGTTTACGACGCGGTCGCCCGCGACCTGTCTGCCATGACCGACGCCGAGGGCCGACCGATCCAGGTTCTGCGCCTGCCGTCCCCCGGCTTTGTCGGTGACGAGGACGAACGCCCCGTCCCCGCCAGCCACATGAACTTCCTGATCGCCAACGGCGCGGTGATCGTGCCGACCTATGGCGACGAGGCGGCGGCGCGGCTGGCCTGCGAGGGACTGGCCACCGTCTTCCCCGACAGAGAGATCATCCCCCTGCCGTCGATCGCCATCCTGTCGGGCGGCGGGTCCTTCCACTGCATCAGCCAGCAGGAACCCGCCTGACCCTCTACCCCTCGGACGGCGGGCGCCGCTGCCCGAATGTCGGGGCCCGCTCCTTCTGTTCGGCCCAATAGGCCGGGCCGTCGTCCGGCTTGAACATGGTGCGCGGCGTGCCGTCGCGCGCCACCACCGCGAAAGTGTTGGTCGAGGCCTGGTACAGCAGGGTGTCGCCGTTGGGCCGTTTCGCCGTGTCCACCCCCGCCGGCGGCGACTTCGTAAACGCCTCGACCTTGGTCAGGAAATCCTCTGGCGACCGTGCCCCGAAGTCCGCACCGTTGCGCTCGTAGAGCCGCTGCACCTTGGCATCGACCGTCTCGCGCCGATTGGCCGTCAACACGGGTGCAGCTTCCGCCGCCGGGGCCTCGGCCGCCTCGGCCGGAGCGGCCGCCGCCGTCAGCGCGACCTCGGCCACTTCGCCGGCCCGATCGCGCGTCTCGACCGCCGAGGGCCCGTTGTCGCAAGCTGCCAAGGCCAGCACCAGCCCGGCCAGAATCGTCGTTCGGATGGTCATCGTTCCTCTCCCTGATCAACCCGCCGCTGGGCACTTATGCATATCGTTAATGTTCCTGCAATGTTCTTTTTCGCGGTAAGGTGCAGGCTCGACGCAACCGGACGCGCCCGCTAGAGGCAGGCCATGTCCGAAGCCGACCTGACCTCGCGCAAGATCCTGCTGATCGTCGGCGGAGGCATTGCCGCCTACAAGGCGCTGGAACTGGTGCGACTGATCAGGAAAGGCGGGGGCGAGGTCCGCGCCGTCCTCACGAACTCGGGGGCCGAGTTCGTCACCCCCCTGTCGCTGGCCGCCCTGACGGGCCATCCGGTGCATCAGGCCCTGTTCTCGCCCGAGGACGAGACGTCCATGGGCCATATCGAACTGTCGCGCTGGGCCGATCTGGTGGTCGTCGCGCCCGCCACCGCCGGGCTGATCGCCAAGGCGGCGAACGGGATGGCCGACGACCTGGCCTCCACGACGCTTCTGGCCACAGACAAGCGGGTGTTGCTGGCCCCGGCCATGAACGTGCGCATGTGGCTGCACCCGGCGGTCCAGGCCAATGTCGAACGGCTCAAAGATTTAGACGGCCTGCACGGCATGGCGGTGGTCGGGCCCGACGACGGCGAGATGGCCTGTGGCGAATACGGCCCCGGCCGCATGGCAGAACCCGCCGCGATCCTGGAGGCTGTCCGGCGGCTGCTGGCCGGGCCGGACGGCCGCCCCCTGGCCGGGCGGCGCGCGGTGGTCACCGCCGGGCCGACCTTCGAGCCGATCGACCCGGTGCGCGGCCTGACCAATCGCTCCAGCGGCAAACAGGGCTATGCCATCGCCGCGGCCCTCGCCGAACTCGGCGCCGAGGTGACTCTGGTGTCCGGCCCGGTCGCCCTGCCGACGCCGGTGAGCGTCACCCGAGTAGACGTCGAGACCGCCGCCGAGATGCAGACGGCGACGCAATCCGCCCTGCCCGCTGACGTCGCGGTGCTGAGTGCCGCCGTGGCCGACTGGCGCATCGACACCGTGGCGGGCGGCAAGATCAAGAAGTCGCTGGGCGGTCCGCCAACGCTCAGCCTGATCGAGAACCCCGACATCCTGGCGGGCCTGTCCAAGACCGGCCCCGGCCGCCCCCGGCTGGTCGTCGGCTTCGCCGCCGAGACCACCGACCTGGAGGCCAATGCCCGTGCCAAGCGATCGCGCAAGGGCTGCGACTGGATCGTCGCCAACGATGTGTCGCAGGAGGTGTTCGGCTCCGACGGCAATCGCGTCCTCTTGATCACCGAAGACGGCACCGAACCCTGGCCGCGCCAGTCCAAGACCGCGATCGCCCGGACCCTGGCCGCCCGCATCGCCGACCATCTGAAAGACGCCTGACATGACGACCCTGCGCATCCAGCGCCTGCCCCATTCCGAGGGTCTGGCCCTGCCGGCCTATGAGACGACCGGATCGGCCGGGCTCGATCTGCGGGCGGCGGTGCCCGAGGACGCGCCGGTCACGCTGGATCCCGGCCAACGCGCCCTGGTCCCGACCGGGCTGAAGATCGCGCTCGACCACGGTTTCGAGGCCCAGGTCCGGCCGCGATCCGGCCTGGCGCTGAAGCACGGCCTGACCTGCCTGAACAGCCCCGGCACGATCGACAGCGACTATCGCGGCGAGGTCGGGGTCATCCTGATCAACCACGGCGACCAACCCTTCGTGATCCGGCGCGGCGAACGCATCGCCCAGATGGTCCTCGCCGCCCACGCCCAGGCCGTGATCACCGAGGTCGAGACCCTGGACGACACCGCCCGCGGCACCGGCGGCTTCGGCTCCACCGGCCGCTGAGCCCACGAAAAAGGCCCCGGTGTGTCCACCGGGGCCCTCATCGTCGTCGCCGTGCGATCAGTGCGTCACGGGCGGTGGCACCGGCTCGCCGTCGGTGCGCTCCATGGCGTGTTTCAGGTCGCGCATCTGGTCGTGGCCCGACTTGACCGAGTCATAGGCCCGGCGGATCGTCTCCTTGGTCGTGGCCGAGACGTCCGAGTCCTCCAGCGCCCGTTCGAACTTGGCCTTGATGTGGTCCTCGCCGTTCTCGACCGAGTTCACCACCGCCTGTTCGTCGCGCAGCAGAGAGTGTTTGACGTCTAGGAACGCGCGGTGGGCCTTGGCGAGGATCGAACCATCGTCCTCGGGCTCGCCGCCCAGGCTGCGCACCGCGCCCTGCAGATCGCCGGCGACGCGCTGGCGCTCGCTGCTGCGCTGGTTGAAGACCTCGCGATAGCGGGCGTTGTCGGTCTCCTTGCCGGCCTCGCGATAGCCGTCGGCGCTGTCGAGCGTGGTCTCGATCAGGCCGTTGAGGACGCGGATGTCGTGGTCCTGGGACGTGCTCATGGGAATCTCCTGGGTTGAGCGAAGTCAGGCCCTAACAGCGCACCAGCCACGCTTGGGGTTTCAGCTTGGCCGTGAATAAAGCGTCAGGATGGGCTACGCCGGTGATCCGGCCGGCTCCGGGGCGCCAGGGCGTGCCGGGCGTCAGGCGCGGAAGACCGTCTCAGGCCGCCTTGCCGGGCCGGGGTTTCTTGGGCGCGACGTCGGCGGCGGTGACGAGGTGACCCTTCCAGCCGAGGGGCGGCAGGAACTTGCCGGACTGTTCCTCGCGGGTGCCGTGCTTGGCCGTATGGGCGGCGGCGCGCAGGGCCTTGAGGACGGTTTCGTGATCGAAGATCGTGCTCATGTCGGTCCCTTGTCTAGCAGTTCCGGTGCCTCTCCGCCACTCGCATAGACCCGCCACTCGTCCACGAGCGGCTTGTACACCGTTTCCAGATACTCAAGGCTGAGCAGGAATCGACGACGCAGGGTGTCCTCGGGGATGCCATGGCCACCGCGCGCGACGCGGTGGGCGACGCGGGCGACCGAATGATCCGCCGAGGGTAGACGCAGATAGATCAGTTCAACCCGGTATCCGGCGGCCTTCCAGTCGCGAATGCGAACGGCGTGGGAGCGGGTGGCCAGGGTGGTTTCCAGCACCACGTCGGCGCGGTCGGCCAACAGTTGATCCAGCCGCTCCAGCACCAGCCGCCCGGCGGCCAGGTCGCGGGCCGGGCCCGCACCGGACAGGCTCCGCGCCACCTCGTCGGGATTGACGAATTGGAACGTCTCCGTGCGCTGGCGCAGGAAGTGGTTGATGAAGGTCGTCTTGCCGGCCCCGTTCGGGCCGGCGAGGATGACGAGCGTGGGCATGGGGCTAGATTAGGCTTCTCTCCTGGCGAGAGAAAGGTGCAATCTCCGATCATGTCTCGCGCCCGTGATCTTCGCCAATCGGCTGGCTTGGCCGAACGACGCGTCTGGACCCGGTTGCGCGGCGGGGTGGTCGAGGGGTTCAAGGTCCGCCGCCAGCACGGCATTGGTCGCTGGACCGTCGACTTCGCCTGCGTGGCGCTGAGGCTAGTGATCGAGATCGACGGCGGCGTGCATGACCGCGACGATGTCGTTCTGCGGGACCACCTGCGGCAGACGGAGATCGAGGCGCTGGGGTGGACGGTGATCCGGTTCAGCAACGACGTCGCCCTGGGTGAGCCGTGGCGGATCGACGATGCGATCCGCGGTCGGGCCAGAATTCTGGGGTTGCCTTGATCCCTCTCCCGGCGGGCGGAGGAAGGATCGCATGCGATCCGACGACGGGCTTGAGGCTCGGCAAGCGTAGCGAGCCGCCAGCCGACCCGAAGGGCGGCGCGTAGCAGCCAAAGGGTGAGGGGTACCCCTCGAAGTCGGCGTCAGCCGTGCCCGTGCGACGGCTCACGCCGACCGACCCGCCGACCCCTCACCCTTTCGCGCAAGTCTGATCGCTGACGCTCTCAGGCGCTCAAGCCCTCTCCCGCCGGGAGAGGGAGACCGCGTCCGGGTGCACGAACTGGAACGTCTTGGCGCGCTCGCGCAGGAAACCGTTGATGAGCGTGGTCTTTCCGGCTTCGTTCGGACCGGCGAGGAGGAACGAGGGTGGATATATCTACCGCAGACTGATGTTATCCATGACCGTATCGGCCGTGTAAGAAAGAAGGTTAAACCGGTCGGTAATACTGTAGCTGACCAGTCCTCTTTCCATTCTTTCGATCAAATCTGCGGGAGCGTCTCTGTCAGTTACAAATCGCCACCAATTTTCTATCCACTCCCAGTTCTGACTGTGGTCATCCCTGAGGTCTTCGAAGCCGAAGAACGTTTTGGCGTCCGCCCACGTCATTTTATCCGCCTTTGCTTTTGAAAACAGTGACGGCTCAAGGACTTTCACCAGGGCGAGACCCCCGATTAGCGTTCCCACCCTTAGCCTTGTGTCTGGTGTGGTTGCCACTGCAAGGGCAATCAATGCCACGACTCGCTCAATAGTTCTAAAGGAGAGATCCTTGTTTTCAGCTATCGCAGACGCGAAGGCTCCTGAGTTCGAAGCGGTCTCGCGATCTTTACCTTGAAAACCAAGATCGGCTATTAGGTAGTCAAAGTACTTAGTGCGAGATCGATCGGAGGCATAGCGCTCGCGTTGCGAAAGCGACCATGTAAGATGAATGAATTTCTGCAGATAAAGCCTAGCATCAATGTCGGTGCCATATACGGCCCTTACTGAGCTACACAATTGTGTTGTGTTCACGCCTAATACGAAATGAACGTTGGGCGCGGAAAAGAAATGCTTGGCTCTCTCAAGCAACTCTAAGGCAAACGCGGGCTTACACCTATCAAGCTCATCAATGATGAAAATTAGCGGCTTCTGCTCGCCATCTGCTTCTGGCGGAGAGAGTAAGCTGGGAAGCTCCGCGAGTGAGCGTTTGAACTCCTCAATCGCATCTCTGTGAGCTGATTGCTGGGTAATCAGTTCACCAATCGTCGCGTCGAACACGTCCGCAGATTCATCAGATATAGCTCCAGCCAATTCGTCGAAATCTTTAGAAGAAAGAGCTCCCATTGTTGCGGCCTTGACGCCGACTTTAAGGCTACTTCGCAACCGAACTTTACCAGCATCGATCGCTTTTGAGGCGAACCGCTTGGCCTGGCTGGAAGCATCTTTCTTGTTGGCTTGTACAACAGCGTAGACTTCACCTGCGAGAGCGATGAACGCGTCGTCGGCGTAGTCATTTTGGAAAGCATCGAAAAAAACGACCGGAAATGATGCTTTGCGAAGCTCGCCTGTCCAAAACCTCAAGAAAGTTGTTTTTCCCGATCCCCACGCTCCATCGATAGCTAGAACCATCGGCTGGTCGATCTGAGCGACAAGCCTAGTCAAGCCTTCTGCAATCGGCGCACGGCCGAAGAGGTCTCGTTCTGGCGAGAACCCTTCGTCCAATGACACATCAAAGGGGGGCGGGAAGATCTTCATTTCAAACTCTCCAGATGTGCCCAGGTAGCTTGATTCGCGTTCAACGTTTGTAGTGGATTGCTCGCGTTAGCCTCACACCTTCACCTCCACCACCCCGCCCCCCGCGCGGAACTTCGCCGACATCTCCGCCATCCCGGCCTCCGCCTCGGTCAGCGATCCCCCCGCGCCGTTCTGCGCCGCTGCGTCCCTGCGGATGTCCTGGCTGATCTTCATCGAGCAGAATTTCGGGCCGCACATGCTGCAGAAATGCGCCGTCTTGTGCGCCTCCTTCGGCAAAGTCGCGTCGTGATATTTGCGGGCCGTCTCGGGGTCGAGGCCGAGGTTGAACTGGTCTTCCCAGCGGAACTCGAACCTCGCGCGTGATAACGCGTCGTCGTGGAGGCGGGCGGCGGGGTGGCCCTTGGCCAGGTCGGCGGCGTGGGCGGCGATCTTGTAGGTGATGACGCCGTCCTTGACGTCCTGGCGGTCGGGCAGGCCGAGATGCTCCTTGGGCGTGACGTAGCAGAGCATGGCCGTGCCGAACCAGCCGATCATGGCCGCGCCGATGGCGCTGGTGATGTGGTCATAGCCGGGGGCGATGTCGGTGGTCAGGGGCCCCAGGGTGTAGAAGGGCGCCTCGTGGCAGTGTTTGAGCTGTTCATCCATATTGGCCTTGATCTTGTGCATCGGGACGTGGCCGGGGCCCTCGATCATGACCTGGCAGCCGTGGGACCAGGCGATCTTCGTCAGTTCGCCCAGGGTGCGCAGCTCCGCGAACTGGGCCTCGTCATTGGCGTCGGCGATGGAGCCGGGGCGCAGGCCGTCGCCCAACGAGAATGACACGTCGTAGGCGCGCATGATGTCGCAGATGTCGGCGAAATGCTCGTAGAGGAAGCTCTCCTTGTGATGGCTGAGGCACCATTTGGCCATGATGGAGCCGCCTCTGCTGACGATGCCGGTGACGCGGTTGGCCGTCAGCGGCACGAAGGGCAGGCGGACGCCGGCGTGGATGGTGAAATAGTCCACGCCCTGTTCGGCCTGTTCGATCAATGTGTCGCGATAGACCTCCCAGGTCAGGTCCTCGGCGACGCCGCCGACCTTTTCCAGCGCCTGGTAGATGGGGACGGTGCCGATGGGGACGCTGGAGTTGCGGATGATCCAGTCGCGGATGTTGTGGATGTTGCGGCCCGTCGACAGGTCCATGACGTTGTCGGCGCCCCAGCGGGTGGCCCAGACCAGTTTGTCGACCTCTTCGTCGACGGACGACAGGACGGCGGAGTTGCCGATGTTGGCGTTGATTTTCACCAGGAAGTTGCGGCCGATGATCATCGGCTCGACTTCGGGGTGGTTGATGTTGTGCGGGATGATGGCGCGGCCGCGCGCGATCTCCTGACGGACGAACTCCGGGGTGACGAAGTCGGGGATGGCAGCGCCGAAGTCCTCGCCGTCGCGGAGCATTTTGGTGGCGCTATCGCCTTCGGCTACATGAGCGTCGTGGGCGGTCTGTTCGCGGCGCAGGTTCTCGCGGATGGCGACGTATTCCATCTCGGGCGTGACGATGCCGACCTTGGCGTATTCGTACTGGGTGACCGGGCGGCCGGGGACGCCCTTGAAGACGCGGTGGCGGCTGGTGTCGAAACGGGGGGCGAGGTGGCGGCCGGAGGCGTGGCCGTTGTCCTCGGGGCGGACCTCGCGGGGGTTGGCGACGGGGGCGATGTCGCCACGGTCGAGCTGCCAGCTGGATTTGACGAGGGGCAGGCCGCGCTGGATGTCGATGGTCACGGTCGGGTCGGTGTAGGGGCCGGAGGAGTCATAGATCGTCACCGGCGGCTCGTTGGCCGACGGGTGGACGGCGACCTCGCGGAAGGGGACGCGGATGTCGGGGTAGAGTTCGCCGGCGACATAGACCTTGCGGCTGCCGGCGCGTTCGCCGGTGGGGATGGTGCCGGTTTCCCGCATCACCTGATCGCGGGCGTCCTTCAGGGCCAGATCGACGCTGGGCTCTTGCGGTTCGGGGGTGACGTGGATGTTCATGGCGGCCTCCGTTGGAGGGTCCGCCGGCGTTGAACGGTTCTCCTTGATCCGCTCATCCCGGCGAAGGCCGGGGTCCAGATCGCGGACTCCGGCCTGAGCGGGAATTCCATCTGGGCCCCGGCCTTCGCCGGGGTGAGCGGATGAAAGAAAGCTCCCATCCCTTCGCCGGCATGACCCGGATCAGGTTCGGCCGGTCAGAGGATCACCTCTATCTCAGCGGCTCGGGCGCCGCCCCCGGGAGAACGAGCGAAATCCTACGCCCATGTGCGGCCCGGCGCAACGAAACCCGTCGACCGGACGTATGGAACCTATGGAACAACGTAACGCCACCTGGAGGGTCAACGGATGACCGATGTCGCCAAGCCGATGAAATTCGATCCGCGAGCCGGAGCCCTGGCCGGGCTGATCGCCGGGCTGGTGTTTCTGATCGTGGAATTGGGCCTGGTCTGGGCCACCACCGGCAGTCCCTGGGGGCCGGTGCGGATGATTGCCGCCATCGGCCTGGGCGAGGGCGTGCTGCCCGCGCCGGGCGGGCCGCCGACCTTCGACGCGACCGCTCTGGTCGTCGCCATGCTGATCCACCTGGCCCTGTCGGCGGTGCTGGGGGTGGTATGGGCGCTCGTGTTCGGGCGGCTGGGCGGACCCGTCGCCCTGATCATCGGGGCGGTGTTCGGGTTGGTCGTCTATGGCATTCACTTCTTCGGGATGACCGAGCTGTTTCCGTGGTTCGCCATGGCGCGAAACTGGGTCTCGATCCTAGCCCATGCGGTGTTCGGCCTGTCGCTGGCCTGGGCCTATGGTCAGATGCGCAGCCGCGTCGTCTGAGCGCTCCGGTTCAATCCGGCCAGGCGGCGGTCAGTTGGTCGAGGGCGGCCTCGACGCGGGTCCAGCCCTCGGCGTCGAGAGCGAAGGTGCTCGCCTGGCCGCGCGCGGCGGCGCTGAGGGCCAGCGACTGGACCGCCGCCATCAGAACCGCCATCAGGGCCGCCGGATCGCCGCCGGGGGGCGTGCGCAGGCGCGGGCGGCGGGCGCGGATCCAGGCCTGGAGCACATCGGCGCGGCGGGTCTGCATGGCGCGCAGGGCCGGCGTGTCCTGCGCCAGTTCGCGGGCCATCAGCTTCAGGATCAGCGGATTGGCGCGCAGGGCGGCGAGCCAGGTCTTCAGCGTCTCCCGGGCGAAGTCGCGGTAGGTGGCCGCGGTGGAGGCGGGTGTATGGTCCAGGGTCTGGGCCAGCCAGACGTCCAGCGCCTGCGCCAGGCGGGCGATCACGCCGTCGGCGTCGCCGAAATAGCGATAGATCAGCTTGCGATCGACGCCCGCCTCGGCGGCCAGGCTCTGGACATTGATGGCGGACCAGTCGGCCCGCATCAGGATGCGCTGGGCCGCGCCGACGATGGCGGCCTCGGTGCCGGAGCGGCCTCGGGGGCGGGCGGGCGAATCGCTGGACATGTCCCGACGATGGGACAGCGGTGCCGACGCGGCAAGGCCAGCGCGGGCGATGACAGGCATCATGCCGATGCCTATAGTCTCGACATGACCCAGGTTCTGGACCGGCCGTTGACGAAGGATGAGGCCTTGACGCGGCTGAAGGCGCTGGAGCCGCAACTCCGTGCCTTGGGTGTGCTGTCGCTGTACCTGTTTGGATCGACGGTCAGGAATGAAGCCCGAGCGGACAGTGACGTCGATCTGTTCGGGGATCTGGACGCACAGAAGACGCGCGGCCTGGCCTATTTCGGATTGCGAGGCGTGATCAGCGACCTTCTCGGGCGCAAGGTGGATTTTATCGGACGCGACAATCTGCATCCGATGCTGAAGACCGACATCGAGGCATCGGGAGTGCGGGTCTATTGATCAGGAATCCAAAACCGGCCGCCACCGAAATCCTTGAACGGATCGGGCGGCTGAAACCGATGTTGGCGCGTGACGCCTCCCATTTCCCACGGGGCAGCGATCGGCGTGATGTCTTGGAACGCTGTCTGGAAGTGGTGTCCGAAGCCAGCCGCAGCATGCCCGATGACGCCAAGGCCGCTCATCCGGAGGTCCCGTGGCGCGCGCTGGCTGATCTCGGAAACGTGCTGCGGCATGGCTACGACAACATTTCCACACAACAGCTTCTGGACGTCATGGCCGATCACCTTGAGCCGTTGGAGGCGGCCGTCCGAGCTATTCTGGCCGACCTGGAAGCCGAATGACCGATGCGACCGCGCCCGCCCCCGACCGCCCCCTGACCCAGGATGGGCCGCCGCTGCGCCTGTGGATGATCGATGCGTCGGCCTATATCTTTCGGGCCTATCACGCCCTGCCGCCGTTGACGCGCAAGTCGGACGGCCTGCCGGTCGGGGCGGTGCAGGGATACTGCAACATGTTGTGGAAGCTGATCCGCGACATGAAGGGGGCGGACGGGCCGACCCATCTGGTGGCCATCTTCGATCATTCGGAGAAGACGTTCCGCAACGACCTGTATGATCAGTACAAGGCCAATCGGTCCGCGCCTCCGGAGGATTTGATTCCGCAGTTCCCGCTGGTGCGCGACGCGACCCGGGCGTTCGGGGTGCACTGCGTCGAACTGCCGGGATACGAGGCCGACGATCTGATCGCGACCTATGCCTGTCGCGCGCGGGATGCGGGGGGCGAGGCGGTGATCGTGTCGTCGGACAAGGACCTGATGCAGCTGATCGGCGGCGGGGTGGTGATGTGGGACCCGATGAAGGACCGCCGCCTGGCCGAGCCGGAGGTGTTCGAGAAATTCGGGGTCGGGCCGGACAAGATGATCGATCTGCAGGCCCTGATCGGCGACAGCGTCGACAATGTGCCGGGCGCGCCGGGGATCGGGCCCAAGACGGCGGCGCAGCTGCTGGACGAATATGGCGACCTGGACACCCTGTTGGCGCGGGCGGGGGAGATCAAACAACCCAAGCGGCGCGAGACCCTGATCAATTTCGCCGACCAGATCCGGTTGAGCCGCGAACTGGTGCGGCTGACCTGCGACGCGCCCGCGCCCGAGCCGATTGATGATTTCGTGGTGCGGGACCCGGACCCGGAGGCGCTGGGGGCCTTCCTGGACCTGATGGAGTTTCGAGGCTTGCGGGCCCGGGTCGGGGACGGCAAGGCCCCGGCGCGGGACGGGACCGCCTTCGTCGCCCGGCCCAAGCCCCTGACCGCGCCGGTCATCACGCCTCGCTATGCACCGGCCGAGCCGATGGCGGCGGTCGCGGATCAACCGTTCGACCTGGAGGCCTATGTCTGTGTACAGACGATCGAGGCGCTGGATGCGTTTCTGGCCCGGGCGGGCGAGGCGGGAGTGGTCGGGTTCGACACCGAGACCTCGGCCCTGTCGGCGACCCATGCGGGCCTGTGCGGGGTGTCGCTGGCCATCGGGCCGAACGACGCCTGCTACATTCCCCTGACCCACGAGGCCGAGCCCAAGGCCAGCGGCGGTGGTCTGGATTTCGGCGATGCGGACGCCGACTGCGCGCCGGTGCCGACCCAGATCGACAAGCCCCTGGCCCTGGCCCGGCTCAAGACGCTGCTGGAAGACCCGGCGGTGCTGAAGGTCGGCCAGAACATCAAATACGACATCGCGGTCATGGCCCAACGCGGCATCCGGGTGGCACCGTATGACGACACCATGCTGATGTCCTATGTGTTGGAGGGCGGGCTGCACGGGCACGGCATGGACGAGCTGGCGCGGCTGCACCTGGGTCACGAGCCGATCCCGTTCAAGACAGTGACCGGAACCGGCAAGAGCCAGAAATCGTTCCGCCATGTCGATCTGGTGCCGGCCACCCGCTATGCGGCCGAGGATGCCGACGTGACGTTGCGGCTATGGCGCATCCTGAAACCCCGCCTGGCGGAGCAGGGGCTGGTCACCGTCTATGAGACGCTGGAGCGCGGCATGCCGGCGGTGCTGGCGGACATGGAGATCGCCGGCATCCGGGTCGATCCAGACCGGCTGAAGTCGCTGTCCTCGACCTTCGGCATGAGGATGGCAGAGCTCGAGGCCCGGGCTCATGAACTGGCCGGGCGGCCGTTCAACGTCGGATCGCCGCGCCAGATCGGTGACATCCTGTTCGGCGAGCTGAACATGGAGGGCGGCAAGAAGACCGCGTCCGGCCAATGGGAAACCGGGGCGGCGACACTGGAGACCCTGGCCCTGACGCATGAACTGCCGCGCGTGCTGCTGGACTGGCGCCAGCTGTCCAAGCTGAAGGGCACCTATACGGACGCCCTGATCGAGGCGGCGGACAAGACGACCGATCGGGTCCACACCAGCTATCAGCTGGCCGCCGCGACGACCGGGCGGCTGGCCTCCAGCGACCCCAATCTGCAGAACATCCCGATACGGACGGAAACCGGGCGACAGATCCGCCAGGCCTTCATCGCCGCGCCGGGTCATGTGCTGATCAGCGCCGACTACAGCCAGATCGAGCTGCGGTTGCTGGCCCATATCGGCGACATCCCCGAGCTGAAACGGGCCTTCAAGGCCGGGATCGACATCCATACCGCCACCGCCAGCGAGATGTTCGGCGTGCCGGTCGAAAAGATGGACCCGGAGACCCGCCGCCGCGCCAAGGCGATCAATTTCGGCATCGTCTATGGCATCTCGGCCTTCGGCCTGGCCAACCAGCTGTCGATCGATCAGGGCGAGGCCGGAGCTTATATCAAGACCTATTTCGAACGCTTCCCGGGCATCCGGTCCTATATGGACGCGACCCGGGCCGAGGTGCGCGAGCGTGGCTACGTCCCGACCGTGTTCGGGCGCAAGATTCATATCCCGGCGATCCATTCCAAGTCGGGCGCCGAGCGTCAGTTCGGCGAGCGCGCGGCGATCAACGCCCCGATCCAGGGGGCGGCGGCCGACATCATCCGGCGGGCGATGATCCGCATGCCGGGCGCGCTGGCCGAGGCCGGCCTGGCCACGCGCATGCTGCTGCAGGTCCACGACGAGCTGGTGTTCGAGGTGCCCGAGGCCGAGGTAGAGGCGGTCATCCCCCTGGTCCGCCGTGTCATGGAAACCGCCGCCGAACCGGCCGTCGCCCTGTCGGTGCCGCTGGTGGTCGAGGCGCGGGCGGCGGCCAACTGGGACGAGGCGCATTGAGGCCGCAACGGGAGACGACGAACATGCGGACACGGATCATCTGGGCGGCGGGCCTGGCGCTGGTGGCGGCGGGTTGCAACGACCGCAGCCGGGCCAGCAATGACGTCAAATGGAACGACCGCCCGGCCGACATCAGTTGCTGGACCTATGGCGTCCAGAGCTTCCAGGGGCGATCGACCGGCCGGGTCGGCTATGACGAGGGGGGACGCATCTCCTTCGTCGATGCCGCCAACGGGCGTTACACCACCGTCGAGGGCGATTGCCGGGTGGTCTATCTGACGGCTGATGAGGAAAGCGCGGCTCCGACCGCGGCGTCCACCCCTCCGGAGGCTGCGGCTCAGGCCTCGGCCCAGTAGCGGGTCAGGTTCGAGATCGACTTGTCGAGCAGCAGGCGCACGTCGCCGGCCGGCAGGGCGGCGCGGACCAGCGACAGGTCGAACAGCATCTCGCGCTGGGCGGGCTGGCGGATGGCGCTCTGCATCCAGCCGACGCAGACCCAGCGTTCGCCGCGCGTCACCGGCGTGACCCGATGCGGCACCGTGGTCGGATAGACCACGATGTCGCCGGAGCCGAGCTTGATCTCGCGCATGCCGTCCGCGCCATCCATGACCAGGGCGCCGCCGTCATAGGTTTCCGGGTCGGCCAGGAACAGGGTGAAGCTGAGGTCCGAGCGCATCGGTCCCTCGGTGGTGGTCATCATCGGCGCATCGACATGGGCCCCGAACCCGTCGCCCACGCTGTAGCGACCGAACCGGAGCCGGGTCCAGCGCAACGGGCGGGCGTACTGGGCGAAGGTGGAATTGGCCGTCAGGATGGCGCGGACCCGTTTGGACAGATCCATGGTGACCGGGTCGGCCTGGTCGGCCTCCATGCGCGATTTTTCGTGGCGCAGGCCGTCGCCGACGCCCTTTTCCCGCGCGTCGATGAAACGGGCGCGGTCCAGATCGGCACGGACGGCCGCGACCTCATCGTCCGACAGCGCCGCCTTCAATGCCAGCATCCCGAGCCCCCTGAGATCAGACTACCATGATTGGTGCCGATCGGGCCCGGACCGGGCGCACTAGTCAAATTTGCGGGTCTATTGCGTCAAACGCACGGGCGCGCCCCCGTCGGTGGCCCGATTGCCCACCCCGTTGGGCACGGGCACGGCGGACGACGCATAGTCGGCGTTGATCTGAAGCCGGCGATTGCCCTCGATACGCAGCTCGTGTGCGACAACCACGGTCCAGGGAGAGACCTCGGCCGAATCGATCCCGGCGGGGACGATCAAACGGGTGGTCGGGGCATAGACCACCCCTTCCAGCTTGCGGATTTCCTCGAAGTTCAGCGTCAGGCTGCCTCGGCGTCCGGGATCGACGGCCAGGGCGAAGCCGGCCCAGTGACCCGCCTCCCCTGCTCCACCCTGGGAACCCGTCAGGCTGAGGACAGGGACCTGGCCGTCGTCGAATTTGACCCGAAGATTCTTCCAAATGATCAGGGTGACGTTGTCGCCCTCGATCTGGGCTCCCTCCTTCAGCTGAAGTTCGCCGCTCTTGAGGTGGTGGACGCCGGGCCTGAAGAACAGGACGCCGTCCTCGATGTCGAAATGTCGGCAATGAATGCCGGGATCGACCTCCCGGCGGTTCTCGTCCACCTTGACCCCCGAGGTGTGCTGACAGGGTCCGGGGTCGGTGGACAGGAACATGCCCGCCAGGGGATCGTCCAGCGGCGGCGCGCCGCTGCCGGCGTTGGCGACGCTGCCGCCCTTGATCGCCCCGGCCGCCTGCACGGCCGCGGCGTCCAGCAGGCTGCCGGCCTCAAGCTTGATGTCCTTGTTGGAATGGACCAGGCAGGACCGGGCGATGATGGTGCCGGGCTTGAGGTCCACCGCGTCGGAGGCCGAGGTCGATAGCCCGAGCACGCACAGGGGCGTCGAGCCCAGCTGCTGGGCCCGGGCCACGGCGCGGATGACGAAGCCGCCCGGGGGCAACAGATTGCCGAAGAAGGAGGTGCGGCGCGCGGTCAGGGCGACCTCGATGCCGCTGGGGCCGTCCTCACCTCGCAGAAAGTTGACCACGGGAACGTCCATCGTGGCGGTCAGGCCTTGGCTGTTGCCGGCCGCCAGGGCCGCGGCGCGGGCCAGCAACTGATCGTTGGGCGCCAGGCGCATCTGGGCCGCCGCATTCAGGGCGGTGGCGTCGGCGATGTCCTGCAGCCGGCCGCGGTCCTTGGACAGGTTCATCAGCTCGACGGCACCCAGGCTGATCAGGATCAGCGCCGGCAGGGCCAGGGCGAAGATCATGGCCACATTGCCCGCGCGATCGCAGGGGAAGGCCTTCAGCCGATGGCGGGGGTGGCTGGGCAAGCAAGGGTCTCAAAACGACGGCTACGGCGCCTGAACGTGGTCCAGAAGAATGAAGATTTTCGTTATGCAACGGAAATAAAAGCAGAAATGTCCGGTACCGAACATAGGCTGGCGCGCCGGGTCGTCACGCGCTAGGGGCGGCGGATGGCTGAGACAGTGTTTGACGTCCTGATCGTCGGGGCCGGGGCGGCCGGAATGATGTGTGCGATCGAGGCCGGTCGGCGCGGGCGGTCGGTGAGGATCGTCGATCATGCGCGCGCGCCCGGCGAGAAAATCCGCATCTCGGGCGGGGGTCGGTGCAATTTCACGAACCTCGGCTGTGGACCCCAGGCTTTTCTGGGCGAGAATCCGCGGTTCGCGACCTCGGCGTTGAAGCGATACAGCCAGCGGGATTTCATCAGGCGCGTCGATCGGGCCGGGATCGCCTGGCATGAGAAGACGCTGGGTCAACTGTTCTGCGACGCCAGTGCCCGACAGATCGTCCGTATGCTGGCGGATGATCTGTCGGAGGCCGGGTCGCGGCTGTCGCTCGGCGTTTCGGTCGATCGGGTGGCGCGGTCGGATGGCGGGTTCGCAGGTGTCCTTTCCGACGGGTCGGCGTTTCGGTGCCGGTCGTTGGTGCTGGCCACGGGCGGCAAGTCCATTCCGAAGATGGGAGCGACCGGCTGGGCCTATGAGGTGGCGCGGACATTCGGCTTGCGGGTGACGGAAACACGCCCTGCCCTGGTGCCGCTGACCTTCGAGCCGGGGCTGCTGGAGCGGTTCGCGGCGTTGGCGGGCGTGTCGGTGGACGCCACGGTGGCCCACGGCAAGACGCGCTTCCGTGAGGGGATGCTGTTCACCCATCGCGGGATCAGCGGGCCGTCGATCCTGCAGATCAGCAGCTACTGGCGCGAGGGCGAGGCGATCACCGTGGCCATGGCGCCCGGCGAGGATGTGTTCGCGCGGCTGAAGGCGATGAAGGCCGAGAACGGGCGTCAGGCGGCGCATACGGCGTTGGGCCGGATCGTGCCGGGGCGGCTGGCCGAGCGGCTGGTCGAACAGGCGGGGCTGGTGGCCAATCTGGCCGATCTTTCGGACCGGGCGTTGAGGGGGCTGGATCAGGCGGTGAACGGCTGGACGCTCAAGCCCGTGGGGTCCGAGGGCTATCGGACCGCCGAGGTAACCCTGGGCGGGATCGCGACGGATCAGTTGGACCAGCAGACCATGCAGGCGAAATCGGTACCGGGTCTGTTCGTCATCGGCGAGGCTGTGGACATCACCGGCTGGCTGGGCGGCTATAACTTCCAGTGGGCCTGGTCGTCGGGCTGGGCAGCGGGACAGGTGTGCTGACGGCGCGGTTGCGGCGGTGGGCCTGGCGACCTAGATTCTCCGTGCGGAACGGGCCCCTCTGGCGCTGGCTATGGCGTGATGTCGGACCACTTGGAATCAAGCCTGCGGAGATCCCCCATGCCCCTTTTGATGTGCCCCAACGACAATGCGTCCATGCAGACGCTGGAACGCTCCGGTGTGCAGTTCGACATGTGCCCGACCTGCCGGGGCGTGTGGCTGGACCGGGGCGAGTTGGAGAAGCTGATGGACTCGGCGGTCTCGGACGCCGCCCCGCGCGCGCCGGAGCCGCCGCGGCAGGCCGCGCCGCCGGCCCAGCCCTGGGGCGGAGGCGGCTATCGCGAGGAGCCCCGCTATCGCGACGATCGGTACAGGGACGATCGCTATCGAGACGACGACTATCGCAAGCGCAAGAAGCGCGACAGCATCTTCGATATCTTCGACTGACCAGAGCCCACGTCGGGTCGAGAAGGCGTAGCCTTCTGACTGCGGCCCAATCAGATGTGGATGGCGTGGCCCAGAGCGCGCAGCGACGCCTCATGGAAGGCCTCGCCGAGCGTCGGGTGGACGTGGATGACGCCGGCGACGTCATCCAATACCGCGCCCATTTCCAGCATCTGGGCGAAGCTGTTGGACATCTCGGACACATGCTGACCGACGGCCTGGACACCCAGCAGGCGGTGGTCGGTCTTTGACGCGATGACGCGGACGAAGCCGCCGTCCTCGCCCGCCTCGATGGCCAGGGCGCGGCCGATGGCGGCGAGGGGGAAGACGGCCTGGATCACATCGTCGCGGCCCGCGACATCGATGGGCCCCAGGCCGGCGGAGACGATCTCGGGCTCGGTGAAACAGACGGCGGCGATGGTGACGGGGTCAAAGCGGCGGTCGTGGCCGGCGATGATCTCGGCGACGACCTCGCCCTGGGCCGAGCCCTTGTGGGCCAGCATCGGTTCGCCGGTCAGGTCGCCGACGGCCCAGACGTTCCGCATGCTGGTGGCGCAGCGATCGTCGATCTTCACGAACGGCCCGGCCATGGACACGCCCATGGTCTCCAGACCCCAGCCCTGGGTGCGCGGCTTGCGGCCGACCGTGACCAGGACCTTGTCGGCCTTCAGGCGGATGGCTTGGCCGTCCCGGGTCGTGACGTTGAGCTGGCCCTTCTCGAACGACCCGGCCTTGGCGCCGAGGTGCAGTTCGACGCCGTGGCTCGTTAGCCATTTCTGGACTGGATCGGTCAGGGCCTTGTCATAGAGCGGCAGCAGGCGGTCGGCCATTTCGACGATGGCGACCTGGGCCCCCAGCTTGCGATAGGCGATGCCCAGCTCCAGCCCGATATAGCCGCCGCCGACCACGACCAGCTTGCCCGGTACCGCGTCCAGCGATAGGGCCTCGGTCGAGGAGATGACGTCGCCGCCGAACTTAAGGAACGGCAGTTCGACCGGGTCCGAGCCGGTGGCCAGAATGACGTGTTCGGCGGTAATGGTGAGGTCGCCGTCGGCGGTCCTGACCGTGCAGGTCTTGGCGTCCGAGAAGGTGGCCCAGCCCTTGACGACCTTGACCTTGGCCTTCTTCAGCAGGGTCGCGACACCGCCGTTCAGCTTACGGACGATACCGTCCTTCCATTCGACCGTCTGTTTCAGGTCGATGGCCGGCTGGGCCGCCGTGATGCCCAGGGTGCCGCCGCCCGCCGCCCTTGCCACGGTCTCGAACTTGCCGGCGGCGTGGATGATCGCCTTGGACGGAATGCAGCCGACGTTCAGGCACGTCCCGCCCAGCCCGTCGCCACCGTCCACCAGCACGGTCTCCAGCCCCAGTTGGCCACAGCGGATGCCGGCGACATAGCCGCCGGTGCCTGCGCCGATGATCAAGACTTTGGTTTTAATTTGGTTGGTCATGATCGCCTTCTAGCGGCGCTCGCCACGCGGCGAAACCCGGCCCGGTTTCCGGGCATGACGAAATGCCCTATGTTCGCCGAATGACCGACCTGTCAGACCGCATCACTATCCAAAGCGGCAAGCGATCCGGCCGTCCTTGCGTGCGCGGGACCCGCATCACCGTCGGTGACGTGCTCGGCTGGCTCGCCTCGGGCATGACCGAGGCTGAGATTCTGGATGACTACCGAGAGCTGAAGCCTGACGATATCCGCGCCTGCCTGGCCTATGCGGCCAGTGAGGTGAACCATGTGTCCGTCACGATCGCGGCTTGAAGTTCGTTCTCGATCAGCATCTGCCGGTCAAGCTATGCGCTCGCCTTCACGCGCTGGGACATGACGCCCTGCATGTCGGAGCGCTCGGTCTCGCGGACGAGGAGGATCGGGACATCTGGGCCGAGGCCAGGCTGATGAAGGCTGTCGTCGTCAGCAAGGACCGCGACTTCCTCGGCTTCCTGGCGTCCGGCGGTCAGTTGGTCTGGCTGCGCGTTGGAAACTGTCCGAACCGGGAGCTGTTCGCGATCATCGACAGCGTCTGGCCGGCGGTGGTCGAGCAGCTTGAACGGGGCGAACAGGTGGTCGAGGTGCGCGGCGAACGAGCGAGCCCCTCCGACTAGGTGCCGCCGTTCCCCCGCACGGTGTCCAGGTCCACTTGGCCGCAACACATGCCCGCGACATAGCCACCGGTGCCGGTGCCGATGATCAGGACTTTGGGGGTGAGGGTTTGGGTCATTCGCTTCGATGTTTCAGGCGATTGGCGGCAGCGCGTAGTCCAGAAACCATCCGAGAATCCAAGACGTAGCTCGGGCCTATGGCCTCCATCACGGACCACTCGAACCAAGGGGCTAGTCCACTCACGGCGCGGCGCCTCTCGAGATAAGCCACGACGACATCACCACGCTGCGGTGCGAAATATCCACACTCCCGATCCTCCCGATAAATCCAAGACAGACGTCTGGGAGCATCGGTGCCCCGGACCGAGGCGAGAGTCCGATATTGCAGCCAGACGTGCTGCGGGAAAAATCGAACTCGTCGCTCCAGACGCGCAAGGACCACTCCGTCTGCGTCGTTCCATAACGCGCGCTGACTAGCGTACTCCTCTTCAAAAATCGCGACATCCACTGTGCACGCCTGTACGGGCGGCGGCGTCGTCACGATGACCGCAAGTATCGATGAAGCAGCGATAAATCGCGCCAGTCCGACCCACCGGGCCATCCGTTTCACATCCACAGCGTCGCCGGGTGCTCCAGCAGGCCCTTGATCCGCTGCACGAACACCGCCGCGTCGTGGCCGTCGACGATGCGGTGATCGAAGCTGGACGACAGGTTCATCATCTTGCGGACGACCATCTGGCCGTCGCGGACCACGACGCGCTCAGCGATCTTGTTGGGGCCGACGATGGCGACCTCGGGGTGGTTGATGATCGGGGTGTGGGTGATGCCGCCAAGGGTGCCGAGCGAGGTGATGGTGATGGTCGAGCCCGACAGTTCATCGCGCTTGGCCGAGCCGTCCTTGGCCGCGCCGGAGACGCGGGCGATTTCCAGGGCGGTGTCGTAGGGGTCTCTAGCCTCGGCGTGGCGGACGACGGGGACCATCAGGCCGTTCGGGGTCTGGGCGGCGATGCCCAGGTGGACCGCGGCGTGCTGGGTCAGGACGCCGGCCTCGTCGTCATAGGTGGCGTTGATCTGGGGCTGGTCGCGCAGGGCCACGACGATGGCGCGGGCGATGAACGGCAGGACGTTCAGCTTGGGCCGGTCCTTGGCCTTGGTCGCGTTGAGGTGGGCGCGGAGCTCCTCCAGGGCGGTGACGTCGATCTCGTCCACATAGGTGATGTGGGGGATGCGGCGGACGCTCTCGGCCATCTTCTCCGCGATCTTGCGGCGCAGGCCGATGATGCGGATCTCGGTGGTGCCCTCGGCGCGGGCGTAGGTCGAGGCAGGGGATGTTCCGGGGACGGACGGTTGGTTGCCGCCGCCGGCGACGAAGGCGTCCAGGTCGGCGTGGTCGATGCGGCCGGCGGGGCCGGAGCCGGGGACGAACTGGAGCTCGACGCCCAGGTCGCGGGCGCGGTTGCGCACGGCGGGGGAGGCGAGCGGGCGGACGCCGGGGGTCTGGGCGGTGCGGGGCGGTGCTGCGGATGCAGCCCCTCCACCGCCTGCGGCGGTCCCCCTCCCCATTCCTGCAGAACGGGGAGGAGACGCTGCGGTGATGGCTTTGTCCTCCCCGTCGCGCAGCGATGGGGAGGGGGACCGCGAAGCGGTGGAGGGGCTGGTGGCCGCAACTGCTGACTGTGGGGCGGTCACATTGCCCTTGCCCTCGACATCGAAGGAGACCAGCGGGCCGCCGACGGCGATCTGCTGGCCTGCGTCGCCATGCAGGGCGACGACCGTGCCGGAGACCGGCGAGGTCAGTTCGACGGTGGCCTTGTCGGTCATGACCTCGGCCAGGAGTTGGTCTTCCTCGACGGCGTCGCCGACCTTGACGTGCCAGGCGACCAGTTCGGCCTCGGCGGTGCCTTCACCGACGTCTGGGAGTTTGAAGACGTAGTTGCCGGTGGGTGCCGGTGCTGCGGCAGGCAGCCCCTCCACCACTTCGTGGTCCCCCTCCCCGCTGGCGCGGGGAGGAGAAGCCTTTTCCTCCCCGGTCGCGCTTGCGACTGGGGCGGGGGATCGCGAAGCGGTGGAGGGGCTGTCAGCGGCGGCGTTGGCATTGCCCGCCCCTTCGACCTCGAACTCCACCAGGGGCGAGCCGACGGCCAGTTGCTGGCCCGGTTCGCCATGGGCGGCGGTGACCAAGCCAGCGACCGGGCTGGTCAGTTCCACCGTGGCCTTGTCGGTCATGATGTCGGCGATGATCTGGTCCTCGGCGACCGTGTCGCCGACCTTGACGTGCCAGCCGACCAGTTCGGCCTCGGCGGTGCCTTCGCCCACGTCAGGCAGTTTAAAGACGTAGCGACCCATCTCAGCGGCCTCCGCTCATGACCGATTTCAGCGCCGTGGCGACCCGCTCCGGGCCGGGGAAATATTCCCATTCGAAGGCGTGCGGATAGGGGGTGTCCCAGCCGGTGACGCGGGCGATCGGGGCCTCCAGGTGGTAGAAGCAGCGTTCCTGGACCAGGGCGGACAGCTCCCCTCCGTACCCGGAGGTTTTCGGGGCCTCATGCACGATGACGCAGCGGCCGGTCTTTTTCACACTGGCCTCGATGGTCTCGATGTCCAGCGGGACCAGGGTGCGTAGGTCGATGACCTCGGCATCGACGCCGGCGTGTTCGGCGCCCGCCAGGCTGACCCAGACCATGGTGCCGTAGGCGAGGATGGTGACGTCGCTGCCCTCGCGGACCACCGCCGCCTTGCCCAGCGGCTCGACGTGTTTGCCGGTCGGGACCTGGGCGAGGTCCTGGGCCTTCCACGGCGAGACCGGCTTCTGGTGCCAGCCGTCGAACGGGCCGTTGTAGAGCCGCTTGGGCTCCAGGAAGATGACCGGGTCGTCGTCCTCGATGGCGGCGGTCAAGAGGCCCTTGGCGTCATAGGGGTTGGACGGGATGACGACCTTCAGGCCCGCGATATGGGTGAACAGGCTCTCGGGGCTCTGGCTGTGGGTCTGGCCGCCGAAGATGCCGCCGCCGTAGGGGCTGCGGACCACGATCGGGGCGGTGAACTGGCCGCCGGAGCGGTAGCGCATCTTGGCCGCCTCCGACACGATCTGGTCGTAGGCGGGGTAGATGTAGTCGGCGAACTGGATCTCCACGACGGGCCTGAGGCCATAGGCGCCCATGCCGATGGCGGCGGCGACGATGCCGCATTCGCTGATCGGGGCGTCGAAGCTGCGGGTCAGGCCGTGCTTCTTCTGCAGGTGATCGGTGACGCGGAAGACGCCGCCGAAATAGCCCGCGTCCTCGCCGAAGGAGAGGACGTCGGGGTCCTCGGCCATCTTGATGTCCAGGGCCGAGTTCAGGGCCTGGATCATGTTCATCGGCTGCACGCCGTCGGCGACGGGCGCGACGGAGGCGGGGGCGGCGTCCTGGTCGACCATATCGGGCTCAATGCCGTCGGTGCGGTCGGATTCGGTGAAGGCGGCTTCGGTCATTGGGAAACACCGCTAGGGGATTGGCGGGCGGGAACGCTTCCTTCTCCCCTCGGGGTAGAAGGTGGGCGGCGCAGCCGCTCGGATGAGGGGGCTGGCGGCATCAGACCCGCTCTCGAAAACCGTGCGGCGGACAGAGCCCCCTCAACCGTCTCGCTCCGCGAGCCACCTTCTCCCCCGAGGGGAGAAGGAAACAAGGACCCTCTCATACCCCCACCTCGCGGCGCTGTTCGGTCAGGCGCCAGTCGTCGGTGGCATAGACCTCCTCGAACATCGACTTCACCGAGGGGCGCGACTGGCCCAGGGTGCCGATCGCCTCCGATTCCTTGCCCGCCGCGCGGACCTGTTCGACCGCGTCCTTCTCGGCCTCGGCCTGTTGCTCATCGGACCATTCGCCCAGCGCGATCAGATGCTGTTTCAGCCGCGGGATCGGGTCGCCCAGCGGCCATTTGTCGTGCTCGTCGGCGGGGCGATAGCGGCTGGGGTCGTCGGAGGTGGAGTGGGGCGCGCCGCGGTAGGTGAACAGCTCGATCACCGTCGCGCCCTGGTTCGAGCGGGCACGTTCCTCGGCCCACTGGGTCGCGGCCCAGACGGCCAGGAAGTCGTTGCCGTCGATCCGCAGCGCGGGCAGGCCATAGCCGATGGCCTTGGACGCGAAGGTCGTTTCCAGGCCGCCGGCGATGCCCTGGAAGGACGAAATGGCCCACTGGTTGTTGACGATGTTCAGGATCACCGGCGCGCGATAGACGGCGGCGAAGGTCAGGGCGTTGTGGAAGTCGCCCTCCGCCGTGGCCCCATCACCGATCCAGGTGATGGCGATCTTGTCGTCGCCCTTGTAGGCGCTGGCCATGGCCCAGCCGACGGCCTGGGGCACCTGGGTGCCGAGGTTGCCCGAGATGGTGAAGAAGCCGTGGTCCTTGGCCGAATACATGATCGGCAGCTGGCGGCCTTTGATCGGGTCCTCGGCGTTGGAATAGATCTGGTTCATCATGGTCGCGAGCGGATAGCCGCGCGCGATCAGGAGGCCCTGCTGGCGATAGGTCGGAAAGCCCATGTCCTCGCGCGACAGGATCATCCCCTGGGCCACCGCGATGGCCTCCTCGCCGGTGCATTTCATATAGAAGCTGGTCTTGCCCTGGCGGTGGGCGCGATGCATCCGGTCGTCGAAGGCGCGGGTCAGGATCATGGCCTTCAGGCCCCGGCGCAGGGTCTCGGCGTCCAGTTTGGGGTTCCACGGCCCGACCGCCTGGCCGTCGTCGTCCAGCACCCGCACCAGTCGGAAGGCGTGGTCGCGCATGTCGAAAGGCGCGGTCGAAACCTCGGGCCGGGCCACGGCACCGGCGTCGTCCAGTGTCAGGTGGCTGAAGTCGGTCGGGTCGCCCGGGCGGCCGGACGGCTCCGGCACGCGCAGGCTGAGCGGTTGGGTATTCTGTGTCATGCGTCCTGCGTTCTGGTTGATCCGACCGCGTTTCCTCTTGGGACAGCCCATTAGCATGGCACGCTTCCCGGCGCCCTTCCAAATCCGACCTTGCAATGTCGTGATTCAGGGTATTTTATTGCGCGATAAACATAAACGGAGAAACGCCTTGGCTGACGACCTTGATCCGATCGACGCCCGCATCCTGGATATCCTGCAACAGGACGCCGGATTGTCGGTCGCGGAGGTCGCCGACCGCGTGGGCCTGTCGGCCTCGCCGTGCTGGCGCCGGATCAAGAGACTGGAGGATAGCGGGCTCATACGCAAGCGGGTGACCCTGCTGGACGCGGCCAAGCTGGGGCTGGATTTCGAGGTCTATGCCATCGTCAAGCTGAGCCTGCCGTCGTCGGAGAACCTGGATGTGTTCGAGGCGGCGGTGGCCGACTGGCCCGAGGTGGTGCAGTGCGCGACGATCACCGGGCGCGAGGACTATGTGCTGAGGATCATCACCTCGGACATGCATGCGTTCGACAAATTCCTCAGGGAAAAGCTGCTGACCCTGGGCATCGTCTCGGACTGCGAAAGCCATATCGTGACGCGCGGGGTCAAGAATGTGACCAGCCTGCCGCTGGGCCTGATCACGCCGCACGTCAGCTAGCTGCGAGCTTTCGGCGGCTGAGATGCGTCCGATCGCGCTACTCTTTTCCGCTCATCCCCGCGAAAGCGGGGACCCAGTTCTTGAGTCAGGCATGACCTTTGGGATCGCGGTCAGCGCCGACCCGAAAGCATTCATCGCCCAAAACACTGGGTCCCCGCTTTCGCGGGGATGAGCGGAAGGAAAAGCAGCGGTTCAACTCCGCCGGCGATGGCTCTAACTGAGCGGGGATACCCCCAGGACGGGGCCGTCGGCGGTCTCGAGCCGGGCGGCGCGGACGCCATAGACGCGGGCGATGGTGTCGGGCGACAGGGCCCGATCGGGCGGGCCGTCGGCGGCGACGCGGCCATCCTGCAACATCACGACGCGGTCGGCCAGGCGCAGGGCCAGCGTCAGGTCGTGCAGGGTGACGACGACGCCCATCCCCTCCCCGGCCAGCGAGCGGAACAGGTCGGCGGCGGTCAGCTGATGCGCAGGGTCAAGGCCGGTCAGCGGTTCGTCGGCCAGAAGCCAGTCGGGTTCGGTGGCCAGGGCGCGGGCGATCAGGGCGCGGGCGCGCTCTCCGCCGGACAGGGTGGTGACGGGCCGGTCGGCGAAGGCGGTGACGTCGGCGCGGGCCATGGCGGCCTGGACGGCGCGGTCGTCGTCGGCGTCGGCGCCGCGTGCGCCGTGGTGGGGGATGCGGCCCAGGCCGACCAGGGTGCCGACCTCGACCGGCCAGGCCAGGTCCGGCGTCTGGGGCAGGACGGCGATGCGGCGGGCGCGCTCGGCGGGCGGCAGGCGGGACAGGTCGGTCTCGTCCAGCGTCGCCCGCCCGGCATCGGGCTGGATCAGGCCGGCGAGGCTGGACAGCAGGGTCGATTTGCCCGCGCCGTTGGGGCCCAGGACGGCGGTGACCTGGCCGGGGATCAGGCTCAGGTCGAGCGGGTGCAGCAGGGTCCGGCCGCCGCGCCGGATCGACAGGCCGTGGGCGGACAGGGTCATGCCAGTTTCCCCCGGAGACGGAGCAGCAGGGCGAGGAAGAACGGCGCGCCGACGGCGGACAGGGCAATGCCCAGCTTGATCTCGCCGGACGGGGCCGGGAAAGTGCGTACGACGATGTCGGCGGCCAGCAGGACGGCTGCCCCGACGACGGCGCTGGGGACCAGCAGGCGGGACGGCTGCTGACCGACGAACGGGCGCAGCAGGTGGGGCACGACCAGGCCGACGAAACCGATCACGCCGGTGACGGCCACGCCCGCGCCGGTGGCGAGGGCCACGCCGACGGCCAGGGTCCAGCGCAGGCGGCCCAGCGGGATGCCGAGCGACCGCGCTCCAGTCTCGCCCAGGGTCAGGGCGTCGAGGCCGCGTCCGGCGGTCAGGAGCAGGGCACAGCCGGCGGCGACGAAGGGGCTGGCGAGCCACAGGTCCTGGCGGCTGCGGTCGGTCAGGGCGCCCATCAGCCAGTCCAGGATTTCGGCGACGGCCCAGGGGTTGGGGGCCAGGCTGAGGGCTAGGGACACGCCCGCGCCGGCGATCAGGTTCAGGACGGCCCCGGCCAGGATGAAGGTGACGACGCTGGACTGGCGGCCCGACAGGACGACCAGCAGGCCGACGCCGGCGAGGGCCCCGGCTATGGCCATCAGCGGGACGGCCCAGGGGCTGAGGGCGGTGAGGCCGAAATAGAGGGCGACGACGGCCCCCAGCGCGGCGGTCGAGGACACGCCGAGGACCCCGGGATCGGCCAGGGGGTTGCGGGTGTACCCCTGCAAGGCCGCGCCCGACAGGCCGAGACCCGCGCCGACGACGACGGCGAGCAGGGTGCGGGGCAGGCGCAGCTCCAGCAGGATGGCCGAGCGAGGATCGCCGGGGTCGAGCCAGGCCTCGAGCGGGACGCTGACGGGGCCTGCGGCGAGGCTGAGTCCCATCAGTGCGACAAGGCTGGCCGTGGCGGCCATGACGGTCAGGGCGGGATGCGGACGGGTCATGTTCGCACCGACCGGCGGGCCTGGACCAGGGCGTCGATCGCCGGGATCAGGACCGGGCCGGCGCAGAACAGATAGGCCTGGGGGAAGTCGGCGCGGACCATGCGGTGACGGACGCTGGCGAGGGCGGGGTGGGCGAGGACGCGCTCGGCTCGGCTGGCGCTGCCGGGACCGGCGCGGCCGGACAGCAGGACGTCGGGCGGGTCGGCGATCAGCCGCTCCAGCGGCAGGGTGCCGGAGCGGGTCAGGCCGTAGTGGGTGGCGGCGTTGGTGAAACCGGCGCGGGTCAGCAACTCGTCCATCAGGGTGCCGGGGCCGGAGACGAAGCCGCCGGGCATGTAGATGAGGGCGCGCACAGGGCGGTGTCCCGATGGTGGGACGGCGGCGATCAGGGCGGACTGGATGCGGGCGATCAGGGTTTCGCCGCGCAAGGGCTCTCCGACCAGACGGGCGATGTGGCGGATCTGGGCGAGGCTGGCGGCGATGGTTTCGGGGACGTTGAACCGTTCGGAAGCGATGCCCAGGCGGGCCAGGGATCGATTCAGGGCCTCGGACCCCGGGCCGCCGACCAGGACGAGATCGGCATCGAGGGCGACGACCGACTCGGCCGTGCCCGGGGTCGAGGGCAGGCGGCGGGCCAGGCCCGCGATGGTCGAGCCGTTCGGGTCGCACGAATAATGGCTGAGGGCGGCGATCCGGCGGGCCTCGACCAGCTGGACCAGGATGACGTCGACGCAGGGGTTGAGGGAGACAATGCGCCGTGGCGCGGCAGGCGCGGCTGCACCGCCGGCGAGCGCCAGTCCCGCGGCCAGGACGGCGCGGCGCGGCAGGGCGAACGAGTTCGTTTCCGGGGCCAAGGGCCTCTCCACGCATCGACGATGCCGTCTGGCGGGAGACCCCACGTCCGCGCGACACACCCCGTCCGCGAGGACCGACGACCGCGACGGGCAGGTCTCCTGGCTCGCGGGTCATGGCCGATGCGCGCCGCCTTCCCGGTCCCAGAGGATCAGTGGCCGTTGGCGCGCGGGCTATCCGCTCACAGTTGCGGGGGCAGCCCGGGTGTCTCACCCGGTTCCCTTTTCATCCCCGTCGCCGGGGAACCTGTCGCGGGTGGACCCTAGGCCACAGAGGTCGAGCGGGCAATCTGGCTCAAACGAATCGGTCCTTCTCCCCTCGGGGGAGAAGGTGGGCCCGAAGGGCTCGGATGAGGGGGCTGTGTCATCAAACGGGCTGTCCGACGATCCGTACCGGGTCTGGCAACCCCCTCAACCGTCTCGCTTCGCGAGCCACCTTCTCCCCCGAGGGGAGAAGGAAAGCGCTTAGCCGGCGTCGCGGACGCGGGCGGTGACGACGACGTCGACGGTGCCGTCGCCGCGGACGCGGGCGATGCGGCTGGTCAGGCGCTGGCGGGTGTCGCCGACGGTGACGGCGGTGACGACGCGGTAGTGGTCGGAGACGAAACCGGAGGCCTCGGGTTGGGCCGCGCCGGCTGAGGCGATGTCGGCGGGGATGACGAAGCCGCGCTGGGTGCGCTGGCGGATGACCTCGGCGGCGGCCTCGGGGTCGTTCAGGAGCAGGGCCAGCAGGGGTTCGGAGACGGTGTTCAGGTTCAGGGTCGCGGCCTCGGGCAGGACGGTGACATAAGGCTCCAGCGCGGTCAGCTCGGCGGGGGTGACCCCGGCCAGGACCAGGGGGCCGAGGTCGTCGATCGGGCCGACGACGCGGATGGCGGTGCCGATGCGGATCAGGGTGGCGTCCTCGATCCCGACCAGCGCGCCGATCCGGCGGAAGGTGTCGATCGGGCCGGAGCGGCCGTCGCGCAGGCTGTTCAGATTGAAGCGGGCCTGTTCGTCCTGGATGGTCAGGGCGAAGCGGCCGCCGGGGACGGCGATGGCCTCCTGGCCGATCTGGGCCCAGGGTTCGGTCAGATTGTCCGAGGCGGCGGCGGTCAGGGCGTCGCGTCTCAGGACCGTGACAGCGGACAGTTCACCGGCGCGGGCATAGGCCGAGGCCTGGGCGGCGTCACGCAAGCGGGTGCCGCGCTGGACCTGGATGTCCTGGGCCACGATCATGACCAGGACGGCGACGCTGGCCACGGCCATGACCAGCAGGACATTGAGCAGGATCATGCCCTCGCGGTCGGCACGCCGGGTCATGGCTGGGCGTCCTGCAACGGGATGGAGGCGACGCGGCGCAGGGTCGCGCCGGGGCGGCCGTCGAAGCCGGTCAGGGTCAGGTCCAGGGCCACGGCATTGACGCCGGTGTCGGGGTCCATGGTGTCTTCGGCTTCGACGATCAGGCCGACGGCCTGGGCCTGCTGAACCGGCGGGGCGGTGATGACGGGCCAGGTGTCCAGCCAGTCGCTCTGCCGCCGGTGGAAGCTCCAGCGCAGGTCGGTGACGCCCTCGACCAGCAGCTGGCGGCGCTCGCCCTGGGGGCCGGAGACTATGCGGGTCAGGGCGTCTCCGGCCAGTTCGTAGCGGACGGCGACGGGGGTGCCGTTCAGGTCGGCCTTGATCAGGTTGAGGGTGGTGCCCTCGCCGGCCAGGCCGCCGGACAGCTGGTCCAGGTCGGTGGAGACGACCAGCATGGCGCGCTGGATGCGGGACATGCGCTCCAGGCGGACGTCGGTGACGGACTGGGCGCGCAGGACGCCGTCCAGCAGGGTGAAACCGGCCACGGCGATCAGGGCGAACAGGGCCAGGGCGATCATCACCTCGATCAGGGTGAAACCGTCACGGTCGGTGGGCTTTATCCGAGGATGCGCCGTGCTAGGGACGGGGCGAACGATGGGGGCCCCCGATGCTGCGCCGATGGACGATCCGTGACGGAGACGATGCGAAGGCGGGCGGGGCATTTCAGTTCGAGCGCCTGGCGGTCAAGGTCACGCCGTGGCGGGTGATCCTGGCCGGGGTGGGGGTGGGCGCATATGCGCTGGGCCTGCTGGCCCTGTTGCCGGCCGAGGTGGTGACCCCGGCGGAGCGGGATGCGGTCGGCACGGTGTGGGACGGACAGATGGCGATCCCCGGCGGGTTCGCGGCGGGGTGGACGGTGCAGCCGTTCGCCTCCATCGCGCGGTTCGGGTTGGCGCAGGGGGTCACGGTGACGGGACCCCAGACGGCGCTGGACGGGCAGGCGGTGCTGAGGCCGGGCGGGGTGCGGTTGCGGGGTGTCGAGGGGACGGCGACGGCGCGGCTGTTGACGGCCCTGGCGCCGGGGGTGCCGTTCAGTTGCGATGCGGATTTGACGGTGGCGATCGCGGACATGGCGATCGGCGGGGCGCCGGCGGGGGCCGGTACGATCCGGTCGGGCGGGGGAACGTGTGTGGGTGCCGGTGGCGGGGCGGCGACGGTATTGCCGGCGCTGGACGGGACGGTGGCGACGGACGGGGAGGCGACGTCGGTGGCGCTGGACCGGCAGGCGGGGGGCCAGCCGGTGGCGCGGGCGCGGATTTCGCCGGATGGGGCGCTGGCCCTGACGGTCGAGCCGGGCGGGGTCGGGGTGTTGCCGGGCGTGACCGCGCCGATGACGATCGAGACGACGCTCTGACTTCCTTCTCCCCTCGGGGGAGAAGGTGGCTCGCGGAGCGAGACGGATGAGGGGGCAGCCAAACCCGGGACGAATTCTGGCCGGCTGAATCGCGGACAGAGCCCCCTCAACCGTCTCGCTGCGCGAGCCACCTTCTCCCCCGAGGGGAGAAGGAAGGGAGAGGCGGTGCTCACAGCCCCGCCAGATTGTTGAGGTTCACGATCGGCAGCAGGATGGCCAGGACCATCAGCAGGACGACGCCGCCCATCACCAGGAGGACGCCGGGCTCGACCAGGGCGACGATGGCCTGGACCAGGCTGTCCAGTTCCTGTTCCAGGTCCTGGGCCGCGCGTTCCAGCCCAAGGCCCAGTTTGCCGGACTGCTCGCCCGAGGCGACGATGGCGATCAGCAGCGGCGGGAAGGTCTCGGCCTCGGCCATGGCGCCCCGCAGCGATACGCCCTCGCGCACGCGCTGGGCGACGCGCAGGGCGCGTTCGCGGGCGAAGCGGTTGGGGGTGACGGCGGCGGAGGCTTGCAGGGCCTCGACCAGGGGGACATCGGAGCGGACCAGGGTGGCCAGGGAACCGGCGAAACGGGCGGCGTTCAGATGGCGGGTGAAGCCCCGGAACGGCGGGGTGGTCATGCGGAAACGGGCGAAGCGCAGGGCGTTGTCGGGGATGGCGAGCCAGCGGTTGGCGGCGACGGCGGCCAGGGCCAGGGCGACCAGCACCCAGATGCCGAAGGTCTGGACGAAGGCCGACAGGGCGATCAGGGCGCGCGTCAGGAAGGGGAGTTCGGCCCCGCGCGAGACGAACACCTTCACGATGTCGGGGACGACATAGACCATCATCAGGGCGATCATCATGGCCGAGACGCCGGCCAGCAGAGCCGGGTACAGCAGGGCCAGCTGGACCTTGCGGCGGGCCTTTTCCTGGTTGCCGACGAATTCGGTCAGGTGGGCCAGGACCTGGGACAGTTTGCCGGACTGTTCGCCCGCGGCGATCGAGGCGCGGTAGAATTCGGGGAACACCTTCGGATGGCGGCCCAGGGCGACGGCGAAGCTGCGGCCCTCCAGGATGGCGGAGCGCACGTCGGTCAGGACGGTGCCGATCGGCTGGCCCTCGGTCTGGGCCGCGACGATGCGAAGGGCCTCCTCGATGCGGATGTCCGAGCCGATCAGGGTCGACAGCTGGCGGGTCACGGCGGCCAGGGTCTTGGACGAGACGCCGCGCTTGAAGAGGACGATGCCCTTGGACAGATCCGTCCGGGCCCGTTCGGTGGCCAGGGCGACGGCGGTGGGCAGCAGGCCCCGATCGCGGACCAGCTGGCGTGCACCGACGTCGGAGGCCGCCTCGATCATGCCGGTCTGGGCGCGACCCTGGCCGTCGACGGCGGAATAGCGGAACACCGGCATCAGGCGACGTCCTCGCGGACCACCCGGGCCACCTCCTGGACGGTGGTTTCGCCCGACAGGACTTTCAGCGCGCCGTCGTCCAACAGGCCGGGGCCACGCGCCCGCGCCAGGGCGGTCAGTTCGGCGTCCGACGCCCCGTCATGGATGGCCTTCTGCAGATCGGTGTCGACCTCGATCACCTCATAGACGCCGGTGCGGCCGCGATAGCCCTCGCCGTGGCATTCGGCGCAGCCGACCGGCCGCCAGATGCGGGCCCCGACGGGCACGGTGCCGCCGGTCATGTCGGATTCGAACTCGGTGGCGGTGCCCGGTTCCTTGCAGTGGGGGCACAGGCGGCGGACCAGGCGCTGGGCGGCCAGGCCGGTCAGCATCGGGGCCAGCAGATAGCGTTCGACGCCCATGTCGATCAGGCGGCTGACGCTGCCGACGGCAGTGTTGGTGTGCAGGGTGGACAGCATCAGGTGGCCGGTCATGGAGGCGCGGACGGCGACCTCGGCGGTCTCGTGGTCGCGGATCTCGCCGACCATGATGACGTCGGGGTCCTGGCGCAGAATGGCGCGAAGGCCGCGGGCGAAGGTCAGGTCGATGCGCGAATTGACCTGCATCTGGCCGATGCCGTCCAGGGCGTATTCGATCGGGTCCTCGACCGTCAGGATGTTGCGGCGGCGATCGTTGAGGCGGGTCAGGACGGAATACAGGGTCGTGGTCTTGCCCGAGCCCGTCGGGCCGGTGACCAGGATGATGCCGTGCGGCCGGCCGATCATCCGCTCGAAGGTGGCCAGGTCGCGGTCGCTCATGCCCAGCTGGGCCAGGTCCAGACTGGTCGAGCCCCGGTCCAGCAGTCGCAGAACGACCCGCTCGCCGTGCTGGCTGGGGATGGTTGAGACGCGAACGTCGACATCCAGGCCGCCGATCTTGAGCGTGACGCGGCCGTCGTGGGGGACGCGCTTCTCGGCGATGTCGAGCCGGGCCATGACCTTGATCCGGCTGACCAGGAGGGGGGCCAGGGCGCGGGCGGGTTCCAGCACCTCCTTCAGCACGCCGTCGATGCGGAAGCGGACGACCAGGCGTTTTTCCTCGGCCTCGATATGGATGTCGGACGCGCCGTCGCGGATGGCCTGCAGCAGGATGGCGTTGATCAGGCGGATGACCGGGGCGTCGTCGCGGCTGTCCAGCAGGTCGTCGACGACGGCGGCCTCCTGGGCCAGGGCGGCCAGGTCGGCGTCCTCGATGGCGGCGAACTGGGCGGCGGGGGCGGCGTCGTTGCCGGTCTGGTCGCGCAGGATGGCGTCGAACCGGTCGTCGTCGACGGCCTCGAAGGCGATGTCGCCGCCGTAGACGCGGCGGACCTCCAGCAGGGTCTGCAGAGAGGCCGAGCGGCGGTGCAGGCAGACGGGATGGTCTCCGCCGGTGTGGATCATGGCCCCGCGTCGGCGGGCGAAGCCGTAGCCGAGGGTGGACGGGGCGGTGGTGATGGTTTCGATCGACATTCAGAATCTAAGCCGCTTTGACCGCGTCCTTCTCCCCTCGGGGGAGAAGGTGGCTCGCGAAGCGAGACGGATGAGGGGGCTGCCAGACACGGAAAAGATCGTCGGACAGCCGGTCTGATGACACAGCCCCCTCATCCGAGCGGCTTCGCCGCCCACCTTCTCCCCCGAGGGGAGAAGGGAAGAAATGTCGATTGACGCCGTTTCGATGACTATCATGCGCGGCGCACCGTCATTGTGGCGTCGACGGTGCCCTCGGCGGCGGCGCGGCTGACGCGGAGCTGTTCGACCACGACCTGGCCAGAGCCTTCCAGGGTGGCGAGCCAGGGGACCAGGGCGTCGTAGCGGACGTCCGACAGGGTCACGCGGGCGGTGTCGCCCTCGGGCACGATGCCGGCGGGGGTGATGCCGAAGGTGGCGGATTGGGACGCCAGCACGCTCTCCAGCGGGCCGTCGGGCAGGGCCGCGCCGGTCGCGACCACGGGACCGGAGGCGAGGCGGGTCTGGATGGCTTCATAGGCGGCGATGCGGTCGACGGCGGTCTGGCGCATCTCCAGCAGGGGGCGGAGGATGCCGAACCACAGCACCAGCACGATCAGCAATCCGCCGAGAAAGGCGATCATCGCCTGTTCGCGGCGCGACCGGGCCTGGGTCCAGTCGATGGCCGAGGCCAAGGCCGGGCTGGCGGCGCGGATGTCGAGGGGACGTCTCATCGCGGGGCCCCCAGGCGGATGTCGGCATTGATGCCGCCGGTCTGGGTCTGGGTCGCGCCGGCGACGGGTTCGCCCGCCGCCTCCAGCCCGCCGGCGCGCAGGGCGGCGACGGCGGCTTGCAAGGCCGCGTCGTCGGGGACCGTGACGCCCAGGGTCATCGCGCCGGGGTCGTCATAGTCGATGCGGGTCATCTGGGCCTGACCGACCGGCCAGGCGCCGGAGGTCTGGGCCATCAGGCGGGTGAAGCGGCGGAGGCCGCCGCCGCCCTGGGGCACGGCGCGGTCCGCGGCGGCGATCAGGTCCTCGTCGGGCTGGAGGGTGGGGACGGCGGCCTGGAGCAGGGTCCGGGTCTCGGCCTCGCGGGTCTCGGCCATGCGGTGCAGCAGGAAGGTGTCGATGCCGAGCAGCAGCAGGTGGATCGCGACGCCGACGCCCAGGATGGCGGCGGCCATCTTCATCGGCTGCAGGTCGCGGCTTCGGGCGACGGCATAGCCGCCCTGGCGCAGGTCCAGCGGCGGGACCATCAGAACCGGCTCGGCGACCGAGCCCAGCAGGACCGCGTCGTCCTCGACCCCGTCCAGCAGGGTGTCGGGCAGATCGCCGCCTAGGACGCGCAGGCGTGGCTGGTCCGCGGCCTGCCAGGCGGCGGTCAGGTCGCGGGCCGGCAGGGCGAAGCCCGAGCCGGCGTCGGTGCGGACCAGGGCGCGGCCCCCGTCGGTGCGGACGGACCAGGCCCCGGCGGGCGGGGTCGGCAGGGTCAGGGCGTCGGGCAGCAGGATGGCCTGGTCCAGATCGGCCTCGGCCAGCAAAGCCAGCCAACGGGCCATCCGGTCGTGGCGGACCGCGCCGGCGATGTGGCGTCGCGGCGACACTTCCTGGCCGAGTGCGACGTGAAGGGCGGCCAGCGGTTCGGCCAGTTCGTCCTCGATGGCGAAGCCCAGGGCCTGTTCGCGCTGGCGCCGCGTCTGGAACGGCAGGTCGACCGTAAGGATCAGTACGTCCTCGGACGGAACCAGAACCGTGGTCGGACCGGCCCAGGCGCGATCGACTGCCATGACTCTGTCATCAACGATGCGCCATAAGCCCCGACTTGGGAGGTTGGACCGGGGGGATCGACCGAACATGGAGCGCACTCAAAGGATGGCGTGGTCGCGAGAAGATACGCAGCGTATAGCAGTCGAGACGAGCCTGTCTCCACCCGCCGAACCCGCCAGTAAAACTGTCATGAAACCTTCGCCTTACCGCAAAGCTCGCCGCGCCGGCCTGACCCTCGTCGAGATGATCGTCGTCCTGGCCATCATCGCCGTGGTCGCCGTGCTGATCGTGCCCAATGTGATCGGCCGGCCGGACGAGGCCCGGGTGACCGTGGCCAAGACCGATCTGAAGACCATCGCCTCGGCCTTGCGCATCTATCGGCTGGACAACGGGGATTATCCGACCACGGATCAGGGGCTGGAGGCGCTGGTGACGCGGCCGACGACGCCGCCCGAACCCCGTGCCTGGACCACGGAGGGCTATCTGGCCGAACTGCCGGTCGATCCGTGGGGCAACCCGTACGTCTATCGCAGCCCGGGTGAGGGTGGCGCCTTCGATCTGATGTCCTATGGCCGGGACGGAGAGGACGGCGGCGAGGGCACCGACGCCGATCTCACGGACCGCACGCGGTGATGAGCAGGGTCACGCTCTTCGGCTTCCTTCTCCCCTCGGGGGAGAAGGTGGGCGGCGGAGCCGCTCGGATGAGAGGGTTCTGTCCGCGCAACAGATGGCTGACAGCCGGTCCGCGTCTGGCAGCCCCCTCAACCGTCTCGCTACGCGAGCCACCTTCTCCCCCGAGGGGAGAAGGAAACCGAAAGCGCCCCGGACTGACCCTGGTCGAGATGCTGATCACCCTGGCCATCGTCGGGGTGGCGGCGGGCGTGGTGGTGCTCGGCGTGGGCGTCGGCGACCGCGACGTGGGCGTCGAGAGCGAGGCCAATCGGCTGGCCGACCGGCTCAGGCTGGCGTCGGACGAGGTTCTGGTAACGCGGCGTCCGCTGGCCCTGGCCTTCGACCGCAAGGGCTATGTGTTCACCGGCACCGACGGCGACCTGGCCGAGCCGCACCGGCTGACCGACGGGGTCGTGCTGCTGGGTCTGCAGACGGCCTCGCCGGTGGCGATCGACCCGGACGGGACGGCGGTGGCGGGCTTCGGCCTGGCGCAGGGCGACTCCCGCTGGCGGGTGGATTTCGACGGGCTGAACGCGGTGGTGACGCCGATCGTCGGGGAGCCGGTGGCGTGACCCGCGACGGCTATTCCTTGATGGAGGCCCTGGTGGCGCTGGCCATCCTGGCCATCGCGGCGGCGGGCCTGACCCGGGCGACCCAGACCCATATCGACGGGGTGCGCGGGCTGGAGCAGCGGGTGGTGGCCCAATGGGTGGCCGAGAACCGGCTGACCGAGATGAACCTGGCCGGGGCCGAGGTACGGCCGGGTCGCGACACGGTGCGGATGATGGACCGCGACTGGACTGTGGAGACCGCCACCGCCGTGACCGACGATCCCGACCTTCTGGCCGTCGACCTGACCGTGTCCGAGGCCGGGACGACCGGGGGGCAGGTGCGGCTGTCGGGCTTCGTCGATCGGCTGGCGGGAGTGGGCGGATGACGCCGGAGCGGGCGGGCGAGCTGGCCGTGCGCGGTGCGGGCCTGGTGGTCGTGGTGTCGGTGGCCTTCGCCCTGGCCGGGCTGACCTGGCGGCTGACCGGCTGGGACGACGGGCGGACCGAGATCGCCGTGGCCGACCGCCTGCCGCCCCTGACCGGGGCGGGCGGGCCCGATGCGGATGTGGCGCGGATCGTGGGGCTGGCCCCGTTCGGCGGGGCGGCGGCGGGGGCCGACGGACTGCCGCAATCGACCCTGGGGCTGATCCTGAAGGGTATCCTGTTCGCCTATCCGGCCAGCGCCTCGACCGTCCTGATCTCGACGGGAGAAGGATCGACCCTGAGCTATGCGGTCGGCGGCAGTCCGGCCGGCGGGGCCACGATCGAGGCGATAGAGGTGGACCGCGTCATCCTGCGCGTCGGCGACCGGCGCGAGCAGCTCGGCTTCCCCGACCCGGTCCCCGGTGCCGCCCCGCCGCCGTCGGCCACGCCCGGTGCGGGGATCAGCATCGCCCCGTCGGGCGGCGCGGCCCCGGTCGCCGATCCTGCGGCCGCCGCGGCCCTTGCCGCCTCGTCTCCGATCGCGACCGCCGCCGCCCAGGCCCAGGTCGCGGCCCAGACCCAGGCCCAGGCGCCCGCAGCCCCCGTGGCCACGCCGTCGGCGGCCTCGCTCGGCGTCACCGGCGGGTCGGGCGGTTATCGCATCGGCCCCAATCCCTCGCCGGAACTGCGCCGGTTCGGCCTTCAGCCCGGCGACGTGATCGAGACCCTGAACGGCCAGGCGGTCGGCGATATCGCGTCGGACCGCCAGCTGTTCGAACAGGCCGCCCGATCGGGCGGCGCGCGGGTGGAGGTCATGCGTGACGGCCGCCGCATCACCCTGACCTTTCCCCTTCGCTAGGAGCATCCCAGCGTGACCCGGTTCCTGCGTCTTTCGACCACCAGCGTCCTCGCCCTCAGCCTGGCCCTCGGCTCGGTCAGCGGCCCTGCCTCCCTGGCCCAGACCGCCCAGGTCCCCGCGCCCGTGGCCGACGATGTCGTCATCAACATGCGCAACGCCGACATCCGCGACGTGGCCGAACAGGTCTCGCGCCTGACCGGGCGGACGCTGGTGCTGGACCCGAACGTGACGGGCACGGTCAATGTGGTCTCAGCCGAGCCGCTCAGCCGCAACGGCATCTGGGACCTGTTCCTGAACGTGCTGCGCGCCTCGGGCTATGCGGCGGTGCGGTCGGGCAATGTCTGGCGGATCGTGCCCCAGGCGGTGGTGGTCCAGTCCGGGGCATCCGAGACCGGGCGGGCGGAATCCAACCAGCAGGTCATCACCCGGATGATCCGCCTGCGGAACCTGCCTTCGGACCAGGCGGCGCGAGCCCTGCGATCGCTGGTCTCGTCCTTCGGCACGATCGAGCCGATCACCGAGCCCAATGCCGTGGTCGTGACCGACTATGCCGAGAACATCCGCCGCGTTCAGGCCCTGGCCGCATCGCTGGATTCCAGCGGCGGCGTCACCGCCTATGACACGGTGCAACTGCAGTACGGCTCGGCCGTCGATGTGGCCGAAACGATCGGCGAACTGCTGGGCTCCGACGCCGGCGGGCCGCGCGTCACGGCCGATCCGCGCTCCAACACGGTGCTGATCCGGGGCGACGCCGGCGACATCGCCCAGGCCCGGGCCATCGCCCGGTCGCTGGACCAGCCGGGCGGGGCCACGCCGATCACCCGGGTCGTGCGCCTGCGCAACTCGGACGCGGAATCGATCACCGACATCGTGCGCGGCTTGATGGGCGGCGAGCCGTCCGCGACCAATGCCGTGGCTGGATCGCTCAGGACCTCGGGCCTGTCCCGGCTCAGCGGGGCCAACCGGTCGGCGAACATTCTGGAAGCGGCGTCCGCGACCGTCGACGGCGGGGCCGAACAGAGCTCGGCCCCCGCGCTGCCGACCGGCGAGCGGCGGCAGGCGACCGGCTTCATGCTGGACGACGTCAGCGTCCAGGCCGCGCCCGAGCTGAACGCCATCGTCATGCGCGGCGCGCCCCAGACGGTGGCGATGATCGAGGAGTTGGTCACCCAGCTCGACCTGCGCCGGCCCCAGGTCAAGATCGAGGTCGCCATCGTCGAGATCACCGGCGAACTGGGCGAACGGATCGGGGTCCAGTTGGGACTGGGCGGCGCGGTCCCCGCCGACGGCGTGGTGGGTGGGTCCTCCTTCGGCAATGCCGGGTCGCCGCTGGGCACGGTTCTGACGGCGCTCGGCTATCCCGCCGGGCGGCTGCTGAGCGACGGCCTGTCGATCGCCGCCGGTCAGGAGGGCGAGTTCGGCCTGCTGCTGCAGGCGCTCGGCAACACGACCAGCGCCAATCTGCTGTCCACGCCCAGCGTGACCGTGCTGGACAACCAGCCGGCCGAGATCGTGGTCGGCCAGAACGTGCCGTTCCGCACCGGCAGTTTCGCCACCGACGGCAACAGCCTGAATCCCTTTACCACCATCGAGCGCGAGGACGTCGGCCTGACGCTGCGGGTCATCCCGCGGGTCCACGACGGTGACGTGGTCAAGCTGGACGTGGCCCAGGAGGTCTCGGCCCTTGTCAACACCCAGATCCTGGGGGCCGCCGACCTGATCACCAACCGGCGCAGCATCCAGACCAGCGTGCTGGCCGACGACGGCGAGACCATCGTGCTGGGCGGCCTGGTCACCGACGACCGCAATTCGACCAACAACCGCGTGCCGGGCCTGTCCAGCATCCCGGTCGTCGGCGGACTGTTCCGCTCGCGCAACGACAGCGTCACGCGGCGGACCCTGTTCATCTTCCTCAAGCCCACGATCCTGCGCGATTCGGGCTCTGTGAACGCGGTGACCCAGGCCGACTACGACCGCCTGCGCGCCGCCGAGCCCGTGCGGGTCGATCCGCGCTATCCCCCTGCCCTGCCCCCCGTGCAGCCGCGGCTGGAGCCCAGCGTGGGCGAGGTGTTCGAGAACTGACCCGACGTCCCATGGGTCTCGCGCCGGACATCGGGGCCGCTATCCTGCCGGGCTTCCGGCTCTGGCCGGGGATGCTGACGCCGGAGGATCAGACCGCCCTGGTCGCCGAGGTCATGGCCGCGATCGCGGTCGCGCCACTGTATCGGCCGGTGACGCCGGGCGGGCGGCCGTTCTCGGTGCGGATGACCAATCTGGGGCCGCTGGGTTGGGTGTCGGACCGGGCGGGGTATCGCTATCAGCCGACCCATCCCGAGACGGGCGAGCCCTGGCCGCCCGTCCCGCCGATGCTGCTGAATATGTGGGACCGGGTGGCACAGGCGTCGGGGCCGCCGGATGCCTGTCTGGTCAATCTGTATCGCGAGGAGGCCCGGATGGGCCTGCATCAGGATCGCGACGAGGCCGACATGGGCGCGCCGGTGCTGTCGGTGTCGCTGGGCGATACGGCGGTGTTCCGGATCGGTCCCGCCGAGGGTGGACGGACGCGGACCGTCAAGCTGGCCTCGGGCGATGTCTGCGCCCTGACCGGGCCGGCGCGGCTGGCGCGACACGGGATCGACCGGACCCTGATCGGGTCGTCTCGGCTGGTGCCGGGCGGGGGGCGGATCAATCTGACGCTGCGCAAGGCGCGGTGAACGGTCACGGGGCGGTGACTCGACGCGGCGGCGCCGGCGTGGTCACAGTTGGCGCGAACCCATGGAGAGACCCGTCATGACCGTGCTGAACACGCCCGAGGGCCAGACCGCCGACCAGTTCGCCTTCTCGCGTCGGACATTGGGGCTGGGGACTGTGGGCGGGCTGTTCTTCGCGGCCTATGCGCCCGCCGCCCTGGGCCAGGCGGCGAGCCCGGTGGTGACCGATGCGGAAGGCCTGGCGACCGAGGACGTGACCTTTCCGGCGCCCGACGGGTTCGCCCTGCCGGCCTATGTCGCGCGGCCTGAGGGCGTGGGGCCGTTTCCGGTCGTGATCGTGGCGTCCGAGATTTTCGGCGTCCACGCCTATATCCAGGACGTCTGTCGGCGGCTGGCCAAGGCCGGTTACGCCGCCATCGCCCCGGCCTTCTTCGTGCGGGCCGGCGACCCCGCGCCTCTGGAAGACATGCGCCAGATCCGCAGTATCGTGGATGCGGCCGGATATGAACAGGTGATGGGCGACATCGCCGCCAGCCTGGAATGGGTCGGGCAGCAGCCGTGGGCCAACGCCGAAAGGGTCGGGATCACCGGCTTCTGCTGGGGCGGCAAGGTGGTGTGGCAGGCGGTGGCCCGGTTCGCCGCCATCGACGCGGGCGTGGCCTGGTATGGCCGCCTCGCCCCCGCGCCCGACGCGACGCCGGAACAGGCGACGGCGGGCGAGCCCTGGCCGGTCGATCTGGCGGGCGATCTGAAGGCCCCGGTGCTGGGCCTGTACGGCGAGCGCGACGGCGGCATCCCCCTGGCCAGTGTGGAGGCGATGAACGCCGCCCTCGTTCGCGAAGGGGCCGAGGGCAGCGAGGTCATCGTCTATCCGGGCGCCCAGCACGGGTTTCATGCCGACTATCGCCCCAGCTACAGCGCGACCGACGCCGCCGACGGTTGGGACAAGCTGCTGGCCCTGTTCGAGGCGCGGCTCAAGGCCTAGAGTCAGGACTCGATTTCCGCTCATCCCGGCGAAAACCGGGATTCAGTGCTTTGGGCGTTCAGTCGCTGATATGGCGCGGCGAAGGTGGGCCGAAGCACGGTGGTCCAGCGAGAGAACTGGGTCTCGGCTTTCGCCGGGATGAGCGGAACTATAGAGCGGCACCGCGTTTCTAAGACCTGGTTCAGTACAGACCCCAAAGCAGATCATGACCGACAGCTTCCACACCCCCAATGCCGTCGACCCGCGCCTGCTGGAGGTGCTGGTCTGCCCGGTCACGCGCGGCCGCCTGACCTATGACCGGGAGGCGGGGGAACTGATCTCCAAGGGGGCGAAACTGGCCTATCCGATCCGCGACGGGGTGCCGATCATGCTGGCCGAAGAGGCCCGGCCCCTCGAGGATTGAGGGCACGGTTTCGATGGCCGTGTTCGACCGATACCGTTGAAAAAGTCGGCTGGCTGACGAGGCGACACGGCCGTTTGGCCAGGCGGTAACGCGGCCGGCGCGCCGGGATAGCGGTAGAGGTCGGCCTCGGCGTCATCCGACCGGATCCCGACACAGTAGCCGACCAGCAGCATCCGGATCAGCAGTTCGGGATCGATCGAGGGACGGCCCATGGCGCCGTAGAACGGAGCCAGATGCGCGCGCAGTCCCTCCAGCTCAACGAACCGGTCGATCGACCGGAGCAGGTGGTTCGCCGGAACGTGATCCTCCAGCGAGAAGGTATAGAACAGGGCCGCCTGATTGACCCGCCGCTCGCCCATCATCCGACCTGCCTCCGGCCTCAACGACCAGAGTGAATCAGCCCCCGTCACCCGTGGCAGTTGCCGACTTTTTCAACGGTATCCGCCAAGATCGGACCTTCATTCTAAGACCGAAGAACCCTGGAGTCCCGACTAGGTGAACGTCGGTTTAGACCTCGATCGGGCGTCTGGCGGCCCGATCACAACACTTGATCCGAGCGCGCTCTCAAAAAGCGCTGGGAAAACTCCTGCGCTGATCAAACGCCGCGACACGCCTTGGCTCGTGAACATTTCATGAAATCGCGGCCAGGCCGCTGAGGGCCGCGATCCGTCCGTCGTTGTGGCGATCGGGGGTGCGCGCGGGTCTCGGGCCGAAGGGGTTCGAGCCGTCGCCGCCGATCACATCGACCAGCGGAGACCACAGATGATCCTGTCCAACTCGCCCGGCGCCGCGGCGCGCCGAACCTCGGCTCGCGCCCGTATCGCCGGACTGCTGTCCAGTTGCGCGGTCGTAGCGCTCGCGGCCTCGCCGGCCCTGGCCCAGGATCCGGGCCGCGACGAGGAGGAGGCCAATCTGGGCGAGATCGTCGTCACCGGCTCCTTTGCCACCAGCCTGGCCGACGCCCTGACCATCAAGCGCCGGGCCGACAGTATCTCTGATTCGGTCTCGGCCTCCGACATCGGCAATTTTCCGGCGGTCAACGTGGCCGAGGCCCTGCAGCGGGTGCCGGGCGTGTCGATCTCGCGCGAGGCCGGCGAGGGGCAGTTCGTCTCGGTGCGCGGCCTGGGGCCGAACTTTCAGTCGGTGACGCTGAACGGTTCGCCGATCGCCTACAACGAGAACATCCGCAACTCCGACCAGTCGGGCCGCCAGTTCCAGTTTCGGGTCATCCCGGCCGACCTGATCTCGGCCATCGTGGTGACCAAGGCCCCGACGGCGGACCTGATCGACGGCGGCATCGGCTCCAACATCGACATCCGCACCGCCGACGCGCTGGAGACCGCGCCCTTCGCCACCGCGCGCCTCTATACCCACTATGAGGAGCGGACCGAGGAGAATACGCCGAACGGCTCGATCTCGGCCGGCTGGCGCAACGCGGACAGGACCTTCGGCGTCATCGCCGGTGTGTCGCTGGCGACCCGGGACGTGCAGTTCGATCGGCTCCAGCATTTCGGCTATACCAACCGCACCATCGCCGGTCAGACGGTGTCGGTGCCCAATGACATCGTCCTGACGCTGGAGCGCGAGGAGCGCGAGCGGGTCAGCGCCATGGCGGGCCTGTCCTGGCGGCCGACCGACAGCCTGAAGGTGACCTGGGACACCCTGTATTCGACCTTCAACAACGTCGTCGACGAGGACCGGACCAGCTTCTCGTTCGGGGGCCGGTCGGACTTCACCACCCGGTTCGCGGCCCCCAGCGCCCGGATCGTGAACGGGGTGCTGCACGGCGGCCAGATCAACGGCGGCCGCGTCGACCGCAACGCCGAATATTCCGAACAGCAGCACGAGAACCTGTTCACCAAGCTGGAAGCCGACTGGGACGTCGCCGGCTGGACCGTGACGCCCTCGATCAGCTATTCCGAGGCCCTGTCGGACCTGCCCGTGCCGCTGCAGCGGATCAGCGGCACGACCGGCGAGAACCCCGCCGGCCTGACCTACAGCTATGATTTCGGTCCCGATCCGCTGGGCGATCTGGAGTATGAGTCGGTCCTCACCAATCTGGACCTGTCCAGCCCGACCACCACCCGGGTCACCGCCTATCGCACCCGCCCGATCAACTCGGAAGACACCGACACCACCGCCCTGCTGAACATCGGCCGTGACCTCGACGCGCGGTTCGGCGGGCTGGAACTGGCCTCGATCCGGTTCGGCGGCCAGTACACCGATCGGGCCCGCGACTATCAGCGGCGCGACCGGGTGCTGACCCTGCGGCCGGGGCTGGACGTCAATACGCCGGACTTCCTGGATCAGCAGCTGCCGACCAATGCCTTCGACCGCTCGATCCGCAACCTGTTTCCGCAGGGCCTGAGCTATGACCGCGAGCTGTTCGGCCAGTCCTATGTCATCCCCGGCGAGTCCGATGACACCAATGCCCAGTCCGCCGACCTGGTCGCCACCGGCGCCGACCTTCAGCAGTCCTATGGCGTGGAAGAGGAGATCACCGCTCTGTACGGCCGTGCCGATTTCGGCGTCGATCTGGGCCGCATGCCGCTGACCGGCAATCTGGGCCTGCGCTGGGTCTCGACCGACACCCTGGTGGAGGGAACCTTGCTGACGGCGGGGCGCAACGACGCCGGACAGGTCACCACCGTGGTCAATCCCCAGACCTTCGAGGGCTCCTATGAAGAGTTCCTGCCCAGCCTGAACCTGAACCTGGAACTGCGTGACGACGTCCTGCTGCGCCTGGGGGCCTCGCGCACCCTGACGCGGCCGTCGCTGGCCGATCTGCGCACGGCGGTGGTGCCCAACAGCTCGCTGATCACCCAGGTGTTCCTGAACGGCCAGACCGCGCTCGACAACGCCGCCCCCAGCGCCCGTGTCGGCGTCGGCGGCAATCCGGAGCTCAGCCCCTATACCTCGGTCAATTTCGACGCCTCGCTGGAATGGTATTTCGAGGATTTCGGGGCGCTGTACGGCGCGGTGTTCAGCAAGGACATCTCGGACTTCATCGGCGGCATCGCCCGGACCGAACAGATCCTGTTCGCCACCCAGGCGGGCCAGACCCTGACCGCCGACCTGCTGATCACCCGGCCCCAGAACATCGGTGACGCCACCATCCGCGGGTTCGAGATGGGCTTTTCCTACAAGCTGGACTGGGGCCTGGGCCTGTCGGCCAGCGCCACCTTCACCGATTCCGAGGCCGAGATCGAGGCCTCTCCCGGCGTCTTCACCACCGCCGGCCTGCAAGGGGTGTCGGACGAGAGCTTCTCGATCAGCCCCTTCTTCGAACGGGGTCCGTTCGAGGCCAATCTCAGCTATACCTATCGCTCGGACTTCACCGCCAACGGCAACATCAGCCCGGGCTCCAATGCCGTGACCGATCCCCTGAACGCCATCGTCGCCGACGGCTTCGGCACGCTCGACTTCGGCGCGTCGTACCAAGTGAACGACACCTTCCAGATCTTCGCGGAGGGCACCAACATCCTGGGCCAGCGCCAGGGCGTCTATCAGGGCAATGAGGATCGTCCGTACCAGATCCACGAATACGGTCGCAGCTTCAACCTCGGCCTCAGGGCCACCTTCTGACCCCCGCACGGCGACACGACGGCGGCGTCCCCTCCATCGGAGGGGGCGTCGCGGCGCGCGCCACCGAGCCGGTCTTCGTCGCCCGGCTGCGGGCCGAGCTGGTCGGCTATCTGCAACGCCGGGGTCAGAGCCCGGAGGACGCCGAGGACATCGTGCAGGAAGCCTTCATGCGCTTTCACCGGGCTGGGCACGATGCGGGCGACGTCGATGCGCGGCCCCTGATGTTCGTCATCGCCCGCAACCTGCTCAAGGACCAGTGGAAGAGCGCCGAGCGGACGCGCCGGGCGCCGGTCGACGCCGAGGGGCTGGACGCCGTGCTGGACACCCTGGCCGGGGACGATCCGGCGGCGGATCGCGGTCTGATCGCGCGCCAGGATCTGGCCACGGCCGCCGCCGTCATCCGGGGCCTGCCGCCCCGATGCCGGGACGCCTTCCTGCTGCACCGGTTCGAGAACCTGACCTATCGTCAGATCGCGGATCGTCTGGGCGTGTCGGTCAGCATGGTCGAGAAACATCTCGCCGAGGCGCTGCGTCGCCTGAAAAATGCGCGGGAGGATTGAGGTGTTCGGCTTTTGCGTCGTTGATGTGACAGACGGTGCGTCGTTCCATGATGATCGCCGTGCCCTGGGAGGGGCTGGGAACCGCGATGCTTGACCGCCTGACCACCCTGTTCGAACCGACCCCGCGCACGGCGGAGGGCTGGCGCGTCCGACTGGACCGGCCCGTCGTGAGCCCGCGCGCCCAGGCGGCGTTCGAGGCGTGGCTGGAGGCCGATCCCGATCATCTGGCCGAGTATCAGCGGCTGAAGGCCGTCCTGCGGGAGGTGGATGGGCTGAAGGCCGAGTTCGTGGGCGAGTTGGCAGCGATCCCCCGCCGGTCGGCCCCGCGACGGGCGACCCGGTCCTGGCCGGTCATCGCCGTGCCCGCCCTGGGAGCGTTGGCCGCCGTGGTCATGGCCCTGGCCCTGTGGCCCGGCCTGTCGCCGTTCGGACCGCGCGATCCGCTGGCCGGGGCCGAGACCTTCACCACCGCCGTCGGCGAAATCCGGCAGGTGACCCTGGCGGACGGATCGTCGGTGACCCTGGATACGGCCACCACCCTGAGGGCGCGGATCGAGGGCGGGAGCCGCCGCGTCAGCCTGGACGACGGCGCGGCCTATTTCGACGTCCGGCACGACGCGGCGCGACCGTTCCAGATCGCCCTGGCCGACCGCAGCGTCGTCGTGACCGGCACTCGGTTCGCCACGACCCTGCGCGACGGCGAGGCGCGGGTGGATCTGCTGGAAGGCGGCGTTGCGGTGAGCGAGACGGGGGCCTCGACCGCCGCCCTGACCCTGAGCCCCGGCGATGCGGTCACCTATCGTCCGGGCGGGGCGCTGCGGCGCGAGGCGCGGATCGATCCGGCTCAGGCCGCCGCCTGGCGCGAGCGCCGGCTGGTGTTCCGCGACGTGGCCCTGTCCGACGCCCTGGCCGAGGTGTCGCGCTATACGACCGTGGAGATGGTGGTGGTCGATCCCGCCCTGGGCCGTCGCCGGGTCTCGGCGGTGTTTCCGCTGGAGGGGCCCGACCCCCTGATCCAGCGCGTCGATCGCCTGTTGCCGGTCTCGATCCGTCCCGCCGGACCCGGCCGCGCCGAGGTCCGCGCCGACTGACCATCGCAAGCCTGTCATGAGGCCGCAATAGGAACGGCGGGCGGCGGATCGCGCCGTGTCCGGTCCCTCCCTGGCCCCATGTCGAAGCTCCGTGCGCTCGCCGTGCTCGCGGTCGCCCTGGCGGTGGCCGGGGCCGCCCTGCCCGTCCGGGCCCAGGATCGACCGCCCTATGACATCCCGGCCCAGGACGCGTCCACGGCCCTGGTCGAACTGTGCCTGCGGGCCGGCTGCGCCTTCGGCCTGACCGCCGAGCCGGGCCGTCGGTACCGGACCCGGCCGGTGCGCGGGGCCCGGACCTGGCAACAGGCGATCCGCCAGATGCTGGCGGGCACAAGCCTGAGCTATCGGATCGTCGACGATCGGTCGGTCCGCGTCTGGGCCGATGCGCCGCGTGCCGAGGCCGCGCGCCCGGCCCCTCCGGCCGAACTGCCCGAGGCGGTGGTCGATCCGATCACCGTCGTCGGGCGGTTCTCCGAAGGCATCGACACGGCCCTGGTCCGCAAGCGGCAGGCGGATGTGATCCTGGATTCCGTCTCCGCCGCCCGGATCGGCGAACTGCCCGCCGCCAATCTGGCCGAGGCCCTGCAACGCATTCCCGGCGTCGCCATCGAACGCGAAGTGGGCGAAGGCCAGTTCGTCAGCGTGCGAGGCCTGGGCCCGCTGTTCCAGTCGGTGACCCTGAACGGCGCGCCGGTGGCCTTCAACGAGAACATCCGCAACTCGACCCAGAGCGGGCGGCAATTCCGCTTCCGCGCCCTGTCGGCGGACCTCCTGGCCTCGGCCACCCTGACCAAGACGGCCAGCGCCGATCTGATCGACGGCGGCATAGGCTCCAACATCGACATCCGCACTGTCCGGGGCCTGGAGGGTCGGCCCTTTCTCAGCGGCCAGGTCGCCGGCCATCTGGAGACGCGGTCGCAGGCGCTGTCGCCGGACCTGACCCTGTCCGGCCGCTGGCGCGACGGCTCGCGCCGGTTCGGCCTGGTCGGCGGGGTGTCGGCCCAGGAACGCGAGGTGCAATACGACCGGCTTCAGACCCAGAGGTATCGCGACCTGGTCCTGGACGGCCGCACGGTCGCCGTGCCCAACGACCTGCGCACCACGATCGAACGGGAGGATCGCGACCGCGTCAGTGCCTTCCTGGGCCTGCAGTGGCGGCCCAATCCCGACCTGGGCGTCACCTTCGACACCCTGGTCTCGCGCTTTGGCAACGCCATCCGCGAGGACCGGATCGTCTATGAGTTCGGCGACCGGCTGGCGAACGGATCGCTGGTGCCGGGCAGTCTCCGGGTCGAGGACGGCGTGCTGACGGCCGCGACCATCACCGACGGCCGGATCAGCAACAATCTGGAGGTCTCGGACCAGACCCACGACAATCTGGCCACCAGCCTGGCGGTCGAGGCGACGGTCGGCGACTGGCGCCTGCGCCCCCGTCTCAGCTATTCGCGCGCCGTGTCCGGCCTGGGCATCCCGCTGCAGCGGATCGCCGCGGTCTCGCCTGAAAGAGTGACCTACGGCTTCGATTTCGGGGCCGATCCGCTGGGGGATCGGCGCATTGACCGGCTGCGCACCGATCTGGACCTGACCGACGCCTCGGCCCTGACCTTCGGCCGCTATGGCGTGCGGGCCATCGACGTCCAGGACGACGACCTGACCGCCCTGTTCGCTGCGGACCGCGACCTGGACCGCCGCATCGGCCCCCTGAAACTGGATCGCGTTGAGACGGGGTTCCAGGTCAGCGACCGGGGCCGGGACTATCAGCGCCGCGATCGCGACGCCGTCGCCCGGCCCGGCACGACGGTCGGCCCGGACTTCTATGGCGTGCTGACCCCCGCCAATGCCTTTGCCGGGATCGTCCGCGACCGGTCCTCTCCCTGGATCGCCGCCGATTTCGACCGGTTCCGCACCGCCTTCATCCTGCCGGGCGAACGCGACGGGGTGATCTTCAGCGCCGAGGACCTGATGCCGACGGGAACCGACCGGCAGAGCTCCTACACCGTCGCCGAGACCCTGCTGGCCGCCTATGGCCGACTGGACGTCTCGGCCACGATCGCGGGCCGGCCCGCGCGCGGCAATCTGGGGCTGCGGGTGGTCGAGGGCCGGACCGAGGTGGTCGGATCGATTCTGGGCCTCGACACGGCGGGGGCGCTGGAGGTGCGGCCCCTGCGCCAGACGGATCGCGGCGCGGACTGGCTGCCCAGCGCCAATCTGACGGTCGAACTGGGCCCCGACACCCTGCTGAGGCTGGGCCTGTCGCGCTCGATCACCCGGCCGTCCCTGGCCGACCTGGGCGCGGCGACGGTTCCGGCCAGCACCCTGGTCAACGCCATCTTCACGCGCGGCCAGGCCGAGATCGACGATCCCGCCCCCTCGACCATCTTCACCGGCGTCGGCGGCAATCCCGAGCTGACGCCCTATGTCTCGACCAATTACGACATCTCGCTGGAACGCTATTTCGACGGTTTCGGGGCCCTGAGCCTGGGCCTGTTTCACAAGACGATCGACGACTATGTGCTGGTCGTCGATCAGGTCGAGCGCCTGACCTTCGCGACCCGCGCCGGGCCGCCTGTCGAGGCCGAGGTCCTGATGTCACGCCCGCGCAACCTCGGCCGCGCCGAGGTCACGGGGCTGGAGCTGGGCTTCAGCCGGCGTTGGGACAACGGCTTGGGCGTCTGGGCCGCCGCCACCTTCACCGATGCCGAAAGCCGCGATCTGAGTACGGGCCAGACCTCCGACCTGCAGGGCGTCTCGCGCCGGTCCTGGTCGGTCAGTCCCTTCCTGGAGCGCGGGCCGTTCGAGGCCCATCTGTCCTGGACCTGGCGGTCGGCCTTCCGGTCGGTCGCCGACCTTCAGGGTGGCGGCGTCTCGGCCTTCGTCGTCGGGGCGACCGGCATTCTGGACGCGGCGGCGTCCTGGCACCTGAGGCCCGGCTTGACCGCCTTTGTCGAGGGAGGCAATCTGACCGACGCCGTGGACATCGCCTATGACGGCGACCCCAGCCGACCGCTTCAGGTCAGCAGCTCGGGCCGATCCGTGACCCTGGGCTTGAAGTTCAGTCTCTAATCAGCGGACCGTGACGAAGACGGGATTGCCGTAGAACCACAGGTCGCTCCACGGGTCCTCGCCCGGCGGGTCCGGCGTGGGCTCGACCTCGGTGCCGTTGGTGCCGCGTACCCGCAGATAGCTGGAGGTGGCCAGGTCCGTCAGAGTGTGCGTCATCGTCAGGATTTCCCCATCGCGGGTCCAGTCGTCGGCCGTGAACCGCCGCTCCACCCTTGCCGAAATATGGGTGTCCTCGTCACGGTCCGTGGTCGGCCCGGTCACATCACCCAGGATCAGGTCGATCCGCGTCACCTCAGAGCTCTTACCCGCAGCATTGGCACCCTCCGGGTCGCGGACGCGGATGGTGACCGCCACCGGCGTGTCCGACGCCTTTTCGACCGCGCCGCCGATGGTCGCGGTCTGGTCGCCCGCCTGGACCGTGACGTCCAATTCCGACACCAGATCCCCGGTGGTGACGAAGATCCGCCCCTCGCGCAGGCCGTCCAGGATGTCGGCCGCCTCGGCCCGGGCCTGGACATAGGTCTTTGAGTATTCCCCCGGCCAGAAGTCGTCCCCGCCCTCGGAATAATGCCGATGCGAATCCGAGGTGGCGGTCACCCACCAGCGCCGACCCTCGCCCAGCATGGAATCCCAGAACCCGCCCAGCCGCGCCGTCATCTGGTCGAACCCGCCCATGGTGGGCGATCGGCGATAGATGCCGCGGATGCCCTCTGGATCGATCGAGCCGTCGGCGTTCAGGGCGTCGGCCTGGTGCCCGGGCGCGCCTTCCATGCCCACAGCCACGCGCGGGGCGGTGTCGTGCCAGTCGCGCAGTTCGGCCGGATCGGTCTGGTCATAGACGCCCAGATCGGTCGCCGAGCGCGACGGGTGGTTGGCGATGACCACCGGCCTTGAGGCCAGGCCGTCCATATACCGCAGCGCCTCCAGCATCCGGGGCTCGGTGTCCCAGGCCGGATCGGCCGGCCAGGTCTCGCGCTTGGCATAGCGGGACTCGATGGCCAGAAGCGTGTCCCGCTCGGTGTCGTCGCGCGGCACGATCAGGCTGGAATGGTCCGCGCCCGGCGTATCGAACTCCATGCCGTAGAACAGGATCAGGTCGGGCACCGCCCCGCGCGCCTGGAGCAACTCGGGATAGGCCTGTTCGGCATTGACCCGCGAATGGTTCGGCCCGCCGTGATCAGTGGACACCATCCAGGTCAGGCCGAAACGGCGCGCCATTTCCGCGTTGCGGGGGATCGGATAGCGGCCGTCGCCGCCGACGACCGGTTCGGGCAAGGCCTCGGGATCGGCCGGGTCCGGCTCATAGCCGACGCTGTATTGGCTGTGGACGTGGTGATCGCCGGCCAGCCAGCGCCGCTCGCCGGCGTCGCCGGGGGCGAGGGTCTGGGAGGCGACGGCGACGATATGGGTGTGTTTGTGCTTATGACGCTCATGAGCCTGGGCGGCCGCGGCGAGGCCGAACATCAACAATGCTACCATGCCGGCAACCGTACGAGTCATCTTCACCCCAAAGGCCGATCAGTCGATGGGCCCGTCTAGGCACGGACGGTGACATGCCCGTGAAACCCAGGACGCCTATCCGGTATGCTCAATGCTCCTGCTGATATCGAACCGTCCCGCGAGGACCTCCTGCTGCACTCAGAAATCTGACCCCGCACGCACCACTGCATCAAATGTGTCGGTCGCCAAGGACGCAGATGCGCCAGCAGCGGACCTTAGGACACTTCCGTAAACGCGACCTAGTCCAGCGTGGTGCGATACCTTGCCATCGCCAGCGTACCCACCACGCCAACAAAGATGATGAGCGCAGTCAAACTGCCCCAGGCGTTCTCCAACCCCACGCCCTTCAACAACGAGCCGCGCACGACGCGCAGGAAGTGGGTGACCGGCACCATCGTGCCGATGGCCTGGGCCCAATCCGGCATGCCGCGAAAGGGGAAGACGAAGCCGGACAGCAGGATCGAGGGCAGGACGTAGAAGAAGCTCATCTGCATGGCCTGCAGCTGGGTCTTGGCGAGCGTCGAGATCAGGAAGCCGAGCGCCAGCGAGCCGACGATGAACAGGAGCAGACCCGCGATCAGCGCCAGCCAGCCGCCCTGCATCGGCACGTGGAACAGCACGCGCGACAGGAACAGGATCACCGCCGCCTGGATCAGGCCGACCAGCACATAGGGCGCGAGCTTGCCGAACATGACCTCCAGCGGCCGGACGGGGGTGGCGAGCAGGCTCTCCATCGTGCCGCGCTCGCGTTCGCGGGCCATGGCCAGCGAGGTCATCATGACCAGCGTCATGGACAGGATGACGCCCAGCAGGCCCGGCACGACGTTGTAGGCGCTGATCTGTTCGGGATTGTAGCGGGCCTGGGTGACGACGCTGAACGGCTGGGCGACGTTGGCGCGCTGGGCGAGCGGGCCGGTCAGGTCGCGGACCAGGGCGCGCTCCGGCAGGCCGGACAGGGCGGCGAGAGCGCCACTGGTGGCGGAGGGATCGGAGGCGTCGGCCTCGACCAGGACCACGGCCTCGTCGCCGCGCACGACGCGCCGGGTGAAGTCGCCCGGGATGACGACGGAGAACTGGACCTCTCCGCGCTCTATAGCCCGGTCGAGCTCGGCCTCGCTGCGCGCCATCAGGGTCACGTCGAAATAGGTGGAGTTCTCCATCGCCCGCACGACCGAGCGGGAGAAGGCGCCGTTGTCGAGCGCCAGCACAGCGGTCGGCAGGTGGCGGGGATCGTCGTTTACGGCGTAGCCGAACAGCAGGAGCTGCATGATCGGCATGGCCAGGATCATGGCGTAGGTCAGCCGGTCGCGCGTCAGCTGCACGAACTCCTTGGCCATCACCGCCCAGGTTCGCGTCAGGTCCAGCATCAGGCGGCCCGCCTCTTCTCGGCCTCGAGGTCGGCGATCAGCTGGATGAAGACGTCCTCCAGCGTCGGCCGGGTCTCGGTCCAGGCCAGACCCGGCGCGCGATGCGGCTGGATCACGGCCTCCAGCGCTGCGCGGTCGCGGCCCGAGACGTGCAGCGTCGTGCCGAAGGCAGCCGCCATGTCGACGCCGGGCCGGCCGCGCAGCTGGGCGGCCAGGCGGTCGGTGCCCTCGCCCGCGGCGTGGAAGGTGATCAGGCCGGACTGGTCGACGACCTCGTCCGCCGTGCCGCGCGCGAGCGTCCGGCCGCCGGCGATATAGGCGATCTCGTGACAGCGCTCCGCCTCGTCCATGTAGTGGGTCGAAACCAACACGGTCATCCCCTCGGCCGCGAGCGCGTGGATCTCGTCCCAGAAGGTGCGCCGCGCCTCCGGGTCCACGCCCGCCGTCGGTTCGTCGAGCAGCAAGAGGTCGGGTTCGTGCAGTGTCGAGGCGGCGAGCGCTAGCCGCTGCTTCCAGCCGCCGGACAGGGTCCCAGCCAGCTGGCGGCGGCGGGCTTCGAGCCCCAGCCGGGCGATGGCGGCGTCGGCCCGCTCGCGCCGCCTATCCAGTGAATGCACCCGGGCGGTGAAGGTCAGGTTCTGCTCGATCGACAGGTCGTCGTAGAGGGAGAATTTCTGGGTCATGTAGCCGACCCGCGTCTTGATCTTCCGCGCCTGGCGGATGACGTCGAGACCCAGCACCGTCCCCTCGCCGCTGTCCGGGGTGAGGAGGCCGCACAGCATGCGCAACGTCGTGGTCTTTCCCGCGCCGTTGGGGCCGAGGAAGCCGCAGATGCGTCCGCGCTCGACCGTGATGCCGAAGTCCTTGACGGCCTGCAGCGCGCCGAACGCCTTATTCAGCCCGCGGACATCGATGGCGGGGCCGGTGCTCATGGGACGGTCAGGGGCTCGACGTCAACGGGCAGGCCGGGGTTCAGGCTGCGCGGATCCTCCGGCCTCGCCTCGACGCGATAGACCAGCCGGTCGCGGCTGCCCCGGCCGTAGAGGATGGGCGGGGTGAACTCGGGGCGGGGGCTGATCCAGCTGATCCACGCCGTCCGCGTCTCCCCGCAGCCGTCGCAGCCGAAGCGGACCACGACGCCCGGTCGATAGGCGGCCATCTCCGGCTCGGGCACATAGAACCTCAGCTTGACCTCGTTGTCGGGCAACAGGGCTAGGATCGGCTGGTTGGCGGCGGCGTATTCGCCGGGCCGGTAGAAGACCTCCTCCACTCGGGCGTCGATGGGCGCGGGCGGCGACAGGGTGCTGAGCCGGGCCGAGGCCTCGGCCAGGGCGCCGCGCGCCTGGGCCGCCTGTTCGTCGGCGGCGCGAATGGCGTCCTCGCGCTGGCCCAGTTCGGCGACCTCGCGCTGGCGGCGGATGGCGGCGGCGTTGGCGCGCGCGCTGTCCCGCGTGGCGCGGACCTGGTCCAGCCGCGCGGGGGCGTAGATGCCGCGGCGGACAAGCGGTTCGATGCGGCCGTACTCAGCTTCCGCCTGGCGAACCTCGGCCTGGGCGGCGGCCAGTTGGGCGTCGATCACCGACAGCTCCTGAGCGCGCTGGCCCTTGCGGGCGTCCTCGGCCTGGGCCTGGGCGGCGCCGAGCGCGGCCTCGGCGCCTTCGACCTGGGCGCCGCGTTCGCGCGGGTCGATCAGGAAGGTCGGGGCACCGGCCGCCACGCGGGCACCCTCCTCCACATAGACCGCCGAGACCAGCCCCGCCGCCGGCGCCGCGAGGTAGACCCGTTCGCCCTCGACATAGCCGGTCAGAACCCGAGGCCCCTCTGCGCTCCGGTTCAGTAGGAGCCAGAACAGGGCCAGCACACCGGCCGCGAGCGCGACCCTGGCAACGATCTTAACGCGCGCGGTCATGGCTGCATCCCCTTCAGGCAGGTGTCGACATGCTGGGCGATCAGGCGGTCGATCGTCACCGGCTCGGCGCCGATCGGCTCGAAGGTCTCGCGCCACAACGCGCCGAGCAGCATTGGGCCCATCAGACCCATGGCGAAGTAGCGGGGGTCGCCGTCGCGCACGACGCCCTGGCGCTGACCCGCCTCGATCAGGCGCGAGGCCAGTGCGACGGCGGGGGCTATCAGGTTTTCATGCCAGATGGCCGCCAGTTCTGGCAGGTTGCGGCTCTCTGCGATGACCAGCTTGACCACCCCGGACAGCCGACGATCGGCAGCGACCTTCTGGGACAGAAGGGTGAAGATGGCCCGCACCGTCGGTTCGAAGGGGGCCTCAATGGCCGCAAGGTGCGTGGCCTTATGCAGGTTCGGAGCGATCGTCTCCGTCACCACGGCGCGGAATAGCTCCTCCTTGGTTTCGAAGTAGAGATAGAGGGCGCCCTTGGAGACGCCGGCGCGGCGCGCGACCTCTTCCAAACGCGCCGCCTGGAAACCGCGCTCGGCGAAGACCTCCAGCGCCGCCGCCACGATTTCGGCGGGCCGGTCGGCGGGCCGTCTGCGGAACTTGGGTTCACCGAGCGGGAGCATGAGATCTCCATTACTAACTGACTGGCCGGTTATCAAGAACTGATGCTGGTTAGCCGCTCGTCGGTGGTGTCGGGCAGCCAAAGGCGGAAAGCGCGCGGCGTCACGCAGTGTGCGGCAGTAATCCCGGTAGCTTGGCCGGTCGGGGCCACGAAGCTGGCGTGTGCAACGGCAGCCAAGATATCGAAGAAGCCGACGTTGGCAGAGTCCGTAGTCGACGCCCGAGGGGCCAAGACCGATCTGCCAGAATCAGAGCGCCTCGCCGCGTAGCAGTCGGGGCAGGTCGCCGGTCGCGCCGCCGGCCTCCTGCATGAAGGCGCGGCGCAGGGGGCCCAGCCGATTGACCGCCGCCATGCCGAGGTTGCGGGCCAGGCGCACCGGCGGCAGGTCCGTCGAGAACAGGCGCACGAAACCGTCGAAGCCGGCGGCCAGGGCCAGGGTATCGAAACGGCGCCAGCGGGCGTATCGATCCAGCACCGTCTCGGCCCCGATGTCCTCGCCCAGCCGCATCGCGTCGGCCAGTACCTCGGCCAGGGCGGCGACGTCCTTGAGGCCCATGTTCAGGCCCTGGCCGGCGACCGGATGCACGCCGTGGGCCGCGTCGCCGATCAGGGCGATGCGGGGGGCGGTCAGTCGCGTCGCCAGCTTCAGTTCCAGCGGATAGACGAAGCGCGGACCCTCGACCGTCGCGCCGTCCAGGAAATCGCCGAAGCGGCGCATCAGGTGGGCGGCGAAGGCTTCGTCCGATGCGGTGCGCAGGGCCTCGGCGGCGCGGTTGGTCTCGGTCCAGACCAGGCTGGCGCGGCGGTCCGTCAGGGGCAGGATGGCGAACGGGCCGCTGGGCAGGAAGTATTCGTGGGCGACGCCGCCGTGGTCCCGGCCCAGGCGAACGGTGGCGACCACCCCGCTCTCGGCATAGGGCCAGCCGACCGTGTCGATCCCGGCCGACCGGCGCACGGTCGAGTGACGACCCTCGGCACCGACGACCAGGGGGGCGGTCAGGATTGCGCCCTCGGCCAGGGTGACGGTCGTGCCGACGGAATCGACCGCGACGGTGGCCACGCTGGCCGGGGCGCGGACCTCGATACCGGCGCTGCCTATGGCCTGGGCCAGGGCGGCGCGGATGTGACGGTTCTCGACCATATAGCCGAGCGGTTCGCCGCCGTTGCGGTCGGCGATCTCCGATGCGTCGAAGCGCAGGAAGGCGGGCGAGGCGGGCTTTTCGGCCGCGCCGGGGCGGTGGCCGTCGGTGACCAGGATATGGTCCATGCGGCAGGCGTGGGGGCGCAGGGCCTCGCCAACGCCCAGGGCGTCCAGCATGCGGAAGGTCGAGAAGGCCACAGCCGTCGATCGCCCGTCGAAGGTCGGGGCCAGCTGGTCCGAGAACGGCTGGGGGTCGACCAGCACGACCTTCAGCCCGGCCTGGGCGGCGGCGAGGGCGAAGGTGGCCCCGGCCATGCCGGCGCCGGCAATGACGATATCGTGGGTGTAGGGCGCGGTCATGCGGTGGGTTTCGCCCGACCGACCCGCGAGGTCCAGTGGCCCTGCCGCCGCATGGCGGTCAGCTGCGCCAGCGCAGGGTGGTGGCCTGGACCGGATTGTCGAAGGGGCGACCCTCGGCGCGGGCGCGGGCCCATTCGCGTTTCAGCTGCTGGTACCATTTGGCCTGGCGGTCGGCGTCGTCGATCCAGATCAGGGCCGGGTCATAGCGCAGGCCCTCGTTCTGCAGGTTCACCATGCCGCCGTCCTGTTTCAGGAACGCCCTGACCCCCTGGCGCAGGAACGGCCGGGCCAGGGCGAAGATCCAGTGGTCGGACCAGAAAATCTGGGTGATGCGGGTCGAGGTGTCGGTGAGGGGCGTCAGGCAGGTCAGGGCCAGGACCTGTTTGTCCCCGACCTGGATGTGCTCCCAGCGATAGCCGGGCAGGCGGAAGGTGATCTCGGTCGCCGGGGCGCCGCCCAGGATTTTGTAGGCCCGGCTGTTCGACGACGGGGCGTGGCGGACCATGGCGAAACCCAGTTCGACGGGGGCGAAGACCTTGGCCTTTTCGTGCATCGAATGCTCGGAGCGCCACCACCATTGCTGATGCACATAGGGGCCGTGGGCGGGGTCCATCAGGCCGACGACGGCATGGTCGATGTGGCTGTCGAACACCAGGGTCTCGACCAGCCGGGCATCGCCGCCGACCACGCCGGGAAAGACGGGGGGGCCGTGGTCGGGCCGGGGTTCGGCGCGCGGGTCGCTGGACAGCCAGACGAAGATCAGGCCCTGGCTCTCGACCACCGGATAGCGGCGCACGCGGATGCGGTCGGTCTCGAACGCCTGGTCGTCGACCAGGGACGGGATGGCGGCACAGGCCCCGTCGGTGCGGAACCGCCAGCCGTGATAGGGGCATTCGACCGTCTCCCCCTCCCCGCGATCGACGATCCGGCCGGCCGACAGGGGTGCGGCGCGGTGCGGGCAGATGTCGCGCATGGCGAAGGCCTGGCCGGCGCGGGTACGGCCGATCAGCACCGGCTCGTTCAGCAGCTCGTGGCGCTTCATCGACCCCGGCGCGACGTCGCGCGACAGGGCGGCGAAATACCAGGTGTCCAGCACGAACCCCTTGCCGAAGGCGGTCGGCGGGGCCTTTGCCGGGGGTGTCGAGGACTGGACCGGAGCGGCGGCGTCGGCTTTCATGCGGCCTGTCTAGCATCGCCCGCGCGCAGGGGCGACGCGGATCGTATGAAGAACTTTACATTACAAAGTAGATGCGGTATCGAGCCGTCATCCAAGGGGAGATTTCCAGATGATCCGCGCCGTCCTGACCGCCTCCGCCGCCGCCCTGGCCCTGTCGATCGCGCCGATGGCGCTGGCCCAGGACCATGGTGCCCATGCCGGCGACCCCGCCCATCATGGGCACCGGCACGCCGATTTCGCGTCCGAGCGGCTGCATGTCCGCGTCGATGGCGAGGGACCGCGCGACATCATCCTGATCCCCGGCCTCAGCTCGTCACCCCAGGTGTGGGATTCGACCGTGGCGCATCTGGGCGACGGCTGGCGGGTGCACCGCATCCACGTCCAGGGCTTCGCCGGGGCCCCGGCGAAGGCCAATGCCGAGGGCGAGGTCGCCGCGCCGGTGGCCGAGGAGATCGCCCGCTATATCCGCGAGAAGGAGCTGAGCAAGCCCGCCGTGGTCGGCCATTCGATGGGCGGGACGATGGGGATGATGCTGGCGGCCCGGCACCCCGAGCTCGTCGGCAAGCTGATGGTGGTGGACATGGTGCCGTGGATGGGCGCCATGTTCGGGCCGCCGGGCGCCACGGTGGAGCAGGTCCGGCCGGTCGCCGACCAGATCCATGCGGGCTGGATGTCCGGCACCGATGAGACCTATCAGGCCCAGGCCGCGGCCGCGATCACCGGCATGATCAACACCGAAAGCCTGCGCGCCGGACCTCTGGAAGACTCCCGCACCAGTGACAAGGCGGTCTCCGCCAATGCCTATCGCGAGCTGATCGTGACCGACCTGCGGCCCGAACTGGCGAACATCACCGTCCCGACCGAGGTGGTCTATGTGAAGTTCGCCGACGCCCGGATGACGCCCGAGATCACCGACGGCATTTATCAGGCCTCGTTCGCGACCCTGCCCGGCGTGGAGCTGAAGCGGATCGACGACAGCGCCCATTTCATCATGCTGGACCAGCCGGCGGCCTTCTTCGCCGAACTGGACGCCTTTCTTTCGGCAGAATGAGGCTTCACGGTTGCGTGAAAGGCGCGGGGGCGTTTCGGTTGGGTGCCGGCTGGGCTATGACCGGTCGGCAACGGGGCTAGAGGACGTCCATGGCGGGTCGAGGTGGCGCAGGCACACAAGCCGGCGTGGGCGGTCGAGGCGGTAAGCCGGGCCGGACAGGGTTCCAACGCTTCGTCTATTGGAGCGCGGTTCTGGCCGTCTGGGGCTTGATCTTCCTCGTCGTGTTCTTCGCCGTGTTCGCGCGGGGGTTGCCCGATACATCCAGCCTGTACGATGTCGACCGCCAGCCCTCGATCACCTATCTGGACCGGAACGGCGCGCTGATCGCCACGCGCGGGACGCAGATGGCGCCGCCGGCCGATCTGGAGGCCCTGCCCGACTATGTGCCGGCGGCCTTCATCGCGATCGAGGACCGGCGCTTCTACTACCACCCCGGTTTCGATCCCGTGGGCATGACGCGCGCCGTCGTGGCCAACATGCGGGCCGGGCGGGTGGTCCAGGGCGGGTCGACCCTGACCCAGCAGCTGGCCAAGAACCTGTTCCTGACGCCGGACCAGAACATGCGGCGCAAGACCCAGGAGCTGATCCTGGCCGTCTGGCTGGAGCTGAAATTCACCAAGGAAGAGATCCTGGCCCTGTATCTGAACCGGGTCTATTTCGGGGCTGGGGCCTATGGCATCGAGGCGGCGTCGCAACGCTATTTCGACAAGGGCGCGGAACGGCTGACGGTCGGCGAGGCGGCGTTGCTGGCGGGTCTATTGAAGGCGCCGTCGCGCTATTCGCCGGTGTCCGAGAGCGAGCGGGCGGCGGCGCGGGCGACCGTGGTGCTGGACGAAATGGCCGAGGCCGGCGTCATCACCGAGGCCCAGCGCACCGCCGCCGTGGCCGAGCCGGTGCGCGTCAGCCGGACCCTGGCCACCCAGCACGCGCAGTATTTCATCGACTGGCTGGACAAGGACATCCGCGGCCTGGTCGGCGAACCGACCGAGGACATGATCGTCGAGACGACCCTGGACCTGACCATCCAGACCGACGCCGAACGGGCCGTGCGCCGCATCCTGGACCGCGACGGCGAACGGGGCGTGGAACAGGCCGCCCTGGTGGCCATGGACGGCGAGGGCCGGGTCCGGGCCATGATCGGCGGGGCCTCCTATGCCGACAGCCAGTTCAACCGCGCGGTCGATGCGCGGCGCCAGGCGGGGTCGGCGTTCAAGCCGTTCGTCTATCTGGCGGCGGTCGAGGCGGGCTATACGCCGACCACGCCGGTGGTGGACCAGCCGATCCGCATCGGCAACTGGAGCCCACGCAACTATTCCGGCACCCACATCGGCCAGACGACCCTGGCCAATGCGGTGGCCCAGTCGACCAACACCATCGCGGCGGGCGTGGCCGACCAGATCGGGCGCGACAGCGTGGCCCGGGCGGCGCGGCGGCTGGGCATCACCTCGCGGATCGGGCTGGATCCGTCGATGGCCCTGGGGGCGGTGGAGGTGTCGCCGCTGGACATGGCGGCGGCCTATGACGCCTTCGCCAACGGCGGAAAGCGGGTCGAGGCGCACGGCATCAGCCGTATCCGCACGCCGGACGGGCGGGTGATCTATCAGCGCGCCGCGCGGGCCGAGCGGGCGGTGCAGACGATCAACAATCCGCCGCTCTATTACATGAACCAGATGCTGCGCGGCGTGGTCACCAGCGGCACGGCGCGGTCGGTGCAGATCGCCGGGCGCGACCTGGCGGGCAAGACCGGGACGACCTCGGACTACAAGGACGCCTGGTTCGTCGGCTACACCGGCGGGTTCACGGCGGCGGTCTGGGTCGGCAAGGACGACAACACCGCCATGCGAAACGTCACCGGCGGCAATGCGCCGGCCGCGATCTGGAAGGGCTTCATGGAGGCCGCGCTGCCGCGTCTGGCCGTGGCCGATATCCCGAACGGTCCACCGATGCCGGAGGGTTGGCAGGCGCCCGATCCGGTCGGCGATCTGATGGGCGGGATCGAGGATCCGTATGGCGACGCCTATGTCGATCCAGTCGAGCCGGATCAGGGCGTGCCCTATGCCGACGAGGGGCCGGTGATCATCCGGCCGACCTCGCCGCAGCCGGTCGATCCCGAGTTCGATCCGCGCGACTATCCGCCGGCGCGGGAGCCGAGGCGCGAGCCGGAGTTCGATCCTCGCCGTCAGCCGGACTATGATCCGAGGCGCTTCCCCGACGGCCCACCGCCCCAGGCACCGCGCCCGCGCCGGGACGACCCGCTGTTCTTCTAGGCCGCGACGCAGGCTCCCTCTCCCAGAGGGAGAGGGCTTGAGCGCACGGCGGCGCAGCCGTCGTCCTGGCGCGAAAGGGTGAGGGGTTGTGCTCTCACCGTTCAGACCGTGACTCCTCACCCTTTCGCCTTACCAATCGCTGCGCTCTTGGAGGCTCAAGCCCTCTCCCGCTGGGAGAGGGAGCGCGACTCATCGCCCCACCGCGTGGAGCCCTGCCCCGTGCTGTTTCAACCACGCCCGGAAAGGCCGGTGATCGCCGACCAGGCGGTGGACGACGGACCAGTAGGCGGGGCTGTGGTCCGCGTGGATCAGGTGGGCGACTTCGTGGGCGGCGAGGTAGTCCAGGACCTCGGGCGGGGCCAGGATGACGCGCCAGGAATAGCGGATCGAGCGGTTGTGCGGGCTGCAGGAGCCCCAGCGGGAGCGGGTGTCGACGATCGAGACCTTGACCGGCTTCTGGCCGAGGGCGCGGAGATGGACGTCGGTGCGGGCGGTCAGGCGGTCGCGGGCCAAGCGTTTGAGCAGGTTCTCGACGCGGCGGGCGAAGGCCTCGCCCTCTCCGCCCGAGCGGATCAGGGGGGCGTCGGCGGTGCCGGCCCAGCGGGCGGCGCCGGTGGTGCCGGTGGCCTCCAGCAGGACGTTGCGGCCTTCGACGGGCAGGGTCTGGCCCGGTTCGAGGGGGCGGCCCACCGTCCGTTCCGCCAGACGGTCGGCGATCCAGCCGGTTTTCGAGCGCGCGAAGGCGACGGCATCCGTCAGGCGGCGCTCGCTGGGGGCGACGGCCACGGCCTCCCCCGCCCGGCCGTCGATGCGGATCGAGACGCGGCGGGCCCTGGGGTTGACGCTCAGGCGAAGGGCGTGGCCGCCCTCAAGCGGCAGCCGCTGTCCGTTTCGGTACGACACTGAGCTTTTCGTTCTTGGCGATGAAGTCGCGGGTGCGGGGGTAGATTTCCTCGCGGAAGCGGCGACCGTTGAAGACGCCGTAGTGGCCCACGCCGGGCTGGACGTACAGCACGCGGCGGGCATCCGGGATGTTGGGGCAAAGGCCGTGGGCGGCTTGGGTCTGGCCGACGCCGGAGATGTCGTCTTTTTCGCCCTCGACGGTCATCAGGCCGATGTCGGTGATGGCGGCCAGGTCGACCTTCTCGCCGCGGTGCTCCAGCAGGCCGCGCGGCAGCAGGTGCTGCTGGAAGACGATGTCGATGGTCTGCAGATAGAATTCCTCGGTCAGGTCCAGCACCGACAGGTATTCGTCGTAGAATTCCTCGTGCTTCTGGGCCCCGTCGCCGTCGCCGGAGACCAGGTCGCGGAAATAGTCCCAGTGGGCGTCGGTGTGGCGGTCCTCGTTCATCGACATGAAGCTGTAGAGCTGAACGAAGCCCGGATAGACCTGACGCCCGAAGGCCGGATAGGGCCAGGGGACGGTGTGGATCATGTTGGACTGGAACCAGGTGAACGGCTTGGCCTCGGCCAACTGATTGGTCACGGTCGGCGACAGCCGGGCGTCGATCGGCGAGCCCATGAAGGTCATGGACGCCGGACGGTTGGGGTCGTTCTCGGCGGCCATCACGGCGGCGGCGGCCAGGACCGGCGGGCCCGGCTGGCAGACGCCGACGACATGGGCGCGCGGGCCGATCTCGGCCAGCATGGTGCGGACGTGGTCGATATAGTCGTAGAAGTCGAACCGGCCCTCCAGCATCGGCACCTGGCGGGCGTTGACCCAGTCGGTGACATAGACGTCGTGGTCCTGAAGGAAGGTCTCGACCGTGCCGCGCAGCAGGGTGGCATAGTGGCCCGACAGGGGCGCGACGATCAGCACGCTGGGGGCGCCGGCCGGTTTGCCGGCGCGCTTCAGGTCACCGATGTCGCGGGCGAACCGAACCAGACGGCACCAGGGCGAGGACCAGATGACCTGTTCGACCGTGCGGACGTCATGGCCATCGACCTGGATGGTTTCCAGGCCCCAGGCCGGCTTGCCGTAGCGGCGGGTGACGCTCTCGAACAGCTCGGCCGAGGCATAGGCCGTGCGGCCGATGGCGGTCTGGCTGACGGGATTGAAGGGCGAGGTCCAGAACTGTCGGGCGAAGGCCGCACCGATGCGGAAAGGACTGGCGGATTGGTAGGCGAGTTCGTGAAGGGCGTATAGCATGGAATCCCGATTCAGGCCGCCACGGCCGATGGCCGCTTGTGTCGGCCCTGATTCACGGCATCGAGGAAATCGCGAGGCGATTCCCTCTCAACCGACCAGGGCCGTAGGGCACCATAGAACGCGGCGGCCTGCAAAAGGATTATCGCCGATCATGCGAAAGTCAGTTCCGGCTCGGGCGGCGGGTCGGGTCGCGCAGCTGGAACAGGCTGGCGGCCAGGCCGGTGGCGGGCGTCAGGCTGGTCAGCTGGGTGCGGGTGCGGGCCCCGGACGCATCGGTGATGGTCCATTCCTGCAGCCGCATCGGATTGCCGGCGAAGGCCAGGATGACCTGGCCCTGATTCGGATTTTGGCTGTCGCGGGCCGTGATGGCGAAGGCGCCGGACGGCATGCGGGTGACGCGGTCGATCCGAACGCCCTGGTCCAGGCGGACGTTGCGGGCCAGGAAGGTCGAGAGCGGTGTTCGGCTCAGGGGAACCTGTTCGAAGTTTTCCAGGCGCGGATCGTAGCGTTTCACGTTCGAACCGTCCGAGACGACCAGCAGACCGGCCGGGTTGGTGTATTCGAACCGCATCTTGCCGGGGCGCTGGATCCAGAAGCGACCGGTACGGCGCTGGGGGCCCGAGGTCTCGACAAACTGGCCCTGCGCCGAGGTCATGTTCTGCAGATAGGCCTGGGCCTGTTGCAGGGCTGCGCGGTCCTCGGCCGACAGGCTGGACTGGGCCGAGGCCGGCAGGGCGGACACGGCGGCGATCGCGGACAGGCCGAAACCGAAGGCGCGGCGGGAAACGGTCATGAGGGTCTTTCTCCCATTCGGTCTTGGAGCTTGATGTTCTGAGAGATGGCCACGGCGAGGCTATGACGCCAGCCTGACCATATTCCGGCGGTGGGATGAAGGTCCGTTCAGGCGATTGGTTGCCTCGGGCGTTGAGGCGATCACCTCTCCATCGCCGCAGGGCGATGGGGAGGACAGGCTGCGCAGCAGCCAGGAGGGGGCGAGACGGTGGCTCGAACAGGCCTCATACCTACCGCCGGAGTCGCCCCCTCCTGGTCGCTTCGCGCCAACCTGCCCTCCCCATCCGCCTTCGCGGATGGAGAGGTGAGCACGCGATGGAGGATGGTCTCGCCTAGGACGGCGGGTGTGGGCTATGTCGGAGGCCGACGCCCGCCGGACGCACCGATCGGGCGCATACTGGAGACTGCATGTCTGACTGGTTGGCGGCAATCCTGCTCGGCCTCGTCGAGGGATTGACCGAGTTCATTCCCGTGTCCTCAACCGGGCACCTGTTGCTGCTGGGCCATTTCCTGGGGTTCGAGAGCGAAGGCAAGACGTTCGAGATCGTGATCCAGCTGGGTGCCATCCTGGCCATCGTGACGGTCTATTTCCAGCGGCTCTGGGCCCTGGCCACGCGCTGGCCGCATGATCCGAAGGTCCGGCATTTCATCATCGGCGTGCTGATCGCCTTCCTGCCTGCCGCCGTCGCCGGTTATTTCATGTACGACGTCATCAAGGAAATCTTCTTCGAGACCCCGACCATCATCTGCGTCGCCCTGATCGTCGGCGGGGTGCTGCTGCTGCTGCTGGACCGAATGAAGACGGTGCCGGTCTATCTGGACGTCAACACCTATCCGATCCGGGTCTATGCGCTGATCGGCCTGTTCCAGTGCCTGGCCCTGTTGCCCGGCGTGTCGCGGTCGGGGGCGACGATCGCGGGCGGGCTGTTGCTGGGCACTGACAAGCGGTCGGCGGCGGAGTTCACCTTCTTCCTGGCCCTGCCGACCATGGGCGGGGCGGTGGCCTATGATCTTTTTCGTAGCTGGAACGATCTGGATTTCACGGACTTCGGATTGATCGGGATCGGGTTCGTGGTGGCCTTCGTGACCGCCCTGTTCGTGGTGCGGTTCCTGCTGGATTTCGTCAGCCGGCACGGCTTCGCCCCGTTTGCCTGGTGGCGGATCGCGGTGGGGACGGTGGGGCTGGCCCTGCTGTGGGCCGGTGTCGGTGGGTGACGGACGGCGCGTGACGGCCTAGATCAGACGTTCAGGGAGACGACACGGCATGACGACCACGCGGTACCAGTCCGGTTTCGGCAATCATTTCGCGACTGAGGCCGTCGCCGGCGCCTTGCCCATCGGTCAGAATTCGCCGCAGAAGACGCCGCTGGGCCTGTATGCCGAACAGCTGTCGGGCACCGCCTTCACCGCCCCGCGCGGCGAGAACCGCCGGAGTTGGCTGTATCGCTTGCGTCCCTCGGCCCAACATCCGGCCTATGTGCCGTTCGATCAGGGGCGGGTCCGGTCCGGACCCTTCACCGATGCGCCGCCCAGCCCCAATCGTATGCGCTGGGATCCGTTGCCGGTGCCAGAGACGCCGACCGACTGGGTTGAGGGGCTGGTCACCTATGGCGGCAACGGCGACCCGGAGACGCAGGCCGGGACAGGCATCCATCTTTACGCCGCCAACCGGTCGATGGTGGACCGGGTGTTCTATTGCGCCGACGGCGAGCTGCTGATCGTGCCGCAGGAGGGCGAGCAGGTCTTCGTCACCGAACTGGGACGGATCGAGGCCTCGCCCGGCCATGTCGTGCTGATCCCGCGCGGGGTGCGGTTCAGGGTCGAGGTCGATGGGCCGGTGCGGGGCTATGTCTGCGAGAATTACGGCGCGCCGTTCCGCCTGCCAGACCTGGGGCCGATCGGATCGAACGGCCTGGCCAATCCGCGCGATTTCGAGACGCCCGTCGCCGTCTTCGAGGACGTGGATCGCTCGACCCAGTGCGTGCAGAAATTCGCCGGCCGGCTGTGGGTCACCACCTTCGATCACAGCCCGCTGGACGTTGTCGCCTGGCACGGCAACAATGCGCCCTGCCGCTATGACACGGCGCGGTTCAACACGATCAATACGGTCAGTTTCGATCACCCGGACCCGTCGATCTTCACCGTCCTGACCAGCCCGTCGGACACGCCGGGGACGGCCAATTGCGACTTCGTGATCTTCCCGCCGCGCTGGATGGTGGCGGAGCATACCTTCCGGCCGCCGTGGTTCCACCGCAACGTCATGAGCGAGTTCATGGGGCTGGTGACCGGGGCCTATGACGCCAAGGAGGGCGGGTTCGCGCCGGGCGGGGCGTCGCTGCACAACTGCATGAGCGGGCATGGGCCGGACCAGGCGTCCTATGACAAGGCGGTGGCGGCCGAGCTGAAGCCGCACAAGCTGACCGACACCCTGGCCTTCATGTTTGAGACGCGCTGGCCGATCCGGGTCACGGAATGGGCGCAGACGACGCCGACGATGCAGCTGGACTATGACGACGTCTGGACGGGCTTCGCCAAGGGCGATGTGTCCCAATCGAAAGCGTGACCATGCGTATCCTGATCGCCGCCCTGGCCCTACTGGCCGCCGCCTGCACGCCGATGCCGGGGACCGCGACCAGTGCGGCGGGGCCGGTCTCCAGCCTGTCGGCCACCGACTGCGCGGCCCGGGGCGGGACGATGAAGGCGGTGGGGCGGCTGCAGTCGATGCAGTGCGTGATCCCCCATGCCGACGCCGGCAAGACCTGCACCGACGGGGACCAGTGCGCGGGGGACTGCCGGATCGAGGACGTGGCCCAGCGCCCGGCGGCAGGCGCGTCCGTCACCGGCCGATGCCAGGCGACCAGCGAACCGTTCGGCTGTTTCACCCGCGTCGAGGACGGCAGGGCGGCGGCGACCCTGTGCGTCGATTGATGCGTCCCCCCCGACCAAGCGGACTGTCCTGACCCATGACCCTGCCGGAAATCCTCACCCTGCTGGGCCTCAACCTAGCCGTGATCGTTGTGGTCATGCTGGCGCTGTGGGGCCTGTCGCTGCGGTTCAAAGACGTCAGCTTCATCGACGGGGTCTGGCCGCTGGGCATGCTGATGCTGGCCCTGGCGACCTTCCCGCGCACCGAGGGCGATGCGACGCGTAAATGGCTGCTGCTGTGGCTGGTCGCGGTCTGGGCGATCCGGCTGGGCTGGCATCTGCTCAAGCGGTGGCGGGCGCATGGGGCGGACGGGCGCTATACCGCGATCGTCGAGACCCAGGAACGGGACAGGGGCTGGAGCTTTGGCAAGACGGCCCTGCTGTTCGTCTTCCTGCCCCAGGCGTTTCTGGGCTGGCTGACCAGTTTGCCGGCGCAGATGGGTCAGATTGCCCAGACGCCTCCGGTCGGCTGGATCGGCTGGATCGGGGCCGTCATCGTCGTAATCGGTATCGGTTTCGAAAGCGTCGGCGACGCCCAGCTGTCGGCCTTCAAGAAGGATCCGAAAAACAAGGGCCAAGTGCTCGACACCGGCCTTTGGCGCTATACGCGGCATCCGAATTATTTCGGCGATTTTCTGGTCTGGTGGGGGCTTTGGCTGATCGCCGCCGAGACGGGATGGGTCGGGATCGCGGCGATCGCCGGACCGGTCTTCCTGACGTTCACCCTGACCCGCTGGTCGGGCATCGGCATCACCGAAAAGGCCGTCTCCAAGTCGCGCCCCGGCTATGCCGACTATGTGAAGCGCACCAGCGCCTTCATCCCCCTGCCGCCGAAGAAAACCTGATCCCACAGAAAAGCCCCCGCCGGGGGACCGACGGGGGCTATGGGGTCAGGTCAGCCTGACTTTACTGAGGCGGAGGCGTCATCTCCCCTTCGCCTGATTCCGGCGTCATAGCCCCGTCGGTCGACGGCGACATCCCCGGCGTGTTTTCGGTGGTCATGCCGCCGTCGGCGTTGCCGGCTTCCTGTTCGATACGGTCGGCTTCGGCGTTCAGAGCGGTCTCTTCCTGCTCGGTCGGTGCCATGGCGGCCTGGTCTTCCAGGGCGTCGGCCTGTTGTTCGGCCGACTCATCCGCTGGGCTCTGGCAGGCGGCCAGGCCGGCCATGGCGAAGGTGGCGGCAGCGGCGATCATCAGTTTACGCATGGGAGTCATCCCTCCGTGGTGTTGGAGACTGGATAACGTCGCCGATCACTTTCGGTTCACGCCGTCGTGAGAATTTTGCGATCGTCGATCAAGCGCTTGCGGCGAAGGCGACCCGCGCCGCACCGAGAAGAGCGGCGTGTTTGTGGGTGATCACCCACGTCGGGATGTCGGCCATATAGTCCTTGAACCGGCCCTTACGCTCGAACCGCTGGCGGAACGGGCTGGCCTTCAGGAAGGGCAGGATGCGCGGGGCGATGCCGCCGGCGATATAGACCCCGCCGCGCGCGCCCGTGGTCAGGGCGATGTCGCCCGCGACGGCCCCCAGGATGGCACAGAACCGGGCCAGGGTGTTGCCACACGGGCTGTTGGGGTCCTCCATCGCCTCGGAGGTGATCTGGGAGGGGTCCTCGATGTGGGTCTCGCGGCCTTCGATCTCGGCCAGGGCGCGGTGCATGTTCAGCAGGCCGGGCCCGCAGATCAGCCGCTCGATCGAGACCCGGTCATAGCGGCGGCGCAGGATGCGCAGAATCTCGTCCTCGACCGGATCGCCGGGGGGGAAACAGGCATGGCCGCCCTCGGACGGCATGGCCATCTCCTCGCCGCGCGCGTTGCGGACCAGGGCCGAGACGCCGAAGCCGGTGCCGGGGCCCAGCACCGCGATCGTCGAATGCAGATCGCCCGCGGCGGGGCCGCCGAGGTGGTCCAGACTGTCGGCCGGGACGACGCCCGCGCCCCAGGCCAGGGCCTCGAAATCATTGATCAGGCGGACGGGGTTCAGGCCCAGGGTGCCCAGTTCCTGTTCCGACACGGCCCAGGGCGAGTTGGTCAGGTCGATGGCTCCGTCCTCGACCGGCCCGGCCACGGCGATGACGCCGCCGGTCGGCTTGACCTCGCAGCCGTCGATGAAGGCCTTCACCCCCTCCAGGAAGGTCGGGTGGCGTTCGGCGGGGAAGCTGTCGAAATGCTCCAGCACCGGCTTGCCCTCGACCATGTGCGCCAGGGCGAACCGCGCATTGGTGCCCCCCACGTCCCCGACCAGCAGCGTCTTGTCCCAGGCGATCATGCGTTCCCTTCCGTCTTCAGGCGTCGATGGCGTGATCGACGACATTGGCGTCCTTCAGGACGTCCTTGTGTTCTTGCGAGCCCGGCTCGGGCGCAAAACAGACCGATGCGCCCTCCTCGGCGGTCGAGACGACCTGGCGGAAGGCGCTGAACAGCTCGCGCCCATAGCCCCAGGCAGAGCCCTCGGCATGATGTCGCGACCGTTCCGCCGCCGGACGATCCGCGATCACGCCCGCGCCCACGGTGGTCAGTACACCCGCCTCGGCGTCCAGCCGCACGATGTCGCCCTCGCGGACATGGGCGATGGGACCACCGGCCAGGGCCTCGGGCGACAGATGGATGGCGGCGGGTGTCTTGCCCGAGGCGCCGGACATGCGGCCGTCGGTCACCAAGGCGATCTTGAAGCCGCGATCCAGCAGGACCGACATCAGGGGCGACAGGGAATGCAGTTCCGGCATGCCGTTGGCCTTGGGGCCCTGGAAGCGCAGGACGATGACGACGTCGCGGTCCAGCTGTCCGGCCTTAAAGGCGGCCTGGACATCTTCCTGGGTCTCGAACACGGCGGCGGGGGCCTCGACGATGCGGTGCTCCGGCTTGACCGCGGAGACCTTGATCACCGCGCGGCCCAGGTCGCCCTGGACCAGGCGCAGACCACCGTCCTTCTGGAACGGGTCGGAGGCGGGGCGAAGGATGTCCGTGTCCAGACTTTCGGCCACGCCGTCCTTCCAAACCAGTTCGCCATCGATCATGGCGGGTTCCTGGAAATAGGCGTCCAGTCCCTTGCCCATCACGGTCGTCACGTCGGAATGCAGGATACCGGCCTGGGCCAGTTCACGGGTCACGAAGGCCACGCCGCCCGCCGCCTGGAAGGCGTTCACATCGGCCAAGCCGTTCGGATAGACCCGCGCCAGCAGCGGTGTGGCCGACGACAGCTCGTCCATGTCGGTCCAGTCTATGATCACCCCCGCCGACCGCGCCATGGCGATCAGGTGGATGGCGTGGTTGGTCGAGCCGCCGGTGGCCAGCAGGGCCACGATCATGTTGACCACGGACTTCTCGTCGATGACGTCGGCCATCCGGCTTTCGCCCGAGCGCGACAGTTCGATCGCCCGTCGGCCCGCCGCCGCCGTCAGGGCGTCGCGCAGGCCCGTCTCGGGATGGACGAAGGCCGTGGATGGAAGATGCAGGCCGGCGACCTCCATCATCATCTGGTTGGAATTGGCCGTGCCGTAGAAGGTGCAGGTGCCGGGGGAATGGTAGGAGCCGATCTCGCTCTCCAGCAGGGTCTGGCGATCGACTTTCCCTTGGGCGTATTCGGCGCGGACGCGGGCTTTCTCCGCGTTCGGAATACCGGACGGCATCGGCCCGGCGGGGGCGAACACGACCGGCAGGTGGCCGAACGCCAGGGCCCCCATGAACAGCCCCGGCACGATCTTGTCGCACACCCCCAGACAGATGGCGGCGTCGAAGGCGTCGTGGGTCAGGGCCACGCCCGTCGACATGGCGATGACGTCGCGGCTGAACAGGCTCAACTCCATGCCGGGGCGGCCCTGGGTGACGCCATCGCACATGGCCGGGGTGCCGCCCGCGACCTGGGCCGTCGCGCCCATCTGGCGCGCCGTCTCGCGCAGGATGTCGGGGAACCGCTCGAACGGCTGATGCGCCGACAGCATGTCGTTATAGGCGGTGACGATGCCCAGGTTCGGGGCCTGGCCGCCCAGCATGGTCAGCTTGTCGGCTACCGTCTGGCCGGCGAAGGCGTGGGCCCAGTTGGCGCAGCTGAGCTTGGCGCGGGCGACCCCGGCGTCGCGGGCGTGGTCCATGCGGCGCAGGTAGTCGGTGCGGGTCGCGCGGCTTTTCTCGACGATGCGGGCGGTGACGGCGGCGACGGTGGGGTTCATGGCGGGCATCAAGCGGCCTCCGTCCAGATCACTTCGAGCGGGACGTTGTGGGCCAGCAGGGCCGCGATCGGCTGGACGGCCGGATCGCCCTGGGCCTCGCGTTCATAGACCTCGCGCTTGGCCGCGCCCTTCAGCGCCAGGATCACCCGGCCGGCGGTCATCAGATAGGGCAGGTTGATCGACAGCCGCTCGATGGTCGGCGCTGCCCCGTCCCGGCCCGGCGGCACGCCCAGCACCGTGGGCTTCAGCGTCGGGGTCAGCAGGGTTCTGAGGGTGGGACTGTCGGGGAACATGGAACAGATATGGCCATCCTCCCCCATGCCGAGAAGGACCGCGTCGAAGCGCCCGCCCTCGGATGCCAGCGCCGCCGCCGCCTCCGCCGCCGCGCGATCCACGGTCACGGCGGGGCGATACAGCGGGATGAACCGCCCGGCCGAGGCCCGGCCCTGCAACAGCACGTCGCGGATCAGGCGTGCGTTCGACTCCGGCGAGGTCTCGGGCACGTAGCGTTCATCGACCGGGGTCACGGCCACCCTGGACCAATCCAGGTCGGCCTGGGCCAGCCGCGCATAGATCGGCGAAGGCGTCGATCCGCCCGGCCCGGCGAACAGGGCACGTCCGTTGGCTGAGACGGCGGCGGAGAGATCGGCGGCGACGCGCGCGGCGCAGGCGTCGGCCCAGGCTTTGATGGTCGGGAAGGTTTCGATCTCAGCCATCAAGACCTCCGCTTATCCCCGCGAAAGCGGGGACCCAGTTCTTTCGTGAGGCACAACGCCTGGGATTGACGGCCAGGCTCACCGCCCAGGCTGGATCGGCCAAGGCACTGGGTCCCCGCTTTCGCGGGGATGAGCGGAGAATGAAGGTCACACATCCCGCGTGTTCCATTCCCGGCCGGTGCGGTTCAGCAGGTGATCCGCTTCCGGCGGGCCCCAGGTTCCGGCGTCATAGTCGTGCGGCTTGGTCCCGGCGTCGGCCCAGGCCTGGCTGACCTCATCGACCCATTTCCAGGCCTGTTCGGCCTCGTCGCGCCGCACGAACAGGGTCGAATCCCCCGCCATGGCGTCCAGCAGCAACCGCTCATAGGCGATGCGGCGGCGCGGCGGCTTGGCACCCTTGCCGTTCTGGCCCCAGGACAGCGACATCTGGATTGGCTGAAGCTGCATTCGCTGATCCAGCCCCGGTCGCTTGTTCATCACCGACAGGCTGATGTCTTCCTCGGGCTGCAGCTCGATGATCATCCGATTGGCGGCCAATTCGCCCCGGTCGCCGTGGTCGAAGATCGAATGCGGCACCGGCTTGAACTGGATGACGATCTCGGTGCGTTTCTCCGGCAGCCGCTTGCCGGTCCGCATGAAGAACGGCACGCCCGCCCAGCGCCAGTTGTCGATGTCGGCGCGGATGGCGACGAAGGTCTCGGTGTCGGAGTCCAGGCCGCGTTCCTCGTCATAGCTCTTGACCGGCTGGCCGTCCAAGATGCCGGCCGCATACTGGCCCCGCACCGTGACCCGCTCGGCCTCCTCGTGGGTGACCCGTCGCAGCGAGCGCAGCACCTTGACCTTCTCGTTGCGGACGGAGTCGGCGTCCAGGTCGCTGGGCGGCTCCATGGCGACCAGGCACAGCAGCTGGAGCATGTGGTTCTGGAGCATGTCGCGCAACGCTCCGTATTCATCGTAATAGGGCCAGCGGTCGCCGACACCGACGGTTTCGCCGACCGTGATCTGGACGTGGTCGATGTTCTGGCTATTCCACAGCGGCTCGAACACCGTATTGCCGAAGCGCAGGGCGATCAGGTTCTGGACCGTCTCCTTGCCGAGGTAGTGGTCGATGCGGAACACCTGGTCCTCGGAGAAGGCGTCGGCGACGGCGTCGTCGATCTCGCGGAAGGTGTCGAGGTCGCGGCCGACCGGCTTTTCCAGCACGACCCGGTCCTCGGGTTCGGCCAGGCCGGCGGCGCGCATGGCCGTGACGATCCGGGCATACAGCGACGGGGATACGGCCAGGAAGGACGTCACCGACCCGCGCCCCACCTTGTCGCGCAGGGGCTTCAGGCTGTCCGCCGAGGTGGCATCGACCGCCAGATAGTCGAGCCGTGCCTCCATCCGGGCCCAGGCGGTCTCGTCCCAGGCGTCGTCGGCCTTGGCGCGCGTCTCGACGGCGTCGCGGACCTTGGCGACGTATTCGTCCCGGCTTTCGTCGGAGCGGGCCGCGCCGATGATCTTCAGACTGTCGGCCAGCAGACCGTCATGCTCCAGGAAATAGAGCGACGGCAGGAGCATCCGCATGGCCAGATCGCCGCCGCCACCGAACAGCACCAGAGCCGTCATCGTCGCCCTTCCTTCCCGACCGGGCGCGACCGCCCGCCGTTATCCCGTGTCTTTGGCCGCTCGAGCCCGATCGGCCAACACGTCCAGCACGTCCTGAAACACCATGTGACGCGATCGCAGCAAGACCAGCAGGTGATAGACCAAATCCGCGGCCTCGGCGGCGAGTTCCGCATCGGGGCCGGCGGCACCGGCCAGGGCGGTCTCGACCCCCTCCTCCCCCACCTTCTGGGCCGCGCGTTTGGGCCCCTGCGAGAGCAGTTTGGCGGTCCAGCTCGTCGCGGGATTGGCCTGGGCCCGCTCGGTGACGGTCCGCTCCAAGGCCGCGATCCGTCCGACGCCGGGTGCGGTGTCGGGGCCGAAACAGCTGGTCGTGCCCAGGTGGCAGGCCGGGCCCGTAGGGCGCACGGCCAGCACCAGGGCGTCGCCGTCGCAATCCGGCGTGATCGACACGACCTTCAGCCGGTTGCCCGAGGTCTCGCCCTTGCGCCACCGCCCGCCGCGCGAACGCGAGAAGAAGGTCGCCTCGCCGCACTGGATCGTTTCGTCCAGCGCCGCCCGGTCCATATAGGCGAGGGTCAGCACCTGCAGCGTGTCGGCGTCCTGGACGATCGCGGGGATCAGGCCGTCGCCTTTAGCAAAATCCAGGGTGTCGGGATCGAGGCTCACAGGCGCACCTCCACGCCGGACGCGGTCAGAGACGCCTTCAGGTCCGGGATGCGGATCGCCCCGGTGTGGAACACGCTGGCGGCCAGGGCGCCCGAGACATTGGCCCCGTCGAACGCTTCCAGAAAATGCGACGCGTCCCCCGCCCCGCCCGAGGCGATCAAGGGGATGGTCAGGCGGCTGCGGGCCTCGGCCAGCTGGGCGATGTCATAGCCCTGGCGCACCCCGTCCTGGTCGATGCAGTTCAGCACGATCTCGCCCGCGCCGCGCTCCTGGGCCTCCACCAGCCAGTCCATCGTCCGCCGTCCGGCCAGCCGACGCGCGTTCGGATCGCCGGTGTATTTGTGCACGACATAGTCGCCGTCCTCGCGCCGGGAATCCACGCCGACGACCACGCACTGGCTGCCCAGCCGGTCGGCCATTTCGGTGATCAGCTCGGGCCGTTCCAGGGCGGGCGAGTTGATCGAGACCTTGTCCGCGCCGTTGTCGAGACAGGCCGCCGCCTGGTCCACGCTGCGGATTCCGCCGGCGACGCAGAACGGGATGTCCAGCAGCCGCGCGATATCGCGGACCCAGCCATAGTCCAGCGTCCGCCCCTCCGGCGAGGCGGTGATATCATAGAAGACCAGCTCGTCCGCGCCCTCGTCGCGGTATCGCGCGGCCAGGTCAGCGGCGTCGCCCATGTCGGTGTGGCCCTCGAAGCGGACGCCCTTGACGACGCGGCCGTCCTTGACGTCCAGGCAGGGGATGATGCGGCGCGCGGTCATGCGGCCAGCGCCTGGTCCAGGGTGAACCGGCCTTCGTAGAGCGCCCGGCCCACGATGGCGCCGTCCGCGCCCATGGCCTTCAGCGCCCTGAGGTCGTCGAGCGACGACACGCCGCCCGACGCCTGGAGTTCGAGGTCGGGCCGCCGCCGCTTCACCTCGGCCAGCAGGTCGAGATTGGGGCCGGTCAGGGCCCCGTCGCGGCCCACGTCGGTCACCAGCACATGTCCGAGCGTCCCTGCCGGATAGCGATCCAGCGCGGCCCAGATGTCGATGCCCGCACGCTCGGTCCAGCCCTTCAAGGCCGGGACGGGTACGCCGCCCTCGTCGATTGTCACGTCGAACGCCAGCGTCAGCGCCTCCGGTCCGAACCGCTCCAGCCAGTCGGCGACGACATCGGGCCTGGTGACCGCCATCGACCCGACCACGACCCGCGTCACGCCCGCGTTCAAAAGCCGTTCCACGTCCGCGACAGTCCGCACGCCGCCGCCGGACTGGATATGGACGCCGCCCGAGCGCGCCAGGTCTCCGATCAGGCCGTGCTGTACCGCGCGTCCGGCCTCGGCGCCGTCCAGATCGACGATATGCACCCACCGCGCGCCCGCCTCGGCGAAGGCCGCCAGCCGCGCGGACGGGTCGGTGTCATATTCGGTCACCTGGTCGAACCGGCCGTGCATCAGCCGCACACAGACGCCGGCTCGGAGGTCGATGGCGGGGTACAGGATCATGCAGGCAGGCTCAGGAAATTGTGCAGGATGCGCGCGCCGGCCTCGGCCGACCGTTCGGGGTGGAATTGGCAACCCCAGCGGTTGCCGGAGCGCACCATGGCCGGGACCTCGGTGCCGTAGTCGGCGCAAGCGAGGGTGGCGGTGGTGTCCGGGCAGACGAAGCTGTGCACGAAATAGGCGTATGCGCCCTCGGCCACGCCGTCGAGGATCGGGTCGTCCTTCAGCTTCTCCAGCCGCGTCCAGCCCATGTGCGGCACCGGCAGGTCGGGGCGGGTGTCCAGGTGCCGGACCTCGCCGGGGATGAAGCCGAGCATCGTCGCGCCGCCGTTCTCCTGGGACCGTTCGAACAGCAGCTGTTGGCCCAGGCACAGGCCGATCAGGGGGCGATCAAAGCCCTTGATGATATCGGTCAGGCCCAGTTCGGCCATCCGTGTCATGGCATAGCCCGCCGCGCCGACGCCCGGCAGTACGAGGCGCTCGGCGTCCGCGATCACGGCGGCGTCGGAGGTGACGACCGCGTGGGCCCCCAACCGCTCCAGAGCGAACTGGACCGAGGCGGTGTTGCCCGCGCCGAGATGAACAATCGCTATGGTCACAGCACCCCCTTGGTGCTCGGCACCGCATCGCCCTCCACCCGGATCGCCTGGCGCAGGGCGCGGCCGAAGCCCTTGTAGACGGCTTCGGTCTTGTGGTGGTCGTCCGTGCCGGTCACCGCGATGTGGATCGCGGCGCCCAAATGCTCGGCCAGGGAGCGGAACACATGGGCCGTCAGATCGGTGCGGTAGTCGCCGATGAAGGGGGTGTCGAACCTGCCCTCGAACACCGGATAGGGCCGGCCCGACAGGTCGATCGACACCGTCGCATTGGCCTCATCCATCGGCAGGACGAAACCGTAGCGACCGATGCCGCGCCGTTCGCCCAGTGCCTGTTTCAACGCCTGGCCCAAGGCGATGGCCGAGTCCTCGATCGTGTGGTGCGGGTCGGTGTGCAGGTCGCCCTCGCATTGCAGGCGCAGGCTGAAGCCGCCATGGGCCGCCACCTGCTCCAGCATGTGGTCGAAGAAGCCGACGCCGGTTTCGATACGGATCGGACCGGTCGCGTCCAGATCGACGGCGCAGACGATGCGGGTTTCCCTGGTGTCGCGCACGGCCTGGCCGGTCCTGTGCGCGCGGGTCTTCGACGTCGCGGCCCCCAGGGCGACCAGCATTCGGTCGTTGACCTCGGCCTGGATCGAGACGGGCAAGCGCAGCCGGTCGCCAGACATGTCCGACGCCACGCCAAAGGCGGCCAGCGCCGCCTGTGCCGCCGCGATGTCCGCGGGCTTCGCCATCAGGATCGGCCCGACGCCGGCCTCGATCTGCATGACGCGCCCCAGTTCGCGGACCAGCCGCGCGCGCTCGGTCTTGACCGTGGCGATCCGTTCGGCGGTCTCGATCATTCGGGACGGGTCCAGCGCCTGTCGCGCCAACCGCAGCACGGGCTCGGGGAGCGCATAGGGTTCCAGGACCGACACCAGTCGCGCCAAGGTCGCCGGCTGCGCGATCGCCGCCCCGACCCGCGCGCCGGCCAGGCCATAGGCCAGCGACAGGCTACGCAGCACCACAAGATTGGCGTGGTTGCCGATCATCGTGGTCGCTGAGGTCGCTTCGGCGAATTCGATCAACCCCTCGTCCACGACCAGCAGGGTCGGGGCGACCCTCTGCGCCATTTCGGCGACGGCTTCCGGCGAGCCGAGGGCGCGGATGACGACGGCCAGGAGTTCGGCTCGCGCGCCCGCTCGGCCATAGATGGTCGTCAGGCCCAGATAGGGCGCGGCGTCCGGGGCCTGCACCGACAGGCCCTCGCGCGCGGCGAGCCGCCAGACCAGTTCCAGGCCATGCGTCAGGCCCCGCACCGGCAGAACCGTGTCCGGCGCGACGCCATAGATCGCCGCCATCCGCGCGGCCAGATCCGCCGGATCGGACGGATATCGGTCCAGGCCTTCGCCACCGGACACCAGCGGGGCATAGGGAGCGGGTAGGGTCATCGGTCCACCTCCGCACGCAGGTCCGCCGCCCGGGCATGGGCCTCCAGTCCCTCCATGCGCGCCAGTCGCGCCGCGACCGGGGCCAGCGCCGCCGCGCCGCGATCCGACACGGTCTGGACCGACATCGAGGTCATGAAACTGGCCGTTGTGATCCCGCCCAGGGTCCGCGCGCCGCCGTCGGTCGGCAGCACATGGCTGGGGCCGGCGGCATAGTCGCCCAGGGTCTCGGCGGCGTGGCGGCCGACGAACACCGCGCCCGCCGCGCGGATGGAGGCGACCAGATCGGCCGCGTCCCCTGTCTGGATGGCCAGGTGTTCGGGGCCGTACAAGTTGGATACCTCGCAGGCTTCGGCCATGTTCCGTACACGGATCACACGGGCCTCGGCCAGGGACGCGCGCGCGATATCGGCACGGGGCAGGGTCGGGAGCTGGCGCTCAACCTCGGCCAGGATTTCGGTCAGGGCCGTGCCGCTGTCGGAGACCAGGATGACCTGAGCGTCGGCGTCGTGTTCGGCCTGGCTGAGCAGGTCGGCGGCGGCGATCTCGAAGTCCGCGTCGCGGTCGGCGATGACCAGCAGTTCCGATGGCCCCGCCGGCATGTCGATAGCGGGCCCGTTGGGCAAGCTGGCGGCATACCGCTTGGCCTCGGCTACGAAGGCGTTGCCGGGTCCAAACAGCTTGTCGCAGGCGGGAATCTCGCCGTCGTCCAGCACGACGCCAAAGGTCATGGCCGCGATCGCCTGCGCCCCGCCGATCAACCAGATGGAGTCGAGGCCGGCTTCCGCCGCCGCCAGGATCATGGCCGGGTGGACGCTGCCGTCCCTGGCCGGAGGGGTGACCACGACGCGCTCGCGCACGCCCGCGACCTGGGCCGGGATCGCCTGCATCAACAGCGACGAGAAGAGCGGCGCGGTCCCGCCGGGCACATAGAGTCCCGCCGCGCCGATCGGGCGCCAGACGATCCGGGAGCGCACGCCGGGCGTCGTCTCGACCCATGCACTGTCCTCGGGCTTGGTCGCCTGATGAAAGACTCGCACATTTTCCGCCGCGATCCTCAGCGCGCGGGTGTCGGCGGGAGCCAGGGCGTCTCGCGCCTGGGCCATCGCCTCGGGCGTGATAGCGATGCGGCGAGGCTTGAACCCGTCGATCTTGTCGCTGAACTGGTTGACCGCCGATCCACCCGAGAAGCTGACCTGTTCAAAGATGCCATGGACCACGTCCTGGACGTCACGCTCGCTGCGCCGGGCGGGCCGTACCAAGGCGTCGAACTTCCCCTGACCATCGAGGGTCGACCAGTCGATCCGTTTCACGTTCAGCGCGCCCATCACATCATCTTCTCGATCGGCAGGACCAGAATGGCCGAGGCCCCCGCGGCCTTGAGCTTCTCCAGCGTTTCCCAGAACACGGCTTCCTGGCAGACGGCATGCACCGCGACCGCATCGTCACGGCCGGACAACGGCATCACCGTCGGCGCCCCGGCACCCGGCAGGATGGCGGTGATCTGGTCAAGCGCGCTGCGGGGCGCGTTCAGCATGACGTATTTGGCCCCTTGCGAGGACACCACGCCGCTCATCCGCTCGACGATCGACTCCAGCAGATGGGCCAGGTCCGGTTCCGGTCCCGAAGGCGAGCGGATCAGCACGGCCTGGCTCTCGAACACGGTATCCTTGGCGTTCAGGCCATTGGCCTCGAGCGTCGCCCCGGTCGAAACCAGATCGCAGATCGCGGAGGCCAGTTTCAGCCGGGGCGCGACCTCGACGGCCCCGCGCATGACGACGATATCGGCCGCGACGCCCTGCCGATCCAGATAGCGCCGCAGAATCTTCGGATAGGAGGTCGCGATCCGCTTGCCGTCCAGCGATGCCGGCCCGGCATAGTCCAGCGTCGGCGGCACGGCCAGTTTCAGCGTGCATCGGCCGAAGCCCAGAGGCATCACCACCTCGGCGTTGGCTCCGCCGTTCTTGCCCTCCTCCAGCACGTTCTCGCCGACGATCCCCAGGTCGCAGACGCCGTCCGCCACGAAGGTCGGGATGTCGTCGTCGCGCACCCGCAGCAGGTCGATCGGATAGTTCTCGACCCGGTACAGCAGGTCGTTGTTGCCCTTGATGACGCGCAGGCCGGCGTCCCGGACCAGGTCGAGACTGCGGTCGGCCAGGCGGCCGGATTTCTGGACGGCGATGCGCAGCCGCCCCTGAACGGTACTCATGATCTCAGGCTTTCGTCTTCTGGCGGTCCAGCACCAGGCGATAGCCCTGATGCGGCATCTCTTTCAGGAAGCGCGCGACGCGCACCACCGTGGTCGGGCTGGCGTGGGCCTCGGCGGCGATCTCGCGATAGGACTTGCCGCCCTGGTCCAGCAGCCGCGCCACCGCCCACCGCTCGGCGAAGGCCCGCACCTCGGCCGGGGTACACAGATCGGCCAGGAAGGCGTCCAGCTCGGCCGGCGTCCGCAGCGTCAGCACGGCATCGAGCAGGGCCGCGCGGGCGGCGGTCTCCTCGGCGGCGGTTCCGGACAGGACATCGGTCATGCGCGTTCCACTATGCTGTAACAGTGGAACGGTCAAGGGGCTCGTCACGACGGACGGCCCGTCCTATGTGCGGCGTCATGACCAAGGTGCTGATCATCGGGGCCGGCCATGCCGGAGGATCGCTCGCGGCCCTGCTGCGGCAATATGGGCATGGAGGCGAGATCGTCCTGATCGGGACCGAGACCGCACCGCCCTATCAACGGCCGCCGCTGTCCAAGGCGTGGTTGAAGGGTGAGGCCGACCTGGAGGCCCTGCTGCTGCGCCCGCCCGAATTCTATGGCGATCACGCCATCGATTTCCGGCCGGGCACGACCGCCACCGCCATCGACCGCGCGGCCCGCATCGTGGCCCTGAGCGACGGCACTCGCGAAACGTACGACGCACTCGTGCTGGCTACGGGCTCGACCGCGCGGCGGCTGGCGGTGCCCGGGGCCGACCGGCCCGATCTGATCGAATTGCGGACGCTGGAGGATGCCGAACGGCTCAAGGCCGCGCTGGGGCCGGGTCGGCGGCTGGCCGTGGTCGGCGGTGGCTATGTCGGGCTGGAGGCCGCCGCCTCGGCCCGGGCGCTAGGGGCCGAGGCGGTGGTGCTGGAGCGGATGGACCGGATCCTGGCTCGTGTCGCCTCGCCCGAACTGTCGGCCGCCTTCGCCGCGCTGCACGCGCGGCACGGCGTCGAGGTGCGCACGGGGGTCGAGGTCGTCGGCTTCGAGGATGCCGGGGTGCGGCTGGCCGACGGGGCGCCGGTCGAGGCCGATGTCGTGCTGGTCGGGGTCGGGGCGGCGGCGAACGACCGGCTGGCCCGCGAGGCCGGGCTGGTGTGCGAGAACGGGATCGTCGTCGATGCGACCGCCCGCACCTCGGACCCGGCCGTCTTCGCCATCGGCGACGTGGCCCACCGTCCGATCCCGGTCCACGGCAGCGTCATGCACCGGATGGAAAGCGTGCCCAATGCGCTGGAACAGGCCAAACAGGTCGCCTGTGCCCTAACCGGCCGTCCGGCCCCGGCGCCGGAGGTGCCGTGGTTCTGGTCGGACCAGTACGACGTCAAGCTGCAGATCGCGGGCCTGCCGTTCGGGGCGGACCGGCGAATCGTGAGGGGCGATGCGCGGGCGGGGCCGTTCGCGGTCTTCCATCTGACGGGGGATCGGCTGGTCTGCGTCGAGGCCGCCAATGCCGCGCCGGAGTTCATGATGGGGCGCCAGCTGATCGGCAAGGCCACACCGGTGGACGTGGAGGCGCTGGCCGACCCGACGGTATCGATGAAGGCGGTGGCGCGCTGATAGTCTCCCTCCCCCGCAGGGGGAGCGAGAAAACGCCTACGCCCGTCCCGACTGTCCCGACAGCCGTGCCGCGTCGACGCCGATCCGGGCCAGGGCGCGGCTCCACTTCGTCTCGTGGTCGCGGTCGAAGATCAGATCGAGATCGGCGTCCGATACCAGCCAGACGTTCTCGGCCAGTTCGTCCTCCAGTTGGCCCTCGCCCCAGCCGGCATAGCCCAGCAGCAGGGTCGACCGTTTGGGCCCGCCGACCGGGTCGGTCATGGCGACCAAGGCGTCCTTGGTGCCGGTCATGGCCAGGCCGTCGCCGAAGGCGATGCTGGTCTCGTCCGAGGCCCAGTCGTCGGTGTGAAGCACGAAGCCGCGCTCGCGCTCCACAGGGCCGCCCATCAGGACCGGCACGCCCTCGACCCGTTCCGTCGAGGGTACATCCAGCCGGGCCAGCACGGCCTTCAAATCGATCGTCGGGGCGGGGCGGTCGAGCCGCAGGCCCATGGCGTGATCCGGCTCATGCGCGCAGATCAGGATCACCGCATGTTCGAACCGGGGATCGCCGATGCCGGGCATGGCGACCAGCACCTGTCCGGTCAGGGATTGAAACACGTCCATGGGTTGATGATCGGGGCAGGCCCCGCCGGGCGCAAGAGCCGACCGCGCAATTCGGCCGGCCCTGCGGCGATCAGAACCGATAGGCCGCCCCGAGACGGAAGTTGCGACCCGGCTGGGGCACCAGGTCCTTCAGGAAGGAGGTGTGTTCGCGCACTTCCTCGTCGGTGGCGTTGCGGACCTCGGCATAGAGCAGCAGGCCCTCATCGCCCGACGGGCTCCAGCCAACATAGGCGTCCAGCGTCGTATAGCTGTCGGTCGGCAGTTCGAAGTCGGCCACCCGGTCTTGTTCGCCGACGTGCCGGGCCTGGGCACGCAGGGTCCAGGGGCCCAGTTCGGCGATGGCGCGGCCGGTCACCGACCACGGCGGGATGCGGGCCGGAGCGCCGAAGTCGGTCTCGCCGCGCACCGTGTCATAGGCCGCCTCCAGCCGCACGCTGTCCGAACCGTTCTCCCAGGCGAGATAGCCGACCTCGGCCTCCAGGCCGCGGAAGGTGGCGTCGCCCTGGACATACTGGAACACATCCAGCTCGTCCTCCTCCTCGCCGGTCGGGATCAGGTCGATGAAGCCGTCGTATTCGGCGTTGAACAGGTGCAGGTCCGCATCGAACCGGCCCAGTTCGACATGGGCCGTGGCCTCGATCGAGGTGACTTCTTCCGAGCGCAGGTTCGGATCGCCGATCTCGAAGGCGCGGGTGGCGATATGCGGGCCGGTGGCGAACAGCTCGGCCTCGGTCGGGGCGCGCCCGTTGCGAGAGACCGACAGGCCCAGGAACAGCGGTTCCGACGGTTTCCAGAACGCGCCGACCGAACCCGAGACGTTGGAGAACTGACGCTCGCTCACCACGCTGTCCAGCTCGCGCCGGTCGAACCGCACGCCGCCTTCCAGGCCCCAGCCACCGAAGTCCAGGCGTTGCAGGGTATAGGCCGCCTGTTCGCTGATGTCGGTCTGGGGCACATAGGCCTCCTCGCCGATGGCGTTGAAATCGCGTTCCAGGAACTGGACGCCGATCGCGCCGTCCAGGCCGTTCATCCGGCGCTGGACGAGTTCGACCCGGCCTTCATAGCCTTCCGACGTGAAGACCGTGCCGGTCTCCTCGCCCTCGAACTCGGTGTGGGTGTAGTCCGCATAGCCGACCGAGCCGCGCACCTTGTCAAAGATGCCGCCGTCGAACCGCCATTCGCCGCGCAGGTCGTAGCGGGTCTGTTCCAGGCCGATGGTGACGATCTCTTCTTCTTCCTCGGCATGCTCCTCGTCGCCGTGGTCCTCGTCCTCGTGCTCCTCCTCATGTCCTTCGTGGGCATGGCCAGGCACGCCATAGGTCGTCTCGGTCCGCTTGGCCGAGACGCCGAGGAAGCCGCGGTCGCCGATGAACGACAGACCGGCCCCATAGGCCTCCAGCTCGACGAAGCTGTTCTCGACGGTCGAGGAGCCGGTATCCTCATAGACCTCACCCTCGTCCTCGACCTGCAGCCGGGACTCGGCGGGCACCGGGATGTCGTAGTCGGCCGAATCCCGTTTCAGCGCATCCAGGGTGAACACCACCGGCCCGGCCGAGGCCGCGAGACGGCCGCCGACCGCATAGCCGTCGTCAACCGTGGTGCCCTGGGCCGAGACCCGACCGTCAAAGCCGCCCTCCGGGTGTTCCTCGGCGATGCGACCGTCGATGATGTTGACCACCCCGCCGATGGCCGAGCCGCCATAGGCCAGGGTCTGGGGGCCGCGCAGCACCTCGATGCGGTTTGCCTCGCCGGGATCGGAGGCGACCTGGTGGTCGGGCGACAGCGAACTGGCGTCGATCAGGCCCAGGCCGTTGGTCAGCACCTGGACACGCGGCCCGGCCAGGCCCCGGATCACCGGGCGGCTGGCCCCGGCGGAAAAGGACGTCGACCGCACGCCGGGCAGACCGTTCAGCACGTCGCCGAGGGTCTGGGCCGGGGCGGTCAGCAGCGCCTCCTCGTCCAGCACATCGACGGCGACATTGGTCGCGTCGGCCGACACGCCGAACGGCGCGGCGGTCACGACGATCTCGCCCAGATCGACCTCGGACGCGGGGCGCGGCGCGGTCTGGGCCTGGGCGACGCCGGTGAAGGCGACCGAAGCGGTGGCGGCGAGAAGGAGGGATCGCGAAACGGCGGGGCGCATGGGCAAACTCGACAGGCGAACGGGAAGGAGGAAATCTGTTATGAGATAACATCGCATATCGCAAGCCACTCGGTTGCGATCCGGTGTTCATCCGATTAGCTGTGGCGCATGGGCACCGCCTGCGACCACGACCATCCGTCCACCGGCCTGAGCCGGGCCGAGGTCGATCGTGCGCTCGATGCGGCCGAGGGCCGGTTCGCCAGCGAGGGCGACCGCATGACCACCCCGCGTCGCCGGGTGCTGGGCCTGCTCCTGGAGGCCGGCGAGCCGGTCAAGGCCTATGACCTGATCGCCCGGTTCGGCGAGGACGGCCAGGCCGCCAAACCGCCGACCGTCTATCGCGCCCTGGAGTTCCTGGAGCGCAAGGGTCTGGTCCACCGCATCGCCTCGATCAGCGCCTATGTGGCCTGCACGGCCGGCGACCGGGCCCATGCGGCCGCCTTTCTGATCTGCGACTGCTGCGGCGCGACCCAGGAGATCACGCCGCCCGACGGCGACAGTTTCGCCCTGGGGGCCGAGGCCGCCGGATACGTCATCGCCCGCACCACGATCGAGGGCCATGGCCTGTGCGCGGCCTGCCGGACCTGATCGCGACCATCAGGCGACTGGCGCGCAAGGCTCCCGCATCCTAGTTTAGGGCCATGGACGCCGCCATGCTGTTGCCCCCGCGCCGCCTGACCGTCCCGGTGGACAACCGCTGGGGTCGGGGCGAGCTGTCGGTGATGGATTTCGGCGATCCCAAGCGGCCGGTCGATCTGGTCTTCCTGCACGCCAACGGGTTCAACGCCGCGACCTATCGCTCCCTTCTGGCCCCCCTGTCGGCCTCCCTGCGAATCCTGGCCCCCGATCTGCGCGGCCACGGCCAGACCCGGCTGCCGACCGCGGTCGACACGCGCCGGGGCTGGAGCGATCACCGCGACGATCTCCTGACCCTGCTCGACAGTCTGGATGGCCCGCCCGTCGTCCTGTCTGGCCATTCGATGGGCGCGACCACCGCGCTTCTGGCCGCCGCTGAGCGGTCGCAGCGTGTGGCGCGGCTGGTGCTGTTCGACCCCGTCATCTTCAGCCGCCCGATGAGTTTCGCCCTGCGCCTGCCGCTGCTGAGGCGAATGGCTAGCCGCATCCCGCTGGTCGCCAACGCGCTGAAGCGGCGCGATCGGTTCGACAGCCGCGAACAGGCGCTCGCCGCTTATCGCGGGCGCGGAGCCTTCAAGGGCTGGCCCGACATGATGCTGGCCGACTACGTCAGCGACGGTTTCGCTCAGTCGGGCGAGGGCGTGATCCTGACCTGTCGGCCGGAGTGGGAGGCCTCCAACTATGCCGCCCAGGGTCACGATCCGTGGAAGGCCCTGCGCCGCGTCGGTCGCCCGGTCCAGATCCTGCGCGGCCAGCATGGCTCGACCTGTTCCCTGACCACGGGGTTCGGCGAGGTGTCGGTTCGCACCGTCGACGGCGCCAACCATTTCTTCCCCATGCTGATGCCCGAAGTGGCGCGCGACGCCCTTTTTGACGCCGCCGTCTGATCGCACAGGCGTCACCGATCGTGAACCGGCCACCCCTTTGGTGGGGGTTTGTTTTCCGCTAGGGAAGCCGTCTCCCGAACGCCCGAGCTTTCCCATGCGCTATCTACACACCATGGTCCGCGTGACCGACCTGGACCCATCCCTGCGGTTCTGGTGCGACCTGTTGGGTCTGCAGGAAGTCCGGCGCATGGAGAACGAACAGGGTCGCTACACCCTGGTCTTTCTGGCCGCGCCCAAGAACCTGGATCAATCCGCCGCCGAGCGCGCGCCCGAGGTCGAGCTAACATTCAACTGGGATCCAGAGACCTATACCGGCGGCCGCAATTTCGGGCACTTGGCCTACAAGGTCGATGACATCTATGCCGCCTGCCAACGACTGGCCGACGGCGGCGTGACGATCAACCGCCCGCCCCGCGACGGCAACATGGCCTTCGTCCGCTCGCCCGACGGTATCTCGATCGAGCTGCTGCAGGAGGGCCCGCCCCTCGCCCCCGCCGAGCCCTGGGCCTCAATGCCGAACACGGGCAGCTGGTAGTGGGGCTGTCCACCCGCCCGATCTCTGCGGCCATCGCCTGCGTTCTTGTGGCTGGCTGCGCCTCGACATCCGAGACCTACCCCTCGCGCACGGCGACCGAACAGCTGCTGATCGCCCGCGCCGCCGATCGCGCGGTCGAGGGGCTGAAGCTTCCGGTGCCGGTCGGGACCAAGATCTTCGTGGACGACGCCTTCTTCCGCGCCGAGAACGCGACCTATGCGGTCAGCGCCATCCGCAACGTCCTATCGGAGGCCGGCTACAGCCTGGCCAACGACCGGAACTCGGCCGATGCCGTGTTCGAGCTGCGCGCCGGGGCGCTATCGCTGGAACAGATGCGGCGGGTCGTCGGCCTGCCGCCGCTGGCCGTGCCGATCAACGAGAACCTGAACGTCGTCTCCATTCCGGAACTGTCGCTGTACAGCCGCCGCGACCGGGTCGGCGTGGCCGAGTTCTCCGGCTTTCTCTACGACGGACGGACCGGGGCACCGCTTGGCGCGGTCAGCCCGATGATCGGCGAGTTCCGCATCCGCAGCCACAAGGTGCTGATGGTCATCTCCTGGGGCCAGCAGTCGGTCGAGCCCGGCGAAAAGGAACCCAGCGACAGCTGGACCGAATTCTGACGCGAAAAGGCCCGCCGCTGTCGCCAGCCGGCGGGCCGTTCATGTGGCTTCAGGCGTAACGGATCAGCGGGCCAGAGCACCGGCCAGGATGATCCCGACCTGCTTGTCGGCGTGGGCGGACAGCTTGGCCACCGACCAGCCATCGTAGGCCGCGCGGCGATAGTTCGACAGATAGGCGTCCCAGATCAGCTCGGTCAGCAGGACCACGTCGGCGTCCTGCTTGATCTCGCCCTGGCCGATGCCGTCGCGCAGGACGTCCTCGATCACCATGGTCAGCTGTTTGGTCACGGCCCGGGCGCGCGTCTCGGCGGCGCGGGGCTGGAACCAGGACCGGGCCACGATGGCCTGGAACAGCGGCAGCTGATCCAGCGAGCCGTGATAGCCGGCCTCCAGCGCACTGGTGATCCGCTCGCGGACCGTGCCCTCGCCCGCGCCGGTTTTGAGCGTCGCGGCCAGGCTTGACATGTCCTCGGTCAGGACGGCTTCGAACAGTTCGGCCTTGTCCTGGAAGTTGGCGAACACCGCGCCGGTCGACATGCCGGCGCCCTTGGCGATGTCGCGGATGGTGGCGGGTTCATAGCCGCGCTCGGCGAACAGGCCGCGGGCCGCATCCAGCACCTTCTGGCGCGTGCGCTCCTTGGCGACCTGGCGGCGGTTGAGGCGGGGGGCGGCGTCGCCATTGACGGCGCGCGACGCGGTTTGGACGGACTCTCGCATGTACGGCTACTCGCTGACTCGAAACCCACCGGCTGACACCCGGCGGGGTACGTGGGGGAGGAGGCGTCGGCTGCGATCCCCGCTGTCGCGCTTCGGGGGAAAGGCGACGAACGGTTCACGATATGGCACAGCCCCGTGAAGGCTTCGGTTGATCACCCAACCGTGACCAAAATGGGTCTGATTGGTTAAGGCGAGCTTTCGCCGCAGCCCCCCGCGCGGACCTGTTTGAAATCACTTGGCTTCACGAAGCGATCACGGGATTGTGAGAATCCGCTTGCGAATCCGCTCACGATCCCGTTATCTGGCGCTGCGGGGATTCATGACCCCGTTGCCCCTTCTGAAGGATAACATTCCATGCGTATCGCTGCTCTGATCGCCGCTTCGGCCGCCGCCCTGGCCCTGGTCGCCTGCACCCCGGCCGCCGAAGACACCGCCACCGACGCCGCTGCCGACTCGGCCGCCGCCGCCGACACCGCTGCTGACGCCGCCGCCACCGCCGACGCCGCCGCCACCGACGCTGCTGCCGCCGCCGGCGAAGCCGCCGACGCTGCTGCGACCGCCCCGGCCGCTGACGGTGCGATGGCCCCGGCCGCCGATGGCGCCATGGCTCCGGAAGCTGAAGCCCCGGCTGCCCAGTAAGACCTCAGGTCTGCCGATCGCGACCTTCGGGTTCGCGAACGGGAAAAGGGGTCGCTCCGGCGGCCCCTTTTTTCGTGCCTGATGGGCGAGGCACGGTGTAAGCCGCCGCCATGTCCGTGACCCCGACCCACGATCGCGATCCGGCGCTGGTCTGGGCCGAGGACGGCGCGCCGCGCTCCGGCCGGTTCGGCGACGTTTATTTCTCGGCTCAGGACGGGCTGGCCGAGAGCCGGGCAGTGTTCCTGGCCGGATGCGGCCTGCCGGAAGCCTGGGCCGGGCGGCGGTGTTTCACGGTTGGCGAACTGGGATTCGGGACCGGGCTGAACATCGTGGCCCTGCTGGACCTGTGGCGACGGCACCGGCCGACGGGCGGGCGGCTGTCCGTCGTTTCCATCGAGGGCTTTCCCCTGACCGCCGACCAGGCCGGCCGCGCCCTGTCGGCCTGGCCCGAACTCGCCGACCTGGCCGGGACGCTGGTCGCGCGCTGGCCGTCACGGACACCGGGTCTGCATCGCGTGGACTGGCCGGAGCTGGGCGCGACCCTGGACCTGTGGATCGGCGAAGCGGCGGACGGTCTGTCGCAAGGGTCCGGGCAGGCGGATGCCTGGTTCCTGGACGGTTTCGCGCCCGCGACCAATCCGGCCATGTGGTCGGCCGCGGTCCTGGACGGCGTGCGGGCCCGGTCGGCGCCGGGCACGCGGATCGCGACCTTCACCGTCGCAGGCGCTGTGCGGCGAGGCCTGTCGGATCGAGGCTGCACGGTCGAGAAGCGCCCCGGTCACGGCCGCAAGCGCGAGCGGCTGGAGGCGCGCCTGGCCGGCAGCGTGGTCGAACGCCCCCTTCCGACCGTGGCGGTGATCGGCGCAGGGATCGCCGGGGCCTCGGTGTGTCGCGCGCTGAGCGCCTGCGGCGTGACGCCGATCCTGATCGAGGCGGAGGGCCCCGGTGCGGGTGGATCCGGTTTCCCGGCGGCTCTGGTGACGCCCCGGCTGGACGCGGGGGATGTGGGAATCGCAGGGCTGTACGCCCGGATGCTGGAGCGGACGCGGGCCCTCTATGCCGAAACACCGGGCGCGGTGTTCGGCGAGGGCGTCCTGCAGCTGGAGCAGGCTTCCAGGGACGCCGTCCGGTTCGCCAAGGTCGTGTCCCAGCCGATCTGGTCCGATGGCGCGATGACCCGGGTCGATGCCGCGGCGGCGGCGGCCCTGCTCGACGAGCCCGTCGAGACAGGCGGTCTGGCCATGGCCGAGGCCCTGTCCGTGGCCCCGGCCGCCGTCCTCGACGCCTGGCTGTCGGGTGCGGTCCGGGTCGCGGGTCGGGTGGCCGAGATCAGGCCCGCCGAGGCCGGCTGGGCCGTCGTGGCCTCCGACGGGACCGTGCTGGCGACAGCGGATGCCGTCGTGATCACCGCCGGCTGGGGCGCCGCGGTGCTGCTGCCGGATCTGCCCCTGTCGCCGGTGCGGGGACAGGCCGATTGGGTCGAGGATGCGTCACCGCCACCCGCCGTGGCCTGGGGCGGTTATGCGGTTCCGACGGGGACCGGCCTACTGTTCGGGGCGACCCACGACCGCGGCCGGACGGACGTGGACGCATCAGCGGCCGACACGGCGCGCAATCGCGAGACCCTGGCCCGACGGCTGCCGGAGCTGGCGCATCGGATCGCGGACATGCCGACTACGTCGCGCGCCGCCGTCCGGGCCACCACGCCGGATCGCCTGCCGGTCTGCGGGCCGGTACCGGGGCGCGAGGGTCTGTGGGTGCTGGGCGGCCTGGGGTCGCGCGGTTTCTGCGCCGCGCCCCTGCTGGGCGAGCATCTGGCGGCGGCGATCCTGGATCGACCGTCGCCCCTGGCGCGGGATTACGCCGCGCGGATCGATCCGGCGCGGTTCGTGACCGGCTTGCCAAGCGTGCGCTCCGGGTAGACCCTGAACGGGTCCAGTCTGGAGGCGTCGCCATGATCCGTATGTCCATCCTCACCGCCGCCCTGCTCGCGGTCGCGGCCTGCGCGCCGTCGCCGATCGCGCGGGGCGACCGGGCCGCCGTCGCCGCTGAACGGCAGTGTTTCCTGCCCCAGACGATGCGCAATTTCCGGCCCGACGGCGACATCGGCGTCTATATCCGTGACGGTCGCGACGACGTCTATTGGCTGGCCAGCAGTGGCTGCCGGGGCTTGTCGGCCTCGCGCACCGTGTCCGTGTCGCCGCTGGGCGGCGGGAGCGCCTGCGTCGGCGAGACCGTCGATATCGCCACGTTCGGCCCGTCGATCCGGGGGGAGAACAATTCGACCTGCTCGGGCCGGGTCATGAAGCGGTTGACCGAGGACGAGGTCGCCGCCCTGCCGTCGCGGGTCAGGCCGTGACGGGCTCGGGCTGGGCATAGCCCAGTCGCCGGTTCAGCTTCTCGATCAGATCGACCGCCGTGTCGGCGATGACCGAGCCCGGCGGATAGACGGCGGCGACGCCCGCATCCAGCAGCGGCTGAACGTCGGCCGGCGGAATGACGCCGCCGACCACCACCATGATGTCCTCTCGGCCCAGCTTTTTGAGCTCGGCCAGCAGTTCGGGGGCCAGGGTCAGGTGACCGGCCGCGAGCGATGACGCCCCGACGGCGTGGACGCCCTTCTCCACGGCCTCGCGGGCCGCCTCGGCCGGCGTCTGGAATAGCGATCCGGCGGTGGCGGCGAAGCCCAGGTCGCCATAGGCGGTGGCCACGACCTTCTGGCCGCGGTCGTGGCCGTCCTGGCCCAGTTTGGCGATCAGGATGCGCGGCCGGCCGCCGTCGTTCTCGACGAAGGCGGCGACCATGTCGCGGGCACGGCTGATCTTCGGATCGGCCCCGGCCTCTCGGGCATAGACGCCCGACACGGTCTGGACCGTCGCGACATGGCGGCCGAAGGCGGCCTCCAGGGCGTCGGAGATTTCGCCGACGGTGGCCTTGGCCCGAGCGGCGTCGATGGCCAGGGCCAGCAGGTTGCCGCTCCCTTTCGCCCCGGCGGTCAGGGCAGCGAGCGCGCCCTGCGTCACTGCCTCGTCACGCTCGGCGCGCAGGCGTTTCAGTTTGTCGAGCTGGGCTTTCAGGACGGCGGCGTTGTCGACCTTCAGCACCGGAATGTCGTCGACCTCGTCCGACAGATAGCGGTTCACCCCGACCACCGCCTGCTGGCCGGTGTCGATCCGGGCCTGGGTGCGGGCAGCGGATTCCTCGATGCGCAGCTTGGGCACGCCAGCCTCGATGGCCTTGGCCATGCCGCCCAGGGCCTCGACCTCGGCCATGTGGGCGCGGGCCCGTTCGGCCAGGTCGTGGGTCAGGCGCTCGACATAGACGCTGCCGCCCCAGGGATCGATGACCCGGGTCATGCCCGTCTCCATCTGCAGCAGCAGCTGGGTGTTGCGCGCGATCCGGGCCGAGAAATCCGTCGGCAGGGCCAGCGCCTCGTCGAGGGAGTTGGTGTGCAGGCTCTGGGTCCCGCCCGCCGTCGCGGCCATGGCCTCGACCATGGTCCGGGGCACATTGTTGAACACGTCCTGCGCCGCCAGCGACCAGCCCGAGGTCTGGCAATGGGCACGCAGCGCCAGGGACTTGGGGTCCTTCGCGCCGAATTTCGCGACGGCCTCGGCCCACAGAAGGCGGCCGGCGCGCAGCTTGGCCACCTCCATGAAATAGTTCATGCCGATGGCCCAGAAGAAGCTGAGGCGCGGTGCGAAACGGTCCACGTCCATGCCGGCATCGACGCCCGCCTTCAGATAATCGATCCCGTCCGCCAGGGTGTAGGCCAGCTCCAGGTCGGCCGAGGCCCCCGCCTCCTGCATGTGATAGCCGCTGATCGAGATGGAGTTGAACTTGGGCGCATGCTCCGCCGCCCAGGCGAAGATGTCCGAGATGATCCGCATGCTGGGCTGGGGCGGATAGATGTAGGTGTTGCGAACCATGAACTCCTTGAGGATGTCGTTCTGGATCGTTCCAGTCAGCCGGGCCGGCGCGACGCCCTGTTCCTCGGCCGCGACGACATACAGCGCCAGGATCGGCAGCACCGCCCCGTTCATGGTCATCGACACCGACATCCGGTCCAGCGGGATGCCGTCGAACAGGGTCCGCATGTCGTAGATCGAATCGATCGCTACGCCGGCCATGCCTACGTCGCCCCTGACCCGCGGATGGTCGCTGTCATAGCCCCGGTGCGTGGCCAGATCGAAAGCGATCGACAGGCCCTTCTGACCGGCCGCCAGATTGCGACGATAGAAGGCGTTGGATTCCTCGGCGGTCGAGAAGCCCGCGTACTGCCGGATGGTCCAGGGATTGGACGCATACATCGTCGGATAGGGCCCGCGATGATAAGGCGCTATGCCGGGCAGGCCGTGGATGAAATCCAGGCCGTTCAAGGTCGACACATCATGCGTGGCGGCCACGGCGATGCCCTCCGGTGTGACCCAGGGATCGCGGGCCGGGGCGGCGGGCGTCGGCGACAGGTCCAGCGGCAGGCGGGCGAAATCGGGCAGGCTCATCGAACGGCCTCTTCCTGGGTGGCGCCGAGGCGGATGGGCGTGAGCGGCGTACAGGCGTCGCCGGAGGCGTCGGGCCGGATCGGTGGGACAGGCTCCGTTCGGACCGGACGCGGGTCGGGATCGACGAATTGGGTCACGCCCAGGCGGTGGGCCGAACCGTCCGTGAGGGCCCGTTCGAGGGTCGCGCGGGCGCGGGCGACGCGAGGCTGAATCAGGTCGCCGCGCAGGGCCTCCACAAGGCCGCCCTCGGCCTCGATGGCCTGGAACTCGGCCCAACCGGCCTCGGCCAGTTCGCGGGTTCTGTGATCAAGGAACCATGAACCGGCGGCGGGGTCGTCGACCCGGCCCAGATGCGCCTCCTCCATCAGCACCAGCTGGCCGTTGCGGGACTGACGCCGCGCGAAACCGTCCGGGCGGCCGGCGGCGCGGGTGAATCCGTCCAGCATCACGCTGTCGGCCCCGCCCACGGCCCCGGCGAAACCCGCCGCCGTCAACCGCAACAGATTGGGCCACGGATCGCGGGCCGACAGCATCCGGCGTGACGACCGCGCCTCGATGATGGCGGGCGTCTCATGGCCCAAGGCGCGGCTGATCGTGACCCACATCAGGCGCAGGGCCCGGACCTTGGCCAAGCCGTCGAAATATTCCTGATCGACCGCCGCGCTGAGCACCGTGCCCCGCAAGGCTCGTTCGGTGCTCATCCCGGCCTCAACGGCGGCGCGGATCAAGGCTACCGCATCGGCGCAGGCGAAGCCCAGTTCCTGACCGATCGACCCGCCCGCCTCATGCACCACCCGACCGGACGCCAGGAAGAAGGTCGCCTCGGGATAGGCCCCGGCGTGGCGCTGGGCCGTGTTGGCGGCCAGGCTGAGATGCTCGGCCATCGACCGGGGCGATCCGCCCAGTTCCGCGAAGGCGGAGATCGGGTCGAGATGGAACATCAGCCGCGCCCGTGGCGCACCCTTGGCCGCGACGGCCAGGGCATTGGCCGCATCCGGTCCCGCCAGTCCGGCGTCCAGCCCCACCGGCGCCAATTCCAGCGCCACCGTGGCCAACGCGCGGGCCAACGGTTCGCTGTCGTCCAAGACGGCACCCCGGATCACGACCGAGGCCGCCCCGCCGTTCAGCTCGGCGAGGATGGCCGTATTCGCCGCCTCGGGATCGTCCCCCTCGACCAGGGTCCGAATGTCCCAGGCGCGTCCTTCGGCATGGGTCGTGCGTGGCGTGGAAATTGGGTCCGCCCCGCTCGCGGCCGCGTACAGAGGCCGGACCGCCAGTCCGTCGGCGTCCAGATGGATCAGGCTTTCGAGCGGCCGGTCCTTCAGCGCCTTCTGGGCGAGCGCCCGCCAGTCGGCGGGCTGGGGTGCAGACAGGGCATCGGTCATCCGCCCCTAATGCGTCGATGCGCAGGCCGGGTCCAGACTTGGCCGCGCTTGAGCTTTCCGCAGCGGGCGTCCATCCATCGGACTCACAGTGGGGAGACGACCATGGCCGGTCTCAAGGATAAGCGCGGCTTCATCGACAAGGACCGGCTGGACCTGTCCGAACGCCAGGCCGTCGAATACTGGATGAAGCGCTGGGGCGTAACGCGCGACCAGCTGACCACTGCCCACCGAAAGGCGGGGCGGATGATCAAGGACATCGCGGCCGAGCTGGGCAGGAAGCGTTAGTCGCCGGATTGGCGAATACGATCCGACGGCCCACCACGAACGACACAGGCATAATCCTCGGCGGGACGCGCGCCCTGGATGGAGCTGGTGCGGGACAGGATGCCCTGGCGGGCGTCGCACTCCTTTTCCAGTGCCGCGAGTTCGGTCGCATAGGTGCCAGACTGCGGGGTCATCGCGCAGGCTGAACTGGCCAGGACCACCGTAAGGATGAACGCACGACGCATGAGGTGATCTCCTTTTTCCAGAGTGTAGCCCAATGGCGACCCGTTCACCATGCCCGTCCCGGCCTCCACACCTCGCGATCCCTTGCCCGGCACGCACAGCCCGCGTAAGCGGCAAGGCGATGTTCGGCCTAGCCAATCCCGACCGCTTCATGAGCTTCACCGGCCCGATCGTGCCGGTCGCCTGGGCCGTGGCCGCGATGCTGCTGGCGGTTGGTACCTGGCTCAGTTTCGCGGCGCCCGGCGACTATCAGCAGGGCGATACGGTTCGCATCATGTTCGTCCATGTTCCCGCCGCGTCTCTAGGCCTGGCCATCTATGCGGCGCTTGGCATCTCGAGCTTCTTCGCGCTGGTATTTCGCCATCCCCTGGCCGACGCGGCGGCACGGGCGGCGGCCTTGCCGGGGGCGGCCTATACGGCGCTCGCCCTGCTCACGGGCGCGCTGTGGGGCCAGCCGATGTGGGGAACCTGGTGGGTGTGGGATGCACGCCTGACCAGCGTGCTGGTGCTGTTCCTGTTCTACCTCGGCTATATGGCCTTGCGCGCGTCGATCGACGACGAGGCCAAGGCGGCGCGAGCGGCGGCGGTGCTGGGGCTGGTTGGGCTGATCAACCTGCCGATCGTGAAATTCTCGGTGGACTGGTGGAACACCCTGCATCAGCCGGCGTCGTTGCTGAGGGCCGACGGGCCGTCGATGGACCCGGTGTTCCTGTGGCCACTACTGACGATGATGGCGGCCTATGGGGCGCTGTTCCTGGCGATATGGCTCAGTTCGATCCGGACCGAGATCACGCGGCGACGGGTGGTGTCGATCCGCGCGCGGCGGGCGCTGGAGGCTTGATGATCGACCTGGACATGAGCCCCTATGGCGCCTTCGTCTGGCCGGCCTGGATCGTCTCCGCCGTGGTGCTGGGCGGGCTGGTCACGCGTGCGGTCGCGGCGTCCTGGCGCTGGCGAGACGAGCTGAAACGTCTGGAAACCGAGCGCGGCACGGACGAGGACGCAGGGTCATGAAGCGGTGGCTCGCCGTGATCCCGTTGGTCGGGCTGATCGCCCTGGCGGTGCTGTTCGTCGGCTGGTCCCTGCGGCGCGATCCGGAGTTCCGGCCCGACGCCATGGTCGGGCAAACCCTGCCAGCGACGACCTTGCCGATTCTGACCGGCGCGGTGCCCCGCCCCGGCGCGGTGGACCTTTCCGAAGTCGCGCGCGGGCGGCCCGTGGTCATCAATCTGTTCGCCAGCTGGTGCGCGCCGTGCCGGATCGAACATCCCCAGCTGATGGCGATGCGGGATCAGGGCATCACCGTGATCGGCGTGGCCTATAAGGACGATCCGGGCGACACGCGCGCCTTTCTGGACGAACTGGGCGATCCGTTCGAGGTCGTGCTGATCGATCGCGAGGGGCGGGCGGGGCTGGACCTGGGCGTATCCGGTGTGCCGGAGACCTTCGTCGTCGCGGCCGACGGCACGATCGTGACCAAGCTGGCCGGGCCAATCGTCGACGCAGGCGAGGCCCGGCGGCTCAGCCAGGCCGCGCTGGCCGCGCGTTAACCCATTTTCGACGGCTTGCGTTAACCATGCCGGCATGAGCGCCGTACGCCCCGATTCGCCGACCCTGCCGTTGCCGACACGGGCCTTCACCCCCGTCAACGACGCGCGCGCGGCCTTCTTCCAGGCGGCGTTGCAGAAGGTGCAGGGAACGGCGATCCAGGCCACGACCACCCCATCGACGACGGCCCGCCAGGCGCCACCGTCCGAGGGCGATCCGGTCGAGCGTTACGTGCGGCCCGGCAGTCTGGTCGATATCCGGGTCTGATCAGCCCACGGGTTCGAGCGCGGGCCGGGCTTTCTTGATCTTGCGCGGCTTGGCCAGGGCTTCGGCCGCCTTCTTGGCCAGCTTCTCGGCCTTGCGGGCCTCTTTCATCGCCTTCTTGGCCGCCTTGGCGTCGGCCTTGGCCTGGTCCGGAGCGGCGTCGGCGGCGGCGGCCAGTTCGGACAGAAGGTCCAGGAACACCTCGCGCTTGGCCTTGGGCAACAGGCCCATGATCCGCTTGTCGGCCGCCTCGACCTGGGGCCGGGCGGCCTCCAGCATGGCCAGGCCTTCCGCCGACAGGCTGACGGCCTTGGCGCGGGCATCGATGGTCGAGCGTTCGCGGGTCAGCAGCCCCTTGGTCGTCATCCGCGCGACCAGGTCGGCCAGGGTGGAACGGTCAATGCCCGTGGCCCGGACTAGATCGGTCTGGGTCAGGCCGTCCTTCATGGAGACCGCCTCCATGACCGCGAACTGGCGCTGGGTCGGACCGTCCGTGCCCGTCTCGTCGGCATAGACGTCGAGCGCGAGCTGAAGCGCGCGGTGCATCAGATGGCTGGGCGATTCCGCCAGAGTGCCCGACCGCCGCGCCTGTTTACCCGACTTGACCATGACCACCGAATCCCCTGCCGTGAACGGAGGGTTATCAGTCCGGCTTTACGGTTTGACGACATTGTTGGGTGAGCTACCGCGCTTCGCGCTACTTGAGCTCGAATTCGTTGCCTTCTCAGCCGCGACGAAGGCAGTCAGAGACCCGGATCGGGGCTGACCGGCTGCGGTTCGTCGTCCTTGATCAGGTGTTTCATGATGAAGAACACCTGCCAGATGCCGAAGGCCGCCGAGGCGATCCACAGGCCGCCGCGGAAGGCGACCCAGGTGTCGTCGGACTGGGTGCGCCAGACGATCTCGTTGACGATCGCCACCGCCGCGAAATACAGGCCGTAACGCAGGGTCAGGCCGCGCCAGCCTTCGTCCGTGATGCGGATGGCCTCGCCCAGCAGGTATTTGAACGGATACCTGCCCAGCGGCAGCGAGCCCAGCAGGACGGTGGCCAGAAGCGCGTTCTGGATGGTCAGCTTGATCTTCAGCAGGATCGGATCGTTGAACACCAGGGTCAGGACGCCGAAGATCAGGGCGAATCCTCCGGCCAGGAGCGGCAGGGGCGCCAGGCGCTTTTCCAGTAGCCACCCGGCCAGCAGGGCCAGGGCCGAGGCCCCGACCAGCACCCATGTCGCCTGGACCAGGGCTTCCTGCCCCTCCAGTCCGCGCACGAACCGATTGACCGCATAGGCGGCCATGAATGCCAGCAGCGCGCCGAAGTCGACGGCCTGGCGGATGTTGGCGTTCTTGTTCGACGCGGCGGTCATGCGGTTTCCTCCAGCCCCACCAGAGACCGGGAAAAGGCCCGGGCGTCGAACGGTTGCAGATCGTCGATCCCCTCGCCCACGCCGATCAGCTTGATCGGGGCGTCCGACGCCTGGGCCACCGGCACCAGCACCCCACCCCGCGCGGTCCCGTCCAGCTTGGTCATGACCACGCCGGAGACATAGGCTGTCCGCCCGAAGATCTTTTCCTGCTCCAGCGCGTTCCGGCCGACGGTGGCGTCCAGCACCAGCAGGGTCTCATGCGGGGCGTCCGGATCGATCTTCTTCAGCACCCGCACGATCTTGAGCAATTCGTCCATCAGGGCGGACTTGTTCTGCAGACGACCGGCGGTGTCGATCAGCACCACGTCGTAGTTCTCGGCCCGCGCCTTCGTATACGCATCGAAGGCCAGGCCGGCGGGATCGGCCCCGTCGCGGCGGCTCTCGAAATCGGCCCCGGCGCGTTCGGCCCAGACCTTGAGCTGTTCGCGGGCGGCGGCGCGGAAGGTGTCCCCGGCCACGATCATGACCTTGGCGCCTTGGGCCGTCAGGTCGGCGGCGATCTTGCCCAGGGTCGTGGTCTTGCCCGATCCATTGACCCCGACGAACAGGGTCACGAACGGTTTGGGGCCATTCAACGGTTCGAAGCGCGCCTCGTGGTCGATCAACTCCGCGGCGACAGCCTCGGCCAGGGCGGTCTTGACCTCGACCTCCGAAGGATTGGGGCCGAAGCGCAGGTCGCGGAACCGCTCGACGATCCGGTCGGTCGCGGCGGGGCCCAGGTCGCTCTCCAGCAGATGCTCTTCCAGCTTCTCCAGAGCGGTCTCGCTCAGCGGCTCCTTGACGAAGGTCGCCACCACCTGGTCGGTCATCTGTTTGGAGGAGCGGCTGAGCCCCTCGGTCAGGCGCGAGAACCAGCCCTTTTTCGCCGTATCGGTCATGCGCTGGCTTTAGACAGGCCGGGAGCAAAGGTCACGTCGGTATTGCCGGCCTTGGGTGGCCCATTGGCTGACGGCGCCGATCCTGGCCCCGGATAGGTCCGCGATGTGACGCTGGGGCGATTTCAACACATCTTCGCCGTGTCGTCCGTGATGAGTCGATCCCGCCATAGTTTCGCCCGAGGTCGCGCCGCCTCCTGTTGTTCGTCGAACGCCAGAGGAGGGGTCCGAATGCTGTCCGTGATGAGGTCCGCACTGATCGCCGCCCTGGGGATCGGCGTCGCCGCGCCGGGCGGGGCCGCGCCGTCCGCCCCGCTCGCTCCGGCTATTCAGGATGGCGAGGCCACCGCCGCCGCCTGTCGGCCCCTCGGGTTCGAGTTGAACCCGCCGCCGCCTCGCCCGAGGCCGATGGCCTACAGTCCTGGAACCCCACCTCCGCCAACCCTGCAGGTGCAGCCCGCGGGGCCGCCGCCGGTGACCCTCCCGATCGAACCCACCCGCAAGGAGGACCGGGTCGAGTATTCGGGCCCTCCGATCGTCGTCCCCGGCCCCCCGCCACCGCCACCGCCGGCACCGCCACCGCCGGCACCGCCGCCCCCCGCTCCCCCACCCCCGCCTCCCACAGCGGGGGCTCCGGCCGACCAGATCGTCGTCAGCGCCTCTCGCATCCAGCGGGGTCCGGGCATGCCGCCGCCCGCCGACACCGAACGCTATCCCGACGCCACCCCCAATCCGGTCAAGCGGGTCGCCGATGAGCCCGTCTCGACCTTCTCGATCGATGTCGACACGGCCGCTTATGCCAATGTCCGGCGGTTCATCGACGAGGGCCGCCGTCCGCCGCGCGACGCCGTGCGGGTCGAGGAGATGATCAACGCCTTCGACTATGGCTATGACCGGCCCCAATCGCTGGACGAGCCGTTCGCCGTGACCACCGCCGTGGTCGCCTCCCCTTGGTCGCCGGGCCGCGAGATCGTCCACATCGGACTTCAAGGCTATGAATTGCCCGAAGACCGGCGCCGCCCGCTGAACCTGACCTTCCTGGTCGATGTCTCCGGCTCCATGAACAGTTCCGACAAGCTGGAGCTGGCCAAGCGATCGATGAACCTGGTGATCGACCGTCTACGGCCCCAGGACACGGTGGCCGTCACCTATTATGCCGAGGGTGCGGGCACGACGCTGGCCCCCACGCCGGGTACCGACAAGCTGAAGATGCGCTGCGCCGTGGCCAGTCTGCGCGCGGCGGGCGGCACGGCTGGGGCGACCGGCATGACCAATGCCTATGACCAGGCCCAGGCCAGCTTCGGCCGCGGCAAGGTCAACCGCATCCTGATGTTCACCGACGGCGACTTCAACGTCGGCGTCACCGACAACAAGCGGCTGGAGGACTATGTCGCCGAAAAGCGCGGCACCGGCATCTATCTGTCGGTCTATGGCTTCGGGCGCGGCAACTATCAGGACGCGCGGATGCAGACCATCAGCCAGGCCGGCAACGGCACGGCGGGCTATGTCGCCGACCTGAACGAGGCGCGCCGCCTGTTCGGCCCGGCCTTCGACAAGGGGGCCTTCCCGATCGCCGATGACGTCAAGGTCCAGGTCGAGTTCAACCCCGGCCGGGTCAGCGAATACCGGCTGATCGGATACGAGACCCGGCTGCTGAACGAGGAGGATTTCAACAACGACGCCATCGATGCGGGCGAGGTCGGATCGGGCGCCTCGGTCACGGCCCTGTACGAGATCACCCCCGTCGGCGGTCCCTCGCAGATTCCCGAGCGGCGCTATGCGGGCAACCGGGCGCCCACCGCCGCCGGTGCCCCCCAAGGCGAGATCGGTTTCGTCCAGGTCCGCTACAAGCGTCCCGGCGAGGACACCTCGCGCCTGATCCAGACGGCAATGGCCGACACCGCCAGTGGCCGCGTCTCGGCCCAGCCGCCTGAAAGCACCCGCTGGGCCCTGGCCGTGGCCGCCTTCGGCCAGAGGCTGCGCGCCGATCCGTGGATGCGGGCCGACTACGCCTGGTCCGACATCCTGGACACGGCCCAGGGCGCGCGCGGCCAAGACCCGTTCGGCGACCGCGCCACCTTCGTCCAGCTGGTCCGCGCTGCCGAGACCCTGCCCGCGCAGGGTTCGCCGTAGTATGCGAGGGCGGTGACCGAAACCCTCTCCCTCGCCGCCGCCCGCCGCATCGCCCTCGCCGCCCAGGGGTTCGGACGTTCACGACCCACGGACCCCGGCCCGCGCCAGGTCCGCGACCTCGTCCGCCGCCTCGGGGTCGTCCAGGTCGATAGCGTCAATGTCGTCGCCCGCACCCATTACCTGCCCGGCTTCTCGCGCCTGGGCGACTATCCGCGTGCCGCCCTGGAGGACGCCGCCTGGGGCCGCAAGCCGGCGCTGTTCGAATACTGGGGCCACGAGGCCTCGCTGATGCCGGTCGAGACCCAGCCCCTGCTGCGCTGGCGCATGGCCCGCGCCCGAGCCGGCGAGATGTGGACCGGCCTGTCCCGCTTCGGCCGCGAACGCGCCGACTATATCGACACCGTCCTGGCCGAGATCGAACGGCGCGGCCCGGTCACCGGCGCCGACTTCGCCACAGGACCGCGCGGCGCACCCGGCTGGTGGTCGTGGTCGGACGGCAAGCGCGCGCTGGAATGGCTGTTCTGGGCCGGTCTGATCACGACGCGCACCCGGCGCGGGTTCGAGCGGGTCTATGACCTGACCGACCGCGTCCTGCTCCCCAACGTCCGAGACGCCCCGACGCCGAGCGAGGCCGACGCCCAGCGCGAGCTGGTCCGCATCGCCGCCCGTGCGCTCGGCGTCGCCACGGCTTCGGACCTGCGCGACTATTTCCGCCTGCCTCTGGCGGACAGCCGCGCCCGCGTCGCGGAGCTCGTCGAGGCCGGCGAACTGATGCCGGTGACCGTCCGGGGCTGGCGTCACCCCGCCTATCTCTGGCCCGAGGCCCGCCGCCCGCGCCGCGTCGAGACCCAGGCCGTGCTGTCGCCGTTCGACAATCTGATCTGGACCCGCGACCGCACCGAGCGGCTGTTCGGCGTGCGGGTTCGGCTGGAAATCTACACCCCCGCCCACAAGCGGGTCCACGGCTACTACGTCCTGCCCTTCTTGCAGAACGAGGCCGTCACCGCCCGTGTCGATCTGAAATCCGATCGCAAGGCCCGCCGCCTGCTGGTCCAGGCCGCCTGGGCCGAACCGGAGGCCACGCCCGAAACGCCGACGCGGCTGGCCGATGAGTTGAGTCTGATGGCCCGCTGGCTGGACCTGGATGGGGTCGCCGTCGTCGGTCCAGGCGACCTCGCGTCGCGCCTGGCCGATGCCCTGGCCTAACCGGCCCGGAACGCCTTGATCGCGTCCACCGTCGCCCGCACCTGGCCCTCGATCGCGCCCCAGTCCCTGGCCTTGACCGCCGCGTCGGTGATCAGCTTCGATCCCATCCCCGCCGCCACGATGCCCGAACCGAACCATTTGGCGATGCTAGCCGCGTCCGGATCGACCCCGCCGGTCGGCATGATCTTGGTCCAGGGCATCGGTCCCATCACCGCCTTGACGAAATCGGCCCCGCCGACCGACGAGCCGGGGAACAGCTTGACGATCTCGCAGCCCAGTTCATGCGCCTCCCCGATGTCGGTCACCGAGCCGCAGCCGGGGAAATAGGCCACCATGCGCCGATTGCAGACCCGCGCCACCTCCGGCACCAGGCACGGGCTGACCACGAACCGCGCCGCCCGGTTGATGTACAGCGACGCCGTCCCCGCATCGACCACAGAGCCGATGCCCAGCACCACCTCGGGATCGGTGCGGATCAATTCGCGGCTGATCTCGCCGAACAGGTCACAGGCGAGGTCGCCGCGATTGGTGAACTCCACCACCGGCGCCCCGCCCCGCGCGCAAGCCCGGATGATCTCAAGGCAGGTCTCGGGGTCGGCGTGATAGAACACCGGGGCCACGCCTTGGGCCTCCAGGGCGGTCAGGACGCTGAGACGATCGTGACGCATGGGCTGTGGCTCCGAAAGGGTCGTCTGTCCGTCCGACGCCCAGGTCGCGGCGTCAAGGGTTCGGTCCATCACACCGCGTTAAGCGGCTCGCGCCGCCGGCGTCTGCTCGGCCGTTCCGGTTGTCACGGGCCGCCGGATCGGCAGGTCGAACGAGACGGTCGTGCCCTGCCCCGGCCGACTCTCGATCGTCATCGTGCCCTGGTGCGCCTCGATCAGTGACTTGGTCAAAGCCAGGCCCAGGCCCGTGCCCTGGGTGGTCTTGGAATGCTGGCCCTCGACCTGTTCGAAGGGCTTGGCCAGCCGTCCGATGTCCTCCTCGGCGATGCCGATCCCGGTGTCGGCCACCGCAACCTTGACCCGGTCCTCGCCGTGCCGGACCACGGCCACGATGATCGCGCCCCCCTCCGGCGTGAACTTCACGGCGTTGGAAATCAGGTTCAGCATCACCTGCCGCAGGCCGCGGTGGTCGGCCTCGATGTCCGGCACGTCATTGGCCTGGACCGTCAGCTTCAGCCCCGCGTCCTCAGCCTTGCCGCGCATCAGACGGACCGCGTCGTCGCAGACCTCCTTCAGAGAAACCGGCTCGTAATGCAGGTTCATCTTGCCGGCCTCGATCTTGGCCATGTCCAGCACGTCATTGATCAGGCTCAGCAAATGCTGGCCCGACTTCAGGATGTCGCCGGCATAGCCCTTGTAACGCGCGTCCCCCAACGGCCCGAACATCTCGCCGGCCATGATCTCGGAAAAGCCGTTGATGGCGTTCAGCGGGGTGCGCAATTCGTGGCTCATATTGGCCAGGAATTCCGACTTGGCCTGGTTGGCGGCCTCGGCCCGGGTCATGGCGACCTCGTATTTGCGGGCCAACTGGGCCAGCTTGTCCTGACTGGCCTCCAGCCGATCGACCATCTGGCGCAAGGCATCGGCCGCCTTCTGACGCTCGGCCTCCTGCTTCTTGATCATCGTGATGTCGGCGGCGGTCACCACCGTGCCGCCTTCCGAGGTGAAGCGTTCCGACAGCTGTAGCCAGCGCCCGTCGTGCAGCTCGACCTCCCGCGTTCCGGCCCGCCCGCCGGTGGTCGGATGCTCGAGCTTGATGGCCAGGCCGGCGATGCGGTTCAAATCCTGTTTATAGGCGCCGCGCCGCACCACGCCGGTCTCGAAGCCGAAGGTGTCCTGGAAGGCCTGGTTCGACAGGATCAGCCGCCCCTGCCGGTCGAACAGGACGAAGGCGTCCGACACACTCTCGATGCCGTCGCGCAGACGGCCCTCGGCGGCCTGGGCCTGGGCCTTGGCACGGCGGGCCTCGGTCACGTCCAGGGCGACGCCCATCAGGCTGGTGAAGCCGTCGGGCCCCCGCTCGCCCCGCGCCCGGCCGCGCGCGTCGATCCAGCGCGGCCTGCCGTCCTCGGCCACGACCGGAAAGGTGGCCTCGAAGGTACCGAAGGTCGCGGCCTGACGCAGGGCATGGATCACGTCGTCGCGATATTTCACATGCACGCAGGCCAGCACCTGGGCCGCTGCCAGCGTGCCGCCCTCGGCCAGCCCAAGCAAGGTGGCCATATACTCGGTGATGGTGACCTGATCGGCGGCCAGGTCCCATTCCCAGACGCCGCACCGCGCCGCCTCGACCGCCACCTGGAAGCGATGTTCGTTCTCGGCCCAGGCCTCTGTGGTCCTAGCCTGTCGCCACTGGTGGAACAGGAACATGCCGACGACCAGCAGTCCCAGGCCGCCCGGCGCCAGCAGCACCCACGCCTCGCCGAGCCAGGCCATGGCCCCGGTCGACGCCGCCGTCGTGGCCACCACCGTCCAGCCCGTCGTCCCGACCGGCGCCGCCACGATCCAGCGTCCGGGTCCGTCGCCCAGGCGCACGCGCTGAACGTCGGTGGTCCGGGTCAGATTGTCGATGTCGCGCCCGAACACCTCGCCGACGGAAGCCCCGACCGCCGTGCCGGCCAGGATGGTACCGTCAGCCGCCACCAGCTCGCGCCCCGTCTGGCCGAACCGTCCCGTCAGGCCGCGCAGAGGCACGCGGGCCACCACGGACCGCGATGCGCCGGCGAAGACCAGGGCCGCGTCGCCGTCGGCGCTGGCGACCAGCAGGGCCGTCGATGCCGGGTCGCTGGAGGCGAAGGCATCCGCTTGCGCCCCCGCGACGGCGACAATCAGGCCCGCGGTATCCCGCGCGGCGAAGGCCAAACCCGGCTGGGCGGTGTGCGCCGCCTCGACGGCGCTCAGCGGGCGGGTCGGGTCGAGGACGAGCCGCTCTTCGGCGACCCTGACCGCGAAGGCCGCCCCGTTGATGCGGGAATCCAGCGAGGCCGCGGCCAATTGGGCGTCGCGGGTCAGAAGCTGTTCGCGCGCCTCGGCCAGCTCGCGCGTGGGGCGGGCGGTCTCGCGCGACAGCAAGAGGACATAGACGGCCACGGCCAGGGTTACGACCAGGACCGCCACCCGACCCCAGGTCGGCAGAGGCGGGCCGTCCTGGTCGGCGGACCGTCGGCCTAATCCCCTGAAGCGGCGCTCAAGACCCCGCAAGGCGCTCTCCCCGGACGCGATTCGTCAATCCGGCGGAATCTAGGCTGCGTCGTGGATTCCTGTCGAGGACTGGTTGTCCCTATCGACGTCAGGCCGCCCGCGCCGTCGCCGGGTGTTGCGCCGCGGACTCGCTCGGCGGCACGGCCACCTCGGTCACCAGCTTGAGGATTTCCCGCGCGCGGCGCGCCAGGGCCAAGCATTCCGGCGGCGCATCCTCGGGATTCTCGGCCACCGAGGCCATCAGGGCCTGGGCCAGGGCCAGCAATTTGGGCGAGGCAGCCAGCAGGCGGCCCTGGAACTCGATCTTGGCCGGATCGCGATCGTATTCGGCCCCCGGCACGCGCCAGCCGCCCCAGTCGGCCTGGTCGGTCACGACGACGGGGTAGGTGCCGGGAATGGGATGGTTGATGCAGTCCTCGGGCTGTTGCCACTTGTTTCGGGCCCGCATAACGCGCCAGTGGCCCAGGTCCTGGCCCCCCGCCATGTCCTCGGCCGGCAGCATCAGCTCGTGGCTCTGGAACTCGCGGCCCAGACCGACGTCATAGGTGACCTTGACGGGTTCATCGAACCCCTTGGCCCAGATGGGATTGACCTTTTCCACGGCCGACCAGGCGCCGACGCATTCGACCCAGACTCTCTGTCCCTTCTGGAACTGTGCGCGCGCCATCGTGTGTCCTTCGGCTCGAAACGAGCAGACACGGTCTCACGTGGCCTATTGACAGGCCGTTCGCGGGTAGGGTTAACGCGCCCTGGCCTCAGCCGGCGCGCGAGATGCTCTCCAGAGCCTCGCCGGCGTATTTCTCCTTCACCCGCGTCGATAGGTCACCCAGCGACACCACGCCGACCAGCCGGTCATGCTTGTCCAATACCGGCAGACGACGGATCCGTCCGCCGCTCATGGCCTCCAGCGCGACCTTCAGGTCAGCCGAATCCAGCACCGCTGTGACCGGGGCCGTCATGGCCTCGGACACCAGCGACGCCGCCCCGCCGCCCTTGGCGATGGCCCGCACCACGATGTCCCGGTCGGTCAGGGTGCCGACCAGCCGCTCGCCGTCCGCCACCGGAATGAAGCCGAAATCGCCCGAGGCCATGCGCCCGGCCACCTCCTGAAGGGTGTCGGTTGGCCGTGCAACCTGCACGTCCTTGCTCATCACATCGCGGATTCTCATGGCGGTCTCTCCTGACTGGGTCCGGCAGTCAGAACCCCTGCCCACGGCCCCGGTTCCGCTTTGCCTCAGGCGAGGCTACAGCACGGTCCATGACCCAGACCGCTGCCGATCAAGCCCGCGCCCTGCTCGACCAACTGGGCGTTCCCGACACCGTCTGGGCCGCGACCGGGCTGGCCACGCGCTCGCCGATCGATGGGTCGCCAGGCGGTGCTCTGGCCAAGGCGTCCTCGGCCGACGTCACGGACGCCGTCGCGCGGGCCATGACCGCCTTCGCCGTCTGGCGCCGAGTCCCCGGCCCGCGGCGGGGCGAACTGGTCCGCCTGCTCGGCGAGGAACTGCGCGCGGCCAAGACCGACCTGGCCATGCTGGTCACGCTGGAGGCCGGAAAGATCGTGTCCGAGGGCCTTGGGGAGGTCCAGGAGATGGTCGACATCTGCGACTTCGCCACCGGCCTGTCGCGCCAGCTGAACGGCCTGACCCTGCCCAGCGAACGCCCCGGCCACCACATGCGCGAGACCTGGCAGCCGCTGGGCCCGGTCGCCGTGATCAGCGCCTTCAACTTCCCGGTCGCGGTCTGGGCCTGGAACGCGACCCTAGCCCTGGTCTGCGGCGATCCCGTGATCTGGAAGCCGTCGGAAAAGACGCCGCTGACCGCCCTTGCCACCCAGGCCGTTTTCGACCGCGCCCTGGCCCGGTTTGGCGACGACGCGCCTTCCGGCCTGTCCCAGCTCCTGATCGGCGGGCGCGACATCGGCCAGGCCCTGGCCGAGGATGCGCGCATCCCCCTCGTCTCTGCCACCGGCTCGACCCGCATGGGCCGCGCCGTGGCAACGACCGTGGCCGGTCGCCTGGGCCGCAGCCTGCTGGAGCTGGGCGGCAACAACGCCATGATCGTGACGCCCAGCGCCGACCTGGACATGGCCGTGCGGGCCATCGCCTTCTCGGCCGTCGGCACCTGCGGCCAGCGTTGCACCTCGCTGCGCCGCCTGCTGGTCCATCAGGACATCGTCGAAACCCTGCTCGCTCGCCTGACCAAGGCCTACGCCACCCTGCCCATCGGCGACCCGCGTGACCCCGCCACCCTGGTCGGCCCCCTGGTCGACGCCGACGCGGCCCAGGCCTTCGACGCCGCCCTGGGACAGGCCGTCGCCGAGGGTGGCACGATCCTGACCGGCGGCGGGCGCGTCCAGACCGGGGGCGGCAGCTACGTCACGCCCGCCATCGTCCGCATGCCGGCCCATACCGACGTCGTCCGTCACGAGACCTTCGCCCCGATTCTGTACGTCCTGACCTGGACCGATTTCGAGGATGCGGTCGCGATCCAGAACGCCGTGCCCCAGGGCCTTTCGTCCTGTGTCTTCACCGACAGCGTGCGCGAAGCCGAGGCCTTCCTGTCGGCCTGGGGCTCGGACTGCGGCATCGCCAACGTCAACATCGGCCCGTCCGGCGCCGAGATCGGCGGGGCTTTCGGCGGCGAGAAGGACACCGGCGGGGGCCGGGAATCCGGCTCTGACGCGTGGAAAGCCTATATGCGCCGCCAGACCCAGACGGTGAACTTCAGCGCCGACCTGCCCCTGGCCCAAGGCGTCAAATTCGCGGTCTGACCCTTGGCTTCAGGCCAGATCAGCCGAGCGGCGTTCGTTTACCGCCTGTTTTTGCCTTTGTCATAGAAGGGTCGGATCAGTTTCGAGATCGGACCCGATCATGACCGCCGTCAGCCCTGCCGAGGCCGCCCCCCTCGCCGACCGCCGTGCCCGCGCCGAACCCGTCAGCAGCGAGCGCCGCGGCCGCGAGCGCCGCAAGGGCGCGGGCCAGATCAATCGCGTCGCTCCCCGCATGTCGCGCCTGCAGTTCATCGGCGCCCTGGCCACGGTGGTCTCGATCTCGGTCGTGACGATCCTGGTGCTCGGCATGGTGACGCTGGGGATCCGGGTGCCGATGGCGGCCGGAGAGGCGATCGGCCTGATGCTGGGCCTGTCGGTGCTGATGTTGGTGATGGGGTCGATCGAGCAGCGGCTGATCGAGGTCCGACTGGAGCTAATGATGCTGAACGGCGGCCAGCGACAGGCGGATCGGGCCGCCCAAGACGAGCGCCGCTCTTGACGCCCGCCCGCCTCCTGGCCCGGCTGCGCGGCTTTCGCGCGGATCAGCGCGGCAATGTCGCGATCATCGCCGGGATCACCTTCCTGGCCCTGATCGTGATCGGGGGCACGGCGATCGATCTGAACCGAGCCTATACCGCACGCACCCAGGGTCAGGACGCCATCGACCTGGCCGGCGTCGCTGCCGCCAGCACCCGTCACGTCGATCCGGCCGTGCTGGAACAGGTCGCGCGGGACTATCTGGCCGCCAACGCCGAGATAGACGTGCTGGAGGACGATCCCGAAATCTCCGTCACGATCGAGACCGCCAGCCGTCTGGACATGAGCCTGAAGGGCTCGGTCCGCACCTTCTTCATGGGCTTGATCGGCATCGACAGCCTGCCGGTCGACGTCTCGACCGCGGTCGAGCGCGGGGCCGTGGACCGGGTGGAATTGGCGCTGGTGCTGGACAACACCTGGTCGATGTCGGATGTCGATGGGACGGGCGCGCGCAAGATCGACGCGCTGAAGTCTGCCGCCCGCGACCTGGTCGACGCCCTGATGACGCGCGAGGACGGCACGGTGAAAATCGGGGTCGTTCCCTACGCCGACTACGTCAATGTGGGCATGAGCAACCGCAACGCTTCGTGGATTTCCGTGCCGGCGGATTACAAGACGATCCACAACCATAAGCAGGAGTATAGGGCGGCGGAATGCAAGACGCACACGACCAGGCAGACTTGCAAGAAGAGCTCCACACCCAAGACCTGTACGAACAATACGGACGGCGTGATCACCACTTATGACTGCACGCCGAACGAATGTACGACAACGACCGTCGCACCCTATGAGGTGTGCACGGCCGAGCGACCGGAACGAACCTGGCAGACCGAGAGCTGGACGCGGTGGTACGGCTGCGTCGGATCGCGCAAGGAGGGCAAGGCGCGCCTCGATGACGTTCCGGGCAAGCTTTATCCAGGGATCATGGCGGGTGGCCAGAACTGCCTGAGCGAGATCACGCCACTGACCGACCGCAAGCTGACGGTGACCTCGGCGATCAATGCGATGGTGGTCAACATCGGCAACTACAAGCCGCTGACTTACATTCCGACCGGCGTGATCTGGGGCGTCAACATGTTGTCGCCGACCGCGCCGTTGACCGAGGCCGCCGACTATCAGCCCGAGCATCGCAATCCGCGCAAGATCATGGTGCTGATGACCGACGGAGCCAACACGCTTCGCTTCAGCAACGGCGACGGCAAGCATGTGTCGGCCAACGCCAATCAGATATTGACGACCGACTCCGACACCGCGGCCATCTGCACCTACGCCAAGTCAAAGGGGATCGAGATTTACACCGTTGCCTTGGCGGTCAACTCGGCTCCAGCGAAGACCTTGCTGGAAGGCTGTGCCTCGGGCGCGGATCATTACTACGACGCCGGAAACGCTCAGGCTCTCGCCCGCGCCTTCGCCGACATCGCTGCCTCGATCTATCGGGTCCGCATCGTCGAATAGGGTTCAGGCCCGGCCTAGGGGCGCGGGTCGAACCCAGCCGGTTCGCTGCCGCCCGTGGCACCGCCGCCCGGTCCACCACCGCCCATTACGCCGCCGCCGCGACTACCAGCCCCAGCCCGTTCACCGCGACCGCCGGCACCCGACGGGCGGGTGGGGCCTTGCAGCGGGATGTCGAGGTCCGCGGGAATGGGATCCAGGTCCAGCGCCCGGCGCACGAAGTCGCGGAGGGACACGACCAGTTGATGCGTCTGGACCGGACGGCCCGCCACCAGGTCCAGCGCCGCCTGGCGCGCCAGCCGGACCTGCTCCTCGGCGCCCAGAAGGATGACGTCCGACAGCGCCGCCTCGACCGCGTCGCGAATGCGGCGGCCGCGATCCGAGCCTTCGGCGTCGCCCGCCTCCAGGATCGGTGGGTCCGCCTCGGCCCGCGCCCGGCGCAGGTCGCGCCGATGCGTGGGATCGACGGACAGGTCCCCGGTGAACGATCCGCCCAGCACCTTATAGGCGGCGATCAGGACCTTCAGCCGCTCGTTGATCTGGCGATTGGCCCGTTGGCGGCGTTCCTGGATCGTCATCATGACGACCAGTCGCACCCCGACCGCGATCAGCGTGAACAACGCCAGGCCCAGCAGCGTGATCAGGAAGCCCTGCCAGGAACTGACGTCCAGACCGCGCATGCGCATCTCCTCCGCAGCCGGTGCCGTCGGACATCCGCCGACCCCTTCGCCCATGCCGAAGCAAGGCCGTCAAGGTCGGCAGTGTTCCCTCGATGGTGTCAACCGGCGGCGTCGGCGGCGGCCTCCAGGGCGGCAATCTCTATCTTCTTCATCGTCATCATGGCCTGAAAGGCGGCGCGGGTGCGGGCCGGGTCGGGGTCGCTGTAGAATTCCATCAGCCGGCGCGGGGTGATCTGCCAGCTGACGCCCCAGCGGTCCTTGCACCAGCCGCAGGCGCTTTCCTGACCGCCGTTGCCGACGATGGCGTTCCACAGCCGGTCGGTCTCGGCTTGGTCCTCGGTCAGGATCATGAACGAGACGGCCTCGGTCTGAGGGAAAATCGGCCCCCCGTTCAGACCCATGAACGCCTGACCCGCCAAGGTGAACTCGACGACCAGAACCTGTCCGGCGGGACCGGAAGGATTGTCGATCGGGCTCTTGACCACGCGATCCACGCGGCTGTCGGGCAACAGGGTGACATAGAAGTTCGCGGCCTCTTCGGCGGCGCCGTCGTACCAGATGCAGGGGGTGATCTTGGACATGAAGGTCTCCTCGGTTCGGTGGTGGGATCAGGCCGCGACGGGGCGGCGGAAGGGGAACAGGGCCCTGAGGGCGGGGTCGCGCAGCCACAGGCCACCCCACATCACCAGGCCCAGGTACAGACTGAACAGCTGGTGGCTGAACAGGGGCATGTCGGCGCGGATCTGGGTGGCCATGGCCCCCCCGAGCAGGCTCATAAGCAGGATCGCTCCCAGAATGGAGGTGCGCGGGATGACGTACAGCACGACCAGGATCAGCTCGACGATGCCGATGGCGAGGGCGTACTCGCCGGGCCAGCCAAGCTGTTCCAGGGTCTCGGCCGCGACGGGCATCCCGGCCAGCTTGGGCGCGATCGAGGCGCCCAGCATGAACAGGACGAACAGGCCGCTGAGGACGCGGCCGGTCCAGGCGGTGGGGGTGGCTTTCATGGGTCTTGTCCTGTTCATGCCGGGCTTCGGGGACGGGGTCAGCCTTCGAAGATCGGGGCGAAACCGCCCCACATCATGCGTTTGCCGTCGAACGGCATGTCCATGTCGGCGAAGGCGGGATCATTGTGCATCTGCTCCCAGCACTTGTCCGCCGTGGCGCGATCGGGCCAGCGCAGCCAGGAGAAGACAACGGTTTCGCCCTCCTCCAGCTTCACCGCGAGATCGAAGCCGGTGACTTTCCCGGGAGGGATGTCCTCGCCCCAGGTTTCGACCTGCTCGAGGGCACCATAATTCTGGAACAGCGGCCAAGATTTCGCGGCGCACGCGATATAGCGATCCTTGTCCGCGATCTTCACGGGGGTCAGGAAGCCGGTGACGTAGGACATGGGTCTTCTCCTTCTGCGGGGTGTCATGGCTCGTGGCCTGACGCCCGGGTGATGGCTCGGATCGAGCTGGGTTCAGCCTTTCTCGGCGACTTCGGCCAGCTGGTCGGCGGCGGTGCCCCAGCCCTGTTCGAAGCCCATCTGGCGATGCTTGTCGGCGGCCTCGGCATCCCAGTGGCGGGCCTCGGCGGTGTAGCGGGTGCCTTCGCCCTCGGGCTCGAAGGCGTCGATGCGGACGAAATTCATGTCGCCGGCCTGGGGCACCCAACCCTCGGTCATCGCGCCGGTCGAGACCAGTCTGCGTTTCGGCACCACCTCCAGGAAGACGCCCTTGTAGCTGTGCCGCTCGCCCTCGGGCGAGGCCATGGTGATGTTGGCGCGGCCGCCGGGGCGGACGTCGAAATCGACTTCGGGCGTCGTCCAGGGGCGGGGCGTGAACCATTCCGTGCCGCGTTCGACATAGGCGGTCCAGACCGCTTCCGGCGAGGCGGCGATGAAGCGGGTGATCTTCAGAGTCAGGTCGTCGGACATGACATGTTTCCTCTCGGGGTTGGGGCGGTCGGCGCGGCGTGGAGAAACACTCCGTCGGGACTGGCGAACGCGGCGGCGATCAGCTCGCGCAGGGCAGAATCCTTTTTTCCGGGGCGATGTCGACCCGGTAGCGGGGTGGGACTTCGCCGGCATTCAGTTTGGCGAAGGCTTCGGCGATGCGGGGCGGGGCGTCGGGGCGGGCATACATCCGCTCCACGAAGCGGCGGCAGTTGGGTGCGGCGTCCAGCAGACACCCGTCCTCATCGGCCCAGTCCAAGGTATAGGCCGCGTTGAAGTCCGCGACGGTCAGGGCAGATCCGACCATGTGATCGCGACCTTTCAGATGGGCCTCCAGCGGGGCCAGCATCCGCAGGCAGTCGCGCCGGGCCAGCGGGATGTCCTCGGAGATACGCTCGGCCTCGGGATAGATGACGCTGTGCAGGCCCATGCGCCACAAGGGCTGTTCGATTTCGGCGACCAGATACAGGTTCCACTGATGCATCCGCGCCCGGTCGGCCGGGTCGCTCGGCAGGAACCGCTCACCGCCGTGCGCCTCGGCCAGGTGCATCATGATGGCGACGGATTCCGCCAGCATCAGGTCGCCATCGACCAGAGCCGGTATCTTGCCGAACGGATTGACGGCGAGGAATTCCGCCCCCTGGTTTTCGCCCGCCATCATGTCGAGCGGTACGATTTCGCAGTCGATGTCGAGCGCGTTGAGCAGCCAGATCGGCCGGGTCGCCCGGGTCGGGGGTGTTCCATACAGTTTCATGGCGTGTGTCCTTTTCACGTCCCCGTTTTCGCGGGGATGACAAGCTTTGGGGCGCGGCTCAGGCGGCGGCTTCGGCCGGGGGGCCTTCGGCGGCGGCCGGGTCCATCCACATGACTTCCCAGATGTGGCCGTCGGGGTCTTCGTAGGAGCGGCCGTACATGAAGCCGCCGAAGTCCTGTTCAGGCGTGGGATCGGGCGCGCCGCCGGCCTTCACCGCGGCGTCCAGCTGGGCCAGGACCGCGTCCTTGCTGTCGCAGGACAGGCACAGCAGGGTTTGCACCGTCGAGCGATCAGCGATCGGTCGGCTGGTGAAGCTGGCGAATTTCGGATGCGTCAGCAGCATCACGAAAATGGTGTCCGAGATCACCATACAGGCGGCGGTGTCGTCGCTGAAGGCGGGGTTCCTGGTGGCACCGACGGCCTCGTAGAAGGCGACGGATTTGGCCAGGTCGGCGACGGGCAGGTTGATGAAGATCAGGCGTGACATCGTGGCGTTCCCTCGTTTTCAGGCGCGGTTGCTCGTGCGCCCTTGGCTATTTTCGTTGTGACGCCGGGGTGCGACGCCGTTGACGTTGCGATTGATGCCGGAGCCAGTTATATATGTCAACTATGAAGTTAGAAAAGATAACTACCGAGCCTCTGAAACCTTCCGCCAAGGCCCGAGACCGCTGGTACGACGACGCCTGCGGCACCGCCCATGCGCTCGAGCTGGTGGGTGAGCGGTGGTCGCTGATGATCGTCCGCGAGATGATGTTCGGACCCCGCCGTTTCGGCGACATCCGCGCGGCCCTGCCGGGGCTTAGCGCCAATGTCCTGACCCAGCGGCTGGAGACGCTCGAAAACCACGGCATCGTGGTCCGGTCCAAACTGCCGCCGCCGGCCTCGGTCCAGGTCTATGGGCTGACCGACTGGGGCTATGAGGCCGACCAGCTGTTGATGGTGCTGGGCAATTGGGCGGCGCGGTCGCCGGGCCACGACCCGACGCTGCCGCTGTCGAAAACATCCCTGATGCTGTCGTTCCGCACCATGTTCCGGGCGGAGAACGCGCGCGACGCCCGCATGACGGTCGGATTCCGTCTCGGCGAGGAGACGTTTCGGGTCCTGATCGCGGACGGCACACTGACCCCGACGCGCGGCAAGATCGACGACGCCGGTGTCACCTTCACCACCTCGCCCGAAGCCATGGCCGGCTATGTCTATGGCAAGGTGCCGCTAGAGGCGATGGAGGACACCGGCGCGATCGCGATCACAGGCGACCGCGCCCTAGCCCTGGCCTATCAGACCTTCTTCGACCTGCCGCCCAAGGCCCCGTGTCCGGCCTAGGCCAAAATGTCGAGCAGCGCCCCGGTCATGTCGTCGGCCGTCTTCATGACCGCGACATTCGCCTTGAGCGCTGTCTCGGCCTGAATCCGCTCGACAATCTCCTCCCCCAGATTCGCCAGCGGATCGCGTGCGGTGCGCTGGGCGCTAGCGTCGAAGCGGGTCGTGGCGAACGCGATGCCTGAGGCGGCGATGGCGATGGCCTGCATGGTCCGGCTCCCGGTCAGAGACGGCATCGTGCGCGGTACTGCCTAACACCGGCCTGACGAAAAGGGTGAACGCTTGTCAGCCGGCGGGCTTGGAGTCACGCTGCGCTCCATGACCCACACCCCGCCAGAGACCGGACGCTTCCAGAGCTTCTCGGCCTTCTATCCCCATTACATTCACGAACATTCCAACCGGACCTGCCGCCGCATCCACGTCGTCGGATCGGCCCTGGTGATCGTGGCGGCCTTGCTGGGGCTGTTCGTCAGCGCCTGGTGGTTCATCGCCATGCCGCTGGTCGGCTATGGCTTCGCCTGGGTCGGGCATTTCTTCTTCGAGAAGAACCGACCCGCGACCTTCAAATACCCGCTGTGGAGCCTCATGGGCGACTGGCGAATGTTTTTCGAGACAGTGACAGGCAGGCGCAGGTTCTAGGCCCGCAACAGGTCGGTCGCGGCTTCCATCTGGGGATCTCGCCCCTGTGAGAAGTCGCGCGCCGTGGTCCGGACCTCGATGTCGGGCGGCGGTGCTGTAGCGGGTCAGGCCAGGGTGCATCGCCTCCCAAGCCTGGCGCAGGATGGCGACGTCGCCGCTCCAGTCCTCCACCGCATCCGCTCGGGCGATGCGCGGCGCGACCGCCGTGGCCAGGGCGGCGGCCATCAGGTCTCGACCTGTGATGACCATGTGCACGCCTCGCGGGGGTTGATGCCCCTGCGGTGAAGCTAGCGCGATCAGCGTTCGGCGGAAAGACGCCTCAGTTCGAGGCGGTCTGCCAAGCAGGCGGGCAGCCGTCGAAGCGGCCGGCGTCGGCGATCGACAGGGTGCGCATGTTCAGCCGCATGATCGGCGACATCGAACCGCGGCCGTGGCCGGTATAAAGGTCGATCTTGTTGCCCTTGATCGCGCCGCCGGTGTCCGAGGCGTACCAGTAGCCGTCGTGCGTCGTGCCGTCGGCCAGCTTGAGGCCCACCGTCTCGCGAATGAACAGCCGGGTGCGGCGCGGGATGACGCGGGGGTCGGTGGCCACGGTGCGCATGGCGATCGGGCGGCAGCCGAGGGAATCGTTGCCGGTCGCCCCGCCTCCGCCCGCATGATAAAGCCGCGCCGAGGCGCGCCAGGCCGGATCGCCGGCCATCAGGGCCGCGCGTTCGGCGTCGAGTTCGAGGGTCGTGTCGCTGCTGGAACTTTCCGCCGCCCGGGCGGTTTCCGCTTCAGCCCGTTCGATCGCCACGATGGTCTCGTAGGCGACGGGTTCGCCCATGGCCGGATAGGCGAGGGTGACAAGCGCGGCGAAGGCAGCGACAGCGATGCGCATGATGAGGCTCGTGGCGACACTGGCCACGACCGCTGCCAGCAATCTTGCCTTCCTCGAAAAGTATGGCGGAAATGTGTTCGAAACACCGCGGCGATCGATCTGTCCACATGTGTGGCGGACATTTGCGTCTCTGTTTCAGTTGATCCTAATGTTGCGACACCATCGCGAATGCTAAAGATACAAGTTCCCATCAGTGTTGAATACATAGACTGACAATCTCAGCTCAAACGATCTGACGGCGATGTCTGGTGTCCGAAGGTCGACGTCAGAAAACTGTCCATCGACGAATATATGTTGCGCCATAACACAGGGCGTGGTTCGTCGGTCACGGTGTGGCGATCCGGCGCGGCATGGCCTAGACGGAAGGCCGTCATGAAAGATCATCCCGCGACCCCCCTGACCGGCTATCCCACGCGCGCCGACGCCGCCTTGATCGCCGATGCCCGTGCCTTTCGCGAGCGGATCGCCCGCCGCCGCACCGTGCGCGATTTCGACTCGCGCCCGGTCCCGCGCGCGGTAGTCGAGGACGCCCTGATCGCCGCCGGATCGGCCCCGTCCGGCGCCAATCACCAGCCCTGGTTCTTCGTCGTGATCGACAGCGCCGACGCCCGCCGCCGCATCCGCGAGGCGGCCGAGGCCGAGGAACGCGAATTCTATGCGACCAAGGCCCCTCGGGAGTGGCTCGACGCCCTGGCCCCGCTGGGCACCGACCCGGACAAGGGGTTCCTGGAGATCGCGCCGGTGCTGATCGCCGTCTTCGCCCAGAAACACGGCGGTCCCCGGCCCGGCGACGCCAGGAAGAACTACTATGTGACCGAGAGCGTGGGCATCGCGACCGGCCTGTTGATCGCGGCCCTGCACGAGGCGGGGCTGGCGACCCTGACCCACACGCCCGCGCCGATGCGTTTTCTGAACACCATCTGTGACCGGCCAATGGATGAGAAGCCATTCCTGCTGCTGGTGGCCGGTCATCCGGCGGCGGGCGCGACCGTGCCGATCGCCGCCCTGGACAAGAAGCCCCTCGACGCCATCGCCGCCTGGATTTAACCGGGGCCATCCTCCGCTGACCGGACCCGCGCCATGAAACGTCTCGCCGTCGCCGCCCTCGCCCTGATCGCCGTCGCCGGATCGACCGTCCAGGTCGAGGCCTGGGGCAATACCGGTCACCGCATGATCGGGGTGCTGGCCATGCGCGGCCTGCCGGACGACCTGCCCGCCTTCCTGCGCACGCCCGAGGGTGCGGCCCAGATCGGCGAACTGTCGCGCGAGCCCGACCGCTGGAAAGGCGCGGGCCAGCCGCACGACCGCGAGCGCGACACCGCCCATTTCGTCGACATGCTCGACGACGGCACGGTGATGGTGCCCGGCGGCCCCGCGATCGACGCCCTGCCCGAGCTGAAATGGCAGTTCGATGCGGCCTTGGTCGCGGCGGGGTCCGACGTCAATGCGGCAGGGTATCTGCCCTATGCGATGATGGACGGGTATCAGCAGGTGGTGCGCGACTTCGCCTATTGGCGGGTGCTGACCGCCGCCGCCGCGCGCGAGACCGACCTGGCGAAGAGAGCCTGGTACCTGGAGGATCTGAAGCGGCGCGAGGCGTTGATCCTGCGCGACATCGGGGTGTTGGGCCATTACCTCGGCGACGCCGCCCAGCCGCACCACACGACCATCCACTACAACGGCTGGGATCGGGACACGCCGAACCCCGAGGGCTTCACCACCTCGCGCCAGACCCACGCGATGTTCGAGGGGGCCTTCGTCGCCCGCAATGTGCGGATGGAGGCCGTCGCCGCGGCCATGCCCGAACCGGCCGTGGCGGATTTCGACCTGCGGGGCCGCACGGCGGGCTATCTGAAGACGACCTTGGCGACGGTCACCCCCTTCTATCGCCTGGAGAAGGCTGGTGGGTTCGCCGAAGGCGACGCGCGCGGCACCGGCTTCGCCACCAGGCAGGTCGCGGCCGGAGCGGCGGAACTGCGCGACTGGACGACCTCGGCCTGGCGGGCGTCGTCTGATGTCTCGATCGGCTGGCCGGCGGTCAAGGTGTCCGAGGTCGAGGCCGGGACCGCCGATCCCTGGCTGGCCATGGTGGGCGAAGACTGATGGCCGACCTTCAGGCCCTGGTCGATACCGCGCGGGTGCACTGGAACGCCGGTCGTTGGTCCGAGGCGGCCTCGGCCTATCGCGCCCTCTTGGCCCAGCGGCCTGACCTGGCCGATACCTGGTTCAACCTGGGCCTGATGGAACGCCGGGCGGGTCGCCCGACCGAGGCCCTGGCGGCCTATGACCAGGCCTTGGCCCTTGGGATCGCGGGACCGCAGGAGGTGTGGCTGAACCGGGCCGTGATCCAGTCGGACGACCTGGGCGACAGCGACGGGGCCCTGGCCTCCTTGATCGAGGCCCTGCGTCTGGCGCCGAGCGACCTGGCCGTGCTGCTGAACCTCGGCAATCTGCGCGAGGATCGCGGCGAGCGCACGGCGGCTCAGGCAGCCTATCGCCAAGCCCTGGAAACGGCGCCGGGCCATCCGGTGGCCCTCGCCCGGTTGGCCAACGCCACGGTGTTCGACGACGCCGACGATCCGCTGATCGAGCGGCTGCGGACCGCGCTCGCCACCGCCAGAGATGCGGCCGATCGCGCCGAACTGGCTTTCGCGCTCGGCCGGGCGCTGGACGCGGCCGGGGCCTATCCAGACGCGTTCGAGGCTTATGGGGCGGCCAATGCGGCCAGCCGTAACGCCTCCGGCGTCGTCTATGACCCGGCCGCCGTCGAGGATCACGTCACGCGCACCCTGGCGGCCCATGCCCGGCCGGTCGATCCCGACCTCGGCGATGCGGCCGACGCTCCCGTCTTCATCCTGGGCATGTTCCGGTCGGGATCGACCTTGCTGGAACGGATGCTGGCGGCCCATCCGGCGGTGACCTCGGGCGGCGAGCTGAATCTGCTGCCCCGGCTGGCCGCCGGGATCGGCGACGACCCCCGGACCGTGGCGGACGCCGACGCAGCGACGCGGACGCAATGGCGTGATCGCTACATGGCCGGGCTGCGGGCCCTGAGACCCCCCGGCGGGCTGATTACCGACAAACGGCCCGACAATTTCCTGCACATCGGCCTGATCAAGGCGATGTTCCCGCGCGCCCGGATCCTGCACACGGTGCGCGACCCCCGCGACGTCTGTCTGTCCAACTGGTTCCTGCACCTGGATCCCCGCCTGGCCCATGCCACCGACCTGACCGCCTGCGCCCACTGGCTGGGCCGGCAAAACCGGCTGACGGAGCATTTCAAGGGCCTGTATCCGGACGATATCCTGCCGGTCGACTACGACGCCCTGGTCGCCGATCCGCGGCCCGAGCTCGAGCGCGTCCTGGCCTTCCTGGGTCTGGACTGGGACGACGCCTGCCTGCGCTTCCACGAACAGCCGGGCGCGGTCCGCACGGCCAGCGTCTGGCAGGTGCGCGAGCCGCTGTACCGGCGGTCCTCCGGCCGCTGGCGTCACTATGCGGACCGGCTCGGTGCCCTGGACGCGGCCCTGGCGGTCGACGCATGACCCCGCCGGTCGTCATATTGGACAAGCCGCAGCTGGCCGACAACATCGGCGCGGTGGCGCGGGTCATGGCCAATTTCGGTCTGTCCGCACTGCGGCCGGTCAGCCCACGCGACGGCTGGCCCCAGGATCGCGCCCGGGCCACGGCGTCCGGAGCCGACTGGGTGCTGGACGGCGTCAAGGTGTTCGACAGCGTGGCCGAGGCCGTCGCCGACTTGAACACCGTCTTCGCCACCACAGCCCGCCCGCGCGAGACCCGCCAGCCGGTTCGCACGCCGCGCGAGGCCTCGCGCATCCTGTACGACGACACGGCCTCGGGGCTGAGGACCGGCCTGTTGTTCGGCGGCGAACGGGCCGGGCTGGAGACGACCGACATCGCCCTGTGCCAGGGCATCGTCACCATCCCGATCGATCCGAAACACCATTCGCTGAACCTGGCCCAGGCGGTGGCGATCAATGCCTATGAATGGCGCACGCTGGTCTTGGACGCGCCGCCGCCGCGCTTCCGCGAAGGCGATCCGCCCGCCGACGGATCACTGATGCTGGGCATGTACGAGCATCTCGAGAGAGAACTTGAGGCCGGAGGCTTCTTCCATCCGCCGGAGAAGAAGCCGTCCATGAGCCAGAACCTGAGGGTCATGCTGGGCCGCTCGGCCTTCTCGGCGCAGGAGGTGGCGACGTTCCGGGGCGTGATCACGGCCCTGACCAAGGGGCGGGGCCAGCGGCTGGCGCGGATGGTGGCGGAGAAGGCGCGAGAGACGCCGCCCCGTTGACGGCCCGGGCCCAGCGCCTAAACGGGGCCCATGCAAACCCGGTACGACGCCCAGATCACCGCCGCCCTGTTCGACGACACCGGCGCGATCTTCGCTTTGGGCGACGGTTCGGTGCGGTTCGAGGACGGGGCCTATAGCGCGGTTCACGACGGAGCGGTGCTGTGCGCCGCGCCGCACCCATCCGGCGACGGCGTGATCACGGGCGGCGACGACGGGCGGGTGATCTGGAGCCGCCGCGACGAGGCCGGTGTCCTGGCCACCGCCAAGGGTCAATGGATCGACGCCGTCGATACGTCGCGTGAAAGCCGGCTGGTCGCCTTCTCGGCCGGGCGGGTGCTGTCGGTGATCGACGCCGCCGACGCTGGGTTCCGCCGTGACTTCGAGCATGAGCGCACCGTCTCGGGCGTCGCCTTCGACCCGAAGGGCCGGCGGGTGGCGACCTCGACCTATGGCGGGGCCTGTCTTTGGTTCGCCCGCATCGACAAGCAGAAACCGACGAAGCTGAACTGGGCCGGCTCGCACACCGGCGTGGCCTTCAGTCCCGACGGGGCCTTCGTCGTCACCACCATGCAGGACCAGCAACTGCACGGCTGGCGGCTGAAGGACGCCAAGGACATGCGGATGGGCGGCTATCCGTCCAAGGTCCGGTCGCTGGCTTTTCTGAACAAGGGGCAGTTGCTGGCGACCTCTGGGGCCCAGGGCGCGGTGCTGTGGCCCTTCGTCGGGGCGAACGGTCCGATGGGACGCGAGGCGACCGAAATTGGCTATGAGGAAGGCAGTCTGGTGGTCCAGGTGGCGGCGCGGCCCGAGCATGGCGTGCTGGCGGCCGGGCTGAACGACGGGCGGGTGTGGCTGGCCGATCCGGCGTGCCAGGGGCTGAATTTCCTGAAGGCCGAGCGAGGGTCGCCGATCGTGGCCCTGGCGCTCGGTCCCGACGGACGCCGGGTCGCCTGGGCGGACGAGGACGGCTTCGCCGGTGTAGCGGCGGTCTGAGCTTGCGGCCACGGTCGTGATGGCGAACAACGGGACCATGAGCTCCACCGAAGCCCCTGCCCCCAGACCCCGCAAACGGCGCGGACGGATCGTCCTGTGGGCCTTGCTGGTCCTGACGCTGCTGCCGATCGTGGGCGTGCTGGTCCATGCGGTCGTCCCGCCGCCGATGACCATCCTGATGGCCGAGCAGGCGGTCCGCGGGCGCGGTCTGGACTATCGCTGGCGCAATCTGGATGCGATCTCGCCGCATCTGGTGCGCGCGGCCGTCGCGTCGGAGGATTCGCGCTTCTGTTCCCACCACGGCTTCGACATGGAAGCGATCGAGCAGGCCCTGGAGGCCAACCGCACAGGCGGACGGGTGCGGGGCGGATCGACCATCAGCCAGCAGACGGCCAAGAACGTCTTCCTGTGGCCGGGCCGCGACTGGATCAGGAAGGGCCTGGAGGCCGGCTATACCGTGTTGATCGAGACGGTGTGGCCCAAGCGGCGCATCATGGAGGTCTATCTGAACGTCGCCGAATTCGCGCCGGGCGTCTATGGCGCCGAGGCCGGGGCGCAACACTGGTTCGACGTCTCGGCGGCCGAGCTGACGCCACTGCAGGCGGCGCGGATGGCGGCGGTCCTGCCCAGCCCCCGCCGCTACGACGCCGCCAGCCCCGGTCCCTATGTGCGGCGGCGGACCGGCCGGATCCAGGCCGCGGCCCGCGTCGTTCGCAACGACGGCTTGGCGACCTGTGTTACGGGCTGAATCGGCGGCCCAGCCGATCCGTTAACCGCTTCCCTTGGCGCTTCCCTAACCTTGACACGGTAGTTGGGGTCGATTGCGGACGTCGGGTCCGCCGAACAAGCACGCATGGGGCGGCGATGGGCAGGCTGAAAACGCTGAAGTCCAGTATGCGTAGCGCGGTGTCCGGCCTGGGCCGCTTCATGGCCCAGACCCGCGGCAATGTGGCGATGATCTTCGCCCTTGTGATGCCGGTACTGATCCTGGTCACGGTCGGCGGGGTGGACATCCACCGGGCCGCCACGGTGCGGGCCAATCTGCAGGATGCGCTGGACGCGGCGGCGCTGGCGGCGGCCCGCTCGCGCTTCGTCACCGACGAGGACCTGACGCGGGTCGGCCTGGCCTCGCTGAAGGCCAATCTGAAGGCCTACCCGCAGATCGCCCTGCGCGAGGAGGACGTCACCTTCACCCTGACCCCCGACGCCGTGATCATCGCCGACGCGACCGTCGATGTGGATGCGATCGTCGCCAACATCATCCTGCCGCCCTATGGCCAGTTCCTGGATGACACCCTGCCGGTCTCGTCCCATTCCGAGGTCAACCGGTCGTCCAAGAACATCGAGGTGGCCATGGTGCTGGACATCACCGGCTCGATGGCACCGCAGAACCGGATGGTCGATCTGAAGGCCGCGGCCAAGGATCTGATCGACATCGTCGTCCAAGACGTCCAGACGCCCTATTACACGCGTATGGCCATCGTGCCGTATTCGACGGGCGTCAATGTCGGAAGCTATGCCAATGGCGCGCGGGGCACCCCGTCCTTGCCCACGGACATCAGCGGCATCGTCTGGACCACCGGGAAGTCGGCGAATATTTCCCACATCACCCGATCCAATCCCGGCGAGGTGACGGCGGACGATCACGGCTTCAAGACCGGCGAGTACGTCTGGGTCAGCGGTGTCGAAGGCATGCACCAGATCAACGGCCAAGCCCTGCGCGTCGTCAAGGTCGACGACGACCGGCTGCGTCTGCAGCGCTGGAACGGATCGAGCTGGGTCAACCGCTCGACGTCCGGCTACAACGAATACGATGAAGACGGCCGGCTGCGCGGTTGCCACCTGTCGGACTGTACCATCCGGGTCACGTCCACCAATCACGGCCTAGAGAACGGCGAGGGGGTCCAGATCACGGGCGTGAACGGCATGACCCAGGTGAACAATGCGGTCGACCGGGGATACTGGGTCTCGCACCGGACGGATCACACCTTCTCGATCAGCGTCCGGGGTCCGGACTGGGATACCTATACCAGCGGCGGCACGGCGACTTGCGGCCGCGACGGCTGCCCGGTGCGTGTGTTCCGCAACGCGTCGAACACGACGGCCCGCGCCCTGCCGATCAGCACCTGCGTGAGCGAGCGCAAGGGCCCGGAAGACGATAGTGACGCCTCGCCCACCCTGGCCAAGGTCGGCCGGAACTATCCGACGAGGGAGACCAGCGGCGGTAATCTGATCAACCCCTGCCCCAGCGTGGAGATCCAGCCCCTGACCGACGACCGGGAAACGCTGAGCGATCTGATCGACGATCTTCCGACGGTCGGCTCGACCGCCGGCCAGATCGGGATCGCCTGGGGCTGGTATGCGATCTCTCCGAACTTCAACAGTCTGTGGAGCGACTCGGCGGCGGGCCCCTACGACCCGGACGAAACCGTCAAGGCGGTGATCATCATGACCGACGGAGAGTTCAACACCCCCTATTGTGACGGGGTCATCGCCCAGAACGCGGGCACCGGCTCAGGCGGCAACGACTACAAGATCAACTGCGACGGCGCCAATCCATTCACCCAGAGCGAGGCCATGTGCGACGGCATGAAGGCCCAGGGCGTGGTGGTCTATACGGTCGGCTTCCGCATCGCAGAAGGCGGCGACGCGGCGGAGCTGCTGGGCTATTGCGCCACCAGCAGTGAGCATCGCTTCCTGCCCGATACCGGCGGCGACCTGTCGGAAGCCTTCGCCGCCATCGGCCGCGACATCACCCGGCTCAGGATCTCGCGCTGATCGTCAGATCAGCCGGATTTCCCGAAGCCGCTCGGTCAGGAAATCCTCGGCCAGGATGGTCTTGCCGGCATAGCGGTCGGGACTGTCCCGGGTGATCGTCGAGGGCAGCGTCGCGATCGGGAAATCCGGGTTGAAGTGCAGGAAGAACGGCGTCGAATAGCGGGCGAAGCCCCGCCGCTCCGGCGCCGGATTGACCACCCGATGCGTCGTCGACGGCAGCACGTGGTTGGTAAGGCGCTGCAGCATGTCACCGATATTGACCACCAGCGCCCCCGGCGGCGGGGCGATGTCCAGCCATTGACCATCGGCGTCCTTCAGTTGAAGCCCCGCCTCCTCTGCGCCCAGCAGCAGGGTGATGACGTTGATGTCCTCATGCGCCCCGGCCCGCACGCCCGGCGCATCGGCCGGCACCGGCGGATAGTGCAGCATCCGCAGCACCGAATTGCCGAGTTCGACCTTGTCCTCGAAATAGTCGTCGCCGAGCTCCAGATAGCGGGCGATGGCGCGCAGCACCTTGCGGCCCAGCGCATCGAGCGCCTCGAACATGCCGTACAGGTGGTCGCGGAAGCCCTCGACCTCGGTCGGCCAGACATTGTCGCGCATGTATCGCCGATAGGGATGGCCCTCGGGCAACTCGCGCCCGACGTGCCAGAATTCCTTCAGATCGACCGTCGCCGCGCCCTTGGCCGCCTCGACGCCGAACGGCGTCAGGCCGCGCGCGCCGCCTGTGCCAGGCTGGTGGTATTGCCGCTTGGTGTCCTCGGGCAGGGCGAAGAAGGCCTTGGCGTCGTCGATAGCGGCGGTGATCACCCCCTCGTCCAGCCCATGATCGGACACCACGGCGAAGCCATAGCGTTTGAACGACGCGCCGAGGGTGTCGGAGAAGGCCTGGAAGTCGGTGTCGTACAGCGTCATCGACACTGGCTCTATCGTACGGGTCTTGGCGGTGGGGGTCAGGTCGTCGGCCATCGGGATACCTTCACTCGGGGTCTGGCGGTTTCCATACGCCCTGCGCACCGATCTTGGCAAAGCGAGGGCGTCCGCGCCGACCGCCGTTCGTTCATCGACCATACAGGCCGGAACCTTGACCATTGGCCCGCGTTCTCGGGGCCGGAAGGCTTCCGCCACAAAGGATCACGATCATGCGTTTCAAGCTCGCCATCACCGGTGTCGCCGTCGCCGCCCTGCTGGGGGCCTGTACCACGACCGACCCCTATTCCAGCGCCCCGCGCCGCAACAACACCGCCACCGGTGCCTTGGCCGGGGCCGGCCTGGGCGCCGTGCTCGGCTATCTGACCAACACCTCGGACGGCGAGCAGGGCCGCCGCAACGCCCTGATCGGGGCGGGCGTCGGTGCCCTGGGCGGCGCGGCCGTCGGCCAGTACATGGACCGCCAGCAACGCGCCATGGAGGCCGAACTGTCCGGCACCGGCGTCGGCGTGGCGCGCCAGGGCGACAACCTGGTCCTGCGCATGCCGTCGGACGTCACCTTCGCCACCAACCAGTACAATATCGAGCCGCAGTTCGACGCCGTCCTGGCCGACGTCTCCAACGTCCTGCGCCAGTACGACCAGTCGGTGGTGGACATCGTCGGCCACACCGATTCGACCGGCGGCGACGCGATCAACCAGCCGCTGTCGGAGCGCCGCGCCATCTCGGTGGCCGACGCCCTGATCCGCAACGGGGTGATCCGCGAGCGTCTGTTCGTGGCCGGCAACAGCTCGCGCAACCCGATCGCCGATAACGCCTCGGTGCAGGGCCGGGCACAGAACCGCCGCGTCGAAATCCTGATCCGCCCGTTCCAGGGGTGATTGTCCTCCCCGTTCACGGAGCGAATGGGGAGGAGAACCTCTATGACCGGCCGATCGAACTGTAGCGGAACCCTCGCGCCCGCATGTCGTCGGGGCGGTAGACGTTCCTTAGATCGACCATCACCGGCTGGCGCGCCAGGAGCTTGATCCGGTCCAGATCCAGCGCCCGGAACTGGTCCCATTCGGTCAGGATGACGACGACGTCCGCCCCTTCGACCGCCTCATACGGCCCGTCCTTGAACACCACGCCCTTGAGCAGGTGCGCCGCCTCCTTCATCCCCTCGGGATCGAAGGCCTGGACCATCGCGCCCGCCGCGATCAGGGCCGGGGCCACGTCCAGCGCCGGCGCGTCGCGCATGTCGTCGGTGTTTGGCTTGAACGTCAGGCCCAGCAACGCGACCGTCTTGCCGGCCAGATCGCCGTCGGCCGCCGCGATCACCCGCCCGGCCATCGCCTTCTTGCGCGCATCGTTGATCTCGACCGTCGTCTCGACCAGTCGCACCGGCGTCCCCGCATCGGTCGCCGTGCGAACGAGCGCCAGGGTGTCCTTGGGGAAACACGACCCGCCGTAGCCTGGCCCCGCATGCAGGAATTTCCCGCCGATCCGGTTGTCCAGGCCGATGCCCCGCGCGACCTGTTGCACGTCGGCACCGACCGCCTCGCACAGGTCGGCCATCTCGTTGATGAAGGTGATCTTCATGGCCAGGAAGGCGTTGGCCGCATATTTGGTCAGTTCGGACGTACGCCGGCCGGTGAACACGATCGGCGTCTCGTTCAGGTTCAGTGGACGATACAGTTCGGTCATCACTGCCCGGGCCCGCTCATCCTCTATGCCGACGACGATCCGGTCCGGCCGTTTGAAATCGCCGATGGCGGCGCCCTCGCGCAGGAATTCCGGATTGGAGACCACGGCGAAATCGGCGTCGGGGCGCTTCTCGCGGATGATCCGTTCGATCTCGTCACCTGTGCCCACGGGCACGGTGGACTTGGTCACCACCACGGTGAAACCGTCGATCAAGGCGGCCACCTCCTCGGCCACCGCATAGACATAGGTCAGGTCGGCATGGCCGTCGCCGCGTCGTGACGGCGTGCCCACGGCGATGAACACGGCGTCCGCCTCGGCCACCGCTTCGGCGGCCTCGGTCGAAAACGTCAGCCTCCCGTCGCGGACGTTGGCGGCGACCAGATCCTCCAGCCCCGGTTCATAGATCGGCATGATCCCGGCGTGCAGCCGCTCGATCTTGCCGGCGTCCCTGTCGACACAGGTCACCTCGTGGCCGAAGTCGGCGAAACAAGCTCCGGACACCAGGCCGACATAGCCGGTCCCGATCATGGCGACGCGCATGGGCGATATCCCTCAGACTCAGATGCCGGGATTAGCGGTCGAGACGCGCCTTGTCGAACCCCGCCGCCTCGTGCGAACCACGCCGGATGTCAACGGCCACGCTCACCCACCTGCAGCGCCTCGAAGCCGAGAGCATCCACATCCTGCGCGAGCTGGTGGCCGAGGCGGCGCGGCCGGTGCTGCTGTATTCGATCGGCAAGGATTCGGCGGTCTTGCTGCATCTGGCGCGCAAGGCCTTTCACCCCGCGCCGCCGCCCTTCCCCCTGCTGCACGTCGATACGACCTGGAAATTCCGCGACATGTATGCCCTGCGCGACCGGATGGCGGCCGAGAGCGGGATGCGGCTGATCGTGCATCAAAATCCCGAGGGGCTGGAGCGCGGCATCAATCCGTTCGACCACGGCTCGGCGATCCACACCGACATCTGGAAGACGCAGGGGCTCAAACAAGCGCTGGACCTGCATGGGTTCGACGCGGCCATCGGCGGGGCCCGGCGCGACGAAGAAGCCAGTCGGGCCAAGGAGCGCGTCTTCTCCTTCCGTGGTCCGGGCCATCGCTGGGATCCGCGGCGGCAGCGGCCGGAACTGTGGAACCTGTACAACGCCCGGACCCGAGACGGCGAGACGATGCGCGTCTTCCCCCTGTCCAACTGGACCGAGGCCGACGTCTGGGACTACATCGCCCGCCAGTCGATCCCGGTGGTGCCACTGTACTTCGCCGCCCCGAGGCCGGTGGTCGAGCGGCAGGGCACGCTGATCGTCGCCGACGACGACCGCATGCGGCTACAGCCCGGCGAGACGGTCCAGACCCGAGTCGTGCGGTTCCGGACGCTAGGCTGTTATCCCCTGTCGGGCGCGATCGAGAGCCAGGCCGACACCCTGGACAAGATCATCGCCGAGATGCGGGCCTCGCGCGCCTCGGAGCGCCAGGGGCGGCTGATCGACAACGATCAGGTCGGTTCGATGGAAAAGAAGAAGCGCGAAGGCTATTTCTGATGGACCTGTTGCGCATCATCACCTGTGGCTCCGTCGATGACGGCAAGTCGACCCTGATCGGCCGGCTGCTGCACGACGCGGGCGCCGTGCCCGAGGACCAGGTCGCGGCCATGGTGCGGGATTCCGCCACGATGGGTCATGCCGGCGGGGCGACCGACTATGCCCTGTTGCTGGACGGACTGGTGGCCGAGCGGGACCAGGGCATCACCATCGACGTGGCCTATCGCTATTTCGCGACCGAGCGGCGCAAATTCATCGTCGCCGACGCGCCGGGCCATGAACAGTATACGCGCAACATGGTCACCGGCGCCTCCACCGCGGACGTGGCCGTCGTCCTGGTGGATGCCCGCAAGGGCGTGCTGACCCAGACCCGGCGTCATTCCTACCTCGTCTCACTGCTGGGTATTCGCACGGTGGTCCTGGCGGTAACCAAGATGGACCGCGTGGACTGGTCGCGGGAAACCTTCGAGGCGATCGCGGCCGACTATGCGGCGATGGCCGAGGCTCTGGGCGTGGAGGCGGTCGTTGCCATCCCCGTGGCGGGTCTGACCGGAGACAATGTCGTGACGGCGAGCGCGCATATGGCCTGGTATGCGGGACCGACACTGCTCGCGTGCCTGGAGGCGGTGCCGGCTCATCCGGACGGCGGGTCGGGGCGGTTCCGCATGCCGGTGCAGGGCGTCGTGCGGCCGGACGCGGACTATCGCGGCTATAGCGGCCTGATCGCCTCCGGGCGGGTGAGGCCGGGCGACGCGGTGCGCATCCAGCCGTCGGGCCAAACCACGCAAGTCGGCTCGATCGACACCTTCGACGGTGCGTTGGGCGAAGCGGCGGCGGGCCAGTCGATCACCCTCACGCTGCGGGACGAACGCGACGTGACGCGCGGCGACGTCATCGTGGCGGCCGACGCCCCGCTGGAGGTGGCGGACCAGTTCGAGGCGACGGTCGTGTGGATGGACGAGCACGCCCTGCTGCCCGGCCGGGTCTATGACCTGAAGATCGGCACGGCGACGGTGCCGGCCCAGGTCACCGACATCCGCCATCAGGTCAACGTCAACACCCTTGAGAAGCTGGCCGCCCGGACGCTGGAGCTGAACGCCATCGGGGTGGTGCATCTGTCGCTGGGGCGAGAGGTGGCCTTCGCCCCCTATGCCGAGGATCGGACCCTCGGCGGCTTCATCCTGATCGACCGCGAGACCCGGGCCACGCTCGGCGCCGGGATGATCGCCTTCGCGCTGCGACGCGCGGCCAATGTGCATCGCCAGGCCCTGACCGTGGGACGCGACGACCGCGCCCGGCTCAAAGGGCAGAAGCCGACCGTGGTCTGGCTGACCGGCCTGTCGGGGGCGGGCAAGTCGACCATCGCCAATGCGCTGGACGGCCTGCTGCTGGCCGAGGGGCGGCACACGGCGCTGATCGACGGCGACAATCTGAGACACGGCCTGTGTCGCGACCTGGGCTTCACCGAGGCCGACCGGGTCGAGAACGTGCGCCGCGCCGCCGAAAGCGCCCGGTTGATGGCCGATGCCGGCCTGATCGTGCTGGTGTCGCTGATCTCGCCGTTCCGGGCCGACCGGGACGCCGCGCGGGCCCTGATGGCCGAGGCCGAATTCCTGGAGGTCTTCGTTGACGTGCCCCTGGCCGTCGCCGAGCGGCGCGATCCCAAGGGGCTCTATGCCAAGGCGCGGGCGGGTGACCTGAGCAATTTTACCGGCATCGACAGCCCCTATGAGCCTCCCATCGCCCCCGAAATCCATATCGATGCGCACGCCACGGACGGATCCGAAGCCGCGCGACTGATCCTGGACGGCCTGCGCCGGGCCGGTCGCCTGGGCCTGGACTGAGCCCAAACGAAAGCCGCCGGCCCAGGGGACCGGCGGTCTGATCGTTCTCGACGCTTCGAGACGCTCCGGCTGGAGCCCAACCTTGCGGCCGGGCTCCGTTTCCGGAGTGTCTTAGAAGTTGATGTCGATGGTGGCGCGGCGGTTCAGAGGCTCTCGCACGCCGTCGGCGGTGGCGCGGGCCAGCTGGGTCTCACCACG